>Ga0183098_10147_pt1 | contig 244963 bp, 208 predicted proteins | sample BioMet9_FD_128884 | JGI IMG/M metagenome (GOLD analysis project Ga0183098, IMG submission 128884) | Microbial communities from bioreactor (seeded with sewage sludge) at Lawrence Berkeley National Lab, California, USA - Biofuel... | ecosystem: Engineered > Bioreactor > Anaerobic > Unclassified ...
TGCTCCCGCAATCCTGCCAAGCATTCGGAATTCATGGGGCCCCTGCCCCACTCCTTCCTCATGCTTGGGCGTGTCCCAAGTCCTTTTTCCCACCTGCAGGCAAGCCTGCGTGGGAATCGGACTTTTGATATAGCCGACATATGTAATATCACGGATTGCTCCCGCAATCCTGCCAAGCATTCGGAATTCATGGGGCCCCTGCCCCACTCCTTCCTCATGCTTGGGCGTGTCCCAAGTCCTTTTTCCCACCTGCAGGCAAGCCTGCGTGGGAATCGGACTTTTGGCACTGATATCATACTATTGAATCTGGAAAAATCATTCATTTATGGAAAGGACAGGTAATCTCCATGTTAATGGAACAGGCAAGAAAAGATATTGTTGAATACGGCAAAAAATTGATAACGGAAAATCTGACCAAGGGTACGGCCGGAAACATCAGCATTTTTGATCCGGAAAATCAGACTATGGCGATCAGTCCCTCCGGAGTTGCTTATTGCGATACCAAACCCGAAGACATCGTGATCATGGATTTAAAGGGAAATATTATCGAAGGTGATAAAAAGCCTTCCAGCGAACATGAACTTCACAGTGTTTTTTATCGTAATAAACCGGGTATCCATGCCGTTGTGCATACCCATTCCATGTACTGTACCGTTCTCGCCTGCCTCGGCATCCCGCTCCAGTCCGTTCATTATGCCCTTGCTGATGCAGGGACGGCTGCGCTTCCCCTGGCTCCTTACCGCACATTCGGCACACCGGAGCTTGCGGAAGAAGTCGGGAAAAACATAGGCGAAAGCCGTGCGATACTTCTCTCCAATCACGGGATGGTTGCCTGCGGGGATACCATCCGCAGTGCATTCGGTCTTGCTTCCACCTGTGAATGGTGTGCGGAAGTTCAATGGCGGTGTCTGTGCGCAGGAAAACCGAATATTTTATCTGATGAACAGATGAAGGTTGTTATAGAAAAATACAAGACCTACGGTCAGGTCCGGGAAGACGGAACAACACCGCACGGGTATAACGGCTGAACATAAATAAATTTTCATTCGTATCTTCCGAAAGAATCAGATGAAAGAATCAGATGACAGTAACCGGCTATCCGCACATCCCTGATAAGCAGAAAATAGAAATGGCCGGTCGAACAGTCATCCGGCGGTTTTGAAAAATTGACGGACACGATTCAAAGTTGTAAAATAAGCAAAACAGACAGAACCGATCATTTGGAGGAAAACATATGTCATTGATCATACCGGATCACTATGATCCCGTGTTGGATGTTCGCAAAACACAGGAAGCAATTAAATTTATCCGTGATTTATTCCAGAAAGAATTCGGTCAGGAAATGAATCTGGAAAGAGTTTCCGCCCCTCTTTTCGTGACCGGAAAAAGCGGGCTGAACGATAACCTGAACGGTGTGGAACGCCCGGTTTCTTTTGATATTGCCGGTGTGCCGGATGAAGAGATTGAAGTTGTCCAGTCTCTGGCCAAATGGAAAAGACTTGCTCTGAAACGCTACGGATTCAATCCGGGAGAAGGTCTCTATTCCAATATGAATGCCATCCGGCGCGATGAAGTTTTGGACAATCTTCATTCCTGCTATGTGGACCAGTGGGATTGGGAAAAGGTCATCCGCAGGGAAGACCGTACGCCGGATACGCTTGAAGATACCGTACGTATCATCTTCAAAGTCATAAAACATATGCAGCATGAAGTCTGGTATAAATATCCGGATGCCGTAAATCATCTGCCGAAGGACATTTTCTTTATCACTTCCCAGGAACTTCTGGACAGGTACCCGGATAAAAATCCGAAAGAACGTGAAAACGCAATCACAAAAGAAAACGGATGTGTCTTCATTGAAAAGATAGGTGAACCCCTTTCCGACGGAAAACCCCATGACGGCCGGGCTCCGGACTATGATGACTGGCAGCTGAACGGGGATATTCTTTTCTGGTTTGAACCGCTTCAATGCGCCCTGGAAATTTCCAGCATGGGAATCCGGGTGGATGAAGCTTCCCTGTTAAGTCAGTTGAAAAAAGCCGGATGTGAAGACCGGAAAAATCTGCCCTATCACAAAATGCTTCTGAACGGTGAACTTCCTTTCTCCATCGGCGGCGGAATAGGTCAAAGCAGACTCTGCATGCTCCTTTTGAACCGTGCGCATGTAGGGGAGGTCCAGGCCAGTATCTGGCCAGAGGAAATGCGAAAAGAATGCGAAGCACATAAAATATTTCTACTGTAAAAATAAAAAGAACGGGTAGTCATTTGCACCCGTTCTTTTTGCTTTTTGCTTTTTGCTTTTTGCTTTTTGCTTTTTGCTTTTTGCTTTTTGCTTTTTGCTTTTTGCTTTTTGCTTTTTGCTTTCTGCTTTCTGTTTTTCTGTCTCGTTTCCTGCCTTTTATTGTCTTATTTTTATACTGGTACCGCTTTTTGTTTGTACCTTCCAATTATTTTTGCTGTTATTTTTTATCTTTTTTCTTTCCGTTCTTCATCTTTTTATGCGGTTCCTTCTTTTCTCTCAAAAACTTATCCAGAATTTTCAGGACCTTTTTGACATTTTCGAGATTCCCTTCCGTATCTCCTTTTTTCTCAAGGGAATGATTGCAGTCCTTGAAAATTTTTCCTGTCTTTTCCGGATATTTTTTTGCCGCTTCCATGACTTCCTGTCTTGTGATATAGGGATCTTCCGTTCCTGACAGGAAAATTCCGTCGATTTCCTTCAGAAGAGGAATGGTGCCCGGAATGGGTGTGATCATGAAATGCCGCACCGGTAAATTAAGTTTTCCTGCCGTTTTTACCGCAATGACCGTCCCTATGCTTTTGGAGACCATGACGATCTCTTTGCTTTTTTCAAGTTCTGCCGTTTTCAGCTGTTCCAGACTTCTTTCCACCGCTTTTTCCGTGAGGGCAGTCATATCATTCGAATCCCTGCTCTGTATGCCATGGATATCTTCTCCGTAGGAGAGGCGGATCACATTCCATCCCCTGTCCTCTGCCAGGGAAGCCGTATAATATAAAAGCGGACGTTTACAGGTATAACCTATTCCCGGAAAAATAATAACGGTCTTCTTTTTCATGTTTCCCTCCTCAGAATGATTGCCGCAGCTGTTTCGTATTCCGTAATTGATCTTGTCTTTTTAATGATTTTATACTCTTTTTCATGTCCGGGATATTTCAGGATCAAAAATCCCCAGACCTCCTTCAGACGGCAAAGTACATTGTTTTCTTCCGGCATATCCCGTTCATACCCCTGACGAAGACATTTCAGAAAATCCTTTACCTGTTCATTCCGGTCTTCTCCGCTTTCACGGTTTTCTCTGCTTTCATGGTTTTCTCTGCATTCACGGTTTTCTCTGCTTTCACGGTTCTCTCCGCTTTCACGGTCCTCCCCTTTTTCCAGGGAAAAGATTTTACCCGGCAGACACGGATCTGCAAGGATTCCCCGGCCGATCAGAATATGCCCGGTACCCGGAGAGGACTCCCGTAGGTTCCGGTAATCCTCAATTGTCCTGATATCCCCGTTATAAGCAACCGGATTTCTGCTGTTTTTTACCGCAGAAAGAAAAATTTTCCTGTGTATTGTTCCTTCAAAACCATCTGTCAAAAGGCGCGGGTGAATGATCAGTTCTTTTATCGGAAAAAGATTGAAAATCGAAAGAAGCTCCTCAAACTCCTCCTCCGAGGATACCCCTATTCTGGTTTTAACGGATATTTGTCTGTCGGATACGGAAAAAATCCCGTCGAGAAAACGCCTCAGTTCTCCCGGATACCGTAAGAATCCGGATCCCTTCCCCTTTGCCGTCACCGTCCCCGAGGGACACCCCAGATTCAAATTTACTTCTTCATAGCCGAATTCCTTCATCATCTCTGCCGTATGCAGAAAAACATCGGAACGGTTTGTAAGGATCTGAGGCACCAGATGAATGCCCTCATTATTTTCCGGAAGGATTTCCTTCCTCTCGCGTTTGGAAATTCCCCTGCCCATTCCCGGAGAAAGAAAAGGGGTATAGTAAGTATCCAGTCCACCGAAAACGGAAGCATAGGCATTCCGGAAAACATACCCGGTAATTCCCTCCATGGGAGCCAGACTGATTCTGCATGCATGATCCACGGTCCTTTTTCCTCCCTGATCCTTTCCGAAAAACCGGACACAGAAAACGTCCTGTTGACGGCCATACTTCGATACCCGCCGGTCACCTGCCCGACCTGTTTCCCAAAATCCGCAAAAATCAATTCTTATGACAATTCAAACATGCCGTTATAGAGCCGGTAATATACGCCCTGTTCTTTCAGAAGCTCCGCATGGCTGCCGCGTTCGATCACCGTCCCGTGTTCCAGGACCAGAATGGCATTCGCATTCCTGACAGTGGAAAGCCGGTGCGCGATCACGAATACCGTACGGTTTTCCATCAGCCTGTCCATCCCCTTTTCAATCAAAGCTTCCGTTCTGGTATCCACGGACGATGTTGCCTCATCCAAGATCAGCACCGGCGGATTTGCAACAGCGGCACGGGCAATTGCAATCAGCTGTCTTTGCCCCTGAGACAGATTTTCCCCGTCTCCTGTTATAACCGTTCTGTATCCTTCCGGAAGACGCCTGATAAAACTGTCTGCATTGGCGATGCGGGCGGCCTCCCGCACTTCATCTCCGGAAGCATCCGGTTTCCCGAAACGGATATTGTCTTCTATGCTTCCTGAAAAAAGATGCGTATCCTGAAGCACCATGGCCATACTTCGCCTGAGAGACTCTTTTCTGATATCACGGATATCAATCCCGTCATAAGTAATGCTGCCGTTTTCCACATCATAAAATCTGTCCAGGAGATTTATGATCGTTGTTTTTCCGGCGCCGGTGGACCCGACAAACGCAATCTTCTGTCCCGGCTTCGCATACAGGCTGATATCCTTTAAAATGGAATGTTCCGGCCTGTACCCGAACGTAACATTATGAAATTTGACATCTCCGAGCAGCTGTATCCGGGTCTCTTCCGGATGGGAAGTATTCTTCCAGAACCACGTTCCTGCATTTGTCTGTTCCAGGACATGTGTTCCCTCATCTTTTTCCGGTGTCGAATCCATGATTTTGAATATCCGCTCCGCTCCGGCCAAGGCATTCAGGATCATATTGGTCTGCGCAGTCAGCTGATTGATCGGAAGTGCGGCCTGCCGCACAAAAACCAGATAACTTGCCAAACCCCCCACATCCATTTTACCATTGATGGCAAGAATTCCCCCTACAACCGCTACCGCGGCATAGTTTAAATACGAAATCGTCATGACCATCGGTACCTGTGTGGATGCATACTGCTGCGCTGAAGTTCCCGCTTTTCGTAAAAGACTGTTCCGGGTCCGGAAATCCTCAAGGTTTTTCTCTTCATGATTGAATACCTTCACGACCTTCTGACCGGCAACCGTTTCCTCTATACATCCGTTCAGTTCTCCCAGACAGTTCTGCTGCCGGTCAAAAAAATACTTGGAACGCTTTCCGGAATAAAAGATCCACAGAAACATACAGACATATCCGGCAAGAACGATCAGAGAAAGCTGCGGACTCAGAAGAATAAGAACCGTAAGGGTTCCGATGATCTGGATAAAATACTGAATGGCTCCTGCAAAACTGTTATTTAAAGCTTCCGAAACGGTGTCCATATCATTGGTGAAATGGCTCATCAGATCTCCGTGCCGGTTGGTATCATAAAACTGCACAGGCAGTTTCTGCATGATATGGAACAGGTCGCTGCGCATTTCAAACACGGCCTTTTGTGCCAGACGGATCATGATCTGTGAATAGCCGAGCGATGACAGAGCCCCCGCAGCATAAATGGAAGCCGTAATGGTAATTCCCTGCAGCAGAACGGCTCCGCTTCCGGTTTCCAGACATTTATTGATCACAGGCTTTATCATATAGGCACCGGCAATGTTTGCAGCCGCACTGATTACCACAAAGAACACAACCGGAAAAAGCTGCGCGCGGTGTTTGCCCAGATAATGAATAATCCTCATACCGGTTTTAAATCCGTTTTTCGGACGGTCTCTGAGAGTTATTTTTGCCATACTGGTTCACCTGCCGCTTCTTCCGAAGAGGATTCCGAATCGGAACCTTTCTGCGTATTCCAGATTTCCTGATAAACCGGATCTGTTTTTAAAAGGGAATCATGCGTACCGACCGCATGAACTCTGCCATCCTCCAGAATAATAATCTGATCCGCATGCATAACAGAACCTACACGCTGTGCAATGATGATTTTTGTCATTCCGGTGATTTTTGAAAGCTCTTCCCGTATTTTCTGTTCGGTCGCGGTATCCACTGCGGAGACTGCATCGTCCAGGATCAGGATTTTCGGCTTTTTCAAAATTGCACGGGCAATGCAGAGACGCTGTTTCTGGCCTCCCGAAACATTGACTCCTCCCTGTCCCATTTCCGTATTCAGCCCCTCCGGAAAATGATCGATGAATTCATCCGAGCAGGAAATACGGAGCGCCTTCCGGATATCTGCTTCCTCTGCATCCGGATCGCCCCACTCCAAATTGTCAAGAATACTTCCGGAAAAAAGAAGATTTTTCTGAAGAACCATCCCCACCGCATCATGCAGCACTTCCTGATCATACTTCCTGACGTCCGTTCCTCCGACTTTCACCACACCGCACGTGGTATCATAAAGACGCGGGATCAGCTGGACGAGCGTGGTCTTGGAACTTCCCGTTGTCCCGATAATACCTACAGTCTGACCGGAATGAATATGAAATGTTACATTTTCAAGTGCATATTCGGCAGCATTCTTTCCGTATTTGAATGACACTTTTTCAAAATCAATGCTGCCGTCTTTCACTTCCTTTACGGGTTCTTCGGTATTTTGGATCTCCGGGATCCGTTCAAGCACTTCTCCTATCCGTACCGTACTGGCAAGGGAACGGCTGATCAGAAGAAAGGTTGCCGAAAGCATCATCACGGAATTCATGATCTGCATGGCATAGGATAAAACCCCGGTGAGCTCTCCGACTTTCAGCGTGCCTTTTATCATCATATTGCCGCCCAGCCACATGATCAGGACAATCGCCGCATAAAGGGTTGCCTGAAAAACAGGCTGGTTAAGGACTGCCGTTCCCACTGCCGAGACCGATACATTCTTCAGTTCCTTATTGACCTGTCCGAATTTTTCTTCTTCATAGTCTTCCCGGACAAAAGACTTGATCGCACGAATTGCCAGCAGATCTTCCTGAACGATCATATTCACGGAATCAACCGCTTTCTGCATGCGGTTATAAAGCGGAGCTATCTTCCGGACGATCAGAAAAATGGCTATGCTCAAAATCGGAAGGAGTACAAAAAAAACACCTGCAAGTCCGGAATTGATCCGAAAAGCAAGAATAATTCCCAGAATCATCATAATCGGACTTCTGGCCGCAGGCCGCAGTCCGTTAATGACCACATTCTGTATAACAGTCGTATCATTCGTCAGCCGCGTGACAAGTGAGGAGGTTGTGAACGAATCGAGATCTCCGAATGAGTAACTTTGTACAGCTTTGTACTCTGCATCTCTCAGGGAAGCACCGAAACCATAGGCTGCCCTTGAAACGAACCGCGCATAAATCATCCCGGCCGCAAAGGATATTACGGTCAAAAGTATCATCTGTGCGCCCTTATGCAGGATCATCGGCATGTTTTTTTCCGCAACGCCGAGGTCAATTACATCCGCCATGACAAAAGGAATGAACATTTCAACGGAAGTTTCCACGATCACAAAAAAGAATGCCAGAAAAAGATCTGTTTTATATTTCCCCATGTAGGGAATCAATCGTTTCAGTTCTTTCAATTTTTTCTCCAATCGCCACCATTATAATTGACTTTTCAAATACTCTCAACTACTATTTAAAAAGAATATTTCTTTTGAGAATGGGTGCTGAAAGGAGAAAATCATGCTGGAGAAAGTCAATCTGAAACGTGTCATTTCCAAAACGGACTACAGGAAAGAGATCAAGGTATTGGAAGAAAAACTGACAGCTCTGGACGCGCCGATAAAAACCGAAGGACTTCCCGTCATCATTCTGTTTGAAGGCTGGAGCGGTGCAGGAAAGGGGAGCATCATTCGAAAACTGATCCTGAATTTGGATCCGCGCTGGTTCCGGGTTGTCAATACGCTCCCGCCGACAGTTGTGGATCTGAGAGAACCGATGATGTGGCGTCATTGGCTTACCATCCCGGAAAGCGGAGAACTTTCCATTATGGATGAATCCTGGTATCAGGAAGTATCTGCCCTTCGTCTTGAAAATAAGGTGGATGAACTGACAAATCTGCGCCACATGAATGAGATCAACAGTTTTGAACGCGGTCTTTGCGACAATGGCTATCTTATCATTAAATTTTTCCTTCACATTTCAAAGAAGGAATTAAAAATGCGCATGCAAAAACTGTCCTCTCATAAAAGCACTGTCTGGCGGGTAACCGATACGGACAGAAAACAGTCCGATCACTACAAAGAATACAAAGAAGCCTTTGATTCCATGCTGGAATATACCAATACCTCAAATGCTCCCTGGCACGTGGTATCCGGAATGGACAGCAATACCCTGACGCTTGATGTTTTCCGCATTGTTTCCGAATCCGTTGAAGAAGCCCTGCAGCTGAAGAAGGAAAAAAATCAGAGTTCCACACACATTTCCGCAGTTATTTTGCCCGGACAATACCATTTTGTCGGGATGCCGCTGATCAAGGATGTAGATATGGATCATTCCCTGACTGCCGAAAAATACAGCAAGGATCTGAAAAAGGAACAGGCCAAACTGGCGGATTATCACAATAAACTCTATCTGCACCGGATTCCCATGATCATTGCATATGAAGGATGGGATGCCGCCGGAAAAGGCGGAAATATCAAACGTGTCTCTGAAGCACTGGATCCGCGCGGGTATGAGGTAATGCCGATTGCATCCCCGACTCCGGATGAGAAAAACCGGCATTTCCTCTGGCGGTTCTGGAAACGTCTCCCGAAGGACGGGCATATTGCCATTTTTGACCGTACCTGGTACGGACGTGTGATGGTGGAAAGGATTGAAGGATTCTGTTCTCCCGCCGACTGGCAGAGAGCCTACGGGGAAATAAACGACTTTGAACGCCAGCTTTATGACTGGGGCGCCATTATTGTGAAATTCTGGATCAATATTACAAATGAGGAGCAGCTGAAACGGTTCAATGCCAGAAAGGAAAATCCGGAAAAACAGTGGAAACTTACCGATGAGGACTGGCGCAACCGTGACAAATGGCCAAAATACGAAGAAGCGGTAAATGACATGATAAAATATACCTCAACTGATTTTGCCCCCTGGCAGATTATTGAAGGGAACGATAAATATTATGCACGGATCAAAACCCTGAAAATCATAAACAAGGCAATTGAAGACCGGCTGAAGGAAATAAAATAAAAAAGTCCGGCTCCATGCAGGAATAATCCTGATTCAGCAAACGGCCTGCTTATGCAGGCCGTTTGTCATTGTATCCCGGGGCAAAGATCAGATGATCTGATTAAAAAATTCGTCGATTACCTCTTTCCAGTCCCCTTTGCAGATGATATGGTGATTGCTGATCGGATGCGCCGTAAAATATTCGGTTCCGTCTTCGAGCTTCAGCCTCATCTGCGACCGGCACAAATTCGGCCTGTGCATGGTTTCCAACAGATCGGCCCTTCCGGCATAATGTCTCTTCAGGCTTCCGTCGCATTTAAAAACAGTAACCGTCTGCGCCTTCATCTCACCGGAAACCGCAACCCCTATCCCGGACTCAAAATGAGTTGTCAGTGTATAGGTATCCGGCATATCGATCGGAAGCGTACAGTGGGCAAATATGATTTCCGACGTTTCCGGATCAAGGCAGCTCGGATTTGCCATAAACCCCGATACACCGGTCAATGCGCGAAGCACCGCCATGCTCACAAGACTCTTCTGATCCCCTTCACAGGCGGCCGGGATTCCCTCCGCATTCAGGATAGCCAGCGCAAGACATCCCGTCGTATGAATGGCATTCAGAAGGTCAAAACATTTTACGGTAACTGCATCAAATTGATATTTTGTGATCAGTCTTTTTAAGGCGCCGTACACATGAAGCGCCTTTTCTGTTTCTGCAGGATCATATCCCTTTTCCTTTAATTCCCGCGTATATATATTTTCTTCGTATCCGCCTTTTTTATATTCCTCTGTCAGTTCGCTCAGCTCGATCTTCTGCATTTTTGCGCCGCAGGCCTTTTCCAGTTCTCCCGCATCCACATCACTGGCGATCAGGCCGCCGGGTTCTCCTATACAGCCGAGCTTCATGCGGGAAAGAGTCTCTCTTGCTTCCGCTGCTCTTTTCAGAACGGCAAGTCTTTTCGCGGCATTTTCGGGAGTCCCGTGTATGATTTCTCCCCTGAGATGGTTCTCCTGTAAAAATCCCATGATCTCCATGGCAGCCGCAAGCGAGTTGTAGGCCGGCACCGTTAAAAGGATATAGGGTTCCCTTGTCTGTTGATAGTTCTCTCTGAACCCGTTTTCAGAGCCGCCGGATGCGATAAAATAAACGGGAAGAGATTGTTTTTTTACCTCATCCATTTCTGCACATACGATTTTTGTATTCATTGCTTTTCCGGTTTTTTCAAGAAAATCATTCGCATAGCCGGGGACATTTCTGTCATTGCAGTCCGCCGGACCCATCAAAAATTTTACTTTCATGTCATTCATTTTCTCTTCCTCCCTGTCAGGATACTTTTAACATTTTAAAAATATAATCTTTATATTTTCGGGGATTCAGTTTACTGCAGATGAATGCATTCGGTTTTTTTTCTGAAAAACGGTTTACATCTACAAGAAGATTCCCGTAATCCGGGCCGGCAGAGGTGTCAATTTCACAGAAATATTGATCGCATTCTTCTATGCATTCCGGATATAAGGCGGCAGCCATTGCCGCAGGGTCTGCCATATCCAGGAAATTCCCTCCGAATCTTTCCCGGTTCATTTCCATAAGTACCCTGTTGATCTCTATCGTAAATTTCCCGAGTGCTCCGCTGTTTTTAATTTTATCGATTTCCTCCGGGTTCAGCAGACAGTCCCCCAGACAGGCATCCCAGCCGACAAAAATAAGATTGTCCAGACCTGCTTCCAGCACAATCCGGGCTGCTTCCGCGTCCTGCCAGATATTGAACTCGGCAACGGGAGAAACATTTCCTCTGCCCAGACCCGCTCCCCCCATCATGACAATTCGGCCGGCCTTCCTCATTGTGTCTTCATCCAGCCGAAGGGCAATTGCAATATTGGTGAGCGGTCCGAGCGTAACAATATCGATTTCCCCTTGTTTGCTGCCGCGTAAAAGTTCCAGCATTTTCAGGATCCCGTTTCCTTCTTCTGCCTGAAGTCTTTCGGGTTTCATGCCGATATCGCCCATTCCGTCGTTTCCGTGTGTTTCATGTGCATAGACCAGTTCTTTCAGAAGCATTTTTCTGGCCCCTGCATAGACCGGAGGCTCATAGGTACCGGCCCGTTCTATGGTAGTAAGCGTATTCAATGTTGCCTGTTCTGCATTGACATTTCCGGATACCGTACTGAACATCTGGATTTCATAAGCATCATCATTTAATGCCATGGCAATTGCCATTGCATCATCGGAGCCGCAGTCGGTATCAATGATTATTTTTTTCTTTTCAGCCATATCACTCCTTTATCGTTGTAAATTTTGCCGGAAAAATATCATCCGCCGGCCAGGCAGTCATATTGTAATATGTGTCCTGCCACTGCAGGATCTCGTAATTGCAGCTTGTACAGAATATCTCGAGAAGTCTTGTTTTTTCTCTCTCGCTTTTTTTGGCACAAAGCCTGTTCACGATCCGGATCTCATTTTCCGTTTTTGCGGTATAATCATCCAGTGTATAAAATTCCAGCCACTTGTAAAACATGTTGTCTTTCGGCAAGTCACACCGGGGGAGCAGGTCTTCACCAAAGAACCGGTAAAGAATATTGCACGGGAATAACGCCATCATACATTCGGCTATTCCTCCCTGTTCGGCACACATCATCTGAAAAGCCGTATAGGAACGCTTCCCCGGGGCTTCAATCACCGCATCCATTTTCTCTGTATCCTGCCCGGTTTGCTCTGCCCAGTATCCCCGGTTTGCCATGACTGTACCTTCCATTGTATTTTTCAGGATCCGGTACCAGTCATCCATTTCCTCAAAGCAGGTACATCTGGAAAGACCCACCGCCCAGCATCTGGTATAGTCAAGAAGATATTGATAGTTCTGACGTATCTGAAACCTGAACTTTTCTTCTGATACGGTTCCCTTCAGAATATCCTGCATGTGCGGCGTTTTTTCAATGATCCCGCAGACTTTTTTGATGACAGGATAAAGATCCGATTCATAAATCCCCATAAGTTCAGCCTTTCTTTTCTTCTTCCATCAGAATTCTGACCGCATCGCACGCAAGTTCTATCGTATGATCATTCATGCTGCCGTAAGCCATGATCGCACCTGCTTTTACCCCCCTGATGGAAGAAACCACAAAAAGTGCAGCTGTTTCCATCTCGGAAGCCATGACACCGCTTTTTTCCCATGCTTTCCAGCGGGAATGGAGTCTGTCGCTGTTCGGCATGCTGTCGGGATCATGCTGACCGTAAAAAGCGTCTTTTGACTGTGCAATTCCTTCCGCAAACCGGTATCCTTTGTTTTTACAGGCTCTTGCAAGGGCATCTGTGATATGGCGGTCCGCGATAGCCGGATATTCTATCGGAACATAATGCACGGTCGTCCCCTCGTCTCTGACTGCTCCCGTGATAATGACTCCTTCCAGACTTTCATCATAACTCTCCGGACATACCCTGCCGCATGTGCCGACCCTGATAAAATATTCCGCTCCGCAGTGGATCAATTCTTCCACCGCAATTGCCGCAGAAGGTCCGCCCATCCCCGTACTGGTCACCGATACTTTTTCTCCGTTCAGTGTTCCTGTCCACGTTTTATGCTCCCTGTTATGCGCAACAAGCAGCGGATGATCAAAGTGTTTTGCAATGATATCCGTTCGGAACGGATCTCCGGGAAGAAGCACATATCTTCCGATATCTCCTTTTTTGCAGCAAATATGATACTGCTTGTTCTCACTGTTCAATACTTCCTTACTCTGTATGGCCATGGCATAAACCCCTTCCTTCCGGCAGAATGTTCCCATTCAATATGACTGCAGCCGCAATATCAATTACCAGCATCAGGATCACATAATGAAACACCTTGCCTATTCCGAATTTTGATACCACCCATCCGGTGATCACCGGCGTTACAATATCAGAAAATCCGCTCGTTACCGCAACAAAAGAACCTGCAATGCTGATCCTTTTATACCCGATTCTGGTGGCAAGCGTAACGATCACGCTGAAAAGTACTCCCAGAAAAAATCCGATCGTAAAAAAAAGGATAAAATAAAATAGAGGACGATTGATGATCAGTGCCGCCAAAAGAGCCGCCAGAGGGATGATATTATTCACCGCAAGGACCTTCTGTGCGGATACCCTTCGAAGGATCAGTATGAATGCCAGGGCACCGATCAGACAGCCCAGATTATAAATCGTCAGCATAAAGGCGGCATTCGCATCCGAAATCCCCAGATTTTCAGCAAAACTGCTCGTATATAACCCGATCGTATTGACCGTAGCGCTGTAGGAAAAACAGCTGATCATGATACAGACAGCAGATAAAACAAGCCTTTTCACAAAAAGCGGTTTGATGCCTTCCGTATCTGTTATCTCTGTTTTCTCTGTTATCTCTGTTTTCTCTCCGTTCAGTCTGACTTTTGAAACAAAGAAAAGCATAATAACAGGCATGATCAGGAGCAGATAAAAAGCATAATAAAACGGCATCCCGTTTGCCAGAAAAACACCTACAAAAAAAGGCAGGACAAAACATCCCAGGCTGAACATGGCCTGTCCGGCGCTCATGGCGCTGGCATAATTATTTTTGCTTACGGAACTCAGAAGGACCGGGCATACCGTATCCTGAACTCCCATCCCTATCCCGCCCAGAAATGCGAACACAAGTCCGGCATAATAATCGGCCGTAAGCGGTATGCCGAGGAAAAAGGAGGATATCAGAAAAATGCCCGCGATCAGCACCTTCCCCGGTCCGTACTTTTCAACCAGTACACCCGTCCTATATGCCGTAAGCACCCTTCCGATGGCAAAACTGGATCCCAGAATGACTACCTTGCTGATGCTCTGATGGTACATCCTGGCAAGCTGTGGCAGACTGCTTCCGACAAGCATACAGGCTGATCCGGTAATGAAATACAAAGCAAAAGCAAGAAAGAAAATAACCTTGGAACTGTTTTTTTTCATGAACCATACCCGTTCATGATGGCATCCGCTGCCGCATCAGGACAAATGATATTTCCCGGGATCCCGAGCAGGCGGCAGATCCTTGCAGCATAAGGCTGTTTCAGTTTTGCTTTTTCAAGGGCATCAAAATCCCAGAATATTTCCTTCGGTGTGCCGGCCCGTACAATTTTTTTATCTGCCATAATGATCACCTGTTCAAAATTAGCGGCAACAAATTCCATATCATGCGAGATCGTTATGACGGTTTTTTGCTTTTCATGAAGATACCGAAGGATTTCCGCAAGCCTTCTGTTTCCGTTAAGATCCTGTCCTGCAGTTGGTTCATCAAAGATCATAACTTCCGTATCCATTGCAATAATCGAAGCAATCGTGATAAATTTCCGGACAGAAAGCGGCAGGTCAAACGGATTTTCCTGCCTGTATTTTTCCATTCCTGTAATTCTGAGTGCCTCGCCGACCCGTTTATCCTCTTCTTCGAGTCCGAGTTTTAGAGTTTTCGGTCCGAAGAGCACCTCACTCTCGACCGTAGAATGAAAGATCTGCTCATCCGGATTCTGAAAAACATAGCCGACAATTCTTGACACCTCCGCCGTTGTATGTTCTTTTGTATTCATATCGCCGATCAGTACATCCCCTTCTGTCGGCTTTAAAAGAGCATTCATCATTTTAACGGCAGTCGTTTTCCCGGCACCGTTCTGGCCGATGATCGCAATATTAGACCCGCCCTTCACCAACAGGCTGACATCATCAATCGCCTTAAATCCGCCGGGATAGGCAAAACTGACATTTTTCAGTGTAAGATCCTTCATGGCCGGCCGCTCCTTCTGCTCATTGCTTTTTGGAATTCTTCCGCAGCCTGTTTCTCCGTTATCGGAATCCTGTCTATCGGAAACCCTTTCTGTCTCAGCATATTTCCCAGGACAGCCACCTGCGGCAGCGCAACGCCCTGCTCCGGAAGAGACATATCCGAAAGAATGTCTTCCGGCTTTCCCTGCGCGATCAGCTTGCCGTTTTTCAATACAAGGACCTCATCCGCATATTCAGCTATCAAATCCACTTTATGCTCAACAAGGATAATGGTTTTCTTTTTTTCCTTCAATTCCCGTATGATACGGAATACACTGTCTGTTCCTTCCGGATCCAGCTGGCTGGTCGGTTCATCAATGATCAGAATATCCGGTTCCAGTACGATCACGGATGCAAGAGCTACTCTCTGCATTTGTCCGCCCGATAATTCAAAAGGACTTTTATATGCAAGTTCTTCAATGTCTGTCATCTGCATTACATTGATAACCCGCTCTTCTATCTCATCCACCGGGACGCCGAAATTTTCCAGACCATAGGAAACTTCTTCAAAAACAGTTTCCTTAACCCCGCTGATCTGATTAAACGGATTCTGAAACACATATCCGATCTTCGCGGCAAGTTCCGTTTTGTATTCCGGAATTGTTTTCCCTTCGACCAAAACCTGACCTGTAAGCTCTCCCTTATAAAAATCCGGGGCAAAACCTCTTAAAATAACGCAAAGTGTTGTTTTCCCTGCGCCATTTTCTCCGATTATGCCGTAGAACCCGCCTTTTTCAAAACCTGCACTCAGATCCTGTATGGCCGGATTTTCCGCAAGGGGATAGGTATATGTCACATTTTTGCATTCTATCGCATAATCCCCCATATCACCCTCCCTGCCAGTAACGCTGATGTGATCAGCGTTGATAAGATAACCGCCGGCTTCTCCAGTCCCGAATGATCCAGTTTAAAAAGGTGTGTTTTCTGACACTGCATGGAAAAGCCTCTTGCCTCAAGAGTCAGAACTCTTTCTTCGGATCCGATGATCGCTCCGAGAATGAGCGGAACAAGGGACGGAAAAAAGGCCTTTGCCCGAATGATCAGATTTCCTTCCGTTTCTACTCCTCTTGCCCTCTGCGCATTCATGATAGACTTGCTGTTTTTTCCGAGAATATCGATCATCTGCAGAGAGGACATAAACACATAGGCGGCCTTGTAATTCATTCCGGAATCCTCCATGGCCCTTGAAAGTTCTTTATTGGATGTTGTCTGAAAAAGCCAGACAAATATTCCGGCCACATCAAGTACCAGAAAAGAAAGACGAATCGCAGATCTTAAGCCGTACACGTATATCTTTAAAAAGCCGAATGACCAGAGCACTTTTCCGCCGGGAATAAGAAACAACTGCGCTGCAAAAATAATAGCCGATACGGTTGCCACTGCTTTCATCGCTTTCATGGACTTTGCCAGTACCCCGCTGATGATGCAGAGAACGGGGATCACAAAAAACCACGGGATCAGCAGAAGATCGAGGCGCATATCGGTCAGGTGAAAAGTTCCCAGGATAAAGGTGCTGATCGAATAGGCAAGAACAATAAATCCTTTTGCAGAAGGATACAGTCCGGCAATCCTGTTTTTTCTGTGGATCTGTATTTTTTCAATATAATTGTTTTCCATTCATGCCTCATGGTACGGAATAAAACAGCCGGACAGCCGGTAAGAACTTTTTATCCGGCTGCCGGATCCCGTGATTTTTATTTTGTCTGACTCTTTTTATGCAGATAATTGCTGCCGATCGGAAATTTGACAAGCGTCCGTGCGGGAATGACTTTCATGACCATCCAGCAGATCACAAAGGAAATCACTCTGTCCAGCACCGTAAAAATTCCTTCCGTTCCGAAGAATGCCGCCCAGATATTGGCTCCTGCTGCCATCGCCGCAGCTGTGATCAGAGAGGTCCCGCTCCCTGTTACGCCGCCGAAAACAAGAACAACGATCGGAGCAGATGAGATGATGCTGACAGCGGCCATGATCAGCATGGACAGAATCCATTTCCACCAGATGCTGAACATTCCCTTCCGGGCAAGAAAACCTGTAACAAGTCCGGCAATAATATTGACCGGGATGAACGCAAAGTTTACAGGATTTGCAATTCCCGTCAGAACATTTGTAAGCGCTCCGGTAACGGCCCCTACCCACGGTCCGCAGAGCAATGCGGCAAAGATGGTCCCGATCGTATCCAGGTACATCGGCAGCTTCAGGATAGAAGCAAGCTGACCGCCGACAAAATTGACCGCCACGCCTATCGGTATAAGCAATATCGCAAGCATCGTAAAATCTGTTTTTATAGAATACTTCTTCTTTTCCATATCTATTCCCTCCTTTTTTTTGTACTACCTTTTAACTGTATCTGCACCAGACTCCCGTGTTTTGGTTTCAAATTCTATTTTGGGAGAAAGGCGGTTAACCAGCACTGAATTTTCGGGTAACTCCGTATTCAGGTAAGTCTTGTTCAGGTATATTTTTCTTCCGTAATCATCCAGTACGATCTGCTGCAAAACAATGATGGGAACACCCGCGTCTATTTTTAATTTCTTTCCGTGGAAGGCACCGGCTTTTGCAACGGTTATATTACAGATGGATGCTTGCCCGGCCGCTTCGTATTCCCTGACAAATCCCTCCCGGCCGCTTCGTTCGGCGCTGAACCCCTTCCCCGCAGGAATATAGTCCTCGCAATAGGAATAACAGATATCGGGACTGGAACGGCTTTCATAGATTCTGGAAGCAAAATACATGTCCGTTCCTTCTTTTACCTCCAGCCATCCGGCAATAAACCCGTCGAACGCCTCCAGAGAAAGTGCGAACTCGGAAACCACCGCCTCAAGTCCTGAATTTTTCAGTCTGTCTCCCTCCGGCTGATAAACACAGAGATTTGATTTCCCGAGATAAGGTACCCCTGAAACAAAAGTCCCGACACCGTCACGCTTGTAGATCAGTTTGTCTTCCTGAAGCATCTGCAATGCCTGCCGGAGGGTATTCCTCGACATTCCGAACTCTCCCGCCATGGCTTCTTCCGTATGCAGTTTTTCTCCCGGTTTCATGCCGATGACAATGTTCAGAAGCTTTCGGTATGCTTCCACATATCTGGGCTGTCCGTCTTTTAACCGGTCAAAGTCCATTTTTTGTTGATTTTGCATAATTCCCCTTGACATTCCCAAACCATTGTTGTATTTATACATAAACCCTATCATTAAAGGTAGAACATGTCAAGGAAAATATCATGGTGCTGTTCAACAGCTTCGGAGGTAATATGAAAAAAATACTGTTTGTTTCCCACTGCATTCTGAATACGGCAGCAAAAGTCGTCCTGTACAACAGGGATGAGATCGATGCGGAGGAAAAACTGAGAAAAAAATTTTTGCTGGAGGCTGTCAAAAAGGACATTCAGCTGATTCAGCTCCCCTGCCCGGAATTTACGCTTTACGGAGCAAACAGATGGGGACATGTGCAGGAACAGTTTGACAATGTTTTTTTCAGAAAGCACTGCCGCCGTATCCTCACCCCCGTAATGGATCAGCTGACGGAATATCTCAAAAATCCGGAACGTTTTGAAGTGCTGGGCTTTGTCGGAATAGACGGAAGTCCGAGCTGCGGCGTCGATTATACCTGCAGCGGATGCTGGTACGGTTCCTTTGAAGGCAGAACGGATCTTAAGGAAACACTGTCCTCCTGCCGGCTTGTAAAGGGAAACGGGATTCTTATGTCCGTTCTCCGGGAAATGCTCCTCGAATCCCATCTTGATCGCGTAACGGTACGCTCTCTATATGCTCCCGAACCGGATAAATGCCTCTCCCTGCTGAAATAAAGCCCTTTTCTTTCTCTGTTTAAAAATCAAAAGAACACCGTAAGTCCGGGAGATGGAAAAACGGACAATACGGTGTTCTTTATGAATCTTTTTCATATCATATTTTTTAATTTTACCGGCTGAACACAACAGCTCGTATCCGTGTCCCGTTGAAGGGCCGGATTGTTACGGCTTTTTCCCCTGTGCTTCCATTTCCTGTTTGGACTTCATCATGGCACGTTTCCGCAATGTAGGATCCAGAATTTTTTTACGGATCCTAAGACTCTGCGGCGTAACCTCCAAAAGTTCATCCGTATCGATAAATTCAAGGCTTTGTTCCAGAGACATATTTTTCGGCGGAACCAGCTTCAACGCTTCATCCGCATTGGAAGAACGGGTATTGGTCAGGTGCTTGGTCTTACAGACATTTACTTCCACATCCTCCGACTTGCCGCTTTGCCCGATCACCATTCCCGCATAAACTTTTACGCCGGCTCCGATAAAGAGCATTCCCCTTTCCTGGGCACTGAACAGGCCGTATGCCACGGAAACACCGCTTTCATAAACAATGATGGACCCGGTCTTCCGATAGAACATGTCTCCCTTATAAGGCGCATAGCCCTCATACTCCGTATTCAGGATCCCGTTTCCCTTGGTATCCGTCATGAATTCCCCGCGATATCCGATCAGGCCGCGGGACGGAATATTGAATGACAGTCTGGTATATCCCCTGTGAATGGGGCTCATTCCCTGAAGCTCGCCTTTTCTGCTTGTCAGCTTCTGAATGACCGCGCCTGTATATTCATCCGGCACATCCACAAAAGCAACTTCCATTGGTTCCATTTTCTGGTTCCGTTCATCATACTTGTAAATCACTTCTGCCTTGCTGACGGAAAATTCATATCCCTCGCGCCGCATCATTTCGATCAGGACCGAAAGGTGCAGTTCCCCTCTTCCCGAAACTTTGAATCTGTCCGGTGAATCCGTGTCTTCCACGCGGAGCGATACATCCGTATTCAGTTCTCTGTACAGTCTGTCCCGGATATGACGGGAGGTCACATACTTTCCTTCCTGTCCCGCAAGAGGAGAATCATTCACCATGAAATTCATGGAAATGGTGGGATCGGAGATCTTCTGGAAGGGAATGGAAACCGGATTCTCCGTTGAAGTAATGGTATCTCCGATATGAAGATCATCAATTCCGGATACCGCCACAATGGAACCTACCGAAGAATTTTCCACCTCCACGCGGTTCAGTCCGTCAAACTCATAGAGTTTTCCGATCTTTACTTTTCTCCGTTTGTCCGGTTCGTGGTGATTTACAATGGCACATTCCTGATTGACCCTGATCGTACCGTTATCTACTTTGCCGATGCCTATTCTTCCGACATAATCGTTATAGTCAATGGTGCTGATCAATATCTGTGTATCCGCATCCGGATCTCCTGTCGGCGCCGGAATATGCTTGACGATGGAATCAAACAACGGCGTCATATCCTCATTCTCATCTGATATTTTATATCTTGCCCAGCCGCCTCTCGCACTCGCAAAAACAAACGGACATTCCAGCTGTTTGTCGTTGGCGTTCAGGTCCATCAGCAGTTCCAGGACCTCATCCACCACTTCTTCCGGTCTTGCTTCCGGCCTGTCGCACTTGTTGATGCAGCAGACTACATCCAGATCCAGCTCCAGTGCTTTCTGCAGAACAAACTTGGTCTGAGGCATACAGCCCTCAAACGCATCCACCACCAGAATAACACCATTGACCATTTTCAGCACACGCTCCACTTCCCCGCCGAAATCCGCGTGTCCGGGCGTGTCAATGATATTGATCTTGATCCCTTTGTAATTGATGGAAGTATTTTTGGAAAGAATCGTGATGCCTCTTTCCCTTTCAATGTCACCCGAATCCATCACCCGGTCAACGACCGCCTGATTGGCGCGAAAAACACCGCTCTGCCTTAAAAGCTGATCCACCAGTGTGGTCTTGCCGTGATCGACATGGGCAATAATTGCTACGTTTCGAACATCTTCTCTTGTAATTATCATATTTCAGACTCTACTTTCTATAATCCTTAAAATTCCACAAAAGAGAAGTATACTCTTTTTCCCTCCGTCATGCAATACTCGATTTTTCTGTTCCCGACCGGGTCCGCCTTTCCCCCCGTCATTTCGGAAATTTTTTTCAGAAAATCCTCTTCTCTGTCCTCCGGAATAAGCAGAGAACACTTTACCTTTTCACCGAATGTGCATTCCTCCGGCCGGATCCCCTCCGTTTCTGCAAGATGAAGCAGAATTCCGTAAAAAGGATAGTCCTGTTCCCAGGTAACAAAAAAACCCTTCTTACGTTCTGCGGTCACAGAAGCATGGATCCCTTCCGATGCAGCCTTTCCGTAAGCTCTTACAAGGCCGCCGGTCCCAAGAAGAATGCCTCCGAAATACCGGGTCACGACCACGCAGATATTCCGGATGCTCTGCCTTTCCAGGATATCCAGAATGGGTTTCCCCGCCGTACGGGAAGGTTCTCCGTCATCGGAACTTTTCTTCATGCTTCCGTCTTTGCCCGTGATGTATGCATAACAGTTATGATTTGCGTCCCGGTATTTTCTGCGGATTTCCATGATAAACTCCTGTGCCTCTTCTTCCGTCCTGACCGGATGAACAGAAGAGATAAACCTGGACTTTTGTTCCGAGATCTCCGCACTTCCCCCTGAAACACAGATTTGTACCGGGCAATTAGATTGTGTCATGACCGTTCTCCGTAAGAATACTTTTTTTTAATACTTTTGTATTTATTTTGCAATATTGTAACATGATTTCTGTGTATTTGCCCATGTTTTAAGAAAGGATTTATAGAAGTTTGGTTCATATTTTGCTATACTGGAGTTTATGGATTTCGGACAGGAAAACACAAAAAAGAATATACATTCTTCATCTTCCCAGACAGAAAAATATGCAAACAAAATGATCCTCGTTTTTTCCCGGACCGTTTTTGTGTTTCTTCTTCTGGGTTTTCTTATGCTGATCGCCTGCGGCCTGGGAATCATTTCCGGGATCATAGACAATTCACCCGACATCAACATCGACAGCATTGTTCCCATGGGTTATTCTTCCACGGTATATGACGCAAAGGGGAATCCCACAGCTACCCTTGTCATGGAAGGCAGCAACCGTGAAGAAGCCACCTATGACGAACTCCCTGTAAACCTTGTGAATGCCTTTGTGTCAATTGAAGATTCCCGATTCTGGCAGCATAACGGAATTGACACGCGTTCCATTCTCCGCGCCATTCTGGGCGTGATCCGGGGAAACTCTTCTTCCGGCGGCGGTTCCACCATTACCCAGCAGCTCATCAAGAACAATGTGTTTAACGGCGGACGTGAAAAAAGTTTCGGTGAAAAGGTGGAACGGAAGCTTCAGGAACAGTATCTGGCGGTTCAGCTTGAAAAAAACATGGATAAGAAACTGATCCTGACAAATTACCTCAACACCATCAATCTGGGCAATAACACGCTGGGCGTTAAAGTTGCCGCCAGACGCTATTTCAACAAAAATGTTTCAGACCTTACTCTTTCCGAATGCGCTGTCATTGCCGGCATCACCCAGAATCCTTCCAAATTAAATCCGATCAGCGGACAGCAGGCCAATGCGGAGAAGCGTAAAATCATCCTTCAGTATATGTTCGAACAGGGTTACATCACAAAGGCGGAGCAGGAAGAAGCCCTGTCCGATGATGTCTATTCCCGCATTCAGAATGTGGACCTGATCACCAAAGAACAGTCCACCCAGACCTTCAGCTATTTTACGGATGAACTTGTAAAGCAGGTAATGTCCGCGTTGGAAGATCAGCTCGGCTATTCCGAAACACAGGCACACAATCTTCTTTACGGCGGCGGTCTTTCCATCTACACAACACAGGATCCCGATCTTCAGTCTATTGTGGATTCCGAGATCAACAATCCCGATAATTATCCCGTGACCAAATATGCCGTGGAATACCGGCTTTCCGTACAGACATCGGAAGGAACCACTGTCAACTATTCCGAAGAAAATCTGAAATCCTGGCACGTAAATGAACTGCATGATGCTTATGACGGTCTTTATGCAACGGAAGATGCGGCAAAAGAAGATGTTGAAAAATACAAGTCCTATATTCTGAAGGAAAATGACCGGATCCTGGGTGAGACCTTGTCCGTCATTCTGGAACCGCAGGATTCCTTTGTTCTGCTGGAGCAGTCCACGGGACAGGTAAAGGCACTTTCCGGCGGACGCGGTGAAAAAACCGCCTCTCTGACATTAAATCGTGCATCCGGTACCTACCGTCAGCCGGGTTCCACCTTCAAGGTTCTTTCTTCCTTTGCTCCTGCGCTGGATGCCTGCGGAGCCACGCTCGGAAGCGTCTATTACGATGCTCCCTATACGGTCGGCACCAAAACATTCCGGAACTGGTACGGGCAGAAAGGCTATCTCGGGTGGTCCAGCATCCGGGACGGGATTGTATTTTCCATGAATATTGTGGCTGTACGCTGTTTCATGGAAACCGTCACCCCGCAGCTCGGTGTGGAATACTGCCGGAAATTCGGGATTACCTCCTTAACAGACACCGATTACAATGCAGCGACCGCCCTCGGAGGGCTGACCTATGGCGTCAGCAATCTGGAACTGACTGCCGCTTACGCCTCCATCGCCGATAAAGGGATCTATACCAAGCCTGTTTTCTTTACAAAAATAACCGATCATAACGGGAAAACCCTGATTGACGGGGGCATGCAGCAGCACCGGGTCCTGAAGGATTCCACCGCATTTCTGTTAACGGATGCCATGGCCGCATCCATGGTAAGCAACCGGAAATTTGCCCGGGAAGGCATAAATGTCAACTCCACGAGCACGCGCGCCAAGATAGACAACATGAGCTGTGCAGGAAAATCAGGCACAACTTCCAACAACAACGATATCTGGTTTGTCGGTTTTACGCCATACTACACCGCCGGGATCTGGGCGGGCTGCGATAATAACCAGAGTCTCACCGATGACAACGGCGGCAACAGCTTTCACAAGGATATCTGGAAAAAAATCATGACCAAAATCCATGAGGGAAAAGTGGATACAGGCTTCCCCGTACCCGACAGTGTAGAACAGGCTGTCATCTGCAGAAAGTCCGGAAAGCTTGCCATTCCGGGAGTTTGCAGCAATGACCCGAGAGGCGATGCAACCTACACGGAATATTTTGCAAAAGGTACCGTTCCCACCGAGGTCTGCGATAAACACTCTACCGTAACCGTTTGCGCAGAATCCGGCGGCATTCCCACGGAATACTGCACGGAACTTACGCACAAGGTAATCATGATCGTACCGGAATCCAGTGAAGAAACAGATGATTCCCTGTTCACCTATCCGGGGCCGTGCACCCTTCACACCGGCCTGCCTGTGGAAACGACTTCCGAAAATACAGAAAAAGGAAGCTCTTCTCCGTCATCCGGCACTTCTTCCCCGAACCTCATAGGTCCGGGATACCAGACTGTAAAACCAAATGACCAAAGTACGACCATCATTCAGGGACCGGGAAACTGACAGGAATATCTGTTTAAATATCCCAACCGCAGTCAGCAATTGGATGTAGTCTTTTCGTCCGGGAAACTGACAGGAATATCTGTTTAATATCCCCGTTCTGTTTTCGCCTGTGCGGCCTCCTCGGTATTCGGAAATTTCATGATCACTTCTCCGAAAAGGTTATTTGCATTCTGGATATCACCCTGCATTTTATAACTCATTGCTTTCTTGAACATTGCATTTCCATAATCCGGTTTGATGGCAAGCGACTTGTCATAATATGAAATGGCGCTCTGGAAATCTCCGGCATCATAGGCCTTGTCTCCTTCTGCCGCAAGACTGGCATAGCCCTCCGCATTCATTTTCCCGGAAATCGAATTATAAATATCTGTGACTGCAACACCGCTCCCGTCATCAATGTCCGTTAACTGGGAAGTGTCAATGGAAGCAAAGAGGTCCGCGGCATGGGAATAGTTTTCGTTCCTGTAATCGTCCAGGATCCCGATCAGTTTCTGATACTGCGTAAGCTTATAGGTATTGGCTTCCTCTATGGTGTTCAGCTGATTGGTCAGATCATTGATCTCTGTTGTCTGAGCGGCGTTCTGGGATGTCAGTGCATCTACCTCTCCGTTTACATCGTTCAGTTTGCTTTCCACAGAAATCAGATCCTTATTATGGCTTGCATTCAGTCCTGCCGTCTTTTCCGGCATATACAGAAACAGCACGGCTGCCGCTCCGATCAGGATCCCCATTCCGATATTCAGCATGGTCTGCCAGCCTGTGTTTTCCCGGTAGGAAGAAGGAATGATGACATCTTCTTTCTCCGGCGTTCTGCCCGCATTTTTATCCGTTTGGGGTGAAGACCTGTCTTTTCCTTTTTTCAGGCCGACCGCCGGATGCTTTCTTACGATCGACATATACCAGATCGCCTGCTGGTTTCCGCTGTCTGTTTTCAGAACATTGGAAAGATACTTTCCTGCCTTTCCGTACTCTTCGCGGCTCATCAGAATAAGTGCAAGCAGAAGATTCGCACGAACATAGTCCGGATTTTCCTTTACCGTTCTTTCCAGCTGCAGAATGGCAAGATCATCATTTCCGCTCTGCGCGTAGGACAGAGCCTGATTATACCGGGATATAAGCTGCCGGTAAGTATCGATCCGTCCTGATTTTCTGCGGATATCGTCCAGATAGATCTCCGCCTTGTTATTATCCGGCTGAAGGTTCAGACTGATGACCCACTGAATAAGCGCGTCGGAAACTTCCCCTATTTCAAAATAAACAAGACCGAGAAGGTTTCTGGCGTCTGTCTGATTCTTGTTGAACCGCAGCGCCCGTTTCAGACTCTCCGCGGCTCCGGATAGATTTCTCGCCTTAGCCCTTTCCAACCCGAGATTATAATAGGCATTGGAAATTCTGAGGCAGCTGTCCCTGCCGTTCATCCGTGCTGCTCCTTTGTCTGCGCCTTTATGAGCTCCATCATAATATCCTGCATATCCGTAATATCGCTTTTTACTATTTCATCCTCTACGGCCGTTACTTCCAGACTTGATTTGAATTTTCTTATTTCCTCATCGTAGTTGATCATCTTTCCGTTCCTTTCCGAGAATTTCTCCTGCCAGATAAAGGGAACCCGCACAGAAAAGGATCTCGTCTTCCTGCCGATCATTTTTCGCCGTAATCCATGCCTCGGAAACAGAGCCTGCCTTGATTACCGGACAATCGAAAAAGGATTTCAATATCACGGACAGATTTTGCGTTTCGGCTGCTCGCAGACTTTCAAGTTTCGCCACATATATTCTGACCGGATGAAGATGTATCGCGAGCTGCATTGCCATGGACGGAATATCTTTATCCGACACAGCCGAAAACAGAAGCACGCATTTTTTGTTCCGGATTCTGCAGAGACCTTCCGCCGCCTCGGCAAAGGCGCGAATCCCGTCTTCATTATGTGCTCCGTCCAGAAAAATATCCGGACAAATTTCATCCATTCTTCCTGCCCAGTGTACTTTACGGACAGAGGAAACAAAGGAATCCTGCCGTTTATCCGGGAGCGCTTCGGGTAGAAGTTCAAATGCCTTTGCGGCCACAAGAGCGTTTTCCCTCATATACGGAGCGGGAAGAAAGTCAAATTCCGAAGGCCCGTTTAAGGGATCATACCGCACCCCAAAGGCCTCAGAGCATTTTTCAGCTGCCTTTTCCAGAATGATTTTTTCCGCTTCTTCATTATTTCTGTCATACACAACCGGGATCCTGTTTTTCAGAATCCCCGCCTTTTCGGAGGCAATCTCGCGGATTGTGTTTCCGAGATACTGCATATGATCCATGCTGATGCTGGTAATCACGGTAAGGACAGGCTGCAGAACATTTGTCGCGTCCAGTCTGCCCCCCAGGCCGGTCTCCATAATCTGATAATCCGGGGCCTGTTTTTCAAAAATAAGCATGGCCGTATAAAAAAGGAATTCAAAATAAGTCGGGTGACAGAACCCCTGTTGTTCCAGACGAGCGGCCGTTTTCTTTACTTCTTCGGCAGCAAGTGAAAAGTCCTCTGCCGGGACGGGCTTTCCGTCCAGAAGAATCCGTTCACGGATACTGACCAGGTGCGGCGACACAAAAGTCCCCACATGCTTTCCGCAATCCAGAAGCGCCTGTGTCAGATACATGCACACGGAACCTTTTCCGTTTGTTCCGGCTACATGAATGATTTTTGCATTTCTATCCGGTTTCCCCAGTTCATCCAGAAAAAAGCGGATGTCCGGCAGGCTGTTTTTCTTTTTTGCCCACATGGGCAGCCCGGCAATATATGCTTCATCGTGCACAGTTTCATCGTGCACAGCTTCTTTATTTTTATCCGTTGAGATGTACAATCTGCTCTTTCACCTGTTTCATCATCTGTTCGTATTTTTCAAGTTTCGTCTTTTCTTCCGCAACTTTTCCGGCAGGTGCCCTGTTTAAAAATCTCTCATTTTCAAGCATCCCGCGGGATCTGGAAATTTCGCCTGAAAGGCGTTCCTCTTCTTTTTTGAGTCTTTCCTTTTCCTTTTCAATATCCACAAGATCCGCAAACGGAATAAAGAGATTGGCTCCCGGGATGACTGCCGATACCGCATCGGAACCTATTCCGGTTTTGTCTTTCTGCAGTACAACATCAGAGGCATATCCGAGCATCCGGAAGAAAGCATCCGACCGGCGGAATATATCCAGAAGGCCCCCGTCTTCGGATACAACAAAAACCTTTGATTTTTTGGACGGAGGTACATTCATGGAAGTGCGCACATCCCGTATGGCCCTGACGGCTTCCTTGATGGTCTCGGTTTCCTTTTCCTCTTTTTCAAAATGATATTTCTCCGTATAGACCGGCCATTGTGAAGTCATGATGGTTTCCATATTCTCATTCAGGTTGCAGAATATCTCTTCCGTAATAAACGGCATGAACGGATGAAGAAGTTTCAGGGAAGCGCTGAGAACGGTATTAAGCGTCCAGAGTGCCGAATCCCGGGTCTTATCTTCCCTGTCCCAAAGTCTGGGTTTGACCATTTCAATATACCAGTCACAGAATTCCCCCCAGATAAACTCATATACGTTTCCAAGGGCTATTCCGAGTTCATACTTGTCCAGATTCTCCGTAACATTTCCGGTAAGAGTATTGCATTTGGACAGGATCCATTTATCCGGCATGGTCAGGTCATTAAGATCCGGCTGTTCCGGAATGCTTTCTCCCAGATTCATCATGATAAATCTGGATGCATTCCAGATCTTGTTTCCGAAGTTTCTCGCCGACTCCACCTTCTGCCAGGAAAAGCGCATATCATTTCCGGGTGCATTTCCCGTCATCAGGGTAAGTCTCAGGGCATCCGCGCCGTATTTATCAATGACCTCCAGCGGGTCTATTCCGTTTCCGAGGGACTTGCTCATTTTTCTTCCCTGCTCATCACGGATCAGCCCATGGATAAGGACCGTGTGGAACGGGATTTTTCCGGTCTGCTCAATTCCCGAAAACACCATACGGATGACCCAGAAAAAGATAATGTCATATCCTGTGACCAGAACATCCGTCGGATAGAAATAGTTCAGTTCCGGTGTTTCTTCCGGCCATCCGAGCGTGGAAAACGGCCAGAGAGCTGAAGAAAACCAGGTGTCAAGCGTATCCGTATCCTGTGATAAATGCGTTTTGCCGCACTTCGGGCACCTGTCCGGACAGCTTTTCGCCACGACCATCTCTCCGCAGTCATCACAATAATAAGCCGGGATCCGGTGTCCCCACCAGAGCTGCCGGGAAATGCACCAGTCATGGATTCCGTTCAGCCAGTTCAGGTACGTTTTTCCGTAGCTTTCCGGCACAAATTTCAGATTTCCGCTATTCAGTGCTTCAACGGCCGGCTTTGCCATTTCATCCATTTTTACAAACCACTGCGGCTTGATCATGGGTTCCACAACAGTTTTACAGCGGTCATGTGTTCCCACGTTATGTCTGCAGGGAACAACCTTCACAAGAAGATTCTGCTGTTTCAGGTCTTCCACCATTTGCTTACGTGCTTCATAACGGTCCATGCCGTCATACCTTAAACCGGGACACTTCATGGTGGCATCATCATTCAAAATATTGATTTCCGCAAGTTGATGCCTTTTCCCCACTTCAAAATCGTTCGGATCATGTGCCGGTGTTATTTTGACGCACCCGGTTCCAAAGTCCCTGTCCACATATTCATCCGCAATCACGGGGATCACACGATCCGTTAACGGAAGCTTCAGCATTTTTCCGACAAGATGCGCATACCGTTCATCATCGGGATTTACGGCGACCGCAGTATCTCCGAGCATTGTTTCCGGACGTGTAGTTGCAATCTCTACAAATTTACCTTCTTCCCCGACGATCGGGTAAAGAATATGCCAGAAAAAGCCGTCCATGTCCACATGTTCCACCTCCGCATCGGAAATGGAAGTCCCGCAGACCGGACACCAGTTGATGATGCGGGAACCTTTATAGATATAACCCTTGTGATACAGACGGATAAAAACTTCTTTTACCGCTTCCGAGCAGCCTTCATCCATGGTAAAGCGTTCCCGGTCCCAGTCAGCGGAAGAACCGAGTTTCTGAAGCTGTTTTAAAATACGGGACCCATATTCCTCTTTCCATTTCCAGCACTCCTCCAGAAAACCTTCCCGCCCGAGTTCCTCTTTGCTCCTGCCTTCTTCCTTCAGCTTATTGATCACCTTTACTTCGGTGGCAATGGCGGCATGATCCTCTCCGGGCTGCCAGAGCGTTTCAAATCCCTGCATCCTCTTATAACGGATCAGGATATCCTGCATGGTGTTGTCCAGCGCGTGTCCCATGTGAAGCTGGCCCGTAATGTTGGGCGGCGGCATCACAATGGTAAACGGTTTTTTGTCCGGATTTACCTTTGCATGGAAATATTTTCCGGTCATCCATTTTTGATAAATCTTATCTTCTATCTCGGCCGGGCTATACGTTTTTTCAAGTTCTTTCATTGCTGCTGTTCATCCTTTCCGTTACATATTTCTGTAATCCTGTTTCCATTTTTCTACCTTTTCCGATATAAGTCTGCCGCGGATTACAGGATCATGTTCAAAAACAGATTCTATTTCCGCAAGCTGAGTACACTCCTTGACTTTCATGCAGATCGCTTCATATTCCTTATCCCATTCGATATTGGCCTCTCCTTCCGCGGAAGACTGGTAACGTTCCTTTAATTTCAGAACCGGTTCCAAAAGGGAAAGAAAATAAATTCTTTTCAGGATATCTCTGTCTTTCAGAAAACCGTATGCCTGATCATATGCGCGGTATGCCTGATCCAGAAGAAAAAGATTGGCATAAGCGCTTCCTTCGTTATTCAGGATTTTCCCGCGGAAAGCAGGATTCAGCACCGGATCATCCGGCATTTTCAGTACCCTTTCATAAATCGGAATTGCTTTCCCGTAATGTTTCAGGTCAAACAGGCTGTCGGCCTTCTGTTTCAGATATTCCGCCGGATGCAGATTCCGGAGAGCGGAAAGCTTTGTCCGGTAGCGGTTGATCTCCTGATTCCTGTACGAGTCGCAGTTCCGCAGAATATTGCACAAGATATCATCATCGGTAAATCCCTTGGAACGGAGATGCTCCAGTTCATCCGCAAATCTCTCCTCCCCGAGTTCCTTCCGAAAGAAATCAAATAACGGCACCGAAACAAAATCATTCATTACAAGAAGCGGGTATTCATAGATCACGTAACAGAGTTCTTCCATGGAATACAGATGAACTCCCAGCTCTTCAAAAGAAAAAGGATGTACCGCTGTTCTGCTGTTTAAAAGGATCAATCCCACAGCTGTACCTCCTGTCTGATGCAGGCATCCGTTTTCGGGAACAGTTCCCCGAAGCCCGCATCCGAAACTTCCACAGCCATGGTCCTGCTGTCACTGAAAAAAGCATGAAAACTGATTTTCTGTGTCTTCACGGGACGCTTCGGTAAAAAAGAAAGCGGGATCCTGACGATTTTCTTTCTTCTTGCATCAAACGGGGCAACCTCCATAATAAGTTCGGAAGAATTCCCCGGCAAAAGGAAAAGGGAACAGTCGGAATCCACCCAGGAATCCCCCATCCCTGCAACCGGAAAAGCAAATTCTTTTTCTCCCTTTTCCACCGTCAGAGAAACCGAAGAATCCAGTCTTCCGTCGCAAATACAAAGAAAAGCCTTATTCTTTGCATCCGAACGGTATTCATTTGCCCTGACGCAGCTTCCTCTGGCAAAAAGGTCCTGGTCCTGAAACACCTTCCTTCTGTTGCAGATATACTTCATGAAATCTTTTGCCCAGTCATACTTTTCAAATCCTTTACCGGTCAAAAGAACAGATGAGAATAATTTCTTCTTCATCAGTCTGTCCGCACAGGAAACCAGGATTTTATCTGCAAGTCTCATGCCGGACAGAGAAGTAAGAATATCCAGATTAAATGATTCCTCCGTTTTTTCTTCCTGCGCTGCAAACACTGTTTTCTTATTCTGTCCGGATGTACTCATTTCATAATACACAAGGTCTGAGTCCGACAGGCTGAAAAGGCCGACCCGGTTGTTCCAGACATCCCTCGGCTGACACGCCGTATAATAAATAAAGCTCTCTGCACGGCTGATGATATGCACATGTTTTCTGTCGGTTCCGATTTTTTCCATATCGTTTTTCAGTTCTTCTGTCATTTTCCGGCTGATGCGGGGAATACAGATCACGGTTTCCGCGATCGTTTTATTTTCTGCTTCATCCCGGTATCCGGAGATGACCTCCTCAAGAAAAATTCTCAGGAGTTCGTTCGCTTCATAACGGATTCCGCAGATTGTTGCCACCCCGTCCTTTTCTGCAAACGTCAAAAGTTTATCCGTAAGGATCCCTTCCCCATTCAGCGCATGGGCATAGGCATCTTCTCCGATATACCAGCATTCATTCTTTTTATCGCGGCATAAAGCGGTAGGAAAATGTTTTGTTTTCAGTGCATCATTGGAAATGGAACCTGAATCGGCATCAAAAAAGGCGATTCCTGTTCCTGTATCACAAAGGTCTATTCCAATCATGCGCTCTTTCATTTCCTGTTCTCCCGGATTTTTTCTTATATCAGTTTAAATAATTCTACAGCCTTTTCTTCCTGCATGACAAATTTTTCCATTTCCGCTTTGAGGCTGTTTTCATCTGATCCCCCGCGGATTTTTAAGGAAAGATCATTCAGGCAGCCAAAACGGCTGTCCTTTTCTCTTCCGGCAGAATCGACACTCTGGATGCTGCCCCCGTCGGCCAATACCGGTGTATCCGGTATTTCCTTTTTTTCATTCATTTTCCTGTCATAGATTTCATATTCCCATGTTTCCCCCGCGAACAATACTTTCTGCGATACAAAAACACCGGGAAACATCCTCTTCATTGCCTCTGTCTGAAAATCCTTTTCGTCCGGCAGAATCCTGGCTTTTATCTCCGGCCGGAAGGTTCCCCTGGAATGATATTCGATCATGGCCCTGTCCAGGATGTCTCCGGGCACGCAGATAAAACGTGCAAGGCTTTTATAATACGGGAATACCAGTTTTTCGTCCAGAAGAGAATTCAGGATATCATCCGCCAGATCTTTTTGTTCATCGGTAAGCCCGGGAAGAGAGGCATAATATTTGGAAAGCGCCAGCCGGTAGATAGACGGGATTCTTTCTTTTTCAAAGCTGCTCTGCAGGGCCTTCTCAAGATACAGGAAAACATCATGATCCGGGATACGGTCATCGATAAAATACCCCTCACACTTAACGGTAACATATGCACGGACTATATTTTCACTTGCTTTCTTTCTGTTTACATACCATGTGAATACCTGATCCATGTATGTGTCATTCCCTGTAAACAGCATCTGGGCAAGCAGTCTTTCTTCCATATCGTATGTTTCCGTTCTTGCCCCGATCGCACGAGTCAAAATATTCATCATTTCATCCGTGGATCCGTTAAAATGTTCGCAAAGATAATCCAGGATTACGCTTTCCTTTCCGCCGCTGTCAAAAATCCTGACAGCAAGGTACAGAAGAAGTCTGTCCTCCGTAAAAAGATTATCAAGAATCATTTTTGTACAGAGTTCCAGAAGATCTCCGCGGTCCAGATCCATGCATCCGTAGGTTTTTATGATTTCGTATGCTTCCCGGCAGCGTCCCATCCGGATCATGGCCGAACAGACTTCCTTCCGTTCCGGACGGCTGAGCATCCCCTTGTCCGCGCGGATAAGGAAATCCGGCTGAACCATGGAATCCGATACCAGAACAGACAGCATCTTTTTCCGGTAAAGTTCGGAAAGAGGAAGTTCCTTTGCCGCCTGCTCCAGGATATTTCTCTCCCCGGCGGTTTTTTCCTTCTTCCCCATTATTTCCCGTATTTTTTTCAGCCGCATCATCAAATGTTCCGGACAGACAACACTGCACCTGTCCATGATCTCCGGCATATCGCAAAGTTTTTGTTTCTCATACGGAATATTGTAATACCGGTTCCCGTATGCATTCTGAAACAGAAGGACTGCGTCATCCGCATAAACGGGAACACAGGCTTTCTCTTTTTCCAGCTGAAAAACACTGACATCTTTCAACTCCGGATAAATGACAACCACAGATTTCATGTAACCGGATCTGCAGTGGATTTCCCAGGAATTTAAGAGCGGGGGAAACATCCCTGCATTTTCTTCGGTGATCATATCCGGACGAAGGACTTTTTTATAAATAACCGCAAGATGGGGATCTATCCTTCCGGCCCGGATGCGTTCAAGTGTAAAATCCTCGATCTGCTTTTTGTACTCACCCCATAGTTTTGCTTCGGGCTTCAGATAAAGAAGGATGTTTTCATAAAGTCTCTCCTTGCTGAAGCTGTCCAGCAGATTGTCATGCAGAAAATAGGAAAGAACCTCCTTCGGGAGACAGCGCCTGTACCCGGAAGGAAGCGTATAAAGCAAATACTCATACAGTCCCGTTAACCGGACATTCTGTTCCATGCCTTTTTCAAACCAGACATGTACTTCCTCGGCCCGGATATCATTTCGGATCAGAATGGAACAAACCGCCGTCAGAAGTTCTGCAGACGGATATTTCTGATACAGTTTATTGAGAAGCGGATAAATCAGACGGCTTTTGATCCGTGCGTTCCCTGCATGATGCGCAATGACATTGGCAATATTTTCGGAAATGATATCTCTTCTGACCCCGAACCATAATGCGTATAATTCCAGTTTCCCGAGTTCATGAAGAAATTCAGGGAAAAGGGCAAGTGTCCGGAGATATTCCGCATATAAAAAAGGACTTCTGTTTCCGGACAAAAATTCAAAGCGGATGGTCTCCATCAACGCAGCAGGATTGCTTTTCAGAGAAAAATCAAGATTGACCAGCAGCGGGAATGCCTGATGCCTGTGCTGCTCTGTAAGGGCCTTTCGCAGAAGCTGGACCGTTTTAGCCTTGCAGCTTTCCTGCCCCGGCATACGTGCATTCAGATATTCCAGCAGCAGATATTCATAGTCCTCTGTCTGACGTTTTGCCTCAACTGCGGAACTGACCGAATGGATCAGATCCTGACATTCCTGTATTTTCCCTTTCAGAAAAAAGGCCTCTGCCTTCAGAAGGACCAGAAAATGGCTCGGGGTCCCTTCTCCTGCCGCGGCATCCAGTTCTTCGATCATGGAATCCGGAAGCATAAGATCCTCTTCCAATGCATACCGGACGCGGTATTCCGCATAATTTGCAAAGTGCATTTCCCGGGTAAGATGCGATTTTACCTCTTCATTGTTTTCCGATGACTCCGCTCCGTGTGCGGAAATCGGGACCGATATCACATCTGCCTCAGTCAAAAAAAGAATGGCTCCGGAATTAAGACCCGGGTGAAGCTTTGACGGATCAACAGAAAACTGAAAATCATAATGTCCGTTCTTAAAATCCCGATCCTGAACAGAACGTTTTGGCAATTGAATGAATTCTCCCTCATTCCGGACAAAAAAATTGAACCATCCCGGTTTCAGAAGAGTCATGGAGATACTGCCGCTCAATATGTCTTTTACGACGGAAAATGTGTAGCCGCTGTCTTCTATTTTAACGGAAGCAGGTTCTTTTGCCCCGGATGCAACCAGAAACTCCTCCATTGCACTTTCCCGGTTTGCCCCTCCTGAAAAAGAATTATACAGCGTACGTATCCGCAGATCATTCATGAAAGGAGCATAAACAAAATCCTTATAATCGAACAGCCGAAGTGCCGATTCCCGGTCTTTCCCCGCGATCAGTGAAAAATCACCGGCTGTTTTCAAACTGCTGAGCGTTCTTCCGGCTGTTCCGGAAACCGCACGAAATAGAAAGGGGACGTTATAGTCGCCGCCGTTGGTAACAAGATTCACCGTACCGGATATTTCATCCCCGTCTTCTAAGTGTCTGGCATCTACTTCAAGGATAATACGGTTCCTGACCCCACCGAAAGAAGGATCTGCAACACGAACCGGAAATCGATCCGTATAAGCAAGTCCCTTCAAAAAAATCCCGTTTTCACTGTTGACAAAAAGCTCTGTTTTTCCGATCTCTCCGGTTTTGACCGTGCCGTCGAATTTATCCGGTTTCAGGGAAACCTGCGGTATCCGCACATCCGTCACACCGTTTGCCAGGCGATTGATTCTTTCTCTCATTTCTCCACCCTGCTGTATTGAAATACTTTTAAAGTTTAACACACTTCACTTGGAAAGAAAAGCTTGCTATACTGTTATGCGGAGGATAAAAAGCATGCTTTCTGAACCGATGACTCTTTATAAATTGATGATCCTGTATATGCTGAAACAGGTCAGCTTCCCTCTGACCAATACCCAGCTCTCGGATTTTTTTCTGTCCCGTGAATATGCAACTTATTTTACGCTCCAGCAGGCCTTATCGGAGCTTATTGATGCAGGTCTTATCCGCATGTACACGGTACACAATTCCTCCCGCTACGAAATTTCCCAGGAAGGAGAAGAAACTTTCCAGTTCTTCGGTAAAAAAATATCCGCAGAAATCACCGCGGACATGAATATCTATTTAAAGGAAAACCGGTTTAAAATGCGGAATGAAGTCGGAACAAACGCCGACTATTATAAATCTCCCAACCAGGATTATATTGTCCGCTGCGACGTAAATGAAGGAAAATCCAAGCTGATCTCCCTGGAAATCTCTGTCCCGGATGAAAGCCAGGCAGAACTCATGTGTTCCCGATGGAAGGAAGCCAGTGAAGAAATCTACGCCACCATCATGAAAAAATTAATGGGGGAAAAGTAACGCTCCGATTTGTCTCAGCAGCAAATCCCTGCCTTCTCCCGTCTGTGAAGAAAAAGGAACAAGAACGGTATTTTCTTCGCATCCGAGCTTCTCTCTTATAGTCTTTATTTTTTCACTTCGTTCGCTGCGTTTAATCTTGTCCAGCTTTGCAGCAATGATAAACGGGGTGAAACCGGCCGATCGGATCCAGTCATACATTGCCTTGTCATTTTCAGAAGGTATATGTCGGATATCCACGAGAAGAAAGACCGCCCTAAGCTGCCTTGTTCCCGAAAGATACCGTTCCACCATTTTACCCCATTCCTTTTTGGCTTCCGGCGCCGCATTTGTAAAGCCGTATCCGGGCAAATCCACAAAATAAAAGGAATTGTCAATTTTATAAAAATTAACCGTCTGCGTTTTCCCCGGATTTCCGGATACCCTTGCCAGAGATTTCCGGTTCGTCAGGGAATTGATCAGACTGGATTTCCCGACATTGGATTTCCCGGCAAAAGCGATCTCCGGGAAACGGTTATCGGGAAACCTGCTCTTTATTCCACAGACCGTTTCCAGTTCCACATCCCTGATTTTCATTTTTTACCTCACGAATGACTGTTCTACGGCTTCGGAAAATTCGCTGACAAATATAATTTTCAAATTCCCCGTAATTTCCTTCGACAGTTCCTCTATATCCGCTCTGTTTTTATCAGGAACCAGAACCGTCCTGATATGGGCCGTCTTGGCCGCAAGAATTTTCTCTTTCAGTCCGCCGATCGGCAGGATTCTTCCCCGTAATGTGATCTCGCCTGTCATGGCGACATTTGCATGCACCTTTTCTCCGGTCACCGCGCTCAGCATGGCGACCGCCATTGTAATTCCGGCACTGGGTCCGTCTTTCGGAACGGCTCCCTCCGGAATATGGATATGGATATCGTGCTTTTCAAAATAATCCTTTTTGACCCCGTAGTCGGAAGACACGGCGCGGATACAGCTTAAAGCTGCCTGCGCAGACTCCTTCATCACATCTCCCATTTGTCCGGTCAATACCAGTTTCCCTTTTCCCGGCATGATATTCACTTCAATTTCCAATGTATCTCCGCCGAATTTTGTCCACGCCAGCCCGCGCACAATTCCGATTTCATCTGTATCAGCGGCGTCTTCAAAAAGGATCTTTTCCCTGCCGAGGAAATTTTCCAGCCGTTTGTCCGTGATCTGGATTTTCGTTTTTCTGCCTTCCAGGATTTCTCTGGCACACTTCCGGTAGATTTCTCCTATTCTTCTCTCGACATTTCTTACACCGGCTTCCCTGGTATAATTGTGAATGATTTTCTTGAGCGCTGCATCCGAAATTCCGACCTGTCCCGGCTTAATCCCGTTTGCTTCCATCTGTTTTTTGATCAGATAGTTCTTCGCAATATGGAACTTCTCATTCTCCGTATAGGAGCTGACTTCAATAATCTCCATCCGGTCCAGAAGGGCAGCCGGGATGGTTTCCGTTGTATTGGCCGTAGCAATGAAAAGGACCTGGGAAAGATCGATCGGCAGTTCAACGTAATGATCACGAAAATGAATATTCTGTTCGCCGTCGAGCACTTCAAGAAGCGCGGAACCCGTGTCTCCTTTATAGTCTCCGGAAACCTTATCGATTTCGTCCAGCAGCATAAGGGGATTTGCAACCCCTGCCTGTCTTAAACCGTCTACAATACGGCCCGGCATGGCTCCCACATAGGTTTTTCTGTGTCCGCGTATTTCGGCTTCGTCTCTCACGCCGCCGAGGCTGATGCGGACATACTTCCGGTTCAGCGCTCTGGCAACACTTCTTGCAACAGATGTTTTTCCGGTCCCCGGAGGCCCTACCAGACAGAGAATGGGGCCCTTGCTGCTCTTATTCAGCATGCGCACCGCAAGATACTCTATGACACGTTCCTTCACCTTTTCAAGACCGTAGTGGTCTTCATCCAGTATGACCGCAGCATGTTTAATGTCATTGTTGTCCTGAGAAACATTTTCCCACGGGATTTCAAAAAGCGTATCCAGATAGGTACGGATCACGTTGACTTCCTGTCCGCCTCCCGGCATGGCTTTCATGTAATTGATTTCCTTGCGGATCTTTTCTTTCACTTCCGATGAAGCATTCAGTTTCTCACATTTTTTTTCATATTCTTCCGCTTCCGAAAGCGGATTTGCTTCCCCAAGTTCTTTCTGAATCAGTTTCATCTGTTCCCGCAGGATATATTCCTTTTGATTTTTATCAATGCTTTCCCGGATCTGCATTTGAAAATCCAGTTTGATTTTTTCGATCTGAATTTCCCTTGCCAGTTCCTCCAGAATGATGTCACAGGTTTTTTCCTGGCTGCTGCATTCCAGAAGTCTCTGCGCGATCTGATAATCCCAGGGAATGTCCGTCTTGATTCTCTGAAGCATCACCTTCATTTCGCGGATCTCGTTGAAATCCGTACTGAATTTCTCTGCAAACAGACGGTTTGTTGAAGCATAGCTGCTCAAAAGCTCCTTGATGGAGCGCAGGATAGCTTCTGTTTTTTCGGGATCTTTGATCTCGGACTGTGCACTCTCTTCCTGCACCTCGGCAAGAAGATATTCTCCTGACTGATCCAGGGAAAGGATCCTGCATTTGGTCAGACCTTCCACCATGACACGGACCATATTCTGCGGTGCTTTTATCAGCTGCCGGATTATACAGTATGTTCCGTATTCATAAAGTCCCTCTTTTTGCGGATCCAGTTCATTCGGATTTTTCTGTGTCACAAGAAATACTTTTTCATCCCCGGTCATTGCTTTTTCAATTGCCGCAATGCTCTTTTTTCTGGTTATATCGAAATGCTCCACCGCCCCGGGAAAAATTGTTTTTGCCCGTAATGCAACTGCCGGTACCGTTAGTTTCTTTTTCATAGGTTCCTCTCCCTATCCGGGATCAATATTACGAAAAATTTTAAAACAGAATTTCATAAGAAAAAATTTCACAGGAAAAAACAGGCGGCCCAAGGGCCGCCGAACAGGTATTTTATGCGATCTCTCCCGCATTGCTGTCCTTTAATTTTCTTCCGCTTTTTTTCGGTACGGCGGCATCCCTGTAAACGATCTCGGGAGCACTCTCCTTATCCACCGTATCCTTCTCTATGGTGCAGATCCCGATATTGGAATCCGAAGGAATTTCATACATCATATTCATCATAACATCTTCCATGATGGAGCGCAGCCCTCTTGCCCCTGTCTTTCTGTCAACGGCAAGCTTTGCCACTTCCCGGATGGCGTCCGGTGTAAATTCCAGTTTCACGTCATCCATTTCAAACAGTCTCTTGTACTGTTTTGTCAGGGCGTTCTTGGGCTCTGTCAGAATCCTTACAAGCGCCTCCTCATCCAGGAGATCAAGTGAGACCGAAATCGGAACACGGCCGACAAATTCAGGGATCAGTCCGTATTTCACAAGATCCTGCGGCATGACCTGCCGGAAAAGCTCATCAATGCCGTGTGTATGTTTTTCCACAACATCGGCATTGAACCCTATGCTGCCGCTTCCAAGTCTCTTTTCGACGATTGTCTCAAGTCCGTCAAACGCACCGCCGCAGATGAACAGAATATTGGTGGTATCAATTTGGATCAGCTCCTGATGAGGATGTTTTCTTCCGCCCTGCGGCGGAACGCTTGCAATCGTTCCCTCCAGAATTTTCAGGAGCGCCTGCTGAACCCCTTCTCCGGAAACATCCCTTGTGATGGAAACATTTTCCGATTTCTTGGTGATTTTATCGATTTCATCAATATAAATGATTCCGTATTCCGCCCGCTTGACATCATCGTCCGCGGCCTGGATCAGCTTCAGAAGAATATTTTCAACATCTTCTCCCACATATCCGGCTTCTGTCAGCGTTGTTGCATCCGCAATGGCGAAAGGCACATTCAGAATTTTTGCCAGTGTCTGTGCCAGATAGGTTTTTCCGGATCCGGTTGGACCAAGCATCAGTATATTGCTTTTCTGAATTTCCACATCGGAAGCCTTCTTGGAGGTGATCCTTTTATAATGATTGTAGACCGCCACGGAAAGGACCTTTTTTGCATTTTCCTGTCCGATAACATATTCATCCAGAAATTTTTTGATTTCCTTGGGTTTTAAAAGATTTATCCCCGTAAAATCCACGGAGCCGTCCGTACTGCCGGAAAATTCCTCGTCAAGGATTTCCGAACACAAATCAATGCACTCATCACAGATGAACACACCGTTCGGTCCGGATAAAAGTTTCCTGACCTGATCCTGTGTCTTTCCGCAGAAGGAGCAGCGGATCTTATCATCATTTTTATTTGGCATTCAATCTCCCATAAAAAGCCCTTGAATTAGTGATGCTCAATAACGCTGTCGATCAGGCCGTATGCTTTTGCTTCTTCCGCGCTCATATAATTATCACGTTCGGTATCCTGCTCAATGACTTCCAGCGGTTTTCCTGTATTTCCTGAAAGGATTTCATTCAGTTTTCTTTTTGTCTTCAGGATTTCCTCTGCGACAATACGTATTTCGGTCGCCTGTCCCTGCGCTCCGCCCGATGGCTGATGGATCATGATTTCCGCATTCGGAAGCGCATAGCGTTTTCCCTTTTTCCCGCCGGCAAGCAGAAAAGCTCCCATACTGGCAGCCATGCCGACACAGATCGTTGATACATCGCACTTTACATACTGCATGGTATCATAAATCGCCATTCCCGCCGAAACACTGCCTCCGGGACTGTTGATATAAAGGTTGATATCCTTGGTCGGATCTTCGGATTCCAGGAACAGGATCTGGGCAACTACCAGGCTCGCGCTTACATCCGATACTTCTTCCCCCAGAAAAATGATACGGTCCTTCAGAAGTCTGGAAAAAATATCATAGCTGCGTTCTCCCCTGCTGTTTGATTCCACTACTATAGGCACCAGTGACATATTGGATTCTCCTTTGTCTCTTTCCTTAAACAAGCTTTGCTTCCGCCACAAGGAAGTCGACCGCCTCATTGACTTTCAGATCTTCCTCCATTTGCTTACGCTGGTCCTCCGTGACCATGGTCTGCATTTTATCCGGCTCAATCTTGTATGCGGCTGCCATTTTTTCAATCTGCTCATCCACTGCATTATCCGCTATTTTGACATCTTCCTTCTTTACGATTTCCTCCAGAGTCAGCCTGGTCCGGATACGTTCTTCTGCCTGCGGTTTGAACTGTTCGGCAAGCTTTTCCGGTGTCTGTCCGGTATATTTCATGTACTGCTCTAAGGAAACGCCCTGGCTCTGCATTCTCCTTGCGTAATCTTCAACCATCTGTCCGGCCTGCATCCGGATCATCGGTTCCGGAACATCTATCTGTGCATTTTCGACCACCTTTTTAATGATGTTGTTTTCATTTTCAGTAGTGGCTTTCTTGGCCTTTTCCTCTGTCAGTTTTTTCCTGACATCTGCCCTGTAGGCATCCATGGTATCGAACTCGGAAACCTCTCCCGCAAACTCATCATTGAGTTCCGGAAGTTCCTTCTTTTTGATCCCGTCAATCTTTACCTTAAAAACCGCCGGTTTTCCGGCAAGTTCCTCTGCTTGGTATTTCTCCGGGAAGGTCACATTGACTTCAAATTCATCATCGGTTTTATGACCGGCAAGCTGTTCTTCAAATCCCTCAATGAAAGAATTTGATCCGAGCTCCAGCGGATACTTTTCTCCCTTTCCGCCCTTGAACGGTTTTCCGTCCATGTACCCGTCAAAATCCAGGGTAACGGTATCACCCATTTCGGCAGCTCTGTCTTCAATCGTGATCAGACGCGCATTGCGTTCCTGCTCCTGTTTCAGGGCATCTTCCACTTCCTGATCCGTTACGTCCATATCTGCTTTTTTGACTTCAATCCCTTTATACTCTCCCAGAGTCACGGACGGTTTTACAGCAACGGAAGCCGTATAAACCAGATCCTGCCCGTCTTCAATTTCCGGAAGGCTGATTTCCGGGCGGGATACCACATCAAGGTTATTTTCCTTTACTGCCCCCGGATAGGTATTGTCTATACAGGTGTTGACGGCATCCTCATAAAAAACGCCTTTCCCGTATGTTTTTTCGATCAGTGCCTGCGGTGCATGTCCCTTCCGGAATCCGGGTACCGCATATTTCCCCTTGCTTTTGTTATAGGCTTCCTGAACCGCCTTTTTAAAATCCTGTGCCGGAACCGTCACGGTCAGTTTTACCATGTTCTTCCCGAGATCTTCCATCTTACAATTCATCTTAAACGTTCCTTCCTGGGCATTAAACCGCTTCTTTTTATTTTGCGCATATCAATAAGGTATTATAGCACAGGGAAAACATGTGTTCAAGGTTAAGTTGCCGCCCCGGCCGGGCCGCCCCGCCGGGCTTTTTTCATGATCACCGGTGCGGAATAAATCATCTTAGTTTTTCTGTATTCGATCGGAGAATCAAATCCTTAGGAGGATTATATCCGTTACAATGGCATATTGCGAAAAAAGAGTATCCCATGATATGATAATATCAATGTCCCAAACATGGGTTGCAGGGGATCCGGTGGATACCTGCTTTGCAGCGACCATAGCGAAGCGCAGACAGAAGTGGGGCATGGGCCCTATGAATTCCGAATGTTTGACAGGATTGCGGGAGCAATCCATGATATTACTTTTGGCGGCCATATCATATGATATGGGAATCGGAAACATGATTCCAGTTTTTGTTCCACGGAGGAAAAATGGAGATCGAAAAAAAATTCATTCCGGATAAACTTCCGGATAATCTGAACGGGTATTCTTTCAGGGAAATGCTGCAGGGATATCTGAATACGGATCCGGCAGTCCGCATCCGCCGGGAAAATGATGAATATTATCTTACCTGCAAGGGAAAAGGGCTTATGGCCCGTGAAGAGTACAATTTTCCCCTGACAAAGGAAGCCTTTGATCATCTTCTGCCGAAATGTGACGGCCGTCTGATCAGAAAAACAAGGTATCTGATTCCGATGAAGGATACTTCCGGCCTGACCGCGGAACTGGATATTTTTCATGAGGATCTTTCCGGTCTTATCATGCTCGAAGTGGAATTTAAAACTTTGGAAGAAGCCGAATCCTTTCAGGCTCCCACCTGGTTTGGGAAAGATGTAACCGAAGATCCCCGCTTTAAAAATTCCTCCCTGTCAAAGGGAGGGCCCGTTCCCCATGTTTAAGTCCGTCCGAAAAAAGCCGGGTATGGTGAAGGATACCGTAAAAAATGATCTGAAGCTGATCCTGCTGCTATGCCTTGTCGTCACCCTGTTATTTCTCCTCCGTAATATTTTTACCGGTCGCGGCGGGATGAGGGTGATCGTTATGCAGGATGGAAACCGGACCGCCGAATACGATCTGTCAGACACCGTAAATACCGTTATAAAAAGTCCGTCCGGAGGAAGCAATACCCTGCATATCTCAGATAAAAAAGTCTGGATCTCGGATGCCAGCTGCCCGGATAAAATCTGTGAAAAACAGGGACCGATTTCCCGGGAAGGAGAAATGATCGTCTGTCTGCCGAACAGGCTTTCCGTAAGCATCTCGAAATGATTTTAACAGAATATCCACCGGAAACGGAAAAATAAAAAACCGGAATTGCCTTTTACGGACAATTCCGGTTTTCTGTTTTTTACAGATTTTCAGACGATTACCTTTGCCGGACATTTGGCGGCACATTTCCCGCAGTTGATGCATTTCGTATAGTCGATCTGCGCTGCATTTCCGTTCATATAAATCGCATCATTCTCACACTGCTTTGTACAGAGCGTGCATGCAATACAGCCTGCCGCACATTTCTCGCGAACCGTTTTGCCTTTGTCCTGGCTGGAACAGCGTACATGATATTTTGCCTTATAGGGAACCAGTTCGATCAAATGACGCGGACAGGTCAGAATACATTTTCCGCAGGCAACACATTTCTCCGGATCTACAACAGACACGCCGTCCACAACATGGATAGCATCGAATTTACAGGCTCTCACACAGCTCCCGTGTCCAAGACAGCCGAATTCACAGGCCTTGTCTCCTGCTCCCGGGACAACGCTCATCTGAACACAATCCGCCGGCCCGTAATAAACATACTGCTGTTTGACTTTATCACAGGTCCCGCTGCATCGTACATATGCTACCTTTTTATCCAGATCAATAGCCTGAACACCGAGGATGGCGGCAATCTTATCTCCGACTGGATTTCCTCCCACCGGACACTTATTGACCGGTGCATCTCCTGCTGCAATGGCATGTGCACAGCCGTCACACCCGGGAAAACCGCAGGCTCCGCAGTTATTTCCGGGAAGAGCCGCTCGGATTTTTACTTCCTTTTCATCTATTTCAACTTTGAATTTTTCGCTTGCCGCACCCAGCAGAACTCCGCAGAGAATTCCAGTAATGCCTACCACAAGAGCCGCTATGACAACACCTGTCACGCTCATGTTTTCATTTCCCCCTTTAAGTAATCATTCCGGAAAAACCGCAGAACGCAATTGCCATCAGACCGGCTGTAACCAGCACAATCGGCATTCCCTGAAAATCCCGCGGAACATCATTATTCTCGATCCGTTCACGGATCCCGGCAAGAAGCGTAATGGAGATCGCGTAACCGACCGCAGTTCCCACTCCCCAGGCAAGACCTTCCGCAAAATTATAACTTTTCTGGACATTATCCAGTGCCACACCGAGTACTGCACAGTTCGTTGTAATCAGAGGAAGATAAATTCCGAGGGCCTTGTGAAGCGACGGAATGCTCTTCTTCATATACATTTCAATCAGCTGCACCAGAGCCGCAACGAGAACAATAAAAACAATTGTCTGCAGATACCCTATCCCCAGCGGTTTTAAAATGCACATATAGACTACGGAACAAAGCATGGTGGAAAGGAAAATCGTAAATATAACAGCTGCTCCCATTCCCTTCGCGGTTTCTTTTTTCTTTGAAACGCCAAGGAAAGAACAAAGGCCGAGGAACCGGGACAGAACCACGTTATTCACCAGTGCACCGCTTACAAAAAGGAGTATGATCTTCATCTTTTTTCCTCCTTCTTCTGATCCATGCTCTCAGCTTTCTGCATCACCTCAACGGCATGCTGAATGCATCCGGTCAGAGCTTCATGATTTTCAATGCTGTTATGTCCGGCACAATGCAGGCAGTCTCCGTTACAGGTAAGTGCCTTCGTTTCATCCGTATTGGTCGCACTCGGCATCTTGAAACGGTTCTGTAAGGCACAGAGAACGGCCATGACAAAGAAGGCCCCCGGTGCCATTACAAAGATGGAAATATGGAAGCTGTTCGGGATAAACTGAAATCCGAAAATGGATCCTGCCCCCAGAATCTCACGGATACTGCCCAGAATAAACAGAGCAGCCGTAAAGCCAAGTCCCATGCCCAGACCGTCAAAAAACGAAACAAGCGGCGGGTTGTACAGAGCATACGCTTCTGCTCTGCCCAGGATAATACAGTTGACAACGATCAGCGGAATATAGATTCCCAGCGCACGGTTGACACTTGCCGGAGCAAACCCCTCCATCAGGAGCTGCACAACCGTTACCAGAGAAGCCACGATCACGATTTCCGCCGGAAGTCTGACCCGGTCGGGAATGGCATTCCGCAATGCCGAAATTAGAAGATTGGAAAACATCAAGACAACCGTGGAGGAAAGACCCATCCCGATTGCATTGACTGCCGAAGTGGTAACGGCGAAGGTCGGGCAAAGACCCAGCATGATCACAAAAGTCGGATTCTCCTTGATGATTCCGTTATAAAGCCGTTCCATGCATTTGTTCATTTCAGCCTGCCTCCCCCTGTTTCATGACGTTTTTCACAAAATACAGAGCACCGTTCACCGCATTCGTTACCGCCCGGGAAGTTCTCGTGGCCCCGCTGATTGCATTGATCTCCCCATCCTTTGAGGATCCGGTTTTTGTAACACTGAATTCCTCTGCCTTCTTATTTGAAAACTGCTCATAAAAATCAGGTTTTTCGGCATTCATGCCCAGTCCGGGGGATTCCGAAAGGGACAGAAATCCAATTCCTGTTACACTTCCGTCAGCCTTGATCCCGACTGTAATCTTCACATCTCCGCCGTAGCCTTTTCCGGTTGAATTTACGACATGTCCGATCAGCTTTCCGCCGGAATCCTTTACATCTATTACTTTTTCGATTACCACATTGGCATATTTCCCTGAAATTTCCGATGCGGAGTCCGGAATTTTTGCTTCGGCTTCCGCATTTTCTTCAAATGTATTTCCGCTGCCCGGAAAAACGGAACCATATGCCGTCTGTTCTGTTTTTACAGCTGCTGCCGCGATCGGTGCCTTTGTGATCTCATAGGCTGCCCCAAGGCAGACACCGGCAACCAGCGTAATCAGGAAAAGCTTCATGGCATCGCCAAGATATTCCGGTTTCTTCATGACTGAATCGCCTCCCCCGCCGTTTTCTTTTTCTTTCCGGTTTTTTCCCGGCCGAATGCAGCCGGAACGGTTGCCGTCTCAATCAACGGTGCGATAATATTTCCCAGAAGTATGGCATAGGAAACTCCTTCCGAACTGGGTCCGAACAGCCTGAACAGTCCGGTCATGACCCCGAGAAAAACGGCAAAAATAATCTGTCCCTTCGGCGTGATCGGACTGGTCACATAATCGGTCGCCATAAAGAAAGCACCGAAAATCAGTCCGCCGCTGAGCACCTCGGCCATCACATAGGAAAGACTCTGCTGCCCGAAAATAAAGCAGAACAGAGCGGTTGTCAGAATGTAGATAACCGGGATCCTCCAGCTGATCACCTTTTTTGCCAGAAGATAGACGGCACCGATCAAAAGAGCAATTTTGGAAACCTCCCCTATGGTGCCCGGTATCCTTCCGGTAAACAGATTGATGAGGCTCTCTCCCGTTCCGGCTTTCAGAGATGCCAGGGGAGTCGGACCGGAGGCCGAATCAAACCCGAAACATCCGGAGGAGAAATCCGTCATGAATTTTGCACAGGAAATAAGAAGAAAGCATCTCGCCGCCAGTGCAGGATTCATAAAGTTCTGTCCGAGTCCGCCATAAAGCTGTTTGACTACCACAATTGCAAAAAAAGCACCCAGAATGGGAATCCAGAGAGGTATTTCCGGCGGCATGTTCAGCGCAAGGATCAGTCCTGTAACAACTGCAGAAAAATCCCCCGTGGTGATCGGCTTATGGCAGATCTTTTCAAACCAGTATTCAAAAAGAACCGCGGCGGCAATCGTGGCGACCACCACAAGAAGCGCGTGCAGGCCAAACTGCCAGATCCCGTATACCGTTGTGGGGATCATGGCAATGACCACATCCAGCATAAGATCTTTTGTCCGTGCAGCGGGCATTGCAGCCATCTGATGCGTATGGGGAGACGATGAAACATTCAGCATTTTCATTTTGTCGTTCCTCCCTGATTCCTGGCAGCCTGCGCCGCCCTTTTCTCATCTGCTTCCTTCTTCTTTTTTGTTCCCACTTCCCGCTTCATCTCCTTAAAGGACTGTGTCAACGGACGTCTGGCCGGACAGATAAAGGAACAGCATCCGCATTCTATGCACTCCATTCCGTTCAGCTTTTCAAATCCCTCGACATTTCTCTGGCTGCAGGCATCCATCATCATCTGCGGAACCAGATTCTCGGGACAGACTCCGACACATTTCCCGCATCGGATGCAGGGAGTCTCAATCTCTCTGGAAATATCATCCCGCAGAAAACACGTAAGCGTAGAGGAAGTCTTGGTCACCGGAATGTCCAGATTAAAAATCGCCTGTCCCATCATAGGACCTCCGGACAGGATTTTTTCAGGTTCTTCCTTAAATCCGCCTGCCGCTTCGATCAGTTCCCGGTATGCCGTTCCCGTCCTGACACGGAAATTTTTCGGGTCCTTTACGGCATCGCCCGTAACCGTGATGATCCTTTCGATCAGCGGTGTTGTTTTCGCAACCGCATTGTAAATGGAAACCACGGTATCCACATTATCGACAATGCAGCCCGCATCGGCAGGCAGCATGGAGGAATTTACTTTCCGTCCCGTGACCGCATAGATCAGAGAACGTTCACCGCCCTGCGGGTATTTTGTTTTCAGTACACAGACCTTGATTCTCGGTTCATTTTTAATCGCATCCCGGATTTTTGCGATCGCGGCGGGTTTGTTGTCCTCTATTCCGATCACACCCTTTGCCTTGTCAAAAAGCTGCAGCATGATTTTCAAGCCGCCGACAATTTTCTCCGGTTCCTCAAGCATGACCCTGTAATCGCTGGTCAGGTACGGCTCACATTCGGAACCGTTCACGATGCAGAAATCAATGGCATTTTCATCCTTCGGGGTAAGCTTTACATTCGTCGGAAATCCTGCTCCCCCCATTCCGACTATTCCCGCTTCTTTTACAATGCTGCGGATTTCCCCTTTGGACAGGGAAGAAGGATCCCTTTCGGTTCCCATGCCGTCAACTGCATCATACTTTTTATCGTTTTTAACGATAATGGAAAGCACTCTGCTTCCGTTGACCATCAGCCTTTTTTCAATTGCCGTGACATTTCCGGATACGGAACTGATCACATCCGCCGAAATAAATCCCCCTGCTTCCGCGATCTTCTGACCCACCTTTACGGAATCGCCGACTGCTGCGACCGGTTTTGCAGGCGCTCCGATATGCTGGAGTACCGGATAGACCAGTTCACCCTCAGGATCCATTAAATCCGTAATGGGTTTATCCATCGAAAGCTGTTTTCCCTCATACGGATGTATCCCGCCTTTGAACGTAAATACCCCCATCGAACTGTCCTCTTTTCATGTATGATGATATATCTGTCAAAACAACATGCATACTCGAAAGGATTATAACACAATGACGATAAATCCCCAATAAAAAAAGCCACGGATTGTGACTTTTTTCCAATACATTCCGTTATAAAAATAACGAGGAATTTGCTTCATACTTTTCTGGCAAGCAAGATGGCCGAGAAAACAAGACAGCACCCGAAAAGTTCTCTTGTCGTTAAGATCTGACCCAGGATAAGCCATCCGGCAAGCACCGAAAACACCGATTCCAGACTCAGGACCAGGGAAGAAACATCCGGTCTTACCTTCTTCTGTCCGATAATCTGAAGCGTATAGGCTACCCCGCAGCTCATGACCCCGGCATATAAAATAGGCTGCCATGCACGAAGAATATCCTTCCATTGCGGCTGTTCCAGAAGAAAAGCAAAAATCCCCGACAGAACACCGGCTGTTATGAACTGAATACAGGACAGAAAAACGCCGTCCGTCTTCGGAGAAAAATAATCGATTGCCAGAATATGAAAAGAAAAACCGACCGCACATAAAAAAACAAGCGTATCCCCCTCGGACAGTCCTGTCTTCCCTTCCATGCAGAGAAGAAACATACCGGCCACCGCGATCAGCGCTGCGATCCATATTTTCGGCGGAACTTTCTTTTTCAGAAAAATACTGAAGAAGGGAACAATGACAATATAGAGAGCCGTAATGAAGCCTGCTTTGCCGACAGTGGTCTTCATGATCCCGAATTGCTGAAGCGAACTGGATACAAAAAGAATGAACCCGCAGAGGATCCCGCCGGCAATTCCGGCATGAAGCCGTTTTGTCTGCAGATTCAAATCTTTTGATCCGCCGTTTCTGTTTTCCAGTTTTTTCAGGATGCCGATACAGGGGATCAGAACAAGCGCACCGATGAGAAACCGGACAAAATTGAATGTAAACGGACCGACATAGTTCATGCCCACGCTCTGTGCTACAAAAGCAACTCCCCAGATCAACGCCGTCAGCATCAGAAGAAAAATGCTGGATGTTTCGGATGACTTTTTTTTCATATTTTACATCCGTTCGGGGATTTCCATCCCGAGCATGGTCATACAGGCAGATAATATGTTCTCGGTCAGAAGAATCAGATACAGGTAAGATCGCTTCTTTTTCTCATCTGTTTCGGAAAGGATCATGACATCATGGTAGAAGGAATTAAAGGCATCCGCTGTCCCGTAGACATACTGGCAGACCCGGTAAGGAGCAAGACCCCTCCAGGCGTCCGTTATCGTATCCGGATATTGTGCCAGGGCAAGGCAGAGTGCCTTTTCCTGTTTCCCAGAAGCCGGCATCAGACTATCCCTTGTCACCGCGCTTCCTCCGGAAAGCTGATATTTTTTCAAAATAGATTTAATCCGGACAATGGTGTACAGAATATACGGACCCGTATTTCCCTCGAAGGAGGCAAAACGATCGATATCAAAAACATAATCCTTGGACGCCTGGTTGGAAAGATCTCCGTATTTCAAAGCCGCAAGCCCCACCATGCGGGAAGTCTCCCTCGCCTCCTCTTCCGGAATATCCCTGTTTTCCGAAATTTTCCGGTAAACGGCATTTCGGACCTCTTCGATCAGGGTTTCAAGCCGCATGACGCCGCCCTCTCTGGTCTTAAACGGTTTGCCGTCCTTTCCGTTCATGGTACCGAAACCGATATGGATCATCAGACGGTCCTCCGGAACAATTCCGGCTTTTCTGGCGGTACGGAAAACCTGGATAAAATGCAGATCCTGTCTTTTATCCGTGATATAAATATACTCATCCGGCCGATACAGTTTTTCCCTTTCGATCAGCGTTGCAAGATCGCTTGTCGCGTAAAGCGATGCACCGTCGGATTTCCGGATAATACAGGGAGGAAATTCCTTGGTGTCTGTCGGTTCCGCTATATCGACAACAAGCGCTCCTTCCGACTCATGGGCAATTTTTCTCTCCTGCAGATCACGGATCAGATCCGGGATATAAGGTTCCGCATCCGATTCGCCTTTCCACAGTTCAAACGAAACGTTCAGGGCATCATAATTTTTTTTCAGATCCTTTTTGGAAACATTCAGGATGTGTCTCCAGAGCGCACGGTACGGAGGGTAACCCTCCTGCAGCTTAAAAGTCGCTTCGTGCGCCGCTGCCGCAAATTCCGGATTTTCCTTTGCACGGTTTGATGCAGTCGGATAAATTTCCTCCAGCTCTCCGATCGTAAAAGGAGCCTGTTCCGGATATTCCCCCGTGAAAGAAGGATCATAATACGGAAGTTCCGGATGTCTTAACTTCAGTTCTTCGATGATCAGACCCATCTGAAGGCCCCAGTCCCCCAGATGCACATCGCCGATCATTTTATTTCCGAAAAAAGCGCCCATACGCTTGATGCTCTCGCCGATGATGGCACTCCTTAAATGTCCGATATGAAGCGGTTTTGCAACATTGGCTCCGCCGTAGTCCACGATAATGGTCTTTGACGGGTCATCGTCCGCAATCCCGTTTTTTGCATCGGAACTGATTTCACTGAGGCAGGACTTTATGGTATCCGCGGAAACCGTAAGATTGATGAACCCCGGCATAGCCGCCGATACCTGTTCAAAAACAGGATCTTTTTCCAGCTCTTCCGCCACTTCCCCTGCTATATCCATCGGCTTCCTGTGCGCCTGTTTTGCCGCAGCCATGCATCCGTTGCACTGAAATTCGCAGAGATCAGGACGGTTGGAAGGCTGTACCTTTATGCTGCTGCTTTCATAGCCGCAGGAATGAAATGCCCTTTGCAGCGCTTCATTCATAACCGAAGATATGGTTTTCATCGTAAGTTCTTTCCTTTCCGCATTCCGAATTTTCCGATATTAAAAAATAAGGCAGCCCCTTTTGGGGACTGCCCGTAAAATGATATTTCAGGCTCTTCCAAGATATTCACCCGTGCGCGTATCGATCTTGATCCTGTCTCCCTGATTGATGAAGAGCGGAACCGCGACCTGAGCTCCTGTCTCCACCGTTGCGGGCTTTGACGCTCCCTGTGCCGTATTTCCGGCAAACCCGGGTTCTGTTTCCGTGATCACAAGTTCTACAAACATGGGAGGCTCCACCGAAAATACCTTGCCGTTGTAGGAAGCAACCTTGACCATCTCTTCTTCTTTCACAAACTTCAGGGCATCCCCGACAAGATCCTGATTCAATGAAATCTGATCGTAGCTCTCGGTATTCATGAAATTATACATGTCGCCGTCTTTATAAAGATACTGCATGTCTATCCTGTCAATACGAGCCGCCGGAAACTTTTCCGTAGGACGGAATGTACGTTCCGTTACTGCTCCGGTCATGACGTTTTTAATCTTTGTCCGGACAAAAGCTGCTCCCTTACCCGGTTTGACATGCTGAAATTCGATAATCTGAAAAACCGCGCTGTCTATCTCCAAAGTAATACCATTTCTGAAATCTCCCGCTGAAATCATGAAAAAAACCTCCTTAAAAATAGCCGATATCCGTAACCTAATTATTTTATACTATCTTTCACTACTTATCAACCATTTTTTATAGTACTGTACAGATAATCCATTGCCAGTTCATATCCTTTAAGTCCAAGTCCTGTAATCTGACCCGTACAGACCGGCGCCGTAACCGAAACATGGCGGAATTCTTCCCGCTTCATAACATTCGAAATGTGGACCTCCACAATCGGGACACAAATGCTTTCCAGCGCATCTCTTACGGCAAAGCTGTAATGGGTATAGGCACCCGGGTTAATCACAATTCCGTCGGCTTTTTCCAGATATGCCTTCTGAATGATGTCTATGATTTCCCCTTCGGAATTGCTCTGGAATATTTCCAGCATTACCTGATCCTTTTCCGCTTTGTCTTTCAGTCTCTTTTCCAGTGTTCCGTAATCTTCGCTTCCATACTGCTTCCGGTCCCTGATCCCGAGAAAATTGATATTCGGTCCGTTGATGATCCATATCTTCATGTCTGTTTCTCCCGTTTTAAAAGTTCTTTTCTGACTGTCTCATAAACCTCATTGATCGTTTTTTCGGGGACCTTGATCCCCAGATTCCACAGCTCCCAGGAAAGCGCCCCCTGGTATATGAGCATGTGCAGCCCCCCGAGAGTTACATTCCCCGCGGATTTCATCTTCTTCAGAAAAACCGTTTCCGTCGGCGTATAAACCAGGTCAATTCCCGCCGAGCACTTCCGGTAAAATGCCTCTTCTTCTATGATGCAGTCCTGAATATGCGGAAACATGCCGACACTTGTGGTCTGAAAAGAAATATAGCCTTTTTTTCTCAGCTTTTTCCATCCCCGGATTTCTTCCGTCCGGACAGGAAAATCCGGAAAAGCCGCATGCAGCCCCTCTGAAATCAGTTCTGCTTTTTCAATGCTCCTGTTCAGTATGGTCAGAGACTTTGCCCCGGACAATGCGGAAAGATAGGCCACCGCTTTTGCCGCTCCTCCCGCGCCGATCAGAATAACGTCTTTTCCGGCAATGACAATGCCTGCGGACTTCAAAGCTTTCCGCAAACCGGGAAGATCCGTATTATATCCCCGGTATCCTGCAAGGGACCGCACCAGTGTATTGACCGCTCCGACCGCACCTGCGGCTTCATCAAGCCCTGTCAGATACTGGACGATTTCCGTTTTGTAGGGGGTCGTAATATTGATTCCTTCGATTCCGAGCGCATAGGCCCCTGCGACCGCATTTTTCAGGTTGTCGTGCACCGGCAGCGGAACATAAACCGCATCCGCCCCCATTTTTCCCGAGAGTGTATTCTGTAAAAGAGGAGACAGACTGTGTCCGATCGGATCGGCGATCAATCCGTATACTTTTGTGGATGCCCGAATCATGATTTATTTTCCTTCTTCAATGAGTTTTCTTATTTTTCTTCCGATGATAAAAAAACAGAAAAGGTTTTTCCAGTATTCTTTTTGCAATGATCTGAATTTCTTCTTTTTCTGTCTGCGGTGTGACCAGAATTGCGCTCATTCCGGCACGGTTGGCACCCCATATATCCGTAAAAAGCTGATCTCCGATAGAGACCGTGGAGCCTTCATCCGTCCCCATCAGATCCATTGCCTTCCGGAATCCTTTCACGGACGGTTTATTTGCCCTGCAGATAAAAAAAGTACCTACATCCTCAGAAAAAGACTGTACTCTCCGTTCCTTGTTATTGGAAAGAAGGCAGGTCTTAAATCCCATCTCATTTAACGCTGCAAAAAGATCCCTGCTTCTTTTGTCCGCCGGTGCATCCGGCAGAACCAGTGTATTGTCAATATCAAAGATCAAACCGCGGGTCCCGTTTCTGAACAGATCCGCATAAGGGATCTCATAGGCATTCCGGTATTCGGCTTTCGGAAAAAAAGGATTCATGATGATTTTTTTACGTCTTTATTCTTTAAGATTTTTCCGAGTTCCTCCATGAAGGTATTTACATCCTTGAATTCCCGGTAAACGGATGCAAAACGTACATAGGCAACCGGATCCAGATCCTTAAGCCGGATCATCACCAGTTCACCGATCACGGATGTCGGGATTTCTTTTTCTTCCATATTAAAAATCGTATTTTCGATTTCGTCTACAAGAGCGGAAATCTGCTGTGTGGAAACCGGCCGTTTGTGACAGGAAGCGACCACACCGGATTCAATCTTGCTGCGGTCATATGCTTCCCGGGAGTTATCCTTTTTGATAACCATAAGCGGCATGGTTTCCAGCTTTTCATATGTCGTGAACCGTTTTCCGCAGACCTCACACTGTCTTCTTCTGCGGATGGATGCATTATCATCCGCAGGACGGGAATCGATCACCTTGGTATCGGCTGCATTGCAAAACGGACATTTCATATGTTTCTCCCCCCTGCATCGGACTGAATATGATTTACATAATATTCAATTATCATCATACCCTATTCCCCTGTATTCGGCAAGGTCTTTGCGGAAAGATCACGGTACCAGTAAAGACAGGTACACATCCTGTAGGGATATACCCATAAAGAAGCGATGCCCCAGCTGAGGAGAATCAGAAAATCCATCCCGATGAAACTCAGATGAAGCACAAAAAGTTTCCATTTGTATCCGTGCATCATCTTCCTGCTTTGACGCATGGCTTCTATTGTCCCTGCATTCGGACTATCCAGAAGAATCGGTACGGTAAAAGCATAAACCAGCCGAAGGATCAGAACAAAGAGACATGCCAGAAGAAACAGCGGGGCAGAAAGAGCCATGACAAACGGAATATCCGACAGGATCCCCACAATAAGAAGAATACTCCCCGGAATCATCAGGATCAGAACAAAGCCCATCCACAGAAGCCCGTAAAGCACAAACCGAAACGGCCTTTTGATAAAGACCCGGAAAAGATCTCCGAGATCCGCCCTTCCGCTGTCACAGAGTCTCATTTCCATTTTGATCAAGCCCGCAGAAAGAATAGCGGTAATGATCAGGACAACAATATATACGAGGATCCAGATCAGAGAATTCGGCACGGAAATTTTCCGGAAGAAACTTCTGAAGCCTTCCGGATTTCGGGACAGGAAACTGAAATGGTGAAAGAATCCCCTGGTCATAAAAAACTGCATTACCGTCATCGGAATATTTACAATAACACTCAGGAGGAAAAAAGCCAGGATCAGGATCCCGTAGTTTCCCCCTAAAACTGCTTTTGCCTTTTTTTTATATTCTGCTCTTTTTTTCATTTTATCCCCTTCCATCCTCAATAATGAAAGTTTCTAAACGGCCCGAAAAATTGATTCGGATTCCGGAACCAGTTTGAATTAAAGATCCCCCTGGAAACGAAATGTACAAAAAGACAAATGATCCCTACGGAAATCAGGATGCCGATGATGGATGTGATGATGCCTATTTTGGCATTGGTATGCATTTTAGGTTCTGTCTTGGACAGACAGGCAAACAAGATCCCGAGACCGCCGAGAATAAATCCGAAGCAGAAAAAATTCATGACAATGGAAAGGATTCCGAGGACCAGAGATGCTGTTGCCATATTATTTTTGGGTTTCTCTGCAGGCGGATATTGCGGATTCTGGTACGGGTTCTGGTTCTGGTACGGATTCTGGTTCTGGTACGGATTCTGGTTCTGGTACGGATTCTGGTTCTGGTACGCATTCTGGTTCTGGTACGCATTCTGGTTCTGGTACGGATTCTGATTCTGGTATGCATTCTGGTTCTGGTACGGATTCTGATTCTGGTACGGGTTCTGATTCTGGTACAGGTTCGTTTCCTGGTTCTGAGCCAGGTTCGTTTCCTGGTTCTGAGCCGGGTTCGATTTCTGTGTCTGAACCGGGTTCGTTTCCTGGTTCTGAGCCGGATTTGATTCCTGTGTCTGAGCCGGGTTCGGTTCCTGGTTCTGAGCCGGGTTCGGTTCCGGCATTTGAGACTGATCCTGATTCTGATTATTCTCATCCATAAGTTTTCTTCTCCTTCCTCTCTTTCAAGAGAGAAATACCGGATGCACCTCATTCAGGATGCATCCGGTACGTATGGTAAACATTTTCGGTTTGTGTACCGATTCCCGTCAGAACATCGGGACTACGGCACCTGCATATTTATCAGTAATGAATTTTTTGGTCTCATCACTGGTCAGTACTTTCAGCAGTGCCAGAATTTTGTCCGACTTTTCGTCTCCCTGACGTACCGCTATTATATTAGCATAAGTTGTGGCTGCTAAGGAAGTAGATTTTTCAGTTGTCAGCGCATCGGAAACCTTAAGCCCTGCCCCGATTGCGTAATTCCCGTTGATAACCGCCATGTCTACATCCTGAAGAGAACGCGGAAGTTGTGCCGCTTCAATCTCAACGATATCCAGTTTTTTCGGATTCTCCGTAATATCGTTCTTGGTGGTATTGATATTGGTCGGATCCTTCACTTTGATCAGTCCTTCATCCGCCAGAAGAAGGAGAGCTCTTGCTTCATTCGTTACATCGTTCGGAACTGCAATCTTTGCCCCGTCTTTCAGGTCGGCGATCGCCTTGGTCTTTCCTGCATAAATACCGAACGGCTCATAATGAACGGCTCCTGCAGAAGTGATGGTTGTTTTGTTCTCCTTGTTATACTGCTCCAGATACGGAAGATGCTGGAAATAGTTTGCATCCAGTTCCCCGGAAGCAAGCGCTACGTTCGGCTGAACGTAATCCGTATATTCCACGACCTGAAGATCGTATCCTTCCTTGGCAAGCGCATCTTTGACCGACGCAAGAATTTCCGCATGCGGAGACGGGCTTGCTCCGACCTTCAGCGTTTTCTTTTCCGCCGAAGCTGCGGTTGTTGCCGCTGCGGCTGTGGTTGATGCAGCCGTTGTTGATGCCGCCGTTGTTGATGCAGCTGCTGTTGATGCTGCCGTTGTTGTTTCCTTTGTAGAACTTTGTCCGCATCCTGCAAGAAGCGTTGTTCCTAAAATTCCAGCCAAAACCAATATGCCCAGTTCCTTTTTCATAATTTCTTCCTCCTCATATTTCTTTTTTTAATTCTGTTTTTTATTTAATTCTCTTATCACTGGCCTTTGAAGATCTCATTCCCACTTCCTGAATGATCTGAACAATAATGACCAGAATAGCTACCGTAACCATCATCATGCCTGTCTGATACCGGTAATACCCGTAATTGATTGCAATTGTTCCGAGGCCTCCTCCTCCAACAAATCCGGCCATGGCAGAATAACCGAGAATGGTAGTAATGGAGATTGCCGCGCCTACCAGAAGCGACGGCCTGCTTTCCGGAAGAAGTACCTTCCACACGATCTGCATGGTTCCCGCTCCCATGGACTTGGCAGCTTCAATCACGCCTGCATCGACCTCTTTGAGAGAAGACTCCACCATCCGTGCAACATAGGGAGCTGCCGCAATGACCAGCGGAACGACCACGGCCTTTGCGCCGAGAGTAGTGCCTACCACAAGTCTGGTAAAGGGCAGGACCGCGATCAGGAGAATAATGAACGGAACCGAACGCAGGAGATTGATCAGAATTCCGAGAACCGTATTGAGTGCGGGAACCGGATGGATGCCTCCTTTATCCGTTACCACCAATATTACCCCCAGCGGGATCCCGATCAGATACGATACTGCCGAGGAAATAAATACCATGTAAAGCGTCTCCCCTATTCCCTTCAGGATCATATTGACTGTTGTCGGATCAAAGTTCATTGTCCGCTACCTCCTCATACATGACATTTTTTGCTTTCAGATATGCGATAATTCTATTTGCATCCGTTTCTTCCTGCGGCAGCTGAATGACCATCTGTCCTCTTGCCGTTCCGCCTATATCCTTTGTAGATGCATAAATGATATTGACAGGGACCTTGCAGAACAGGATCATATTGGCAAGGACCGGTTCAAAGGAATTTCTTCCGTCAAATGTGATGCGGATTTTTTTTGAATTTCCGAACTGATCCTGCCGGATGCTGCTGCCGAGAATGAGCTGTCTTCCTATCCGTGACTTCGGTTCTGCAAAGATCTGTGACACATCCCCTTCCTCTGCTATTTTGCTCTGGTCGATGATTGCCACCCGGTCGCAAATTGCTTCGATGACTGCCATCTCATGGGTAATCACGATCACGGTAATTCCGAATTTCCGGTTGATATCCTTCAGCAGATCCAGAATGGATTTTGTTGTGTTGGGATCCAGAGCACTGGTCGCTTCATCGCAAAGCAGAAGTTTCGGATTTGTGGCAATGGCCCGCGCAATTGCGACTCTCTGTTTCTGTCCGCCGGAAAGCTGTGCGGGAAATGCCGTCATTCTGTCTTTTAAACCGACCAGCTCCAGAAGTTCTTCTGCTCTTTCCTTCGCCTTATTTTTTTCCGTTCCGGCGATCTCCAGAGGAAAAAGTACATTCCGCAGCACATTTCGCTGTTCCAGAAGATTGAACTGCTGAAAGATCATTCCCATGGACTGACGGGTTTTTCGCTGCTCCTTTTCCGGCATCTTTCGCATGCTTCGGCCTTCGAAGTAAACTTCTCCGGCCGTAGGCACCTCCAGATAATTGATACATCGGACCAGTGTTGATTTTCCTGCACCGGAGAGTCCGATGATCCCGAAAATTTCTCCTTTTTTCACAGAAAGGTTAATATCCTCCAGTGCATTTACAACACCGCTTTTCGTATTGAATTCCTTGGAAAGATGTTCCAGCCGTATGATCGGTTCTTCGGTATTCATTCAATTTTATCCCCCGTAACATTTTTTATGATCTGTGGAAAAAGAAAGGAGCAGACCTTGTATGGTCTGCTCCGATATGATTTCTATCGCCCGGTTCCTACAGGAACAAAGATCCGCTCATCAGCCATACAGAATTTATTTTGCATACAGAAACATGCCGCACATGTCCATCGTGCTGCTCATGTTTTCCATATTCATCTGCATGGTAGAAAAAGAATACATTTGTTTCTCCTGTCCCTTTTTATATTGGACGTAGTATAAAACGATTATTCCCGGCTGTCAAGTACTTTTCAGACAGGAACATTTTTCCTGGGATTTTCTTCCCCTGTCCGGACTAACCGCACAGATCCGCGATCACCTGGGCAAACATGCAGGCCGATGCAGTCAGCTGTGAGATAACGGCATATTCATCCGCTCCGTGCATGTGTGTATCCTTCCCGGGATATACCGCTCCGAAGGCAACCCCGTTTTTCAGGTTATGAACATACGTACCGCCTCCGATTGCAATGCACTTTCCCTCCAGCCCGGTATAGTCTTCATAAACGGACAACAGCTCCTTTACAAATGCCGAATCCGGTGAAACATAATGAGGCAGGCTGCAATGTTTTCCGTTAAAACACAGTCCTGCTGTCTTAAATTTTTCTGTTAAAACCGTCAGCATCTGATCTGCATCAACACCGATGGGGAAACGGCAGTCAAAAAGCCCGTCCAGTCTTCCCTCCGTTACGGTAAGCTGTGAAAAAGCAACCGTCAGGGCACCGCTTTCTTCATCTTCCGCACGAATTCCCAGGTGCAGCCCGTCCGTTTCCCCGTAAGGCATGAGCCCATACAGATTCCGGATCAGCCTTGCTCCCGTGGAGGATTCTGCAAACGGAAGTTTTGTCAGTAAGAGAAGCAATGCCGTCAGGGCATTTTTCCCATGTTCCGGTTCGGACGCATGTGAATTGACGCCGTGTGCAGCGATCGTTATCTTTTCCCCGTTTTTTTCAAATGTAAAATTGACTCCGGTTTCCTCAGACACCTGTTCGGCTTGCGGCAGGATGCTGCTTTCTTCCATTCCGAGCAGGATTGCCTCCGCAGAAGACGGAACCGCATTTTCAATCTTCCCGCCTGTTACGGAATAAATTTCAGGCTTTTCTCCGGAAAATTTCCATCCGGCAAAAAAGTCTCCCGGCAGCCTTCCCTTTTCAATGTTCACGACCGGATAATCACCGTCCGGAGAAAAAGTCATGGGAGCTTCTTTCTCTTTTTCATAATAATGGGCGATACATCTGCTTCCGCTTTCCTCATTGGTTCCGAGGATCAGACGCGCACTTTTTTTCAAAGGAATGCCCAGCTCCTTAACAGCGCGCAGGGCATAGAGAGCTGCGATTGCCGGTCCCTTGTCATCGGACGTTCCGCGGCCGTATATTTTTCCTTCTTTTATTACCGGTTTGAAAGCCTCGGTCTCCGTCCAGCCTTCCTGTGCAGGTACCACATCAAGATGCGCCAGAATATCCAGCACATGTTCCTGATCGTTAAGATCAACTGCACCGGCAAAATTATCGTAATTTGTTGTTTTAAAGCCATACCCCCTGGCCATGGCAAGCGCCGATGACAGGGCAAGATACGGACCTTTTCCGAACGGCATGCCGGGTTTTTCCGACATCTTCTCGCTGTCTATCCGGCAAAGTACCATGAGGTCGGAAATCATTTCCTCCTCATGCTTCTTCATATACTCTTCGATCTGTTTTTTATCCATGTATTTCCCTTTTTTGAAACTGTAAATTTTCCTTTTCCGGAGTGGTGAAGTCACTGCAGGATAGAATCCAGTATTTCATTGACCAGCTTTCCGTCTGCCTTTCCCTTAACCTTCGGCATTAAATCCTTCATGACTTTTCCTTTGTCAGATTTGACCGGAGCGCTTATTCCGAGTTCCGTTAATGTCTCTTCCACTGCCTTTTTGATTTCATCCGCACTCATATCCGCCGGAACAAACTCTTCATAAACCTTGATTCTGGCTTTGCAGGCATCAATAATATCGGTCCGGTCTTTGGGAGAAAGATCCATTGTTTCTTTGGTCTGACGGATTTCCTTTTTGATAACGGCATCCTCTTCCGCTTCCGTAAGATCTTCCCTCTTGTCAATTCTGCCGTTTTTCAATACGGATAAAAGCATGGAAAGAGAATCCTTCCTGTCCTTCTCATGGCTTTTCATGGCTTTCACCATTTCCGCGCGTACGGCCTCTTCTTTATTCATTTTTTGCTCCCTCCTTTATCTCTTCTTTACCCTCAGAGTCGCCGCTTCGCGGCTCCTTCCTTACCATCCTTTGCCGAATTCGCTTAATTTCAGACCCGGGTTCCGCTTCAGGACCATCTCCACACTCCATTCATGCGAAAAAAGAAGCAGCGGATTATCCTTCAGATCTTTGATCAGCTTCATATCGCTGGTCCCCTGGATTTTCTCCGGATCAACCTCTTCCGGGTTGGTGATCCACCGGATATATTCATAGGGAAGCTGATCCAGCGCGACTTCAATGTTGTATTCATTTTTCAGACGGTATGTCAGAACCTCAAACTGCAGCACGCCTACCGCTCCCACAATGATCTCTTCCATTCCGGTGTTGTATTCCTGAAAGATCTGAATGGCACCTTCCTGCGCGATCTGTGAAACCCCTTTGGTGAACTGTTTCCGTTTCATGGTGTCGATCTGACGGAGTCTTGCAAAATGTTCCGGTGCAAAAGTCGGGATTCCCTCATACTCCACTTTATTGTTTCCGCTGTATATCGTATCTCCTATGGAAAAAATACCGGGATCAAAGACACCTATGATATCTCCGGCATATGCCGTTTCGATTATTTTTCTTTCCTGTGCCATCATTTCCGTGGACTGATTCAGACGGATCATCCTCTGCCCCTGTACATGCTGGACTTCCATGCCTGCCTGATATTCCCCGGATACGATCCGCATAAAGGCGATCCTGTCCCTGTGCGCCTTATTCATATTTGCCTGGATCTTAAAAACAAATGCCGAAAAGAAATCATCCTTCATCGGCTCCACCATTCTGTCTTTTGATTTTCTGGGGAGCGGAGGAGTGGTCATTTTTAAAAAGTGTTCCAGAAATGTTTCCACCCCGAAATTTGTAAGCGCAGATCCGAAAAAGACAGGGGTAAGTTCTCCGCGGCTGATCCTGTCCCCGTCAAGTTCATCGCTCGCTCCGTCAAGGAGTTCAATGTCCTCCTGCAGCTGGCGGCAGTAATCTTCCCCGATCAATCCGGGAAGGGCCGGATCATCTGCATCAACCGTTTTGGTCTCCACTTCCTTCATGCCCGCTTTTGCCGCTTTAAAAAGAGAAATTTTTCTTGTGTTTCTGTCGTAGACTCCCTTGAAATTATGCCCGCAGCCTATGGGCCAGTTGACGGGACAGGTACGGATCCCCAGAAGATCTTCGATCTCATCCGTAAGAGAAAAAGGGTCTCTGGATTCCCGGTCCAGTTTATTGATAAACGTAAAAATCGGAATATGGCGCAGCGTACAGACCTTGAAAAGCTTTCTTGTCTGCGCTTCCACTCCTTTTCCTCCGTCTATTACCATGACAGCGGAATCCGCCGCCATCAGGGTACGGTAAGTATCCTCTGAAAAGTCCTGATGTCCCGGCGTATCCAGAATGTTAATGCACTTTCCTTCATACTGGAACTGCAGCACAGAGGAAGTAACGGAAATTCCTCTTTCCTTTTCAATATCCATCCAGTCACTGACAGCATACCTGGCTGTTTTTCTTCCCTTGACGGATCCCGCCAGATTGATCGCTCCGCCATACAGCAGGAGTTTTTCGGTCAAAGTTGTTTTCCCGGCATCCGGGTGGGAAATAATGGCAAAGGTACGTCTTTTGTTGATTTCTTCAAAAACCGGATTTTCAATTATCCTATTTTCCGACTGCGGCACAGATTATTCCTCTCATTTCCGTTTTATTTTTTCAGCATCCCGTTCAGGATACAATGCGCCGTTTCTTCTTTTGAAAGAAGAGGCAGCTTTTCCTCACTGTCCTTTGTGAGGATCGTCACGATATTCGTATCCGTTCCGAACCCGGCACCTTTCTCCCTGAGATTATTGGCAACGATCATATCCGCCTTTTTCATTTTCAGTTTGATGCGGGCATTTTCCAGAAGGTCCTTTGTTTCCATTGCAAATCCGCAGAGGATCTGCCCCTCCTTTTTATGCGTCCCGAGCCAGCTTAAAATATCTTCCGTTCTTTTCAGTTTCAGTGAAAACTCCGCTTCGCTTTTTTTGATTTTTTCCCCGGCGGTTGTTTCAGGTGTATAATCCGCAACGGCTGCCGCCATAATGATCATATCCATTTCCGGGGAACATTTTTTCACGGCCAAAGCCATTTCTTCTGCAGATAAAACAGAAACTGTCCGGACAAAATCCGGTACGGGAACACACATCCTTCCGGCAACCAGAGTGACATCCGCTCCCCTGTCCGATGCCGCCTTTGCGAGCGCACATCCCATTTTTCCCGTGGAATAATTGCTGATAAACCGCACGGGATCAATTGCTTCTGCCGTTGCGCCTGCGGTTACCAGAATCTTTTTTCCTGTCAGGTCTTTTTCATAACCGATCAGATGATCTATTTCCATAAGAAGCACTTCCGGTTCCGGCATTTTCCCTTTTCCGGTTATGCCGCACGCCAGATGTCCGAACGCCGGATCGATTATATGATATCCGTATCCCGCCAGTTTTTTCAGATTGTCCTGAACCGGCCCGCTTTCATACATTACCGTGTTCATGGCAGGAGCGATCATGATCGGGCACGATGCCGCCACAAGCGTAGAAGTCAGGGCATCATCCGCAATTCCGTTTGCCGCTTTTCCGATCAGATCCGCAGAAGCAGGGGCCGCCAGAATAAGATCTGTTTTCTGTCCCAGGGTAATATGCGCGATCGGAAATTCATTTTTTCTGTCAAAAAGATCGGTAACGGTCCTGTGTCCCGTCAGCGCATCGAAAACAACCGGATCAATGAAATGACAGGCGCATTCTGTCATAATGACATATACATCTGCTCCCTGCTGTTTCAGGGCACTTGCCAGGGATGCGGTCTTATATGCCGCTATGCCGCCGCTGATCCCGAGTACGATTTTCTTTCCCTTAAGCATGCGCTGCTCCCCTCTTTGTTGTTTTCTTCGAACAAGTGTGCTACTATCTGATTCAGGGTAATATCATAACACAATTCATCAGGGAAAGGAAGAAAATCCATGATCCTTGCGATCGATATAGGCAATACCAACATCGTAATCGGAGGTATTGATGAAAAGAAAACTTATTTTCTGGAACGGGTGACCACACATGTCCATAAGACCGATCTGGAATATGCCGTTATGCTGAAAAGCATCCTGGAAATTCATACCCTTACTTCAAAAGAAATCGAGGGTGTGATCCTGTCCTCCGTTGTACCTCCCTTAAACCCGGTAATGAGAAATGCAGTGAAAAAAATAACCGGTATGAATGCCCTTATGGCAGACCATACCTTAAAAACCGGAATGAAGCTTCTGACAGACCATCCCGATACCGTCGGAGCAGATCTGATCGTGGACTCCGTAGCGGCCAAGAACAAGTATCCTCTCCCCATTATTGTGATTGATCTCGGCACGGCAACCACGCTTACCGTGGTCGACAAAAACGGAGACTATACGGGCGGAATCATTCACCCGGGCCTGATCGTTTCGCTGGAATCCCTGAGTAACCGAACCGCACAGCTTCCCCATATCGACCTGAAACAGCCCGGGAAAATTATTGCGAAAAATACCATAGAAAGCATGAGAAGCGGGATCCTTTACGGACATGCTTCCATGATAGACGGCTGTATTGACCGTATGGAAAAGGAACTCGGATGCAGGGCAAGCATTGTTATGACCGGCGGTCTTGCCCCCTTCATTGCTCCGCTCTGCCTTCATCGGGTTATCGTCGATGAGGATCTGATGTTAAAGGGTCTTCTTCTTTTATACCGGGAAAATACGCAGGCAGAATAAAACAGCCGCTTTTTTCTGATAACGGAAAGGGGCGGTCTTCCCATAAGAAGACCGCCCCTCCCTTTCCGTTATCATCCTTATCTTTTGTTTCTGAGGAAGTCCGGAATATTAATGGAGACATCCTTGCTCTTTTTCGGTTTATAGGTCGTCCTGGAATAATCTTCTTCATTCATATTCCTGCCGGCAGGTGCATCACCAAACGGAGAAGGCTCCGGAGCAGGTGCGGAATGAGACGGAACCGATGCACCGGAATTCATACTTCCTGAGGCATTTTTTACGATACTGGAGAAATCCGACTGTACGGACGTCTGTTTTCTGTTTCCGAAACCGCTCATAACCCTGTCAACAGGAGCTGTCGTAATCCCGTTGCTGTCAAGCCCGGTTGCAATAACCGTAATGCAGGCTTCATCCTGTGCATTGTCATCATACATGGCACCAAAGATAATATTCGCATCATCACCGGCCAGTTCCTGAACATAGCTGGCTGCTTCATTTGCTTCAATCAGACTGATATCACCGGAAATATTGATAATGACATTGGAGGCACCTTCAATATTGGTTTCAAGTAACGGAGAAGAAACCGCCTGCTTAACCGCCTCAATTGCCTTATCGTCTCCATGTGCCTTTCCGATTCCAATGTGGGCAATTCCCTTGTCTGCCATAACAGTCTCCACATCGGCAAAATCAAGGTTGATCAGTCCGGGCACATTGATCAGATCCGTAATTCCCTGAACCGCCTGTTCAAGGACCTCATCCGCCTTGCCGAATGCTTCCGGCATGGAAGTCCTTCTGTCTACGATCTCAAGAAGCTTATCATTCGGAATCACAATCAGTGTATCCACGGAAGCCTTCAGGTTTTCAATCCCCTTGAGCGCATTCATCATACGCTGTCTTCCCTCAAATTTAAAAGGTTTCGTCACCACGCCGACGGTAAGGATCCCCATATCCTTTGCAAGCTTCGCAACAATAGGAGCCGCACCGGTTCCCGTTCCGCCGCCCATGCCGCAGGTAACAAAAAGCATATCTGCACCCTTAATCGCTGCAGAAATATCCTCTGTACTCTCTTCCGCCGCCTTTTCTCCCACTTCCGGCTTAGCTCCGGCTCCAAGGCCTTTGGTCAGCTTTTCACCGATCTGCATGGCAGTAGGGGCTTTGCACATCTTCAAAGCCTGCTTATCCGTATTGATCCCGACAAATTCAACCCCGTTAATATTGGTATCTATCATGCGGTTTACCGCATTATTTCCGGCACCGCCAATTCCGACCACAATAATTCTGGCCGCATTATCATTTTCATTCAGTTTAATTTCTAACAATGTGTTCCCTCCCGGTTCGTTGACCCAGCTTTTCGAGAATTCTTTTTAATGATATACTTTTTCCTGAAAAAGTGCAACCCGTAATTCAGCTTTTGGGCAGGTATTTCGCAGGTGAACATAAAATAGGAATGATCAGCGTTCCTTAAAGGAATACGTGATGTTCGAGGAATTCGGGTCATAATTCTGCAGGTCCAGAGTTCCCCTCATATCCTTGATCTGCGTCTGACTGAGGATATTGGCAAGCTCCGATATTTTACCGTTCATTTCCGAAGAACCTCCCAGCAGTACATTGATTTTCTGAATGACAAGAGTGGCATTTCCGGATGCATCATAACGGATCATATCCACTGCAATATTATAGGTAGAGAGAGACTGCGTCAGATTCAGAATTGCGGAAAAGATTTTTTTATCCTGAACCGGAAGCGGTTTGTATAAAACAATTTCTCCGAACTTCAGCCCCGAAATCAGCGGAATTCCCTCCAGCTTTTTAGCGGAACTTTCCACGATAATTCCGTCCTTGTCAAAGTACATATTGGAACCCATATAGGAAATATAGCCGACAATGCTTTTTTCATAGACGATCACTTCCACTTTTACGGGACTGACAAAGGTGATCTTGTAATCCTGCACAAATGGAATGGTCTCTTTCTTTTTCAAAATCCCCCGGATAAAACAATAGGTACTGTTTTTGGAAACAGCCGTCGGAAAAAGCAGATTCTCGAGCTGTTCATTCGTGTACCATTGGTTTCCCGTTATCTCCACATCCGTAATCCGGACGCTGACCACGGTAATGGCAGCCAGCAAAAGAACACAGACAAGAATAATTCCGACTGTCCTTTTCATGTTCAATACTCCATTCTGATGCTTCTGGAAACACTGAACACCATTCCCATTTCAATCATGAGAAACAGGACAGAGGTTCCCCCATAGCTGATAAACGGAAGGGTAATTCCCGTATTCGGAATGAGGTTCGTTACCACGGCAATATTCAGGATGACCTGGATGGCAACATGCGCCATCACCCCTATGACAAGAAGCGATCCGTAAAGATCCGGTGCGGAATTGGCAATGATGATAAACCGGTAGATCATAAACATAAAAACCAGAATGATGGAGACCGCCCCGAACAGTCCCAGTTCCTCGCAGATAATGGCAAAGATCATATCATTCTGGGCTTCCGGTACAAACCCCATTTTTTGTATGCTCCCTCCGAGACCTTTTCCGATGATGCCGCCGGAACCGATCGCGTAGAGTCCCTGAAGGATCTGATAGCCGCCGTCCTGCGGATAGGCCGCAGGGTTCTGCCAGACAAGGATCCGGTTATACTGATACGCCTGCAGGATGCCCACATCTTTTAAAAACTTTGAAACCGGCTGTATGACCGTAAGGAGACCGATTCCTGCCGCAGTGATTGCGGCATAGATCAGCTGTTTATTGGTCGCAACAAACGACATTACAAAGGCAAGCCCCAGTATGATGATGCCGGAACTCAGATTGTTTTTCCCGACCAGAAAAGCAATAGGCAGATCCAGGAGTATTACCTTAAATAATCCCTTCCAGGTATTGATCTCCTTCCCGAGATTTGTAATGTACACGGCAAAGAAAATGATAAGCGCAAGTTTGGCAAATTCCGTCGGCTGAAAGGAAAAAGGTCCTATCCCGAGCCAACGTCTCTTCCCGTTTACTACCTGTCCGAATAAAGAAACAGCGATCATCAGAATATAGGAAAGAAAATAAAAGGGCAATGCCAGACGGACCAGTTTGTGATAATCGATCATGGAGATAACGGCCATCAAAACAAAACCGCACAGAGCAATCACGCCCTGTCTTTTCATATAGTAAGCGGCATCGTTTGTTTTGCTGCTGATCTCCGCCATATAGGAACTGGAGGAATAGATCATCAAAAGACCGAACGCAGTGAGGAAAATCACCGCGAACAGCAGACTGTAGTCAAAATAATGTCTGGTCTTCTTTTTTGCCATTACAGTGCCCTCACATACTCCTTGAATTTTCTTCCGCGTTCCTCATAATTGCTGAACATATCCCAGCTTGCGCAGGCCGGAGAAAGCAGGACAAAGTTGCCCGGCTCCGCATAGGACGCACAGACTTTAACAGCTTCCTGCATATCCTCGGCAAACATGATATTCGTAAAACCGTGTTTTCTGGCGCAGTCCGAAATGGCGTCCCTGGTCTGTCCGATCAGCACAAGATATCTTACTTTGTGATCAAAGGCATTTATCCATTCATCATAAGAAGATCCCTTGTCATATCCTCCGCCGATCAGAATGGTCTCCCCCGGCATGGCCCTGATGGCCTGAATAGCCGCATCCGGATTGGTCCCCTTGGAATCATTGTAATATTTTACACCGTTTTTTTCCGCAACAAATTCTATCCTGTGCTCTACCGGCTGAAATTCCATACAGGTTTTCCGAATGACGGAAAGCGGAACTCCCATGCAAAAACTCATGGCCATTGCCGCCATAACATTTTCGTAATTGTGTTTTCCCAGAAGTTTCAGTTCATTCGTCCGGATGATAGGCGTAACCTGCCCCCGGTCAACTTTACAGATCACATCGCCCTCAAGATCAAAGCCGCTGTCCAGCTTCTGCGTGCTGGAAAAGAATACAGGAACAGCCGCACATTCTCCTCTTTTTCCGAATGCATTCAGGATCTTGTCATCATAATTCAGAACACAGAAATCGTCCTCTGTCTGGTTCTCGGTAATTTTTTCTTTGATGCCGACATACCGATCCATGGTATGATGCCGGTTCATATGGTCAGGCGTTATGTTTAAAATGGCACTGACATGCGGATGAAAATCATGAATGGTTTCCAGCTGGAAACTGGATGCCTCCAGTGTGGTCACGGACTCATCCGTTGTAAGAACTGCTGTTTCCGTATAAGGCAGTCCTATGTTCCCGACCGTAAATGAATTCATTTTGCCGAAATGATTTTTCATGATTTCACCGGTCAGTGCGGTTGTAGTGGTCTTTCCGTTCGTACCGGTTATGGCGATCAGCTTTCCTTTGGCAACGGTATAGGCAAGTTCAATCTCGCTCCAGATCTGTACCCCGTTTTCCCGAAGGAGTTTTACAAACGGTGTTTCCAGATCTATCCCCGGGCTGATCACGCAAAGGTCGATTCCGACGATATCCTCTTTTTTCAGTTCCCCGAGTTTTACGGAAATATCGGAAGAACCGTTAAAATTTTTTTTCAATTCCGCAGCATCCAGCTTGTCATTTCCGTCGTAAAGGAGTACTTTCCCTCCCCTTGCGAGCAAAAGCTTTGCCGCCGATACCCCGCTCTTTCCCGCTCCTGCAACCAGCACCTTTTCTCCCATGACTTTCTCCTTCTGTAATAACCTTTCTATAATGATTTTCATTCCGGCATATCACACCATCGATATAAAACAAAGCAGTCCGAGTATAACCGTGACAATTGTAAAAACCGCAGTCACCCTGGTTTCCGACCACCCCCCCAGTTCAAAATGATGATGAATGGGCGCCATGCGGAAAAATCTTTTTCCGTGGGTTTTCTTGAAATAAGCCACCTGAATGATGTCGGAAAGTACTTCAATCAGATAAATGAAACCGATCAGCGGGATAAAAAGCGGCATCTGCATGATGAGTGCAAGGGCAGCCACATATCCGCCAAGCGCAAGGGAGCCTGTATCTCCCATGAAAATTTTGGCAGGGTAAACATTATAGAGCAGAAATCCCAGAAGGCTTCCGATCACTGCCCCGGCAACAGGAGCAGTCTGAATGTTTTCCCGAACGGCTGCCGCTGCAAAAAAAACGGATACGGCAACGGTAACGCTTGCACAGAGTCCGTCCAGACCGTCTGTAAGATTGACGCCGTTGTCCGTTCCCAAAACAACCAGAAAAATAACAGGGATAAAAAAGAATCCGATATTCCAGAACAAACCGTTTTTTATTCCTCCCGTAAAGGGAATGAGCATCCCCGTTCCGATCTCAGAATGCCGATAAAGGTAGAAAGCAAAAATACCGGTTGCAACAACCTGCATGAGAAACTTCTGTCCGGCTTTCAGGCCCTCCGACTGTTTCTTTCTGATCTTCAGAAAATCATCCAGGAAACCGATCAGACCGAAAACCAGCATGAAAAGAATGACCGGAAAGATCAGCGGATATTTTTGAATCCAGGGAACGGTTCCGCAAAGCACGGAAAGGATGATCACGATCCCACCCATGGTCGGTGTTCCGCTCTTCTTTAAATGCTCCTTGGGTCCGCAGTCGCGAATTTCCTGCCCGAATTTGAATTTATGAAGGATCGGAATAAAAACAGGGCATAAAACTGCGCCTGCGGCAAACGAAATCAATACTGCAAGAACGGTATCCGATAACATATTTTTCTTCCTCCCGAAAACTGTAGAAAAACGGATCTGTTACTGTCCCATCGGTGCCGCGGGAATGGTATTTTCCGCCGTAGTCCCTGAGGGTTTTGTCACTTCGTGTTCTGTCTCCGCTTTGGATGCTTTCGAGGCGGATGTTTCCTGTACGGTTTCCGCCTTTGTTGCTGCCTTTGTCTCTGCTTTTGTGGATGCTTTTGTTGCTGCCTGCGTGGCTGCTTTTGTCTGACTCTTTGTCGAATATCCGCTCTGCGGATGTTCGTCTGCATTCAGCGCATCCTGAGAAATGGACAAAGGTACTGCAGTCGAAGTGCCGGCCCCGCTTTCCGCCGCACTGCCGCCGGCCGGCATTCCGGGCAGATTCAGGGCATCTCCTTCCTGACCTGTCTCTATCACTTCATCCTGCACATCATAAATCACCGGTGCCTGCGTTTCTCCTGTGGGATTCTGCGTGGTACTGTCCGAAATTCCTTCCTGCGCCGGAAGGGATTCTGCAGCCGCGGCATCGCTTTCGGTGGCTGCTCCCGACGGATATATTCCCATATAGGGAAGAATATCTGTCATGATTTTCTGAAAAATGCTGCTTGCATAGGTAGAATGCGCCTGATCTTCCGTATTCGGTGTATCCACCACCACATAACAGAGCACCTGCGGATCAGCCGCCGGTGCATAGCCGCAGAAGGAAACAAGATAATTTCCCGTACCGCGGGGATATTTTTCCGCCGTGCCTGTCTTTCCGGCTATCTCATATCCTTCTACCTGCGCATTTTTCCCGGTTCCCTCCGTTACGGTTTTTAAAAGGGCATCCCGGATAAAGGCACTGGTTCCCGAAGAAACCGTTTCCCTCACCAGTTCCGGCTGAATATCTCTTACAACGGACCCTTTGGAATTCAGAACCTGCTTTACGACATGCGGCTGATAGTAGGACCCTCCGTTGATCACCGAGCTGAATGCCGATGCCAGCTGGATCATGCTGCAGTTAAAGTTCTGTCCGAATGCGTTTGTTGCAAGATCTGAAGCGGTCATATTATCCGGTGAATGGATGAGAGTGGATGTGTCTGCTTCTCCCGGGAGATCAATTCCTGTTTTTGACCCGAATCCGAAAAGCCGCTGATAATTGCAGAAGTTTTCTTTCCCGGTCGCCTGAGCAATATGCATCATCACAACGTTGCAGGAGTACATGAGTCCCTGCTCCACATCCAATGTCCCGTGTCCGGAACGGTTGGAACAGTGAATGGTCCAGCCTCCCACATCAAGAGAACCGTTGCAGGTATAGCTTTCATTTCCGGAAATCGATCCGGTTTCCTTTCCCGCCGATACCGTAAAGATCTTGGAAGTGGAACCCGGCTCATAGGTATCGCTTACGCAGAAATTCCTCCAGACGGAATTCCAGGCATCGGATTTCTGCTGATCGGTCATGACGGAAAGTTCTTCCGGCGTATAATAGGCATCCATGTTCCTCGGATCGTTCAAATTATAGGGATGGCTCGTAGCCATGGCAAGTACTTCCCCGTTATTCGGGTTCATGACAATACAGGCAGTTACCTTGGAACCCATCGAGGTTTCAAATTCCTGGATGTGTTTTTCCACGATGTTCTGAATGTTCATGTCTATGGTGGAAACGACTGTATCGCCGTCTTCCGCCGGTTTGATCACCCGTTCCAGATTGGATTCATCATTCAGGTAACCGTATTCTCTTCCCGAGGTCCCGATCAGCTGATCATTGTAATACTGCTCTATCCCGCCGCTCCCTTCCGCCCCGTCGCTTAAGGAAAAACCCAGGACATTACAGGCCAGAGAATTGTAGGGATAGGAACGCTGGTAGGCATCTTCAAACCATACGCCGTAAACGCGGTGGGGATCACTGTTTTCCTTGTATTTGTTATTTACTTCCGTTTTTCTGTTTTCAAACTGCACTTTCTGGTCATGGGAAAGCTGTTTTGCGTAACGTATGTACTGGGAATCCGATTTATCCTGAATGAGGCTTGTGAGTTCGGTTTTATCATAGCCGAATACTTCAGACAAGATCTGTACGGTCGGTTCCAGATAATCCTCCTGATCGGAATTGATCTGCGACGGATCGAGGATCAGATTGTAAACCTTGGTGCTTGTTGCCAGATATGTTCCGTTTCTGTCTGTAATGTCTCCCCTTTTGTAAGGGATCTCCCTTGAATCATACCGCTGCTGGGAAAGGACCTTCTGATTATAGCTGTCCGAATTGACCTTCTGAATTCTGTAAAGCTTGTAGATTAAAGCAAACAAAGCCAGCATGATCACCAGACCGGTGATTGCCAGCTTCCCCTGCATATGTTTGGTAAGTCTATTTACAGAACCGCCGTCTTTTGAATCACGGTTCGGATTTTCCAGGGATGTCCTCATACTGTCTGACATACTCACTTTCCGTCTTCTTGTATCTGATCACCTGCCCCTTGCCGGCATATACCATGCCGAGCTGATTCGTAGCCACTGAATAAATGTGATCCAGGTCGATGTTGGTATTGATATTCTCCTGAACGGCATCATTCTCGCTTTTTAAGGCTTCCAGCGTTTTTTCCTGTTTCTCGATATTGCGCATACTGGCCGTGATGGAAGACTGGACATGAATATAGCTGCAGCAGATAAAAAGTGCCGCAATGGTTGCTGCTGTCAGCATTATAAGGTAAGGAAGGTCCATGCGCAAGGCATTTTCCTGGTTCCTTTGTACTGCATTGTTGTGATGGCGTATTCTTTCCTGCCGTCTTAATTTTTCCTGCCGTTCTTCTTCCTCATCCGGTGCAGATTTTCTTACAACGTTTCCTTCTACATATTCATCGTACCGGTGATAACCGTCCTGACGATAGGAATACCTGCTGCTGTTTCTTGCGTTTTTTGAACTTTTCCCCATACTCTCTGCACTCCTCCCACTAACCTGTCCTTAACTGGACAAATATCCCTTTTCAAATACTCTGAGTTTTGCGCTCCGCGATCTCGGGTTCTCCTTTTGCTCTTTTTCTTCCGGAATATATGGTTTTCTTGTAATGACTTTTCCCTTGCTTTTCTTCCCGCAGACACAGATCGGAAAATCCGGAGGACAGGTGCAGGGATTTTCATTCCGTTTAAATGCATCCTTTACGATTCTGTCTTCCAGGGAATGAAAGGTTATTACGCACATTCTTCCCTCCGGCTTCAGAAGATCGATCATGGTGTCTACGGAATTTTCAAGCACCTCCAGCTCCCCGTTCAGTTCTATGCGGATTGCCTGAAAGGTTCTCATGGCCGGGTGCCCTCCCGTAACCTGAACCCGCATGGGAATAGATGCCTTAATGATCTTTACCAGCTCTCCGGTGGTCCGGATTTCTTTCTTTTCTCTCTCTGCCGCGATGTGCTTTGCAATGTTTCCCGCGAACCTGTCTTCTCCGTATTTCCTGATTATTCCGGCAAGATCCCTTTCGCTGTATCCGTTCACAATATCCGCTGCGGTTTTTTCATTTCTCCGATCCATCCGCATATCCAGAGGTTCATCTTCCATATAGCTGAATCCTCTTTGCGGAGTATCCAGCTGATAGGAAGAAACACCCAAATCCAAATAAATCCCGTTGACCTCCGGTATGTCAAGATCCTGCAATACTGTCCGGATATTGATGTAGTTGTCCCGGACGATCGTCACACGGTCCAGATACGGTCCGAGGTACTCTGTCGCTGCTGAAATCGCATCCGCATCCTGATCGATGCCGATCAGATGCCCGCCGTTTTTCAGCCTTTTCGCGACTTCAAATGCATGTCCTCCGCCGCCCAGCGTGCCGTCAACGTATATGCCGTCCGGTCTGATGTTCAAATTCTCTACTGTTTCTTTCAGCAATACCGGCGTATGGGAAAATGTCATAGTCCGAAACCGAGTCCGTCAAGACTTCCGGCGATTTCATCCACATTTCCTTCCGCCTTCTGTTCCTCATCCCACCTTGCACTGCTCCAGATTTCTATCCTGCTGCCCATTCCCAGAAGAAAAGCGTCTTTTTCTATTCCTGCATACTCTCTCAGATTGGAAGGAATCAGTATCCTTCCCTGTTTATCCGTTTCGCACAGAACCGCGCCCGACAGCATGAATCTCGTGATCTTTCTTGCGGAAGCGTTGGTAAGAGGCAGTGCGTGAAGCTTTTCTTCAAGGGCAGCCCATTCCTTGTTTTCGAATACATACAGACAGCTGTCGAGTCCCTTTGTAACCACAAACTCATCTCCGAGCTGTTCACGGAATTTTGAAGGGACGATCAGACGTCCCTTCGCATCCACTGTATGATTGTATTCGCCCATGAACATAATCATCACCCACTATCTACCACATTTCACCACTTCTTGTTCTTATAATACCCTTACAGGGGGTCCAATGCAAGCTATTTTTAAGAAAAAAGTCCAAAAAATAAAGCAACTGCAAGGTTTCTTGCAGTTGCCTCAAAATGTGGGGAAATGTGGTGGATCGGAGTACAAAATGTGGTTCTACAGCTTTTCAGGCGGGAATACTTCCTTTGTTTTTGCTGCTTTTCTTCTTTGCAGAATGATGATAACAGCCGACAGGATAAAGCAGAGCGCACCGAGCATCTGGGAAACCGCGATCGACGTTCCGGCAAACCGGAGCTGATCGGTCCTCAGGCTTTCCACCAGCATCCTCCCGAAACCGTATCCTCCGAGATAAAGGAAAAAGATCTCTCCTTTGAATTTTTTCTTTTTGCGGTACCAGAGCATGAACAGGAGCAGGCACAGATTCCAGACAGATTCATATAAAAAGGTGGGATGCACCTGGATATACTCCGTTCCGTTCACCGTGATGATGTGGTTCAAGAGTTCCCGATCGATCATAATGGGATTCACAATGGATTTCTTAATCCGCATGGCGAACAGACTTTCCGTGTACCGTCCGAAAGCTTCGCAGTTCACGAAATTTCCCCAGCGTCCGATGATCTGTCCCGTAATGAGACCCAGCACCAGGGTGTCCGCCATGGAAAAAAAAGACTGTTTTCTTTTTTTGCAGAAAATGAAAAGAGTGAGAAGGCCCCCGATCATACCGCCGTACAGGGCAAGACCGCCTCCCCGGAGATTAAATATCTGCAGAAGATTATCCTTATAATCCTCCCAGCGGAAAGCCACATAATAGATCCGCGCACCGATTATGGCGAAAATAATTCCCCATAGGATAAAATCCAGATACAGGTCTTCGCTCTCTCCTCTTCTTTTTGCATCTCTGAGAGCAACAGCCGTTCCTGCCAGCATTCCGATTCCGATGATCACGCCGTAAAAATTCACGCGGAATCCGAAAATGCTGAAATGATTTACCATGTGCTGAATGGTAATCCCTATATTCACAAAACTCAGATCATAACCGCCCACAATGCCTGCCTTTCCGATATGGACAGATTTTACCACAGTAACTTTCATTTGTCACGATTATATGTTAAGATGACGCTGTGCAAAAAGAAAGGAATTAAACTATGAAACTTGGGATCGTGGGGATGCCGAATGTAGGCAAAAGCACCCTTTTCAACTCTCTTACCAAAGCCGGCGTTCCGATGGAAAATTATCCGTTCTGTACGGTGGATCCGAACGTGGGGATCGTGGCCGTTCCGGATGACCGGTTAAAGAAGCTGGGGGAACTGCATCATTCCAAAAAAGTGACTCCGGCCGTAATTGAATTCGTTGATATCGCCGGTCTGGTCAGGGGCGCGAGCAAAGGAGAAGGACTGGGCAATCAGTTTCTTGCCAATATCCGGGAATGCGACGCCGTTGTCCACGTTGTCCGCTGTTTTGACGATACAAACGTCATTCATGTGGAAGGGTCCGTAGATCCCATCCGGGATATCGAAACCATCGATCTGGAACTCATCCTCTCGGATCTGGAAGTTCTGGACCGCCGGATCTCCAAAACAGCCAAGTCTGCTCTGAATGATAAGAAACTCGGCAGGGACCTGGATATCATGAGAGCCGTAAAATCCGTTCTGGAAGACGGCAAACCGGCAAGCGCTTATGACAGCAGTGAGGAAGACGTTCTGTCTTTTGTCGGTTCTCTGGGACTTTTATCGGATAAACCGGTCATCTACGCCGCCAATGTATCCGAAGAAGATCTGGCCGATGACGGCTCTTCCAGTCCCTATGTTCAGAAAGTCCGCGAATTTGCAAAAGACCGCGGCAGCAGGGTCTGTGTGGTCTGTGCCAAAATCGAAGAGGAAATTTCCGAACTGGATGAAAACGAAAAAAAGGATTATCTGGATGCACTCGGCATCAAACAGTCCGGACTGGACAAACTGATCGCGGCAAGCTATGACCTTCTCGGTCTTTTGTCTTTTCTGACTACGGGCGAAGATGAAACAAGGGCATGGACCATTGTAAAAGGGACCAAGGCCCCCCAGGCAGCAGGAAAAATCCATACGGATTTCGAACGCGGTTTCATCCGCGCGGAAGTGATCAATTACGACGACCTGATGCGGCTGGGTTCCGCCGCTGCCGCAAAGGAAAAGGGCCTGATGCGGCTTGAGGGAAAAGAGTATGTAATCCGGGACGGGGACGTGGTCCTGTTCCGATTCAATGTATAGGAACATCCAAATCACAGGAACATCCGAAACCCCGGGAGAAAATCATCATGAAAACAGAACGGACAGCCGGCAGCAGGATTGTCACGGCAGAGAGAAAAACCAAGGAAACCGAAATTAAAATCACGCTGAATATGGATGGGAGCGGTATCGCCAAAATCAATACCGGCATCGGATTTTTCGATCATATGCTGGACTGTTTTGCCCGGCACGGTCAGTTCGATCTGGATGTTTTCTGCAAGGGTGATCTGAATGTAGACTGTCATCATACGATCGAAGATACCGGTATCCTGCTGGGAACGGTCATTGAAAAAGCACTCGGCAATAAAGCCGGGATCCGCCGCTACGGACATTCTGTCCTGCCGATGGATGAAACCCTGATGCTTTGTGCTGTTGATCTTTCCGGGAGAACGTTCTTCGTATTTGATCCGGTTTTCCATGCCAGAAAGATCGGAACCATGGATACGGAAATGGTGAAGGAATTCTTTTACGCCGTTTCCTCTTCTGCCAAAATGAACCTGCACCTGCATGAATTTTACGGGAGCAATTCCCATCATGTTGCAGAAGCCTGTTTTAAATCCTTTGCCAAGGCACTGGATGAAGCAACCGGCATAGACCCCAGGATCAACGGGGTCCTCTCCACAAAGGGAACTCTCTGATATTGCCTGTTATTTTCCCCTGATCTCCGAAAGAAAAACCGACGGTTTTGCCTCACGGCGAAACCGTTTTTTGCAGGTACATATTTCCAGACAATCCGCCGCACGGGTCATGGCGACATAGAACATACGCCGCTCTTCTTCCGTTTCCCCTCCTGTTACCGCTTTCCGGTACGGTGTGATCCCTTCATTGGCATCCATAATGAAAACCGCAGGAAATTCCAGACCCTTGGACGCATGAAAAGTCATAAGATTCACCGCATCCTTCTCTTCTCCGTTGTCTTCCTTCAGATTTTTTCCGGACAGTTCGTGACGGATTTCCCTTCCGTGATCCAGCCAGTCTTTCGGCAGCCGAAATCCCTCCCCCGATTCCATAATTTCATCTGCTGTTTCCAGGAGTTCTTCTGCGTCGATACGGTACTCCTTTGCATACCCGGAAAGAAACGCATCATACCCGATTTCCTTCCGGATATATCCGACTGCGCGAAATACATCCATTTGGGCCAAAGCCCTGAGATCATATTCCAGGTGCCGTATCCTTTCCAGCATCCGGCTCTGATCTTTGTAATACTGTTTTACATCATTCAGGTCGGAAGGATCTTTCTGCAGAGCTTCCCGTCTGATGAAACGGTTCGGCCTGTTGCATATCCGGAGAACATCCCGGCGGGATCCTTCTTTATGAGCCAGAAGCAAATAAGCGGCAAAGTCCTTTGCGATCCAGTGATCCATGAGATCGGGAAGAGCCTCCTTCATCCGGAACGGTATGTTTTCACTCATGAGATCCTGTATCAGGAAACGGGGCTGCAGATTGGTCCGGTAAAGAATAGCTGTATTGCGGTATAACAACCCCTTTTTTTTCAGTTCTTTTATCTGTCCTGTTATATACCGTACTTCCGACAGAGGATCCGCACAGACACAGACCCGGACGGCGCTGCCGTGGGGACGGACGGCAAGGATCGCTTTCGGGAATCTTTTTGTATTGCACGAAATCAGTCTTCCGGCCGCCTGAACGATCTCCGGTGTGGAACGGTAATTCCTGTCCAGCAGGATCCGTTCGGCTTCCGGAAAATCCTTTTGAAAGCCGAGCATGATTTCCGGTCTGGCTCCCCGGAATCCGTAAATGGACTGGTCATCATCCCCTACCGCAGTCAGGTTTTTCCTTTTTCCGGCTATCATCCGGACGATCTCATACTGCAGGCGGTTAATATCCTGAAATTCATCCACAAGGATCCATTGAAATCTTCCGGAGCAGGCATCCAGGATATCCTTTCGTTCCGACAGCAGCCGGTGTGTCATGAGCAGCATGTCCTCATAATCGATCTTTTTTAATTTTCCCAGTTCTTCCTCGTATTTCCGGTAGATCATCCGGAATGTTTCTGCCGCACAGGATACGGAATAGTAGTTTTCAAGCTCCGTCTTTTCCTCTTTTACCACGGCGATCTCCGAAAGCAGATTCACCGCCAGCGTTTTCAGATTTTCCCCGTCCAGCCGGTATTGCCTGATGCAGCCGAGCATGATGTTCATCCTTTCCTCTTCGGATGCGACCTGATTTGCCTCATAGCCGTATGCGGTCCTCAAAATTCCGAAAAAGAAAGAATGAAAGGTTCCGAACGTTACCGCGGAAGAATTTTTCAGACCGAACGCAAAAAAACGTTCCTTCATCTCTCCGGCGGCAGCCCTGGAAAACGTTACGACCAGAATGCGGCCGGGAGATATTTTCTTCTCTTCGATCAGAAACCGAACTCTGCCGATGATGACGGATGTTTTTCCGGAGCCCGGTCCTGCCAGTACCAAAAGCGGTCCCCCGCCGTGGGAGACCGCCCTGTTCTGCGCTTCATTGAATTTATTTTTCGAGCTTTTCGATCCCAATCCGTATCCTCTTTAAAGACTCATCCTTCCCCAGAACTTCCATGATCTCCGTGGCTCCCGCGGGAGTCTGTTCCTTCCCGGAAACAGCTGTCCGTACAGGCCACATGACAAATCCCGTCTTGACCCCGGTATCCTTTACATAGCCGGACAGAACCGCGTAGAGAGCATCATTGCTCCAGTCTTCCTGTTTTTCCAGGATAGTCACCACGTCCTTTAAGACGCAAAGAGAAGTGTCCGCGTTCGTTTTCATTTTCTTATGCGTGTACAGGGAAATATCATATTCCGGCAGCGTATTGAAAAAATCCACCTGACTTTCGATGTCGGGAAAAATCTCGATCCGGGACCGGACCATTTCGGATATTTTCCTAAGATCCACAGGAACGGTAATATATTTTTTAAGATAAGGTTCCGCACAGACAAAAAACCGTTCCGGATCCATGGCCTTCAGATATTCTCCGTTCATCCATTTTAACTTGGTCATATCAAATACCGACGGAGATTTATTCATGTGGTGATAGTCGAATGCCTCCACCAGTTCCTGCAGCGAAAAAATTTCCTTTGTCTCTGCGGGAGACCAGCCGAGCAGCGCCACATAATTCACGACTGCCGGAGCAATAAAGCCTGCATCGATCAGATCTTCAAAAGAAGCATGACCGCTTCTCTTCGAAAGTTTCTGATGTTCCTCGTTCGTGATCAGGGGACAATGCACATAAACCGGCACTTTCCACCCGAAAGCATCATAAAGCCGGTTGTACTTCGGAGAAGAAGAAAGGTACTCATTTCCTCTTACCACATGCGTAATTCCCATCAGATGGTCATCCACCACATTGGCAAAGTTATAAGTCGGAAATCCATCGGATTTGATCAATACCATATCATCCAGCTCATCATTGTTTACGGTGATGTCTCCGTAGATTTCATCGTGAAAAGCCGTAGTACCCGTTACAGGATTGTTCTGCCGGATGACATACGGCATGCCGGATGCCAGATTCTTTTCCACTTCCTCTTTGGAAAGAGTAAGGCAGTGCTTGTCATAGACCATGATCTCTTCGCCGTTTACCGTCTTTTTCAAAGTGGATAGACGTTCCGGCGTGCAGAAACAGTAATAGGCTTCTCCCCTGTTGATGAGCTCCTTTGCATACTTCAGGTAAATCCCCTGCTTCTGCCGTTCACTCTGCACATAGGGACCGCAGGACCCGCCGATGTCCGGTCCTTCATCATGAAGAAGACCGGTATCCTTCAGCGTCCGGTAAATGATCTCCGTTGCGCCTTCCACAAAACGTTCCTGATCCGTGTCCTCTATCCGAAGGATAAAGTCTCCGCCGGCATGCTTCGCGATCAGATACGCATAAAGCGCCGTTCTCAGGTTTCCTACATGCATGCGCCCCGTGGGGCTGGGGGCATACCTGGTTCTTACTTTTTCCGGTTCCATTTCATCCTCTTTTCCGTTTTCGCCTTTTCAGGCGGCGATCTCATTCTGATTTTCCTGATTTGCTATCCATTCTACAATCCCTGTCCGAAAACTTCAACCGAAAGAGGAATTCCCGTGCGATCAGCGGCGCCAAAAGCCCTCCCGTCTGCAGGAGCATCTCCACCGGCTGAAAAATTCCCGCGCGATCAGCGGGCCTCCGTAAAGATCCCGCGCAGATCATAGATCGCATGGTGCGGACAGTTGACCGCACACAGACCGCAGCTCAGGCAGATATCCTCCTCTATAACGGCACAGTTATCATGAACGGCTATGGCGCCGGCAGTACAGTTTTTCTCACACAACCCGCATCCGATGCAGCTTACCTCGCATTTTTTACGGGCATCCGCCCCTTTGTCATGATTGGAACATTTTACGGCAATGTAATTTGCGCATTCATGGATCCTGATAATATGCTGCGGACAGCTTTTTACGCACAGACCGCAGGCCATGCATTTTTCTTCATCCACTTGTGCAGTCCCGTATTCATTCAGCGCAACAGCCCCGAATTTACAGACTTGCATGCAGCTGCCGCACCCGGTACACCCGAAGGAACAGGGATTTTCTTTATTCTGCCGGCAGCCTCCGTTACAGGCCACAAAGGCTGCCCGATAAGGGAATCTTTTTTTAACGGTCATCTGTGTGCTTCCTTTCATAAGGGGTATCGGAAAGCGGCAGCGAATATCTTCTTTTCCCGTCATAGCGGAAATAGGCATCCGCGATGGCCGGCGCCGTGGGAATGGCGGTGATCTCGCCTATTCCGATCGCGCCGCAGGCAATATCCAATCCGGGCTTGTCAATGACGATCGCTTCGATTTCCGGCAGTTCGTGTGCCCGGAACAGACCGAGAGAACCATACTTGCTGATCGGTCTGCAGTTTTCATCGATCGGATACTGTTCCCGCAGCGCATACCCCATGGACATCACCACGCCGCCTTCGATCTGTCCTTCACAGGAGAGCGGATTCACCGCTTTCCCGACATCATGGGCAGCGACCATTTTTTCCACCCGTCCTGTTTTCGGGTCCAGGATGCACATCTGCGTGGCATAACCGTAGGCCACATGGGAGACCGGATTCGGAACATCGGCTCCCAGCGGATCCGTTTTGGCCAGATATTCCCCCTCAAACATCTCTCCCCTCATGTCCCGGAAAGCTCTTCCGCTTCTGCGCTTTTCCATGTATTGAACACAGGCTCTGCGCACCGCTTCCCCCGTAACAAGCGTCTGGCGGGAGCCGGAGGTATCCCCGGAGTCCGGTGCGATCCATGTATTGCTGCGTTCATAGACAATATCTTCCCTGCAAAGATCGGTATTGGTCACAACCATCTGTACCAGAACAGTTCCAAGTCCCTGTCCGATGCAGGATGCACCCGAATAGACATGCATTTTCCCGTCCGGTTCAACAATGAGTTTTGCTCTCCCCCAGTCGGGAAGACCGACGCCGACACCGGCATTTTTCATGGCACAGGCTATCCCGACCGGTTTCCCCGCCAAAACGGCAGCATCGTACTCTGGTTTGATCGCTTCCAGCGTTTCAACAAGCCCGGTCGAATTGTCCACGATCTGACCGTTCGGCAGCGTTCCCCACGGACGGATAGCGTTCCGGTAACGGATCTCCCAGGGAGAAATTCCAACCTTGTCCGCCATCATATTCAGCAGGGATTCCGTTACAAAGCAGGTCTGTGTCACGCCGAAACCGCGGAAAGCACCGGCAGGCGGATTGTTCGTGTAATAGGCCGTACCCTCGATCTCAAAATTTTCGTAAGCATAGGGTCCCGCGGCATGCGTACAGGCACGTTCCAGGACAGGCCCGCAAAGAGATGCAAAGGCCCCGGTATCGGAAAAAACTTTTGCCTTCACGCCCATGATCTTTCCGTTCTCATCACACCCCATGGTAAAGTCCATCTCGAAATGATGACGCTTCGGATGGATCAAAAGGGATTCCGCACGGGACAGTTTCACCTTTACCGGTCTTCTGGTAAGGAACGTGATCATGGCAGCATGATGCTGAACGGTCATATCTTCTTTCCCGCCGAATCCGCCGCCGACCAGCGCATTCTGGACCTTGATCTTCTGAGAACCGGTGATCAGTCTGCATTCCCGCAGCGTTGTATGCGTACTTTGATCCGTGGAAATGACGAACACATCCTCATCCCGGTCTATATAAGCCACCGCACATTCCGGTTCCAGAAATGCGTGTTCCGTCCACGGCGTTTCAAAATGATGCGAAATCACGTATTTGGACCGACGGATGGCTCCCTCGGCATTGCCGCGGTTCACCTGTTTGTGGGCACAGATATTATTTTCTTCTTCGTCAAAGACCTTCGGCGCATCCTTTGCTGCAGCCTCCTGAATATTATGGATCGCCGGCAGGACCTCATATTCTACCCGAACCAGTTTCTTCGCCTGCTCCATGATCTCTCTGCTCTCTGCGACCACAAGAGCGACTGCATCGCCCAGGTAATGGGTCAGCCCTCCGATCGGAATAAGGCTGTACTGGTCGTGTTTCAGATGACCTACTTTATTCTGCCCCGGGATATCTTCTGCCGTAAAAACGGCGACCACACCGGGCAGGGCTTTTGCAGCTGACGTATCGATCGAAAGGATTCTTGCGCGTGCGTACTTGCTGCGCACGGCAGATCCGTAGGTCATCCCGTCCAGGTAATAATCATCCGGATATTTTCCGGTCCCAAGCACTTTCTCATCCGCATCCAGTCTCTGTACGCGCGAGCCGATTTTCCAGTCATCGGCTTTCTTTTCCGGGAGGATGCCGTCTCTTAAAATTTTCCCGGCAAGCCTGACCGCCGCAACAATCTTTACATAGCCGGTACAGCGGCAGTAATTGTTCCGGAGAGCATACCGGATTTGCGCATCATCCGGCTCAGGATTTTTATCCAGAAGAGCCTTGGAACAAAGGACCATTCCGGGAATGCAGAAGCCGCACTGTACGGCACCCGCCTCCGCATAGGCAAAGGTGTAGACCTTCTTTTCCCATTCGGACAATCCCTCCACTGTAGTTACTTTTTTTCCATCCAGAGAATCTGTAAAAGGAACACAGGACTTGCAGGGACTGCCGTCGATCAGCACCGTGCAGGCTCCGCACGCCCCTTCCGAACATCCGTCTTTTGCTGCCGTAAGGTGAAGTTCATCCCGCAGAAATCGGAGAAGCTTTTGATTTTTCAAGGGTGTAACCAATTTCCCGTTTACCGAAAATGTGGACATATCCCTGCTCCTTTGATTGCAAAATCTGTTTACGGGTTCCTAAAAAAGAAAAGCCAACGATGCGGGTGCATCATCGGCTTTGTTCTCTGAAAGCTGCAAATATTTTGTATGAAATTGATCTCTCTTTGAAATCCATTTTAAACGAATCCTTCGGTTATTTCAAGTCCCTCCGGCATAACTTTTCATCTGACAAAAATGAAATTTCTACTGTTCCGTACGGATTTTCCGCTTCTCGAATTCTTTCAGCAAAAGGTCCATATCCGAAGGCAGAGAAATCGGTTCTCCGGCGAATTTGATCGCATTGTCCACATCCTTTAATCCGTTTCCCGTCACAACGGAAACAACGGTGTCATCCTTTCCGAGCTTCCCTTCTTCGCAGAGTTTTTTCACGCCTGCCGTTCCGGTCACGCCTGCCGGTTCTCCGAATACGCCGCAGGTCTTTCCCAGAAGTTTCTGGGCAGCCATGATCTCCTCATCCGTTACCTCTACGGTCAGGCCCCTGCTTTCTTTTATGGCCATGATCGCCTTATCGGGATTTCTCGGCACACCGACCGCGATGGAGTCCGCCAGCGTATTTTCTTCCATGGGCCGCAGGGGCAGGTTCTCTTCCACCGCACGGTTAATGGGGCAGCATCCCTTCGCCTGTACCGCAATGAGACGCGGCAGCCTGTCAATAAAACCGATCGCATAAAGATCTTTCAGGCCTTTCCATACGCCGGCAATGGTACAGCCGTCTCCTACGGATATGGCAAGATAATCCGGCATTTCCCAGTCCAGCTGTTCCGCAATTTCGAGACTAACGGTTTTCTTCCCCTCCGAAAGATACGGATTGATCGCGGCATTCCGGTTATACCATCCGAAATGATCGATTGCCTTTCTGGAAAGTTCAAATGTGTCCTCATAATTTCCCTGCACGGAAATGACCGTAGCCCCGAAGGTAAGGAGCTGCGCCACTTTTCCTTTCGGCGCTCTCCCGGGTACAAAGATAAACGTACGCAGTCCTGCCGCAGCCGCATTTCCGGCCAGGGAAGACGCCGCATTTCCGGTACTGGAGCAGGCGATGATCTTTGCGCCTGCTTCCGCTGCTTTGGCAACCGCCATGGCGGATGCCCTGTCCTTTAACGATGCGGTCGGGTTCTGTCCGTCATCCTTTACCCACAGCCTTCCAAGGCCAAGCAGGGCAGCAAGATTTTTTTCTTCATAGAGAGGGCTCCACCCTACCCGCAGCGGTGTAGGCTCTGTGGTTTCCTCGATCGGAAGCAGTTCCCGATAACGCCACATATCATACGGCCGGGATTTTAAGATCTGTTTTGTAAAATGCTCCCGGATCCGGTCATAATCATAAACAATGTCCAGGATCCCGCCGCACTCGCAGTTTGTCACATTCGGTACCGCATCATAAATTTTCCCGCATTTTACACATTTTGCATATTTTACATTTTTCATTTTGGATCCTCCATGCCCCGAAAATAATAACCTCCGCTCACGGCATTGCCCAAATAGCAGGCAAAAACCCAGCGGAGGCTTTCAGATACTGTTTTAAAGTGACTTCAAAAGACCGGTTTCCTCATTGAACGCATTGATCAGTTCATCCAGCTTTCCTGCATCTGCATGGACTTCGTCCCAGGTATGCTCTTTGTCATACCAAAGGGCATTCAGCTCTTCGGAAGTCTTCCCCTGCTGTTCCACCCAGGTGTAATACTTCAGGTTGTGGACACGCTTTCTCTGCCAGTAATTCAGCTCGCCCATGTTGTCGGTCTTCAGATCGAGCATATGGCGGCTGTGGTCGACTCTTGCCTCCTCTGCGGTATATGCTCCGTTTTCATCGTTCAGCTCCTGAATACGGGTCTGATACATCACAGCGGAATCCGTAAGGACGGTTCCGACCACATCGTGCTCTGTCAGTTCGTAATACTTCGCCATCTTGATGCAGCAGAGGAGATTTGCAATTCCGGAAATGCCGAGCCAGCTCATCTTTTCGATAAGCTCCGGATCCATCTTCAGCGTATTCTTCATATAATCCCTGCCTTCCGGCATATTGAAAAGACGGAGCAGTCTCTGGGAATCCTCATCATCAATATCGATTACCATATCCGTATTTTTTACGTTATGGATCCACGGAATATGCTTGTCGCCTATTCCCTCTATTCTGTGCGCACCGAAACCGTTTTCCAGTATGGTCGGACACTGCAGCGCTTCTCCGACTGCCAGTTTCAGTTCCGGATACTTTTCTTTCAGGTAATCTCCCGTGCTCATGGTTCCTGCGCTGCCGGAAGTAAAGCATGCTCCCGCGAAATGATCTCCGGGATGTTTGATGGCTTCGAAGGTATCCGCCATGGCAGCTCCGGTCACATTGTAATGCCAGAGCGCATTCCCCATCTGTTCAAACTGATTCAGGATAATATTCTGCGGATCCGCCTTCAGCTCATGGGTCTTGTCAAAGATCTCCTTCACGTTGCTTTCCGTTCCGGGTGTTGCAATGACCTCACTGGCAACAGTCCTTAACCAGTCAAAACGTTCCTTGCTCATGCCTGCCGGAAGAATGGCAATGGAATAACAGGAAAGGAGTTTGGAATCGAATGCGCCGCCGCGGCAGTAATTCCCGGTGGAAGGCCATACGGCCTTATTTTTCGTGCAGTCGAACTGTCCGGTGGTAAGCATGGGGGCAAGGCAGCCGATGCTGGCGCCTACCTTATGACAGCCGGTCGGAAACCATTTTCCGCTCATCGCGATAATGCGGCAGGGAACGCCGGTAAGTTCAGAAGGAAACTCGATATAATTCGGAGTCCTCTGAAAGAGTCCTCCCTTTTCCTTTGCTTCATTTTTCCAGGTAATCCTGAAAAGGTTGACCGGTGTAATATCCCAGAGGCCGACATTCTTTAATTTGTCTTTGATCTTTTCCGGAATGCTGTCCGGATTTTTCATCTGTTCGATCGTGGGAATGATGATATTGTTTTTCTTCGCTACATCGATATTGTGCTGCAATCCCTCTTTGTTGATTGTAAAATCGATCATCATAAACAGTTTCCTCCTGTATAAAAAATTGAATTCCGCTACATACAGCTATCATTTTACCGTATCTCATGCACGAATAACAGTGCCTGTTTTTCCATTGATCCCGTCTTTTGCCTTTTCGAGAAGTGTGATCAGAGCACTGCGTCCCGGTTTGGATTTTGCAAACTTCACGGCCGCCTGTACTTTGGGGAGCATGGAACCCTTCGCAAACTGATTCTGTTTTTCGTACTCTTCCGCTTCATCCGGTGTAAGGGTGTCCAGCCACTTCTGATCCGGCTTCTTGTAATTAACGGCAACTTTTTCCACTGCCGTCAGGATGATCAGATAATCCGCATTCAGCTCTTCCGCCAGAAGTTCAGAAGCAAAATCCTTATCCACGACAGCCGCCGCGCCTTTCCACATCTGATGATTTCTTTTGATCATCGGAATGCCGCCGCCGCCGCAGGCAATCACCACATGGCCGGAGTCCACAAGTGTCCTGATGGTGGGAAGTTCCACGATTTCCACGGGCTTCGGGCTGGCCACCACACGGCGAAATCCTCTGCCGGCGTCTTCCACAAATGTGTAATCTCTTTCCGCTGCCAGCCTGTCCGCCTCTTCTTTTGTCATGAAGGAACCGATCGGCTTGGTCGGGTTTTTAAATGCCGGATCTTCCGGATCCACCACCACCTGCGTCAGGATTGTTGTTGCATCCGGTTTCAATCCCCGTTCATACAGTTCTTCCCGCAGGGAATTCTGCAGATCATATCCGATATATCCCTGGCTCATGGCCGTGCAGACCGAAAGCGGACACGGGATATATTTTTCCGGGTTGGAACGGGTGAGCTGCGTCATGGCCTCCTGGATCATCCCGACCTGCGGTCCGTTTCCGTGGGCGATCACTACTTCATGTCCCTCTTCGATCAGATCTGCGATTGCCTTTGCCGTATTCTGAACCGCTGTCATCTGTTCCGGGAGATTATTTCCCAGCGCATTTCCGCCAAGCGCTACTACAATTCTTTTCTTCCCCATAGAAGATCTCCTTTGTCATACAATCCTGGTCCTTTTTACAGCATAAATTGATGTGGCCGCCAAAAGTAATATCACGGATTGCTCCGCACTGGTATCATACCTTTCTCTCTCATAAAAATGCGGGCGGGTTCACCCCGCCTGTATTTTTATCCGAACATCTTTCTCGGACCTGCAGCTGCATCGAGTTTTTGCAGAGCAGCAACCGGATCTTTTACCTTTGCCATAAAGATCATGGCTGCAATGATATACGGCTTATAGGAAGCTTGCTTATAAAGAGAAACCAGATTGCGGTCAAACACGGAATTGTCCACTTCCCCTTCCTTGCAGGAAAGTCCGGAAATATCCGCCGGCAGACAGTGCAGATACATTGCCTTTCCGTCCCTGGTCTTCTTCATCATGTCTTCGGAACAGGTCCAGTTCTTAAAATTTGCATTCTGTATCAGGAGTTCTTTTTCCAGCTTATCAATACCGGCCTGGTCTCCGGCCGAATACAGTTCGGTTCTCTTTTCCATGGCGGCAAACGGAGCCCAGCTCTTCGGATAAACAATATCCGCACCCTCAAAAGCTTCCTCCATCGTATTCACTTTCTTAAAGCTTCCTCCTGTCGCTGCCGCATTCTTCCTTGCGATCTCCTCGACTTCAGGCATGATATCATAGCCTTCCGGATGAGCAAGAACGACGTCCATGCCGAATCTGGTAAACAGACCTGCAACACCCTGCGGAACGGAAAGCGGTTTTCCGTAACTCGGTGAATACGCCCATGTCATGGCAACTTTTTTGCCTTTCAGATTTTCGACGCCGCCCATTTCATGGATCACATGCGCCATATCCGCCATACACTGAGTGGGATGATCCACATCGCACTGCAGATTGACAAGCGTAGGCTTCTGTTCCAGGATTCCCTTTTCATTTCCTTCGGTTACGGCATCCATGAAAGTCTTCTGGTATTTATGTCCCTCTCCGATAAACATATCATCGCGGATCCCGATGACATCCGCCATAAAACTGACCATGTTGGCCGTTTCACGGACTGTTTCGCCGTGCGCGATCTGGGATTTCTTTTCATCCAGGTCCTGAACCTCAAGTCCCAAAAGGTTACAGGCGGAAGCAAAGGAAAAGCGGGTCCGGGTGGAGTTATCACGGAAAATGGAAATACCGAGTCCGGAATCAAATATCTTTGTGGACTTATTGTTCTCTCTTAAGTCACGAAGTGCATCCGCCACCGCAAACAATGCTGCCAGCTCATCATCCGTCTTGTCCCAGGTCCAGTAAAAATCATTGTTGAACATATTCCGGATGTTGAGTTTCGCAAGTCTTTCTGCAAGTTCTGTTGTTCTTGACATATTTTTTTCTCCTTGTGATTGTTATGAATGGTTTATGCATCCGTACCGGATGCACGAAACTGTGTGACATCTTCTTTGCCTGTTCCCTGATAGTTCATCGGAACCGCCGCAAGAACTGCCGCTACGGTAACAAGATCCTGTTTCCATGTAATCTCATTCGGTGCATGAGCCTGAGATTCCGCACCGGGCCCGAAGCCGACACACGGGATTCCGAAACGTCCCTGAATGGCGACGCCGTTTGTGGAAAAGGTCCACTTATCGATCAGCGGACGGCCTTCTCTCTTATCCATCGCTTTCGGATCGCCTATCCTCTTGTCTCCGTACATGGCGTGATAGGAATCCGCAATGGCCTGAACATGCGGAGCGCTTTCCTTGTTGATCCAAGTCGGAAAATAGCATTCGGTTTCATACTTCAGTCCCGTCCATGCCGGACGGTCATACATATACATGGAGACCTTTACATCTTTTGCATACTTTCTGCAGGCCGGCAGATCCCGGATCTCCTGCAGGCAGGATTCAAAGGTTTCTCCCGCCGTCATGCGGCGGTCCAGAGAAACACTGCAGCTGTCCGCGACCGCACAGCGGCTGGGAGACGTATAAAAGATCTGGGAAACCGTAACGGTGCCTCTCCCCAGGAAATTTGCATCCTCGTATTCCTTCGGGTTATATTTCGGATCCAGCATTTTCACAAGGCCTTTGATCTCTTTCTCATCGGCTGCATCGTTTTCATTCAGGTCTCTGATATTCTGAATGACTTCGGCCATCTTGATGATCGCATTGTCCCCGCGTTCCGGAGCGGAGCCATGACAGGAAACCCCGTGCATGTCAACACGGATCTCCATGCGGCCGCGGTGCCCTCTGTATATGCCGCCGTCCGTAGGTTCCGTGGAAACTACAAATTCCGGCGTGACCTTATCTTCGTTGTGAATGTACTGCCAGCATAAGCCGTCACAGTCTTCTTCCTGTACGGTCCCGGTAACCAGGATCTTTACGTCCTTCGGAATAAGATCCATTTCCTTCATGATCTTTGCGGCGTAAACAGCGGAAGAAATGCCGCCTTCCTGATCGGAACCGCCTCTCCCGCCGATTTCCGTATCATTTTCATAGCCCTTGTAAGGATCGAATTTCCAGTTTTCTCTGTTCCCGATCCCTACCGTATCAATATGTGCATCAAAGGCATAGATCCGGGAGCCTGTTCCCATCCATCCCAGAACATTTCCTTCTTTGTCAATTTCAACTTTATCAAATCCGACTTTATTCATTTCCTCGGCAATGCGCTTGATCACGCCTTCCTCTTCACAGCTTTCGCTCGGAATCGCGATCATGTCACGTAAAAACTTTGTCATGTCCGGTCCGTACTTTTTTGCTGCAGCTTTTATCGCCTCATAATCCATAATTTTTTCCTCCTCTGTTTTGTTCATTGAAATGGTTCTTTCCCTGTCTTTGTTCTTTCAGCATCAGTTCCCTGTTTCCATTATACGGATTTCAGGAAGAAATTCAATAAAATTTTTAGAAAACCTGAATTATTTTTTGTTTTGGACATATCTGCAGAAAAAAACAGTCCTCCCTTTACGGGAAGAACTGCTTTTCTTTTCTTTCACCCTGACCTCTGTCATGTTTTTTTTCATGAGCGCTTCCGTCATGATTTCCCGTGTATGGCATCATAAGTCTCGTTCACCGCTTTTTCCACGGCATTTACAATGTTCTCATACCCCGTGCATCTGCAGAGATGTCCGGTGATCATCTTTCTCAGTTCTTCCCTGCTGTATTTTTTTCCGGTCCCGATGATCTCCACCGCCGTCATGATCAGTCCGGGGATGCAGAATCCGCACTGGACGGCCGCTTCATCGATAAATGCCTGCTGGACAGGATTCAGTTCTCCGTTCGGTCCTTTTAATCCCTCGGTGGTCAGAATGGTTTTGCCGTCCGCCCACATAGTCAGATAAATACAGGTATCGATCGCTTCTCCGTTGATCAGAACGGTACAGGCCCCGCACTCTCCGACTTCACAGCCTTTCTTTACACTGGTAAGGCCCAGACGGTTCCGAAGTGTCTCCAGGAGACATTCCCGATCATCTACCGCAAGTTCCGTTGCCTTTCCGTTGACCGTAAAATGAATGATTTTAAGCATTGACTTCACCTCCCGAGCGACGGATAGCTTCCTTCAGTGCACGTTTTGCCAGTTCATGGATCAACTGTATCCGGAATTCCTTGGACGCTCTCCAGGATGATCTGGGATTTACCTCCGTAAGCGCAGTGTCCGCAAAGATATCGAAAATACTCTGGTCGGAAACGGCTTTCCCTCTGACGGCATCCTCCGCTTTCCGGCAGCGGATCGGTGTAGGCGCCGCAACACCGTATCCCAGGCGCACATCCGCGATCGTTTTTTTGTCCCCGGAAAGTTTTACCCGGACCGCACACCCCAGTGTTGCGATCTCCATGGATTTCCGTTTGCCGTATTTCATGTAGCAGCCCTGCCAGCCTTCATAATCTTCTTTTTTGATTTTGAAGACGGTGCAGACTTCGTTCTGATGTCTCACGGTTTTTCCGGGTCCGGTATAAAATTCGGAAACAGGTACTTCCCTTACCCCGTCCGGTCCCTGAAGGACCACGACTGCATTCAGTGTCTGCATGGTCGCAGCGGAATCCGCACTGGTTGCACCGTTGCAGATATTTCCCCCTATGGTCCCGGAATTCCTGACCTGCGGGCCGCCTACCGTATCCACGGCTTCTCCGAGCATATTGATATTTGCCCGGATTAACGGATCATTCGTAAGCCGGGAAAAACTGGTTGCCGGCCCGATGAGTATGGTCCCGTCCTCATCCATCCGGACCCCCTTCAGTTCCGGTATTTCATGGATGCTGACCAGACTTTTTCCGGCATCTTTTCCGCTTCTCATGCGGATCAGTACATCCGTTCCGCCGCTGATGATCTCGGAATCCGTATCCTTCGAAAGAGCATCTATCGCTTCTTCCACGGATTTTGCTTCCGTATAATTTTTAATATCGTACATGAGCCCTCCCTTAAATCAGATTCTTTTCCTTAAATGCCGCGACAAGCCTCTGTGCTGTCATCGGCAGAACATTCATGGAAACACCGGTCGCATTCAGAACGGCATTGCGGAGCGCGGGTGCCACAGGAATGGCCGGCGGCTCCCCAAGTGCCTTGTTGCCGTAAGGTCCCATGGGATCCTGAAGCTGAATAAATTTCACGTTCAATTCCGGAGAATCCATTGCCGTCGGGATCTTATAGTCCAGAAGGTTATCATTCAGGGTTCTCCCTTTGTCGTCAACCAGAAGCTCTTCGGAAAGCCCGTACCCAAGGCTCATGCTCATACCGCCGTGTACCTGCGCCTCCGCAAGTTTCGGATTGATCAGGATACCGGAATCATGAACATTGATGATGTCGTTTATTTTGATCAGTCCCAGCGGCATATCCACTTCAAGATCTACAAAGCAGCAGCCGGAGGCAAACGTATTTTTAAAACATTGATTGGTCACTTCCGCCGTAATATGTTCGGACCGTGTCAGCGAATAGAAAGCTGTCTGCGCCAGGGTCTCCATGGGAAGAAGTTCTTTCCCTGTGGCTTTTTCCACGACTGCGTTGTTGACCACATCCATTTCTTCCGCAGGTTTTCCCTCCAGCATATAGCTTGCGTAATTCAGGATACGCGCCTTTAAGGTCTCTCCGCACTTTTTGACCGCCATGCCCGTTACAAAAGTCTGACGGGAAGCATAGGCCCCGGTATCAAACGGTGTCACATCCGTATCCTGCGTGGATATGATATAGGTCTTATCAAAACTGATGCCCGTTGTCTCGGATGCCATCTGGGAAAATGCGGTGTCTGCCCCCTGTCCGATTTCGGTTGCGCCGAGTTCCACCTGAATGGAACCGTCCTGATTTAAGATCATTCTGGCACTTGAAGTTTCCAGAGAAATCGGATAAACACCGGCCTTATAGATAAACATGGCCATTCCGACACCGTGCCGGACATCTCCGGTCTGGTTGGCGTAAGCTTTTCTCTTCTCCTCCCAATGGATGTATTTTGCACCCGTTTCCAGGCAATCCTTCAAGCCGTAGGAATAGAAGGTGATCCCGTTCCCGGGATCCCTGAATCCGGGCTGAACACAATTGTCCATCCGGAATTTCAGCGGATCAAAACCTCCTGCCGCGCAGATATCATCGATCAGGAAATCCGTGAATACGATCGACTGCGGGATCCCGTATGCCCTCATGGCTCCTGCCGTCGGTGAACTGGTATAAACGGTATAGCCGTCCGAACGGCATCCGTATTTATCTGCATACAGATCCTTGTAAACCGTACAGCAGTTGGCCGTGATCGCATGTCCGTGCGAAGCATAGGCCCCGTTATTCACATAATCGTCCAGGGTACGTGCAAGCAGCTTCCCGTCCTTTGTAAAAAGCGCCTTGCACTCGCCTTTCATGGCATGACGGGTCCTTGTCCCGACTATGCATTCTTCTCTGGTTATTTCCAGCTGAACGGGCCGGCCGCCGCACTGAATGGAAAGCCAGGCATTCAGCGGTTCATACAGGATATCCTGTTTGTTTCCGAAACCGCCGCCGATATACGGTTTGATCACACGGACTTTTCCGACCGGAACTCCCAGTGCCTGGGAAATGACACGGCGGCAGATATGCGGAAGCTGTGTGGAGGAAGTCACGGTAATTTTTCCGTTCGTGTCCACAAAAGCCCAGCTGGTCGCAAGCTCCATATGACAGTGTGAGATCCGCGGGGTCTCATAGGTTTCGGAAATTTCCATCAGGTTCTCTTTTCCGTATTCCTTTTCCGCCTGCTCCTTCGCCTTGTCATAATCAAACTCGGTCGGCATATGAAAGGATGTATGCTTTAAGACATTGGTATCCCCGGTAATATCCGGATGAAGGATGGTGGCTCCCTCTGCAAGTGCCGCATCCACCGTGGGAATGGGGGCATACTCTTCATATGCAATCTTCAAAGCACGCGCCGCCTGTTCGCAGGCAACATTGTCCTCCGCAACAACGGCGGCAATGTCATCTCCGTAAAGGCGCACCCTTGTATTCAGCATTTTCCGGTCGCGTACATCCTGGTGTGCTGTTTCCACACTCCACGGATGTCCCGCGGTCGGAAACTGGATATCCGGTACATCAAAGCAGGTATACACACCGATCACACCCGGAATTTTTTTTGCTTCCGAAGTATCGATGCTTTTTACCATTCCGTTGGCGATCGTGGAATGAACCACTTTCGCAAAGAGACAGCCTTTCGGAACCAGATCGTTGGAATATTTTGCTTCCCCTGTTACTTTTCCGTAGGCATCCACACGATTAACACTCTGCCCTACTGTTTTCATAAGTCAGCCTTTCTCAGAAAAAGATTCTCAAAGCACTGCATTTTTACTGTTTGCCGCAGATTTCGTACTTTCTGCCGTTCAGATTCAGATTTATTTTTATTATAGCAGATTTATTTTTATTATATCAGATTTTCTTTGGCAGCAGAAATACTATCGAACGAATAACGACCGAAAATCAGGAAACCGGGAAATAAAAAGGCGTCCTGCTTTGAAAGAACGCCTTTTTCAATCTTAAGAGATAAAACTCACCGCTCCTCACGGAAATACGGAATACCGAGACTTGCCGGAGGCTGATTCTCCGGCTTGTTCTGCCGGCTGGTAATCACAAGTACGATAATGGTCGCGAGATACGGGAACATCTTGAATACTTCCTGCATATACCGTGACAAATTCGGAATATAAATATAAAGAATATAAAGCCCGCCGAAAAGAAGGGATCCCCAGATTGCACTGTCGGCATTCCAGATGGACAGAATAACCAGTGCAATGGCAAGCCATCCTCTGTCTCCGAAACCGTTGTTGCCCCAGGTTCCGCCAAGATATTCCATTACGAAATAGGTTCCGCCGAGACCTGCGATCGCGGATCCGACTATAGTAGCGGTATATTTATATCTGGCAATATCAATGCCGGCGGTATCTGCTGTGGATGCATTTTCTCCTACTGCTCTTAGGTTAAGGCCCTTTTTCGTGTGAAGCAGAAAATAGGTCAGTATAATTGCCACGACAATGGACAGATAGGTCAGGAATCCGTAGGAGAACAAAAGCCCCCCGATTACCGGAATGTCGGACAGAACCGGTATTTTTGCACGGTAGGCAGATGCCGTAACCTGCACATTGATCTGTCCCACCCCGCCTGCCAGTTTGCTGATGGAACCGCCGAAGAAATTGCCGAATCCCGTTCCGAAAGTGGTAAGCGCAAGACCGACCACATTCTGGTTTGCCCGGAGGGTGATCGTCAGGAAGCTGTAGATCAGTCCTCCTATTCCCGCAACGATCAGGGAAACAACAAGACTGATCAGGAGTCCTACAAACCCGTTCGCCTTCGGATTATTGTTCTCATAGAAAAATGCCGCCACCAGTCCGGAAATTCCGCCCATATACATAATGCCCGGTATTCCCAGGTTCAGGTTTCCGGATTTTTCGGTAAGAATTTCACCTTCCGCACCGAAGAGGATCGTAATGCCCTGTCCTATGGCACGCTCAATAAATGTCAGGATAACCTCCATTACGCTGCCTCCTTCTTTCCCTTTGTGAATTCAACCTTGTAGTTGACAAAGAATTCGCTTCCTATCAGGAAAAACAGAATAATACCGGTAATGATATCGGATGCATTTTCATTCAAACCGAACTGTGTCGCGATCTGAATGGCACCCTGCTGCATGAAAACAAGCAGGAAAGAAATGAGGATCATTACAAACGGATTGAAGTGAGCCATCCATGCAACAACAATGGCGGTAAATCCTCTTCCCTTGGCCGTACTGGTCGATATGGTGTGGCTCGCGCCTCCTACGATCAGGGAACCCGCAAGACCGCAGATGGCACCGGATATCATCATAGTCCTCAGGATTACCTTTTTAACATTGATCCCGGCATATCTTGCCGTATTCTGACTGGAACCCACCACTGATATTTCATACCCCTGTTTGCTGTATCTCTGGTATATATACATGATGACCGTAATGATCATTACGATGATGACATTCAGAATATACTCATTGCCTCCGAGATAAGGGAACCATCCCCCTCTGGTCTTCTGGTTGATAATTCCGACCGTGTTCGATCCTGTCGGATTTTCCCAGAAGCAGATGCACACAGTTATGATCTGCATGGCTACATAATTCATCATCAGGGTAAACAGCGTTTCATTTGTATTGTATTTTGCCTTGAAATAGGCCGGGATAAGACCCCAGATAAGACCGGCGGCCATGCTTGCAAGAAGCATCAGAATAAGAAGCACGCCCGAAGGAAGACTGTTGCCCAGATAAATCATGATAGCCGCCGTTGCCACGCCTCCCATAAGGATCTGGCCTTCCGCTCCGATATTCCAGAACCGCATCATAAAAGCCGGTGTAAGTCCGACCGCGATCAGAAGCAGTATCATGGTTTCACGTACGGTAATCCACGATCTCCTCGGATTGCCGAGCGCTCCGTTCGCAAACCCCGCATAAACCTGAAGCGGATTCTGATGGGTCAGTGCAACGATCACGACCGCACAGACGATCAGTGCCAGGATAACCGCAATTGCATGGATCAGTACATTTTCACCAAAAGAAATTCCATTCCTTTTCTTCATCCGAAACAAAGGTTCTTTCTGATTCATACCGCAGCCTCCTTTCCGCCCATCATTTTTTCAACCGTACCGGTCATCATCAGACCAAGCTGTTCCTTTGTGGATGTCCTTGCCTCTACAATCCCGGCAACCTTGCCGTTATGCAGCACAAGAATACGGTCACACAATTCCAAAAGAACATCCAGATCCTCTCCCACACAGATAACCGCCGCACCGTTTTCCTTCTGCCGGCTCATCAGGTTATAAATGAGATAAGATGAATTGATGTCGAGTCCCCTTACCGGATAGGCAACCATCAGGACCACCGGGTTCGAAGCAATTTCCCTGCCGACGAGGACCTTCTGTACATTTCCCCCCGAAAGCCTTCCGATCGGTGTTGAGACACCGGGTGTAACGACCTCAAGTTCCTTTATGATTTTTTCTGCCAGTTCCTTAGGCGTCTTGCGGTCCAGATTCATTCCCTTTCCGGACCAGTAGCTTCTGAGCATCATGTTATCGGTCATGTCCATGGAACTCACAAGTCCCATTCCAAGCCGGTCTTCCGGGACAAATGCAAGTTTGATTCCCAAGGCACGGATCTGGCTTACCGAAAGTCCCGATATCTTTTCCTTTCCCCCCCCCGGCGGTGTAAAATGGATTTCCCCGGATTCGATATACTGCAGTCCCGCAATGGATTCCAGGACTTCCTTCTGGCCGCTTCCCGATATGCCCGCAATGCCGAGAATTTCTCCGCCGCTTACGGTAAAAGAAACATGGTCCAATGTAGCGATCCCCTCGCCGTTCCGGCAGGTGACCTGATTAAGATCCAGTCTTTCCTGTGTATTGACCGGATCCGAACGATGAATATTCAGGCTGACCTTTTCTCCGACCATCATTTCCGTAAGCGAGCTGACCGTTGCATCCTTTGTATCGACTGTACCGATGTATTTTCCTTTTCGGAGAACGGAGACCCTATCCGAAATTTCGAGAACCTCATTCAGCTTATGGGTAATGATGATCAGTGATTTCCCGTCTTTCCTCATGTTGCGCATGACTTCAAACAGCTTTTCCGTTTCCTGCGGCGTAAGCACTGCCGTAGGTTCATCCAGGATCAGAAGATCCGCGCCCCGGTACAGAACCTTTACAATTTCAACCGTCTGCTTCTGGGATACCGACAGATTGTATATTTTTTCCGAAGGATTGATTTCAAAACCGTACCGGGAAGCAAGCGCACCGACATCGGCCTCGATTTTTTTCATATCCATGGCATCTTTTTCCTTCAGCCCCAGAACAATATTTTCTGCGACCGTAAGAATTGGGATCAGTTTGAAATGCTGGTGGATCATGCCGATCTTCAGATCAAAAGAATCTTTCGGAGACCGGATCATTACCTCTTTTCCGTTTACCCGGATATGACCTTCATCGGGAAAGTAGATTCCCGCTATCATATTCATCAGCGTGGTTTTCCCGCTTCCGTTTTCTCCGAGAATGGAAAGAATTTCTCCTTTCCTGAGAGCAAGATCAATATGATCGTTTGCCTTTATTTTTCCGAAGCTTTTGCTGATTCCTTTGAATTCTATTGCATATGCCTCATCCAAAGTATTTTCCCCCTTTACTGTTTTTCTTTTTGTCCTGTCTGTATATCCCGTAAACGATACGGACACGGCAAAAATAAAATAGCGGAATTTCTTTATAAAACGGAGCCGCCGTTAACCAGCGGCTCCGTTAAAGAGACCGTAATATTCAATCCGGTTTCACCCGGGATCCGATCAGCTTTGAAGAGCAGGTGCGTCAATTCCGTCAATGATCATCAGGAATGCAGGAGCAGAAGAGAATTCGGATTCATGGAAATATCCGTCCTTTACAAGCTCGTTGCCGCCGCCGTCCTTGAAGGTGGTAAGCGGTTTCCCGCCGACCGTAAAGGTAGAAGTATCAAAGACATGGAGTTTTCCGCTCTTGATCGATTCTTCCACTTCTTTTGCCTTGGCATCCGTTCCCTCAGCCACTGTCTTGCCGAGCGGTGTAAGACGGACTGCATCTTCGGCAAAGCCCTTCGCCCAGTCTGTAACAATGCTTGTCCCGTTCATGACGGAAGAAATCGCATACTTATAATATACTGCCCAGTTGTTGGTGGGAGAAGTAAGAGCACAGTCCGGTGCAACGGAAGTCATATCCACATTGTATCCGACACAGGGAACTTTACGCTCCTGGCAGGCCGACGGAGCACCTGTCGTATCTGCATGCTGGCTGATCAGGACACAGCCGTCAGAAATAAGCTGCGTAGCCGTTTCTTTTTCCTTGGACTGATCTGCCCAGCTGTTCGTGTATATAACCTTCATGGTTGCCTTCGGAACAATACTGCGTACGCCGAGGAAGAAGGACGTATAGCCGGATACCACTTCCGCATACGGGAAAGCACCGACATAGCCGATCTTTGCCTTGTCTTCGGTAATGGTTCCTTTATCGATCATTTCTTTCACTTTCAATCCCGCAACCACACCCGACACATAACGTGCTTCATAGATGGAGTCAAAATAGTTGTGGAAATTCTTGAGTCCGGAAGCAGCTGCCTGATAGCCCGTTGCATGGCAGAACTGGATGTCCGGATGATTCTTTGCGGATTCCATGAGATAAGTCTCATGTCCGAAGCTCGTTGCAAAGACGATATTGCAGCCCTGGCTTACAAGGTCTTCTGCAGCATCCGTGCAGCTCTCATCTTCCTTGATGTTTGTTTTCTCGATCAGATGATCCTTGTCTACGGGAATGCCGAGTTCCTTCATTGCTTCCTTGACACCGTTCATATGGGAAGCCGAATAGCCTTCGTTTTCATCTCCGACATAAATGATGCCGACCTTCATCTTGTCCGCGCTGATCGCAGACCCTGCCGCTGCCGCTTTTGTAGCCGCAGCTGCCGCCGCTGTTGTTGCAGCTTCTGTCTTTGCAGCCGCTGCTGTCGTGGCTGCTGCCGTTGTTGCTGCCGCCGCTGTCGTAGCTGCTGCGGTGGTTCCTGTGGAAGAGGATCCTCCGCACGCGGTAAGCATGCTTCCTACCATTGCCAGTGCACAAACCAAACTTAAAACTTTTTTCATGATATTTCCTCCTTTTTATAATATTTCTGAAACAACAGAGCAGAAATTCATTTTTAAAAAAAAAGATTATACGAACCAAGATCTTTTTTCAGATCTTTTCATATAACCCCATTGTTATTGAATCTGATTTTCTCTTCCGTTGTTTTCATAACTGTATCATATTATAAATCATATTTCAACAAACCTCAATATTTTTTTTTCAATCTTACTTATTTTTAGTTAAATTGCCGAAATTATTTTTAGGAGCTCATCAATTTGTTTTCTGGTATTGTAATGGGAAAAAGAAACCCTTGCCATTCCTGTCTTTTCCGTTTTGTAAAACTGATGGATCAGCGGCGCACAATGAATTCCAGGACGAATTGCAATACGTTGTTTTTTCCAGAGAATATCACTGACCTTCTTGGAATCCGTTCCTGCCACATTAAAAGACACGATCGGAAGATGCGGATGCGTGTTCTGATTTCCGTATACCGTGATTTTTTTTCCGTCTCCGTCGGCTTTGTCTTTCCTGTTTTTCTTTTCGGAGCTCTGATTGATCTCCCGTATTCCCTTCAAAAAATACAGCCGCAGTTCATTTTCTTTCCGGTACCAGTCCCGTCTCTTTCCGTCCGAAAACTTCAATGCCGAAAGCAGACCGGCGACTGCATGCGCATTCTGCGTTCCCGCCTCCAGATGTTCCGGCATTGCTTCCGGCATGTCTTTTAAAAAGGAAAATATGCCGGATCCGCCTTCCAGAAAAGGAGTAAGTTCCAGTCCTTCCCGGACTGCAATCCCGCCGGTTCCCTGCGGCCCCATCAGGGATTTGTGTCCGGAGAAGCAGAGGATATCGACCTTCATTTTTTTCATATCGATCGGGATGCATCCCGCCGTCTGTGCAGCATCCGCAATCAGAATGGCCTGATGATCCCTGCAGATCTTTCCTACCCGCCCCAGATCCGTGACATTCCCCGTTACATTGGATGCATGTGAAATGGCTGCGGCAATTTTTTTCTTTTGGGAAATCCGGTCCATCGTTTTTTCAAATTCCGCATAATCGAATACCCCTTTGGGATCCACACCGATCACATGAAGGACAATGCCCCTCTTCTGCAGACGATACGCCGGGCGGAGGACAGAATTGTGTTCGTTCACGCTCACGATCAGGTGATCTCCTCTTTTCAGCCCGATTCCGAACAATGCGGTGTTCAGCGCTTCCGTTGCATTTCTGGTAAAAGCGATCCGTGACGGAGAATCCGCATGAAAAAGATCACAGAGCATCTCCCGCGCTTCAAAAAGGATGCGGTCGGAATGCAGGGAACTTTCATAGGCCCCCCGCGATGCATTGGAACAGGCCGCAATTGCCTTTTTTACGGCCTCCCCCACGCATAAGGGACGGTAGAACGATGTTGCCGCATTGTCAAAATAGATCATTTTCTTCTCATTCATGGGCATTCTTCCTGTATTCCATTACTGCCATCAGAACCGTTCCGCCTATCGCTCTTGCTTTATCGGAAATTGTAAAGCAGTTCCTGTATTCTGTTTCCCTGGGATCGATGTCTGCAATCTTAAATCCTTTTGCTACCGGAAAATTGTTCCGGATCAATCCCCGCAGGAGTCCGGTGAAAGAAGCCTTCACTTCTTCCTCCGTTCCGTCCTCTCTTCGGATTACGGCAATAACCCGGTCTTTTTTAACAATATCCCCGATTTCAGCGCGGTTATACAGCACCCCCGCACAGGAAGCATGGATCACACGGTCGGAGGCATGTCCCGCGATCAGACCCGGCGTTCCGGTATTCGGCAGGGCGCTGCCTGCCGTAAGGAGTCTTGCAAGATCATGTCCGCGCATGGTTTCCACGACCGCATGACAGTCTGTGCCGGCCGTAAAGCCCGGACCGAGTGCAAGGACAAAAGGAGCCATATCCTTCCCGGTGCCGAGATTTTTTTTGGCAAGAATGGCATCCACCAGAACAGCAGGTTTCAAATCCCCGATCGACTTTCCTTCCGGGTCCACCAGAACGGCAAGTTCATCTTTTTCCAGGAGACGCCGGGCATCGTCCTCATCTTTTGCAAGAACGCATTTCATCCCTTCCACTTCGGCTTCTCCCGTATAGACTGCTTCACAGAAGGATACGCTTCTCCGGATGGCGCTCGGATTTGCGCTTTCCAGAATAAGTACCGGGAACCCCGCGCGTCTCAGCGTCCATATGGTCCCTGTCGCTATATCGCCGCCTCCGCGGACTAAAATCAGATCACGCATACTGCTGTCTCCTTTTTGGGAGTAATTATTCCGATGTCGGCGGCGGGAAGTCCCAGCATCCCGATCTCGGAAAGACACGGACCTGCCGCCTCTTCGGGAACAGCCGCCAGAAGCCCGCCGGAAGTCTGCGGGTCAAACAGAAGTTCTTCCTGCCAGAATTTCTGACCGTTAAAGATGACCTTTCCGTTCATGTGGTTGCGGTTTCTCTGTCCGTTCGCGGTAAGGTAAAAGTCATCGGCATAGGCAGGTACTTTTTCAAAATACGGAATGGCATCCGCGCGGATTTCCGCAGACAATCGTCCTCCCAGCATCTCATCGAGATGCCCCAGGAGGCCGAAACCCGTCACATCCGTACAGGCATGAAGGGGATACCGGGAAAAGACTTCCGCAGCATACCGATTCAGTGTGGTCATGGACCGGATCACTTCTTTCATGCTCTCCGGATCCGCAGCATTTACACGGTCAGCCGTGCAGACAATTCCCGTTCCGAGAGGCTTGGTAAGGATCAGATGATCGCCCGGAACAGCTCCCGTATTTTTCAGGACTTTTTCCGGGTTGATCAGCCCTGTTACGGACAGGCCGTACTTTACGCCGCTGTCGGCTATGCTGTGCCCGCCGCAGAGGCTCGCCCCTGCTTCCTGCACTTTTTCAAGACCGCCGGCCAATATTTCCCCCAGAATATTCAGATCCTCTTCCTGCGGAAAACAGACGATATTCAGCGCAGTCACGGGTTTCCCTCCCATGGCCCAGATGTCCGAAAGGGCATTTGCCGCCGCCACCTGCCCGAACACATGCGGATCTTCCACCATAGGCGGGAAAAAGTCCAGCGTCTGCACGATCGCCGTATCCTCCGAAATCCGGTAAACAGCCGCATCATCACTGGTATCAAACCCGACCAGGAGCGAAGGATCCTTCTTCTGTCCGGGCAGCCGGGAAAGAACCCTTTTCAAAATATCCGGTCCGAGTTTCGCCGTGCATCCGCCGCCGGTACAGAATTTTTTTCCGTTCTCCATCAGGGTCTCACCAGCCGGTCCGCATGCAGCATTTTTTCCGTAATGTCGTACATGTTCGTGACCCCGCCCACCTTCAGTTTCTCCTTCAGGTGCTGATAGTCGAGACAGGTCCCGCAGGTCAGTATTTCACAGCCTGCATCCTGAAGCGCCTTCAGATCCTCCAGGGATTCCGATCCTTCACAGGTAAGCTTTGCGCCGCCGTTATAAAACAGAATGGTCTCCGGCATATTTTCTGTCCTGGAAAGGGCAAAAAGAAAACCCTTCAGCAGAATGGCGCCTAGTTCCTTCTCCGGTTCTCCCATGGAATCGGAAGAGATCACCACCACGGTTTTTTCTTTCCGGGTCGATGCAGGCACCACGCCGCATACTTCCGGCACCGTTTCCCCTGCTGATGTTCCGAGTTCTTTCTTTCCCTCTTCTGTCATGATAAATTCCGCTTCATATTCGTTCTCTGCAAGTTTCTTTGCCGTAAATTTCAATTTCTTCTGCCCGGCGAATTTCTGTAAATTTTCCTTTGCGATCTCGTTGTCCACAAGAACCTGCACCGTTTCCCCTACCGCTGTTTTTTCCAGCTGCTTCTTTGTTTCGATTACGGGAATGGGACACTGTTTCCCGCGTTCATCCAATTTAATCATGTTTTTTCCCTTCTTTTTTTATTTTTCAGAAACCGATCCGATGGTATCTTCCGGGTGTACTTCGTTAAATATACGGCAGCTTCCGCTGCCGTATATTTCCGTTATGTTTCCATCGTATTTCCATTATAGAAACCATGCTTCGTTTTCACAATACAGAGCGTTTTGTTTTCTTTTACCGCACGATAGAGATCACAGTTCAGGTTTCCATGCCCGCAGCGGCCGACTGTACCAGAAGCTCCGCACCGATCTTTACTCCTTTTTCATCTGCATGGAAGCGGGAACTGTGCCAGGCAAAACATTCTTCCCCCGGTGTACCGCTTCCCACCCAGTACAGAAAGGACGGGACTTTTTCCATGATCATGGAAAAATCTTCGCTGGCAAGCGTAGGAGGTACATCGGTCACATTTTCCTCTCCCACGACCTCCGCAGCCGCCTTTTTTGCCAGAACGGTCATTTCCGGAGAATTGAAGGAAAGCGGCAGGATTTCCCGGTATTCGATCCCGCAGGTACATTCATAAGCGCTGCAGGTTTCCCGGACAATCGTTTCCATCCGTTCTACCGCTTTTTTCATAGCGGAAGTATTCAATGCGCGGATACTGGCTGTCATCTGAACTTTATCCACCACCAGGTTTTCAATGCTGCCGCCGTGGATGGAACCTACCGAAAGCACCACGGCATCCAGAGGATCCATGTTCCGGCTTACGATTGTCTGAAGCGATCCGATCACTGCCGCGGCGCACACAACCGGGTCAATGCAGAGGTTCGGCATGGAACCGTGCCCCCCGAGTCCGTGGATCGTGATCACGAAATTTGTCTTGGCAGACATCAGCGCACCGTTCTTTACGACTATTTTTCCCGTTTCGACTTCGGGGCGGTTATGCAGCGCAAAAAAATAATCGGGATGAATTACAGAAAGCAGTCCCGCGTCCAGTGTTTCCTTTGCGCCGCTTGTGGTTTCCTCTGCCTGCTGAAACAGAAAATCCACGGTTCCCTTCATCGTACGGATATTTCTGCCGGTGATCAATGCCGCGCCGAGGAGAGATGCCGTATGAAAATCATGTCCGCATGCGTGCATGACTCCCGGTATCCGGGAACGGTACGGGCTGTCAAATTCCTCTGTCTGACGGATTGCATCGATATCCGCGCGGAGAGCGACCTCCCGTCCGGGTTTTTCTCCCTGTATCCTTGCAAGCACCCCGGTCTTGACCGGTAAATCCATAAACTCGATCCCCGGAACCGTTTTCAAAAAAGCACGGATCTTTTTTGTGGTCTCGACTTCTTCATGGGAAAGTTCCGGGTATTCATGCATCTCATGTTTAAAATCAAGGATGCGTTTTTCTTCTTCCGGTGTCAGCCGGCAGCATTCGTCCATAACTTTATCCTTCTTTCCTGAAATACGGGACGGACTTTCGCCCGTCCCGTATTTTAACACAAATCAAAATCACAAATCGGATTTGCCGCGTTTTAAAAATTCTCCTCTGTTCTCCCGGATGACCCTGCCGCCTGCTGCGACCGCCTCTCCGCGCAGAAATACCCTCTCGATCGTACCGGTAAGGATCTTTCCTTCCAGCGGCGCGTAATCACATTGCGAAACCTGTGTCTTTGCACTTACCGTTTCGGATTCCGCCGGATTGAGGATGACAATATCCGCATCGCTTCCTTCGGCCAATATTCCTTTCCTTGGAAAGAGTCCGTATAACTTTGCCGGATTTTCCGCGCAGACTTCACACATCTTTTCTTTCGTGATCCTTCCTTTGGCCACCCCTTCCGAATAGAGGATACGCCCGCGCAGTTCCACCCCCGGCATACCGCCCGGGATCTTCCGGAAATCTTCCTTTCCGAGTTCTTTCTGCTTTTCGGTAAAGGAGCAGTGGTCGGTGGAGACCGTCTGGATTTCTCCGTCCGCTATGGCCTTCCAGAGTGCAGCTTCATCGGACTTTTTCCGGAGGGGCGGCGCGCATACATACTTTGCGCTTTCAAATCCCGGCAGCTCATACAGGGAATCGTCCATGGTAAGATACTGCGGACAGGTCTCCGCATAAACCTTCTGACCGCGCCCTCTTGCCGCGCGGATTTCTTCAAGACCTTCTTCGCAGGTAAGGTGTACGTCAATGACCGGCGTATCCGCGACTTCCGCCAGGTGGCACAGACGGTTGATGGCCTCCGCCTCCGCCGCTGCCGGTCTTGTCAGATAATGCGAGCTGACTTTTGTTTTTCTGTCATCGGAAGCATATTCCTCCTGCAGGGCTTCTATCATACCCGTATTCTCACAGTGGCATCCGGTAATCCCTCCGACTTCCTTTAACCGCTGCAGCACCTCCAGAATGGTTTTGTCGTCCAGCCTCGTGTCATAGGTCATGTAGATCTTAAAGGTAGAAACGCCCATGTCCATCATATCCTGACACTCTTTTGAAATGGACGGATTCCATTCCGTGATGGTCTGATGGATCCCGTAATCACAGGAACATCCGACGGAAGCTTTCTCCATCCAGTTGGAGAGCCCCTCTTTTAAGGTCTCTCCCGGATAGGCCGTGCCGAAATCGATGATGGTCGTGGTTCCGCCTGATACAGCCGCTTTGGTTCCTGAATAAAAATCATCCGCCGTAACCGTTCCCGCTACATGAAGATCGAAATGCGTATGCGCATCAATGAAACCGGGAAAGATCAGTTTCCCGGACGCATCGATTTCCTCCGCTTGTGGTGCGGAAAGATTTTCTCCGATCCGTTTGATCTTTTCGCCTTCCGTCAGGATATCCGCTTTTTTACTTCCGTTTGAAAACACAAGTGTTCCGTTCTTGATCAGAAATGAATTACCATTCCCCTTCATAGATTCCCTCCACATTGATTTTCATCTGTTCCGCCATCCGGATCAGACCGTTTTTCTTTCCGACAGGTGCCATCCATGCCAGCCCGCACTGCGCGTCGATCTCGCTCGGGACCGGAATCATACGTCCCGCATATTTCCACTTATGCGCGGCTTTTTCCATATGAATGGCTTCCGTCGTACTGGAAAATGTGAAAATGACACAAGGAGTTTTTCGGGCTGCTGGCATGGCGGTTTTTCCTCATCGTTTCTTTTTCTGAATTATACCGCATATTTCAGAACAGTGAACCGTTTCCGGTTCACTGTTTTGAAATAAATCAAAGGATCAGATAATGATAATCTCTCCATACAGCGTCGATCAGGGCGGCAAGATCCTGTCCCACATTTCCGGGCACCCCTCCGACTTTGTAATCGAGATCCATGCTTCCGAGGCGGACTTTGGATTTTCCGTCCTCTCCGGTAAACACAAATCCGTCGTTCCTGGAATTCTCCATATCTTTTTCATTGGCAAAAAGCGTGAACTTATCCTTGTACGGTGCTGACTCCCACGGACAGAAATGCTCGCAGTTGCCGCACTCGTTGCACATATAGTCCACATGGAGGATCTGGTGCATTTTTGCACCGGGGACCCTGAGGGCGATATTGGCCCGGTTCGGACATACATCCGTGCAGTTCTCACAGATATAGTCGCAGGTAAGGCAGCGGCTGTCGCTTTGATTATGATCCGTTTCCGGTTCTCTGAGAACGCCCTTCTTTCCGTAGACCAGGTCTTCCGTGGTATCCGATGCGCGGTCCATTCCTATCTTATGTCCGCAGATCGCTTCCGCCGCCCTCTTTGCGTCCGCGATCGCCTTCACTGCGACCGACGCGCCGAATGCGCCGTCCCCTGCCGCGAACACATTTTTCAGGTTCGTCTCGTTGGTTTCCGGATTCACTTTCGGGAACCCCTTGTCCGTCACCTCTATCCCGTTCTTTGTATAGAAGGAACTGTCTATTTTCTCACCGATCGAAGCGATCACGGTATCTGCCAAAACTTCCGCGGTCTCATCCGTTTCCACCACGCTCCGCCTGCCGGAAGAGTCCGCATCGCCCAGCTTCATCACCCTGCAGAGAAGCTTTCCGTCCTTGAAGGTGACCGGAGACAAAAGCTCTTTGAAAATAACGCCGTCGTCCAGAGCCATCTGAAGTTCTTCTTCATCTGCCGGCATATATCTGCGGTTCCGCCGGTAAACCAGATAGGCATTCTTTACTCCCCTGTTCCTCTTTGCCGCACGTGCCGTATCCATGGCGGTATTCCCGCCGCCGATCACGACCACATTTTCCCCGAGATCCGAAGTACCTCCGTTTTCCTTATTCTCCTGTAAGAACTCCAGTGCATTCAGAGCAGTCCCTTCCTCCAGTTTCAGCGGCAGATCCCTGTGAGCGCCTATACAGAGGATCGCATAGTCCGCCTTCTCCTCCGCCATCCGCTTCTTCACATCGTCCACGCGGGAACCAGAAACAAACTTTGCGCCGGCCGCTTTTGCAAGAGAAACATCTTTTTCGATATCTTCATCGGAAATCCGGAAGCCCGGGATGATGTTGGCCACAACGCCGCCCGCTTTTTGATTCTCATCGAAAACCGTAACCTCATATCCTTCTTTTCCGAGAAAATATGCCGCGGAAATCCCGGCCGGACCCGCACCGATTACGATTGCTTTTTTGCCGACAGGCGTGCCTGGTTTTATTTCCTTTACGATCTTGTCATACCCGTTCCGTGCGGCAAGAAGCTTGTTCTCCCGGATCTGAACCGGGGTCTCGTAATAATTCCTGGTGCAGACGGACTGGCAGGCATGGTTACAGATATTTCCCGTAATAAACGGGAGCGGGTTCTTGTCGATGATCACGCGGAACGCCTCGTCATACTGTTTGTAAATGCAGTAACGTCCGTAGGTCATGATATCCTGATGGATGGGGCATTTTTCCGTACACGGGGAAAGAAAGCAGTCCGTGAGCGGTACCTGCCGGTTGTTTTTTCTCGGTGCAAGAGGCTTGACCGGTTTGATGTGATGCGGATCTCTTTTTGCATCCTGTGACAGTTTTCCGACCAGATACGGATCCACGCCGGTGAACGGCTTCGGTTCTTCCTTCATCAGCATATCCGCCATCTGGACAAGTCTCGTGTATCCGCCCGCCTTTAACAGCGTGGTGGCGACCGTGACCGGCCAGATGCCTGCATCGATCACATATTTGACATTAAAATAATCGCAGCCTCCGGAATAGGAAATACGGAGTTTCCCCTGGAAATCACGGGACAGTCTCGCCGCCACTTCCATGGAGAGCGGATAAAGGGCCTTGCCGGACATATACATTTCCTCGCTCGGCAGTTCCTTATTCTTCACATCCACCGGGAAGGTGTTGGTCAGCTTGACACCGAACTCCAGATGTTCGGAGGAAGCCAGTTCCTGCAGCCTCAAAAGCATGGGCACCGCGTCCTTATACTGCAGATCTCCCTTGAAATGCACATCGGTAAAAGCAACGTAATCATAGCCCATTTCATCAAGTGTCTTCCGCGCATAATCGTAACCGAGAAGCGTCGGGTTGCATTTGATGAAGGTGTGGATCTTTTTCTTAGTAAGAAGATAGGCCGCAATGGATTCGATTTCTTCCGGCGGACAGCCGTGGAGCGTGGAGATCGTTACGGAATTGCAGATATCCGCATTGATCTGTTCAATATAGTCTTTGTTCACCTGCTGGAAAAGATCCGTATGGTTTAAGAGCCAGTTCCTGCACTCCTGAAAAACAGGCGTATCCGCTGCATTGATCATGCCGTCTATAAAACTGTTTATCTTCGGTGTCCTGATCCCTTCCAGATCATAGCCGACCGACATGTTGAACTGGAAGCCGGTCGAAGAACCGAGTCCCCATTCCCGTGCGATCACCTTAAGGGCGAACCAGGCTTTCACATATTCATTAAAAGCCTGCGGTACGGTAAGTTCCGTGGACCATTCACAGTTATAGCCCTCGTCATCCGCAAGAATACAGGGTTTGGAAACCGGCAGATCTTCCCCGTCTATCTTCTGTACGGTTTTCAGTTCAAAGAATCTCGCGCCTCCCACATAGGCCGCAATGATGTTCTGTGCAAGCTGCGTATGCGGGCCCGCTGCCGGGCCGATGGGTGTTTCCAGTTTCCTGCCGAATATTTCATAGACCCTGGAGGGATCTGCCCGATAGCAGCGATGAAGGCCGAAACAGCTTCCCTGTCTGTGCTCATTCAGGATCCACGTCATCAGATGATCAAACGGGATCGGTGTCATTCTGTCTCCCATGATAGTCTCCTTTTTTATCTGGAATTGATTTTGTCTGCGAGTCTCTTTGCGCCCCTGCGGATTGCTTCCCATTCCTTTTCTTCGTCAACACCCGTAAGGACTCTGTCCTTCATCAGGATTTTTCCGTTTCCGACCGTATCCGTAACGCTCTTCCCGCTCATGCCGAACAGGATATGGCTGTTGATGTTGTCTTTTGTCATGGGCGCATTCGGGATATAATCGGTAACGATCACATCTCCCGCCGCCCCCTTCTTTAAAACGCCGAGCGGTCGTTTGAAATACCGTCCCGCAATTTTTGCATTGTTGGTGAAAAGCATTTCGGGGACTTCCCCCCACGCCGCGTTCGGATCGCACAGATGATGCTTATGCAGGATATTCGCGACTTTGTAGCTCTCCGTCATGTCATGGGTATAGCCGTCTGTGCCGAGTCCCGTCAGAATTCCTCTGTGGACCAGTTCCATGGTCGGCGGACAGCCGCAGGCATTTCCCATATTCGACTCAGGGTTGTGGACCACCATGGTATCCGTAGCTTTGATCAGGTCCATTTCATGCGGGTTGATGTAGATGCAGTGCGCAAGCAGGGTCTTGGGGCCGAGAACATCCCAGTCATACAGACGGTCCACGATCCGTTTCCCATGGTCTTTCAGGCAGCGTTCAAGATCAAGGATTCCCTCCGCAACATGGATATGATACCCTGTCCCCTCGGGGATTTCCTCCCGGCAGAGAGCAAAGGTCTTGTCGGAAACCGTAAACTGCGCATGCACGCCCATCATGCCCGCGATCATGTCCGTAGGATCTTCCTTTGCGTGTTTGATGAATTCCACATTTTCCCGTACGGCCGCTCTGGATTTCGGCATCCCGTCCCGGTCGGAAATTTCATAGCACAGACAGCTTCTTACGCCGAGTTCCCTTGCGGCTCTTTCGATCGCAAAAAGAGAGCCTTTGATCTCCCCGTAGCTTGCGTGATGATCGAATACCGTGGTACAGCCGTTTTTAATGCAGTCCATATAAGTGGACCTGGCGGAAAGATAGGTGTTCTCGTTATCCAGATTCCGGTCTATGGTCCACCACATCCCGTCCAGGATGTCCAGAAAGCCCTGCGGATTGTATCCCCTGATGGCAAGCCCTCTTGCCATGGCGGAATAAATGTGCTCATGACAGTTGATAAAAGCAGGCATGATCACCCCGCCCTTTGCGTCCAGAAATTCGGCCTTCGGATATTTTTTCTTCATGGCGGTATAATCGCCGGCTTCCCTGATATCCGTTCCGTCGATCAGAACCGCGCCGTTCTCATAAAATGGTTTTTTGGCGTCTCTTGTCACCATTCTTCCGTTCCCGATTAAAAGCATATGCCGTCCTCCTTATCCTGTGAAAGATTGATTGCAAGGTCTGTTTTTACTCATTCTTTTTTAAGTTTATCACCTGGCAAAACCCTTTGCAATAAAAAATCATAAAAATTTTTATACAATATTAAAAAATTTGTGAACTTTGCACCCGGCATATTGTTTCGCTCTTTTTCCTGGTGTAGAATAAGCATAATACCGGAAAGGAAATTACACCTTTCCGAACACAGGCTTTACCGGCGAAAGGACAACTATGGATCATATTGATAAGAAGCAGTTAAAACGCCTGGTCGATGCGGGCATGCACCGGATTCCGGCCGACCTTGTCATCCGGAATGTAAAAGTGGTGGATGTTTATTCCGGCAGCATCCGGACCGATGCCATTGCCGTGATCGACGGGATCATCTGCGGTTTCGGAGAAGACTACAAGGGCATGGAGGAAACGGACGGCAGAGGGATGAGCGCGGTCCCCGGCCTCATAGATGCTCACATCCACATCGAATCCAGCTGTACCACGCCGGAGGAGTTCGGCCGTATGGTGGTCCCCCGGGGGACTACGACCGTGATCGCGGATCCGCATGAGATTGTAAACGTCTGCGGGCTGGAAGGGTTCAATTACATGATACGCGCTGCGGAAAAGACCGAGCTTTCCGTCCGCTACATGATGCCTTCCTGTGTTCCCGCCACTCCTTTTGAAGACTCCGGCAGCGTTGTCAACGCCTTTGACCTGCAGTGGCCCATGGCGGACAGACATGTTCCGGGTCTCGGAGAATTCATGAATTATCCGGGGGTGATAAACGGCAATGAAGAAGATCTGAATAAGATCCTGGTCGCCCACAGCATGCACAAGGTAATCGACGGCCACTCTCCCGGTCTCCTCGGGGATGCGCTGAACGCATACGCGGCGGCAGGCATAAAAACCGATCACGAATGCAGCACGCTGGAAGAAATGAAGGAACGGATAGAACGCGGCATGTACGTCCAACTGCGGGACGGCAGTTCCTGTCATGATCTTGAAAAACTGATTCCCGGCATCACCGACCACAATTACCGCCGCTGTCTTCTCTGCTCCGATGACAGACAGGCGGAGACCATCCTGAGCGAAGGACATGTGGACAGCCATCTGCGGAAACTGGTAAGCGCCGGCATCGACCCGGTAAGAGCCATCTGCATGGCTACCCTGAATGCCGCCGAATGCTACCAGCTGACCGACCGGGGAGGCCTTGCTCCGGGCATGCGGGCCGACATTGTTCTCTTTGACAACTTAAAGGACTTCCATGCCCAGACCGTTTACATTGAAGGAAAGAAAGTTGCGGAAAACGGGCACTACCTTCTTCCCTATCAGAAAGCCGCCATTACGAACGTACGCGGTTCCATGCATGTAAAGAACTTCACCCTGGGCAATCTGAAACTGCATCTGAAGAGTCCGCACGTAAAGGCAATCGAAATCATCCCGGGCGGCGTTACCACAAAGGAAGCCCATGTGGATGTTAAACTTGGCGATGACGGAGATTTTATTTTTGAACCCGGTAAGGATGTTGTAAAAATGGCGGTGCTGGAACGTCACCACAATACCGGCCATATCGGTCTCGGCCTGCTGAAAAACTACGGAATCCGGGACGGAGCGGTCGCTCTTTCCGTTTCCCACGATTCCCACAACATTATCTGCGTCGGTGTCAGCAATGAAGAAATGTACTGTGCGGTGCATACGCTGATCGATCAGGAGGGCGGTTTCGTAATCGTAAAAGGCGGAAAAACCATAGGCAGTCTTCCGCTTCCGGTTGCAGGCCTGATGAGCGATCAAAGCGGGGAATGGGTGGCGGAGCATCTGAGGGCCCTTCATGATACCGCTTTTAATGAACTCGGCGTAAACCGCGATATCGATCCGCTCATGACACTTTGCTTTATGGCTCTGATCGTGATCCCGGATCTGAAGCTTACCGACCGCGGCCTGTTTGATGTAAAGAAGTTTGCGTTTACGGAACTTGAAGTATAAAACACGAATTTGGGCAATTCATCTGCAAGGAAGGAGAAAATACCATGAAATTGAGTGCAAGAAATCAGATTGCGGGAACCATTACCGACATCGAAGAGGGGGCTGTTAACGGAATTGTACATCTGGATGCAAACGGGGTTAAGATCAGCTCCACCATTTCCATGAACGCCATTCGGGAACTGGGACTGAAACCCGGCATGAAAGCCTATGCCGTAATCAAGTCCACCTCCGTCATGATCGGCGTTGACTGAAACATACCTTTTCTGCAGACCCGGCCGCCTTTTTACAGACAGCCGGGTTCTTTTTACCAATTTTTTTGTTGAATAACAAATTTTTTTGTGATATCATTTCAGACAGCGCAAATCATACAACCGGTCAGGAGGATAAAAAATCAAATGACTCAGGAATTAAAATTCTGCATCAACCGGATGCCCAAAACAGCAGATGTCAATCTGCCCATCATGTCCCTCGAAGAAGTAAAAAAAGCACGTACCTTCCATAAAAGTTTTCCGCAATATTCCGTTACCCCGCTGATCGAACTCGGCAGGATGGCAGATTATCTCGGTCTGGGAAATATAAAGGTAAAAGATGAGTCTTACCGTTTCGGTCTGAATTCATTCAAGGTGCTGGGCGGGTCCTACGCCATGGCCCGTTTTATCGCGGAAGAAACCGGCAGAGATATTTCGGATCTTCCTTTTTCAACGCTCTCTTCTCCCGAACTGGAAAATGAATTCGGGAAAGCAACCTTTTTCTCGGCAACCGACGGGAACCACGGCCGCGGCGTTGCCTGGGCCGCCAATAAACTCGGCCAGAAATCCGTTATCCTGATGCCGAAGGGAAGCACCCTGAACCGGTATGAAAACATTAAAAAAGAAGGCGGGAATGTAACAATCGAAGACGTAAACTATGATGACTGCGTCCGCATGGCCGCCGACATGGCCTCCAAGACCCAGCACGGCGTCGTCATTCAGGATACAGCCTGGGAAGGATATGAAAAAATCCCTTCCTGGATCATGGAAGGTTACGGGACCATGGCTTCCGAAGCAGATGAACAGTACGGCGAAAAGCCGACCCATGTTTTTGTTCAGGCAGGCGTAGGCTCTCTGGCAGGAGCCGTGACCGGATATTTTGTCAACCGGTATCCCGTTGATCCGCCGACCATCATTGTGGTGGAAGCCGCCGCGGCGGCATGCCTTTACGCGGGAGCGGTTGCCGGGGACGGCAGTCCGAGAAAAATAGACGGCGATATGCCCACCATCATGGCCGGGCTCTGCTGCGGAGAACCGAATATCCTTTCCTGGGATATCCTGAAAAATCATGTTTCCTGTTTTATTGCCGCTGAGGATTCCGCTGCCATAAGAGGCATGCGTATGCTGGGAGCCAGTCTCCGCGGCGATCTGCCGATCACATCCGGTGAATCCGGTGCCGCAGGATTTGGTGCTCTCGCTACGATCATGATCCAGGATTCCTACAAAGAATTGCGGAAGGAGCTGAAACTGGACAGAAACGCCAGGGTACTCTGCTTCTCCACCGAAGGGGATACGGATCCCGACCGCTACAAGAGCATCGAATGGGAAGGCGGGGTAAGATAGATCCGCTCTTCCGTTTTCAGAGATCATTCCGGATGCGGCGGCAAAAAAATTTGCTGCTGCATTCTTTTATTTTTTAAAATATGATATGATATCAGTGTCAAAGATCCTTTTCCCGCGCAGGCTTTCCTGTCGGCGGGAATAAGGTATCTTTATTCTTTTCCACGGGGGGATACAGATGAAAAACAAAGAAGACATTACTCTGGAGAATCTCATTATCGTCGCTCACGGACTTGCCCATCAGTTCGGTTCCTGCTGTGAAATCGTAATCCACGATCTTACAGCCGCCGATCTGGAACACACGATCGTCTATCTGCAGAACGGACAGGTCTCCGGCCGGAAAAAAGGCGACGGTCCGTCAAAGGTTGTTTTGAAAACCATGGAGTCTCTGAAAAACGGAGAGATCATTTCCGATCATCTCTGTTACATGACCCGTACCAAGGAAGGCAGAATCCTGAAATCCTCTTCTATTTTTCTGAAGGATCAGAGCGGCTCTTTCCGGTATCTCTTCGGGATCAATTATGATATCACCAATATTGTCAATATTGATGACGGGCTGAAGGGACTCATTGCAATTGAGGACTCTGCTTCCAAACAGGCACCGGATATCCCCATTACGGTAAATGACCTCCTGGATAATCTGATCGAACAGAGCGTATCCTTAATCGGCAAGCAGCCGGCCCTCATGACCAAAGATGAAAAAGTGAAAGCCATTCAGTATCTGAACGATTCCGGTGCGTTTCTCATCACCAAGTCCGGAGACAAGGTTTCCAGTTATTTCGGAATCAGCAAATTCACTTTATACAGTTATATTGATGTGAATAAGGGAGAAAAACAGTAAAAGTTCTTTCATACCGTCACAATTCTTGCCCCTTGTTCCTTCAGCAGTTTTTTTTCTTCTTTCCGAAAAACATGATCGGTAACAACCGCTGTATACTCCGACAGTGTATTGATCCGGTTCAAACCCTCCAGATTGAATTTGGAACTGTCTGCCACAAGATAGGATTCCCGGCACTGCTTCAAGATAAGACGCTTCAGGAATGCTTTTTCAATTGTCGGCGTCATGACCTGAAAATCCCGGTTTATGTTTGCCGCCCCGAAGAACCCCGTATCAAACCGAAAATCCTGCATCATCTGCGTTGCATAGTATCCCAGAATGCTGAGGGTTGATTTCTGAACCGTCCCGCCGCAGATGATCAGCTCGCATTTTCCTTTCCGAAGAAGCACGGCAATTTCCAGATCATTGGTAACAACCGTCAGCCCCGGCATCTCCATGATGCATTTTGCGATTTCATATGTTGTGGTCCCCGCATCCAGATAAACCGCGGTTCCTTCATGTACAAACCGGGCACACTGTTCTGCTATCTTTACTTTTTCCTCATGATTCTTATCGCTCTTGTCATCATAGGCCGCTTCCGTTTTTCTGACAGCTCCCCCGTGGCATCTCTCGATCATCCCGTTTTCCTGAAGCTTCTTCAGATCACGGCGTATGGTCATGGTACTGACACCGAGTTCTTCAGCCAGAGAATCCACTTCCGCCTTGCCGCTGTTACGAATCGTATTCAGAATTTCAAACTGCCGCTCTGCAGTCAACATGGTATTTATCTCCCGTATCTACTATACACCCTTGTCAATGGAAGAAAATACTCAAGATCATTATTTCCACAAATCCTACCGCCCAGGCTATTGTCGAGGTAATGGAATAGGCTCTGATCTGTTCCCTGGTATCGCTGACACCCAGCGTACGGTTTACGACCCAGAAATAGGAATCATTGAAATAGCTGAAGAACAGAGATCCAACGCAGCAGGCAAGACCTGCCATATAGAGATTCCCCCCGGCTTCGGCAACGATTGCCGCCGTGATGCTGGCTGCTGTTGTCATTGCCACCGTTCCAGATCCCTGGATAAAACGGATCAATGTTGCAATTAAAAACGGAAGAAGCACGATCGGAAGTCCGGATCCTACAAGCCCCTGTGCAATATAGCTGCCGAGTCCGGAGTCCTTGATGATCTGCCCCAATGCTCCGCCGCCGCCGGTTACCAGCATGATGATCCCCGCCGAAGCCATTCCTTTTTCCATTTGCTTAAGAGCCTGCTCCCGTGTAAGATCCTTTCCGAGAACCAGAACAGCAAAAATCAGGCCCAGACCTACCGCAACAATCGGAGAACCGATAAACTGGAAAACAGCCATGCCGCCGCTGGTCAGTTTTAACGCGCTCGTGATGGTCGCGACCAGGATAAGAACGATCGGAAGAAGGATCGGAAAGAAAGAAATAAAAGTTCCCGGCAGCTTTTCGGATGCGATCTCTGCTTCCCCGGAATAGTCCGGTTTCTGATAAGGCATTCTTTTGAATCCGCTCTCTTCATTTTCATCCGGAATCTGATAGATCTTTTTTCCGATGTATCGGGCATATGCCGTACAGGCTATGGCCATCGGTATGGAAAGAACGATTCCGATCAGTATGAATTTTCCCACATCAATCCCGTAAAGGCCGCAGACTCCCAGAGGACCGGGTGTCGGAGGGACCAGGGAATGCGTGATCACAAGTCCGCCTGCCAGAGCAATTCCCAGAGAGATCACGGATTTCTTGGTTGCCTTTGAAATCGCCTTTGCGATCGGAGCAAGGATAATGAACCCGGAATCGCAGAAAATCGGAATGGAAACCACGAATCCCGTTGCTGCAAGTGCTTCTTCTTCCCGGTTCTTTCCAAATACTCTGAGGAAGGTAAGCGCCATTCTCTTTGCAGCTCCCGTTACTTCAAAAATCTGTCCCATCATGACGCCGAAACCGATGATGATGCCGATCGATCCCAGTGTATTTCCAAAACCCTTTGTAATGGAATTGATAATGCCAAATGCCGTTCCGTCATCCAGTTTTGTATTGATGATCGGCATTCCGCCTATCAGTCCGATCAGAACTGCAGAAAAAATAAGTGCTACAAACGCATGAATCTTTGTTTTCAGAACCAGAAGAATCAAAACAACAATACCGATCAAAAGAGCAATTACCATTCTTTGACCATCCAAGCCTCCAACCATGCTTTTGTCCCCCTTCTTTCATGATAAAAAGTTTTCAGTTACGTTTTGTGGAAAAACGGCGCATATTTCGCCGCCAGAAGGATTGCCTCCGACATGCTCACAGAACCCGCCGTCCCGGTTCCCGCAATATCAAAAGCTGTCCCGTGATCCACGGATGTCCTTAAAATCGGCATCCCGTTCGTGATGGCGATCGTTTTGTCAAAGTCGAGCGTTTTTGTAGCGATATGTCCCTGATCATGATACAAAGAAAGCACACTGTTGAATTTTCCGAGCGCCGCCTGATGAAAAACAGAATCCGCGCCGATCGGCCCTGCGACCGGATAGCCTTTCCGCTGCATTTCCTCCACCGCAGGTATAATTTCTTTTGTTTCCTCATCCCCGAAAAGACCGTGTTCTCCGCAGTGCGGGTTTAATCCCGCGACCGCCATGGTTCCTTCCTTTACCCCGAGTTTTCCCAATGCTTCGAGACAGCGCACGATGTAATCTTCAATCCTGTCCTTTGTGATCATATCCAGCATTTTCCGCAGGGAAACGTGACGTGTCAGGAAGAAAACTCTAAGGCCGTTTGTTTCGAACATGGTAAGCGGATCCGGCGTGGATGTAAGCGCACCGAAAATCTCCGTATGGCCGATGTAGGGAACATTTCCGGCATGCAGGGATTCCTTGTTGATCGGTGCCGTTGCCACGGCGTCTACCTTCCGGGCGTTGGCAAGCCGGATGGCTTCCGCAATGTACCCGTAAGCAGCTTTCCCGCACATTCCGCTCACTCTGCCGTACGCGAATGTCTGCATATCCACGTTATCCAGGCTGATCAGATTCAGGATCCCGGGCCTGTAATCACCTTCCGCCGGATCTTTTATGCAGTTGATCCTAAGCTCCGCCTTTGTGATCCCGACTGCCCTTTCAAGAATTGTTTTATCTCCCGTTACAATGCAGTCTGCCTTTGCCGGAACATTTGGATCCGTCAGAGAACGGACAACGATCTCAGGGCCCACCCCTGCCGGATCCCCCATGGTAACGGCAATCATTGGTTTCTTCAAATTTGTTTTCCTCCTTAAATTACATGAATAACTGTTCCTTCAAATAAGTAATGCATTTGTTCGCGGCATTTTTTTCTCCCACCATCCCTCCTTTTGTTATGACGTCCAGATCAGGGAAATCACCCCTGATCATCTTTCCGTAAGCCGCCAGCGGAAGCACTTCATCCAAAAGACATAATCCGGCTGTGTGAAAGCGCCGAAAAATCGCCTGTGTGATGTCTCCGCCGCTGCTGTAAAGCCCCTTGAATTCCGGATTCTCTTTCAAAATACGATACGCAATCTCCGCAAATGCATCATTGATCCGTCCCGTCATCCGATCCGTATTTTCCGGATTGTTTCCCCCGTATTTTGAAAAATCGATTCTGTTTTCGGCATAGATCCCGTTCCCGACCGCCGTCAGGATATCATGCGTTTTTGCGGCTTCCCGTATTTCCGAAACCACCCTCGTAATTTCGGCATCCCTCACAGAATCTTCTCCCGGAAGTTTTTCGGTCTGGATAAATACATTGAAAGCCGTGCGCTGGGTTAGCCAGAGTTCCTCGATCTGCTGCTTTGTCACGGGATTTACGGAACCGACCATCGCAAGGATTTTCGTTTTTGTCTTTTTCTCCGGAGGTACGACCAGCTTTCTGGTTACGGTTGCCGTAAAAACACCGGGATCCACTGTGACAAATTTCAGTTTTGATGTGATGAGGGCATCCGCGATCAGGTCCAGATCCTCCTGTGTCACACAGTCCAGGACAAGGATCCGGCATCCGTCCTGAACCAGCTTCTTCATGTTTTCCGCCAGTCTGTGTTTCCCTCCCATTTCATCATTCAGGGAAACACTTCCGACTTTATATTTACTCTGCTGCCGGAAGATCTCCGCCACATCCGATACCCTGACCGGACACTTCGGATCCAGTGCCGCTTCCGTTTTGTGAAGGGGAAGTCCTTTTACCAGGAGATATCCGCCCACAACAATCCGTCCGGATTCCGGGAAACACGGAGCCGATACAGCGATCACATCCGGTCCCAGTACATCCAGCAGGGCATCCGTTTCGCTCCCCACGTTTCCGCGCAGGGTGCTGTCGATCCGTTTCGCGTAGACTTTAACATCCTCATTTTTTAAAAGGACTGCCGCATTATGCACGCGGTTATATGCCACCTGCCGGTCTATCCCGCGGCTGTCCGTAGGATACATGACACAGTCACAGCTGTTAACAAGGGAAAGTTCCAGCCGTTCCGCATTCATCAGGGTATAAGTCCGGTAATTCATTTTTTTCAAAAGAACACCGGTTGCATTGGCGCCTGTTAAATCATCCGCTATTACCACACACTGGGGCATTGTCCGTCTTCTCCTCTCCTTATGTTTATTTCTGTTCGTTTCAGTTCTTATTTGTTTTTATAATAGATTATTTATATGGATCCGTCAATCCATATAAATGGATTTTGTAAAAAATTGTTTGTTTCTGTTAAACCATGAGGGACCGGAGCAGCAGGAGAATGTAAAAAGGAACGGAATGACAGAACAGTTCAGATTTATATCAATAAATGCTACATTAGAAAATATAGCGGCAGCCACATAAAAAGGAACCCCGGAGAAAATAATCATGAAAAAAGTTGTTGCATTGGCTCTGGGATTTGTTATGGCGCTGTCCATAGCTTCCTGAGGAAAAGCATTGTTTTGTAAGCCCTTCCGAAAAAATCATCGGGCAAATAGCAAAAGATCTGTCATGAACGAAGATCTTCTCTCCTGTCGATATCCCGGACTTTCTCCGCTTCGATCCGGTAAAAATGACATTCCTCCGGATGATTCCGGATCACTTTCATGGCGCCTCTGTCCCCTCTCAGAGAAAACAGCTCTTCCGGGATCCCTTCCCGAAAACGGAAGGCACCGGGGTTCACCGGGATAACGTTCTTTTTCCCGGGTACCTCTCTATCGGCTTCTTCCCTGGCCATGCAGGAAACAGTTTTGCCGGAATAAAGAAACTGCTTCAGAAAATACCGGATGTCTTCCTCCGGAAGATCAGGCATATCCGCCGCAAAAAAAACGGCAGCCTCCGAACCGTTCCGCAAAGCCTCTTTGGTTCCGATCCGGAGAGATGCGGATATCCCTTCTTCTGCTTCCGTATTCATGACAGCATGGAGATGACAGGTCTTCCTGCCGTTTATTTCCTCCATGATCTCCCGATACTGCGTAACGACCAGGACATCGGTCTCGCACGGCATTTTCTTTGATGCGGACAGAAGCCTGTCCAACGTCCATTCATACATTTTCTTTCCGTTATACATTTCCGCGAGCTTATTTCTGCCGAACCGTTTCCCGAACCCGGATGCAAGAAGGACCAGCGTCATTCTGTGCACATCGGCATCCCTCCCCGACACAAACATATCGCTTTGCCGGAAACGGATCTTTACCTTCGGAAATTTTACGGAAAGCGGAACGAGATAATAGCGTTCCGCGATCTCTCTCATCAGATCTTCCGTTACAACGGTATCCCCCGCGCAAAGTCTGTCCTCTTCCGGAACGGACTCAAATCTCTGGCATACAGTCCGGACAGTTCTGCCGATTGCATGCTTTCCCATGATCACAACGATCTCATCCGTATTTTCCGGAATGACCGGTTCCCCCTCTTTCGGGATTTTCAACGGCATACTGTGCGAACCGTCCCCTTCCACGAGGACAATATCATAGTTCCTGCAGATCTCCCGATAGAGCTCTGCAGAGGGTGCCGCAAGTTTCCCCTCTTCCGTCGGCGTGCCGAAAAAACGGATGCCGTTTTGCGCATCCGTCTTCGGGTCCCAGATATGAGTTGTGGTAGTCATTGCAACCGTTTTTCCTTCCGATACAAACCGTTTTCCGGTTTCCGTAAGAAAGGTCGTTTTTCCACCCGCCCCTGCGGCACAGATCACGTATGCCATTCAAGCCTCCCGTCTCTACCGGTAATCGATCACTTTTCCTTCCGTAACCTTTCTTCTTTTCTCCCTGCGCGCCCGCGCCAGAATCATTTCGGATGCAATCGAAACCGCAATTTCCTCCGGCGTCTCCGCCCCGATCTGGATTCCGATCGGTGCATAACAGGCTGCTATTTTTTCCACGGGTATCCCGTCTTTTAAAAGTTTCCGTGAGACTTCCGCAAGCTTTGCATGGGAACCGATCACGCCGATGTAGGAAGCCCTTGTCCCGAGAGCGTACTTTTGGACCTCATAATCACAGATATGCCCGCGCGTCATAATGACCACATAGTCTCCGTCTTTGATGTCCGCAAATTTTCCAAGTTCTTCATAGGAAGCGCAGACTACCTTTTTGACATCCGGAAACCGTGCGGGATTTGCAAATTCCTCCCTGTCATCATAGACCGCTACATCAAACCCGATCCATAAAAGGATTTGTGCCGTGCATACGGATACATGGCCTCCGCCGAAAATCCAGACAAAAGGACGCATCTTTTTCATTTCCATTCCCAATTCGTACAGGATCTGTTTTCCCTCTTCTCCGGAAAGATATGAAAAAGAAAGGTTCACATTCCCGCCGCAGATCATTCCGATATCCGCCGCGGCGTTCCGGCTCAGATTGTAGGCTTTTTCCGCATCCTGCTTTTTTTTCAGAAAATTTTTTGCATCCTCCTGCGCATGAAATTCCACGGAACCGCCGCCTACTGTTCCGCCCACGCAGGCATCCCGGTCCATCAGCATAAAGGCATCGCTGCCCCGCGGCGTGGAACCGCTGGAGGAAATGATCCGTACCAGTTCCAGTTCCGTTCCTCCGTTCAGTTTATCCGTTCCTATCCGGATCAGTTCCAGATTGTCCATTTTCTTCTCCCGAAAAACATCTGTCAAAAACAACCTCTGCATATTTTCTTATTTCTTCGCTGACACTGTCATACCGCCTCAGAAAATCTCTGCCCCGGGGCGTCAGCTTGCTGGTTCCGCCGTTATTGCCCCCGTTTTGGGAATTGAGGAGCGGGAAAGAAAGTTCCTTTTCCGCGCGCTTTAATATTTTCCATGCTTTGGAGTAAGACATCTGCATGGTGGAACAGGCAGACTGAATAGAGCCTTTTTCATCCACAAGATGCAGGAGCGTTGCCACCCCGGGACCAAAAAACTTTTCTTCTTTTTTCAGTGTCAGCCTGAGCATGGGTTTGATCTTATTCTCCCGGTCCAGGTTCAGATATTTGTCATTTACATATACATCATTTTCTATTCTTGACATTTCTACTCCTCTCTTAGCAGCATAATGTCTGCCGGAGAAATACCGAGAGCCCTTACCGGATGATCCGGATCATACTTTTCCTTGGAAACCCGCCACCAGACCGGATCGCTCTCCTGATCCTGATTTTCAAAACGGAACCGGATGATCCATGCAAAGGGTTCCTCGATCTGCTCCAGTACGGTTATCTTTTCTGCATTTTCCGCCATGTCCGGATAAAAATAATGCGCACGGATGCCTATCATCGAAACCGTATCCTCTACCGGACGCCCCACATCAAACCGCACGTTCCATTCCGGCACCTGCACTTCCATTTTCCCGCATTTTACCGCACGGACAATATTCTTGCAACCGGTAAGTACGGCACCGGTTTTTGTTGCAGGATAATCAAAAACCTCTTTTGTTTTCCCTTTTTCCGCCAGCCTCCCGTTGTTCATGACCGCGAGATCCGTGCAGAGCTCGTAAGCCTCATCCCTGTTGTGCGTTACAATAATGGAGTCCTTCCCGAAATCAGCCAGGACATTTTTCAATTCGGTGATCATCTGTTCTCTCAGGAAAGCATCCAGCGCAGAAAAAGGTTCGTCCAGAAGAAGCACGTCCGGTTTCCCCACCAGGATCCTGGCAAGTGCCGCCCTCTGCTGCTGCCCGCCGGAAAGCTGGAAAGGTTTCCGTTTTTCCAGACCGGTAAGCTGCATGGCACAGATAACCTCCCTGACAGCATTCTGTTTCTTTTCACCGTCTTTTTCGTCGGGAAGTCCGCAGGAAATATTCTGCTCCACCGTCATGTTCGGAAAAAGCGCATAGTTCTGAAACAGGAATCCTGCATGACGTTTCTGCGGCGGCAGATTGATCTTCTTCTCACTGTCAAAAACAGTCCGGCCATTCAGGACTATCTTTCCCTCATCCGGTTTGATGATGCCGGAAATACATTTCAGCGTCATGCTCTTTCCGCATCCGGACGCCCCGAGGAGACCTGTGATGCCGCCTTCCGATCTGAGGTCCACCTGCAGGAAAAATTTCCCGATATGCTTTTTGATGTTGACCTCAATGCTCACGGACACCTTCTCTCTGCCCGTTTTCCAGCAGGTTTATGGCAAGAAGCACCACGGTGCTGATCGCCATGTTTACAAGCACCCATTTCAGGGCGCCCGCATTGTCATTGGTCCTCCAAAGCTGATACACGGTCGTGGAGATGGTTGCCGTTTTCCCCGGCGTATATCCGATCAGCATGCTGGTGGCGCCGTATTCTCCCAGCGCACGGGCAAAAGCCAGCACGGTCCCGGCCAGAATGCCCTGCCGGCAGTACGGCATTTCTATCCGCCAGAAAATAAAAGGATTGGAAAGACCCAGCGTTTTTCCGGACCAGGAAAGGGTTTCGTCAAAGCTTTCAAAGGCTCCTCTTGCCGTCCGGTACATCAGAGGAAAAGAAACCACCGCCGCAGCCAGAACACCGCCCGGCCAGCGCATGACAAACTGAAATCCGTATCGCTGCAGAAATTGTCCGATCGGATGGTTCAGACCGAAGATCACCAGAAGGAACCAGCCGCATACCGTAGGAGGAAGGACCAGCGGAAGCGTCAGGAATACATCCAGAATCCCTTTCAGGATGCGCGGAGCCTTTGCCACATAAAAAGCAAGCCAGATGCCCAGAAAAAAAACAATGATACAGGAAATCGCGGCTATTCTTATGCTGTTCCATAACGGATACCAGTCCATAGGGTTCCTCCGCACCGAAGTTCCAATACATCGCAGTACTGTGACATACTGCGATGCTTCATTTTAAAAACAGATCGGCTTATTTGCTGATCGCAGTAAATCCGACACCTTCAAATACCTTTTTGGCTTCATCACCCTGCAGATATTTTAAGAATGCCGATGCCGCATCCTTATTCTTGCCGTTTTTCATAACTGCCGCCGGATAAATGACCTGTCCGCACATTTCCTTGGTGGCGCTGTCGATCACTTTCAGTCCCGCGCTGAATGCGTCCGTTGCGTAAATCACGCCGCAGTCCACGGAAGCCTCGCTCACCTGTGTGGTGACTTCCTTTACATTGGTTCCGTAGGTGATGGTCCCCGCTTTTGCAAGAGCCGCTTCATCCAGCTTGTAATAGGTCAGGATTTTCTGCGTATACTGTCCCACAGGCACATCGCTGTTTCCCATGGCCATGAGAATGGAACCGGCCTTTAATTTTTCAGCCATATCGTTAAAATTCCTGATATCCTTTTTGTTGTCTTTCGGAACTACAAGAGTTACCTTGTTTTCAAGGATATTGGTCCTTGTCCCCTGTTCCACATAATCATTTGCATCCGGATTTACATCCTTCCCCTTACTGGAATCCAGCTCGTTCATCTGTTTCTGTCCTGCGGAAATAAACAGGTCGCATTCCGCTCCCTGAAGGATCTGCTTTTCCAGCGTGCCGGAGGATTCAAAGGAATAAGTAAGTGTAACATTCGGGTTTTCCTTTTCGTAAAGCGTTTTGATCGAGTTCAATGTTTCCGTCATGCTTGCCGCCGCAAAAACAACCACTTCCGTTTTCCCGGATGTCGATGCCGCCGTGGCCGCTGCTGTTGTGGCCGCCGCAGTAGTTGCCGCCGCAGTAGTTGCTGCTGCGGTCGATGCTGCTGCAGCTTTTGTTGTTGCTGCTGCCGTAGTTGCTGCCGCTGCTGTTGTGGCCGCCGCAGTCGTTTCCGTGGAAGAACTTCCGCATGCGGATAAACCGAATGCCGTTACCAGAGCCAATGCAATTGCAAAAAATCTTTTCTTCATGATCTCTCCCTTTATTTTGCATGCCTTTCTTATCGCACTGCAGATATTTTTTCATTTATCTTTCATCGGCGCAGTTTTTTACCGTGCCGCGAAGAACCTTAAGTCCGTGCCCGATACACCCCATGAAAACCTCCATGCTTTCCTTCACCGCCTTCGGGCTTCCGGGAAGGTTTATGATCAGCGTCCCGTTCCGGATCACACTCATGCCGCGGGAAAGCATTGCCCTGTCCGTATATTTCATGGATGCGGACCGGATGGCCTCCGCTATGCCGGAGGCGTCTTTTGTCATGACTTCCTTTGTTGCTTCCGGCGTGTTGTCACGCAAAGAAAAACCGGTCCCGCCCGTAGTGACGATCAGGCTGATCTGTCTCTGATCGGCTAAACGGATCAGTTCCTTTTTCAGGCTTTCCTTCTCATCCGGTAAAAGAAGCATTTCCTGTACCTCAAAACCCGCATCTTCCAGGATCCGTTTTGCTTCGGGTCCGCTCAAGTCTTCCCGTTCCCCTCTGGATCCGGAATCCGACAGCGTGATCACCGCCGCACTGAAAGGCCTGTCGGGATCCGGCGCTGCGACCGTCATTTTATCTCCCGGACGGATTTTGCCGCCCTTCAATACCTCTGAAAAAACCCCCTGCGTCGGCATGATGCACTCTCCCATTTTATTGAAAATGGCGCAGTGGGAATGGCATTCTTTCCCGATCTGCGTAATGCGCAGGACCACGTCCTTACATTTTAAAACAGTCCCCACGGGAAGCATGCGGAAATCAATTCCCTCCACGACCAGATTCTCTCCGAAGGAACCGTCCGCCACATCCGCGCCCCGTCTTTTAAAATCCTCAACTTTTTCATAAGAAAGAAGACTTACCTGTCTGTGCCAGTTCCCGGCATGGGCATCGTCTTCTATCCCCCAGTGCTCCTGGAACACTGCCTCCGGCACCGCCGACTTCTGAATGCCTCTCCGGTCGGAAATACAGACAGCACGGACTGTACCTTCCCGATCGTTTTCTTTCTTTTCCCGCTGCTCATCCATCAAGATTCATCCTCCGATCCCTACCATCGGCTTTTTCTCGCTGATCTTTCCCGGCCGGTCAAAACAGTGTCCCTCCGGCTTATGCGTGCGGGCGGTCTGAAAAGCTTTTTTCAGGATTTCTTCCTTCTCCTCACGCGATAACTCCCCGCGGACGGTTTTTTTCAGATCCTCTCCGTCGTCATAACACAGACAGTATTTTAAGAATCCCGTACTGGTCAGTCTCAGACGATTGCAGTCCGTGCAGAATTTATGATGGACTGCCGAAATAAAGCCCGTACTGCCGGCGAAGCCCGGGATCCGGTAATAAACCGCCGGTCCGAAGCCGCATCTGAATTTGGAGGAAAAAGATGCCGGATCTTCCGGACGGATGTCGGAATATTTTCTGCGGATCATTTCCAGCACCTGCTCATTGTCCACCGTTTGAAAAGAAGCGCCGCATCCGATCGGCATCATCTCGATAAAGCGTACCGCAATATTTCTGTTCTCGGAAAGCTCCGCCAGGGAAAGGATCTCCTCTTCGGTCGTTTCTTCCGTTACTGCCACATTGATCTTGGTTTGGATCCCGGCATCAAAGGAATCCGAAATTGCCTTCATGACCGTATCCATTGCATCGGTACCGGTGATCTTCTGAAAATGCGCCCTGTCCGTCGTGTCCAGGCTGATGTTGATGCCGTCTGTCCCCGCTCTTTTCAATGCTTCGATTTTTTCGGAAAGCAGGATCCCGTTTGTGGTAAGGGATACCGTTTCTATCCCCGGTATTTTCTTCAGACTGCCTATAAAATCCTCCACGCCTTTCCGTACCAGCGGTTCTCCGCCGGTCACACGGATATGCCGTATGCCCTCGCCTGCTCCCGCTTTGGCGATCTGCAGGATCTCTTCATAGCGCAGGATCTCTTCATGCCTGACATTCGTGACCTTCTCCGGCATGCAGTATTTGCATCTTAAATTACATCTGTCTGTCACGGATATTCTTAAATAATCGATCGTTCGGTTTTTCATCGTATAAAAACTCCGGATTTTCCGCCGGATTTTTTCAAAAGACAAATCCCGCCTATGGTCATTCGCTTATCGACTGCTTTGCACATATCGTATATCGTAAGCAGGGCAATGCTTACACCGGTCAGGGCTTCCATTTCCACACCCGTTCTTCCCGTACATTTTACCGTACAGAGCGCACGGATCCGGTATTCCCCGCCGGTTTCTCCGCACATGGAAAAATCCACGGCTACTTTCGTAAGGTTAATGATATGGCAGAGCGGAATGAGCTCGCTGTTTTTTTTTGCCCCCATGATCCCGGCAATCCTGGCAGCCGAAAGCACATCCCCTTTTTTTACGGAACCCTCTTCTATTTTCCGATAGCATTCTTCCGAAACGGAAATAAAGCCTTCCGCCTCCGCTTCTCTCTCTGTCTCGCATTTCTCCGTGACATCGACCATTACCGCATTTCCTTTTTGATCAAAATGAGTAAATTCCGGCATCTATTTTCCAAAGCCGCAATTTGGAAAAGTACAGGACGAACATCCGAGACAAAGTCCTCCCTCTCCGAGTGCAGCTATCTCCTTTTTTGTGATAACATCATCCGCCATGATACGCGGCAGCATCAGATCAAAAACGGTACGGCAGGCGTACATGACGCAGCCCGGCAGCCCGAGAATGCATCTGTCTTTGTCTTTGTCTTCTCCCCTCCGATACGCCAGCATGAACATGGCTCCGGGGAGCACCGGGGAACCGTAGGTCACAACTTCCGCCCCTGTATTTTTAATGGCAAGCGGTGTTCTGTCATCCGGGTCCACGCTCATGCCGCCGGTACAGATCACGAGGTCCGCTCCGTCGGATAAAAACGCCTGAATGGCTTCCGTTGTCATTTTGTCATCATCGTCACAGATCTTCTGACCGATCACCTCCGTATCGAATTCGGAAAGCTTATCGTATATGACCGGTGTAAAAGTATCCTGGATCCTCCCCTTAAAAACTTCCGATCCTGTTGTGACGATGCCGACCTTTTTATGCGTATAGGGCAGGAGCTTTAAAATAGGTTCTCCGCCTGTTATCCGCAGCACGTCCGTTTTCAGGTCAAGCATCTTCTTTTCCTCAATGGCAAGCGGGATGATGCGGGTTCCGCAGAGTTTATCTCCTTTTTTTACAGGTGTATTGCCGTGACGGGTAGCCATCATGACATCCGGCGTCCCGTTCAAAAACAGAAGCGCTTCGGAATTTACCTTGAATAATCCGCCGCATTCCGCGATAAGGTCGATTTTTCCCTCCTTCGCTTCACTTGCGGACATATATTTGTTTTGAGCCAGATCCCTCAGGATAACGGCTCCTTCATCTTCGTGCAGGATGCCTTCCTTCTTCTCCCACACATAAAGGTGCTCTTTTCCAACACTTAAAAGAACGGGGATATCCTCCGCCGTTACAATATGTCCCTTCCGGAAAACAGGTCCTTTAAACCTGTCCTTTATGATCTGCGTGATATCCTGACAGAGAATGCTTCCTTCGGCATCCTCTGTTTTGATCAGCTTCATCTGTTGTCCTTCCCTCTTGAAAAGTGTTATTTCATCGAAAAAACAACGCCTTTTGAATCATAGCACAACAGGCCTGAAATGGCAAATTCCCGCCCCTGTATTCCATAAGAAACACGCAGATGAACAGAACGGTATTTCTTAAGGAAACAGACTCTGTTTCCGATGATACATATTCTGTTTCGCGATATATAATGATATGGTCACCAAAAGTAATATCACGGATTGCTGTTTCAAGACGAAAGCTGACGGAAGAAAATGGAGCCTGAAAAATCAGAAGAAAATAAAAAAAGAAAAATAAATCCTAAAATACTGTACTTTATCCTGATCATCTCCGTACTGCTGCTGATGCTTTACTTCGCGTTAGCTCCCATCGTGAAGATCATGAATGATCCGAATGCAATAAAAGCCTATGTGGAAGACAGGGGCCTGGGAGGGATCCTGCTTTATGCGGGGATCGTGTTTGTGCAGACAGCCTCCGGCATCATCCCCGGAGGACCGTTCCAGATCGCCGCAGGATATCTGTTCGGAACCATTAAGGGAGCATTCATATTTGACGGAATTGCCACTTTGACCGTAAGTCTGACTTTCCTTCTGGCAAAACGGTTCGGAACAAAATTCATCGGACTGTTCCTGTCCGAAAAAAGGCTGCAGTCGCTCCGGGCTCTCGATGAAGAAGGGAAACTGGAACCCTTTATCATGCTGTGCATCTTTATACCCGGTGCTCCGAAAGATATGCTTCCGTATGTGGCAGGCCTTACCCGCTTTGATTTCCGGAAATGGATCCTCTTAAATTTTATCGGGAGATTTCCGACGATCATCCTCAATACCTACGGCGGAGAGATTCTGGGTAAAAAAGAATATCTTCTATTTCTGGGTGTCTTTGTTCTGCTCGAAGTAGTGACAGTAGCCGGCAGTTATTATTTCAAAAAGAAAAACAGGAATATCCACATCTGACGGTTGATGATCCAACTCCGGCTACGGTTCCGAAGAACGCATTGTTTCCGTGCCGTTATATACACGGAAGCAGTTCCTGCCGCCGTTCTTTGCCTCGTACAGGGCTGCATCCGCCCGTATAAAAAGATCATTGTAATTGTCAGCATGGACAGGATACAGTGCAATGCCGATGCTCAGCGTGGGTGTCAATGTGATTTTTGCGTTTCCGTAAGGAATCACCATCAGGGACAGAATTTCTTTTGCCCGCTGTATAGCAGCTTCGGGAGTTTTGCAGTTCTTCATGAAAGCCAGAAATTCATCTCCTCCTATGCGGCTTACAACATCCCCTTCCCGGAAGCAGGATTTAATCACGCCGGAGACGCTCTTTAATACCTCATCTCCGAGTGAATGCCCGAGTGTGTCGTTTACTTTCTTAAAATTGTCAATGTCCATCACCAGCATTGCATGAAAATCTTCGCCCGGATTGCCCTTCTCAAGGATTTTGTTCACAAGCTTTTCCGTGGAACGTTTGTTGTAAAGTCCCGTCATGGAATCCGTGTCGGCTTCATCGATCAGCTTCTGTTCGGTTTCCTTTTCCTCCTGGATATTTTTCACATAGATAACTGCCTTCACCGCATCTGTTACTTTAGACTGATAGGTACAGATGGTAATGCGGTTCCACACATAATTGACCATATCCTGCTTTCGGGTCACATCAATGGTGCGCAGGGTATCTCCTGCGGCATATCGTTTCAGGAGATTTTCACGATCGAAGGTTTCCCGGTGAAGCTCTTTGTACTCCTCCTTTGTGGTCTGATCCGTAATCGCATTTACCATTTCCGAAAAGGTACAGTTTTCTGCAATTCCCAGACGTCCTTTTATCCGGTAGCAGGCCGGACTGACCGCCAGGTTATTTGTAATATCCACTTCGTACACTGTATCAAACATTCCCTCCAGCATGGCGCGGGAAGAAAGAACCTCGTCATATTCGTTTTTCTGCGACAGAAGCCCTTTGATTTTTTTATTTTTCCCGTTCAGCTGAAGAACCAAAAAGATCAGAACAATCAGAAATATACAGACAATTGCAATAAAAGGAATAAGCACCCGAACCATCTGAACCGCGCCAATGGTGTTCAGGTTGTTCAATATTGAAGTGACCAGCATTTGATTTTTTTCACTTTCCGGTAGGAACGAAATGTATCGGTTCATGATATCAATCAGCCGTGCATCCGTAAATGCAAAGCAGCTGTCCTCCGCGTTCGGGATAACAGCCGAGGCATTCTCTGCCGCCTGAGAGGAAAAAGCCATACCCAGGCTGAGACAGAGAAACAGAATTGCCATTGCTGTTCTTTTGTAAAAGGGATAACTCCCGTTTGGTTTCATACCATTTTTCTTTCCGTTGTGTTCATATCTTTCCGTATTTTATATTTTACAGTATTATGAAATTCATACCATATATATTGAAATTTTGAAATTATGATTTATCTGATGTTCATTTTTCCCACTCATGATGTACACCCCTGGCTTCGGCAATATCCTTCCTGCTGCTGAGCAGATTATGGACCTGTACCATTTAGAAACGCGCGCCGCCGGACGTACCGGGAAGAAAAACAGGCTGATCATGGGCGACCAGCCTGCCTGTCAAAGGGCGTCCCGGACGAAGCGGTAAAACAATCATGGTGGGTGATGTCTTAGTCACATTTTGAGATCCATCAGAACCACGGAATTCCGTGCTGCGTATTCTCAATGTACTTCGTCTTCTTATGCCCTGCGCCGGAGTTTCCTTCGGCTCATTGATTATATCATTCCTGCAAAAACGATTCAACAGGAGCCGACTTTGGTATCTTTTATGAAAAATTATTAAAATGTATTACATTGCAGTTTTATACTCTATGCCAGTACTGCTTTCTGCTCTTGCTCTTGCAATGCAAATACACATATTTGAATGCCTCTCCAGTGAATGTTTTTCCTTTCGGATAAATTCCCATGACTGAATGTAATCTCCATCTACAGCAAAATCAGACTTTGCCATAAATTCTTCAAAAGCTGCAATATCATTTCCGTATTTCTTTGCAAATGTGTGAGCGTATTTCTCTTTTTCCCCATCGGATAAATTCAGCTTATCATACAATACATGATCCAGATTACAGGACATATAATAGACCTGATACGGCGTACCCCACACCTGCTTTACAGATAATATTCTATCCAGAACCTCTCTCTTTCGTTCGTTTCTGTCAATCATCCCGCTCACATTGGTTGTGTGAATTTTTGTCAAAGTATATATTGGATTCTTTGCAGCAGTATCTTCTGCCACGGCATCCTTCGGGATGTATGCACCGTCCATATCCACAATATGAATAATCTCCTGAAAGTGAAGTTTCTTCAAGTGGTTGTTTTTTGCATAACCGCTGATCAAATTGCCGATCTTCGATAAAATATTTCCGGATGTTACGTTCTTTTCCGTTGTGATGTCACCATGCATGATATGCACATACACCTTGTTTCTGTTAAATATTTTTTCAAGAAGGAAACCCAACGCTTCATCATCGGATGGCCCTTCAACGATCACAAATACAATCTTCTTACGGGTCATTCACTTCACCTGCCTCTCTGAAGGCAAATGCTATCTCTGAATTGTTCGTATGATCGTATAGCTTATCATCCTGCTCCCCAAGCATAATGTCGCGGTAATAGAAATCCCGCAAGTTATTATTTTCCTTCACATTTGTCATCCTCACATAGCGCTTTTCAGGGTTTGTCGTTGTAAATGCAACAAATCCCCGGTCCAATGTCTCTAACGGTCTGAGATTATGTGAAGTAAAAATAAGCTGACCTTTCCCCCTCTCTGAAATAATCCTGAGAAGTTCGCCAAGAAGATATTCAAACACACCGGCATCCAGTTCATCAACCGCCACTGTAATAGACGGATCATTATAAACTACAATAAGAAGCTGCAGGATGGAAACTATCTTTTTAATGCCTTCGGATTCATAACTTAATGGGATCTCCTTGCTATTCTTATTGGACATCAGCTGAATGCGGCATGCTTCCTCCCCATTTTTCAGGATCTCAGTTCCAAGATCTTTAACACTTATGGTAAGACCCGGAATAATTTTAACAAGGACTTTGTTCATACGATCAATCACCGTGCCCACAACATTCCTGGCCTGTTTTGGAATTGCAGCTGTGTGCTCAAGAGGAATCATAATCGTCCCCGATGTTTTTGTTTTTCCCTCTTCATACTTAAAAATAAAAGGTTGTGCCTTCAGGCTGATCATTCCTGATGTCTGTGTATTAATAATAAACAACTCATGATTTCCAAAATCAACAATTGCTTCAATGAGATGAAAATAATATAGCAGTTCATTCTCTTTCGACGTTTTTTCAGAATCTGTTTTTTTGCTTACGATATCAACATTTTTGCGAATCACCGTTAACAGCTCTGCAGAAAAAATGAATGAGCGGGAAGATTCTTCCGCAAGCTTTTTTATCACAAGAAGATCCGTATTAACCGCTTTATCCTTCCCGATCAACAATGCTTTCTTCGGCCTTGGAAGAAATACTTCACTTGTGTTTGTATCTATAAGACGCCCGTACCTGGTTTGCTTATCTGACAGAGTCTGGCACTTCAGAACTTCTTCGTAAATGCAAACCTTTTTATTCTCACTTACTTTATCTCCGGACTGCGTATTTGTCTCCGTTATATCCTGCACAGCTTTTATACTAAACTGATAGACCACCATGGTCTTTTCATCATCTCTCCCCACCTGAAATTCATAAATTAATGTGGCACTCTCTGCATCCACATTGATATAATCGGCAAATCCGACTGGAATTTTGCTTCCACATAATGCATATTTTAAAAGCTTAATTGCATCTATCAGCGCTGTTTTTCCGGATCCGTTCTGACCATACAACCCTAATAAACTGGCCTTATAATTTTTCCGTTTGTTTTCAAAAGATAATGATCCGTCCCCCACATTTTTAAAATTATGAATTGTGATTCCGGCGAGTCTTACCGATGTTTTCTCCATGCCTTCACCTTTCCTTTCCGATAATATCATATTAGCATTCAGCTTTCAGAAAAGCAATATTAAATTAAAATTACTCACAAATTGTTCCGTTTTTTATGTTTATATTCTGTTTTTATATATATAATGATATGGTCGCCAAAAGTAATATCACGGATTGCTCCCGCAATCCGTGATATTGCTTTTGGCGACTACATTATATTTTATTGTTATTAAGGGCATCATGAGTTGTGGCAAATTGAATTTAAACAAATTCATTTTTCCCGTCAATCCTGCGTGATAACATCTCCCCGTTCGTTTTCATCATATCACGATACCAGGATGCGGAATCTTTCGGGATCCTTTTCTGTGTTTCATAATCGATGAAGATCAGTCCGAACCGTTCCTGATATCCCTTATCCCATTCAAAGTTATCTGTGAGGGACCAGTGGAAATATCCGCGGATATCCGCGCCGTCTTCCGCTGCCCGTTTCAATTCGGATAAATACCGGTGCAGGAAATCGATCCGGTTCGGATCATGGACCTTTCCGTCAAGAGATACCACGTCATGACAGGACATTCCGTTTTCCGTGATATAGATCGGCTTATGATACCGTTCATATAGAAATCTCGGTCCCCAGTAAAGACATTCCGGCGTGATGGGCCATCCCGCAGCCGTGCGCGGATATCCCGGTTTCCGCGGTACCGTTTCGCTCTTTCCGTTTTTTCCCGCTCTTACCGTATACCCGTTGTAAATATTCTGTCCGTAAAAATCAGGGGAACAGGAAATGAGTTCCCTGTCGGCGTCCGTGATCTCAGGCAGATATTCCCTGTATGTTTGCATGCCTTCCACCGGATATTTTCCCAGAATGACCGGATCCGAAAACCAGGGAACATTCCAGGTCCACCTGTTCGGATCATCGGGCACGGAAAAATAGCGTTCGCGTGCCGCCTCGATATCTTCCGGAGAATCCGTTTCCGGTATGGGTACCGTACAGGTAGGCGCGAGGCCGATCTGAAGGTTTTGTTTCGCATGCGCGCGCAGTTCCCGGACTGCCATTCCCTGTGCTTTTAATACGTTATGGACCAGCTGAAAGGTTTCTTTCAGCTGGAGCTTTTTCCCCGGGGCATGATCGCCGCTCAGATTTCCGAGTCCGCAGAAGCACTGCGGCTCATTCAACGGAATAAAAAAACAGCAGTCATCGGAAAAGTTTTCGGATACCATGGCTGCATACTCGGCAAACCATTTCCCGGAATCCGGGTTCAGCCACCCGCCCTGATCTTCCAATGCCTGCGGATACTCCCAGTGAAAGAGTGTGATAAAAGGCGTGATCCCGTTTTTCCGTAAATCCGTAAGCAATGCCTTATAATACGCGATTCCCTTTTCATTCACTTTCCCGGTACCTTCCGGGATCAGCCTGCTCCAGTTCAGGGAGAACCTGTAATTTTGAATTCCGAATTGCTTCATGAGCAGAACATCTTCATGAAAACGATGGTATCCGTCACAGGCAATGGCTGCAGTTGTTCCGTCCTGAATATGCCCTTCTTCCGTAAAGGTATCCCATACATTTTTTCCGCACCCGCCTGCCGGGTCCGTACCTTCTGTCTGATAGGCGCTGCTTGCCGCCCCCCACCTGAAATCTTCTCTGAACATATTTTTTATCCCTTCACACTTCCTACTGCTATCCCCCTTACAATAAACTTGGAAAGCGCAAAATACACGATCATGACCGGAATAATGGAAATAAAGATCATCATGTAAACCTCCCCGAGATTAAATTTCAGGAAGTCGGCACTCCTAAGCTGTGCGATCAGGATAGGCAGTGTTTTTTTGGTATTGGTTTTCATGATCAATGCCGGAATAAAGTAATTGTTCCAGGAAAGTACAAATGCAAAAATCGCCTGTACAGCCATAGCCGGTTTCATGATCGGAAGCACGATCTCATTGAAAATCCGAAATTCCCCGCAGCCGTCTATTCTGGCCGCTTCCACGATTTCCAGCGGGAGACAGCTTTCCATATACTGCTTCATGAAATAAAAAACTGCGGGAGAAGCAACGGCCGTTATGATGAGTGCAAACCAGTTGTCCATGAGGTTCATGCGGCTGATGAGGTTTACAAAGCCGAGGGAACAGACTTGTGTGGGAACCATCATGATCGCAAGAATAAAAGTAAACAGGCCGTTTTTAAATTTGAAATCATAAATATGAAATGCATAGGCGGTCAATGCGGAAAAATAGACCGTTAAAAAGGCACTGCAGCCGGCAACGATCAGGGAATTCCGGACACCCAGAAGTACCGGCACATCCCTGTTCTCCATGACTGCTTTGAAGTTCGATAAAAAAGCTTTTCCGGGAATGGGACTGAAGCCTTTGGCAATATCCGCATGCGCCCGTGTTGCGTTCACGACCAGCACAAAGAAAGCGAACAGACACAATACACAGAGAAGGATCAGGATGATATAGCACAGGACTCTCTCCAGGGTCAGGATTCCCTTGCTCTCCGTTTTATTTTCTCTCATGTTTGTTCCACCTTCTTTTCTTTTCTTCTTTCCGGCGCATAGATCGCACGGAATACCAGCAGGCTTAAAATGCCGGTAACAATAAAGAGGATTACGGAGAGAGCTCCGGCAAGTCCATAATTCTTACTGTAGAGCAGTTTGTTCAGGTACATGATGAGCGTCATGCTGGTACGGTTCGGAGTCCCTTCCCCATTCGTCAGGACCTGCGGCACATCGAACATCTGGATCCCGCCTATCATGGAGGTGATGAGGACATAGATCAGGATGGGGCGGATCAGAGGAACGGTGACCTTAAAGAAGATCTGGGTGGACGTTGCGCCGTCCATTTCCGCCGCTTCAAAAAGCTGTGTGTCCACACCCATAATGGCCGCCATCAGAAGGATGGTGGTATTTCCGAACCACATCAGGAAATTCATGAGTCCGATCAAGCCGCGGGTAGTCGGTGTCATGCTTAAAAAACGAACCGGTTCCTTGATAAACCCGAGACTCATCAGGATCCCGTTGATGGGTCCTATATCAGAAAAGATCGTAAAGAAAAGCATCGCGAATGCCGCCGCCATGATCAGGTTCGGCATGTAAATGATCGTTTTAAAAAAGCTGGTGCATTTCAGCCTTAAACGTAAATCCGTGAACCATACCGCCAGAATAAGAGAAAGCACGATCTGCGGAATAAAGCCCATCAGCCAGATAATGACGGTATTTCCGGCATACTTCGGCAGGTCGCTTGCCAATATGGTCGCAAAATTTTTCAGTCCCACAAAATTGGGGCCGATCTTTTTCAGACCGGACATATAGCTTTCAAAAAAGCTGTTGTAAAATGTATTGATCAGAGGAATCAGGGAAAAGATAATAAAGACTGCAAAGAACGGGATGAGAAAAATATAGCCCCATTTTGAATAACTGTTTTTTTTATGCTTCGTTTGATTTGTCATTATGACCACCCTCACGGAATCCATTTCGTTTGAAAAAGGCAGGACGGGATCCTCCCCGTCCTGCCTCGGACTCATTCTCAGTGAGTCAGTTCCGGATATTTTTCCTGTGCTGACTTATAAAAATTAGAAAGTGCGGTATCTTTATTCACGTTGCCGTCAAAATAATCCTTGAAAGCCTTCTGGAATGCCTCATTCAGTCCCTGGTCATAGGCGCTGATGTTGCTCATATCGATCTTCGGAGCTACTTCTGCAAAAAGCTTGATGTGGTTCTGTCCGCCAAGGAAATCCGACTTGAAATCGCTGCCTGCAATTTCGTTCATGGCTGACTGATTGTTGGTGTAATCCTGGGTCTTTTCGGTAATGCTCTTCATGACGGAAGCATCACAGGTAAGGCTCTTCATAATATCATGGACCAGTGTCTTGTTGTCTGTTCCCTTTGCTCCGCAAATCCAGGTTCCGCCCCAGTAATACGGCTGTGGTCCCTTGCAGACTGCGTAATCTCCGAAAATCCCGTTTCCGGCTTCCTGTTTGCCGCCGTCTTTTTCAGACTTTGCAAGAGAGTTGCCGAGCAGCGTGAAATTGATTCCCCATGTGGAATAGAAGAAGCCCAGTACCTTTCCGCTTGGTCCCTGATCCTTGTTCCACTGATCATCCCAAAGGGAAGTCTTGTTGTTGTATCCCTTATCCGTATAGGTCTTGGTCTGATCGACCCATTTCATCAGATTGTCGTCAATGACGATCTTGTTGTCTTTTACCCACGGTCCCTTGACATTGTTTGAGAAGGTACGGTAGGAATCATCATAACCGGAGAGCATTTTGTATCCCTTTGCGCTTGCCTTTGCGGCAACATCGTCAAATTTTGTCCAGTCGGAAAGTGCTTCCTGAACTTTATCCGGATCATCCGTTCCGATGACATCCTTTGCAATGGATCTGCGGTATGCAAACAGTCCGGGTGTTGCCTGCCATGTGGTGCCCTTCTGTACGCCCTTGGAATCCGTGACAATGTCCTTTGTATACTGATACTGATCCTTCAGATCGGCATCCGTTAAACCGAGATCCTTCTCTACATCCAGCGCATAATCGGAATCCACATATTTCAGTGCATAGTCGGCTTCGATCAGGAACATATCGATCTTGTCGTCTGCGGACTTGGAATCCTATGCGAGCAGTGCTTCGTCCAGTGCGTTCTGATAGGCATTGTCCTGATTGGGTGTGATAACCCATTTCACGGTTACATCGCCTATCTTTCCGGTTCCGTCTCCGTTGTCCTTATAGCCCGGGTAAAAATCTTTGACACGGCTCTGAAATTCATCATTCCAGCAGGCGATATTTAAAACTTTTCCTTCTGCGGATGATGCTGCCGCAGCCGTGGTTGCCGCTGCTGTGGCTGCTGCTTCTGTTTTTGCCGCTGCCGTTGCAGCTGCTTCTGTTTTTGCTGCCGCTGTGGTGGCTGCTGCCGTGGTGGCAGTCGTTGAAGATCCGCCGCATCCTGCAAGTCCTGCTGCCATTGCAAAGCTTAATACCAATGCCATTACCTTTCTTTTCATAACGTTTCCTCCTGTATGTTTTGGTGTGCTCTATAGAAAAAAGGATTTTACTCCATCTGAAACTACGAATTCATTCTGTATCCCCAGCCTGTCCGGTGTGTCTTCTGTTCTATATGTCCTCTGTCCGGTGCGTCCTTAACCAGGAACTTTGATCTCCGAAACGGATTCCCCTTTGATCACGCGGCCTTTTACCGTGATGATCCCCTTGATCGCCGTTTTCGGTTTTTCGATCAGCTCCACCATCTTGAAGGCCGCTTCTTTTCCGAGCCGGTTCATATCCTGCTCCAGGGTCGTAAGATGCGGACTCACGATCTGGGAAAGCGGCACGCCGTCATAACCGGTTACGGAAATATCTTCGGGAACGGAAAGTCCCATGCTCCGGATCGCGTTCATTCCTCCCACCCCGGTCACATCGTCCGGATAGAGAATGCAGGTCGGACGTTTTTTCAGGGAAAGCATTTTCCTCGTTGCTTCCGCCGCCTCCACATCATCCAGGTAATTGATCTCTGCCGTATATTCTTCCGGAACATCCAGTCCGTGTTCCTCCATGGTCCTGTAAAAGCTTGCCAGACGGTCATTGGTAACTGCGGAGGGCTTGCCGTGAATAAATGCGATCCTGCGGTGTCCCATGCCGATCACATATTCCAGAAGATCCTTTATGCCCTGAATATTGTCGGATACGATGCAGGCACAGTTGCTGAAAACATGGTCGATCGTGACTACAGGGATCCCGGATCCCAAAAGCTCCGCTACTTCCGGACGGTCAAACTCGATGCAGGCAATGATCACGCCGTCCACGTTCCTGTACCTGCAGTGTTCCAGAAAAGACATTTCCATGGTGCCGAGGTTCTTATTGATGAACGTGATATCATATCCGCTGCTCTCCGCTCCCTGCTTTACACCTTCCAGTACCTGTGAAAAATAAGGATGCGTCAGTCCGCTGTTGTGTTCATCCGCAAACAGGACGCCGATATCATGGGTTACATTGGTCTTCAGCGCACGGGCCGCAAGATTGGGAAGATAGCCCATCTCCCGGGCCTTTTCATTGATCTGCGCCTTTCGTTCCGCGCTGATATCGCTCTGGTCATTCAGGGCTTTGCTTACGGTTGCTATGGACACGCCGCAGGCATTTGCAACATCTTTGAGGGATATCATCTTCGCCTCTCTCCTGTTCCCGGTTCTGTGTTTTTCGTGTTCCCGGTTCTGTGTTTTTCCTGTTCCCGGTTCTGTGTTTTTCGTGTTCCCGGTTTTGTGTTTTTCGTGTTCCCGGTTCTGTATTTGCCGTATAGAAAGCCGAATAACCGGCCCTGCAACACGATTCCGCTCTCGTTGTTTCTGGTTTGCTTAATCGTTTTCGTAATCAATCATAGCTCATGCAGAAAAAAAATCAAGTGAAAAACCGTTATTCTTGTGTTTTTGTGACTAACTTACATATTTTTCGACTTTATTTTGTCAAATTTTAATAATACAGGATCTTTAGTTACACTTAAACAGAATTTTATTTTCGAAAATTTGATTTTTGTATTTCTTCAAAAAACCCCTTGATTTTTTATGAACATTGGCTTATATTGGACGAATAGAGGCCGTTTTACGTACTTTTTTGATAAGGGGAAACGTTCCTCTTGCTTTTTTATTCATTATCGAAAACGTTTACGAATATTATCTGAAAATATTCTAATATTTTTAAAATATTCATTAAATTAAGGAGAAAAGAAATGGAATACGGACATTTTGACGATAAAAAAAGGGAATACGTCATCACCGATCCTCGCACTCCTCTTCCGTGGATCAACTATCTTGGCTGTGAGGATTTCTTCTCTCTGATCTCCAATACCGGCGGGGGCTATGCGTTTTATAAGGATGCCAAACTCCTCCGGCTCACCCGCTACCGTTACAATAATGTTCCTTTCGACTCCAACGGGCATTATTTTTTCATCAAGGACGGCAATACCGTCTGGAATCCCGGCTGGCAGCCCGCACGGACAGAACTGGATTCCTATTCCTGCCGGCACGGCATGGGCTATACCGTTCTTTCCGGGAAAAAGAATGCCGTGTCTGCCGAGGTCACCTGTTTTGTCCCCCTGCATGATGCCTGTGAAATCATGCAGCTCAAAATTAAAAACGAGGGAAATACCGAAAAACAGCTTTCGGTTTTTTCCTATGTGGAGTTCTGTCTCTGGAACGCAATGGACGATATGACCAACTTTCAGCGGAACCTCAGTACCGGAGAAGTTGAGATCGACGGCTCCGAAATCTACCATAAAACGGAATACCGGGAAAGACGGGATCACTATGCAGTCTTTTCCGTGAACACAACCATTGCAGGTTTCGATACAGACAGAGAAACATTTATCGGGCCCTACAACGGACCCGGAGAACCGGATGCCGTAAAAAAAGGGCACTGTTTCAATTCCGTGGCAAGCGGATGGTCTCCCATGGGGGCACACGAAATTCAGGTGGATTTAAAATCCGGAGAGGAAAAATCCTATATCTTTGTTCTCGCCTATGTTGAAAATCCGAAGGACAAAAAATGGTCCGCTCCCGGCATCATCAACAAGGAACCTGCTAAAGCTCTGCTGGACCGCTACCGCACGGATGCACAGGCGGCGCTTGCCCTGGCCGAACTGAACCGGTACTGGGATTCTCTCCTTTCCCGGTTCACCGTACATACCCCGGAAGATAAATTTGACCGTATGGTCAATATCTGGAATCAGTACCAGTGCATGGTCACCTTCAACATGTCACGTTCCGCCTCCTACTTCGAATCTGGAATAGGACGCGGAATGGGATTCCGGGATTCCAGCCAGGATCTGTTCGGTTTTGTCCATCTCATTCCGGACAAGGCAAGAGAACGTCTCCTGGACATTGCCTCCACCCAGTTTCCGGACGGCTCTGCCTATCACCAGTACCAGCCTCTTACCAAAAAAGGCAATCTGGATGTGGGAAGCGGCTTTAACGATGATCCGCTCTGGCTGATCGCAGGCGTTTCCGCCTATATCCGGGAAACCGGAGACTTCGGCATTCTGGATGAAATGACGCCGTTTGACAGCGATGTATCTTCTGCCGCCCCGCTCATGGAGCACCTGCATCGTTCCTTCCGTTTTACCTCGGAACACAGAGGGCCGCACGGACTTCCTCTGATCGGGCGGGCGGACTGGAATGACTGTCTGAATCTGAACTGCTTTTCGGAAAATCCGGGAGAGCCGTTCCAGACAACGGGGCCTTCCGAAGGACCGGTCGCGGAATCCGTATTCATTGCGGCCATGTTCGTAAAATACGGAAAGGAATATGCCGAGATCTGCCGTCACTGCGGAAAAATTTCCGAAGCGGAAAAAGCGGAAAAACAGACGGCAGAAATGGAAAAGACCATTCTGTCCGCAGGCTGGGACGGGGAATGGTTCCTTCGTGCTTTTGATGCCTTCGGGCAAAAGGTCGGATCTGAGGAATGCCGGGAGGGAAAAATTTACATAGAGCCGCAGGGCTTCTGTGTGATGGCCGGCGTCGGCATCCGTACCGGAGAGGCAGAAAAAGCCTTAAAGAGCGTGGAGGAAAAACTGGAAACAAAATACGGCGTGATCCTGCAGGAGCCGTCCTACTCCGAATATCACCTGAACCTGGGAGAGGTTTCTTCCTATCCGCCGGGATATAAGGAAAACGGCGGGATTTTCTGTCACAACAATCCCTGGATCTCCATTGCTGAAACCATGCTCGGCCATGGAGACAGGGCTTTTTCACTGTATAAAAAGATCACGCCTGCCTATCTGGAAGAAATCAGCGAGATCCACCGGACCGAGCCGTATGTTTACTGTCAGATGGTTGCGGGACGGGATGCCGCGCGTTTCGGAGAAGGGAAAAACAGCTGGCTGACCGGTACGGCTTCCTGGACTTTTACCGGTGCTTCCCAGTATATTCTGGGAATCTATCCGGACTATGACGGTCTGCGCGTAAATCCCTGCATCCCTTCGTCCTGGAAAGAATTCAGCGTCAAACGGGAATACCGGAAAGCCACCTATCTCATCAAGGTTAAAAATCCGGGCGGACTGCAGAAGGGAAATGTTTCGATCACGGTAAACGGTTCCCCCGTCCGGGGGTCTCTCATTCCCGTCCAGCCGGAAGGCAGCACTGCGGACGTGGAAGTTACCGTCTGCTGAGGCGGCATCATGAAAATACTCCTTGCTGCGGTCAACGCAAAATATATTCATTCAAATCCGGCGGTATACAGTCTGAAGGCTTTCGCGGAAAAGAACGGATCGCCGGAAATTACCGTCCGCGAATTTACCATTAACGAACCTCGGGATAAAATCCTTGCCCGGATCCGGGATGAACACCCGGATTTTCTCGGACTCTCCGTTTATATCTGGAACGTGACCACGGTGCGTTCTCTGATTCCGGAAATCAGGAAATTATTCCCCGGCGTAATGATCTGGCTCGGGGGGCCGGAAGCTTCCTGCCGCGCCGGAGAGATGCTGACGGATTTTCCGGAAGTTACCGGAATTGTGATCGGGGAAGGGGAAAAATCCTTCTCCGAATTGGTGTGTTCTCTTGAAAAAGGACAAAATGATCTGTCCAAAATCCCCGGGATCCTGTTTCGGGATGAGAGCCATGTTTCGGATGAGGGCCGGAAAGAAAGCCATGACCGGGAAGAAAAAACCGGGCTTTCGGAATTTGTGCAGACATCCCCTGCCGTTTTAACGGATCTCACGGAAATTCCCTTCCTGTATGATGACCTTACTCCCTTCAAAAACAGGATCCTCTATTATGAGTCCGGCCGCGGATGTCCTTTCCGCTGCGCGTACTGCCTCTCTTCGATCGACAAGGCCCTTCGTTTCCGGAACCCGGAAACGGTCAAAAAAGAACTGCAGTTTTTCCTGGACAATCAGGTAAAACAGGTCAAGTTCGTAGACAGGACCTTTAACTGCAAAAAAGAACATGCCATGGAGATCTGGCGCTATCTGAAAGAACATGACAACGGAATAACCAATTTTCACTTTGAACTGGAAGCGGAAATCCTGACGGATGAGGAAATTGAGCTCATCACTTCCATGAGGCCCGGGCAGCTCCGCATTGAGATCGGGATACAGTCCACTCATAAAGAAACGCTCCTTGCCGTAAACCGTGAGTCAGACTGGAAAAAACTCTCCTCCATTGTCGGAAGGATCATACGGGCAGGAAATACGATCGTGCACCTTGATCTGATCGCAGGACTTCCGTTTGAAGATTATGAAAGATTTGCGCAATCCTTCAATGATGTTTATGCTCTTTATCCGGATGAACTTCAGCTGGGCTTTTTAAAAATCCTGTACGGAACTCCTCTTGCGGAAAAAACCGAAGAATTCGGGATGACCTGCTGTTCTTTTCCGCCGTATGAAATACTCTCCACGAAATGGCTGTCGGAAACCGATATCCGGAAACTGAAGCAGATCGAATATGTTCTGGATCTCTACTATAACAGCAGGCAGTACGTTTCCGTACTGCCTGTCCTGGAACCCTTTTTCAAAAATCCTTTTTCCCTTTATGAATCCCTTGCTTCTTTCTTTGAGGCAAATCATCTGTTTGCCGTCACACCGTCCCGGTTTGAGCGCTATGAAAGTCTTCTCAGTTTCAGCAGGAAACACTGTCCTGCCGATGCCGTTACGGAGATCCGCAGAAAACTTACACAGGATTACAACAGCCGGGAAGTAAAGAGGAACCGCCGTTATTTCTAAACATCCGAAAAGCAGCAGGGACTTGCCGGTATCTCTTAACATCCGAAAAGCAGCAGGGACTTGCCGGTATCTCTTAACATCCGAAAAGCAGCAGGGACTTGCCGGTATCTTAAAACCACGGGGGATCAGGAGAAGGCCTCCTTATTTTTATGCCTCCGGGAAGCGTACGGTAACGGTTGTTCCCTCTCCCTCTTTGCTGTTCATCGAGATCTCTCCTCCGTTTACCTGAACCGCATGCTTTACAATGGAAAGCCCGAGACCCGTACCTCCTTTTTCCTTGGAACGGCTCTTATCCACACGATAAAACCTTTCAAAGACATGTTTCTGATCTTCTTCCGGAATTCCCAGACCGCTGTCCTTCACAACAAGAACGGCTGCCCCGTTTTCCGTAAAGGTCTTTACATCCACGCTTCCGTTCTGTTTATTATACTTGATGGCATTATCGATGAGATTCAGCACGGTCTCGGAAAAAAGACGGCTGCTTCCGAATACATGGGCAGATTTCAAATCTGTTGTAACGGTAACGCTGTATTTCTCCGCTCTCTCGTTCAGATTCTTTACGGCGTCTTCCGCGATTTCGGAAAGATCCGCATTCTGTTTTTCCTGTTTGGCATGTCCTTCATCCAATTCGGAAAGCTGCATGATATCATTGATCAGAACCACCATACGGGAAAGTTCCTTATGCATCCGTTCCATAAAATCCGGAATATCCTCCTGCTTTACCAGGCCGTTCTGAATCAGTTCCGCCGTCCCCATGATGCTCTGCAGAGGTGTTTTCAGTTCATGTGAAACATTGGCCGTAAATTCCCGGCGCATTTTCTCCGCTTCCGCCTGATCCGTGATATTCATGGTAAGCATGACCATGCCGCCGGAATTGACCGGTGTGGCAAGGAAACGGTATGTCCCGTTCTCCGCTTCCAGTTCTTCCTCTGCGTGTCCGTCCTTCTGCGCCCGTTCCATGAGTTTCTGCATCGGAAGGGAATGATTGATGATCAGGAAATCCGTTCCGACGGGATCTCCGCTTACATGGAAGAGACGTCTTGCGCTGTTGTTCATGGAAAGGACCAGACCCTGTTCATCCAGAAGGATCATTCCCTCGCTCATGTTGCGTGTCAGGGAAGAAAATTCCGACTGACGTTTTCCGAGTTCCATCTCTCTTTCCAGGATATCCTTTCGCTGTGCTTCCATTCGTGTCAGGAGAGGTGCTATTTCATCATAGGTATCATTTTCCAGCGGGTTATCCAGATCCAGTTCGTTGATCGGCTTCACAATACTCCGGGAAACTTTCCGTGCGATCAGCATGGAAAGAACCATTGCGGCAGCCAGGATCGCCAACAGATATCCGATCATTTTCCATGGTGTCATAACGGAATTCTGTGTAACGGAAATCCGAAGGATCATGCCGTTGGAAAGTTTTCTGGCATAATAAAATGTTTCCTCGCTTAAAGTTGCGGAATATCTTCTGCTTTCTCCGGTACCGTTTTGAAGGGCATCCCGGATCTCTTTCCGGCCTGAATGATTTTCCATGTCGGAAGCATCTTCCGCACTGTCATATTTTACCGTACCGTCCGCATCGATCAGAGTCAGACGGTATCCGTCTGTCTGCAGCCCGTTTAAAAAGCCCTGACCGTTCAATTCCAGCCCCTGCACAGCCAGATCCGTCTGGATTTTTAATTGTGAAAATTCACTGCGGTTGAAATAGTTGTAAAGAACCATAGAAAGGAATGTCATTCCGAGTACCATGACAAGTGTCGTCAGTCCGAAAAAAGAACGGAATATTTTTTTTGTCATTGTTTTTTCCCTTCTATCCGATACCCGACTCCCCGTACTGTCTCGATCAGATCTCCGCTGTCCTTCAGTTTCTGTCTTAAAGTCCGCATATGAACATCCACCGTGCGGGTCTCGCCGTCATAATCCGAGTCCCAGAGATCGGAAAGCAGTCTGTCCCGCGTAAAAACCATTCCGGGATGTGTCATCATTTCCTCCAGCAGCTGGTACTCTTTCAGCGTCAGGATGATCCTTTCTCCTTTTACCCTCACCAGATGTTCTCTGCCGTTCAGTTCAACGTCCCCTATCCTGCAGACATCCTCTTCCGTTTTTCCTTTCCCGCTTCTTCTTAAAACGGCTCTCACACGGGATACCATCTCCATCATCCCGAAAGGCTTTACCAGATAATCATCCGCGCCGCAGTCCAGGGCCGCAACTTTATCATATTCCTCTCCTTTGGCTGTGGCCATGATCACCGGAATGCTTCCCGTTTTCGGATTGGAACGGAGTTTCTTCAATATGCAGATGCCGTCTTCTCCCGGGAGCATGACATCTAGGATGACAAGATCGGGCAGTCGGGATAGCAAAGCCGTATAAAGAGCGGAAGCATTCTCGAGCCCCACCGCCTCAAAACCGGTCTGCTGCAGCGTATAGACTTCGATATCTCTTATGCTTTTGTCATCTTCCACACAGAAAACAACCAATTTTGATTTCCCCCGTTTTCCATTTTCTCCGAAGACAGACCTATTCTCTATGATGATGCGGCCTATTCCCTATGATGATGCGCCCTGCCCCGCAGGATGATGCGGCCTATTCCCTTTCCCCTGTCACCGCAAAAAGCACCCAGCGGCCGATGTTCACCGCATGGTCGCCTATCCGTTCAAAATACTTGGCGATCATCAGAAGATCCATGGAATACTCCCCGTATTCCGGATGCTGGATAATGAGCTGGATCAGCGCGCTTTTTACTTCGGTAAATAATTTGTCCACCACATCATCATAGTCTATGACCTGCTTTGCAATATCCGTGTCCTGTTTTACATAGGCATCCACGCTCTCATTCACCATCTTGATGGTGGCGACCGCCATATCCCTGATGTGCGTGCTTCCTATCCTGACCTGATTTTCACCGTCTGCTGTGCTGCTTTCCGAATCCGTTTTATCCTGAAGCGGTTTTTTGATTCCTTCGGGGATCTTCCGGCTGTCCGAAAGATATTCCGTTATTTCAAGGATGTCCCCGGCCTGATCTCCGATCCGCTGCATATCCGTGATCATTTTCAGGGCAGCGGAAATTTTCCGGAGGTCTCCCGCAACCGGCTGCTGTTCCAGGAGAAGTCTGAGGCACAGATCTTCGATTTCCTTTTCCTTTCGGTCTATTTCCTCGATCATCGGCTTTACTGTTTCCGCGATGGACACATCCCCTGTGATCATTGCTTTCCCTGCCAACGAAATAACTTCTTCACACAGTCCGCCCATGGCCATCATCCCGTGATTCAAATTGACAAGTTCTTCCATAAATCTTACTCTAAGCATCAGCCGAACCTCCCGGTAATATACTCTTCCGTTTTCTTTTCTTTCGGGTTTGAAAACAGGTCTCTTGTATGGTTATATTCTATCAGATTTCCAAGAAGAAAAAATGCGGTACGGTCGGAAATTCTTGCCGCCTGCTGCATATTATGCGTCACGATAACGATCGTATATTTCTTCTTCAGTTCCATGGCCAGATCTTCCACCTTCGCGGTGGAGATCGGATCCAGGGCCGATGTAGGTTCATCCATCAGGAGCACTTCCGGTTCCACCGCGAGCGCGCGGGCAATGCAGAGACGCTGCTTCTGCCCGCCGGAAAGTCCCAGCGCGGATTTTTTCAGCCGGTCTTTTACTTCATCCCAGATTGCCGCATCTCTCAGGGAACGTTCCACAATATCATCCAGCTTCGCTTTTCCGCGTATTCCGTGTATCCTGGGGCCGTAGGCAATGTTATCGTAAATGCTCATCGGGAAGGGATTCGGCTGCTGAAATACCATGCCGATTTTTTTCCGGAGCGCGATCGGATCCATATCCCCGTAGATATCTTCTCCGTTCAAAAGGATCTGTCCTGTGATTTTAACGCCAGGTTCAAAATCATTCATCCGGTTCAGAGATTTTAAAAAAGTGGATTTTCCGCAGCCGGATGGGCCGATCAGGGCCGTGATCTCATTGGCCTCGATATCCATCCCGATATTTTTCAGTGCCTGAAAGGAACCGTAAAAAAGGTCCATGGAAGAAACGGAAAATTTCGGTTTCTGTTCTGCCGTCTGACTCATGCCTTTTCGCCTCCCGCATTCTTTTCTATTTTTGCAGAGATCATCCTTGCAGCCAGGCTGAAAAGAAGAACCATGATTACAAGTACAGCAGAAGAAAACCAGGCGATCTCCGAAGCATTCGGATTTAAACTCCCCTCCGTCCGCATCACCCAGATATGAAGAGAAAGTGTCTCCCCGGGCCGGAACGGATTAAACGGGCAGGTAGGAGAAGTGAGATCAAAATTATTCCAGTTGATGTTTGTACTTTGTCCCGCCGTATAAAGAAGTGCTGCCGCTTCTCCGAATCCTCTTCCTGCCGCAAGGATTATCCCCGTGATGATGCGGGGCATGGCCGTAGGAAGGAGCACCTTCCGTATGGTCTGCCAGTGTCCTGCGCCGAGCGCCATGGATCCCATTTTATAGCCCTTCGGCAGTGACCGGATGGCATCCTCCGCCGTCGTTGTGATGAGCGGGATGCTCAGGATGGAAACTGCCGCCGCACCTGCCATCAGATTCCATTTCATTCCCGTCATCTGAATGAAAACAAGATAGCCGAACAGGCCGACCACAATGCTGGGAAGGGAAGAAAGCGATTCAATGCTGATCCTCAGAAATCTCAGAAATTTTCCTTCCTTCGCATATTCCGCCATATAGATCCCGGCTGCCGTACCGAGCGGGACACTGATGAGAAGGGACAGAAAAACAAGATAGACCGTATTGAAAAACTGATTGCCTATTCCTTTTTTTGTAAAGGAAGCAAGGCCGGGATAATACCCCGAAAATCCTTTCCAGATAATATAGCCTGCCAGCACGATCAGAAGAAGGATAAAAAATCCTCCCACAGCGCAGAAAACAACTGTCATGAAACGATCGGCAAAATGCGCACGGGCAATGACTTTATCGGACTTGCTGCGGCTACGTTTCATTTTTCTTCTCCTTCCCTGCTATCAGATGGATCACAAGGATCAAAAACATACAGATCAGAAGCAGAAGAAGTGCCATACTCCAAAGTGCTGTATTGGCTTCCCCGCCGTCCGCGGAGTTCCCCATATCGGCTGCGATGGCAGCCGTTAAATTCGATGTCGGCGAAAGCAGATCCTTCGGAAACGCCCTCGTCTTTCCGATTACCATGGCTACCGCAAGTGCCTCACCGAACGCACGGGATAATCCGAGTATGACCCCGGTGACAATCCCCGGCAGCGCCGCAGGCAAAACAACTTTCCGGATCACCTGAAAACGTGTTGACCCCATCCCGTATGCCGCCTCTCGATATAAATCAGGTACGCTTCGGATGGAGTCCGCAGCCATGGTCGTAATGGTCGGGAAAATCATGACCGCAAGGACCAGTGCCGCCGCCAGAACGGAAAACCCGCCCATCCTGGCATGAAACGCACGCTTGATAAAAGGTACCAGAACCGTAAGTCCTATCCAGCCGTATACGACCGACGGGATCCCTACAAAAATTTCAACCGCGGGACGGAAAACCTTTGTTCCGACCCGCGGTGAAATCTCTGTCATGAAAATGGCTGCCGCAAGCGAAAACGGAAGAGCAATCAGAAGGGAAAGGCCGCAGGTCAGGAGCGAGCCGTAAATATAGACGGCTGCCCCGACCTTTCCTCCCGCCTGGCCTACCGCATCTTTCGGCGACCATTCGGAAGAAAAAAGGAATTCACCCACACTGTGATTGAATACCGTGAAGGTCTTCGTTCCTTTGACCGCAAGGAAAATAACGATGGAGATCGTAAGCAGTATGATCATGACCCCGCAGGCGGTTATAATTCCCTTCCAGATCCGTTCTGTTTTGGCTTTCTTTTCATAAACCGAGTTATCTTTCATATTTTTTTACTGGTGGCTTGCTGCTGCATCCTGTGAAAGTTTGGAAGATACGCCGTATCCCATTGCTTCAATGTTGCCTGCGAACTCGTCGCCCATCATATAGTTGATATAAGCCTGGGCTGCTTCGGAGCCTTCGCCCTTGGTATACATATGCTCATATCCCCATACTTTATAGGTCCCGTTGTACGTATTGTCAAGTGTTGCATCCACACCGTCTATTGCGACCGCCATTACGGCATTGTCCTTGATGAGATACGGGAGCGCCACATACCCGATCGCGCCGTCATTTCCCTCTATGGTCTGCAGAAGCGTTCCGGAGTCATCGGTTTCGAGCGCCGCATTGCTTGCTTCCTCTGCCCCGCCGATCGCCCACTTTTTAAACAGGGCTCTTGTGCCGGACGATGCAGGTCTTGTGACCAGCATGATCTCCTTATCCGGACCGCCTGCATCTTTCCAGTTGGTTATTTTCCCGGTAAAGATATCCGTAAGCTGCTGTGTTGTGAGGTTGGTCACGCCGAGGCTCTTGTTTACGACTGCCGCCATGGTTACGGTACATACCTTATGATCCGTCAGGCCCTTGGCTACTTCCGCATCCAGCTTCTCTTCCGCAAAAACATCCGAGTTCCCGATATCCACGGAGCCGTCCGCCACCTGTTTCAGGCCTGTTCCCGATCCGCCGCCGTTTACTGCAATGGTACAGTCCGGATTTTCCTGCATGAAGTCTTCTCCTGCCGCCTGTGCAAGCGGAAGCAGTGCAGATGAGCCGGCCGCCGCCACGCTTCCCTTTATGGTGCCTGTTTTCTTTGCCGCTGCGGCGGTTGTGCTCTGACCCTCTGTTGTGGTCTGACCTGCCGTTGTGGTCTGATTCTCCGTTTTAGCAATTGTCTCGGCCGATGCAGTCCCGCATGCCGATAAACCGATCGCAAAAAGTCCTGCGATAATGATCGCCCCTAATTTTTTTCCTCTGTTCAGGTTTCTCATAATGATATTCTCCTCTCCGTTTCTTCCGGTATCCCGATATTTTCGTTCCGTAATTTTCTTTACAGAACCTATGTTAAATACCGAATGTAAAATGAAAAAGAGAAATGATGTTAAATGTATGTAAAGTCCCGCCAAACCCCCGTTTTATCAGCCATGCGGCCCTGATCAGCCGGCGATCCTCCTGTCATTCATGCGGCCTTTTCAGTCATGCGGCCTCATAATGAATTTTCCGTTCAGCAGTTCGGTGCGGATCACATTCACAAAGGCATTCGGATCTATCCTGTGGATCTCTTTCAGGATCTGCTTCAGTTCTTCGCTTCCCACCACCGAATAGATCAGTGTCCGCGGTTTCTCCTCGTAGGCACCCCTCGCCTCGATTTCCGTTGCGCCGTGTTCCGTTATTTTATGGATCTCCTCCGCTATTTCATGGGGGTAAGCGGTCACGATAAAAAGCGTGTTTTTCTTGTAATGTTTGTACATCGTATTGATAATCTGCACGGACACGAACTGGAAGATAATGGAGTACAGCGCCTTGTCCCACCCGAACAGGAACCCTGCCAGTATGAGGATGACCACATTTCCCGCCATGATGTAGTTCCAGGCATCGATGCCGTATTTTTCGGAAATAAAAATCGAGATGAAATCTGTCCCGCCGCTTGTCGCATTTGCAAAGAGGCAGAGACACACCGCAAGTCCGTTCACAATGCCTCCGAAAACGGAAATGAGAAGCGGATCATAGGTAATGGCATAATAGGGAAAGACCGTCGTAAGTACGGACACCAGCAGAATGTTGATGCAGGAATAAATCGTAAATTTTTTGCCCAGCTTCCTGAAACTCAGCAGTATCGGAAAAACATTGAATAAAAGATAAATCAATCCGTAGGATAAATTCACGCCGGAAAATTTTTCCGCGGCATTCACGATCATTACCGAAAGACCGGAAAAACCGCCCGGCAGAATGCCTCCTGTATGTACAAAGCTGTTGATATTCAGAGAAATCAGAATTGCGGATACCATACACAACAGGATCCGCCGGAATTCCTTCATTTTGATATTTCTCCTTTTTGTGAAGTCCTTTTTCCCACCTGCAGGCACGCCTGCGTGGGAAACGGACTTTTGATGTGGCCGACATTTGTAATATCACGGATTGCTCTGCACTTCGTGCTCCCGCAATCCTGCCAACCATTCGGAATTCATGGGGCCCCTGCCCCACTTCTGTCTGCGCTCCGCTGCGGTCGTTGCAGAGCAGACATCCACTGGATGTCTTGCAACTCATGTTTGGGCGTGTCCCAAGTCCTTTTTCCCACCTGCAGGCACGCCTGCGTGGGAAACGGACTTTTGACACTGAATTACAGTTTATTATTGAAACAAGTGTTGAGTAACATGACATTTTTCGCAAATTGACCGTTTATTTAAAAAATTGCTTATCCTATAATATTTCTTAGTTAAAATATGTTTTTTTTGTGAATATTAACGTCATTATAACAGATTTTAGGGAGATGGGTCTATGTTTAAGAGATTTTCTGAGAAAATGAAAAGAAGTATGGCTTTTGTCCTGTGCCTTTCCATGTCGGCTTCCCTTTGCCCCATTACGGCAAATGCGGAAATAACAGATTCGGTTTCTCCGACCTGCGATGAGGCCTATTATGTAAAAACGGACAGTTATGGGAATCCGACCGATGAAAGTATTGTGAAAAGCTATGTAATGAACGGAGCCAGCTCCATTACGGATTACGGCAGCTATACTTCCGTAAACAATTTAACGGACAGCACGAAACCGGTCGTTAAGGACGGGACCACCACCTTTGATTTCGGCAGCAATGCACCTGCCAGTTTTTATTTTGAAGGAAAAACCGACCAGCCTTACTCTACTCTTCCCTGGACTGTTTCCTGCTCCTACAAATTGAACGGCGTCCCGAAAAAAGCAGAGGAACTTGCCGGAGAAAAGGGCGTAGTCGAAGTCACTTTAAACCTGATCCCGAATAAAACCGCTTCCGAATATATGCAGGACAATTACACGCTGATTGCCGCTGCCATGTTCAATCAGGACGATATCCTTTCTCTGGAGGCCCCGGACGCCCAGGTAGAGACTCTCGGAAACATCCGTGCCGCCGTATTTATTGCCCTGCCGGGCGAAGAACAGCATTACACTCTCCGCATCGGCTCAAATGACTTTAAGTTTGACGGTTTCACCATGGTGATGGGCCCCCTCAATTCCGGAAGGTTATCCGATATCACCGACCTGAAAAAGGACAAGGAAGACATCCAGGATTCCTACGATGATTTTAATGCTGCCCTGGATGAAGTACTGGATTCCCTGGATGACATGAAGGGAAGTCTGAACCAGGCGGCCGACGGCATGGATGAACTGAACAAGGTCCGGGAAAACGTGCATTCCGAGAAGGATACCTTCTATTCCGATTTTGACGCCTTCCTGAACAGTCTTTCCCATGTTTCCTCCGAACTGAACCCCATAAGCGGTCATCTTTCCGCCGCCAATAATATTCTGACGGATTTCAGGCAAAACTTCACGGATCTGAACAGCACTCTTTTACAGACGAAAACAGATCTGGAAAGCACGCAGGATACCCTGGTCGATCTGCAGAACGATATGACGCATATCGAATATCGGGCAGATCTTCTGGATAATGATGCCAATGCGCTGAAGAAAGATATCGGCAGTCTGGAAACGCTTCTGAACAGCAGTACCAGCAAAACAGAGACAGAGGTCCCGGGAATTATTTCACAGATGAATCAGCTTTATCAGCTGTGGGAAGCCTATTACGGCGCGGCTACTCCCGCCGATGCAACCACGTATTCCTCAAAGGGCATCCTTGCCACAGACAGCGACGGACTTCCGGACGGGGATATCTATTATGATCTGAGCGGGAGTGTGGTCTGGACCACCGACAACAGTTCCGGTTATAAGACTTTTCCGCAGTTCGCGACCGAGATACTGATGAGCAAAGGGGCAACTTCGGATGAAGCAGCGCTTTATCTTTCCATCTGGGAAAACAAAAATCTCGTTACCACCTCCCTCACATCTTCTTCCACGGCACTTACCGGTGTTGCACAACTGCTGTCCGATTTGAAAGGTCTGCATACGGAGGAACTTCATTCCCTGACCTATAACCTGACGGATGACGGTCAGCAGGCTCTCGGCGATGTCTGGAACCTGTCGGCGGATGCCCAAAATGCCATAACCAAAATGGACAATATTCACACGACACTGGATAACTATATTCCGGAAGTACAGTCTGCCCTGGACGATGCGGCCTCTCTTGCCGATTCCCTGCAGGGAAGTGCAGACAGTCTGAATACCTTTATGCAGTTTGCAGAATCCATCATGAAGAAAAACAGCAAGTCCTTAAATGAGGGTGTTGACAAAACGCTGAAAAACGCTGCGGATATCCTGAGAAAAACTTCCGGCACCTTCAACAGTACCGATAAAATGAGGAAAGCCCAGGACTCCATCAAGTCCCTCATCGACAAAAAATGGGACAAATATACCGGAGAAGACAACAACATTTTCAAGATGGATCCGGATGCGGCCCCGATATCCCTTACCTCGGATAAAAATACCAATATCACCAGCGTATCCGTTCTCATCCGTACCGGTGAGATCAAAAATGATGAGAAAAAACAGACAGCGGAACAGACCGCTGCCAAACCCAAGACCACGATATGGTCCAGAATAGGTCAAATGTTCAAGGATATCTGGAGTTTCCTGACAGGGTGGATAAAATAATGGTCAAAAAATTTGCCACATGGCTTTCAAGACGTTCCAGGATAATCCTGTTCGTTGCTCTTCTCCTGCTCATTCCTTCCGCTGCGGGGTATTTTGCAACCGGAGTAAATTATGATATCCTTTCCTACCTGCCGAAAGATGTAAGGTCCGTTCAGGGTGAGAACCTTCTGGAAGAGCCGTTCGGCGCGGCGGCAACCAGCATGATGATCGTTGAAAATATGCCGGCAAAATATTCCGATGACCTTTTGAACCAGATCAAAAAGGTAGATCATGTCAGCAATGCTTTCTGGCTCAATAACATTGTAGGGATTCAGATCCCCACGGAAATACTTCCGGCCGATATTTCGGACAGCTTTAATTCCGGCGGCAACACCATGATGATCATTCAGTTTGACAAGCCGCCTGCTTCCAAAGAAACCATGCAGTCCGTAGCGAGTATTAAAAAGCTCATGAACAAAAACTGCTTTATGGCAGGAATGTCCTCCATGATAGAAGACACGAGGGAAGTCATTGATGCAGAGCTTCCCAAATATATCGGAGTGGCTGTCCTTCTGACACTGGCTGTCCTTCTGCTCAGCTTTGAGTCCTGGATCATTCCTTTTCTGTTTCTCGGCTGTATCGGAATGGCCATTATCTACAATATGGGAACCAATCTTTTTCTCGGACGGATCTCCTATATTACAAAGGCAATCGCAGCTATTCTGCAGCTTGCCGTTACCATGGATTATTCCATTTTCCTTTACCGGCGCTATGAGGAGGAACGTGCCCATTTTGAAGATAACCGGGATGCCATGGCGGAAGCCATTGCTGCGGCATTTACCTCTCTGTCCGGAAGCTCACTGACCACGATCGCCGGGTTCCTCGCTCTCTGTTTCATGCGGTTTACTCTTGGAAAAGATATGGGAATCGTCATGGCAAAGGGCGTCATCATAGGCGTGATCTGTGTGATCCTGGTCCTGCCTTCCTTTATCCTGATCTTTAATAAACAGATCGATAAATATCAGCATCGCAAACTGTTTCCGGATTTTACAAAAATGAATTCCGATATGATACGGCACAGATACCTGTATCTGATCATTTTCTTTGTCTGTCTTATTCCTGCCATATATTCTCAGGCACATGCGCCGGTATATTACAAAATGGATCAAAGTCTTCCCAAGACCCTGAATTCCATCCAGGCAAATGAAAAAATGAAATCCGATTTCAATATGTCCACGGAACATTTTATTGTTCTGGACGGTTCTCTGGACAATGCGGCCATGAGCAAAATGGAGGATCAGATCAGCGATGTCAAAGGGGTGGAGAAAGTTTTCTCCTACCATAAGCTGCTTGGAAAAGGCATCCCGGATTTCTTTGTTCCCGATAAGCTCCGGAATGTATTCAAGAGCGGAAACTATCAGCTTTTGATCGTTACTTCCGACTACGAAGTGGCATCCGATGATGTGAAGACGCAGCTTTCCGAACTTCAGACTGTCATAAATGAATATGATCCTACCGCATATTTCACCGGAGAAGCAGCCATGACGGAGGATCTGATCGCAATCTCAAACAACGATTTCAATGTCACAAATTACATCTCCATCGCACTGATTTTCCTGATCGAGGCAATCGTATTCCAGTCCTTTGGCATCCCTGTGGTCCTGATCTTGGCGATCGAACTGGCTATTTTCATCAACGAGGGTATCCCCTATTTTACGGACACATCTGTTCCCTTTATTGCGCCGACCATTATCAGCGCGGTCCAGCTGGGGGCTACCGTGGATTATGCCATTCTGATGACATCCCGTTTCCATGAGGAGATCCGAAACGGAAAAACAGTTAAGGAAGCTGCCATTATAGCAGGAAAGACCTCCGATCCTTCCATTATTACCAGCTCCCTGACCATGTTCTGTGCGACTCTGGGTGTGACCATTATTTCCAATATGGCGATCGTAAAGGAAATCTGCAACATGCTGGCAAGAGGCGCTCTTATTTCTGCAGTCATTACCATGTTCATTGTTCCCAGCCTGCTCTGCATTCTGGAACCCATTATCCGGAGGACCACCCGTCGCTGGAACGGGAAAACATTAAAGGAGAACCGGCTGGAAAAAGCGGCAAAAAAAGAAGTTCCCGTACAGACGGAAACTTCCGGACCCGTTGCCTGATGTCTGTCATGGGAACCTGCTTTGCATGACCCGTACCCTGCTTTCACGGGAGCTTGATCTGTATCCCCTGCTCCCGCAGTTGTTTCAAGGCTTCTTCTACGGACCGGTTTCGTTGGGCACTGCCCTTCACCCGGTCCGTAAAAATGGTTTCCAGAGCCATCAATATGTATTCCGGAGATTCTTTCACGTTTCCGCAAAGCCAGTTTTCGTAAAGAGCCGTAAGAGAAATTACCAGGAAATGCATGGAAAACTCGATAAGTTTTTCTTCTTCCTTTCCATAATGCGGCAAAAAATTATACGGGAAAGCATTTTTCTGAAAAATACTGCAAAGATCCTCATAAAAAAGCTGATCCATATATTCCCTGTTCTCGGACTTCAGGATACACAGACACTGGGCCTTATTGATCTGAATATAATGAAAGATATCCATCAATGCTTCCTGCCATGTCACCATGTTGCCGTGACGGCGGACACACTCTTCCGTTTCTCTGCGGATTTCCCATTTCAGGAGGTCATAGATGTCTTCAAAATAGTAATAAAAGGACTGACGTCTGATGTGAGTCAGATCCGTCAGTTCCTTTATTGTTATTTTTGAGAGAGGTTTGCCGGCCATGCACTTTTTCAGTGCAGCGCAAAGCAGCTCCCTTGTGTCTTCGTTCTTATTCTTCATCAGGATTCTTTTTCTTTCAGATGCTCGACCGCAGCGTATTCGATCTCCAGACCGTCCTGATACCGCTGCATGAAATCATTGAAGCCCCGGACGTCTTCCGGATCCGGATCCGCCACTGTTTTCTGCTGCCCGACAAAAATCCTGTTCTTCAGGAAATCCGAAAGCGTTTCTCCGTCTTTCTTATCTGTCAGGAAAGCTGCAAGAACAGCCATTCCCCATGCACCGCCCTCTCCTGCCGTTTCCATGATGCTCACGCGCGTATTGAAGGCTGCCGCCATGATCTTCTGTGCCACACCGGGCGTTTTGAATATTCCGCCGGCACCGGTAATTTCATCTATCGTTACCCCTTCCTGCTCCGTCAGAATATCCAGTCCCATCCTTACGGCGCCGAAAGCCGTGGAAATATTGGCGCGCATCAGATTGGAAAGGTTGAAATTGCTGTCCGGAAGTCTTGTGATCAGGGGACGTCCCGCATTTAACGGGAAAATATTTTCTCCGGAAAGGAAACCGTAGGAAAGAACGCCGCCGCAGTCCTTATCTCCCTTCATGGCTGTATTGAAAAGAATCCCGTACAGTTTCGAAGGATCCATTTTGATGCCGGCTTCCTCCGAAAATTCCCGGAAAATATTAGCCCATGCATTCAGGTCCGAAGAACAGTTATTCGCGTGTGCCATTGCCACCAGTTCTCCGGACGGTGTTGTTACCATATCGATTTCCGGATGGACCTTCGATAGTTCCTTTTCGAGGACGATCATTGCAAAAATAGAAGTTCCCGCCGAAACATTTCCGGTTTTGGCAGCAACGGAATTCGTGGCAACCATTCCCGTGCCGGCATCGCCCTCCGGCGGACAAAGCGGAATTCCGGGGACCAGATTTCCCGTCGGATCCAGTAATTTCGCGCCCTCGGCTGTCAGTGTTCCGGCCGCCTCTCCTGCTTTTTTCACATCCGGAAGAAGATCTTCCAGATTCCACAAAATCCCCTTTTGATGAACGAGATCATTAAACAGGGCTATCATGTGCTCATTGAATGTTCCTTTGGCAATATCGATCGGGAACATACCGGATGCATCTCCGATTCCCAGTTCTTTTTTCCCTGTCAGTTTCCAGTGGACATACCCTGCAAGGGTAGTAAAAAAACTGACATCCTTTACATGCGGTTCCCCGTTCAGAACCGCCTGATAAAGATGGGCTATGCTGAACCGCAAGGGCACGTTGTATTGAAACAAATCCGTCAGTTCCTTTACCGCGTCTCCGGTCATGGTATTCCGCCAGGTACGGAACGCTGTCAGCTGTCTGTCGTTTTTATCAAACGGGAGATACCCGTGCATCATGGCACTGAAGCCGATCGACTTTAGGGTTTTAATGGTTACGCCGTATTTTTCCGCGGCATCTTTTGCCATGGAAGCATAGGATTCCTGCACACCCGACCAGACTTCTTCCAGCGGATAGGTCCAGATATTGTTTTCCAGATGATTTTCCCAGTCTGAAGTTCCGACTGCAAGCGTCTCATACTGCTCGCCGAGAAGGACTGCCTTTATTCTTGTAGACCCGAGTTCAATCCCCAGTACCGCTTTTCCGTTTTCTATTGCCTGTTTTCCCGTATTCATTTTTTCCTCCCGGCATCGTACGATTTATATTTAACCCGGCAAGTCCCGCTGTCTTGCAATTTGCTCTGCTCGCTGCCCGGTTCACTCGCGACCATTATATCATATCCGATGATGCGGGTGTCAAACGTAATATCACGGATTGCTCCGCACTGCGTGGGAAACGGACTTTTGACACTGATATCATATCTCCGAAATGTTTTTTTCTCCGAAAACCGACTTCCAGTCTTGTCCGAACTGATCCACAGCGCTCAGGATTACCGCCTGCGAAAGGGCAGATTCCATAATGGCGGGATCAAACGTAGCCGCCTGGGCCCCTGCCAGAAATGCCCTGTCTATCTGACCGGCATTTTTAAAACTTGCCGCCAGGATTTTGGTGGGATAGCCATATTCGGCAATCATATCCGCAAATGAGGAGATCACTTCCTCCGGATCCCCGTCGTTGTTTTCTATCCGGTTGAAATACGGAGCCAGATAATCCGCTCCCGCTTCCATGGCGATCAATCCCTGTGTCTTTGTATAAACTGCCGTACCGGTCACCCGGACTCCGCGGGATTTTAAAGCCTGAATTGTTTTCAAACCCTCCATGGTCACCGGAACCTTAATGTAAACATCTGCATCGACCCTGTTGAGAATGGCATCCGCATCCTTCATCATTCCCTCGTGATCTTTCGCGGACACCTGAATATGCAGGCTTCTGCTTTTCCCGATCATTTTGCGTATCGTATTCATATGAGAAAAGAAATCTATCTTCCCTTCTTTTTTCACAATGGTCGGATTGGATGTGACGCCGCTGACCGGAAAGTACTGCAGATATTTTTCAATAGACTCCAGATGTGCCGTATCAAGAAGATACTCCATTGAATTCCTCCTAAATTTTTTTCTTCATGTTCATCCGTTATTCTTCAAAATTTCCGCACTTCTTTTTCACCCGTTGTTCTTCAGAAATTCCCGTACTTCTTTTTCATACGGAACAGACGGGATCCCGCCGAATTTTTGAACACAGAGTGCTGCCGTTGCATTCCCGAACTTTGTAAATTCCGTCAGCTCCTCTTTTGTCAGTTCGGAAGGCTTTCTCCCTGTCTTCACATACTGGCTGATGAAACCGCCCCAGAAGGAATCGCCGGCTCCGGTAGCATCCACGGCTTTCACCCGGAAACCGGGGACCAGAACGCCGCCATCTCTCATTGCCGCATAGACACCATCCGCTCCCAGTGTGACAGCCACTACGGACGGTCCCATGGAAAGAAGGATCTCCGCCGCCCTGCGGTAATCTTTTTCTCCTGTCAGTAAAACACTCTCTTCATCCGAAACTTTCATCATGTCCGCCGTTGCAATAAGGCTCTTCATTCCGTTTATGGCTTTTTCCTCACTGTCCCAGAGGGAAGCACGGTAATTCGGATCATAGGATATGACCGCACCGGATTTCTTTGCAAACTTTATGGATTCCACGGTAGCTGTCCGGGAAGGATCCACGGTAAGGGAAAGGGAGCCCGTATGAAAAATCCTTGTTGACTGAAGAAGATCCTGATTCACCTCTTCAAATTTCAGCATGGTGTCCGCCCCCGGCTTCCGGGCAAAAGAAAATTCCCGTTCTCCGTCCGGTTCCAGCGCAACAAAAGCAAGCGTTGTAAAAACGTCTGATGAAATGACCAGATTGGAAACATCTATTTTTTCTTTTTCAAGCGTTTCTTTCAGGAAAAGGCCGTGCATATCGCTGCCGACTTTCCCGATAAAAGCGGCTTTTCCGCCCATATGGCTGACTGCCGTCAGAAAATTAGGCGGCGCACCGCCGGGATTCTGTTCAAACAAACGCATCCCGTTTGCGCTTTTCCCCACATCCGTAAAATCGATCAAAAGTTCTCCGAGTCCGATCACATCCATACTTTTTTCCATAAAATCCCTCCGCACTTTCTTTTGAGTTTTCTCCGTTCGGATTTCCGGCTCAGTCACTGCCGATTTTTATCATGGCCTTTCCTGCTCTTCGTAATTCCGGATTTGAAAACACTTCCGTTATTTCATCCAGCGGAAGTACCGTGGTAATAATGCTCCGGACATCCACTCTTCCGGATTCCAGTACCTTGACGGCACGGCTGAATGTATACGGATTGATAAAAGAAGAAGTAATGTGCAGTTCTTTTTTAAAAACCTCGTTTGCATCCAGCGGGAAAGTATTTCCTTCCCCCGAAAGACCAAAGAGCATTACGGTTGCCCCCATTCCGGCAAAACGGACAGCATCCGCCTGCGTATGAACATTTCCGATACATTCTATCACACAATTTACATTTTCAAAATTATCGGTAAGGATCTTTTTTACATTTTCTTTGGTCGGGTCAATTGTCAGCGTGGCTCCCAGCTTCTTCGCAAGGTCTCTCTTTTCCTGTACAGGCTCGGAAAGGATTACCTGCGTGGCTCCGGCCATTGCCGCCAGCTGCAGCATGATCATGCCGATCGGCCCGCCGCCCATGACAAGAACCGTATCTCCGTCCTTAATCCGGCAAAGATCAATTCCGTGAAGACAGCATGACATGGGTTCCGTCATGGCTGCCGTCATAAAATCCAGACTGTCCGCAATTTTATATACCTGCTTGGAATGTACGACCGTATACTGCGCAAAGCCGCCGTCTGCCGTTGTTCCTATTCCGATGTTGTCCGTACAGAACTGTTCCATTGCATTGCTGCAGAAATAACAGGCGCCGCACATATCATTCGGGTCTGCGGTCACACGGTCTCCTGGCTTTACATTTTTTACTTTGGAACCGACTTCCTTCACGACCCCCGAGAATTCATGTCCGGGAATTAACGGCGGTGTAACGGTAAAAGCACCGTTCATGCCCTTGTAGATATTGATATCCGTTCCGCAGACACCGCAGTACCTGACTGCGATCAGGACTTCATCTTCTTTCGGTTTTTTATCCGCAACTTCTTCCACACGGATATCTTCCGGTCCGTGATAAACTGCTGCTCTCATAATTTTCTCCTGATTAAATATTTTCAATAAAATTCCGAATATACTGTAATGCGGCGCCTGATGCAGAGGCTTCCGTAACACAGCTGCACTGCTTTACATACGTTTCCGCCTTATCATCAAACGGGAACCTTTCATCAATCCGTTTGCACAGTTCATCCAGATAGTCGGATATGAAAGACCCCACATACCCACCCAGCACAATGGTACAGTCCAGCATCACGCGAATATTGGAAATACCAAGTGCAAGATTATCCAGATAGACATCCCAGAGTTTTGCCGCTCCTGCATCGCCCTCTTTTAAAAGCCTGAAGAAATCCTCCAGACTTCCATCCGTATAGGCATCCAGAATGCCTGCCCGGCATAACGTATCAAAGCATCCCTTTTTCCCGCAGTAGCAGGTCTCCCCGTTTTGCGGTACCAGCACCATGTGCTCGACAAGACCTCCCTTATGGGTGTCTCCCTCGTATATCTCATTGTTTACGATCACGCAGCCGCCGATGCTGTTTACAAGGCTTAGATAAAAGGCATTGTGCAGTTCCGGATTTGACCACAGTTCGGCAAAGCCCGCTGTATAAGCATCATGGCATAAACGGCTCGGATACGGAATGTAGGCAGCTATCTCCGTTCTTGTCTTCCCCGTGAAATCTCTGCCGGACACATTGAACGTTTTTCCGTAGGTTACTTCTTCCCCGTCTTCGGAAACAAGACCGGGAACCGCTATGCCCACTCCCAGAAGATCTTCATCGAGGATCTTTGACATAACCTTTACTTTTTCAACCATCTCGCCGAGTTTCTGAAGATAAAGAACATTGTCAGGCTCAAACAGGATATGTTCTTTAAGCTGGTTTACCACTCTGCCCGAAAAGTCCACGGAAACAACGCTGATATGATGTTCCGTCAGATAGGCTCCGATTGCAAATTTGGGGTTTTGAATATAGGTATATGCCGTTGCATTTCTGCCCCCGCCTATCGTCTGAATTTTCCGTGATGTGTCCACAAGACCCATCTGTTCAAGATAGTTTAAATTATTGGTTACCGTCGGCAGGCTCATTTTCAGAGCCACTACAATATCCTGTCGGGAGACAGAACCCTTTTTCCGAATATACTGATAAATCAGCTGCCGGTTTCTCAATTTTATTTCTCTTGACCTTAATCTCTGCATAATCCACCCGTAGTATGAGGCAATCCGTGATATTGCTTTTGGCAACTACATCATTATATATGATATATCCTGTTTTTCAACAAATCCCGTTTTCTTTGGTATACTCTGTTTTTAATAAATCCCGCTCTCTTCCTGCCATTGACAGAGCAATGTCACGGAAAAAAGCGGGACCGTTCAACAGCCGATATACTCTGCGTTTCCCATGAATGCTTATGTGATCTGTTTTTTCTTTGACATACAGTCAATGCCGACCGCAACCGCAAGAACCAGTCCTTTTACGACCTGCTGCGTATAGGTACTTACATTCATCAGGATCATGCCGTTGGTCAGAGATCCGATGATCAGAACGCCGGCAATGACACCGGAAATCCTTCCGACACCGCCGTTAACGGAAACGCCTCCCAGAACAACGCAGGTGATGACATCGAATTCATATCCTTTTCCTGCTGTATTCTGAGCGGAAGCCGTACGGGAAAGCATGACTATCCCTGCCAGTCCTGCAAAGAAACCGGATAAAGCATAAATCAGATATTTCATTCTTCCGACACGAATGCCGGAAAGCTCGGCAGCTTCTTCATTTCCGCCGATCGCATAGAAATACCTTCCGAAATAAGACTTGTTCAGAATAAAACTTCCGATCAGGAAACAGGCGATCATGATAATGGCGGATACGGGGATTATTCCCACTGCGGTTTTTCCGAACAGATCGAAATCCTTTGTGAAACCGGAAATCGGAAGACCGCTTGACCAAAGGTAAGAAAGCCCTTCAAAAATCGTCTGCGATGCAAAGGTTGCGATCAGAGCGGGGATCCCGATCGAGGATACCATAAAGCCGTTCAGAACACCGACCAGAACTGCAATGGCAAGAGAAATCAGTGTTGCCACCCACATATTGATTCCCATTTTCACCATCATCCATGCACAGGCAATGTTCACCAGTGTGATAATGGAACCGATGGAAAGATCGATTCCTGCGATCAGAATAACAAATGTCATACCTACCGATGCAATCCCGTAAACCGCGACCTGACGAGATATTGCCACCAGATTGGATGGTTTGATGAAATTTTTATTGGCGATTGTAAAAACAATGACCATTACGATGTAAACCAGCCAGATTGCATTTCCCTTAATCAGCTTTTTCAACTTAGACCGCCTCCTTATCTTTGTTATCCTGAATGCCCGAAGCATACGTCATGATCCGGTTCGGGTCAAATTCATTTTTCTGAAGCTCACCGACTATTTTTCTTTCCGACAAAACAATAATGCGGTCCGACACTCCCATTAACTCTTCCATTTCCGATGAAATCATTAAAATGGTATGTCCCTGTTCCACCAGTGCATTGATCAGTTTATAAATTTCAAATTTGGCGCCGACATCAATTCCCCTCGTCGGTTCGTCAAAAATGATCAATTGGGAATTTGCAGCCAGCCATTTCCCGAGAATGACCTTCTGCTGGTTCCCTCCGGATAGATTTTTGCCAAGCTGATCCAGAGAAGGTGTTTTGATCTGAATTTCATTTTTGAATTTCTCTGCCGTATTTTTTTCGGTTTTTGTATTGATGACGATCCATTTGGATATCCGCTCATAGACCGGCATATTGATATTATGCTTGATGGAAGTACCCAGCAGGATTCCGTGTCTTTTCCTGTCTTCCGGAACCAGAGCAATTCCGAGATCGATCGCTTCTCTCGGGTCTTTCGGCGCGATCTCTTTCCCGTTGAAAATAATTTTCCCGGATTCCAGCTTTTTCATTCCGAACAGGATTTCCGCAAGCTCCGTACGCCCTGCGCCGACCAGTCCGCCGAGTCCGAGGACCTCTCCCTGATAAAGCTTGAAACTGATGTCCTGATCCCCGTTTCCGTAAACATGCTGCAGCTCCAGAACCACCTTGGATTGATCTACATGGGATACCCGCGGCGGGAATTTTTCCGTCATGGAACGTCCGACCATAAGATGGATCAGATCATCCACATTGGTCTCCCCTGTATTTAATGTTTTGATGTACTCCCCATCTCTCAGAACCTCGACCCTGTCCGTCAGATCCATGATCTCATCCAGACGATGAGAAATATAAATGATGGAAACACCTTTCTGCTTCAGGAGTCTGACAACCGCGAACATATTCTCTACTTCCCTGTTTGTCAAAGGAGCAGAGGGCTCATCCATGATCAGAACCTTTGCGTTCTGCTGGATGGCCTTTGCGATCTCGATCATCTGCTGATAACCTATTGAAAGATTTTTCACCAGTTCCTTGGGATTTATTTTTATATGTAGATTTTCAAACGCCTTGGCAGATTCCGCTTCCATGGCTGCACGATCAATAACGATACCCTTCCGGATCGGATGACCCAGAAACAAATTCTCCGCTGCCGAAAGCTCACCGACGTTATTGAATTCCTGATAAATAATGGCAATTCCGTTTTCCGAAGCAAGCTGTGGGCTCATATGTGTGAATTCCTTGCCATTAACCTTGATCTTTCCGGATGTCGGAATAACCGCACCGGAACAACATTTGATCAATGTGGATTTCCCCGCACCGTTTTCACCGATCAGACCAAGGATTTCTCCGGATTTCAGCTCAAGCGTTACATCTTTTAATGCAACAACACCCGGATATTCTTTTCTGATATGTTCCAGTTCCAGAACAAATTCTTCGCTCATTTTCCGCAATACCTCCTGCTTACGCAAGGTTTCAATCGATAAACGGTTGTGGAATTACTGGAATCCCACAACCGTTTTCAAAGTTAAACTTCCGAATTCATTACTTCATCTGAGACAGAATATCCTTTGCGTTGTCATTCGTAATCTTGCTTGTTCCTCTGTAAACGATCTGAGAGGTAAGCTTGCCGGAAAGGATGGCTGCATACATCTTCGCACATGCGGTTGCAGTATCAACATCAGATCCTTCAAAGCCGATGATTCCCTTGGAAGCCTGGTCGCCGGACAGAAGCTGTGTCAGCTGCTGCTTGGTAACGTCTGTCGTGAATACGCCGCAATCCTCCGGGATCTTGTTGTTGTAATGGGTAACAAGAGCTTCATTTGCACCGATCATAGCGCCTGCACCGACACCTGCAATAACCTTGCAGTCCGGATGAGCCTGAAGAACGGTTTCAACTGCTGTCTGAGCTTTGTTTGCTTCAATACCGGCCTGTTCTGATACGACTTCATATTTGCCGGAAGCGGTATCTTCAAGTCCTGCCTTGATTCCGTTTGCTCTTTCAAGAAGAACCTTTGTCTGCGGATATCCGATTACGCAGACCTGAGCTTTTTTATCTGCCGTGTAATACTTGTTGATGAACTCTCCTGCCATTACGCCGATATCATGTCCGAGCGCTGTGTTGTCAAGGACCCAGTCGCCGTCGGTGTTTGTCATCGGATCATCCCAGCACATAACCTTGATTCCCTTGTCACGTGCAGCCTTGCATGCATCTTCTACTGCATTTGCATCGGAAGGATGGACCATGATCAGATCGCAGCCGGAAGAAACGAAGTTCTCGATCTGTCCGATCTGTGTTTCAGAGTTGTCATCGCAGGCAACGATCGTATAGGAAGCGCCGTTTTTATCAAGAACTTCCTTCAGAGCGCTCATAACGCCGGCCCAGTATGCATTCTGCAGAGACTGAATGGTGATGCCGAGTTTCTTGCCTTTTAATGCGCTTAAATCAATTGAATCGTAGAATGCCTTGTCTGCCTTGATTCCCTTGGTAGCCGCTGCCGCTGCCGTAGTAGCCGCTGCTGCTGTGGTTGCTGCTGCCTTTGTGGTCTCTGCTGCCTTTGTGGTTTCTGCTGCTTTTGTGGTCTCTGCTGCTTTTGTGGCTGCTGCTGCCGTAGTTGCTGCTGCTGTGGTTGCAGTCGTTGAAGATCCGCCGCAGCCTGCCAGTGAAGATACTACCATTGCCGCTGCAACAAATATAGCCAATACTCTTTTCCTCATAACTAATCCTCCTTTTTTTTTACGGTTCCCTTATTTGAGAACCATCTATCCTTATTTCGCAGGAATGATTTGATCCCTGTGAAAATCAGAAGCAGGTAAATGCACCGTCACAGATCACATCGGATCCAGTAGTAAAGGTGCTTGCATCGCTCGCAAGATAAACGCAGATGCCCTGAAGTTCTTCCGGACGTCCCAGTCTTCCCATCGGAGCCATTGCATTCCATTTCTTAATAAGCGGTTTCAGCTTCGGCGCGTTCATAATAAGTTCCGTGCCGATATATCCCGGGCTGATGCAGTTCACACGCACATTTTTCTTTGCCCACTCAACCGCGAGGGACTTTGTCAGCAGGATAACCCCCGCCTTGGAAGCATTGTATGCACACTGCGGCTGCGGTACATTGACAATGTGTCCGGACATGGAAGCCGTATTGATGATGGAGCCGCCGCCATTTTTCAGCATATATTTTCCTGCTGCCTGTGCGGTCAGGAAAACACCGTTCAGGTTAACATTGGTAACCTTCAGCCATTCCTCATAGGTCATCTCTTCCGCGGGTTTATTGATGCAGATCCCGGCATTGTTAAATGCAACGTTCAGGCCGCCAAGGCTCTTGACAACTTCTGCGATCATCTTATCGACCTGCGCCTGTTTTGTAACATCGCATTTCAATGCAATGACTTTACGCCCGGTCTTTTTGGCAATTTCGGCCGCCGTCTCTTTTGCCTTTGCAAGATTGACGTCCACAATGGCGACATCCATTCCCGCCTCTGCAAATGCGGTAGCGACTGCCTTCCCTATTCCCTGCGCTGCTCCTGTAACATAGCCTTTCTTTCCCTTTAAACTCAATTTATCGTTAATAGTCAATTGAAACTCTCCTCCCTGGACCGGTTTTCGGTTCGTTATATTTATATCAATGTATTATATAAAACACATTTATAAATATCATTCATATAATATATTTTTTTTCTTTTCCGTGCAATATGTAATATTGCCGAAAAGTATTGCCGAAAAACGTCATTTTCAACAAGAACCTTTTATCCTTCCGTAATCTTTACAACCGACTTCACGATGTTGGCCTTGTCCTGAACACTCTGGTCCATCGCATTCTGAATATCGGAGAAGTCAAAAATATTCGTAACGACTCCCTTCAGATCGACCTTTCCGTTTGCCACTGCATCAATTGCCATCGGATAAATATGACGATACCGGAATACCGTCTTAAAGGTAACTTCCTTATCCAGTGCGAGACTCATCATTACATTCATATAACCGGTTTTCCCGTATCCCACCAGAACGATGTTGGAGCCTTTGCGGACTGCCTGAATGGCCTGATTCGTGGTGATCTCCGTTCCGGCGGTTTCGATTGCAAGATCAAAGCCCTCCCCTCCCGTAATTTCCGCAGTTCTTTTCAGGAGGTCTTCTTCCCTGGCGTTGATCACGCCTGTCGCGCCCAGTTCCAGCGCCTTGTCCAGACGTTTCTGCATAATATCCACTACATAGACATCGGTCACGCCCTTTGCCTTGCAGGCCATCATGGACATCAGTCCGATGCAGCCGGCTCCGAAAACAACCGCTTTCTGTCCCAGATGGGCATCCCCCTGATTCGCCGCATGGAATCCTACCGCCAGCGGTTCGATCAGCGCGCCTTCCAGCGTACTGACATTCTCCGGGAGTTTAAAGCAAAGCGTTTCCGGATGTGCCACATATTCCTGAAAAACCCCGTCAACCGGAGGAGTTGCAAAGAAAGAAACCTCCGGGCACAGATTATATTTTCCTTCTCTGCAGAAACGGCAGTGTCCGCAGGTTTTTCCGGGTTCCAGCGCCACACGGTCTCCGATTTTCAGCCCCTTGACGTTCTTTCCTGTCTCCACAACAACGCCGCCCGGCTCATGTCCGAGAACGAACGGAGGCTTTACCACATAAGCGCCTATGGCTCCGGTCTCATAATAGTGCATATCACTGCCGCAGATTCCCACATACTCAAGTTTTACCAGAACCTCATCGTCCCCGGGCTGCGGTATGGGTCTTTCGGTATATCCCATTTTTCCGATTCCCAGCATAACAGCAACTTTCATATTTCCTTCCATAACAATCTCCTTTTTCTGTTTGATTTTTTGAAGAACCTTCTGTCAGATCGAATCTATAAAATCTTCAATGGTATAAATGGCCGCCCCGAGTGCGGAGGCCTCTATCCGGTAGGAACAGGCTCTGACGTAAGAACCGTCATCCCCGAAAATATTCCGTTCGGCAAGTTTTTTTCTCAGCTCCGGGATATAAGGTTCTATCTGACTTCCTACATAACCGCCGAGAACAATTTCACAGTCATAGCACATCCTCAGATTATCCACGCCGATTGCGAGATCATTCAGGTATTCTTTCCAGATCTTTGTGAAAGCCCTGTCTCCCTCTTCCATTTTTTTGAAAAACAGTTCCAGGTTTCCGTCTGCCGGATCCGCCAGACAAAGTGCCGAACAGTATGCATCCAGACAGCCCTTTTTTCCGCAGTAGCACTGTTTTCCGCCGGGGTGGATTACAATATGTCCGAACTCTCCAGCTCTCCAGTTATCTCCGAGATACATGTGGCTGAGAAGACTGTCCGCGCTGCTTATGATTACATTTCCCTCTTCTTCCTTCCCGTAAACAAAAGATCCTCCGACAGAATTGCTCAGAGAAAGATAAGCCATGTTTCCTTTCAGGCCTCCTCTGGAGCATTCCGCAAACACGCCTGCATTCGCATCGTTCAGCAGGATGCACGGGTACGGGATATATTTTGTGAATACCGTTCCCCGTACCGCATCCAGTCCGAGCACCCCCGAATTTGTGATCCAGTCATGGTTCCCGTCAATAATGGCCGGAAGCGAAATCCCGACCCCCTGAATCTTTTTTAAATCAATCCCGGACACGGCAAGAAATTCCTTAAGAATGTCTCCCATCGCACGAAAATAAGAATCTGCAAAAAGAAACGGTTTCTGAATTCTTTTATGGCTCAGAATGGACCGTGACATATCCGTCAGGGCAAGCGTGATATGATTTCTTGTAATATCCATTCCCACCGCATATCTTGCATCCCGTATAACGGAAATTGCCTTTGCTTTTCTGCCGCCTGTCGATTTAAGTTCCCCCGCATCTTCCACAAGCCGGGCTTCTTTTAATTCATTGATGATCTGGAGAACCGTAGGACTGCTCAAATTCAATTCAAAAGCAATCTTCGGCATGGAAGAGCGGCCGGAATTGTTCAGGAATCTGTAAACACGATTTCTGTTCACGCGTTTTACTTCCGTACTGTTTGTTCCCTGTCTCATCTTTTTCCCCGCGCCTGCGTTCCCGATGAGTCCGCAAACTTCCTGTACGACTTTACTTATAACTTTAATAAAGTTATTACATAAGAGATCATAGCACAGGTCCTTTGCTTATTCAAGCAGAAATTTTTTCTGAATTATCGTCTGAATTATCGGGTGCGATTCTCTTGACAAAAGCATGAATACATTATATAGTTTTAGAAACTACATAATACGGAGGTGCAGACTTGAATAGTTCAAAAACAGCACTATTGATCGATTCCGGATGCGACCTGAGCAATGAATTGATTTCCCGCTATGATATCAAAGTAGCACGGCTGACCATCATATATCCGGAAAAAGTGTACGCGGACGGACAGGATATTGAACCTGAAACCGTTTATGAACGTTTCCCCGGCACCATCCCGAAAACATCTTTGCCCGGTATCCAGGATGTTCTGGACATTCTTCATTCCATCCGGGAAGAGGGCTATGAGAATGTGATCGGAATTACCATTTCAAGCGGTCTTTCCGGAACGTTCAATGCAATACGCCTGGCCTTTGAGGAACAGACACAGTTAAAGACATTTGCTTTTGATACAAAAAATATCTCCATCGGATCCGGAATTTATGCTGTATGGGCAGCACAGAAGCTGGAAGAAGGATGGAGTTTTGAAGATACCGTCCGGGGACTTGAAAATAAAATACATGACTCAAAGCTGTTCTATTATATGGATACGCTTGACTATCTTGCAAAGGGCGGACGCATTACCCCGTCTATTGCGATTGTAGGAAAAATCCTGCATTTAAAACCCATCATCTCCTGCAATGATGACGGCATTTATTATACGGTCGCAAAAATACGGGGTGCCGCAAAAGGGCTTTCCAAGCTGTTGGAGCTGGAAGTTCAGGCAGCCTCGGAGATGAAGGGAACCATCTGGGCTTCCGTCATGAGCGGCGGAACTTCCACCGATCCGACAGGCCGGTTAAAAGAACAGGTCCTGAGCGCCAGAAAAATGCTTCTCGAAAAACTCCCGAATGTGAAAATCGTTCTGGAAAAACAGATCACCGCATCCATGGCCATTCATACCGGTCCGGGTCTTATCGGAATCAGTCTCTTTGCCGCGGATTAAATGATACGGCCGCCAAAAGTAAGATTCCGGATCACAGCTTCATATCCGGCATTTCTTTTTCCGCAAGAAACAGAAGAACCTTTCCGTCGCTGATTTTTCCGAGATAGTTTATGATCATTCGGACGGATATCTTTTTCCCGTTCCCGTCCAGTGTGGCGAAAATAAAATCCGCTGTTCTGTTCCGGTCGGAAATCCCATCCGTTATTTTACGTATCTTCCCCCTATCGTGCAGGGAAGATTTTTTTTCCATTAAATCCTCGACTTCAAAAATGTTTCTGCCGTAGCCGAATATCCGGTTATAAGCCTCGTTAACGCGCAGCGGGAAACATTCATTCTCCGTAATCTCAACAACGCCTAATGGCTGCTGGATCTGGTCGGATAAAAATTCGACATACGGATTTGAAGTCCATACAGCTTCATTGACCGGTGATATATTCTCCTCTTCCCGGACAATTTCACCCTTCTTCTTTTCACGGACTATTTTTTCATATTCCTCGACCGGCATCGGCCTTGCAAAATAATATCCCTGCACATAGCCGCATCCGATGCTTCTTAAAAAATCGGTCTGCCGGCTTGTCTCCACTCCCTCCACGATGACCGGAAGAGAAAGCCATCCTGCCATTCGGATGATGGAAGAAAGGATCCGTTCGCTCCTGACCGTTTTGTCATCTCCCGCAAGGAATTTCATATCGATCTTCAAAATATCCACCGGGATATCCTTTAACGTATTCAAAGAGGAATATCCGCTTCCGAAATCATCCATCATGACAACAAACCCTTTTTCCTGCAGCTCCCGGATGACCCTTTTCATTATCTCGGGATTGTCCATATAGGCGCTCTCGGTAAGTTCCAGATTGAGCAGTTTTGTCGGGATATTATGAGCTCTGACCAGAGAGGTCAGATTACTGACAATATTCGGATTATACATATTGGCACGTGAAATGTTAACGGAAACCGGTGCCGGATCCAGTCCTTCATCCAGCCATTTCCGCAAAAGAGTACAGACCGCATCCCACATATAATAATCCAGTTTGCCTATAAAACCGTTCCGTTCAAAGATCGGAATAAATACATTCGGAGAAATAATCTCTTTCTGCGGTTTGATCCAGCGTACCAGTGCTTCCGCACCGCATGCCCTATTGGTTTTCAGGCTGTATTTCGGCTGAAAGAAAGGCTTAAACTGCCCCTCGTCAAGGGCATTCTGCATATCATTGATGATTTCCTGTTCGCGGAAATAAGCTTCGTGCATGCTGCGGTCATAATAGCCGATAAAAACATTGTATTTTCCTTTGCAGGCCTTTGAAGCCACGGAGGCGCATTCATACATGCTCTCCGCAGAATTCTCCCGCTCCTCAACTGCATAAATCCCGTAAGTGGGCTTGATGAAAAAATCAACATTATAGGACATGATTTCTTTCTTGGTCTGCTCTATAAAAGAGTTGATTTTTTCGGAATCATTCGGTACACAGACGCAGAAAACATCTGCCATAATACGGCCATATGCACTGAATGGAAAAATATCACAGGCTCTTTCCAGGCTGTTTCCCATATATTTCAAAAGCATATCGCCGCCTTTTTCACCCCAGAAAGAATTCAAAAGATTAAAGTGATCAATATCAAGACGAATCATTGCAAATTCCGTTTCCGGATGATCTTCAATTAAACTTTGTGTGTTTTCAAAAAATTTTGTGCGGTTATAAAGACCTGTCAGCAGATCATGCTCAGCCGTATGCTTGATCTGCTCATAAGCACCCAACTGGCTTCTGGCAATTGCATTTTTTAAACGGCTGATGAGAATTGCCGGCTGATACGGTTTGGAAATAAAATCCCAGGCTCCCATATTCAAAGCCCGGCTCTCCGCTTCCTCTCCCGTAGATCCGGTCAGGACAATGACGGGGATCCCCTCATGCTTAGTCCCGCGGATATGATTCATAAATCCATACCCATCCATAACAGGCATCATCACATCAAGGAGAACCGCATTGATCCTGCCCTTATCTCTTTCCAGGATGTCCAATGCCTCCTGTCCGTTGGCAGCTTCCCGCGTGTCATATTCGCGAGACAGAATATTTTTCAGGATTTCTCTGTTGATTTTCTGATCGTCGACGATCAGAATGATCTGTTTATTATCCCCTGCCATTTTAGCCCCCGTAAAAGTATACCAACCTTGTTAGGTTTGCTTTGAGTATAAACTTTATATTTATTATATCTCTATCCTGTCATCCATTGCAATCTTAATTTATGTTTACAGCTGGTTTGCCTAACCTGAATTGCTCCTGATTTGCTGAATCCCGAAATGAAAGCCAAAATACCGCTCTGCATTTCCGAACCGGAAAAGGTATTACAGACAAGTCATACACAAAAAAGCAAGGCATCTGTCTGCCTTGCTTTTTTATCCCAAACGTGAGGAGAAAAACAATTCTGTATTTTTTACTGAGCCATCTGCATCAGCATGCCTGCACTGGAGCTCGATCCGCTTGTCTTTGAGGAAGCTGTTTTGGAAGAAGATGTCTCCGAGGTACTGCTTCCGGAAGAAGCCGGTGCTTCAAACGACGTGCTCTTGGAACCGATGACAGTTCCCACAACCGGCAGAGACAGGGAATGATCCACCGAATAAGACTGATAACCGAAAAACACGGCAGCACCTATAGACAACGCCATCAGCATGGATAAGCCCTTAAATCCGTTTCCCTTTTTCTTCTTTGTATTCTTCATTTTCGTATCCTCCGCAAAGCCTTTCGGCTGTTTTTTTCTTTTCTACTGCGGAGTATACCTTTTCATTCTGAAACGGGACTGAAAAAAACATTTTTTTTATAAATACAATCAGTCCTCGTCCGTTATCCCTTTTTCTTTCAAATACTCTGCCACATCTCCTACTGTCTTGAATTTTTCCAGATCTTCCGTAGGGATCTCTATTTTAAACGTATCCTCCATGGACATGACCATTTCGAAAAGATCGAGAGAATCCGCCTTCAGATCCTCCTTGAAATTCGTTTCCCCGGTAATCGTGCTTTCATCTGCATTCAACTGCTCTGCAATCATTTTTCTGATTTTTTCCGGCATACCGTAACCTCCTGAATTTTAAGATCACAACCGAACCCGGTCCCCATGGAATTCCGAACGGTTGGCAGGATTGCGGGAGCAATCCGTGATATTACTTTTGCGACCATCATAATATAGGGTCTGACAGCTGTCAAGGAAACTTCATTGACAAACTCCTTCGGAATGGTACTATTTCTGTAGACAGGAAAGGCGGTGCAAATGCAGAATCAGTTTTCACGTACCCAGCTTCTGCTGGGGAAAGAAGCAATGAAAAAACTTGCCGAATCAAAAGTAGCTGTTTTCGGAATAGGCGGCGTAGGAGGTTTCGCGGTCGAGGCGCTTGCCAGAAGCGGGATCGGATCTTTTGTCCTTGTAGACGATGACCGGATCTGCCTCACCAATTTAAACCGGCAGATCATCGCCACACACAAGACCGTAGGGCTTTATAAGGCGGATGTAATGAAAGAACGGATCCTGGACATCAATCCGAAGGCCGATGTGGAAGTCCGCAAATGTTTTTATCTGCCGGAAAATGCTTCGGATTTTGATTTTTCCTCCTATGATTATGTGATAGATGCCGTAGATACCGTTACTGCCAAAATAGAACTGATCCTGCGGGCAAAAGAAGCAAAGGTCCCTATCATCAGCTGCATGGGAGCCGGCAACAAACTGGATCCTTCAAAACTGCAGGTAGCCGATATCTATAAAACCACCATGGATCCTCTTTCCAAGGTCATGCGTCACGAGCTGAAAAAACGCGGTGTCAAAAAACTGAAAGTTGTATTTTCCACGGAAAAACCCATCCGCCCGATCGAGGATCCCGAAATCAGCTGCCGCAGTCACTGTATCTGTCCTCCCGGTACGCAGAGAAAATGCACGGAACGCCGCGATATTCCCGGAAGCACCGCTTTTGTTCCGTCTGCCGCCGGTCTGATCATTGCCGGTGAAGTCGTTCGGGACCTTGTGAAATAAAGTTTAAAACATCTGCCCTTTTTATTTCATTTCCTTGATGAAGGAAAGAATGGTATCCTTATCCATTCCGCCTGCAGAATTGCTCACATCAATGGCATAGGAATAGCCGCCGGATGTCCATACGGCAGTGCTGACCTTTCCGTTGCTTCCGCGCAGTTTGACACTCATTCCATTCACATCTTCCGTAGTGTTTTCCGCGTATGTATTATAGTCTCCTGAAATGTCCTCTGTGCCTTTTGCCTTTCTCAGCAGCAGTTCCGCATCTCCGTTTTTATAGCTGACCTGAATGGTATTATTCGGAATAGCCTGGATATAGTTTTTGATCCAGCCGGCGAGCATTCCCTTGGAGTTATCCGTTACCGCTTCTCCCTTTTCTGTCCATTCTCCGTTCTGGTTTACCGTATTGCCGTCCGCTGTTTTTCCGCCCATAAAGCAGTATCCTCTTTTATCAAAATAATAGCATTTCCCCTGAATCCATTTCCATGCTTTCTTCGGATACTTTCCGTCATTCTGGGCAAACCACCATCCGCTGCTGTTTTGCTGCCAGGTTCCCGCTTCGGCCAGTTCTGTGGGTACTGTAAAAGAAAATCCTGCACCGGCAATGGCGTCATCCAGGGTATCATAACTTACGAACGGATTTGCCAGCCCGGTATAACCCGCTGTGCCTGTTGTGTTCGTTGTGTCCGCATGCGCATATCCTGCTCCTGAAAAGAATAGACAGATTACAGCTAAAATACCGATTAAGATAACCCCCATATTTTTACTTGCCTTTGTCATTTCCGCCTCCTGTGATTGTATGGTCTTTTGCTGCGATGATTATTATATCATTTTTTTTTATTTCCTTTATCTCTTTTATTCTTTTCCTGTTATTTCTTTTGTCTTTCTGATAAAAAAAACCCGGCAGCAATCTGTTTGCCGCCGGGCATTTTCATTTCTGTAATTTACAGCTTCGGGCCTGCGGAAACCAAAGCTTTTCCAGCAGCGTTCCCCTCATATTTTGCAAAGTTCTTGATAAATCTCTGTGCCAGATCCTGTGCCTTTGCATCCCACTGGGAAGCATCGGAATAGGTATTCCGGGGATCCAGAATATTGGTGTCTACTCCGGCAAGAGCTGTCGGTACTTCAAAATCAAAGTACGGGATCTTCTTGGTCTGTGCTTTCAGAACATCTCCGTTTAAGATCGCGTCGATGATGCCGCGGGTATCCTTGATGGAGATCCGCTTGCCCGTACCATTCCAGCCGGTATTTACAAGATAGGCCTTGGCGCCGCTCTTCTGCATTCTCTTAACAAGCTCTTCCGCATACTTTGTCGGATGCAGTTCCAGGAATGCCTGACCGAAGCAAGCCGAGAAGGTAGGGGTGGGCTCTGTGATCCCGCGCTCGGTTCCGGCAAGCTTTGCCGTGAAACCGGACAGGAAATAATACTGGGTCTGTTCCGGGGTAAGAATGGAGACCGGAGGAAGAACACCGAAAGCATCCGCGGAAAGGAAGATCACGTTTTCTGCAGCCGGAGCAGCGGAAATCGGGCGGACAATTTTTTCAATATGATTGATGGGGTAAGATACACGCGTATTCTCTGTAACGCTCTTATCTGCAAAATCGATCTTTCCGTCTGCATCAACCGTTACGTTCTCAAGAAGAGCGTCCCGGCGGATGGCCTTGTAGATGTCCGGCTCGGATTCCTTATCCAGGTTGATGACCTTTGCATAGCAGCCGCCTTCAAAATTGAATACGCCGCTGTCGTCCCAGCCGTGCTCGTCATCGCCGATCAAAAGTCTCTTGGGATCCGTAGACAGTGTGGTTTTCCCTGTTCCGGAAAGTCCGAAGAAAATAGCGGTGTTCTTGTTCTCCATATCGGTATTTGCGGAGCAATGCATGGAAGCAATTCCCTTTAACGGCAGATAATAGTTCATCATGGAGAACATACCTTTCTTCATTTCTCCGCCGTACCACGTATTGATGATGACCTGTTCGCGGCTCGTGATGTTGAACACGACAGCCGTTTCGGAATTCAGCCCAAGCTCCTTATAATTTTCCACCTTCGCCTTGGAAGCATTGTAAACAACAAAGTCCGGTTCAAAGTTCTCCAGTTCCTCTTCTGTCGGCTTGATGAACATGTTTTCAATAAAATGAGCCTGCCAGGCAACTTCCACAATAAAACGGACTGCCATGCGGGTATCCTTATTGGCTCCGCAGAACGCATCCACAACAAACAGCCTCTTATTGGAAAGCTCCTTCAGAGCGATTTCCTTTACTGCCTTCCAGGCATCTTCCGAAGCCGGGTGATTGTCATTTTTGTACTCAGCGGATGTCCACCACACCGTGTCTTTGGAATTTTCATCCATGACGATGAATTTGTCTTTCGGAGAACGGCCCGTATAAATACCGGTCATAACATTTACCGCACCGAGTTCCGTTACCTGGCCCTTTTCATAGCCTTCCAGTTCCGGTTTTGTTTCTTCCTTATACAGTTCCTCATAGGAAGTATTGTGTTCAATTTCCGTAACACCGTTAATCCCATACTTGCTCAAATCAATTTTTCCCATTGCGCCTCCATCTCCTTCTTTATACTTGATCATAAATGAGGTCGGATATCTTCCGAAATATTCTCAGAATATAGTATACCTTAAAACACGGGACCTGTCATCCTTTTCAAATCATATATACAGTATACAAGATAGCATCCCGCCGTTATTTCAAAATATGTTTTTTCAGCGCGGCATAGACCGCATTCACATCGATCGGCTTCATGATGTAGGCATTCATGCCGGATTGATAGGCCTGGTTGATGCTGTTCTCGAAGACATCGGCGGTCATGGCAATGATGGGGACCGTGCCTGCATCGGCCCGGTTCAGTTTCCGGATTTGTTCGGTTGCCAGATAACCATTCAGAAAAGGCATCTGGATATCCATCAGTACGGCATTGTAAAATGCTTCGGGGGATGATGCAAACTTCTCCACCGCTTTCTTTCCGTTCCGGGCAACATCCGTTACGATCCCGACTCTTTTCAGAATACCGGCTGCGATTTCCGCATTGATCGCATTGTCCTCCGCAAGAAGGACCCTTTTGCCGGAAAGCATCTGCAGGTTGGTACGCATTGCCCTTGTCTCGGACCTGGATTTCTCCACATCCCCTCCGCTGCATCTGTCGAACTTCGCCGTGAAAGTAAAGGTGCTCCCTTTGCCTTCCGTACTTTCCGCCGTGATATCTCCGTCCATCAGGACCGCGAATCGTTTGGAGATCGTAAGGCCGATGCCGGTTCCTGTTCCGTAGAGAGAAGGATCCCGGTTTTCCTGCGTGAACGGATCAAAAAGCCTTTTCTGAAATGCCCTGCTCATGCCGCATCCGCTGTCTTCCACGACAAAAACAGCATCTATCATATTGTCCGTCAGTTTCTGGGACGCCGTCAGTTTTACCTGTCCTCCGGAGGAAGTGAATTTGACCGCATTGGTCAGAAGATTAACCAGAACCTGCTGGACCCGCAGCTGGTCACAGACTGCATAATAAACCGGAAAACGGCTTTTATCCAGCACAAATTCAACTCCCTTTTTCTGTGCAAGAGGATCTATCAGGATATGAATATTGTCAAATACTTCATGGAAACTGGTTCTTGACTTAACCAGTTCCAGTTCCCCGCTTTCAATTTTCCGCATATCCAGGATATCGTCGATGATTTCGATCAGATATTTTCCGGAAGTACAGATCTTATTAAAATAATCGGCTGCAGAAGGATCTTTTGTCTGGTCAAGCCCCAGCTGGGAAAGACCGATCACCGCATTCATGGGAGTGCGGATTTCATGACTTGTCCGGGACATGAATTCATTCAGTGATTTGTTGACTTTTTCTTCATTTTCCAGATCTTGTATCAGCTTTGCGTTCAGCCTGTCCTTTTTTTCTCTTTGCCGGGTTTCCTCCGTCACATCTTCAAAACATCCCACAATGCCGGTTACTTTCCCGCTGCTCCCCAAAACAGGACTTTCACTGATCACAATATTCCGCTTTTTTCTGTGAAAGCTGCATTTTTCATGAATTCTGTATATGCTGATTTTCTCTGTCAGGATCCTGCTCTCTTCTTTTTTGAACAGGTCCGTACCCATATGCCATCCCAGATCCTCATCCGTTTTTCCGAGGATATCCGACTCGGAAGAAATATCAAAAAAATTCAGGAACGCCCGGTTTCCGCCCTGGAACCGGCATTCCGTATCTTTCCAGAAAATAGCGGTATTGATTGAATCCAGTATTTGATCCGGCTGTATTTTTATCTTGCCGGAATTGGACAGTTTCTTCACAGGATACCCCCAAAAAAATATTCAGTACATGCAGTCATTATATCATATCTATCAGTGAAACAGTCCTGATTTCTTTCATCTTTTACAAACCTTTTACAAACCTTTCACAAACTCTCTTCTGTCAATTTCCATTTCACGGACCTTTTGTATGAATCCCATTAAAAGAGTATAGATGTCTCGCCTATGTCAGGAGAGAAATCTATACTCGGATTTATTTTTCCGACTTGCGTCTGCGCAGGGAATTTTATTCCTTTTTACCGGCGGCGGTCTTTTCCGCCGGAGAATCGGACGCGGTCTTTTCCGCAAGTGCGATAGCGTGCAGCCTGCGTTCATTTCGTTTTACTGCGACAAACAGCACGATATTCACCGCCGTCAGCAATATCACGAAAAAAACGGCAAACCAGCAGCCGTGAAAACGAGTCATCAGAGAGATGCAAAGTACCGCATCAATGACGACCGACAAAATATCCAGTACACCGAAGAACTTCTGTTTCTTACTGTACCTGACATCTTTCACTGCTGCCCACCTCCGTTTTCTTCATGCATTTCCTCGCTCAGCTTCCTGTAATCCTTTTTGATCATCAGCAGTCTTCCTGCCAAATACAGGGGAACAAACAGAAATACCCACATTTTAGTATGACGCGTGCAGTCTCCAAAGGGAATCTCCGGATTTTGTTCCGTTTCTTCCGGCTGTGTGACCTCCCCGAAAGGTTCTGTTGCCTGCTCTTTTCCGTTCTCATCCGGGTTTGTCCCGGCGACGGTTCCCCTGTCGGTTCTCTCTGCCGGGGTGTATCCGTCCGGTGTCTTCGCAGGTATTGTCGTTTCGCCGGATATTGCGGACTCGGTGCCTCCGGCGGACTCTGTGACCCCAGCGGAATTGGTGGACTCGGCGGGATTTTCAGACTCGGCGGGATAGGTGACCTCGGCGGAATGTTTAACAATGGTCCCCGTACTGCCGCCGGATCCGCCGCTGCCCCCATGGTCCGATTTTGTGCTGAAATAAATTTCCGCAGAAGTTCCGCTCACGGTTTTTTTCCCGTTTGCCGCCTTAAGCTGCGTATCTGCGGGCTTGTCGGCAGTCCAGGACCACTCCGTCACATCTGTGGGAAGGATCAGGTTAAATTCACCGTTTTCGTTGGAGATAAAGTACAGCGTGATCTCCTTTTTGACGCCGTCCACCGTAGTCTCAAAGGTCACGGATATCTTCGCGCCGGTAACGATATCGGTGCCGTTCTCCTTACGGAGGGTGGTCACTTTTACCGTCTGATACATCTGATCTGAAGGTTCCTTTGTCCCCGTATATTTTTGCAGGACAATGGTGACCACAGCATTCCCCGAGCCGGCTCCCTCATCCTCCCTGACCTCACCCGGAAGTATATTTTCAGCCGTCCGATAAGCATCTCCCGAGTCGGCTCCCTCATTTCCCTTGACCAGCGTCAGAGTGGGGGGATTCACAACGGGGCTAAGCTGCGTATAGCCGCCCATAAACCCGTAAAAATAGTAGCTTTTGTTCCAATAGGACGCCATAACTGCCTCGCCGGCAGCGTTTGTAACAGCCTCATTTGTACGGGCTTCTCCGCTTTGAATTGCAACGATCTGCGTTGTTGCCCCTTCGATGAGATTTCCTTTTTCATCCATGACCAGGATCACAACATATTTGTTCGCGCCCTTCGGGTCTGTCGGATCCAGGATCACACCGCCTTTAGAAGACAATACTCCGATGACAGAACCGCCGCTGGCGGTTCCGGAACCGCTTCCGCCGGACGTTTCCCTGACGCCGACATCCGGACTTAACCCTCCCGCGGCCATGACGGGAATGCAGCTCACCCACAGCAATAGAATTGCAAGTATCATGCCCAAAGCTTTTTTTCTCATCTCTTATCCCCACGGTTTCTCGTTAGCGATTTCCTTACGAAGTTCCGACCGAAACGATAACGTTCACATTGACTTTTCCGACTTCTTTCAGGGACTTGCTGTCATATACCGAAAATACTGCCGTACAGTCGTAGACGCCGTCCTTCGGCGGTTTTTTCAGCGGCATACTCTGGATAAACTGCCCGGGATCGATCAGCCCCGTAGATAATATTTTCTCCTGCGTCTCATTGATGTACAGATCCACCGTACACGAATAGTGATTCGCAGCGATATTTTCAATTTGGACATTCCCGCTGCCGCCGCCGGAAGGAAACTGCATCTGGCCGTTGATGCCGACGTTAAACATCCCCTCTTCCACAATGGCATTCAGCCGCTTTTGAATTTCCTCTGCGGTCATGGTAGGCAGGATTCCCGTCTCGGCCAGGCGCTCATGCTCAAGTTTTTTCTGCCGCCGGCTGAGGAAAAGGGCAAGCCCCGCCAAAAGCAAAAGAAAAAGCACGAGAAGAAGCCATTTCTTTTTGCCCTTTTTCTTTTCCTTCTGCGTTTTGCCCTGTTGATTTATGATTTCCACGTTTAGTTTTCTCCTGTCAAAATCACCGCCACATTGGTCTGTCCGACTTTCTCCTGCGTATTTTGATCCAAAGCGGTAAAGACCGCCACTCCGTCCACCGGTCCCTTGGGCGGCAGTGTTTTAAATGTACCGTTTTCGATGCTGTAGCCCGGAGCGATAATGCCTGAGGAATACAGCACCGTTTGGGTACCGTTTTCCTCCTGCTGTATAATATCGACCTGCATCAGATAATGGTTGTTCTGGATGTTCTCGATCCGCACGTTGCCTTTTTTATCTGCTCCGACAGTAATTTGCCCGTTGATGCTGACATTGAACATGCCTTTTTCCACCACCTGATCCAGAAGCGCCTGTATTTCCTCCGGCGTGCGGCCGGAGAGCATCCCCTTGACCGCCTCGCTGTCCGCGTCATAGCCGCGTTTCTGGTTTAAAGACCAGAAACGCCAGCCCGCCACGCCGGCAAGCAGAAGAAGCAGCAAAATTATTGCAAGTCCTACTCTTTTTTTCTGTGATTTTTTCTGCGGTTTCTCCTGCCTGCCGCTTTCAAGAATGTCCTTTTCCTCCATCAATTGCCTTTCCTCTCTACCTGTACATTCAGCTTTACCTGCCCCACTGCTTTCAGTGTGTCTTTATCCAGTGCAGTAAACAGCGCCACCGCATCCGCAGCGCCATCCGGCGGCAGGGTGTTAAACTTTCCGTATTCAATGCAATAACCGGGAGCTATTGTACCGGACTCATAGAGCTTTGTCTCCTTACCGGCGGAATCTGTGGTGATAATATCCACCTGCATCAGATACTTGTTGGCGGAAATATTCTCAATGCAGACATCCGCCTCGCGGTTTTCCTTCACGGTGATGTGCCCGTTAATGCTCACATTCAGCATTCCGTCCGTCACGATTTGATCCAGCAGAGACTGGATCTCCGCCGGCGTGCGGCCGCTGATAAAGCCAGCCGTCGCGCGGGAATCCGCACGATAGCGGCGATCCCTGCTGAAATATATCAAAAGCAACGCGATTGCCGCAAGCAGCAGAACAATGATCACAATAAGCCATTTATTGACGCTCTTCTTTTTTTTCGGCGTTTCCGCCGGAGAAATTGCGTCAGCTCCGGTTTCCTGCGTAATCTGTTCCTTCTGATCCATGCTCATGGATGTTTCCTCCTGAAAATAAAAATATTTCTTCATAAAGATAAAAATGTTTCTTCATAAAAGTAAAAATATTTCTTCATAAAAATAAAAATGTTTCTTCATAAAAGTAAAAATATTTCCTCATAAAAGTAAAAATGTTTCTTCATAAAAGTAAAAATATGATATGGCCGTCAAAAGTAAAATTTCAGTGCAGCCGGTATCCGGGAGCCGGACAATTCTGTTCAGCTCCCCTTCCGCTGCAAAACGATCCTCACCTTGACCGTGCCTTCTTCCCTGCCCGTATTCAGATTGATCGCGTGCATCACCGCAATGGCGTCCACCGGCCGGTCCGGCGGAAGATACTTAAATTCTCCGTATTCCAGGCTGTAGCCCGGCGCAATGGTTTTGGAGGAATAGACGGTGACCTCCGTGCCCACCGAGTCTGTCACCACAATATCCGTCCGCACTCCGTATGTATTTTCCCTGCTGTTTTCAATGCGAACGTCTCCCTTCTTCCCGTCATCCACCGTGATGACGGGATTGATGGACACCCGAAAGGTTCCGGCGCCTGCCGCCTTGTCCAGAGCCTGCTGGATTTCCGCCTCGCCGGCGCCCCGGGCGATTTGCTTTTGGAGCGCCTCGACATCCATTTGATAGGCGGTCTTCGGCTGCAGTAAATTGCAGATCAGCAGCGTCAAAAGCACCAGCACCGACGCACCCGGCAGCAGAAACCACCATCGCTTTGATGCGCGTCTGCGCACCGGTTTCCCGTCGTCTGCGCGCTGTGCGCTGTCTGTCCCGTGCAAGTCATCCATGGCCGTATGCTGCCCTTTCCGTTTCATTCCGTCGATTCCAAAAAATTTGCCGTGACTGTTTTCTGTGAAGCTCAGAGCTCATTACTCCGTTTTTTTGAACGCGCCCTGTTCGGTATACTGGCCGTTCTCCATCTTATAGTTCTCATTGCCGCCCGCATACGTAAACGCCTTGATCAGGTTGCCGTCTGTGTCGCACTGAGAAACGGTATAGGTGATCTTCCACTGGGCAGTCGCCTGCTGATCTGCGGCAGCTGCGGTCTTTGCCCAGTTGTCCGTCACTTTGCCCGTCATGGTCAGTCCCATCGATGCCGTCTTCAAAATGGGTGTGTACTGATTCTTGACTTTATCCTTTACGAAGAAATCCCCTGTTTCAGCTGATAGTGTGCCTGCCGCCAGCTGGGTGTACTGCAGGTCATTTTCTGTAATATCGGTGGTTGTGGTATCATCATCCGTAAGCAGCTGATTGCTGTTCAGCAGCAGGCTGATATCCTTGCCCGCAGTCAGCTTGTCTGCTTTTTTCAGACTCCAATCAACGGTACCAGAAGTTTCGGTCTTCAGACCGGTCACCGCGATGTTGGCATTGTTGGAGGTGTTGGTGATCTTGTAAGCCGTAGAAGCGGGGGTATAAACGGTACCGTTTACGCCATCGCCTACAACTGCCAGTGTCATATACAGCGGCACGGTGAAGGAGACCTGCGTATCCTTCAGTGCCATCACGCCCACCGTGGTGCCTCCGGCTGTGCTGACCTTGGCGGCATGATAGCCTCCGTTTGCGTACATCAGGTAATCCTCATAGGTCGTTACCAGAGATGCGGGAACGGGAACGGGTGCGGTCTTGGCAGGCTCGGTATCGGTCGCGGCCGCATCGGCTGCCGCTTTGTCGCCATCGTTGTCATAGGTCAGCCACTTGTCCGTTTCAAAGGTCAGTGTCAGCTTATCTGTGGTGGCGTTGGGATCGAATTTTGCAGTCTTAATTTTGCGTACCGCCTTATAGGAGTCCACTATAGTCGTCGGCTTTAAATCCGCATCCAGAGTGAAGTGCAGTCCGGTCAGGGGGTTGCGTACGAGTTCGCTCACTGTGCCCGAATCCGTTCCGTCCGCGCTTACCGTGTTCAGACCGAAGTCACCGCTGTATCCGGTCATACCAGTAATAGTTGCGTTCCAGGCCTCGTCGGGGATACCGAAATTGTCCACGGTATCCGCTGCAAAGGCGTTGATGCTTAGGGAAAGCATCATTGCAAGTGCAATAACTAACGTTAGTGCTTTTTTCATCTTCATATCCTCCTTGTTTTAATGGCAAAAATACTTATATAGACCTGCACGATAAAAATTTCGTGTGGGAATCTATCCTTTCAATACAGGTGTACAGGTGCTTCCTGTCCTATCAGGACTTTGGCTCAAATTCTTTTGTCGTTGTATTCCAGACAAAGTCGGTGTAGTTTTTCGGAGCGCCGCTGTAGGTCTGCACGGTGTCGATCAGGTTTCCTACAGAGTCACAGCGGGAAATCGTATACTGCAGCTTCCACTGGGGCGTTGCCGCAAAGGAATCCGTAGCGGAATCGGATCCGGTCAGCCAGTTCTTGCTCACCACGCCGCTCAGTTCAATGGGCAGCGTATTGACGTCATAGGCCTCGATTTTCGCCTTGATGGGATTGAACTTTGTTTCTTCGATCGTGGTATCCCCGCTTACCCGCGAATGCTGATAGACGAAGCCGGAGGTCCCGGCCAGCAAATCGGCCTTTGTAATGTTGATTTTGTTCGTAGTTTTCTCTGCAATCATCGACCCCGCAGGGAAATCCTGTCCCCCGACGGAAAGCGCCATCGCCACCGGAGAACCGGCATAGGAGGCGATATCCTTCCCGCTCACAAAACGGAGCTGCTGATTTCCGATGCCCGTAAGCTCCAGTGCGGAAACTGCCATATAGCCGCTGATGCCCACATTGGTAAGACAATAGCTGCTCGCCGAGGGAGTAAGGACCTTGGATGCTCCGTCCTCTTTGATGACGGCAAATGTGACATACAGGGGAACGGTGAATGCCAGATTGCCGTGTTCATCACTGGAAACTACACCGAAGGTCGTAATCCCCCGTTCTGCTTCCACCTCTTTTTCGTCTGCAAACGCCGCTGCGGCAAAGCAGACAGACAAGAGCATGACAAGACATAGAATTGCGCTTCCCTTTTGCACTTTTTTCATACTCATTTCAAGTTACCTGCCTCCTTTCCTGCGGGTGTTTGCGCGCTTACGCTTTGCGCGCCTGTGACGCTCAGGGAAATCCCGCTCTCCATCGTTCCGATCGTTCCCCCTCCGTCAAGGCTCAGTGCGTGGATGTAAGCAGTCGCGCTGTACGTGCCGGGTGCAAGCTGCGCAGAAAGCTTTCCGTACATCTCCTCGTCGCCCGGGGAAAGAACAGCGCTTTGGTACACCCTCTCCCCCGTAGCATCGAGGACAAATTCCACCTGCATATCTGCGTGATTGCCGTTGTCATTTTGGATCATCACAGTGCCTGTGCCGGTCTGTGCATCAAAGGTCGGCCGGGTGCTCAGAATGATCCGGAACATACTCGCATCCGCGCCCTTCTGCAGCTGCTGGGACAGTCCCTCGCCGACAAGCTGTGTGGCGGGTCCTTCCTTTACTTCCTTCTCTAAGTCGGGTGCCCGGATATAACGCCAAAGCAGCACTGTTGCCGCTACCAGAACGGCTGCGCAGATCGCATAGGCCCATTTCCCGCTGCACCGCTTCGCTTTCGGAAATTTCTCTGTTTGAGCGCTCATTGTCCCTCCTCCCGGTATGGCTCACTGATTACAAACCGATACAGGATGCTGTACTCAGAACAATGCTTTACCGCGCTCTCACCGTTTTTCAGCAGCAGATCAAGATGATCGGAAGAAGTCTCCAGAGACGCGCCGTTCATGCTGCTGATGCCGTTTCCGGTCGGTTCGATATTGGGACTGAACTCTGCATTCACCGTGAAACGGATGCCGCTCTTCTGTGTGAGGCTGCTGGTAACACCGTAGTTGTTCGTACCCGGCTCCATCCTGCCCAGGGCAAAGGACTTTGCCGTATCGGTGTTGTCGACCAGACCAGCGGCCCATGCATTTGCCGGAGTGGCATCTGCAGGAGTGGCATCTGCAGGAGTGGCATCTGCGGGAGTGGCATCCGGCGCAATAAATTGCAGCGCCATTTCCCTGGTCCCATAGCTTTCCTGCTTTCCCACCAGCTTCAGCTCCGGAGAGCCGACCTTGCTGACAGACTGGATATAGGCACTGACCGGCTTGAAGCTGTTGTTTACGATATACAGGTCCGGTGCGTATACGACCAGTGAATCCTTGTCCGCATTGTTCAGCTGCATATCAAAATGCAGGGGAACCGCCACGTCCAAAACGTACTCGTTCAGCGGTACGGTCTTGAAATAGAAGTTTCCGACCATGTCCTCCGTACGGATGAAGAGTGTCTTTCCGGCCGTCCGCGCAGTTTCCAGATCCGCTGCGGAGATGTTAAAGGTATACACGTACTTGTTCGTTTCCCGCTCTTCCCCGGTCAGTGTCTTTGTGTCCGTAAGCTCCGCCGCGGAATCGTACCCGGTTCCCAGATACCAGCCAACGCTCTTGATATTGCTCTTGGTGTAGCCCAGCTTCTCATCGTAGCCGGTCAGGATCACCGGGGCTGTGGTTCCGCCCGCCGGATCGCTCAGCGTGATCGTGACCTTATAGGCGGTATCCACCTTTTCCATTTCAAAGTTGGTCTGATCACTCTGGCGCGCAGGGTTCATATCCAGCGGCACCACCAGTACATCGTCCAGACTTGCAGCGCCCTCGGCACGGATATGCGCGTAATAGATGGCCTTGTTATTGTAGGTTGTCACGGCATTGTCCGCCTCCGCCGTCCACTTGGTCGTGGAATCCGCGGCCTGGGCAACGGTAGCCGTATCAGAATATTTTCCGGTGTACGCCTCATCGGTCAGAACGTTCTCATTCCACTCCGCATTGAACCAGTCCTCGATCGTGTCCGGACTGTCGGAAATGTACATCGCCGCGCCGGGAACCGCGTTAATGACTATGCCGAACTCGCCGGGGTCGCTGATGGTGAATTCCGGCTTTTTGCTGGTGCTCGCGCCGCTGGTGACTTCATCCACCGCATCCAGCACCAATGTCGGCTGGACAAAGATCCCCGTGATCCACTGTTTCTTATTATCGGAGTTTACCTTAATGACCCGTTTTGCTGTGTAGGTTTCGCCCTTCAGAACCTTTGTGATCTCGCCCAGATCATAGGTGATCCTGCTCAGATCGGAGCGTTTTTGCTCTCCGCTGAAGCTGAGAACAAGCTGATCCTTCTCCACATCCTTCGTTTCCGTCGTTGTGCCGGAGGTCACGAATTTCAGTTTCAGAGGATTGGTCTTGCCTGCGCCGTCAATGCTGAGTCCCTCCGTGATTTCCAGAGGACGGATCAGCTTATTGCCCACCGCGATGGTCATCGTTCCGCCGTTACCGGTGAGCGAAAGGTTCGCGGCCCTGTGGGTCACGTCCGCATCGTACTCCTTCTGGGTCAGCGTTCCGCCGTCCAGCAGGATCTTGCTGCCGTCGTCGGTCATGTTCACCTGCTGCGCAGCCACCTCGGCGTTCTTGTAAATTTTCAATGTGCCCGGTGTGGTGACGTCTGTTGCTGTCACCTTGGCTGCTGCGCTTCCGTCGCCGACCTCAACCTGCCCTCTGTATGCATCCGCAGGGGTAGCGGTGCCGGCGATTTCCTTCACGGTGAGCGTGGACAGCACCGCCAGCGTGCCCATTGCGTCGTGGGCAGTGCCTCCCAGGATCGTATGCAGATTATCGGTTTCCGTTTCAACGCCCTGAGCCAGCGTCACGGTCTTTCCATAGGCCGGGACGATGCCGGTGTCGGCAGTGAAGTTCAGGGTAATGTTCCTGAATGTCACATCCGGCGCGTCAAAGGTGACCAGATTGCCCTTCGCGGTCTTCATGTTCACCGGGAATGCAGTCGTTTCGCCGGTCGGAACGGGATTTTGAACGGTCAGTGACTTGAGATTCTTTCCAAAGGTGTCCAGCGCCGTCCAGTCATCCTGCGTGAAGTTGTACCGGTGATACGCCTCGTTTGTGTCCTTCCGCAAATCCGCAAAGGACATGGTGTACTTTCCGCCGGTCTTTCTGGCGATGGCGGTGATCGCGGACTTAACGCTGGCGTATTTGTGAATTTCCGTTGTTTTCTCGTCGTTCGTTACCAGAATACGTCCGCAGCCAAGTACCAGATTCCCGTCCATCATATTCACGAGCATCATCTTATTTGCATTGAGCACCGGATCCTCGTAAATCAGTTCGTCCGCATTGTCCGGTATGGAGAAGCGGAGCACCGGCTGGTCTTCCACGCCTGCGCCCAGTGTGCCGAGGATTTCCGCCGTAAGCGTTCCGTTGGATCTGGTCACGGTTCCTGCCACGGTGATGGGCACGTTGTTCTCTGCCGTGCTGCTGCATTTCAGCACGCCGATGGTGCTGCTTCCTGTGGTGATGATATCCTTCACCTTGCTGGTCTGACCCGCCTTTACATAGGACTCATAGGCCGCGCTGTTCAGGTTCAGCGTCATGGTGTCCCTGCCGGTGCTGTAACCCTGCCTGCCCACCGTAAGCTTTGAGCCGCTCTCCTGCGTCAGGTTCGCCGTCTCGACTGCCCTCAGGCTTGCCGTGCGGTTTTCTTTCAGCAGGAAGTCGCCTTCGCCGCCGACCTCGACCAACTCCGCATTGGGAGAATTCACATTCCAGGTGAGCGTTTTACCCGTGGCCTGCGTGATGTCCAAAGCAGCGGAATTTCCGACCACAGTATAGTCCCTGAAGGTTACGTTGGAGTTGAGGGCCGCGGTCTTTCGGTTTGCATAGCCTACCGTCCAGCCCAGACGCCATTCCGCTTTGCCGCTTGCCACACTGGTATAGGAAAGACCGTCCGGCAGCGCCTCAGCGGTGCCGAATGTAAGAGAATGACCTGCCAGGTATGTTGTGGCAACGTTCAATGCCGCGATATCATCTGCAGAAAAGCTGTAATAGATGTCTGCCACGTCGGTGACTCCGTCCAGCTCCTTCATCTGCCGCAGGCTGACGGTGTAATCCGCTGCCGGCCAGTTACCGCTCTCCTTGGTAAGTATCTTCAGCGCATCCTCCACCGATTCAAACAGCTCCGCCTTGGTCCCGTCATTCCTGACCAGGATCACCGTCTTTGCGCTGTTGTATACGCGGATATTGGTCTTGTCACCTTCTTTCACCGGATAGCCCACGTTCTCATACTGCATCAGATTGGGTCTCATATAGTTCGGGGTTACGGTATTTTCACCGTAGTAGATCTCGTCGGTGTTTCCTGTCAGCACCATGACCCGATCGCCCTGATTTTCGCCGGTGGGACCGTTGTCCGAGGAATTTGCCCGGTGTGTCAGCTTTGCGCCGTTCAGCAGAACCACGCCGAATGTCACATTGCTGGGCATTGCGCAGTAGGTCGATACAGTCAGCGGGTTGGTCTGCATCACATCTGCGGTTGTCTTGTCAAAAAGCTCGCAGCTCTTCAGGTTTGCCGTCACAGCAGCATCCTTGGGCACATTCAGACGGATGGCATAAGGATTTTTCGTGGTCTTGCCTGCATTCACCGTCTCCAGAGTGCCAACGGTGTAGGCTGCCTTGGTCTTATCCGCCTCCATCAGGTTCAGGGTCGTTGCGCGCCCGCCGGACCCGATCGTCAGCTTCGTGACCTGCAGATCTCCGTAAACACCGATCTCGGCGCCTGAGGCATAGAAAACACTCTGCCCGCTCACCTTGCCTGCCAATGCACTGCAATCCAGTGTAAGATCCCCCGTATTCAGGAATTTCACCATCTTTGCCGCGTCATCCTCACTGTAGAATGCGCAGTCCTTGTCGGCAGTCAGCTTATAGGCTCCCGCCTCGAAGGTCATCTCTTCCGTCTTGCCGAAATCCATGCTTTGCAGCAGAACTGCGGCATATTGCGGTGTCCAGGACATGGAGGTGATGGCGGCCTCTCCGTCGGCAGGTATCGCGTAGCTCCAGCTTCTCACGCCGCTTGTTCCCGTGGTAAAGGTATCACCCTGTTCCTCCGGGGTAATGGCGTAGCCGCTGACGACCAGCTTTTTCAGAGTCTTTCCGGTTTTTGCGGTGCTCAGCGCCGTAATATCGGCAGCGGTCAGCGCATAGTCTTCCGTGAAACGCATTTCGTTTCTCTCGCCTTCATTCGACAGCTGGTTCCAGTAAGTAATACACTCTTCCACATCGGTAAAGCCGACCCAGCCCGCGTCAGAGGGAGTAGCATCTGACATTGTCTGAACGCCCACCACTCTGGGGATATAGACCTGAATGTCCTTTTCGGTGTCGGCGGTCACGCCTCTGCGGAGGAACTGCGTATCCAGATAGTCGCCGCCGCCCCTGGTATACTGGTCACCGTCCGGCGTAAAGTCTGCCGAGGTAAAATGCAGCAGTGTCTGCGTCCCGTTCGGGGTCACACCGGCATCGGAGGCGGTTGCGTTGAATGTTGTGTCGCTCTGGCCGTAGGTGTCCAGCTTCAGCAGCACGTCCTCGGTATGGACGTCGCCGTTACTTCCCTGTACGGTCAGCGGCGTTACCACACCGGCAGCGGTCATGGGTACGGAAATCATGCATCCGGTACAGCTGCCGCGGTTGATATTCCCCATGACAGTGGGAACCGTGTTGGTTCCGTACGTCATGCCGCCGATGACCAGAGACGCGTTGTTCGCGGTGAAGTTCAGGTCATTACACAAGATGGCCGAACGGACATTGGTGGATTTTGCAAGGCTCAGGTCGCCGCCGATTTGCACGGCGGAGAAATCCGCGCTCCGCTCCACCGCCAGATTTGCGTTGTAATCGAAGCCGCCGGCCACGCTTCCGTCCACGACGGCAAGCCTGCCGTCGGTAAAGCCCTTCATGGTATCTTTGATCGTAAGGGTCTTTCCGCCGGACAGGTTCACCTCGGCCTTGTCCGCGATTTCAAACCGCCCCTTCTCCCAGACCATATCCGATGCGGTGTACAGGACCGCAGCGGGGGACGTGATATTCCAGACGTCCAGATCCGTGCCGGTGAAGGTAATGGAGGCGAAGTTCCGGGTATTGTCTGCCGTCCACGCCGAAACATCCGCGGCGTCTGCTTTATAAACGTAGTTTCCGCCGCTCCTGGTCACCTTGGTGTTGTAGTTTTCCGCGGAAACCTCATGCTCCAGCAGGTTGATCTCCACTGAGGCCGGATCGCCCATGATTTGATTCCTGCACAGGTTGGTGATCACCGTTTCGGTGGAAGTCTCCGTGCTTGCCACGGTTGCATCGGTATTGCTCATGCGGTTCATCAGATCCTTCAGGGTATAGAACGCGTAGGTCTCGTCCCCCTGGGTCAGCTGCACGTTGCCGTCGCCCCACACAGGATAGAGATAGACGTCCGCATCCGTCAGAATGTCCCACTTTTTGTTGCTCTTCCAGGTATTGGTCGCGCCGTCGTACAGGTAGTACACGTTGACCTTGCTCTCGTCGGCATTTTCAAACACCCAGCCGCCGTCCTCACCGCCGTTCTCGGACTTCTTGTCCGCATTGACGGAGGACAGACCGATGAGCACCCGGCTTTGCCTGTCGGTGCTGCCGCTGTAGTACGGAATCTGCAGCACGCCCTCAAAGACCTTTACAGTCGGGCTGTCCTGCGCTCCGACGAATTCGCCATTGGCGGTGTTCGCCGTGCCGTCGCGGGTTGCGCCCAGCCGGATTTCCGTATTGGTTCCGTCCCAGTTGGGTGCACCGTTGTCGCCGATCGCCAGCCATGCGTTCACGGTTCCCGCCACCAACACACAGTCCACATCTGCCGAAGCGACCTTTGCGGTCGATGCGGTTGCGGAGAGCTGACTTGTCTTGAGGAAGAACGGCGACGTGAGGCCGCTGGTGACATGCACTACGTTGGTGGCATAATCCACCGGGATTCTCTGGTCTGAGCCGGAGGTGGTTTTGGTCTCCCAGTCATACACGCCGCCCTTGGTGGTGGCAGAGTCCGAATAGAGGTTCTTCGCCACGAACACCACGCCGTTGACCGTGTTGTTGCCCAGCTTCACGTTGACAGGCTCGGTCTTTTTGTTGAGCAGGGGGGCGTTTACGTAAACAATCTTGTTGGTAAACGTCTCCAGACCAATGCCGGTCGTGCCCTCCACAGAGGTGTTGCCGCCCATGTAAATCAGGCTGTCGGTGGTGTCGCCCTGAATATTGCCGTGCACCACTGTCTTGGTGGCGACGCCATCCGGGTCCATGCCCTTGCTGTTGAGATAGAGATAGCTCCAGCCCGAAACGGTGCCGGTGGCGTTGCTGAACTTGATGTCGTTGACCTCGCTGCCGTTGAAGATGATGGTTGAGGTACCGCCGTTGGGAATGGTACCGGTAGTACCGGCGCCGTAAATACTGCCGTCCACCTTGGTTGCATAGGGGATGTTCAGCTTTACCGCGGCGCCGTACACATAGCCCTTTTCTCTGCCTGCAACGACGTCGCCCACGATCTCTTTTCCGTAGAAATTGGTGGTAACTTCGCCGAAGGTGTAGGTGGCGCTGTGTCCGCCGGCATACAGACCGCCGCCGGTGATGGAGGCGTTCCTGTTGGTGATGTCGATGAGCACATCGGACCAGGTATAGTGACCGCTGGCGTTGTAGCCGATCTGCCCGTTGTTGGCGCCGTGGACGCCACCGCCGATGGTGACATCCTGGTCACCGTCCACCGTGATGGTCACTTTTTTGCTGTCGCTGAAGCCATCCGTGTTGACCTGCCCGTTATAGGTGCCGTAGATGGGGCCGGTGATGGCGATGGGATTCACGTCCGCGTGCACCGCGACAGAGGTGTAGTTGCTCACGTTGCCGCTGCCGCTGCCGGTGCCGTAAATGCCGCCGATGGTGCTTGCGCCGGCGGAGGAGGCATTGACAACCACGGTGGAGTACAAACTTCTTCCGTTTTTGGAGCCGCCGTTGATGACGCCGGCCCGCAGGCCGTTGAAGGTCACGCTGGAAGGTCCGTCCACCCAGCCGGAGCCGCCGCAGCCGCCGTAAATATCGCCGGTGACCTCTGCCAGCGGACTGAGAATTTTCACTTCGGAAGTCTTTTTGTTTCTGCGGGTGGAACCGTCGTCGGTGGTACCGTTGGTCGAGAGGCTGGTATCTCCGCCGGAGCCGAACACCTTGCCCTTGATGATGACCTTTTTGGCGTCGGCGGAAACCAGCACAGAGCTGGTGTAGGTTGTGGTGGTGTTCCAGCCCACCAAACCTTGTTCATTGCCGCCGCAGACGCTGCCTGCAATGGTAACCGGGCCTTGATCCGCATAAATGTCCACCTTGGCGTTCCAGTTGACATATCTGGAATAGCCGCCGCCGTAAACATTGCCGCCGATGTCACCCTTGTGAACGGTCACATAGCTGTTGCCGTAGGTGACGTAGCCGGCGCCGGTTGTGGAATCATTGCCGCCGTATATATTGGTGACGCTGGCGCCGTTGAATTCCACCCGTACGCCGCCGGCATAAACATGATTGACGGCACCTATAATGTCACCTGCGATCGTGGTAGTGGGGTTGTAAATAAACACCTCCGTGGTATAGCTGGCGGTAGGCGTGGTGCCGTTGGGCAAATTGCCGCCCACCTGATATACTGCCGCGCTGGCCGATCCGTAGACGCTGCCGCCGATGGCAACGGACTTTTCGCCGACCACGGTGACCGAGCCGGTCAGGTGATAGGTGCTTCTCTCGCCCGCGCCGTAGACATTGCCGCCCACCTTGATGGGATTGCCGGCCGCATTCAGCAGCACGTTGCCGTACCCGGTGGTATAGCCCCGCATACTGCAGCCTCTGACTGTGCCGTTAATCGTGGTGGTCTGACTGCCGGTGGAATCCGGCTGGATGGTGACTTTACTGCTGCCAAAGACTGTATTGGTGTCAGACAGATAGTCATAGCTGCCGCCGGTCACGTCGCCCGAGACGGTGGTGTTGGGGTTGGTGATGGTGGCCTCGCAGACCACGCTGGTGTAGGGAGAACTTGTCTCGCTGGATTTGATGATGCCCCGGTAGCTGCCGCCGGTCACGCCCAAATCACCGATCTTCACCGTGCCGCTGCCGGAAATGTGGACGAAGGCAGCGAGGGGTGCTGACGCGCCGGCAGTTAACACATTTGCTTCATAGCTGGCACTGCCCTTGCCGCCGCCGTACACGCCGGTGGCCAGCACCGTCTGCCCCGCGTCGGGTGAAATGGTCACGCCGGGAGTCTTGTTCACATAGTAGAATTCGCCGCCGCCGTAAATACCCCCTATGACCGTGCCGCTCTTGATGGTGTTGATGCTGGCGGTTCCGTTAACATGTCCATATTTGCCGCCCGCGAACACGCTGCCGCTGACGGTGCCTGGAATCACACCGTCCTGAAACTCCACCGAGGAGTTCTTATCCGTGTAGCCGTAGCCTCTCGTGTTGATACTGCTGGTGGCAAGGGTGTAGCCGCCGCCGCCGTAGATACTGCCGGTAATGCCGCCGGTAATGCTGCCGATGTACACCTTGGAATTGCCCAGTGTGCGTCCCCATACGCCGCCGCCGTAGACACTTCCCACGGTTTTGGCGTTGTTGATGGTGACGTAGCTATTGCCCGCTGCTCCATTATAGGTGGTGTTGCTGCTTGCGTTCCGCACCACGAGCCCCGCGCCGGTGCCGCCGAAGGTAGTACCCGCCACAGAGATGTCCGGGTTGTCCATGATGACCCAGCTGGCATCCTTGGTGTAGTCGCTGTTATTGGTGAAAACGTTGGTGGCGCTGCCGCCCACAATGGTGCCTGTGTCGCTGGTCTGGGTCAGTGCGCCGGTGATCTCCACGTGGCTGGTGCCGGTAATGGTGCCGCTGTTGCCGGTATAATCACCGCTGGTGCCGCCCCAGATGTTGTTTTTCACGGTGACATTGGTATCGATGAGGACAAAGGAGTTTCCGTAGACGGTATAGCCGCCATAGTTGTTCTGTCCGCCGTAGATGCTGTCCTCCACCGTGACCGCATTGCCCACCACCGCGCCGCGCAGCAGAGAGAACAGGCCGGTGACCGTTCCGTCCTTGATGGTAACAGAGGTACCGCCGTTGTTGGCGTTCCCGTCATGTCCGAGGTAGCTGCCGCCGTAGACGCTCTTGCCCACCTTCACCTTGCTGCCGCCGACAGGGAGAATCTCCACCGACGAGCCTCGATGTGCGCCATAGCCGTCCGTCGTGTGGTACACGCCGCCGTAAACGCTGCCGGTAACGGTGACCGACCCGCCGTTTTCGGGTGAAAGCTCGGTCTTGGAGGTGCCGCTTTGTGAACTGTCGGTGGACTGCTTCACATAGTCGCCGGAGCCGTAAACGTCGCCGGTAACCGTGATGTCGCCCTCGCCGTGGAGCTTTGCAAGGGAGGAGCCCAAGTAGTAGAAGTAGTCCGAGCTGCCGGTGTTGTTCATTCCGTAGCCGCCGCCGTACACATTGCCGGTGACGCTGACCGTATGCCCCTTCCCGGCGTTGATCTCCGTGTAGGCGTCCTTCAGCGTGTAATAGCTGCTGCCGCCGCCGTACACGCTGCCGGTGATATTGACGTTGTAATTCTGGGCGTCAATCAGGGTATAGGAGGTGAGGCGATCCATCACATTGCCGCCGTAAACACTGCCGATCACGGTGCCGCCCTGAATCTCTGTGTGGCTGCCGCCAAATGGGCCGTAGTTGCCGCCGTAAATAATACCCTTCAGGGTGGTCAGCGAGTCGCCCGCCAGAAGCACATAGCAGGAAGCGACATTGGCCGCGTTGTCTGCGCTGCCAATATACACGGAGGAGCCGGTCGTTGCGCCATAGACATTGCCTTCATAGTAGCTGTTGGGGTTCTTGCTCTTCAGCTCCACATAAGACGCCAGCGCATTGCCAGTCAGCGTGCCGGCTTCAATATCCGCGCCGCCGTCGCTCCGAACAGCGTGGCTGGCTAACCCGCGGATGATGCCCTTGGTATAAATCCGCTGGTCGGTATCCGTCACCTCCACATAGCTCGGTCCGCCCACAGCGCGGCTCCAAACACCCACACCGTCGAGGCCGCCCAGATACCGCCCGCCGCCGTCGATCTTTACATACGCCTTGTAGCAGTCTGCCCGGAAATAAGTGTAAGTGCTGTTATCAAAATAACAGTATTGACCGCCGGCGCCGCCGACCATGCCGCCCACCATGAAGCCGTTGCCCACCGCATCATCGTTTGCAGTGGCCTGCGCCGCCTTGATATGGACATAGCTGGTGGCGTAGTTGGTGCTGCTGTTTCCGATGGACCCTTGGAGCGTGCCGCCGATTACATCGCCCCGGACATAGCTCTTGGGGCTGGTGTTGGTGATTTCGACATAGGACACCACCGTATCGGTGGTGGGGCTGGACGCGGCGTCCGTACCCACGGCGCCGAACATCCGTCCGCCGTAGACGCTGCCGTATTCCGTGGCGCTGCCGTTATAATAGCTCCCGTAATAGTTGGCCTTGGTGTCTCCGATCTGTACCGGCTCGGTGCCCTTGATTTCCACATGGCTCACGCCGGTGGTGATATTGCCTGTCGAGGCGCCGCCGGTAAAGCCGCTGCCCGCCACGTTCTGCTTCACGGTGATGGGATATTTGCTGGCGTCCAGCAGGACATAGCCGTCGTGGTAATCATGATAATAGTAGCTTCCGCCTACCACGTTGCCATTGTAGGTGCCGCCGTATATCTCCACATAGCCGCCGTCGATGTAGCCATAGTTGACGAAGACGTTGCCGGTAACCGTGGGTCTGCCGGTGATTTTCACGTAGCCGGAGGCACCCTTGTCCCGCCCGGTAGTAGTGCCCATATACAGATCGTTGGCGTACTGTCCTGCGACCATGTGACCGTTTACATAGGACTTTTCATTGGTATTTTCATAGAGAATATAGGCGCCCACGTTTCCGCCGGAAATGGTTCTCGCCAAATCGGTGTTATAGCTGCCAAGGCTGGTGCCGTAAATGCTGCCGTTGATCCAGAGCTGCTGGTCGCTGGCGTCGGTGGTCACATAGGTCTGTCCCCAGGTGCTGCAGTTGGCGCCTGCACCGTAAACAGTACTGCCGATCCGTCCCCCGCCCTTGATTTCCACATGGGAGGAATACACATACGACCGGTATCCGGAAACGCTGGCGTCGGAATATGCCTCGCTGCCCGCGCCGGAAACGTAGCCGCCCACCCGGAAGCCCAGCACGTCGCTGGCGGTATTATAGTTAGCAGAGGTAATCTCGTTGCCCGCCGTGGGGCCGGCAATGTCCAGCTTCACATAGGAGGACGCCAAATCGTGGCTGGTGCTGCTTGTGGAGTAGGTGTACCCCACCCGACTCAAATACTTGGAAGCGCCGATGATGCTGCCGCCCACGTAGCTGGCGGGATCCTTGCTCTCGATGTTGACGTAGGAGACCACCTCGTCGGGGGTCTTATAGGCGCGCAGAGAGTTGGTGGAACTGGCGTAGCCCACAATGCCATAGTATCTGCCGCCGATGACGTCGCCGCCAACCTTGATGGTGCCGCCGCCTTGGATGTCCACATGGGTCTTGCCGGTGGTCTGATACGTATCGGCGCGTCCGGTGCCGCCGGCGCCATAAATGCCGCCATTCACCTGCACCGTTCTGCCCACGGGGACCGTAATATCCACCGTGGCGGAGCCTTGCTGATTGTACCCGTAGCAACCGCCCAAAATATTGTTTGTAACGGTGATGTCCCGCTTGGTAGCGTCCAGCCTGGCATAGCTGTACCCATAGGTCGTGACATCCGCATTGCCGGAGGTGCCGCCGGCAAAAATGGATCCATTGACGGTGCCGCCGGTCAGCTCCACCTGGTTTGCGTTTGACTGATAACGAGCTGTGTAGATGCCGCCGTTGATGGTTGGCTGTCCGTCAATGTGGGCAAAGGTGGAGGCGTAATAGCCGCCGGAGCCGGTGCCCACATTGCTGTTGGAGACTGAGGCGGTAAAAATCCCGCTTCCCACATAGGAGTTCGCATTGTCGTTTTTCCAGTCTATATACGCACCTACGGTGCTATCCTGGCTGGTCAGGCTGGGGGCGATGAAATTGCCCTTGTCGTCCTTGGGGTTTCCGGTGATTGTGTTTTTCACCAAGAGCGCCGTGCCGCCGTACATATTGCCGCCCACAATGCTGCCGTTGAAATACACCTGCTCCGTGAGATTCGTAATATCCTTGTCGGTTTTCCAGATGGTGTCCCCCGCAGTCCAGGCGCCGGTGTTAGGATCAATCTCCGGTTCCCGATTGCCGATTTCCACGCCGGTCCTGCCATAGGTGTTGCAGTACCGACCGCCGCCGTACACGCAATAAGGGCCGCCGTACCAATCGTCGCTCTCGCCACTGACCCGTATGCCGCTCGCGATAACCACCTTAGAAGAATAACCTTTGGCCATAGTCGCAGAATAACTCCCGCTGCTGTTGCTGGAGTAGCCACGGGATGCGCCCATGATTGCGCCGTTGACATAATAACCCAGCTTCGTCGTATCCGAATTTGCCGTGCTGTAATTGTCTTTGGTAATAGTCGTATCGCCCATGGCGCCTCGGATATACACATAGCTGGACGCGCCATAGTCACCGCTGCCCACACTGCCGCCTCCGGAAGTGCCGCAGCCGCCGCGGATCGAGCCGGTAGAGCTGGCGGGGTTGGGGTTGTCGATCACCACCCAGGAACCCATTACATCCTGATTGGTGATGCTGGTGGCGGCATTGCCGCTGTAGCAGCCGCCATACACGCCGCCGGTGCGGATTGCGCCCAGGCCGTGGAGATAGACGTGCGTCTTGCCCGCCGCATTGCCGCTGTCTGCGCCGCCCATGACGCTGCCGCTGGTGATGGTGCTGGCTGCGTCCTCGCAGAAAAACTCGCTGTAGCTGTCCTTCAGGACCGCGCTGCTGTTGCCGCTGCCCTGAACCTCGCTCTGGAGGTTCACCGTACTGGCTCCGTTGGCGTGGACGTAGACATGACTATATCCCTGTCCGCTGGAACCCCCAGAGGAACTGCCGCAAATTTCACTGGTTTTCACCTTAGAGCCGCCGATGGCATCAATGTTCACCCAGCTGTCGCCATAAGTCGCGCCACTATTACCCATGGCATATACAAGGCAGGCACTGGCATCCACGGTTCTCCCGTCATGCGCCTGAATATCAATCCAGCCGTTGCCAGTCTGCCAGGAGCCATAGGCCCCGCCGTAAATATACTCTGAGTCACTGTCTGTGCTGTCGCCAAAAGTCAGATTCCCGTATTTTGTCTCCGCCTTCACATAGCTGTAGCCGCTGTTTCCGCTGCTGCTGGTGCAGCCGGTATTTCCCTTGACGCCGCCGCCGTAAATCTCCACGGTGGCAATGTTGCAGTATCCCACCGAGGCGATAAGACTGCCGCCAATCATGGGCTGTCCGTCAATCAGGGCAAATGCAGAGGCGTAGTTCTTCGTGCTGTCGCCCAGGCTGTTTGCGTCCCAGCCCGCGCCGTAAACATTGCCGCCAATCACATTTCCCGCGCAGTTGTTGCGGTATTCCACATAGGAGCCGACAGAGGAGTCGCTGCCTTTCAGAGCGGGGTTCGTGACATTCCCACTTAGGTCGGTTTCATTGCCGTTTTTCCCCCGCCCGATGGTGACGGCGTTGGCCGCGTAAGCCGACCCGCCGCACAGGTTGCTGGACATATAGAGGGAGGTTGTGCCCATGCCAAGCTCCCCCGTGTCCAAAATCGGCTCGCCGGTGGTTTCGTTATAGGTGATGGGACGGGTGCCCACCTCCGCGTAGCTCTTGCCAAAGGACTTGACGAAGTGTCCGATGCCCCAGACCTCGCCGGCGACCCGGCCGCAGCCGGAAATGGTCACGTGGGAGGAATAGACATTCCGAATGTTGCTGCTGTCTCCACCATAGCCGCAGCCTCGGGCACCGCTGATCTTCATGCCCAGAGTGGTGGAGGTGGAGGTGTAATTGCCGGATGTCACGTTTTCGACAGCCGTTGCGCCCCGGACATACACGAAGGTAGAGGCGTAGTTGGTGTCACTGCGTCCCACATCACCGTTATAGCTGCCGCCATAAATCGTGTTGTTGACATAGCTGGCGGGGTTGGAGTTGTCGATCACCACATAGGAGACGTATTCTTTGGGATCGGCGTAGCAGGCGTAATCCCCGGTACCGCCGCCCACCGGGTTATTGCCGGTGCTGGAGCTGCCGCCGCAGATTTTACCGCCGATTTTGATGGCGCCCGCGCCCACCATTTTCACATGGGTCTTACCGTAGACGTAGTACCCACTCGTACCCACTGCACCGGTGCTCACATCGCCGGTGATGGTCACGGACTTGTCCGCGTCCGGCGTCTCCACATCCACCGAGGAATTGCCGTTCACTCTGTCGTTATAGGAGCCGCTGGTCACATAGCCGTTAATTTTCACATCGCCGTATTTGGCGTTGATGTACACATGTCCATAACCAAAGTTGGTAGCGTTATAGCTTGCCGCCACGCTGCCGCCCACGCTGCCGCCGTAGATCTGGATCTGGCTGATATTAACAAGCGACGGTGCACCTTGAATCCAGCCGGTAATGGTGGGCTGCCCGTCGATGCACACAAATACAGAGGCATAATTGCCCGAACCCACATAGCCGCTGCCCGCGCCATAAACAGAGCCGCTGATATAAGAGGCAGCATTGGTGTTGCGATACTCCACATACGCGCCCACACCCGCGGTAGATGCGTCAATATCCGGATTGATGATATTGCCGCCGTTGTCCTTTTCATTTCCATTTTTCCCGCGGCTGACGCTTTGCGCGGACGTTCCGGCAAATCTGTTGGAGCCGGAAATGCCGCCCTGATAGAGGAAGAACTGCTCGTCCAGTTTTCCCAGCGCCGTGTCATCCTTCCACTGGGTGGAGGAGGCGGTCCACACGCCGGTATCGGGGTTGATTTCCGGATCTCGCTTGCCGATCTCCACGCCGCTCTTTCCCTGGGAATTGCCCATCCGGCTGGTGCCCACGATGCCGTAGCTTCCAAGCTTGGAATCATATCCGCCGGCAACGCGGAGACCGCTGGCGATGACCACCTTGGAGGAATAGGAATTGACATTATTATAACTTGAAATATTGCCGCTGGAATCCGTATTATAGCTGCCTTCGCCCGCGCCGTCGATCAAACCGTTGACAAGGAAGCCCAGCGCCACCGTATCCGAGTTTGCGGTATTGTAATTTGCGGTTGTAATCGGCGTAGTTCCCATAGCGCCGCGAATGTACACATAGGAGGACGCGCCGCTGCCCGCGCCGACTTGACCCGTGCCGCCGCAGCCGCCGCGGATTGAACCGGTGGAACTGGCGGGGTTGGGGTTGTCGATCACCACCCAGGAGGCTATGGTGTCTCCCGATGGAATGCTGGTGGCGGCATTGCCGCTCCAGCAGCCGCCGAACACGCTGCCGGTACGGATTGCGCCCAAGCCGTGTAGATAGACGTGGCTGCTGCCCCGCAGTCCACTGCCGGTAGAGCTGACGCCAAAGGTTTCATTGGCGACCGTAATCGTACTGCCGGCGGCGGCATCCAGATTTACATAGCTGTCCCCGTAGACGGCGCCGCTGCTGCCCACGCCGGCAAGATTGCCGTACATGGTGATATTCTTTTTATCGTAAGCCTTTACGTCCGCATAGCAGTCGCCGCTGTTGACGCTGGCGCTGACGCCCTGCGCGTAGTTGTAGCTGCCACCGGTGAACCAGTTGCCGCTGGTGCCCAGCGTAATATCGCCGTAGGTGGTGTCCAGCTTCAGATGGCTCTTGCCGGGAATAGCAATGTTAATGCCGCCGCCGTACACATTGCTCTTATAGGTGCCGCCGTAAATCTCCACATAGCCGCTGGCGATGGGACATGAAGCCGTCAGTCCCACCTCGCTGCTGACCGTGGGGGTGCCGCGGAAGCGCACATAGCCGGAGGCGAGGTCGCTGGTGGATTTTCCCACCCGATAGCTGTTGATTGCGGCGTAAACCCAGCCGGAGACAAGACAGTCAGCCGCGGTATTGTACCAGTCCGTATAGGTGCCCAGCTCGCCGCTGCCGATGGCGGTGGCGGTGCTGCCCTCATAGCAGGCGCCGGTCATGCAGCCGGCAACATAGAGCCGCCGGTTGCTGTCCTGCAGATCCGCTGACAGGTCATAGGGCAAGCCGGTATCCGCATCATACACCGGGTTGCCGTTTTCGTCATACTTCAGCGCCCGGTAGCCCACCTCCAGGAAGGTTTTCTGCTGGGTCGTACAGTAGTCACCGCCGCCCCAGACGTGCCCGCCTATCCTGCCGCCGCCGGCGATGATGACGTGCGCCTGATACTGGCTTCTGGTATTTTGATACGTGCCGCCGTAAATGGTGCCGTCGACGCGGAAGCCGTACGCGCCGGAAGTTGTGTTGTTGGCAGTGGCCGCGCCGCCGCGGAAGTACACAAAGCTGGATGCGCCGGTGCCGCTGCCCACTGTTCCGCCGTAGCTGGAGCCAAAAATACTGCTGGTATAGCTGCTGGGATTGTCGTTGTCGATGACCACCCAGGAGACATAGGTCGCCCCGGAATACTTGGCGCCCACAGAACCGCTCAAGGTACTGCCGTAGGTGTTGGTGTTGCCGACGATGCCGTGGCCCAGCATTTCTGTAAACGCCTTGCCCGCCACATTGCCGCTGCCGCTGCAGGCGCCCAAAAGCGCGCCGCTGGTAGTGATGATGCTGGTGTTTGCGTCCACCGCGTTGAAGCGGGCATAGCTGTCCCCGCCCACGTTGCCGGACTGGCAGCCGCCGGCTGTCTCGCCGTACAAAGCGACCTTGCCGCCGTTGACCGCACGCACATCCAGGTAGGTATTGCCGTTGATGGCGGAGCTGGAGCCGCTGCCGCCGTAAGTCGTTCCGGCGGTATACTGGTTCACGGTGCCGCCGTCCGCCAGAATGGAGACATGGCTGTTGCCCTTGGTGGTGCCGCCGGAGCCGTTGTTGCTGCCCACCAGCTTGCAGCCCTGCAGGGTGATGGTTTTTCCGTTGGTCGCCTTCAGCTCCGCCCAGGTGTCACCCTCGGTGGTGTAGCCGCCGTCCCTGCAGCCGCCGGAGACAAGCATGACGCTGCTGGAGCTGTTGCTGCCAACGGTGATGTTATAGTCTGTGGCGTCCAGCAGCACATGGCTGCTGCCCAGATTGCTGCCGGAAAAGCCGCCGCCGAAAACGCCCCCCAAATAGGTGCCGCCATGGATCTCTACCCAGCCGTCATGGATTGTACCAGAGCCTGTGGTTGCGCCCGATGTCACATAGGGCTGCCCCTTGACGCGCACCCAAACAGAGGCGTACCCGTTGGTGCTGTCGCCCAGCTGCTGTCCGTCTCTTGCTCCGATGAGCCATCCGTTTACATAGCAGTTGGCCGCCGTATTATACCAGTCCAGATACGCGCCCACGTCACCGCTGCCCACCTTGGTAGCGGCGGCGGCATCAGCGTTGGCGCCTTCGATGCATCCGTTGACATAGAGCCAGCGATTGCTGTCCTGCAGATTCTCTGACAGGTCATAGGGCAGACCGGTCGTCTCGTCATACACCGGGTTGCCGTTTTCGTCATAATTCAGCGTCCGATAGCCCACCTCTGCAAAGGTTTTCTGCTGGGTCGTGCAGTAGTCACCGCCGCCCCAGACGTTCCCGCCTATCCTGCCGCCGCCGGCGATAATGACATGGGACTGATACTGCTGGCGCACCGTACCGCTGGCGCCGGTTGTGCCGCCGTAGATATTGCCGTTGGCAAAGAAGCCGTAAGATCCGGTGGAGGTGGTGTTGCTGGTGGCCGCGCCGCCGCGGAAGTACACAAAGCTGGACGCGCCGCCCTTGGATTGATCGCCCACCGTGCCGCTTTGAGCGCCGCCGTAAATCAAGCCGCAGTAGCTGGAGGGGTGATCGTTGTCGATCACCACCCATGAGGCGTAGGTCGCCCCGGAGATTGCCGGGGCGGCATTCCCCTGATACGAACTGCCGTAAACATTCCCTACGGCAATTCTTCCGTGGCCCAGAAGCTCCACATGGCCGGTACCCTGCACAGTCGTGGAGGTGTCGCCGCCGCCAGTGATCGTTCCGCTGGTAATAGCGCTGGCGGCGTCCACCGCGTTAAAGCGCAGATAGCTGTTGCCGCCGATATAGCCGGATTCAGCGCCGCCCTGCACCTCATTCGGGAAAGAGATGGTGGAGGCGTTATTTGCCCGCACATCCGTATAGGTATTCCCCGTGGACGCCGTGCTGCTGCAGGTATAGCTGCCGCCCCAGACCTGTGCGCTGTTGCCCACCGTGATTGTGCTCCTGTTGTCTGCGCGGACGCTCACATGGGTGTCCGCCTGGGGCTTGGCGGTGGTGTAGGAACCGCCGGTAATAATCGCATAAATGGACAGACTGCGCCCATTGTCCGCCGTAATGTCCACATAGCTGCCGCCGGTAATGCTGCCGCCGGTTTGACATGCGCCCGCCAAATAATAGTTCGTACCGCTGCTGTTGCTGGTGCCCACAGTCAGGGATGTGCTGCTGCTGTCGGTGGAATTGAGGTCAATGGTGACGTGACTTTCCCCCGTTGCGGTGGAATCACTATAGCTCTTGGCGCATACATGCCCCGCCGCTGCACCGGCGGCGCGCAGCTCCACAGAGGAACTGTTGCAGGTTCCTATGCAGCCCTGAATATCGCCGCGAATGTTGGCATAGCCCCGGGTCTTCACATAGGCGGAAGCATAGTCGTTCGATGCGTTTCCCAAAACGTTTGTATAGGTCCATCCGAGGCCGTAAAGACCACCGGCAATATAGTTGCCGGTGCTGGTGTTGTTGAAATCCACATAGCAGCCGACTTCGCCGCCGCCGATGTCGGTTGCTATATCTCCGTCATTGGAGCCGCCAAGTATGTGGCTGCTGACATAGAGCCAGCGATTGCCCGCGCCCGGATTGTCGCCGGTCATGGGGGTATGCTCGCCGGTGACAGCGTTGTAGTCCAGTCCGCGGTTTCCCACCTCCACATAGGTTTTGCCCCTGGTGTTGAGATAGTAACCGCCGCCATAGACGTTTGCAAGTACTCTGCCGCCGCCGGCAATGATGACGCGGGAGCTGTAAATTGTTTTTTTGGCACCGGCGCTGGCGCCGCCGTAGCCGCCGCCATAAAGCGTGCTTGTGGAAAAGCCGTAGTTGCCGTCACTGCTGGTGTTGCTGGTGGCGGCGCTGCCCCGGAAATAGATGTAGCTGGAGCCGTTCTGCGTCCCCTGATAGGTGCCGCCGTAGACATAGCCGACCTTGCTGGCAAGGTGATCGTTGTCGATGATGACCCAGGAGACATCCGCCATGCCGTCGCACGCTGTGCCCACCGCGCCGGTACCGGTGCTGCCGTAGATAAAATTGGCTGCTATTTTTCCGCTTCCCAGCAGCTCCACATGAGCCTTCCCCTTCACCTCACCGGTGTTGGTGCCGCCGTAGATATTGTTGGAGCAGATTACACAACCGCTGCCGCTGGTATTGCTGTTGGCGTTGGCGGTAATTTTGACATAGCTGTCGTGATAGACAGTGGACGCGTCACCCGCGCCGTAGATATAGCCGCGTACGGAAATGCTGCCGTACTCCTGTTTGGCAGACAGCTCCGCATGGGCGTCGTATACATTTTGCAGACCGCCGCCGTAAATGTGGTAAGTGTTAAAGTCGGTATCGTGAATCGTGACATAGGCGGAGGCGGGGTTGTCCGCCGAAGCGCCCAGCACAGCGGAGGCATTCTTGAAGCCGCCGTAGACGGAGTAGTTTTCATTGTAGATATACCCGCACAGATCCACATAGGAGCCCACGCTGGCGCCGCTGAGGGACGTGGCGCCGGCTGTGCCTGCACCCGCGCCCACGATATCGCCTTTGACATAGCCATAGGCATTTGTTGTCTTGCAGATCTCGGCGGAATTGACATAGGACACGCCCTGGGTGACACCGGTCTCGTCACTGCCGCCGTACACACTGCCGCCGATTCTGCCGCCGCTGAGGCTGACATGAGAGCTGCCCGTTACGGTTCCGCCGTTGCCGCCGCCGTACACCGCGCCGGAAACCAGGAACCCGTATGCGTTGGTCGATGTATCGTTGCCTGTTCTGTTCGGCACGGAAAACTCCACGAAGGTATCGCCGTTCACCTGCTGCGCGCCCTTGCTGCCGCCATACACCGCGCCGGTGATGCGGCTGCTGAGATTCGTGTTGTTGATTTTAACGCCGCAGGAGCCGATGCCGCTCACGGTTCCGTTTGCGCCGTAAACGCTGCCGTTCACGGTCAGCTGCCCCGCGCCGGTAAGGGTCACCGTGCTGCTGTTCTTCGCGCAGGCGCCGCATATATTTCCGCTCACGGTCATCGCGGACGCACCGCCGACTTCGATACTTGCGGAGGAATACTCTGTTTGTGAGGTCGTGAAAATGCCGGAGTTCACATTTCCTCCGGATACCGTCACGGTCAGTGAACCGCTCACCGTATCCGATGTGCCGCCGTCCAGAGTTCCGACTGTGCCCCCTGTCTTGTTTACCGTAACATTGCCGCCGATCGTGCCGCCGCTGCTGCCGGCGAACACGCCGGAGCTCACGGTACCGCCGCTCATTGTGATCGCAGCATTGTCGGTAACGCTGCTGCCTGCGCCGCCGCCGGCGTAAATCGTACTGACAGTTCCGCCGCTCATGGTGACCGCCGTGCTGTCAACACTGCCGTCCCTGCTGCCGCCGTATATAATATAGCTGCTGTTGGAGGCATATACCTTCGTAGAGCCGCTGTAAATACCGTCGGAAGCAATGGTAATGGGCAGTCCGTTGGCATAGATGGTGGTGCCCTCTATTGTAAAGGAAAGTGATGCATTCGCCAGCGTAGCCAGGGTGATCATTTGCAGCCCGTCAACGCCGCCCAGACTTTCCGCGAGCTGTGCCAGGTACTGGAAATTTTTATCTGTTCCCAGACGCACCAAATTATCTGAAAGGGAAATACCGTTCAGATAATTATAGGCGAGAGAGAAGTAATAGTCGTATTTCAGTGTTTCCTGATTCTTGGAGTCAGCCTGCTCCTCCTCCGTGAGGCCGTTCCACCATGCTGTGCCATCTGCCGCCAGCTGCAGCAGCTCGTCGACCAGACTTGTTTCCGCCGCGGTGTAGGCGGCAAGCACCTGCTTGTAAAGGTCGAGGTTCATCACCGTGTACTGCTCGTCCGATGAGAGATTGCTCATAGCGGGGACAATACCCTGCAGCCAATAGGTTCTCAGACTGTTGCTGCGGTCCCGTTCGCTTTGTCCTTCCTCCTGGTATGCGGACCACGCGTCGCTCAACAGGCTTTTCACCTCGGCGACCGCATCGCTGTCCTCTTCCGCGACCGTCTCCATCTGCAGCGTAGTTGTAATCTGTTTGCTTTCCTGGGTCTCAGAATCTGCGCTGGCATCCGGAGCAGAGGTTTCGGAACTGGTTTCGGAGCTGGTTTCAGAACTGGTTTCGGAGCTGGTTTCGGAACCGGTTTCGGAGCTGGTTTCGGAACCGGTTTCGGAGCTGGCTTCGGAACTGCTTTCGGAACCGGCTTCGGAACTGCTTTCGGAACCGGCTTCAGAACTGCCTTGGGAACTGCCTTCAGAACTGCCTTGGGAACTGCCTTCAGAACTGTCGACAGAACTACCTTCAGAACTGCCTTGGGAACTGCCTTGGGAACTGCCTTGGGAACTGCCTTCAGAACTGCCTTCAGAACTGTCTTTGGAACTGCCGGTATCGGATCCTGCGCCGGCGCTCTCTGCCTCCGTATTGTCACCTGCGGTCAGAGACAACAGCTTTTGTGAAAGCATGTTAATTTGACTTCCCAGAAAAACCCTTATTTTCCTGCCGGTGTCGGATATATTCACAGATTTTTTAACAGCAGCCTGTTCCGCTGCTGCGGTGCTTTCCTTTTGGGAAGCTGCCGCATCGGAAAGTGCTGCTTTTAATGTCGTATCCTGTATGACTGCCGCATCGGAAGGAGCTGCTTTTGATGTCGTATCCTGTATGACTGCCGCATCAAAAGGAGCTGCTTTTGATGTCTCTTCCTGTAAAACTGCTGTATCAAAAGGAGCTGCATCAAAGGCTGTCACTTCAACGGCAGCGGTCTTCGCAGCTTCTTCCTCTTGTACAGTCTGTATCACACTCAGCTTCAGCGTTTCTTCCTTGATCTGACGCTTGAGCGTATCCTTTGAAGTTTCACTCTTATCGACCGGAACTTTTATCGTTTTTCCGACGATCTCGTTCCCGGTCATCTCTTTGTATTTTGTTGTCTCAGTGATCCCGGCCTGTGCCGCCTGTGCACTTTCGACTTTTTGCACAACTTTTCCCGCATTGGCTGAAATCGCATACACCGATGCTTCGTTCAGACTGAGCGTCATGACGACTGCCAGAAATCCGGCCAATATACGGTTAGATTTTTTTCTTTTTTTCACCCTTTTTACAGAATCGGGTTTCCCCGTTTCTGCCCCCTCTCTCAAATGCCTTCCTTTCTGTACGCCTCTTCGTCGACGAGTCATGCAAACAGTTCCCTGAATTTCCGCCACAGAAAGGAAACTGTTTTACAATTAAAAAACCTCGAAGCTGCCGAAACACTGCTTCTGAGATTTCGTTCCGTATTTACTCAATCCAAGATCACGTCCTGCATTGCTTCGTGTCTCATACAAATCAATCAATAATAATTACAAATATCATATCATATCGTATATTACCGTGCAATAATGTTATCTATTTTTGGTTGAAATAACTAAAATTGATGCTGTATTATTATTTTGAAAACGATACAACTGGATAAAAATGACAGAATTTATAAAGATGATGAGGAATATGGGGACCGACACCGGCATCATCTCACATTTTTTCTGAACAGACCGTCCCTGTTGCAGAAGAAAAAAACAGTCCTGACACCGTTTATTTTAAACCTTGCCTCCGCATTTCCTTCGGGGTACAGTTTTACGATCTGAAGTCTGTCGGAAGACATTGCCGCCATAAATGAAATATAATGTTCCTTTGTCATCGGATGTTCGATCGAAACAAAGTATTCATCTTCGATCTTCTCTATTGCGGCCGGATGCAGTTCATCGGGATCTTCCGCTCCGAGAGGCGGCAAGGTTATTCCGTGACAGCTGACCTGAAGCTGGCCCATGCTGTGTATGACATTTCCGCACACCGGACATACATAGAAATTCGAACGGATCATATTTGCAGGGATATTGGTATTGGTCACCGCATTTCCGGCAAGAATTTCCGCAACGGAAATACGGAATACTTTTGCAATGGGTTCCAGCAGAGTAATATCCGGATATCCGTTCCCGGTCTCCCATTTTGAAACAGATTTATCACTTACGTTCAGTTTTTTTGCCAGTTCCGTCTGCGTAAGATGCTGCTTTTCACGCAGTGATTTTATCATACTGCCTGTAATATATTGATTCATATGTTTATCCTCCCTGAAACCACATTTTAAGGTTTTGTCGGATAAAGAACCACCCACTTAAAGTAGAGTCCGTGCACGGAAAGTCCCATGCACGGATTCTGCTGAAACAACGCGATCCTGTCTTACCTGATTTTCAGCATTTAATTCCGGCGTATGGTGCCATCTTCCTCTATGCGAATCCCTTCCGAAATAGCAGTAAAATAATTATAGAAATCGGAGACTGATGATTCCTCTTCCAATTTCTGTGTACAGCCGGCCGCTGATTTCCCGGGAATAAGCTTCAGAGTCGTTTCCCCGTCCTTCAGAGTTACTTTGAGAAGCGCCGTTTTCGGAATGGAACTTCCGAAAATAAAATTGCCCAGGCTGTATACGATCGGTTTCCCCTTGTAGAAAGAAATTCCCTGCAGCACATGCGGATGTGCGCCGATCACCAGGTCCGCGCCTGCATCGACAAACTTTTGTGCCAGCATCTTCTGCTCTTCGTTCGGCTTTTCCGAACGTTCAATTCCCCAGTGCATATAGACGATGGTAAAATATCCCTTTCCCTTTTCCGCCTGTATGATTTTTGCCAGTCTTTCTCCGCCGTCATAAGATGAGAATACCCCTGCATGATCATTTCCGGCCGCCCAGTCCGCTTCCGGAATCACCTTTGTGCTGCCGATTACGGCAATGGAATTTCCGTTTATCTTCAGCTCTGCCGGTCTGGCTGCTTCTTCCAGATTGTTTCCTGCCCCGACATGAAGGATCCCTGCCGAATCCAGCGTGGAAACGGTATCTGTCAGGGCATCTGATCCATAATCCAATGTATGATTGTTTGCCAGCGTCACGAGATCAATGCCCAGCTCCTTCATCATGCTGACTTTTTCCGGCGGAACTTCAAAGGTATATTGTTTGTCCTGTGCCGCTGTTCCTCTGCTGCTGAAGGGAAATTCTTCGTTTGCCATAAAAAAATCCGACTTTGCGATCTCCTCCATATAACCGGAAGATACAACCCCGTTTATATTTCCCGTACCCCCATAGGCATTCAGCACATGGTCCGAAAAATAAATATCGCCCGCAAATAAAAGCGAGGCTTCCGAGGGCAGAGCCGAAGTTTCTTTATTTTCTGCGGTCTCTTTATTTTCTGCGGTCTCTTTATTTTCCATGGTTTGGGCGGTTGTGTTCACGCTCTGAGGAACCGGTTCTTTTTCTCCCTTTTCTGCCGTTTCTTCGGAAGAAGCATAAACCGTGCTTTCGTTTGACGGCATCTCCTGATTTCTTTTTCCCGTAAGCCTGCCTGCTGCACCGATCAGGAACACCAGCAGCAGCGCAGCCCCAATCCATATGACACTCCTGTTCGGCCTCCCGTCCTGCCTTTTACGGCTTCTGCCTTTTTCCCCATCCATAACTCTTATTCCTTTACAGATTCTCTGATGGAGATACTCTGTATGTTTTCTGTACCTCCGTCATTTTTCTTTTCCAGAACCTTTATGGCATGATACAGGAATTCGTTCAGAGGTGTCGGAACGCCCAGTTCCCGGCCAAAACGCATCATGGTCCCTCCGAACATCTCCACTTCTGTTTTTCTTCCGCTCTTTATATCCTGAAGCGTTGAAGTCATATTTTCCGGCGGCAGACTCTTTAACCGTTCCAGATGTTTTACCGCATAATCATCCTCGACCATGATGCCCTTTTTATGTGCCACGGCAATCACTTCATCTGCTACCAAAAGACGAAGCTTATTGGCGTCTTCTGAAGATCTCCAGAACTTAAAGGGAATCCCCAACAGAGCAGATACCTGATTCTCGCTCACATTGCAGACATATTTTTCCCAGATCGCACGCTCCATATCCGCCGGATTTCGGGTTCTGATGCCGGCCTTTTTCATAAGCGCATTGACTGCCTTTACTCTGTCCGTCAGAACGGTGTTATCTTTCTTTTCCCCATATTCCATCACCGCTGTGCTTGTGTCAAAGTTTATCCTGTTTCCGTTTCGCACGGAACTGATCCGGACAAGACTCCACAGGATAGGGTCCTCCCCATACACGGCCGCCACTTTTTCTTCACTCTCCACACCGTTTAAAGGTGACATGAGGATAGTATCCGGACCTACCTGATTCTTTATATCTGCGAGCGTCTCATTCAGCTGTGTCATTTTGGGAATGATGATCACAAGATCCGAAGGGCCTGTTCTCTCAGCAGGATCTGTCACCTGAAAAAAAGTCTGTCTGCCATTGATTATGACACCGTTCTTTTCCAGCCGTTCTTTTCTTTCTCCTCCCGCTATCACGCAAAAAGCAATCCCCGGTACTTTGGAAATTCCATCTGCAAGAAAACATCCGATTGCGCCGAGTCCTATCAGTGAAACTGTCCTGATTTCTTTCATTCTTTTACAAACTCCCTTTCATTAATTTCCATTTCCCGGACCTTTTGTAAGAATTGACAAAAAAGCTGTATCATGGTACTATGTGTGGGCTGTCTCGAAAGAGACCGCGGCTGCTGATATAGCACAGTAGGTAGTGCGCCGCATTGGTAGTGCGGAGGTCACCGGTCCGATTCCGGTTATCAGCTTTAGAAGCTTTAGAAGCTTTAGAACATTTCTTTATTAAATCCCCGGAAAATGCATATTTCCGAGGTTTTTTTATTCCCCAAATATTGAAAAAAGCACAATAATAAACATCTTTTTGAATACCTGCTTCCGGTGTTTATATGGCTATTATCCGGGCAGTTTACTGACATCATTCGATGCGGCTTTTTTCCTTTATCCCCGGTGCAGTTTTTTGCTCATCATTTCCTGATCCTGTGCATGGACGATGCAGGCTTCCTCCGTAATGATCCCCTGCCGGTACAGGTCCATCAGGCTGTCTTCCATACTGATCATTCCTTCGGCCTTCCCGCTGGCTATATTGCTGTCTATCCGCTGAATGTTGCCTTCCCGTATCATGGTCCGTATGGCACTGTTCAGGATCATCACCTCAAATGCCGGGATCATTTTGCCATCCGTTGTCTGGATAAGCTGCTGGGAAATGATCATTTCCATGACCATACTGATCTGCATGCGGATCTGTGCCTGCTGCTCCGCAGGAAAAATATCCACCAGACGGTTGATTGTATTGGAAGCCCCGAGCGTATGTACTGTGGAAATTACAAGATGCCCTGTTTCTGCGGCTGTCATTGCCGTTCGAATGGTTTCAAAATCTCTCATTTCTCCCAGAAGGACCACATCCGGGGACTGCCGCAGCGCCGCGCGAAGCCCGGTGGAATAGCTTACCGTATCCGTATAGATTTCCCGCTGTGTGACCACACTTTTTTTATGCTTGTGAAGATATTCAATCGGATCTTCCAGCGTAATGACATGCGCATTTCTGGTATTGTTGATCCGGTCAATAATGCAGGCAAGCGTAGTGGATTTTCCGGAGCCGGCCGGCCCGGTCACCAACACCATGCCCTTGGTCAGTTTGGAAGCGTCCAGAACAACCGGCGGAATATGCAGATCCGCAATTTTCGGGAGATCAAAGGATACAACACGGATGATCGCTGCAAAGGAACCCCGCTGACGAAAGACACTGACACGATACCGGGATATTCCCGGAAGGGAAAAAGAAAAATCATCGTCTCCCGTTTCCTGTGCCTTTTGCATGGAACGTTTTGCTATTTTGTAAATCTGCTCGATCAGCTTATCCATCTGCATCGGCAATATTTTATCCGGTCCCTCGGAAATAATCTCTCCGTCTATCCGATACGAATACGGAATTCCGGGAATTAAAAAAACATCCGCCGCTTTGTCATCAACCGCACCTTTTAGGATTTTGACAATTGCCTGATACTCACTGCTTTCTTCAGCCATATGGATTCCTTTCAGTTTCTCTGCCAAACCGGCCTTTTCTGATCGATCTCAAGATCATCCTTCATGTAAACCTGATAACTTTCTAAAGTATATCGGATATCCGGGTCACATTCAATAGCGGCACTGACCCGCAAAGAAAGCCCGTTTTCCATGGCTATGTCCGTGGATACGGTTCCGCTTTCGGGGTCATAATATTCTTTCAGGGCGACCGCTGTGTCTTTTTTGCACTGTTCCGGATCGGTTTCTTTTTTCATAACGGAAATCAGTTTCTTGTCCGTACTCTGCAAAAATTCCTCCGCTGTATTGGCTGCCTCATAATAATTTCTGACAGAAGCGGCATTTTTCTGTGCCAGATTCCAGTCATTCCGGGCACCGGACAGCGAAAGGATCCCGAACGTTGCAAGTACCATAACGATCAGAATGAGCACGAGCGAAGAAGCTCCGATATTCATAATTTTGGTCTGTTTATCTTTCATGATCCTCTCACGGTTTCAGGTAATGTCTGGTTGTCAACTCATACACAACATCCCGGTTATTTTTCAGAATGCGGATATCCGCTGTCAGCATATTGTTTTCATCCATCCCGGTAACAATGGATGCCGTAAAAACCGCCGTTTTCTCATCCGATGCGGGATCCCAGTTTTTGTCCCAGGAAACCGGGCCGGTAAAATCCGCTCCGCGGTTCCGAATGGTATCCGCAATGGATTCCGTTTTCACAACGGCATGATTCAGGTCACTGGCATTCTTGCTGATCGTATCCGCCTTGACAAAGACCTGAATACAGATTGCGGCACAGATGGAAAAGAAAAAAACCACGAAGATCATTTCCAGGAGAAACGATCTGCCCGAATGATCGGTCTTCATTCTGTCCCTCCCTTTTTCCCTTCGCCGCATTTTAAGGCAAGTGTCAGTTCCCGCGGGTGATCACCCTTTGTTCCCAATTTTAAGAGATCTCCCTCTTCCGAGATATCAAGACCGCTGCAGTCTGCTATTTTTAAACCGTCCGCAAGGGTAAGGTCTGCATCATCCCGCATGAAAAGTTCCCTGAGAGATCCTTCATAGGCATAGATACGCGTGACATAACCGGTCCCCGCGGTTTTTTCCGAAATGTTCAGGACAGGAATCCCGTCAATGTCTTCTGTCGTTATGCTTCCGGCGGTATCTCCCTGACGGACTTTATTGGCAACATAGTGAAGGATCACGTAGTCGGAATAGTTCTGCTGATTTCTTGTATGGATATTTTCATATACGCGTGCACCGATCAGAACAGTAAAAAGCGCGCACAAAATAAAGATCAGAAACAGAATAATATTGAATGCTGTTCCGATCTCTGCATTTCGCGGTGTCCGCGCTTTTCTGACTGGATCCGGTTTTTCGGGCATATCTGCTGTTCTCCGTTTTTTGGTTTGGTCCGGTATGTTTTGCTTATTGTTTGTTTTCCACGACAGTGATATCGGGAATGATATTCGAAGCAAAACCCTCATAAAATACATGGAAGCGTTTTTGGTCTATTTTGATCCCATAGTGTTCTTCCAGATATTTTACATCCGGCGGATAGCGCCCTTCCACGGCATAGCACTGCACGGTAGCTCTCTGAATGCTCTCGCGCAGGGTCTCCGCACCGTTTGCATCCGCACTTCTCCCGATCTTTTGTACGGCAAACAGAAACAGCAGCAGGATCAGGGCAAAAAGGCAGACGGAAAAAATGATCTTCCAAACAGCGTTTGCTTTTTTTGTTCTCAATACATGATCCATATTTTTCACCTGAAACCTGTTTTGCATGGAATTTTATCCGATGGAGGAAAGCATGCCTGCGAGCGGCAGCATGACGGACAGAAGAACAAGTCCTACACAAACGGCAAGTATCGCAACGATCGTTGGTTCAAAACCGGATATGAATGCACCCAGCGCCTTTTCCGACTGATCATCATAATCCTGTGAAATGCTGTTCATGACAATATCCAGATGACCTGACATACTCCCGACTTTGATCATCTGTACATGAAATCTGCTGAAGAGTCCTGTTTTCTTTAAAACAGAATAGCAGTCCTCTCCCAATGCCGCACTCTCAATGCAGTCCCTGATCTTTTTTTGGATGTCCGGATTTTCCACCACGCTTTCCGCCAGAGAAAGCCCGTTCTCCAGGAGCTTCCCCGCCTTAAAGGTCATGGCAAGCACGGAGGAAAAACGCCGCATGGCAATTGCACGGGAAATTCTGGAATGCTTTCTGACCGTATGGATCAGCTTGTCCGTAAACCCCGGACGGATCCCGAGTTTGGATAAAAAATAAACCAGAAGGAACACTGCAAGAAGGACAAGGACAACGACCAGGGCGATGCTGCTTGCAGCGGTTCCGATATTCATTGCGGTAACCGTAACGGGAGAAAGCGAAGCTCCCAGCTGTTCATATACATCCTTAAATACCGGCATGACTTTTGAGAACAGAATATAAAGAACGACCAGAAGCATCAGGACAAGAAGCGTCGGATAAGTAACTGCATCCCGCAGTTCCTCTGCCTGTTTTGCCTCACGGGCATAATAAACGGACATATCCTTCATGATATCCGCCAGATTTCCCGTTTCATGTCCCACATAACTCATTCTGATGCAGTAAGACGGAAACGCACCCGTCTTTTCCATTGCTTCCGGCAGCGAAACGTTATTTTCCAGATCATCCGCCATCTTGTTAAGAAGATCCTTCTCCCAGTCGGTCGCTGCATCCTCCGCCATGATACGGATCCCGTCCGCATCATGAATTCCGGCATCCATCAGAAGAGAAACCTGAAGGCAGTATGCGGACAATCCGGTATTGTCATACCTGGGGGAGTTTTTCTTTTCCCTCTTCACACCGATCCTCCCTTCCCGGTTTTTTACTTTTGGCGATACATTTCAATGCGGTCGCCAAAAGTAATATCACAGATTGCTCTTCGTTCCGCTGCGGTCGCTGCAGAGCAGACATCTGCCGGATGTCTTGCAGCGCACTTCGTGCTCCCGCAATCCTGCCAAACATTCGGATTTCATTTAGTAACAGTACTTCTGTGTGTAGTTGGATGTATTTTTCACATAATCCTGAATGGCCGCACTGTTCCCGCTGCTGGATGCAAACGTAGGATCCATCAGAGACCAGTTGGTCCCGTCAAAATAAATAGCATCCACCCACCCCTGAGATTCCATGTAAATGCTGACCCACGCATGATAAATGCTTCCCGTATAACCGATCACCAGTTTGGTCGGAATATCCTGCCCCCGCAGCATTGCCGTCATAAGAGCCGCATAGTCAAAACAGATTCCGGTCCGCTTGGCAAGCACTGCGTCCACATCCGGAATATAGCCGGATGTAACATTCGCTGCCAGTGCATCATCGTAGCTGATGTTTTCAATTACATAATAAAATATTTTTTTTACAATATCAAAACGGTCTGTTGCCCCCGCAGCTGCCTGGGCTCCTGTCCGGACGGCTGCAGAGTATTCACTGAAGTTGCAATACTGATTCGGATAAAGGAATGTAATGTAATTGTTTACAAGATCCGCTTTGACCGACTGTGACATTGCCTGGGAATACTGGTTGCCGCTCACATGTTCAAAAACCTTTACCGTATAGGAACCGCTTCCTTCCGAAAGCGGAAATGTAACATACTGTCCGTCAGCGGGCAGGTCATAGGTATAGGTAGTCCCTTTGGTGATCTGGACCTTGATCTTATCATTTCCGCCCGAATATTTGACCATGATATATCCCTGGCTCTTGTTGGAAGAGTCCAGCGTGACACTGCCCTGCGTGTTTACTTCCGTTCCGCTTGCCTGCGGTGTCAGTACTGCGGCAAAAGCCGTACCTGCCGCAGCGAACATGAAAATCATGATCAGTAAAAATAAAAATCCGAAAAATCTACGTTTCATTTTATCACCCTGTTAATAAATACCGGAAAGCTTACAGCCATTTTGCGTGTATCCCAATTATAAGGAGAACCTTTTATTCCGTCAACTTCCTGCCGTGTTGGTCTGCGGGTCCGGTCTGCTGGCCCGGTCTGCGGGTCCGGTCTGCGGGCCCGGTCTGTCCAACAGGTCCTCACTGTTTTCCGGCTTCTGTCTTTGCTGCCGGGCTCCGCCTCTGCCGCACCACTTCATAAGAAAGAATTCCTGCTGCCACGGAAGCATTCAGCGAATCGATTTTTCCTTTCATGGGAATGGAAACGGTATAATCACACTTTTTCCTGACCAGATCTCCCACGCCGTTTCCTTCCCCCCCGATTACAAGGCCCAAAGGTCCGCGCAGGTCCAGATCATACAGACAGGTCCCGTTCATATCCGCACAGGCAAACCACAATCCCTGCTTTTTCAGGTCATCAATGGTTTTCCCGATATTCGGGACCTTTGCCACCGGCATATAATTCAGAGCGCCTGCGGACGCGCGGGCCGTGCTTGCGGTAAGCCCCACTGCCCGGTGCTCCGGAATGATGACGCCGTGAGCACCCGCCTGATGAGCCGTCCGAATAATGGCTCCCAGGTTATAGGGGTCTTCCATTCCGTCCAGAAGGATCAGAAAAGGAGGTTCATTCTTTTTTTCCGCATCCTTCAGCATATCTTCGATCTCCGAATAGGAATAGGATGCCGCCGCAGCGATCACACCCTGGTGCTTTTTCGTAAAGCTCATTTCATCCAGCCGGTCTTTCGGGACAAAGTTTACATAGACTTTCTGTTTTTTTGCTTCCCGGATAACTGTCTGGACCGGTCCGTCTCTCAAACCGTCCTGTACAAATATTTTATCGATGGTTTTTCCGGCGCGGAATGCCTCGATCACGGCATTTCGTCCTTCAATCAGGTTTTCCTTGTCCATCGGTTCCCTCTTTCTTTTACAGATTCTTTTTCTTTTACAGATCCTTTTTCTTTTACAGATCCTCTTTCTTTTACAGATTCTTTTTCTTTTACAGATCCTTTTTCTTTTACAGATCCTCTTTCTTTTACAGATCCTCTTTCTTTTACAGATCCTCTTTCTTTTACAGATCCTTCTTCTTTTATAGATCCTTTTTCTTTTACAGATCCTTTTTCTTTTACAGATCCTTTTTCTTTTACCGATTCTCTTTTTACAGATCCTCTTTTTACAGATTCTCTTTTTTTAGATCCTTTTTCCCGTTTATCAGGTTTTTCTTTCTTCGGCATCACTCTTCAGTCCCGCAAGCCCCGTCCGGATCAGTTCCCTCATCCTGTCTTTCTCTCCGTTCAGATACAAATACCCGATCAGCGCTTCAAAAGCGGTTGCCGTCCGGTAGTCGATCATGGTCGCATTTTTTGCCACGGTATAGGATTTCGCATTCCGTCCGCGTTTATATACCGCGTGCTCCTCCGGCGTAAGAACAGGTTCCAGAAACCGCATCATTTTTGCCTGTGTACCGGCATTGACGAGCCTTACGGTATCCCGGTTCATTTTATTGACCTGGCGGTTTCCCTCTTTTACGACCATGGTGCGGATTTCCAGTTCATAGACCGCATCTCCCATATAGGCAAGTACCAGAGAAGAATACTCCCCTGCATCCGAAAGGGAATCAGGCAGCATCATGCTTTTTTCCACTTGACGCCTTCCCGGGTATCTTCCAGCAGAATTCCCATATCGGTAAGCTGCCTGCGGATCTCATCTGCCCCGGCAAAATCCCTGTTCTTTCTTGCCTCCTGCCGCTTTGCGATCAGCTCTTCCACCCGTTCATCCAAAGACTCTGTCTTTCGTTCGGTCAGGATTCCCAGAACCGCGCAGAGTTTCTGAAGTTCCGTTTCAAATGAAGAAATATAGGATTTTGCGCTGAGGGCGCTTATCGTGGAATTGGCCAGTTTTACAATTTCAAAAACCGCGCTGATGGCATCCGCCGTATTGAAGTCATCGTCCATGGAATCCTCGTATTTTCTGACAGATTCCCGAAGGCTTCCCAGATTTTTCTTCTCATCTTCGTTCTGCTCTCTCTCTTCTGTCGCGGAAAGCGAGTCTCTGATATTGTCCATGCATGTCAGGATTCTCTCAAGGCTGCTCTTTGCTCCTTCCATCAGCTCCGCGGAAAAATTCAAAGGGCTCCTGTAATGAGCCGACAGCATAAAGAATCTCAGAACCTGAAGATCGTATTTTTCGCTGATCTCACGAACCGTAAAAAAATTTCCGAGAGACTTGCTCATCTTTTTATTGTCAATATTCAGGAACGCATTGTGCATCCAGTATTTTGCAAAGGTCTTTCCGCTTGATGCTTCCGACTGGGCGATCTCATTTTCATGATGCGGAAAGATCAGGTCCTCCCCGCCCCCATGAATATCGATCTGTTCCCCGAGATATTTTCTGCTCATGACGGAACATTCAATATGCCAGCCGGGCCGCCCCTTGCACCAGGGTGAATCCCAGTAAGGCTCTCCTTCTTTTTTTGGTTTCCACAATACAAAATCATTCGGATCTTCCTTGTCCTCTTCTCCTGTCACCTTCAAGGTGCGGAAGCCTGACTTCAGGTCATCCAGGTTTTTGTGCGATAATTTTCCGTATCCCGCAAAGCTGCGCACACGATAATATACCGTGCCGTCTTTTGCCCTGTATGCATGGCCCTTGTCTATCAGAGTTGTTATCATTTCCTCCATTTCGGGAATTTCCTGTGTGGCCAGAGGATGAACGGTGGCCGGCCGGATATTCATTCCCGCCATGTCTTTTTTGCATTCCTCAATATAGCGGTTGGAAATAACGGAAGAGTCCACGCCTTCTTCCCTGGCTTTATTGATGATCTTATCATCCACATCGGTAAAATTGGAAACATAGTCCACCTCATAGCCCCTGTATTCGAAATAACGGCGGACCGTATCAAAGAAAATCATGGGACGCGCATTCCCGATATGGATCAGGTTGTAGACAGTAGGACCGCAGACATACATTTTGACTTTTCCGGGTGTGAGCGGTATAAATTCTTCCTTGGTTCTGGACATGGTATTGAATATTTTCATCATTCTTCTTTCCCTTTCCGGTTTCTCTGTTCTTTTTCATTGATCAGACACACGGCATGCGCCGCAATGCCTTCTTTGCGGCCGGAAAATCCGAGTCCTTCTTCCGTTGTCGCTTTGACATTTACGCATTCTCTCCGGATGCCGAGCACCTCCGCGATATTCCGGCACATTCTTTCGGTACAGCCGGAAAGTTTCGGTTCCTCAGCTATGACCGTGGCATCTATGTTCTCTATACAGAAGCCTTTTTCCATAAGCAGACTGCCGACTTTTTTCAGGAGGATCATGCTGGATATTCCCTCATAAGCCGGATCTTTGTCCGGAAAATGTTTCCCAATGTCTCCCAAAGCTGCCGCGCCGAGTAAAGAATCCATGACGGCATGCAGCAGAACATCCGCATCGGAATGCCCCAGGAGCCCCTTTCCGTACGGAACCCTGACACCGCCCAAAACAAGCGGCCTTCCTTCCGTAAAGCGATGTACGTCATAACCGTGCCCTACCCTCATCATCACACCTCAAAAAATAAATTTCAGCTGCACCGGATGCACCTCTCGATTCATTCATCAGACCATCACACCTCAAAAGATAAATTTCAGCTGCTGTTTTGCACACTGCACCTCAATATCCGTAAAACAGCCGCAGATCTCCCCGTCCGTATGCACATAAACAGGCTCATCCGTGTGGATTTTTGCTTCCGTGAAATTATAGGAACGGACGCCGGCATATTTCAGATGATTTCCGAAGATCGAGCTTGCCAGGATCCTCGCGACCTGTTTTTTGGAGTGATTGTGGACAATGCAGCACGTCAGTTCTCCGTCCGCATCATCCGCTTTCGGAGCAAAACGGTACCCTCCGCCTTCTGTCGGATGGATGTGAAAGGAGGTAAAAAAAATATGATTGAACTCAATTTTTTTCACATTCTCAAGGATCAGATACCCCTTGACCGGTTTATACCGGATAAACTCCTTTGCACCCGCAAAAAAGTAAGACAGCTTCTGCATATTCAGCAGGGCAAGATGCTGCTTTAAGGAGGATTTCCGGATATCCCTGTTGACATTGGCATCAAAACCGGCTCCCGCACTGTTTAAAAATCTTCTGTGCTCCATACATCCATCTCCGTATGACAGGATCCCGTAATCGATCTTTCTGATTTCTGCCGGATGAAGGATTCTTTTCAGGCATTTGGCCGGTGAAGGCGACAGTTTTAAGCCCTTTGCGAGATCATTTCCCGATCCTGTGGGAATAAAACCCAGGACGATGCGGTCGGAAAGATGCAGTCCGTTTAAGACCTCGTTAATGGTTCCGTCTCCTCCTACGGCGATGATTTTCATCAGGCCGTCCGTCTCCTCCGGTTTCGGAAGACTGTCCGGAACGGTAAATTTCTCCGCGATTGAAACAGCATCCCCGGGGGCTGCCGTAAGAAAAGCCCTGTATTCGATTTTCTTGTTTTCAAGTTTTCTTTCCAGATTCTTCCAGACCTGATATCCTCTTCCGCCTCCGGAATCCGGATTTACAATAAAATACAGCACCTGTTTTCCTTTCGCATGAATTCATTCTGGGCCGGATATTTCTCAAAGAATTATAGCACATAAACTCCTTGACAAGAAATAGGAATTCCCATATACTTACATGGCGTCTTTCAGTACACGGCGCGTTTGTTTTTTTGGCGGAATAGCTCAGTTGGCTAGAGCACGCGGTTCATACCCGCGGTGTCGAGAGTTCAAGTCTCCCTTCCGCTATTTTTTTTGTCATTTTTTGTCTTGAAACGTATATCGGAGATATGTTATAATCTGCTGCAATGAAAAAGAATTCCTTTCAAAAATTATTGGAAAAATACCGTTATGTGTGGGCGCTTCTCTATACCGGCGTCTATCTTTTGTGGTTTTCATCTCTTGAGAAGAACATAACCACCAATTATCATATCATGCACTGTGCGCTGGATGATGTGATCCCCTTTAATGAATACTTTATTTTTCCGTATCTGTTCTGGTTTATCTATATCTTTTTTACCCTGATTTACCTTGTGACGGTCGATGCGGGTGAGTTCTGCCGTTACGGCTTTTATCTGGTGGTCGGCATGAGCATATGCCTTCTGATCTGCCAGATCTTCCCGAACGGGACGGCGCCGGGATTTCGGCCCGACGTGGATCCGAACAAAAACTGGGCAAGTTCCATTATTGCTTCTATCTACAAAACCGATACCCCGACCAATGTTTTTCCGAGTATCCATGTCTACAACGCGATCGGAACCCATTATGCCATCAGCAGAAGCAAACACTTTGAAAAGAAGCCCCTGGTACGCCAGCTGTCTCTTCTGGCAGCCATCCTGATCTGCATTTCCACCATGTTCGTAAAACAGCACTCCGTGATCGATGTGGTCGGAGGTCTTGTCCTTTCCTGGGTCATGGCTGAGCTGGTCTACGGAAAGATCCCCGTTCCCCGTCTTTTCCCGGCTTCCAAAAAAGAAAAGAAAATCTGGGTATAACGGAAACCTGCAAAGAAAAATCCGAATATAAATGGGAAACCTGCAAAGAAAAATCCGAATATAAATAAACCTGAATTGTCAGAGATAATCCGACAAGACAGGTTCTTTTTTTGTCCGGTTCAGTTGAATCCGTAAAACTTCTGGACGATCTGGTACCCGGTAATGGAAAGCTTTCTCCCTCCGTCTCCCGGAATGTTCATGCTCTGACCCAGGAAACCCCAGCGCAGTCTCAGATAAAGATGCAGATTCCCGCCCCTTAAGTACTCCCACAATTCCTGTTTCTTTTCAAAATTCTCTTCTGTTCCCGATTTAATGGCCAGAATGGAGCAAATGGTCATCATGATTTCCAGATACAGGATCATGTACCGCCTCAGCTTAGGCGGTTCAATCACATACGGATCGTAATAGCCCAGCATCAGCTTTGTGACGGCAAGCTGCTGGTCTATCCTTCCGATCATAACATTTTCATTGACCGACTGATCCGCACGCCCGATAAAATACCGGTAAAAATTCACATTCAGGTAATACAGCGTCTTTACATGCGGAAGCGGCTGATAAACAAAAATATTATCCACATAGAACGTATGTCTCGGCAGTTCCAGTCCGCAGTCCTTCAAGAGCTGGGTCCGGTAGATGACTGAGTGCATGAGAATATACTGCCCCGGCATGAAATGCCCTATCTCATTCCATGTGATCAGTTTTTCTTCCGGCAGTACATGCCGGTAGCTCATGATCTTCTTCCGTCTGACCCCTTCCTTTTCATAGACAAAATTGCTGATCAGCATATCCAGCTGTTCGCCGGACTGAACAAAACGGCGAATGGTGCTTAAGATCTGGTCATAAGCAGATTGGTCCACCCAGTCATCGGAATCCACGACTTTGAAAAAAATACCGGCAGCCATGGAAAGTCCCTTGCAGACAGCGCTTCCGTGTCCGCCGTTTTCCTGATGGATGGCCCGGCATATCCCGGGATATTTGCTTTCATATTCATCCGCAATGGCTGCCGTATTGTCCTTATTGGAGCCGTCATCCACGATCAGTATTTCCACATCGTCCCCTCCGGGAAGAAGCGTGGAAATAGCGCGGCGCATATAAGATGCAGAATTATAACACGGTATTGCGATGCTGAGCAGTTTCATGTTCGGTTTTCCTTTCCTGTTTTTCTTTTTCGGAACCGATTTTTATTTTACGGAAAACAAAAATACACAGAACACTGAATAAAAAAGAAATCGTAAGGAGCCCCAGTGTTCCTGCGGTTGTACTTTCCAGCTCCCGGCCTGCCGCTGTCTCACCGATCAAAAGACTTGTAAAATTGGAGAACGCATGCATCAGAATGGGTACAAGGATGGCTCCTGTCTGCTGATAAGCCCAGGCCAGAAGAAGTCCCAGCAAACCTGCGTAAATTCCCTGCGTCCAGTTCCCGTGATAAATTCCGAACAGAACAGCCGAAATAACAATGCCCGCTCCCGCCCCGTAGGAAAATTTGACCCGCCGGAATATGAGCCCGCGGAAAAGCAGCTCTTCCGCAGCAGGAACCACGATGCAGGCAGCCGCTGTCTGTACCAGAAAGCCCGAGGAAGTGATCATGTCATTTACTTCATTGAACAGAGGATCCGCATCCGGAAGTCCGGATATGCTGAGTGCCGTGCTGACAAGAAGACAGGTTCCCGCAGATCCCAGTATCCCGATCAGGTAGAACCGGAAAGGGACCCGGATGCTGTTATCTTTCCGACACTCCGGATTTTCCAATGTATCCTGTCTGAAAAGGGAAAATAAAACAGGCAGCAGAATAACCGCGATCAATGCCGTAAGAAACATGGCATATCGGCTGTACTGATCCGCAAAGGATTCCCCGCTTTTTCCCAGTGACCAGATCATATAATACAGGGCCTGTACAAAATACGCAACACAATAATAAAGTAAAATCGGATAAAAACACTTCCACGATGTCCGAAAAAATTTTCTCAATGGCCTCTCCCGTCAATGCACGCCTACCAACGAACTGATCAGATACCAGATTAAAACTACGGCTCCGAGAACAATGCGGTAATACCCGAAAAATTTGAAATCATGTTTTTTGATCCAGCTCATCAGAAATGAAATGGAATACAGGGAAACAAGAAACGACACTGCCATTCCGAGGATCAGATAAAACAGTTCGGAACCTGTAAAATGCAGGCCGAACTCTTTCAATTTCACGAGGCTTGCGCCAAACATAACCGGAATCCCGAGGAAAAAGGAAAACTCTGCCGAAACTGCCCGGGAGCACCCGAGGATCATGGCTCCCAGAATGGTAGCCCCGGAACGGGAGGTCCCGGGAATTAAGGAAAGCACCTGGAACATCCCGATGTAAAGTGCCGTCTGATAAGAAATCTTACCGGTGCGGTTCGTAACGGGCACCTTGAATCTGTTCCTGTTCTCGATCACAATAAAAAGAATGCCGTAAAGGATCAGCATCAGTGCAACCACAAACCCGTTGTAAAAATGAGCATTGATCCAGTCGTTCAGAAAGAGCCCGAGAATGCCGGCCGGAAGACATGCCACCAGGATTTTACTCCACAGGACCCAGGTAGCCTTTTTCTGTTCCGTATTTTTATGGCGGCTCCACGGATTTAATTTTCTGAAATATAAGAGCACAACTGCCAGAATGGCTCCCAGCTGAATAACCACACGGAACATTTCCATATAGGAGTCGGAAACATCCAGACGGATGAGTTCGTTGATCAGAATCAGATGCCCTGTTGAGCTGATGGGCAGCCATTCCGTAAATCCCTCCACAATTCCCAGCACGATTACTTTTAATGTCTCGATAATGTTCATCTGCTATCTGAAGCCTCCTTCTGCCGGATGTTCTCTATCTGCCAGTCGATCGGCTTTTCACCGTTTGCGATCAGGAAATCATTTGTTTTAGAAAAATGCCTGCATCCGAAAAACCCGCGGTATGCAGACAGGGGACTCGGATGCGGTGCTTTCAGGATCAGATGCTTCGGGTTGGTGAGCATCGGGATCTTATTCTGCGCGGGCCTTCCCCACAGCAGGCAGACCACCGGCCTGTCTTCCGCATCGACCGCCCGGATAATGGCATCCGTAAACTGTTCCCAGCCTCTCCCCTGATGGGAATTGGCGGCATGCGCCCGGACTGTCAGTACCGTATTCAGAAGAAGCACTCCCTCATCCGCCCATTTTTTCAGGTATCCGTTGTCCGGAATGTAACACCCGAGATCATCGTGGAGCTCCTGATAAATATTCATCAAAGAAGGCGGGATTTCCTGCCTGTCCGGCAGGACGGAAAATGCAAGACCGTGTGCCTCATGCGGTTCATGATACGGGTCCTGCCCCAGAAGAAGGACTCTGACACGGCTGAGCGGCGTCAGATGAAGCGCTTCAAAAACATCCTGCGCCGGCGGGTAAATTATGCCGGTCCGGTATTCACGGTTTACAAATGTAAAAAGTTCCCTGTAATACTGCTTCGCAAATTCCGGTTTCAGGACCGGAAGCCAGTCGTTGTCTATTTCTGACATTTTTTCACTTTCCTATTCTGACCGGAATCCCCTTTGCTTTCAGGTACCGTTTCAAATCAGGGATTTCAAGTTCCCTGTAATGAAACAGGGATGCGGCAAGAACTGCATCTGCCTTCCCCCTTGTCAATGCATCATAAAAATGTTCCCTGGTTCCCGCGCCTCCGGAAGCAATGACCGGAACAGAAACGGTTTCAGATACCTCCGAAGTGAGGTCGCAGTCAAAACCTTCTTTGGTTCCGTCACAGTCCATGGAGGTAAGAAGGATTTCCCCGGCTCCCAGCTTCTCCGCTTTTTTTGCCCACTGAATGGCGTCCAGCCCGGTATCCACCCTCCCGCCGTTCTTATATACATGCCAGCCGGAATGATCCGTTTTTCTTTTGGCATCGATCGCAACGACCACGCACTGACGCCCGAATTTTTCCGCCGCATCCGAAATAAGCTGCGGATTGTCGATTGCTGCAGAGTTCACGGAAATCTTATCCGCCCCCGCGCGAAGGATTTTCCTGAAATCATCCGTTGTGCGTATTCCGCCGCCTACCGTAAATGGAATGAAAACCCTGGATGCGACCCGGCTCACCATGTCAATGACGGTATCCCGCCTGTCGCTGGAAGCCGTAATATCCAGAAAAACAAGCTCGTCCGCTCCTGCTTTGTCATAATAGGACGCAGTTTCCGCCGGATCCCCCGCATCACGCAGGTTCACGAAGTTTACTCCTTTTACCACCCGCCCGTTGTTTACATCCAGGCAGGGAATGATCCGTTTTGTAAGCATTCAAAACCCCCGCTGTCCGTTCTATTTTATCATAGAGCTCCCTGTATTTCCAGAAAGTTCCGCAAGATCCTGAGACCGGTCTCCGAACTTTTCTCCGGATGGAACTGGCAGCCGAAAAGATTTCCCTTTTCCACCGCGGCGTGAATCGATACCCCGTATTCCGCAGAAGCGGCAACGATCGCTTCCTCTTCCGCTTTTAAATAATAAGAATGTACAAAATAGACAAATGACCCGTCCGGGACCCCGGACAAAAGCCGGCTCTCCGGATTTATTTTCAGTGAATTCCATCCCATGTGCGGGATCTTCAGACCGGGTGCAGCCGGAATTTTCCGGATCTTTCCCTTCAGGATGCCGAGCCCCTGAACCACACCGGAAAAACTTTTGTCCCCCCGGACATTTTCCGTCTGTCCTTCCCCGCTGTTTTCCGTCTGTCCTTCCTCGCTGGATTCAAAAAGGAGCTGCATCCCGAGACAGATCCCCAGGAACGGTTTCCCCTGCGCAATGATTTCCGGGATGATGCCGGCAAGATCATACTCGTTCAGCTTGTCCATGCAGTCTTTATATGCGCCGACACCGGGAAGGATGACCCGGTCTGCGGAAAGAAGCGCCCCGCGGTCTCTCGTAATCACCGGTTCATCGCCGAGCGCACGGAGTGCCTTCTCCACGGAAAGAAGGTTCCCTGCGTCATAATCGATCAATGCTGTCATGAAAGAATCCTCCCGTACCTGCTACTTTTCATTGCAAACCTGAAAGATAAAGAATTTCAGATAATAAGTTTCATCGGCTGCCCAGAGGATGGGATGATCCGGCGCCTGTGTGGAAAAATAAGCCTGCCGCAGCCTCTTTTGCGCACCGGCTGCCGCCTCGTGAATGGTTTTTTTGAATAATTCCTCATCCATGTAATGGGAACAGGAACAGGTCGCAAGATATCCGCCGTCCTTTAAAAGCTTCATCCCCCGAAGATTGATCTCCCGGTATCCCTTCACGGCCTGACGGATGGTATTTTTGGATTTGGTGAAGGCGGGCGGATCGAGGATCACAACATCGTATCGCTCATGCTGTTTTTCCAGCTCGGGAAGAAGCTCAAAAATATCGGCGACTCTGAACCGGACCTTATCTTCCAGATGATTGCGCTTTGCATTTTCTTCCGCCTGCAATATCCCCGTTTCGGATGCATCCGCGCCGAGCACTTCTTTTGCACCGGCCATTCCGGCGTTCAGGGCAAAAGAACCGGTATGGGTAAAACAGTCCAGCACCCTTGCATCTCTGCAGACGGAACGGATGGCCATCCGGTTATTTTTCTGATCCAGGAAGTAACCGGTCTTCTGTCCGTTTTTCACATCCACGATCATTTCAATGCCGTTTTCCGTAATCGGGACCTCCGTATCAAACTCTTCCCCTATAAATCCCGCAGTACGGTCCATTCCTTCCTTGATGCGCTCTCTGGAATCGCTTCGTTCATAGACCCCGCGGATCATGACCCCGTCTTCCCTTAAAATTTTCTTCAGGAGTTCCAGTACAGGAACCTTGATGCGGTCCATGCCGAGCGAAAGGGATTCCACGACCAGGATATCCGAAAACTTGTCCACGGTGAGTCCGGGCATAAAATCCGCTTCTCCGAAAAGGATGCGGCAGCAGGAAGTATCCACGGTTTTCTTTCGGTATTCCCACGCATTCTTAAGGCGCATGGATAAAAATGCGTCATCAATTTTCTGTTCTCCGGACCGGGTCATCATGCGGATCCGGATTTTGGAATTCATGTTGATGAAGCCGGCCCCCAGAGGATAACCGTCAAAGTCAAAAACAGAGACAATGTCCCCGTTTTCAAACGTTCCGTCCGTTGATTCGATTTCATTGTCAAAAATCCAGGATCCGCCGCTTTTTAAGAGCCGTCCTTCTTTCTTTTTAATGGTAACCCTGCAGGGATATGATGCCATTTTCCTTCTCCCGTCTTTTTGTAGGATCTTTTTATTTTCCGTCCAGATATTCCAGCACACCCTCCGCTGATTTTTCCCTTACGGGAAAAGAAAGCTCCGGCTCATGGATCAGTTCCAGCTGGTGGGCATCCGAATTTGAAATGATCCGGCAGTCATTGAGGTACGGCTGTGTTTTTTTCAGTTCATGCAGCTTTTTCAGATCTTTTACTTCCGCTGTTTTGAATTTGGAATCCGGCGGGATAAAGCCCAGATTTGCGATCAGAGAATTGCTGTCTTTTTCAATATGGGCAGGGAACATGACCCCGCCGAAACGGTGCACGAGATCCCACAATTCATCAAACCGGATATCCGTTGCATTGATGAGAAGATATTCCTCCGTACCGGTCTTCTTATCCTCTTCATCGTACAGGATCTGATTTCCGAAAAATTCCGGCTTGTTCTTTACCTTCTGCAGTCTGGCATATACGTAGGCATCAAAATCCAGCGCTTTCTCCAGCGTAGGAAAAAGACATACCGCATGGACCTCCTCCGCCGTATTGATCTCCATGCCCGGAATGAAAAGGAGGCCGTACTCTTTTGCACATGCTGCCGCTGCCGGACAGTTCCGCGCGCTGTTATGATCCGTAAGGGCAATCACGTCAAGGCCCTTCAGCGCCGCCATCCCGACCAGATTGGCAGGTGTCATCTCATCATCCCCGCAGGGAGAAAGACAGCTGTGAATATGCAGGTCGTAAGTGACTTCAGGCATGGATCTTCCCGTAAATGATCTGGGCCGTTTCAAAAACCGCCTGCTGACTGTAAAGTACCGTGATCCCCTGTTCCACCGCTTTTTTCATGGCGGTCTCATCCGGGTGTATTCCCTCTGCCATAACGACCAGAGCCGCGTCCGTAAGGCTTGCCACGGCAAGCGTGTTCATGTTCCCCATGACCGTGACCCACGCACATCCTCCGGGCGCACGGCTCATGGCAATGCTCAGGAGATCGCAGCAGAAAACCGTCCCGATCTCCCTTTCCGTATTGCTTCCCTTATTCAGCGTTTCAAAAATCCCCGTGTCAATCAGGCCTTGTACTGTCATTGTGCTTACTCTCCGCCTCCTTATTATCCAGTTCGCTCATTTCTTCCCGGATCCTCTCCATATACTGACGGAGCATGCAGAGGGTTTCTTCCCCGTTTTTTTCTTTCCCGATATCTTCGGAAAGAGTCGCGACTTCCTGCGACAGTTTATGCAGATTCTCTTTCAGGTAATACACGCAGTCTGTTTCCGTCGCCTGTCCGCGCACAATGTCTTCCGCAAGACAACGGCAGGTCGGAGCGCCGCAGGAACCGCAGTCCAGGCCCGGCAGCTTTTTCAGGAGCCTCTCCACCTGGTTCAGGCGTGAAAAACTTTCCATCATGCTGTTCCCGAGATTGTAAACCGGTTCGTAATCCACATGTCTTTCCCAGGGAACCGCTGCTCTGGCTTCCGCGTTGTCCGCATGGGCTCTTGCCACCGGCATGTACTTTCTCAGCCGCATGAGCTTGACCGCCGCCACATACGGATTCTCCACCTGAAGGACCCCGCCTACACAGCCGCCGTCACAGGCATTCAGTTCCACGAACTTCAGGTTTTCCAGCTTCTCATCTTCCATATCCTCCAGCACGCGGATCACATTGCGTATCCCGTCCGCTGCCAGATAATCGTCCGTAAAAAGACCTCCGGCCTCTCCGCCGGATCTCCCCCAGGAAACGCCTATCTTTCCGGAGATCACAATATCCTCCATGTCCTTCTGCTGATTGACCGCCTTCATGTGCGGCAGGAGAATAGGATAGACATCCTTGATCGCGACCGCATAATCCACATTGCTCTTTTCAAGACCGAGCGGGCTGTTCACATAGGCGACCTTGGAAGGGCACGGGGTGATGAAGGTGATCCCGATCTCTTCGCGGGAAAGGCCGGAATCCTGCATGGCTTTTTTTACCGCCAGCTTCGCGGCGACTTCAATCGGCGGAAGAAGCGGCATCAGGTGATCGATCAGATTCGGGAAACGCACACGGATCAGCCTCACAATGGACGGGCAGGCCGTCGAAATGAGCGGATACTGTTTCGGGTGGGACGCAATGTATTCCCGTGAAAGTTCGCTGACGATCTCCGCGGCCGCGCCGACTTCGTAGACATCATCGAATCCCATGTGCTTTAATGCATTCAGGACAATGTTTACATCATCCAGGTTATTGAACTGACCGTAAAGCGAAGGCGCCGGCATAACCACATTGTATTTCCGGTCTCCGAGCGCATGCTCCAGCGTATCCGTCTGCGCGATTTTCGCGTGATGCGGGCAGATCCTGATGCACTCTCCGCAGTCAATGCAGAATTCGGAATTGATGCGGGCCTTTTTATTTCTCACGCGGATGGCCTGCGTAGGGCAGTGCTTGATGCAGTTGAAGCAGCCTTCACAGAGACTTTCGTCCAGACGGACGGAATGCCAGAATTTATCCATCAGATTTTCACTTCCATCGTAATAGTTGTCCCGACTCCGATTTCCGTATCGATATGCATGTAGTCGGTATATTTTTTCATGTTCGGCAGGCCCATGCCCGCCCCGAAGCCGAGATTTCTTATTTCCTCAGGTGCCGTGGAATATCCGGGCTGCATGGCTTTTTCGATATCTTCTATCCCCGGTCCCACATCGGCAAGCACCATATGAATTTTTTCCGGAGAAATTGCCACTGTGATTTTCCCGCCGTTTGCATGAATGACCATATTGATCTCTCCTTCATACATGGCGATCGCCACTTTGCGGACTGCTTCCGGATTTACACCCATCTGCTTCAATTTCAGTTTGACATCCGCGCTGGCTTCCCCCGCTCTGGTAAAATCATCTTTTCTCACGTCATAGCTGAGCGTGATTTCCTCGGGCATCAGACTTTTCCTCCGTTCAGTCCTGCTTCATACAGGATTCCGCAGGCAGTGAACATCCGGTGTCCCGTTTCCAGGATAACAAGTCCGCGCTCCTTTGCCATTTCGCACATTTCTTCGTTCGGATGTTTTCCCCGGACAAAGATCAGGCAGACAATATCCAGCATTTCCGCGGTCCGAATGACCTGCGGGTTGCATAACCCGGTCAAAAGGATGGAATGATCCTTTGAATAGGCGAGAACATCGCTCATCATATCGGCTCCGCAGGCACTTCTTACTTCTTTATCCAGATTTTCCTCTCCTACTATGCATTCTGCACCAAGGCAGTTCATGGCATCTCTGATGGTCATCATAAAAACTCCTTCCCGGGAAAAAAGAATATGATAATCGTAACATTTCAGCCGTTAAAAATCAATAAAGATGCCGTTCCGGATTCCCTGTTAAAAAAAGCACAGACCGGTCCGGATTTCCCGTTAAAAAAAACACAAATCGGCCTCCGTTCTATGGATTTTTCAAAAAAACCATGCTATCATTGATTTTACATGTAACAAATTCTATATAGGAGGAAAAAGAATGAAGAGTACCATTTGCCCGGTTCCTTTCAGCGGAACCAAAGAGCAGGAACAAAAGCTCAAGGCAATGATCGCCGAAATGAAAGATACACCCGGAAGTCTCCTGCCCATCATGCAGCAGGCGCAGGACATCTACGGATATCTTCCCATTGAAGTACAAACGGAGATCGCCGAAGAACTGAATGTTCCTCTTGAAAAAGTTTACGGGATTTCTACGTTCTACGCTCAGTTCGCACTGCAGCCGAAAGGAAAATATCAGATCCATGTATGTCTCGGAACCGCATGCTATGTCAAGGGTTCCGGTGATGTCTTCTCCGAAATGGAGAAACTGCTCGGCATTACGGAAGGTCAATGTACAAATGACGGCAAATTTTCCCTTGACTCCTGCCGCTGTCTGGGATGCTGCGGCCTTGCTCCCGTCATGATGATCAACGGTGAAGTCTACGGAAAGCTTACGCCGGGTTCTGTAAAGGAAATTCTCGAAAAATACAATTAACTTTTCCAAAAGGGTAACGATATGATGCCTGAAATTTCTCTGAATGTACTGGATGTTGCGGAGAATTCCACAAAAGCCGGAGCATCTCTCGTAGAAATCAGCGTGGATGTAAACGTAAAGGATGACCTTCTTGCCATTGTCATCAGGGACAACGGCTGCGGAATGGATAAAGAACAGCTTTCTCATGTGACGGATCCCTTCTACACAACAAGAACAACCAGAAAAGTCGGTCTGGGCGTTCCCTTCTTTAAGGAAGCCGCGGAAGATACCGGCGGATCTTTTGAAATCATTTCCGAAAAGAATGTCGGCACCACCGTCACGGCAAAGTTCGTTCTCGACAACATCGACCGCATGCCTCTGGGCGATATGTGTACCACCATGCATAATCTCATTGTTTACCATCCGGATACGGATTTTCTTTACCGCTACCGTTATAACGAGACATCTTTTGAACTTGACACCAGAGAATTTCATGAAATACTCGGAGAAGTTCCCTTTGACTCTCCCGAGGTTTCTGCTTACATTCTGAGTTATCTGAAGGAAAACACAAAAGAAACAGACGGCGGCGCAGTAATTTAGGCACGCCGGAACCGCCCCGAAAAGGGAGCAATTGAACAAATGGAGGAAAGATGAAGACACTGGAAGAATTGAGAGCCATCCGCGACAAAATGAAGAATCAGATCGATCTTCGTGAGGAAGATAAGGGTGATCGGATCCGTGTTCAGGTCGGTATGGCTACCTGCGGGATCGCAAGCGGTGCCCGCCCTGTTTTGAACAAATTTGCAGACCTGGTTCAGGAAAAAGGTCTGTCCGGTAAGATTCTGGTCACACAGACCGGCTGCATAGGCCTCTGCCAGTACGAGCCCATTGTGGAAGTTCTTGAACCCGGCAAGCCGAAAATAACCTATGTGAAAATGGATGCGGGAAAAGCCGAGGAAGTTTTTGAACAGCACCTGGTTCGCGGACAGGCCCTCGGAAAATATACCCTGGCAACTCAGGACATTAAATAAAAAGGAGGAAATACCATGTATCGTTCATATGTACTTGTCTGCGGCGGAACGGGATGTACTTCCTCCGGAAGTCTGAAGATCATCGAGAGAATGAAGGATGAGATCAAGCGCGTCGGTCTGCAGGATGAAGTCAATGTTGTCGAGACCGGATGCCATGGGCTCTGCGCTCTCGGACCGATCGTCGTCGTTTATCCGGAAGGAACTTTCTATTCCCTTGTAAAGGTTGAAGACGTTCCGGAAATCGTGGAAGAACATCTTTTGAAGGGCCGCCCTGTCAAGCGCCTGATCTATGATGAGGAATCCAGCATCGGACCAAAATCCCTTACAGATACGGATTTCTTTAAGAAACAGTACCGTATTGCTTTAAGGAACTGCGGTGTCATCAATCCGGAAAAAATTGATGAATACATCGCGCGTGACGGATATGAAGCGCTCGGCAAGGTCCTGACTTCCATGAAGCCTCAGGAAGTGATTGATATCATCACAAAATCCGGTCTTCGCGGCAGAGGCGGCGCCGGATTCCCGACCGGAAAAAAATGGCAGTTCTGCGCGAACGTTCCGTCCGATATCAAATATGTCTGCTGCAATGCCGATGAAGGCGATCCGGGTGCATTCATGGATCGTTCCGTACTGGAAGGCGATCCGCATGCGGTTCTGGAAGCAATGACCATTGCCGGATATGCGATCGGTTCCCACCAGGGATATATCTATGTGCGTGCCGAATATCCGATCGCGGTCAAGAGACTTCAGATCGCAATCGATCAGGCAAGAGAATATAATCTGCTCGGAAAGGACATCTTCGGAAGCGGCTTTGATTTTGATATCGAATTGAGACTCGGTGCAGGCGCTTTTGTCTGCGGAGAAGAAACCGCTCTGATGACTTCCATTGAAGGAAAACGCGGCGAGCCGAGGCCAAGGCCTCCGTTCCCGGCTGTCAAGGGTCTGTTCGGTCAGCCGTCCATTTTGAATAACGTTGAAACCTGGGCCAATGTCTGCCAGATCATCCTGAGGGGTTCGGACTGGTTCTCGGCAATCGGTACCGAAAAGAGCAAGGGCACCAAGGTCTTTGCGCTCGGCGGCAAGATCCACAATACCGGACTCGTGGAAATCCCCATGGGCACCACTCTGAGGGAAATCATCGAAGATATCGGCGGCGGGATCCCCAACGGCAAAAAGTTCAAGGCAGCCCAGACCGGCGGTCCGTCCGGCGGATGCATCCCGGCAGAAAAAATGGATATTCCAATCGATTATGATAACCTGATCTCCATCGGATCCATGATGGGATCCGGCGGTCTGATCGTCCTCGATGAAGATAACTGTATGGTCGACATTGCAAAATTCTTCCTTACCTTTACAGTCGGAGAATCCTGCGGAAAATGTACGCCCTGCCGGATCGGAACCAAGAGAATGCTTGAAATCCTCGAGAAGATCACCAAAGGCAAAGGCACCATGGATGATTTAAAGAAACTGGAAGATCTGGCTTACTACATCAAGGACAACGCGCTGTGCGGACTGGGACAGACTGCCCCGAACCCCGTACTCTCCACCATGCGTTACTTCAAGGATGAATACCTTGCGCATATTCAGGACAAGCACTGTCCGGCCGGCGTCTGCAAGGCGCTGCTCTCCTACAACATTGATCCGAACAAGTGCAAAGGCTGTACGCTCTGCGCAAAGAACTGTCCTGCGGATGCCATTTCCGGTACCGTCCGGAATCCGCACGTCATTGATCAAAGCAAGTGCGTTAAATGCGGAACCTGTATGGATAAATGCCGCTTCGGCGCAATCTACAAGAAATAACGGAGGAGAATTCAAATGGAGAATGTCAATATTAAAATAAACGGTATGGACGTAGCTGCTCCAAAGGGTTCTACCATCCTGGAAGCGGCGCGTCTTGCCCATATCGAAATACCGACCCTTTGTTTCCTGAAGGGCATCAATGAGATCGGCGCATGCCGTATGTGCGTGTGCGAAGTCAAAAACGCAAGGACACTGGTTGCCGCCTGCGTATTCCCGATCAATGAGGGAATGGAAATCTTCACCAATACCCCCAAGGTCCTTGAATCCCGCAAAAAAACCCTGGAACTCCTGCTCTCCGACCATGATAAAAAATGCCTTTCCTGCGTACGTTCCCAGCACTGCGAACTGCAGGAGCTTGCAAAGGAAGTCGGCGTAACGGATCAGGATTTCTACGCAGGAGAAATGATGGAGTCGGATCTGGATACTTCCGCTCCGCATATGATCCGGGACAACAACAAATGTATTCTCTGCCGCAGATGCGTAGCCGCCTGTGAGAAATTCCAGAGCATCGGCGTCATCGGGCCGAACTTCCGCGGCTTCCAGACACATATCGGTTCCCCGTTCGAGATGGATCTCGCGGATACCGCCTGTGTGGACTGCGGTCAGTGTATTGCGGTCTGTCCGACCGGCGCACTGTATGAGAAAGATTTTACAGACAGGATCATTGAAGACCTTCACAATCCGGAGAAACATGTCATTGTACAGACTGCTCCTTCCGTACGTGCAGGCTTAGGCGAAATGTTCGATTATCCGATCGGCACCAATGTGGAAGGCAAAATGGCTGCCGCATTGAGACGAATCGGTTTTGCAGGTGTATTTGATACCGACTTCGGTGCAGACCTGACCATCATTGAAGAAGCGAACGAACTGGTGGAAAGGATCACCAACAAGGGTGTTCTTCCGATGATCACCTCCTGTTCTCCCGGCTGGATCAATTTCTGTGAACACTATTATCCGGACCAGCTTTCTCACCTTTCTACCTGCAAGTCCCCGGCACAGATGTTCGGCGCCGTTGCCAAATCTCCGTATTATGCGGAAAAAATCGGCGTGGATCCGAAGAATATTGTCTGTGTTTCCGTAATGCCCTGTACCGCAAAGAAATACGAGTGCGGACGGGATGACCAGTCCGCAAACGGCGTTCCGGATGTAGACTATTCCATCACCACCAGGGAACTCGGAAGACTGATTCAGAAATGCCGGATCAACTTCTGTGATCTTCCGGATGAAGACTTTGATGCTCCCTTCGGGATCAGTACCGGCGCCGCTACTATTTTCGGTGCTACCGGCGGTGTTATGGAGGCTGCTCTCCGTACCGCTGTTGCCTGGATCTCCAATCCCGATCAGCCGAAGCTCTATACCACCGAAGCCGGTGCTCCCATGCCGAAACTCGATTTCGTTGATGTACGCGGAACCGACGGTGTAAAAGAAGCCTGTTATGATGTAGCCGGACTGAAAGTCAAAGTTGCCATTGCTTCCGGCCTTGCGAATGCCAGAGTCATTCTGGATAAGATTCGTGCCGGAGAAGCGGATTATCAGTTTGTGGAAATCATGGCCTGCCCGGGCGGCTGTGTAAACGGCGGCGGTCAGCCTCAGGTTCCGGGTCCCATCCGCAACCAGATCGATATCCGTGCGGTCCGTGCAAAAGCCCTGTATGATGATGACAAGAAGGATGCTCTTCGCGAATCCCACAAGAATCCGGCGATCGTAGAACTTTACAAAGATTATCTGGAAAAACCGGGCAGTGAAAAATCCCATCATCTGCTTCACACAAGCTATGTAAAGAGATGCATCAACAAACCGCTTGCTGAAATAAGGCATTGAATTTTGTCATTGGATATTCGCAGTACAGGAAAACTCCTTTCCGGAAAATTCCGGCAGGACAGGTAAAAAATAATTTTAAAAGACCGTCTGCCATAACACGCAGACGGTCTTTTTCAATACAGAAAACGATAGAACTACCCTGCTGCCATTCCGGTCATGGCATGGCCGCGTGTAAAAGCCGCAAGATACTGATCTTTTTTCCCCTGCGGGGAACAGATCCGCACGGAATTTTCCATGCTTTCTTTTGAAAATGCAAAACTTTCTGTACGCACTGCGGTTCCCAGAACAGCAGCCGCAAGCGCCTTTTTGGATCCGCATGCTCTTGAAACAGATCCTGCCTGCACAATATAAAGTTTTTTTACCCTTCGCTTTATGAAATCCAGACAGGCCTTGGGAGAATATCCTCCTTTCTTCTCCTCCGGTACTTCTTCCGGCAGCAGGACAAGACATCCGTCCTTTTTTAAATACAGGAGGGAACGTACTGCTTCTCCGGGTTCCATGGCAAGGATCATGTCTGCCTGACCCGGCATGATCCTGGATGAATATGCATTTCCGCCCGTCCGGATGTGGCACACGGGTCCTTCCCCGTATTCCGTTCTTTTCCAGCTTCTGATATTTTCTCCGCATTCCAGTGCCGCAGAAATAACCGCCTCCGCAGCAAACAGAACTTCTTCTTTCCCGGCTCCGCAAATCAGGATATTCTGCATTCTTTGTTTTCCTCCTTAAGATCCGCCTCTGCCGGCAGATAAATGATTTCACTGTTTTCTCCTGCACGATCCGGAAGGAAAGGGATCTGTGCCAGAGACCTCTCTGCCGGCGGCGCGCCGGTCAGGATACATCCCTTTTCTCCCGCGAAACGGATGAGGGCACGACTGATCTGTTCATCCGTTTTTGAAAAGGATGTCCCGTCCGTAATGCTGACCCGGAGATTATATTTTCCTTTGATCATATACAGCTTTTCCGGAAGAGAGGCGCCGGTTTCTTTTTGATCCAGCACCAGGACTTCCCGGATCCCTTTCAGAAAAGCACATACCGCTTCTTCCGGGAAAGGATTAACGGTTCCGATCTTTATGACCTTCATCCTGTCATAGCCATTCAGAATATCCATAACGTGCGCCCAGGCTGTTCCGGCTGTCAGTACCGCTTTTTCCCCCGATCCGCTCATCCTGTTCCATTCGGAATCCGACATGGCACGGGAGGGAATAAACCCGGGATAGTCTGCCTTTTTATCCGCTTCTTTTTTCCTGCCATCCGTCAGATTTTCGCGGTTCTTTTTTTCAGGGATGTAACGTGTTTTCCTCTTCTGCGGGATCAGGACATCCGCACTGCTCTCTGCCGTTTCCCGCTCCCCTCTGACCAGTACAGGCACCCGGTATGTTTCCGCAAAGATTCCGGCCGAATAAGACATTTTTGCCGCCTCTTCCGGTCCGGAAGGGAAAAAAACCGGGATGTTTTTTCCATAACCGGAAGAATGTTTTCCCATGTCCTTTTTTTCTTCCGGATAGACAACAAGCCCTTCCTCCGTCCACTGGATTGGAAATCCCGCGGCTGCTTTTTCCATTGCTTCTCTGCCTGAAAGATACTGTCCCATTGTCATTTCCCCTTTCCTTTAAAAGTAAGGACGGAAAATGCCATGGTTTGGATCATTTTTTTGTAAATGTAACCAAAAAAACATTTCGGAAATGTTTCCGAAATGTTTTTTGGTATTCTTCGATATCATTTCTTCCTTTCGGGCATAGCCGCACTTACCTGCGCTTGTCCACCGGAATATATGCCCTCTCCTGCATCACACTCGTATAGGCAGGGCGGATGATCTTGTCCGCATTGGTCAGTTCTTCCAGCCTGTGCGCGCTCCACCCGACTATTCTGGCAATTGCAAAAATCGGAGTGAAAAGTTCCGTTGGGATATCCAGCATGCTGTATACGAATCCGGAATAAAAATCCACATTCGGGCTGACTCCCTTGTAGATCCTCCGCTTCTCTCCAATGACCTCCGGCGCTATTTTTTCAACCAGGGAATACAGCTTGAAATCTTTTTCCCTGCCCTTTGCCACAGCCAGATCTTTCACGAATTCTTTAAAAATCTGGGCACGCGGGTCCGACATGGAATAAATGGCATGGCCCATTCCGTAAACAAGGCCTTTCTGGTCATATACTTTTTTATCTACCAGATCTTCTATATACCTGCGGACTTCCTCCTCATCCGTATAATCCGATACCTGCTTTTTCAGATCCTTCATCATTTCAACAACCTTGATGTTCGCTCCGCCGTGCTTGGGTCCCTTCAGAGAGGAAAGCGCCGCTGCAATAACGGAATAGGTATCGGAACCCGCACTTGTAACAACACGGGTCGTAAAAGTAGAGTTATTTCCGCCTCCGTGTTCCATGTGGAGAACCAGCGCAATGTCCAGAACTTCTGCTTCCAGCGCCGTATAGCTCTTATCCGGTCTTAACATCTGCAGGATAATTTCCGCCGTGGACTTGCCCGGATCCGGTCTGTGGATATAGAGACTGTCATTGCATAAATAATGGCTGTAGGCCTGATAGCCGTAAACCGCCATCATCGGAAAAACGGCAATCAGTTCAATGCATTGATTCAGAACATTTTCCAGGGAATTGTCATCCGCATGCTTGTCGTAAGAGGCCAGGGTCAGCACGCTTCTTGTGATCGAATTCATCAGGTCCTTGCTCGGCGCCTTCATGATCACATCCCGCATGAAATTCTTCGGCAGCCTTCTGCTTTCGTCCAGGATATCACGAAAAGCATCCAGCTGTTTTTTATTCGGAAGATCTCCGAACAGAAGAAGATAAGCCGCTTCCTCAAAACCGCATCTTTTCCCGGCGAAGCCCTTTGTCAGATCCGTAACAAGATATCCCCGGTACCAGAGTTTTCCCTCGCTCGGGACCTTCACTCCGTTTTCCATCCGGAAAGACTCGATTTTGGAAATATTGGTAAGTCCGGTCAGAACTCCGTTTCCGTTTTTATCGCGAAGTCCGCGGTTGACGCCGTATTCATCAAAAAGCTGCTGTGAAATGGTGTCCTGTGCCCTGCAGATCGGTGCGTATTTTTCCGCATATAACATTCTTTTTTTGTGAACTGTATCTGACATGGTATCCCTCCTGACATTGAGAAGTTTCCTGAAATTCTTCCGCGATCCGTGAAAGGAAGAAAGGAAAAGGAAAGAAACTGCAAAATAAATTGTAACCCGAATGGATATTCATAGATTTCTTTCATCATATCATTCGGCAGACTATACGGTCAAATGAATTTTCCATAAAGCTTCGGTTTCAAAACGGACATTTCATACTCAAAAAGAACCCCGGTCTGTTGGCCGGGATCCCCCTTTACATTTTTAAAATATTTTCCTGTTTTCCGAAATTTTTTATCTGTGTAAGAAATAGGTTAATCCTCCGGTCACAGCCACGATCACAATGATGATAAGAACAATGATCAAAAAACAGAAATAGGAACGTGCGAAATTCTGTACATTTTTATTTTTGGTTCCGCCGAAGGAATACACCAACAGGAAAATCAGTCCGACGATCGGTATGGCAAAGAGGACCTGGTATCCAAAATATCCCCACATGGAAATCGGTTTATAATTTTCGGGAAAACCGCTGCTGTTCGGCTGTTGGTTGGACGGCTGCTGGTACGGCTGCTGATAGGACGGCTGCTGTACCGCCGCAGGATTCCGGTCCGGGGAAACTGCTTTTTCAAACCTGGTACCGCAGTTTGTACAGAATGAACTTCCGTCTGCAGCTTCCGCACCGCAATTGGGACATTTCATGTCTGGATCCTCCTTCTCTATTTTTTATTTCCTGCTTTCAGTTTGTTTTTCCGCTCCAATGATTCCAGCTGCTGCTGCATCTGTTTCTGCTTTGCATCTTTGGAGCTTTTTTTCTTTCCCAGCTTACTCATTCTTTCCCTCTCTGGCTGCCTTCTCTTCCTTTTCCTGCTGAATAGCTGCCTGAGCCGCGGAAAGTCTCGCGATCGGTACACGGAACGGGCTGCAGGAAACATAGTTCAGGCCGATTCTCTGGCAGAACTCAACGGAACTCGGGTCTCCGCCATGTTCACCGCAGATTCCGCATTTCAGCTGCGGATTTGTACTGCGTCCTTTTTTCACTGCCATGGCCATAAGCTGTCCTACACCGACCTGATCCAGTCTTGCAAACGGATCCGATTCGTAAATCTTGCTGTCATAATAACTCTTTAAGAACTTGCCTGCATCATCACGGGAGAAGCCAAAGGTCATCTGGGTCAGATCATTGGT
>Ga0183098_10149_pt1 | contig 243664 bp, 197 predicted proteins | sample BioMet9_FD_128884 | JGI IMG/M metagenome (GOLD analysis project Ga0183098, IMG submission 128884) | Microbial communities from bioreactor (seeded with sewage sludge) at Lawrence Berkeley National Lab, California, USA - Biofuel... | ecosystem: Engineered > Bioreactor > Anaerobic > Unclassified ...
TTTTTTCGGCCTCCGCAGGGGGAACGCCCTCCGGGGGCCTCTTCTTTCCGCTCGTGCGGAAAGAAGAGGAAGAAAGGCACGCCAAAGGGAAGGGCTTTTTACAAAGCCGCCCTTCCCTTTGGAATCCTTTCCTCCGAGGATTGTTTTCCCGCTGCGCCTTACGGATGCCGTGCGCGCTGCCTCGCTCTGCTCGGCCCGCGCATTCGCAGTGCGGCGGGAAATGCCGGAGGATAGCCTGCATAGAGAATTGGCCTGTGGATACGCGGAAACAACCCCATCTGTCATTCTGAGCGAAGCGAAGAATCTCGTTTCAAACTTGCTTTAGCTTCTTCGTCGCTGCGCTCCTCAGAATGACAGGTGGGGAGGATGTGCGCGTACTCGCTAGATGCCACATCGGCCCGTTTGCAAGGTTTCCGGCTTACCGGTTTTTGCGCCTCCGCTGGGGGTTACGTCCTCCGGGGGCCTCTTCTTTCCGCTCGTGCGGAAAGAAGAGGAAGAAAGGCACGCCAAGGGGAAGGGCTTTTTACAAAGCCGCCCTTCCCTTTGGAATCCCTTCCTCCGAGGATTGTTTTCCCGCCGCGCCTTACGGATGGCATGCGCGACGCCTCGCTCCGCTCGGCCCGCGCAATCGCGGTGCGTCGGGGAATGTCGGGGAATGGCCTGCGCAGAGTATTGCCCTGTGGATACGCGGAAACAACTCCCGCCTGTCATTCTGAGCGAAGCGAAGAATCTTGTGGCAAATTTGCTTTGGATTCTTCGTCGCTGCGCTCCTCAGAATGACAGATGGGGCAGCGGGAAGCGCTTCCCGACATTCCCGCTGCACGGCTCTGCGCGCGTCGAGCGGAGCGAGGCGTCGCGCACGCGCATCCGTTAGGCGCGCAACTGTAACAAGCTTCGGAGGATGAGGGTCCAGGGAGAAGGGCGGCTTTGTAAAAAGCCCTTCTCCCTGGCGTGCTCTTTCTTCACCGTCTTTCTGCACGAGCAGAAAGACGGTGCCCCGCAGGGCGCATCCTACGTCTCCGGAAGAACAACTCGCACACGGTACGTACATGAGATTCTTCGTCGCTGTGCTCCTCAGAATGACAAGTGGGGCAAATGGCGGATGGGGCGGGCGGTACTGAGGGTTGAGAGGGGACAGGAGCGCGAGATTTTGCTTGACAGGGGGCGGCGCGAGCGGTAAGTTATACAAGTATGAAAATCATCCCGCGCTGCGGGAGAAGGGAGGCCGCCATGCCTGGGGGGAAACACCTGTTGGGAAAATCGCCGGGGCGGCACATTTTCGGCACGGCCAGGGTCGGGGAAAAGGGCCAGATCGTGATTCCGAAGGAGGCGCGGCTGCTGTTCCACGTCGAGCCGGGGGACACGCTGCTCATACTGGGCGACGAGGACACCGGCATCATCGTGACGAAGCCGGAGGTGCTGCAGAAGGCCGCGCTCGAGATCTTTGAAAAAATGGAGAAGGAAGATAAAAATGGAGCTTGAAACCATGTATGAAGCGCTCGGCGTGAGCCGGGGGGTTTTGGAATACGGGCAGAAAATCGCGCAGAGCCTGCGGAGCCGGTTCGACGAGATCGACCGCGTTTCGGAGTACAACCAGGCGAAGGTCGTGCGCGCGATGCAGAAAAACCGCGTCAGCGCGCCGTGCTTTGCCGCCACGACGGGCTACGGCTACGACGACATGGGCCGCGACACGCTCGAGAAGGTCTACGCCGACTGCTTCGGCACCGAGGCGGCGCTCGTCCGGCCGCAGATCACCTGCGGCACGCACGCGCTCACGGTGGCGCTGTCGGCGAACCTGCTGCCGGGAGACGAGCTTCTGAGCCCCGTCGGCGCGCCCTACGATACGCTCGAGGAGGTCATCGGCATCCGGCCGTCGAAGTGCTCCCTGAAAGAATACGGCGTATCCTACCGGCAGGCGGACCTGCTGCCGGACGGGAGCTTCGACTACGACGCCATCCGCGCGGCGATCGGCGACAGGACGAAGCTCGTGACCATCCAGCGCTCGAAGGGCTATGCCACCAGACCGTCGTTCTCCGCGGAAAAAATCGGGGAGCTGATCGCGTTCTGCAAGCGGGTCAAGCCGGGCTTGCTGTGCATGGTGGACAACTGCTACGGCGAGTTCGTCGAGACGCGCGAGCCGTCGGAATACGGCGCGGACATGATCGTCGGCAGCCTCATCAAAAATCCGGGCGGCGGCCTCGCGCCCATCGGCGGCTACATCTGCGGCACAAAAGCGTGCGTCGAGCGCTGCGCCTACCGGCTCTCCGCGCCGGGGCTCGGCCAGGAGGTCGGCGCGAATCTGGGCATTTTGCCCGCATTCTACCAGGGCTTCTTCCTGGCGCCCACGGTCACGGCGGGCGCGCTGAAGGGCGCGGTGTTCGCGGCGAACGTCTATGCGGGACTCGGCTTTCCCGTCGTCCCCGGCCCCGCGGAGGCGCGGCACGACATCATCCAGGCCGTCGAGCTCGGCAGCGCCGAGGCCATGCTGGCCTTCTGCCGCGGCATCCAGGCCGCCGCGCCGGTGGACAGCTACGTGACGCCGGTGCCCTGGGCCATGCCGGGCTACGACTCCGAGGTGGTCATGGCGGCCGGCGCGTTTGTGCAGGGCTCGTCCATCGAGCTCTCCGCCGACGGGCCGATCCGCGAGCCCTACGCCGTCTATTTCCAGGGCGGCCTCACCTGGTACCACGCGAAGCTCGGCATCCTCCTGTCGCTGCAGAAGCTCGTCGAGGCAGGCCTCGCGAAGCTGCCGGCAACCGAAAACATGAAATAAGGAGAATTTCCCATGTGGTTCTGGCTTTCTCTCATCGCGCTGCTCTTCTGGAGCGGCTCCGACCTCTTTTCCAAAATCGGCTGCCGCGACGCAAAGGACCCGTACGGCCCGCTGAAAATGGTCATGGCGGTGGGCCTCGTCATGGGCCTGCACGCCGCGTTCGAGATCTTTGTAAACGGGGTGGCGATCTCGTGGCAGGTGATCGTCACCTACCTGCCGGTGTCGCTGCTGTACATCCTGTCGATGACGCTCGGCTACGTGGGCCTGCGCTACATCGAGCTGTCCATCTCGTCGCCCATCTGCAATTCCTCCGGCGCGCTCGTTGCGGTGCTGTGCCTGCTGACCGGCACGCTCGACCCGACGATCACGGGCGGGCTGCGCGTCGCCGTGCTGGCGGCGGTGGCCTGCGTGTGCGCGGGCGTCGTGGGACTCGGCGTCGTCGAGGCGCGGGAGGACGAGGGCCTGCGCGCCGCCCGGCAGGAGGCCTCCAACTACCGCTACGCCAAGTCGTGGGTGGCCCTGGCGCTGCCCGTGGCCTACTGCCTGCTTGACGCCGCCGGCACGTTCGCCGACAGCCTCGTGCTGCAGAAGCTCTCCGAGGACTCGGCCAACTGCGCCTACGAGCTGACGTTCCTCTTCTCCGGGCTCGTGTGCTTCGTCTACGTCGTGCTCATCAAAAAAAGCCCGCTCGTGCCCAAAATGGAGGGGCCCAAGTATCTCGGCGCCCTCTGCGAGACGGCCGGCCAGTTCGCCTACATCTACGCCATCGGGGACGAGGCCCATGTGGCCCTGTCCGCCCCGATCATCTCCGCGTACTGCGTGGCCTCCGTCGTGTGGAGCCGGCTTTTCCTGAAGGAAAAGCTCTCCTGGAAGCACTACCTCATGATCGCGCTCGTCGTCGCGGGCATCGTGATGCTCGGCGTTTTCGACATCTAGGGCAATCCCGCACAATTCCAGGCGCGGAATTGCGCCGTCAGATTTTTCGTCAGAGGTGTCAAAAAGCGCAGCGAATCCTTTGTGGATTCGCGAGCATTTTTGGCGCATATGACGGAAAAGATGCAAGCAAGACCGTGCTTGAGGCGTCAGCCGCGAATTGTGCGGTGTTGCCCTAGAACAGCCTTGGTCACTTTTCCACAAAGAACCCGCCGCAGGCCGGCGGGTTCTTTGGCTACTTTTACTTCTTTACATTATCACATTAGTATGCTAAATTATTAACACAACGAAAACACTGGAGGAGAGAACAATGAAAAAGACGCTTGCGCTGCTGCTCGCGGCGCTGATGCTGGCGGCCTGCATGGCGGGCTGCGCCAAAAAGGAAAAAACCGACTACGAGACCGTCAAGGCCAAGGGCACCGTCGTCGTCGGCATCACCGACTTCGCGCCGATGGACTACAAGGACGACAGCGGCAGCTGGACGGGCTTCGACGCGGAGCTGGCCCAGAAGGTATTCGCCGACATGGACCTCAAGGTCGAATTCATGGAGATCGACTGGGACAACAAAATCCTTGAGCTCAATTCCGGCACGATCGACTGCGTGTGGAACGGCATGACGCTCACGGACGAGGTCAAAAACTCGATGTCCTGCACCGACCCGTACGTGCTCAACGCGCAGGTGGTCGTGATGGATTCCTCCAAGATCACCGACGGCATGACCGCCGACGACGTGAAGGGCCTCACCTTCGCGGTCGAGGCCGGTTCGGCCGGCGACAGCGCCGCGTCCGACGCGGGCTTCACGGTGACGCAGGTGTCCTCGCAGGCCAACGCCCTCATGGAAGTGGCCGCGGGCACGTCCGACGCGTGCGTCATCGACATGACGATGGCCAAAGCCATGACCGGCGCGGGCACGAGCTACGAAAACCTCGCCGTGGCGCTCGAGCTCACGAACGAGGAATACGGCATCGGCTTCCGCAAGGATTCCGATATGACCGCCATGGTCAACACGCTGCTTGCGAAGTACCGCGACGACGGCTCGCTGCAGAAGCTGGCCGACAAGTACGGCCTGTCTCTGGCGGGCTGAGAACGGCGGAACAGACCCGGCGCGGCGGGGGACAGCCTCCCGCCGCGCCGCGCGCGCTCCGTCCGGGCCCGCACGGCGGGGCTCCGGACGGATTTCTCCGCCCATATCTTTTGAAAAGAGGACACAGCGATGTTCCAAACGGTCGTGCAGGCCCTGTCTCTGGGCTTTCTCAAAACGCTGGAGCTGTTTGCCCTGACGCTCATCGGGGCCATTCCGCTGGGGCTTGTGATCTCCTTCGGCTCCATGAGCCGGGTCGGCCCGCTGCGCTATTTTACCAAGGCGGTCATCTGGGTCGTGCGCGGCACGCCGCTGATGCTCCAGCTTCTGATTATCTACTATTTCCCCGGACTGGGACTTAAAAACAACATCTGGGGCAGCGGCGAATCGGGGCGCTTTGTCGCGTCGGTCGCGGCGTTCATCTTCAACTACGCCTGCTACTTCTCCGAGATCTACCGCAGCGGCATCGAGGGCGTGCCCGTGGGCCAGCGCGAGGCCGGCGAGGTGCTGGGCATGACGAAGTCCCAGATCTTCTTCAAGATCACCCTTCTGCAGATGGTCAAGCGCATCGTGCCGCCCATGTCGAACGAGATCATCACGCTCGTCAAGGACACCTCGCTCTCGCGCATCATCGCCCTGCAGGAGATCATCTGGGCGGGCCAGGCGTTCGCGAAGACGAACGGCCTCGTGTGGCCGCTGTTCTTCACGGGCATCTATTATCTGATCTTCAGCGGCGTTCTGACGCTGCTGCTGGGCAAGCTGGAAAAGAGCCTTGCCTATTTCCGGGCGTAGGGAGGGAGCCATCATGCCGGTACTGGAAGTTCAAAATCTCAGCAAGTCCTTCGGAGACACGCAGGTGCTGCGCGGCATCGACTTCTCCCTGGACGAGGGCGAATCCATCGCGATCATCGGCTCGTCCGGCAGCGGCAAGACGACGCTGCTGCGCTGCCTCAATTTTCTCACGACCCCGGACGAGGGACGGATCGCCGTCAGCGGCGAGACGCTCTTCGACGCCGCCGACCCCGCCACGCGGGCCGAGAGCCAGATCCGCCGCAAGCGGCTGCACTTCGGCCTCGTGTTTCAGAGCTTCAACCTCTTCCCGCAGTACACCGCCCTGCAGAACGTGATGCTCGCGAGCGAGCTGCTGGCGAAGGAGCGGGAGGACTACAAGACGCGGAAAAAGGAGATCCAGGCCGAGATCCGCGCCGGCGCGGAGGAGCTGCTCGCGCGCGTGGGTCTGCGCGAGAAGATGGAGCTGTATCCGCACCAGCTCTCCGGCGGCCAGTGCCAGCGGGTCGCCATCGCGCGGGCGCTCGCGCTGCGGCCCGATATTCTCTGCTTCGACGAACCGACCTCCGCCCTCGACCCGGAGCTGACGGGCGAGGTGCTGAAGGTCATCCGGGGGCTGGCCGACGAGAAGATGACCATGATCATCGTCACGCACGAGATGGCCTTCGCCCGCGACGTGGCCGACCGGGTTTTGTTTATGGACGAGGGCGTCATCGTCGAGCAGGGCCCGGCGCGCGAGGTCATCGAAAACCCGCGGGAGGCCCGCACGAAGCAGTTCCTGTCCCGTTATGCGGAAAACTGAATAACCATGTATATTCCGGACGCCCCGCGGCCCCGCCGCGCCGCACGCGGCCGCGAAGCGGACAGGCCGCAGGCGAGTGCGGCAAGATTTGTATAGGGTGGCCGGAATCGGCAAAAAACCGCGGGACATTCTTGTGCATATTTTCCGGGAAAAAGACTTGATTTTTATGCAGATGAAATGTATACTTATGAGCATCAAACAGATGCTGACCAATTTGGGAGGAAATGAAAATGAAAAAGTTCATCGCCGCTGCGCTGTGCCTGGTCATGATTCTTGGCCTGAGCGCCTGCGCAGGCAGCAGTAAGACCGATACCAGCGCGGCCACAGCCGCCGCTTCGACCGCAGCGCCGGCCGCCAGCGCCTCCGCCTCGGCAGCCGCCGCTTCCAGCGCCGCCGGCAAGACGCTGATCATGGCCACGAACGCCGAATTCCCGCCGTACGAATACTATGAAAACGACAAGATCGTCGGCATCGACGCCGAGATCGCCCAGGCCGTCTGCGACAAGATGGGCTGCACGCTCGAAATCGACAACATGGAGTTCGGCTCCATCGTCACCGCCGTCTCTTCCGGCAAGGCCGACTTCGGCATGGCCGGCATGACCGTCACCGACGAGCGCAAGCAGTCCGTCGATTTTTCGACCTCCTACGCCACCGGCGTGCAGGTCGTCATCGTGAAGGACGGCTCCGAGATCACCTCCGTCGATGATCTGAGCGCCGACGGCGCAAAGTACATGGTCGGCGTCCAGCAGGACACCACCGGCGACATCTACGCGACCGACGACTTCGGCGACGAGCGCGTGCAGCGCTTCAACAAGGGCGCCGACGCGGTGGCGGCCCTCTCGGCCGGCAAGATCGACTGCGTCATCATCGACAACGAGCCCGCCAAGGCGTTCGTCGCGGCCAACACCGGCCTGAAGATCCTCGACACCAGCTATGTGACCGAGGACTACGCAGCCTGCTTCGCCAAGGGCAGCACGCTCACGGCCGAGTTCAACACCGCGCTCGAAGCGCTCATCAAGGACGGCACCGTGCAGTCCATCATTGACAAATACATCTCGGCAGATTAAAATAAACAAAACGACAAGCGGGGCGTCAGGCGCCCCGCTTTTTCCGGGTAAAGGGGTGCGGTGAAATTGGCGGAATGGTTTGCAAAGATCAAGGCGGAGTTCATCCTCAATTTTGTGGAGGACAACCGCTGGCGGTATCTCGTGAAGGGTCTCGGCAACACGCTGCAGATCACGATTGCGGCCGTACTTATCGGCATCGTCATCGGCACGCTCGTGGCGGCGGTGCGCTCGAGCTGGGACCAGAATCAGGAGGGCATGCGCCGCGGCGCTGGCCGGACGCTGCTGAAGATCGCCAACGGCATCTGCCGGGTGTATCTGACGATCATCCGCGGCACGCCGGTCGTGGTGCAGCTGATGATTATTTACTACGTCATCTTCGCCTCGTCGAACAACGGCGTGGGCGTGGCGATGCTGGCCTTCGGCATCAACTCCGGCGCGTATGTGGCGGAGGTCATCCGGGGCGGCATCATGTCCATCGACCGCGGCCAGATGGAGGCCGGGCGCTCGCTCGGCTTCGGCTACGTGCAGACGATGCGCTTCGTCATCGTGCCGCAGGCGTTCAAGAACGTGCTGCCGGCGCTCGCCAATGAGTTCATCGCCCTTTTGAAGGAGACCTCCGTCGCGGGCTATGTCGCCGTGACCGATCTGACCAAGGGCGGCGACATCATCCGCGGCCGCACCTATTCGGCATTCATGCCGCTCATCGCGGTGGCGCTCATCTACCTGGCGCTCGTGATGCTGCTCGAATGGCTCGACAGAAGGCTGGAAAGGAGGCTGCGCAGCAGTGACCACTGATATTTTAATCCGGACGGAGAATCTGCAGAAGCATTTCAAAGACGGCGAGATCCGCGCGCTCGACGGCGTGACGAACCAGATCCGCCGCGGCGAGGTCGTCGTGGTGATCGGCCCGTCCGGCAGCGGAAAATCGACGTTTCTGCGCTGCCTCAACCTGCTGGAGATCCCCACGGGCGGCAAGGTCTTCTTCGAGGGCGTGGACATCACGGACGCGAAGTGCAACCTGAACCTCCACCGCCAGCGGATGGGGATGGTGTTCCAGCACTTCAACCTCTTCCCGCACATGACGATCCTCAAAAACATGACCATCGCGCCCATGACGCTGCACCACAAGTCGAAGGAAGAGGCCGAAAAGAAGGCCATGGAGCTGCTCGCGCGCGTGAACCTGGCCGACCGCGCCGACGCCTATCCGAGCCAGCTGTCCGGCGGGCAGAAGCAGCGCGTCGCCATCGTGCGCGCGCTCGCGATGGAGCCGGACGTGATGCTCTTCGACGAGCCGACGTCCGCCCTCGACCCCGAGATGGTGGGCGAGGTGCTGGAGGTCATGAAGGAGCTGGCGCACGAGGGCATGACGATGGTCGTGGTGACGCACGAGATGGGCTTTGCCCGCGAGGTGGCCGACCGCGTGCTGTTCATGGCCGACGGAAAGCTCGTCGAGGAGGGCACGCCCGAGGCGCTGTTCGGCAACCCCCAAAGCGAGCGCCTGCGCGACTTCTTGTCCAAGGTGCTCTAGGGCAGCGCCGCACAATTCGCGGCTGACGCCTCGAGCACGGTCTTGCTTGCATCTTTTCCGTCATATGCGCCCAAAATGCCCGCGAAGCCGCAGGGGATTCGCCGCGCTTTTTCCGGGCCTGCCGCAAAATGTCCGCATTTTGCAGCAGGCCCGTTTTTTGCGCCCGGCGGTCCGGGCGCGGGCGGCAATAATTTGCTGCATTCGGCGAATATGACTTTCAAAAAATCGTCGGATATGGTAAAATTGTTGCACATCGGACCGTGGTGCAGACCCGCCGGTCCGAACCGACATTTCGCCGGCAGGCGTCAGAAAACCGCAAGCGGCCAGCGGGCCGGGAGGAACGGGTTATGGAAGTCACGAGACAGATGCTGCAGCATTTTGCCGATCTGGCCCCCGGGGATACGGCGATCTACCATGTGACCGCCGGCGGTCTGCTGGAGACGCTGTATCTCTCGGAGGATGTGCCGGCGCTGCTGGATCTGACGCGGGAGGAATATCTGGCGATCACGCAGCGCGACGCCATGGAGCTGACGCTGCCCGCCGATCGGCGCGGCCTGCAGGAGGCCACCGCGAACTGCATCCGGACCGGAAAGCCGTTCGACTATTATTACCGGGTTTTTCACAAGACCAAGGGCTTCGAATGGGTGCACGTCCACGCGCATGTGTGCGGACGCATGGACGGACGCCCGCTGATCCTCGCCCTGTTTGCCAACATGACCGCCGAGGGCGGCATCTACCAGCAGATCCTGGACGCCTCCGACCGCAAGACGTTCGTCATTGACCGGGAGAGCTATGACATCCTCTACGCCAATGAAACGGGCACCGCGGACGCGAGCGGAAAGACCAGGAGCCTGCTGGATCAGAAGTGCTACGCGTTCCTGCACGGCCTGGCGGCGCCCTGCGCGAACTGCCCGCTGAAGCCGCCGGGCGGCGAGCGCTTTTCCGAGGAAATCCTGTACGACAGCCAGACCGGGAAGTGGGAGCGCCTGACCAAGCGGCTGATTACCTGGTGCGGCCATCCGGCGCTGCTTCTGTACAGCAAGGACATCACCGAGGAGAAACAATCCGAGCTGGCGGCGGAGCGCTACCGCCAGATGTACGCCGACGCCACGCAGGAGGCAAAGCTGGTCGTCTGGACCTACGACACAGACACGCACCGCGTCAGCATGCTCTGGGACGGCTATACGAAGGAGATCTGCGAGAGGCTGCATTTGCCGCAGCTCATTGAGAATGTGCCGGATTCCCTCGCGCCCTATGTGGACCCGCGCGACCGGGAGGACTTTGTCCGGATGTACCGGGACATGGACGGCGGCGCGGCGCACGGCTCGTGCGAGTTCCGCTTTCAGCTCCCCGGACAGGCGCTGCCCCGGTACGTGCGCGCCGTCGCCAGCGCGATCTTCGACGAGGAGGGGCGGCGGCCCGGCGTCTATTGCTTCTGCCAGAACATCACGGCTCAGAAGGAAGAGGAGCTCAAGTATCTGCGGGCGTTCGAGGAGCTGGGCAAATCGCACCTCTACTCGCTCGGCACCTACTACATGAATCTGACGAAGGATCTGTGCCGGCAGGAGGAGAACCCGACGGCGATAGCCTCCCGGCTCTGGCAATCCGGAAAAGTGGACGACTTCTTCGCGGCAATCTCCGTGCTGATCGACGGCGCGGAGAAGAAGGCGGAGTTCTTCCGGCTGTTCAGCCGCGAGGCCCTGCTGCGCGCGTTTTCACAGGGGCAGGACAAGGTGTCCATCGAATATCCGTCCGTCGGGGAGGACGGCGCGCGCCACTGGCGGGAGGGGCTGCTGTTCATGGTGCGCAACCCCAGGACGGGCGACGTGGAGGGCGTCGCCTACGCCATGGACATCGACGCGCGCAAGCGCAGCGAGCTCGTGTTGCAGAAGCTGATCCACGAAAACTTCGACTATATCGGGATCATCCACCCGGCGCAGGCGACCTTCGAGTTCGTCAGCCGCAGATCGTGGATCACCTTCGGGGCCGTCGGCGAGCGGCTCGATTACCGGGAATGCGGCGGTGCCGCGCGCGCGATGTTCTGCGACGAGGAGGAGCGGAGGCGCTTTGACGCGCTTATCTCCATCGATCACGTCCTCCGGTCCCTGCGGCGGGGCGGCGGCCAGGCCTCGGAGACCTATTTCCGGACGGCGGACGGCAGGACCGCCTGCCTGCGACTCACCTACCGGTGGCTGGAGCAGCCGGAGGGCGACATTCTGGTCATGCGCTCGGATATTACGGATTCCTACGAGCAGGAGCAGCGGAACCTGGCGCAGATGCGCCGGGCGCTGGCGGAGGCCGACCGTGCAAACGAGGCCAAGTCCGTGTTCCTCTCCACCATGAGCCACGACCTGCGCACGCCGCTCAACGGGGTTTTGCGCTTCACCGATTTCGCGCTGGCGGAATCCGACCCCGACAGGAAGCGGGAATATCTGGAAAAGGTCAGGCACTCGGGGAGCCTGCTGCTGAGCCTCATCAACGACACGCTGGAGCTCTCCCGCATCGAGAGCGGGAAGCTGACGCTGACGCCCGAGACGGAGGCGGGCCGGAACGTGGGCCCGGCTGTGATCGAGTCGCTTCGGCCCGTGGCCGAGGCGAAGGGCGTGCGGCTCGTCTCCGGCGCGTTCCCGGATCCGTACATCTATGTGGACAAGCTGAAGCTCCAGAAGATCTGGCTCAACCTCCTGTCCAACGCCATCAAGTATACGCCGCCGGGCGGCACCGTCCGCGCGTTCGTGGAGATGATCGACCCGCCGCACGGGAGCCGGAACCGCCGGCTCGTGGTGGAAGACGACGGCATCGGCATGAGCGAGGAATTCATGGCGCGGATGTTCGAGCCGTTCGCGCAGGAGAACCGGCCGGAGGCCGGCAATGCCGGCGGCACGGGCATCGGCCTGACGATCGTGAAGCGGATCGTCGATCTGCTCGGCGGCACGATCGCGGTGCGCAGCAACCCCGGCGAGGGGACGCGGTTCGAGGTCGAGCTGCCCGTCCCGACAGCGGACGGACCGGCGGCGGCCGGACAGCAGCCGGCCCCGGCGGAGGACGCGCTGCGCGGGAAACGGGTGCTGCTCTGCGAGGACAACCTGCTCAACCGGGAGATCGCGGAGATCCTGCTGAAAAACCGTGGCGTCCTGGTCGAGAGCGCGGAAAACGGCGAGGCCGGCGTGCGCCGGTTCGCCGCGTCGGCGCCCGGATACTTCGACGCGGTGCTGATGGACCTGCGCATGCCGGTGATGGACGGCTGCGAGGCCGCCAGGGCGATCGGCGCGCTGGACCGGCCCGACGCGAAAACCGTGCCCATCATCGCCATGACGGCCGACGCCTTCGAGCAGAGCACGCAGGAGGCGCTGAGCGCGGGGATGAAGGGCTATCTGACAAAGCCGGTGATCCCCGAAAAACTCTACGACGTGCTGCACGGCCTGCTGGCCGCGGAGAGCGGCGCAGGGAAGTAATACAACAAACAGAGCATCCATACCAACATTCCCGAGGAAGGCGGCGAACAACAACATGGCGGGAAACGCAAAACCGTCCGGCAGAAGAAGACTGTGGGTGCTCTTCGTCGGGCTGCTCCTGTCCGCGGCGATCGCGGCGCTGTATTTCTGCTTTCTTGTGCGGCAGGAAAAGACCAACATCGAGCGCATCCGGACCATCTACGCCGAGAGAACGGAAAATCTCGTCAACAGCGTGTTTCACAAGACGGACGTGCTGGCCGCCGCCGTCAAGCTGGAAAACGGAAATATCACGGAGCAGACCTTCAACACCGTCGCGCAGATCGTGTACGAGAAGGACAGCGGCATCCGCGGCATCCAGTATATGCCCGGCGCGGTTGTCACCTATTCCTACCCCGTCGAGGGCAACGAGGCGGTCATCGGCAAGAATTTCCTCGAGATCCCCGAGCGCAGGAAAGACGTGATGCTGGCCATCGAGTCGAAGAGCATCGCGCTCTCCGGCCCGTATCACCTCATCCAGGGCGGCCTCGGCGTCGTGGCGCGCAACCCCGTTTTTCTGACGGACGAAAACGGCCGCGAGTACTTCTGGGGCTTTTCGGCCATCGTGCTGGACCTGCCGGACGCGCTCACCAGCGCGGGGCTGAACCATCTGCCGGAGGAGGGCTATGATTTTCAGCTCTTCTGCATCAACGAAAACGACGAGCGCATCGTCATCTCCGGGAACCCGGCGCTCGATACGGACGCCGCCGTGCGCGGCGTCATCCAGGTTCCGCACCACGAGTGGACGCTGGCGATCGCCAGCCTGTACCCCTGGCTCAATCCGGTCAAGGCGCTCGCGGCGTTCTGCATCGGCCTGCTGCTGACGCTGGTTTTGTGGAAGCTCTCCCACGCGGTGGCGCGGGAGCGGGAGGCCGTGCTGGCGAAGGACCGGTTCTTTTCCGACATCAGCCACGACATGCGCACGCCGCTGAACGCGGTGCTGGGCTTTACGGCGCTCGCGCAGAAGCCCGGGCTGACCGCCGCGGAAAAGGATGCCTACCTCGCGCGGATCGAGTCCTCCGGACAGCTGCTGCTGGAGCTCGTCAACGACACGCTGATGCTCTCCAAGGCGAGCAACGGGAAAATTCAGCTGCACCCGGAGCCCTGCGGCACGGAGGAGCTCACGGCGTCCATCCTGTCCACGGCGGCGGCGCTGGCCGAGCGCAGGGACGTGCAGTTTCTCACGGACCTGTCGGGCTATCGGCCGAGGACCATCCTGGCCGACCGGCTCAGCGTGGAGAAGATTTTCCTGAATCTGCTGACGAACGCGATCAAATACACGCCGGCCGGCGGGCACGTGTGGGTATCGGTGCGGGACGAGCCTCCGGACGCAAAGACCCCGGAGCTCGTATTCCGGGTCCGCGACGACGGGATCGGCATGTCGAGGGAATTCCTCGCGCACATCTACGAGCCCTTTGCGCAGGAGAACCGGCCCGGCCAGGAGGCCGGCGGGACGGGCCTCGGCCTCGCCATCGTGAAGCAGCTCGTGGAGCTCATGGGCGGCACGATTCACATTTCCAGCGAGAAGGACCGGGGGACCGAGGCCACGGTGCGCCTGCGCTTCCCCGAGGCCGGACCGCAGGAGCCGGCGGCCGGGCAGCCGTCCGGACCGCCTGCGGACGAGGGCGCGCTGCAGGGGAAAAAGGTGCTGCTCTGCGAGGACAACCAGCTCAACCGCGAGATCGCCGCGGCGCTGCTGGTCAGCCGGGGGCTGACGGTCTGCACCGCCGAGAACGGGGCGATCGGCCTGCAGATGTTCGCCGACAGCGCCCTCAGCGAGTACGACGCCATCCTGATGGACCTGCGCATGCCGGTGATGGACGGCCTCACGGCCGCGCGGACGCTCCGCACGCTGGACCGGCCCGACGCGCAAACCGTGCCCATCCTCGCCATGACGGCGGACGCGTTCGAGGACGACGTGCAAAAATGTCTGGAGGCCGGCATGAACGGGCATCTGGCGAAGCCGGTCATCCCGGAAAACCTGTACAGTCATCTGGCGGAGCTTATCCGCAGCAGGGAGCGGACCGCGGAGTGAGCCGGGCGCCGGCGCGGCCGCAGGAAGGGGGGCAAAAGCAATGTGGCATACGGAGACAGACGTCTTTGCGCTGATTCTCTTTGTCATCATGCTGTGCAAAAACAGGCGCGCGGGGAACGGGGCCGACCGGCAGCAGCGGGTGCTGACCGCCGTGCTGATCGTCAGCATTCTCAGCTGCGTCGTGGACTTCGCGTCCTCGACGGCGATGAACGCGGGCGATAACTGGCTGTTCTATGAGATCTCCCTCACCGCGTACTACGTCCTGATGCCGGGCGTGACCGCGGCGTGGATGGTCTACATGATCGTCCTGATCTCGGAGGAGGGGTCGCCGGAGCTGCGCAGGCGGCTCGTTCTGGCGCTGCTGCCGGTCGCGTGTTATTCCGCCGCCGCGCTGTGCAATCCGCTGAACGGCGCCTTTTTCACGCTGACAAAGCAGATGCAGTACGCCAGAGGCCCGCTGTTCTGGCCTCTGGCCGTCGGCTTCTACAGCGCCTATTCGCTCGTCGGGCTGCTCATTTTATTTTTGAACCGGAAGGCCGTGACGCCGAAATCCAACATGCTGTTTCTCTCGACCTTCTTCGTCGCCTCCATCGTCATCCCCTTCGCCCAGGCCATGAGCCCCGGCCTGCTGATCGCGGAGCCGTCCTACGCGGTGCTGTACATCCTCTGCGACGCGACCGTCGAGGAGGAAAAGCGAAGCCGGCTCGTGCAGAGAATCCGCGAACAGAACGAGACGCTGCAAAAGACGGCCGAGGCCGCGAATGCGGCGAGCCTGGCCAAGACGGAGTTCCTCTCCCGCATGAGCCACGACATCCGCACGCCGCTCAACGGCATCATCGGCATGACCTACCTGACGCGGAAGATGACGCTGCCCGAGGCGGCGCAGGAAAACCTGGAGAAGATCGCCACCTCCTCCAAATTCCTGCTGAGTCTGGTAAACGACGTCCTCGACATGTCGAAGGCGGAGAGCCGGAAGATCGAGCTGCGGCCGGAGCCGTATCCCTTCGAGGAATTCCAGGCGTATATCGACGCCGTGATCCGGCCGCTCTGCGACGAAAAGCGGCAGACGTTTTCCTTCGACGCCAGGCCGATCCCCGGCTATACGCCGCTCGTCGACATCACGCGGCTCAACCGCATCTACTTCAATCTGCTGTCGAACGCGGTGAAATACACGCCGGAGGGCGGCGCGATTACGCTGAAGATCCGGGAGGAGCTGCTCCTGGACGAGCGCATCCGCTTCACCATCACGGTGCGGGACAACGGCATCGGCATGAGCCGCGCGTTTCAGGCGCATCTGTTCGAGCCGTTCATGCAGGAAAACCGAGACGACAATTCCGAGATGCGCGGCACCGGGCTGGGGCTCGCCATCGTCAAACGGATGGTGGACGCCATGGGCGGCGCCATCCGCGCCGAGAGCGAGCAGGGCCGGGGGACCGCGTTTGTCGTCACGATCGTCTCGCCGTGCGAAAAGCGCGCGGAGCTGGAGCGGGAAAAAGCGGCGCAGACGCAGGCGCGCGACGACAGCGGCCTGGCCGGCCGGCACGTGCTTTTGTGCGAGGACCATCCGCTCAACCAGCAGATCGCCGGGGCGATCCTGACGGAGAAGGGGATCCTCGTCCAGACCGCCGAGGACGGGCAGAAGGGGGTCCGGCTGTTCGCGCAGTCGCCGGCGGGCTATTTCGACTGGATTCTGATGGACCTGCGCATGCCGGTCATGGACGGCTTCGAGGCCGCGCGGGCGATCCGCGCGCTCGACCGCCCGGACGCCGCGGCCGTGCCCATCCTCGCCATGACGGCGGACGCCTTCGCGGACGACGTGGAAAAATGTCTGGACGCGGGCATGAACGGGCATCTGGCGAAGCCTGTCGATCCCGACAGGCTGTTTGAGCTGCTTGCAGCGCTGCTGCAGGAGAAGGAAAAAGGGGCGGTCAGAAATGAGTGATTCGGAGAAGGCGCGCAGAAACGGACTTGTGAGCGGAACGCTCCGCGAGATCATGCGGGACAGCGAGGAGTACATCTTCGTCAAGGACAAAAACTCGGTCTATGCCGGCGGCTCCGAGGCGTTCGCGCAGATGGCGGGGCTTGCGTCCGCCGCCGGACTCGCGGGGAAGACCGACCTGGACATCTTCCCGCGGGACATCGCCGAGAAGTACCGCGGCGACGACAAAAGGGTGCTGGAAAGCGGCGAGCCGATCACCGGCATCCTCGAGCGGCTGCCCGATCTCGACGGGAAGCCGCGCTGGGTGCGGACGTGGAAGCGCGTGCTGCACGGCCCGGACGGAGAGATCGCCGGCCTGTACGGCGTCGGCCGGGACGTGTCCAACGAGGTGCTGCTGGGAGAGCGCGTCAAGACCGCCGAGGACTATATCCGGCTCATCAGCCGGATCCCGTGCGGCGTCGCCATCCTCCACCGGGAGGGCGAGGACTTCTGCCTCGATTTCGCCAACGACGGCTTTCTGGAGGTCCACCACCACGCCGGAAAAGAGATCGTGGGCTACATCGGCTCCTGCATGCTGCGGTACGTGTGGGAGCCCGACCGCAGAGTCCTTCTGGAGGCGTACGACCGGGTCCGGGGCAAGGCGGATCTGACCGGAAACGCGAATTACCGCGTCACGGGGCGCGACGGCCGGCTCCACTGGGTCAGCATCCGCTTCCGCGCAGCCTATGAGAAGGACGGCACGCAGTTTTACTACGTTGCCTACAACGGCCTCGACAAGCAGAAGCGGACGGAGGAGAAGCTGGAGGAGAGCCGCTGCCGGCTCGAGGAGTCCATCCTGAACACGGATCTCCAGTTCTTCACCTACTATCCCGGCCAGGCGCGCTGCGAAAACCTCACGCTCAACAGCCGGCTCGCAGGAATCCCCGCCGTGTGGGAGAAATTCCCCGATGATTTTCTCGCCTACGCGCGGCTCTCCGCGAAGGACGCGGGGGCTTACCGGGAGATGGTCGCCGCCATCGACCGCGGCGAGGACCGGGCGGAATGCACGGTGCGCCTCGACTTCCGGGGCGAGGCCGTCTGGGAGAAGATCGCCATGAGAGCCGTCCGCGACGGCGGCGGACACACCGTCCGCGCGCAGGGCAACGCCATCGATGTGACGGAACGGATCGAGTCGGCGGAGCGCCTGCGCAGGGAGCGGGTGCGCCTGAAAACGCTCGAGGGCAGCGTGTTCGAGTCGTTTTCCTTCAACCTGACAAAGCAGTCGCAGCCGGAATTTCAGACCAGGGACGAGGCCATGCTGCACACGCAGCTCAGCGCCGAGTTTCAGCGCGAGGCGCTCCGCCTCTGCCCCACGCTCGAGCGGATCGCCCCCGAGATCCGGAACCCCCTGCTCCGGGCTGCCGCGCGGATTCCGGACCGGAAGGACCGGGAGCGCTTCCTCTGCACCTGCGGCGGCGGCGAGATGCGCGCGTCGCTGAGAGACGGCCACTACAGCGCCAAGACCTGCTACAGAAGAATGGTGGGGGACAACATCCGCTGGGTGGAGAGCAGCGCCGAGGTCCTTCCGGACCCGGACAGCGGCGATCTGATCGCGTTCTTCTACACCAGCGACATCCACGCCGACGTCGTGCGGGAGCTGATTACCGGCGAGGTGTTTGAGCGGAACTACGCCTGCGTCTCCTGCCTGGACCTCCGGTCCGGCGTGTTTTCGGTCGTCTCCGGCACCGACCGGGAAGTGCTGAGCCTGAACGGCATGCAGTATGCCGACGCGCTCAGAACGGCGGCGGGCCGGTTCATCGCGGAGGAGGACGCGGCGCACTATGCGCAGAGCCTGCGCCGGGACGCCATCCTGGCCGCGCTTGCGGACCGGCGCTTCTACACGGTCTACAACCGCAGGCGCGAGGCGGCGGAGGAGCTGCCCGGCAGGCCCCCGCGGCGGATGAAAAACGACATCTTCTACCTGGACGGCCATCACGACACGCTCGTCTTTTTGCTGTCCGACGTCACCGCGATCTTCGAGCAGGAGCGGGAGAGCCGCGAGCGGCTGGAGACGGCCCTTCTGGCCGCGAGGCAGGCCAGCAGCGCCAAATCGAACTTCCTCTCGCGGATGAGCCACGAGATCCGCACGCCGCTCAACGCCATCATCGGCATGGACACCATCGCGGCGCAGTCGATCAACAATCCGGAAAAAGCGGCGGACTGCGTGGCCAAGATCGGCCTGTCCGCCCGGTATCTGCTGTCTCTCATCAACGACATCCTCGACATGTCCCGCATCGAGAGCGGTAAAATGCTGCTCAAGAGCGAGAGCTTCCCCTTCGCGGAATTCATCGCGGGCGTGAACAACATCATCTACCCGCAGGTACGCGCCAAGGGCGTCGAATATGAGTGCACGGTGTCCAACGAGGTCTGCGAGGCGTACTGCGGCGACGAGATGAAGCTGCAGCAGGTCCTGGTCAACGTGCTCGGAAACGCGGTGAAGTTCACCGAGAGGGGAAAAATCACGCTCGACGTGAGCGTCGCGGACCGGGAACAGAATCGGGAGAAGCTCCGCTTCGTCGTCAGCGACACCGGCTGCGGGATCGCGGAGGAGGATCTGGGCCGGATCTTCGACGCGTTCGAGCAGGTGGACACCTCCACGACCACCGTGTTCGGCGGCACCGGGCTGGGGCTGGCCATCACGAAAAACCTTGTGGAGCTGATGGGCGGCGGCATCTCGGTGCGGAGCATCGCCGGCATCGGCAGCGAATTTACCATCGACGTGCCGCTCACGGCCGACGAGACGGCGGAGCGCCCGCAGGCGCTCCGGCAGAACCTCCGGAATCTCCATACGCTCATCGTGGACGACGATCTCATGATCTGCGAGCAGGCGCAGGACATCCTCAGGAGCATCGGCATGACGGGGGAATGGGTCACGAGCGGCCGGGAGGCCGTGGGGCGCGTGCGGGTGAGAGCGGCGGACGGAAAAAACTACGATTTCATCCTGATCGACTGGAAAATGCCGGACATGGACGGCATCGAGACGACGCGGCAGATCCGGCAGATTGTGGGGCCCGACGTGACAATCATCATCATCTCCGCCTACGACTGGCAGTCCATCGAGGCGGAGGCCCGCGCCGCCGGCGCGAACATGATGATCTCCAAGCCGCTGCTGCGCGCGACGCTGGTCTCCGCCTTCGAGCGCGCGCTCGGCGAGGAGAAGAGCGCGGAGCGCAAGAAGCCGGAATTCGATTTCACGGGAAAGCGCGTCCTCGTGGCGGAGGACAACGACCTCAACGCCGAGATCGCGCGGACGCTGCTGGAGAGCAAGAATTTCTCCGTGGACCGCGCGCCGAACGGCCTGAAGACGCTGGAGCAGTTCGTGCAGAGCCCCAAGGGGTATTACGACGCGATCCTGATGGACGTGCGGATGCCGATGATGGACGGCCTGCAGACCACGGCGAACATCCGCCACTGGGGAAGACCCGACGCGAAGACCATCCCCATCATCGCCATGACGGCGAACGCCTTCGACGAGGACGTGGAGAAAAGCCGGGCCGCCGGCATGAACGCGCACCTGTCCAAGCCCATCGACCCCGAGCTGCTGTACAGCACGCTGGAGCGCCTGATCGGCAGCGCGGACGGGGAAGAGACCGCTGAAACATAGTCTGGGAGCATCATAATACAAACCGGCAGGAAATCCACGATTTCCCGCCGGTTTCAGACTGTTGAAAAAGGCTGCGGTCTGCTGCGCTCGGGATTTTCACGGCGTGGGACGCGAAAATCCCACACTTGCAGCCCGTAAAGTGTGTTTTCCGACGTAAACGCCGCCGGAAAACACGGATTTACAACTTATTTGCGCCTGCGGGCGCAAACTCTGCGAGGCTTTATTGATATGCCGAAACCGGCGGGATATTCACGATTTCCCGCCGGTTTGCATTGGCAGAGAGCAAATTCCGCGGCAGCCGCCGGCTCAGCCGGCTGGCTCCGAGGCGGTCAGCCACTTTTTCTGCGACCGGGACCAGCGATGGCAGAGAAGGCACGCCGTTTCCGGCCCGATTCCCGAGGCGGCGCTCAGTGCCAGCCCGTGTAGCCGAACCAGCCCCAGGCGTGCCAGAAGGGCAGCGCGCGGGCGGTGACGGCGGATACGATCATGGCCAGCACAACGAGCACGGCAAAGGCGGCCAGAGCGCCCAGCGCGAGCTGGCGGAGCGTGCGGCGCGTTTTTGCCGGCAGCCGGGGATTCGTCTGTACGGGCGGCAGGACCGCGTTCCCGGAGGCCGCGGCCAGGGCGTTGCGGTGGAACCGTACGTAGGCGCGCAGCAGCTGGCAGAGATAGGCCGCGACATAGACGCAGCCGACCGCGGCCAGGACGGCGAGCGCGGCAAAGCTCAGCCCGAAGAGCACGCCGCACCCGCGGGGGATCGGCGGAATCCACGAATGGATGTTCAGCCCGCCCAGCAGACACACCGACAGCGCGCCGACGGCGGCGGCGGACGCCGCGAGGATCGCCTCGAAGGCCCACAGCAGCACGAAGCAGAGCGCAGCGAAAATATCCGCGAATACCAGCCCGAGCGCCGTGACAAACCGGCGCCCGCCGCCCGGCCGGCCGGGCTTCTCGGCTTCAAACTGCGAGGCGAGCTCCGCCGGATCGCCCAGCTTTTGAGCGATCTCCGCCTCCGTGAAGCCGTCCGCCAGCTTGAACGCGAAGTGCTCCTCATATTCGCCCAGAATCTCGTCCGCGTCCCGGACGCCGTTCTTTTTGAGCGCGCTCGCCAGCTTGTCCAGAAATTCAGGTTTTGTCATGGTCGTCATCCTCCAGCAGGGTGCGGATCGACTTCGCAAAGCCGAGATACTCCGCCCGGTCGTTTTGATAGGTTTGCCTGCCCAGCTCGGTCAGGGAATAGTATTTGCGGGGCGGGCCGCCGCTCTCCTCCTGCAGGTAGGTCGTCAGCACCCCGTCGCTTTTGAGCTTTCTTAAAATCGGATACACCGTGCCGTCCGCAATGTCGATGTGGCTCGACAGATATTCGGAAATCTCGTAGCCGTAGCAGTCGTGCTTTTCCAGCAGCGCCAGCACGCACAGCTCCAGCACGCCCTTTTTGTACTGCGTGTTCACGGGAACCCCCCTCTCCAAATAAAGTTGATCTCTACACTACTGAATTATATTCACTAGTGATGAATTTGTCAAGCGGTATTTTTTTGTCCGGCGGGAACGGCGCGGGCCGCCGGTTTTCCGTGCAGAGAGCGAAGCGCGCGGCCTGCCCGCGGCCGGCGCCGGACGGCCGCCGCGGGAGGGTGAAAATCCGGTCGGATTTGGGACAAAGGAATTGAAATTCATATGGCCGTATAGTAATATGAAATTGATGTTCTGCATGCCCCGGAAACAGCCGCCGGGGCGCCGGCGGCCGGGAGAAGCGCGGAACGCGCCGGCCCGGAGGGGAAAAAGAGGGCAGCACCGCACAATGCACGGCGAACGCCTGAAGCGCGGCCTTGCTTGCATCTTTTCCGTCATATGCGCCAAAAATGCTCGTGAATCCACAAAGGATTCCCTGCGCTTTTTGACACATCTGACGAAAAATCTGACGGCGCAATTTTGCACTTTGCATTGTGCGATGCTGCCAGAGCATCTTTTCATTGACGATTCATCACCTGAAAAAGGGGCGTGAAATCATGCGCGGTCGTTTCAGCTTGTTCCGGAGAGCGGAAAGGGGCGGCATACTTTTTGGCCGGATCACAGGGGCTGCCGGCGCGGTCCTTTGCACGATCCTGCTGCTGCTGCCGCTGTGCGCAGCGGCGTATGCAGGCGAGGTTCCATCCGTGCGGGTCGGGTTCTTCCCGTTTGAGGGCTATTACACGGTCGACGACGCCGGTGAAAGAAGCGGCTACGGGTATGAGCTGCTGCAGCTGATCGCGCAGCACGCGAATCTCTCCTACACCTATGTGGACGATGTGGCGGCCTGGGACGAGATGGAGCAGATGCTCCTGGACGGGCGGCTGGACATGCTGACCTCCGTGCAGAAGACGCCGGAGCGGGAGGAGAAGTTCGAATTCTCGGAAACGCCGATCAGCACCAGCTCCACGATGATGACGGTGAAGTCGGGAGACACGCGGATTGCGTCGGGGGACTATTCCACGTATGACGGCATCCGCGTCGGCGTGATCCGCGGCAACTCCCATGCGGAGAAATTTGCAAAGTTCGCGCAGGAGAAGGGCTTTTCCTATACGCAGGTGCCCTACGACAGCCTGGAGGATCTCGAAGCGGCATTGCAGGAGGGCGGCGCCATCGACGCCTGCGTGACGAGCAGCCTGCGTCCGCTGCACAACGAGTGGATCATCGAGCAGTTTGACCCGTCCCCGTTTTACATGATGATGCGCAAGGGCGACACCGCCCTGATCGATGCGGTCAACAGCGCGCTCAGGCAGCTGTCGCTCTATTCGCCCAACTGGCAGACCGATCTCTACAGCAAATACTACGCGCCGGACAATGGCAGCAACCTGCTGCTTTCCACGGACGAACGCGCCTATATCGCGGCGCAGGCCGGGCGCGTGTTCAAGGCCGCGGTGCAGCCGGACAACGCGCCGTTTTCCTGGTTCGAGGACGGAAAGGCCTGCGGGATCGTCCCGGAAATCTTTGCGGAGATCGCGCGGCGCGCGGGAATCGCCTATGAGACGGTCGAAACAAAGGACAAGGCCGCCTATGAGGCGCTCGTGGCCGCCGGCCAGGTGGATTTCGTCATGGATACCGGGTGGTGCTACTCCCTCGCGGAGAACAACGGCTACAAACTGACCGTGCCATACCTCAGCCTGACGATTTCACAGGTGTCCAGGATGGGAGGCGCCGCGCCGGACAACGGCAGCGTCGCAGCGCCCGCCGGGCCGGTGCTGGGCAGGCTGTCCGACTCGGAGCGCTACGGCAGCTGGAATTTTGCCGCCGTGGACACCGACGCCGACGCCGTCAGGGGAGTCGTCCGGGGAGAATACGGCCGCGCGGCGGTGTACACCGCGTTTGCCCAGCAGTACATTCAGAACAACATCCGCAGCGGCCTGCAGATGTCGCTGATGCCGGACGTCCAGGTGGACCTGTCGGTCGGCGTCCCCGCGGCCAGGGACTATCTGCTGCTCTCCGTGCTGAGCAAGAGCGCGGAAAGCGTGAAAAGCACCTACGCGCAGGGCATCCTGCTCAAGAACACCATCGGCACGAAGAGCAGCCTGAACATGCTGGACTATTTTTATCTGAATCCGCTTCAGGCCATCGTCGCCCTCGTCATTGTGCTGGCCATCGCGGCGGTCATTGTGGTCCTGCTGCTGAACAGCAGACGCCAGAGCCTGGCGAACGCGGCGATCCAAAAGGCAAAGCTGGAGGCGGATGCCGCCAACGAGGCCAAGTCCACCTTCCTTTCGAGCATGAGCCACGACCTGCGCACGCCGCTCAACGGCATCGTCGGGTTTACCGATCTGGCGATCAGAGAAAACGACGAGAAAAAGCGGATGGACTATCTGAAGAAAATCCAGGTGTCGGGGGATCTGCTGTCGGATCTGGTGGAGGATACGCTGGAGCTTTCGCGCATCGAAAGCGGAAAGATGACGCTGGACCTGGAGCCGATCAAGGGCGGCGAGCTGGCCAGGGCGGTGGCGATGGCCGTCACGCCCGCGGCGGAGCTGAAGCACATCCGCCTCGTGGCGGACGCCTCCCGGTATCCCCATGAAGTCATCTGCGGCGACCGGCTGAAGCTCCAGAAGGTCATGCTGAATCTTCTGTCCAACGCGATCAAATATACGCCCGAGGGCGGCACGGTCTCCCTGTCGGTCGAGATCATCGATCCGCCGCAGAACGGCATGACCCGCAGGCTGATCGTGGAGGACAACGGCATCGGCATGAGCGGGGAATATCTGACGAAGCTGTACGAGCCGTTTTCCCAGGAGCACCGCGCGGAAGCGGGAAACGTGGCGGGGACCGGCCTCGGCCTCACGATCGTCAAACGGATCGTCGATCTGATGAACGGGACGATCACGGTGGAGAGCCGGATCAACAAGGGGACGAAATTCATGATCGACCTGCCGATCTCCAGAATCGAGGAGGACGGCGGCGAGCCTGCCGCGGAAAACCGGGCTGTTGCGCTGGCGGGGAAGCAGCTGCTTCTCTGCGAGGACAACGAGCTGAACGCGGAGATCGCGACGCTGCTGCTCCGGGAGCAGGGGGTGGAGGTGACGCGGGCGGAGAACGGGCAGGCGGCCGTCGACCTGTTCGCGGCCTCTCCGGAGGACTTCTTCCACAGCATATTGATGGATCTGCGCATGCCCGTGCTGGACGGCTATGCCGCGGCAAGGGCGATCCGGAAGCTGAAGCGCTCCGATGCACAGCGCGTTCCCATCATTGCCCTGTCCGCGGACGCCTTTGCGGAGAACAAGAAAATGGCGCTGGAGGCGGGCATGACGGGCTACCTGACGAAGCCGATCGACCCGGCGAAGCTGGTCGCTGTGCTCTCCGAGAACGGGCGCGCAGGGATCTGAGGCCCGCGGGCGGACGGCGGTTGGACGGAAAAGAATCCGGAATATGGTATATTTCAATAAAAATACAACGATTTACTTGCGGTTTTTTTGCGATCGTGCTACCATAGATGCAAGCAATTCCATCTGAATCTGGAAGGGAGCTTTATCAATGAACAGCATCGAGAGATTTTATGCGACGGTAGAGAGAAAGCCGGTCGACCGGCCGGCCTGCTGGCTGGGCGATCCGACGCCGGCGGAGGCCAAGCGGCTCTGCGAGTTCTACAAGGTCCCGGACGTCAAGGCGCTCAAGCGCGTCTGCGGCGACGATTTCTACGCGGTCGAGATTCCGTACCATTCGCCCACCTGCAACGCGATCTTCGCCGCGTTTGACTGGTACATGAACGGCACCAACGTCGACACCGAGCACCGCACGCTGACGGCCGACGGCTGCTTCGCGAACTGCGAGGACCTCGAGGACGTCGAGGCCGTCAATTTCCCGTGGCCCGACCCCGAGAAATACATCGATCCCAGGATCTGCAGACAGCTCGTCGACGAGGCGCCCCAGGACAAGACCGTGATGGGCATGCTCTGGGCCTGCCATTTCCAGGACACCTGCGCCGCCTTCGGCATGCAGACCGCCCTCATGAACATGGTCTCCGACCCCGAAATGGTGCACTATGTGGACGACCACATCGTGGCGTTCTACGAAAAGGCGCTGCGCATCTTCCTCGAGGCCACAAAGGGCAAGGTCCACGCGATCCTGATCGGCGACGACGTGGGCAGCCAGCGCGGCCTGATGATCAGCCCGAAGCTGATCTCCGAGTTCGTCATCCCCGGCGCGAAAAAGCTCATCGAGATCGCCCACAGCTACGGCGTCAAGGTCGTCTTCCACTCCTGCGGCTCCATCGTCGACGCCATCCCGCTGCTCATCGAGGCGGGCGTGGACGTCATCCACCCGATCCAGGCGCTGGCCGCCGGCATGCAGCCGGCCAACCTGAAGGAAAAGTTCGACGGCCGCATCTCGTTCTGCGGCGGCGTCGACACCCAGGAGCTGCTGCCCCACGGCACGCCCGAGGAGGTCCGCGCCAAGGTGCGCGAGCTGCGCGGCTACTTCCCGACCGGCCTGATCATCTCCCCGAGCCACGAGGGCCTGCAGGCCGACGTGCCGCCCGAGAACATCCAGGCGCTGTTCCAGGAAGCGGATACGCTCTACTGATTCGGCAAAAAACGGAGGTATGGCAATGAAACGCATCGGTGAAATGATCAGGATCAAGCCCGAGGGCCTCGAGGCGTACAAGAAGTATCACGCCAACCCTCTGCCCGGCGTCAACGAAATGATTTCGGCCTGCAACATCCGGAACTACACCATCTACCAGCGCGGCGACTATCTGTTCGCGAGCTACGAGTACGTGGGCGACGACTTCGAGGCCGACATGGCGAAGATGGCCGCCGACCCCGCGACCCAGCACTGGTGGAGCCTCGTCAAGCCGCTCATGCAGCCGCTCGATGACCGCAGAGAGGGCGAGTTCTGGTCCGGCATGACCGAGGTCTACCATCTGGACTGATTCATCAGCTGCGCCGCCGTTCCGCGGCCGGGCTGAAAAAGCAATCCCCGCAGCGCGCGGGAGGAAAAGCTTTTTTTGCCCGCGCCCGGAACGGCGGTTTTTTCTGTCCGGCGGGCGCGGCCGCGCCGTGCGGCGGTTTCGGACGGATTGTCTCCGCGGCGAACCGGCCCGAGGCCGAACGGCGGCAGCAACGCGCGGAGATACGTGCAAATCGATCAAAATGTACGTATATAGCGTGAAAACTTGCTCAAAAAGGGGAAAACCTTTTTGTATATTATCTCTAAAATTGAAAATATAGGGCTCGAAATCTTGACTTTTTTTGGTGAGAAGGTATAATTTAAGAAAAACGATTTCTTAGTTCTTCGGTAAAATTGCAAAAAAAATCGGATGCCCGGCACCTGAACAAGAAACGAAAGCGACTTTTCCGGGCTGAGAGATAGGAAACAGAAAAATGTTTCCAGCATGTGGGCGAGAGCCCCGGCGCGTTTTGGGGAGGACGGGACTGGAAGGAAGGCGGAGGACGCGATGAAAACGACAATCCGGGATATTGCGAACCAGCTTGGCGTTTCCGCCTCGACGGTATCCAAGGCCATCAATGGAAAGGGCTCCATCTCACCGGAGCTTCGCCAAAAGGTTCTCGCGGTCGTGGAGGCCGCCAATTACCAGCCGAACCTGAACGCCAAGAGCCTGCGCACCCGCACGACCAATACCATCGGCGTCATCCTGCCGGACATCACCAACCTGTTCTACTGCTACCTGATGAAGGGCGTCGAGGCCAAGTGCCAGGAGGAGAACTTCTCCGTGCTCGTCGGCACGTGCAACTTCAATTACCAGCGTGAAAAAGAGTATTTCGATCTCTTCCGCTCCAAGAACGTGACGGGCGTCATCATCGCCGCGATCGGCGACATGCGCCGGTTCCACCACGACAGCACCATGCTCGCCACGATCAACGAGCAGAACGAGAACGAGCATCTGAGCGACTGGGTCTCCATCAACAACATGGCCGCCGCGCGCGACCTGACGCAGTATCTGCTCAACCTGGGCCACCGCAGCGTGATCTTCGTCAACAGCGGCCAGCGCGACACCGTCTCCCAGTTCCGCCAGCTCGGGTTCACCCGCTGCATGGAGGAGAATGGGCTCACGGTGCGCGGGGACCAGATCTACGAGGGCGGCCTGTTTATCGAGGACGGCTACGAGGCCGGACGGCGCATCATCCTGGGCGCGCACCTGCCGACGCTTGTGATCTGCCACAACAACACGATTGCCTACGGCGTCAGCAAGGCGTTCCGCGACGCGGGCTACCGCATTCCGGACGATATTTCGATCGCCTGCTTCGACGCCATCAACCAGGGCGATATGTACGGCACGCAGTTCACCTGCGTCATGCAGCCGGTCGAGCGCATCGGGCGCGAGGCGGCCGAGCTGCTCATCCGCAAGAGCCGGGGCGACATCCCCGAGGGGCAGTTCGTCAAGAAGATCGTCCCGTACAAGCTGGTGTTCGGCAATTCCGTCAAAAAGCTCTGAGCGCTTTTCCCACCGTTGATTTCCGCAATTCCGCGGAGATTATAATCACAAAGGCAACACCGCACAGAAAAACGAGTGCAAAAAGTGGCGCCAAGTGGTAAAATATAGATATGGATAAACAGATGAGTCTGTCCGCTCTGAATGACGAATTGGCGCAGGTGCGGACAAAGAAAAAAGAATTTCTCGAGCAGATCGAGCGCATTGTTCCGTTGGGCAAATGGGTATCCATGATCAAGCCGTGCTATTATAAAGGAGAGCGCGGAAATAAGCCCTACGACTTGGAACTGATGCTGCGGCTGTATCTGCTGCAAAACCTTTATAACCTGTCCGACGAAGCGACGGTTGCCGAGGCAATCGACAGCCGTGCTTTTTCGGACTTCTGCGGTGTGGATTCCAGCAACCAGGTGCCGGACGGCGATACGCTGGGCCGCTTTCGTAATATTCTCGTGCACAATGGCTTGCAGGAGCAGTTGTTTGCGCAGGTAGTCACTCTGCTGCAGCAAAAGGGGCTGCTGCTGAAAAAGGGGACTATTGTGGACTCCACTATCATCGCCTCCCCGTCCTCCACAAAGAATCAGGAAAAGCAGCGTGACCCGGAGGCCCATCAGGTAAAGAAGGGCAATGCGTGGCATTTTGGCTACAAAGCCCATGTTGGAGTGGATAAGGACAGTGGGCTTGTCCACACAGTTGAAGTGACAGCCGCCAATGTCCATGACGTCACCATGACGCCAAAGCTGCTGGCCGGGGAAGAAACCGTGGTATACGGGGACAGCGGCTATCTGGGAGCCGCCAAACGAGAGGACGCCGTCACAAAGAACAGCTCCGGCAAGCGCATTCGCTACAAGCTCAATCGACGCCCATCACAGATTAAAAAGAATTCCACCAGATCGAAAGCCCAGCTCAAACGCAGAGAACATGAAAAATCGTCCGTCCGGGCAAAAGTAGAACACGTTTTTGCCGTTGTGAAGGGTCTGCTGCGATACCGAAAAACACGATACCGAGGACTGAAAAAACAGACCGCCAAACTGAATATGATGTTTGCGCTGGCAAATCTGATTCTGGCTGACAGACCGAGTCTGGCAGTCTGATTTAGGTTGCCCTCGCAAAGAAATAACAGGGATTTTCCACGCTGCTTGCCTATATGGGCAGATAGCGTGGATTTTTTTACCATTATGCGGCGTTGCCCAAAAGAATATAGGAGGAACCACAATGAAGAAGTTTATTGCACTGCTTCTCGCTGCTGTTATGCTTCTCGGCCTCGTAGCCTGCGCAAGCAAGACTGCGACTACCAGTACGACCAGCACGACCACAACCAGCACGCCCGCCGCGTCGGCCTCGACGCCGGCCGCGACCTCCAGCGCCGCCTCCAGCAGCGCTGCCGCCAGCACCGCCGCTTCCACGTCCACTTCCAGCAAGGGCACGCCCCGCATCGCCTTCGTCCCGAAGGTCATGGGCCAGGCCTGGTGGGATCACGTCCAGGGCGGCGTTGAGCAGTGGGCCAAGGACAACAGCATTGACGTTACCTACAAGGGGCCGACGGAAGTCGACGCCGCTGCCCAGGTTCAGATCATGACCGACATCATCAACCAGGGCGTTGATATTCTCTGCTTCTCCCCGAACGACCCCGACGCCTGCGAAGCCATCTGCAAAGAGGCCATGGACAAGGGCATCATCGTCATCGCCACCGAAGCTTCCGGCATGAAGAACGTCACCTATGACGTGGAAGCTTTTGATGAGGCCGGTCTCGGCGGCTTCCTGATGGATCAGCTGGCTGCTCAGATGGGCGAGGAAGGCGAATACATCACGATGGTCGGCTCCATGACCATGGAATCCCAGAACAACTGGGCTGACGCCGCTGTTGCCCGTCAGGAAGCTGCCTACCCGAAGATGACCCTTGTCGCCGACAAGCGTGTTGCGGATGACTCCGACGCCGAGAAGGCCTACGAGATCACCAAGCAGCTCATCCAGAAGTACCCCAACCTGAAGGGCATTCTGGGCACCGGCTCCTTCGACGCTCCGGGCGCTGCCCGCGCGATCCAGGAACTCGGCCTCACCGGCAAGGTATTCGCGATCTCCGTCGCCATGCCGCTGGAAGTCAAGGACTACCTCGAAGACGGCACGCTGGGTTCCGTTGCTCTGTGGGACGCCGCTGTGACTGCGAAGGTCATGCTGAACGCCGCCATGAAGCTGTGGAACGGCCAGACGATCGCCGAGGGCGATGACCTGGGCGAAGACGGCTACAATGCCATCCACATCGACGGCCACAACCTGATCGGTCAGGGCTGGATCGCCATCACCACCAAGAACGTCGACGACTTCGGCTTCTAATCGAAACCGCGTCCGTCCGACGCAAAACTGACAGACCAATCCCCGAGGCAGGGAAGCCGCGCTTCCCTGCCTCGAGACCGTATTTCCGGCGACAACGATCCACGGCACGCACCGGTAACCGTTGATGAAATCGATGGACACTGCCCGGCCCGCGGGAGCCTTGTCCCGACTTCATCAGCGGTTAAACCCCGGCCTGCAGCACAGCGCGGGATATGGCGGCATCGCCCTGTCCGCAGCCTGCGGCTTCAGCACGCGCCTGCTTGCATCTTTTCCGCCGCATGCGCCCGAAACGCCCGCGAATACAGAACGTATCCGCCGCGCTTCTGACGCTTCTGACAAAAAATCTGACTGCGCAATCCCGCGCTGAGAATTGCGCGGTGCTGCCAAAAACGAGGAGGAGTTTGTACATCTATGTCGGAATACTTACTTCAGATGACCGGGATCTGCAAATCGTTCGCAGGCGTTCACGCGCTTGACCATGTGAACCTTGCAGTCAGACCCGGCAAGGTCATGTGCCTGGCCGGCGAGAACGGCTGCGGTAAATCGACGCTGGTCAAGATCATCTCCGGCGTCTACACAAAGGACGAGGGCGAGGTCGTCTTTGAGGACAAGGTGATCAATAAGATCACGCCGGCCGAGGCCACGAAGCTCGGCATCCAGGTCATCTATCAGGACCTGTCCATCTTCCCGAACCTGACCGTCATGGAGAACCTGGCCATCAACTCCGAGATCACCGCCGGCCGGAAGCTGGTCAACCGCAAGCGCTGGGAGGCCACCGCGAAGGAGGCCCTCTCGAAGATCGGCTACAACATCGATCTCAACGACAAGATGGGCGATCTCAGCGTCGCGGACAAGCAGCTGGTCGCCATCTGCCGCGCGCTGCTGTTCAACGCGAAGCTCATCATCATGGACGAGCCGACCACGGCCCTGACGAAGAAGGAGGTCGAAGCCCTCTTCAAGACCGTCCGCCAGCTGCGCGACACCGGCATCGCCATCATGTTCATCAGCCACAAGATCGAGGAGATTTTCGAGATCTCCGACGACGTCTGCATCATGCGCAACGGCAAGAACGTCTACACCGGCGAGACGAACAAGCTCACCCGCCGCGACTTCACGTTCTACATGACCGGCCGCGAGCTGACCGACGACCATTTCGTGCCCAAGAACGTGAGCGCGGAGCCCGTTCTGAAGGTCGAGGACCTGAACCTGCACAACAAGTACCACGACGTCAGCTTCGAGCTGCGCAAGGGCGAGATCCTGGGCGTCACGGGTCTGCTCGGCTCCGGGCGCACGGAGCTTGCCATGAGCCTGTTCGGCCTGGAGCGGCCGAGCTCCGGCACGATCATGCTGAACGGCAAAAAGGTCCGCATCCACTCGCCCATGGCCGCGCAGAAGCTGCGCATCGGCTATGTGCCGGAGGACCGCCTGTCCGAAGGCCTCTGCCTGCGCCAGCCGATCGCCGACAACATCACCCTGGCCTCTCTTAGGCGGCTGTCGAACGCCATCGGCATCCTGAAGCATCAGGATATTTTCGACGACGCGAACGTCTGGGTCGGCAAGTTCTCGATCGCCACGGACGACGCGCACAAGAACGCCTCCACGCTCTCCGGCGGCAACCAGCAGAAGATCGTCCTCTCCAAGTGGCTGAGCAACGATCTGGATGTGCTCATTCTGAACGGCCCGACAGTCGGCGTTGACATCGGCGCCAAGCAGGACATCCACCACCTGGTCCATGAGCTGGCCAACGAAGGCCTGGCTGTCATCATCATCTCGGACGACCTGTCCGAGGTCGTGGTCAACTGCAGCCGCGTCATCGTCATGAAGGACGGCGGCATCGTGGGCGAAATGACGGGTGCCGACATCACAGAAGACAACATCCTCGAAATCATCCGCTAAGGAGGGGCTGACATCGATGAATAAAGCTGCTTTGAAGCGCATGACCCGCAGAACGGAATTTTACATCTTTCTGGTTTTGATCGTCATGTGCGCCATCATTGAGATCGTTTCCAAGGGTCAGCTGTTTGAGCCGAACACGGTCGTCACCATCCTCCGCACGATGGTCGTCGACGGCATGTTCGCCATGTGCACGCTTGTCGTCATGATTTCCGGCGGCTTCGACCTTTCGTTCCCGGCCATCGCGGCCCTCGCGTATTCGCTTTCCACGACGATCTGCCTGAAGCTGGGCTGGTGCCAGACGAACGCCTGGGCCGGCTTCCTGCTGGCGATCGTGATCGGCTGGATCCTCGGCATGCTCAACGGCTGGATCATTGCGAATTTCAAGCTCAACACCATGATCGTCACGCTCGGCACGCAGACCTTCTTCACCGGCATCACGATGGGCCTGCTCGAGCTCAAGGAGATCACCTCGACCCTGCCGGTCGGCTTCCGCACCCTCGGCGAGAGCTACCTCTTTGAGGTGCACAACTCCGCCGGCCTGCGCTCGACCATGACCACGATGTTCCTGTTCTTTGTGGCCCTGTGCATCATCACCTCGTTCATCCTGAACAAGACGATGTTCGGCCGCGCCCTGTACGCCATCGGCGGCAACGAAGTGTCGGCCGAGCGCGCGGGCTACAACGTCAAGAAGGTCAAGTTCCTGCTGTACTCCACCGTCGGCGCGGTTTCGGGCTTCATCGGCATGATCCGCGTCTGCATGGCGCGCCAGTCGGTCCCGAAGGCGCTGGTCGGACGGGAAATGACCATCATCCCGGCCGTCATCCTGGGCGGCGCGAGCATCTTCGGCGGCGAGGGCTCCGTGTTCGGCACGGTCTCCGCCATCGCGATCATCTCGGTCGTTTCCAACAGCATGCTGCTCGTCGGCATTGACACCTACTGGCAGGATTTCTTCAACGGCCTCGTCATTCTGATCGGCGTCACCGTGTCCGCAGTCCAGGCCATGCGCCAGAAACACTAAGGGAGGTGCGCGAGCTATGAAATTGAAGGAATTCAACAAACGCAACCGCTACACGGTCATGCTGCTCATCCTGATGGCCATTGTGCTGCTGTTCTTCACGGCGCTCAAGGCCGGCACGCTCTGGCAGGTGTCCAACTGGTCGGGCATGGCGATGCAGTTCCCGGAGTACGGCGTCATCACGCTCGGACTCATGTTCTGCTTCATCAGCGGCAACATGGACATGTCCTTCGTCGCGCTGGGCGACTTCGCCTCCATCCTGGCCGTCCGGTTCATGGCGGCCCGGGTGACGGACAGCATGTCCAACGGCCAGGTCGGCTGGATCATCGTGGAAGCCATGCTGCTCGTCATGGTGATCGGCGCGCTCGGCGGCGTCATCAACGGCCTGCTCGTGAGCAAGCTCGGCATCCCGCCGGTCATGGCGACCATCGCCATGCAGCTCGTGTGGCAGGGCCTGTCCACCGCGCTGACGCAGGGCTACGCCGTCACCGGCCTGCCCGCGCTGTACACGGACATCGGCCACAAGTACCTCATGGGCTTCCTGCCCGTGCCGCTGCTCATCTTTATCATCATCTTCGTGTTCGCGGCGTTCATGCTCAAGTGCACGTCCTACGGCGAAAAGCTCTACATGCTCGGCACCAACACGAAGGCCGCCAAGTTCTCCGCCATCAACACCGACCGCATGATTATCACGACCTATATGATCTGCGACATCATCGCCTGCATCGGCTGCATGATCATGGTATCCACCATGAGCTCGGCCAAGGCGGACTACGGCTCGTCCTACGTCATGCGCTGCATCCTGATTCTCGTGCTGGCGGGCGTCCTGCCGGACGGCGGCATGGGCAAGGTGTTCGACGTGGTGCTCTCCATCATCACGATCCAGATCATCGCGTCCGGCGTGAACATGTTCCCGAACCTCAACTCGTATTATGCCGCGCTCATCTGGGGCGGCCTGCTGCTGATTGTGCTGATCTTCAGCACCAAGATGTCCGACGACGGCCTGTTCAAGCGCGCAAAGGCGCACGCGGCCGCGAGACAGCCTGAAAAGTCGGCGCAGAAATAAAAATGAAAGCGCAGGAGAGAAATACGGGACCGTCCCCCTCTCCTGCGCTTTTCTCTTTGTCCATCGGCGCTGCCGGCGCGGCGGCGCACAGTAAAAGCCAGACCCTCCGCTGCGGAGGATCTGGCCGCGCTGGTACGGGTAGTGGGGGTCGAACCCACACGGATTTCTCCACAGGAACCTAAATCCTGCACGTCTGCCAATTCCGCCATACCCGCATGGAAAAACGGCGTCCGCCGCCGGCTCCCGGATCATCTTATCACATCCGCTTCCGGCTTGTCAATGCGGTGGGGCGGGCGCTTTTTTTGCGCGCGGCGCGGCGAAAAATGGTTGACACCGGAAACGCGATGGTATACGCTAAATCTGAGGTGATTTGTATTGCACGCGATTTTATTGGCATTTGACATTGGTACCAGCGGGCTCAAAGCGTCGCTGATCGACGAAAATCTCAACGTTCTGCGCAACGTGACGACGACCTATCCCACGCACCACCTGCCAGGCGGCGGCTGCGAGCAGGACGCCACCGACTGGTGGATGAGCGCCGTGCGCGCGATGCTGATGCTGCGCGAGCTCGCGCCGGAATATGTGAAAAAGGTGGACGCCATCGGCGTCTCCGGCCACATGCTGGGCTGCCTGCCGATGGACGCCGACGGCCAGGCGCTCCGCCCGGCCATGATCCACGCCGACACCCGCGCGCTGTCCTACTCCAACGAGCTGCGCAGCAGATTCGGCCGCGATTATTTTTATGCCGTGACCGGCAACGTGCTCAGCCCCACGGCGACGCTCTGCAAGACGATCTGGCTGAAAAACGAGGAGCCGGAGGTCTACGCCAAGACCCACCGCATTCTGCAGACCAAGGACTATCTCGTCTACCGGCTCACCGGGAGGATGGAGACGACCGATCTGTCCGACGCCTCGCACGGCATGCTGATGAACATCAATACCCGCCGGTATGACGAGCAGATGTTCCGGAACGCCGGCATCGACATGGACAAGTTCCCGGAGATCCACGCCGGGTGCGAGATTGCCGGGCCCCTGACAGAGGAGGCCGCCTGTCATCTCGGCCTGCGGGCCGGCATCCCCGTGTCGGTCGGCGGCGGCGACGGCGCGTGCGCCAACGTGGGCGCGGGCGCGGCCCGGATGGGCGATTTCTACCTGAGTCTCGGCACGACGGCCTGGATCGCGGGCGCGATGCGGGAGCCGTTCCTCGACCCGCAGCACCGGGTTTTCCATATCTACACGCTCGACGGCAACGGCTGCAACGTCTTTGGCACCATGCAGTGCGCGGGCCGCTCGATCACCTGGGCGCAGGAGCTGTTCGACATCCCCACGCCGCGCGCGTTCGACTCCACCGCCGCGCTGGCCCCGGCGGGCGCGGGCGGACTCATCTATCTGCCCTATCTCGAGGGCGAGCGCTCTCCCGTCTTCGACGCGCAGGCGCAGGGCGTGTTTTTCGGCATGACGACGATGCACAAGCGCGAGCATTTTCTGCGCGCGGTGCTCGAGGGCGTGGGCTGCAGCGTCAGCCAGATCCTCGACGTGCTGCGTGAAAAGCAGACGATCGACGAGCTGCGCATCATCGGCGGCGGCGCGAAGTCCAAGCTCTGGAAGCAGATCCTCGCGGATATGTGCCAGGCGACGCTGCACGACGTGTCCACCTTCTCCGACAGCGCGACCTCGCTCGGCGCGGCCGCGGCGGCCGGCGTCGGCATCGGGCTGTACAAGGATCTGCCGGAGGCGGCGTCCTGCATCAAGATCAGCGGCAGCGTCGCGCCCGCGCCCGAAGCGCGCGAGACCTACGCGCTCACCAAAAAGCGCTACGCGATGCTCTATCCCAGCCTGAAGGACGTGTTCCACACCACGCAGTAGCGCCTATACCACGTGCCTGGCCAGAAACAGCGTCTTCGCGAAGCCCTCGGCGGCCTCCAGAAGCCCGATGCAGTCCTCCATCGTGTCGGACACGCATACGACGCCGTGCCCGCCGAGAAGGCAGATGGGGCTGCTTTGCAGCGCGTCCTCGATGCCGCGGTGGATCTCGTGCGTGCCGCCCTTGCCCCACGGCAGGCAGACAAAGCGCTGGAAGACCTCGTGCAGCGAGCAGTCGTCGGGCACGGTGAAGTCCTGATAGCGGATCGCGTAGGCCGTCAGAAACGGACAGTGGCTGTGCACGACCGCCCGCACCTCCGGCTTCGCCCGGTAGACGGCCTCGTGCAGCAGATATTCGCTCGAGCGCCGGCAGCTGCCGCCGATCTGATTGCCTTCCCGGTCCATCACGCAGATCATCTCCGGCGTCAGAAGCGCCTTCATGCGCCGCGACGGCGTGACGTAGGTCAGGCCCGTCTGCCGGTCGCAGATCGAGGCGTTGCCCTCGAGCGCCGTGACCAGGCGCTTGTCCTCCAGAATGCGCGCAAACTTTGCCAGCTCTTCGCAATGTTCCATCGCAGATACCTCGATTTCCCAAATTTCATCATATTGTAAATCTTCCGCCGCACGAAGTCAACGGGCGGCGGTCATCAGGAGGAAAACAAACATGCTCAAGAACATTCCCGCAATTCTCTCTCCCGAACTGCTCAAGGTCCTCGACGAGATGGGCCACGGCGACCGCATCTGCATCGGCGACGGCAATTTCCCCGGTGCGTCCATGGCCAAGCCGAATGACTGTGTGTTCGTCCGCGCCGACGGCCACGGCGTCACCGCGCTGCTCGACGCGATCCTGCAGGTCATCCCGCTCGACGCCTATGTCGAGCATCCCGCCATGATCATGCAGAAGATGGACTGCGACGCCAAGATGGACATTCCCATCTGGAAGGAATATGAAAAGACCGTCGCCAGATACGACGACCGCGGCGCCGGCGCCATCGGCAGCTACGAGCGCTTTGAGTTCTACGAGCAGGCCAAGAAGTGCTACTGCATTCTCCAGTCCGGCGAGACCGCGATCTACGCCAACATCATCCTCCAGAAGGGCGTTGTGAAATAGCGCCTGTTCTGCCGGACGCAGGAAAAGGACTCCGATAGAAAATCCGGGCGTGCCGCCATCGGCGGCGCGCCCGGCAGCGTATCAAAAAGCCTCGCAGAGTTTGCGCCCGCAGGCGCAAATAAAGTGTCAATCTCGTTTTTCCCGGCGGCGTGTATGTCGGGAAAAACACGTTACGGCTCGCAAGTGTGGATTTTGTACGCCACTGGCGTACAAAATATGCGCGCAGCGAGCCGCAGCTCTTTGTCAAAAAAGGCCTTGGCCTTTTTTGACAGTCTTCCGGGCGTGCCGCCATCGGCGGCGCGCCCGGAACTGTTTTAAAGAGCGGCGCGCCGGTATTCCCGCGGCGTGCAGTCGTAGAACCGGCGGAACATCCGGGAAAAGTTGCTGGGGCTGTCGAAGCCGCAGGCGGAGGCGATCTCCGCGACGCTGCCGCCGGGGTCCCGGAGCAGCGCCTCGGCGCCCCGCATGACGCGGTATTTCAGCAGATACTGCATGGGGGACTGCTGGATCGTGCGCGCGAAGCAGCGCAGGCACTCGCGCTCGCCGATGCCGGCCGCCCCCGCGATTTCCGGCAGAGAGAGCTCGCCGGTATAGCCCTCCGCGATGAAGTCCAGCATCTTCTGCATGCGCAGATCGTCGCGGCCCGCGGGCGCGGCGCCGGCCGCGATGGAGCCCGCAAACCGGCGGCAGAGCGCGAAGCACAGGCAGGAGAGCGCCGCCCGCACGGCAAACTCGAAGCCGGGCTCGTCGCGCGCCAGCGCGTCGAACGCGCGCGCGACCGCGCCGATCTCCGGGCCGTTGGCCGCGCGGTCGAGCCGGAACGCGCGAAAGGCGCGGCAGCCGGTCAGCGGCGTGAGGTATTTCCGGGCGAAAACGGAGTCCTTGCTCCCCGTCAGCAGCAGGGGGCTGAACACGAGCGAATGCAGCTCGCACTGCGGCTGCCCCGCCGCGCTGTGCAGGACGCCGGAATTGACCGCGATGCAGTCGCCCGCCCCGAGCAGCTGCGCCGCCCCCGGCGTCTGCACCCGGAGCGTCCCCGACGTCACGAGGATGACCTCCAGCTCCTCGTGCCAGTGCCACGGAACGTCGCGCATCGTCTTCTCCGCGAGCTGCTCGGAATAGCCCGCGCAGGGAAATTCAAGGGTGCCGTGCGGCCGGAGCTCCTGCCGCGCCGCGTCCAGATTCAGGCAGCATTCCCAAAGTCCCATGCCGTGTTCCTCCCGGTTTCGTCGGTTTTCTGATAGTATACGTCCGTAATCGAATTGAATCAAGAGGATTCGGGCGGTATTCTATGAATGGAAAAAACATTTTGGAGGAACAGCCATGGTTTCACTCCTGCTGGCCATCATCTATCTGGCCTTTATCAGCCTCGGACTGCCGGACTCGCTGCTGGGCGCGGCCTGGCCGGCCATGTACGGCGGGCTGGGCGTGCCGGTCTCCTGCGCGGGCGTCCTCTCCACGATCATCGCGGTCGGCACGGTCGTCTCGAGTCTGCTGAGCGACCGCCTCACCAGAAAACTGGGCGCGGGAAGGGTCACGGCGATCAGCGTCGGCCTGACGGCCGCCGCGCTGTTCGGGTTTTCCGTCAGCCATTCCTTCTGGCTGCTGTGCCTCTGGGCGGTGCCCTACGGCCTCGGCGCGGGGAGCGTGGACGCCGCGCTGAACAACTATGTAGCGCTGCACTACGCGAGCCGGCATATGAGCTGGCTGCACTGCATGTGGGGCGTGGGCGCGTCGCTCGGCCCGTACATCATGGGCGCCGCGCTGACCGGCGGACAGGGCTGGAACGCGGGCTACCGCACGGTCGCGCTGCTCCAGGCCGGGCTGACGGTCCTGCTGGTCATGAGCCTGCCGCTCTGGAAGAAGCGTGGCGAGGCCGCCGCGCAGACGGACGCGCCGCCCGCGGGCGCGCTGACGCTCAGACAGCTCGTGCGGATTCCGGGCGCGAAGCAGACCATGGCGACGTTTTTCTGCTACTGCGCGCTGGAGCAGACGACGGGCCTGTGGGGCAGCAGCTATCTGGTGCTGCACAACGGCGTTTCGGCGGAGGCCGCCGCGCGCTTTGCCAGCCTGTTCTTCCTCGGCATCACCGCCGGCCGCGCGGTGAGCGGCTTTCTGTCGATGGCCCTGGACGACGCGAAAATGGTGCGGCTCGGGCAGGGGCTGATCCTCGCGGGCGTCTGCGCGCTGCTCGTCCCCGCGGGAGAAGGCCCGGCAGAGGCCGGGCTGGTCCTGATCGGCCTCGGCTGCGCGCCCATCTACCCGAGCATCATCCACGCCACGCCGGCGCGGTTCGGTGCGGACAGATCGCAGGCGATCATCGGCGTGCAGATGGCGAGCGCCTATGTGGGCACGTGCCTGATGCCGCCGCTGTTCGGCTTGCTGGCCCAGCACGCCGGCATCGCCTGGCTGCCCGGATTCCTGCTCGTGATCCTGGCCGCGATGGTTTTCATGCACGAAAGGACGCTGCAAAGGACGCGGCCGGCCGCGCGCGCGGCAGAATAGGCGGCTTGCGCCGCAAAAAAAGCCATCCCGAGGCCGTCAGGCCGGGATGGCAGTTTTTGACTCTTCGTATTTCGGGCTTTCTTCGCGCGGGCGCGGCGGTCATTTGGCGGCCAGATGCCACTTTGCTTTGTCCTCGTAGAGCAGCTTGTCCGCCCTGGCCAGCACGGCGTCCGGCTCGGCCTCCGGCCGGTCGCAGACCGCGCAGCCGATGCTGACGGAGAGCAGATAGGAGCCGCCCTCCCGTGTCTCGATCGGAGGCGCGCTTTCCAGGCTCCGCCGGATCTCCCCGGCGATCTCCGGGGCCGTATGCCCCGCGGCGTCCATCACCACGCAGAATTCGTCGCCGCCGTAGCGGGCGGCGAACGCGCCGTGGCGGGCGGCTGCGTTTTTCAGGATGCCGGCAAAGAGTGTCAGCGCGCGGTCTCCCTCCAGGTGCCCGTAGACGTCGTTGATACTCTTGAAGCCGTTGAGGTCCATGATGAGCAGCAGAACCGGGTGCTCGGGGGAGGCCTTCGGCAGGCAGTCCTCGAGGTACTTGTTCAGACGGCGGCGGTTGTTCAGACCGGTCAGCGCATCATGGTAGACCTGCATGTTCTGGATCATCAGAAACAGAATCAGGATCATCATGAAAATGTTCAGCGCCAGCAGCGGCACATAGGGGAAGGCTCCCTCCAGAATGCCGGAGAGCAGCGGCGCGATCATATACAGCGCGTACGTCCAGTACTCCGCGCGGTCCAGTCTCGAACGCGTCCGTATCGCCCGATAGGCCGCGTACACCGTGGGGATCAGCAGATAGAGATAGTTCACGCCGGTGTGGACGAACAGAAACAGCTCGGTGCTCTGGTAGTGCCCGCCGGCGTCGATGTAAAAAATCCAGCCTGTGAAGATCGATGTGACGTCCAGCGCGCAGATGACAAACAGCGGGATCGTCAGCAGCTTGTCGAGCGTTTTCCTCTGGGCGAACGCAAAATGCAGCCGGTCCTCGATGAACCGGAACCAGAAGTAGCAGCCGCAGGTGATGGAGGTGATGACGACGGCGTTGATCGAGGCGTTGAGAAGCCTCGGCAGACGGAGGATGCCGTCTTCCATGAGCGCCCACAGAATATCCGTGAACAGCATGGCCAGATAGGAATAGATCATATTCCGGAGTTGGCGCACCTCGTGTTCGGAGCCCAGGCTGCTGCTCAGGCGCAGCCAGATGGTCACGGCGAAGATGATGCAGTAGGCCTCCGTAATGGCATACGGCAAATAGAGATGGGTCATTTGAATATGCTCCCTTCGCAAAGTCTGCTGCCGACAGAATGCGAGTATTCTAAGCATGTCCTGCCGCCGGACCCGGCGGCGCGTGCGCGGCTATTCCGGCGCGCCGGCGAACACATAGGCGTCGCCCGGACGCCGCGTCCGGTAAAGCGCCTTCAGCCCGGAGATCACCTCCGCCTTCGGCCGGGAAAAGACCGGGTCGTGGCTGAGCAGGAACCACTGCACGTTCAGCGGCTCCAGCACCGCCAGCATCTGGCTGAGCAGATTGGCGTTGTAGGCCTTCCGGCCCTGCACCTCGGCCCCGTAGACGGCGTCGCCCAGAAAGGCGTAATCCTCGCCGACCGCGAGCCCGACGGCGCCCTTGGAATGCGTGGACGGGAGCGGGAAAACCGTCAGCTCCGCGCCGTCTAAAAATGCGGCCGGCGCCTGGACCGCGGTGCCCAGCTGCAGCTTTTGCGCCGTATAGCTGCCGCAGTACAGCTCGCTCCAGCTGACCCGCCTGAGATTGGCGGTGTGATCCGCGTGAAAATGGGAGATCACGAGGTTCCTTTCCGGGCGGAGCGCCGAAATCAGCGCCGCGGCCTCGTCGCTGCTGCCCGCGTCGAAGACCCAGTCGCACCGGTCGCCGCGGATGATCCCGACGTCGGAGGACAGCGGACGGTCAGACGCCGGAAGCCAGAAGATCCGCTCCGTAAGGGCGCGGAGATTTGTATTCTGCAAGCGTTCCACGTTTCGCCCTCCTGTCCGGCGCAAAGGTCTCCGGCCCGGGGGCCGAAGCAAAAGTGTGCTTCCCGACGGAATATGGCGCCGGGAAACACACTTCGCTGAAAGGTCAGCGGATATTGCGGTACATCGGTCCGTAGGCGGCGCAGGCACGGAAGTCCTGGCCTTCCTTGTCCATGCCGAACGCGTTCCACGCGGCCGGACGGAAGACGTCCTTGCCGGGCACGTTGTGCAGGCACACGGGGATGCGGAGGATCGAGCAGAGCGTGATGAGGTCGGCGCCCACGTGGCCGTAGGAGATCGCGCCGTGGTTCGCGCCCCAGTTGTTCATGAGGGAGTAGGCGCTCTCGAACGGGCTGCCCTCCACGCCGTCGCAGCGCGGGGTGAACCAGGTGCAGGGCCACGTCGGGTTGGTGCGCTCCATGAGCTTGTCGGTGACCTCGTCGGGCAGCTTGACCGTCCAGCCCTCGGCGATCTGCAGCACGGGGCCGAGACCCTTCACGAGGTTCAGGCGGATCATCGTCGCGGGCATTTCGGCGCGGGTCACATAGTGGCTCGAGAAGCCGCCGCCGCGGAAGTTGTCGAAGCCGGCCTCGCACCAGACGGTGGCGTCGGTCATCTTCCTGATGTCGTCGTCGTTGACTTCCCACCACTTCTTCATGACGTGCTCGCCGTTCTTGTCGGTGCACTCGCCGCAGGCGTCGAGGCAGGCCGCGCCGGAGTTGAGCAGGTGGATGATGCCGCCGTTCGCTCTGGCCTTGCCCTCGAGCTCGTAGCCGGTGGCGCGCTTCGTGGCCTCGGGAGACCAGAACGTGCGCACGTCCGCGAAGATCTGGGCGCGGTTGGTGAGCAGGGACATGAAGAGCATGCCGAGGCCGTTGAGAATGTCGTTCTCGGTGGCGAAGGTCATGGGCTCCTTCGGGCCCTCAAAGTCGAACGAGGAGTTGAGCACCGCTTCGGGGTAGTCGCAGTTGGGCCAGTGATCGGTCCACTGCCGCTGGCCCTGGAAGCCGGCGGCGATGGCGTTGTGGCCGACCTTCTCTTCCTCAAAGCCGTCGGGCAGGTTCGGATTGCCCTGGATCAGATCCTTGATGATGCAGTACATCTTGATCGTGAATTCCCACTGCTTTTCCTTCTGCTCGGGGGTGAACTTGATCGCGCGCTTCTTGCCGAGGAACTCGACGAAGTCGGGGTTGTCGTCGCGGCCCTCCTTGCAGTGCGCCTTCGTCCAGGCCAGCGCCTTTTCGTAGGTTTCCTGGTTGTAGATGCCCTCTTCCATGCGGCGGAGGATCTCCACCTCGTCGACGGACTCGACGCGCATGCCGAGGTACTCCTCCATGAAGTCCTGGTCCATGATGGAGCCGCCGATGCCCATGGTGACGGAGCCGATCTGCAGGTAGCTCTTGCCGCGCATCGTGGCGGCAGCCACGGCCGCGCGGCCGAAGCGGAGCAGCTTTTCCTTCACGTCGTCGGGGATCTTGGTGACGTCGTCGCGGTCCTGCACTTCATGGCCGTAGATGCCGAAGGCGGGCAGGCCCTTCTGGGCGTGGGTCGCCAGCACGGAGGCCAGATACACAGCGCCCGGACGCTCGGTGCCGTTGAAGCCCCAGACGCCCTTGATGGTCATGGGGTCCATGTCCATGGTCTCGGAGCCGTAGCACCAGCAGGGGGTGACGGAGAGCGTGATCGCGACGCCCTCTTTTTTGAACTTCTCCGCGCAGGCGGCGGATTCCGGCACGCGGCCGATGGAGGTGTCGGCCATGACGACCTTCACGGGCTCGCCGTTGGAATAGGTCAGGTTCTCCTCGAACAGCTTCTTCGCGGCCTCGGCCATCGCCTTGACCTGCGGCTCCAGGCTCTCGCGCAGCTGCATGGGGCCGCGCCGGCCGTCGATGATGGGGCGGATACCGATCACGGGGTATTCGCCGACGTAACGATTCTTTGCCATAATGATAGTCTCCTTTTCAGAAAAAAATAGATGCGCAAACAGCCTTCCGGCCTGGGTCTACGGTTTTATTTCGCCAGCTTCGCCTTGAGGCGCAGAAGGCGGGCGGGGGAGTCGTCGCCGGCGATGCGCGCCAGGATGCGCCCGGCGGCCTCGCGGCCCATCTGCTCCATCGGCTGCTCGATGATCTCGAGCGGCGGATTGACGACGCGGCAGAGATTGATGTTGTCATAGCCGATGAAATCGACGTCGGCCGGAAGCGACACGCCCCGCTCGTGCGCGGCGGTGATCGCGCCGAGCGTCATGTCGTAGTTCGTGACGCAAATGGCGGTCGGCGGAGACGCAAGGTCCAGCAGCTCGTTGAAGAGGCGGTAGCCGGATTCCACGTCGTAGCCGCCGGAGCGGATGAGCGCCTCGTCCACCGGCAGGGAGTAGTCCGCGAGCACGCGGCGGTAGCCGGTGGCGCGCTCGAGCGCGGTGGAGATGCGCAGCGGGCCGGCGATGAAGCCGATGCGGCGGTGGCCCCGGATAATCAGCTGCTCCACCGCCATGTAGACCGCGTTGAGGTTGTCCACCACGATGGCGTCGCAGTGCATGCCCGGCACCGTGCGGTCGAGCAGCAGCAGGGGCGTGGAGCCGACGCGGGAGGCGATCTGCTCGGCGCGGGCGCTCTCGGGCACATAGATGAGCCCGTCCACGTGCTTGTGGGCCAGAAACTCCAGCTTGTCCAGCTCGGCCTCGGGCTGAAAGTAGTAGCTGCAAACCACGCTCTCGTAGCCCGCGTCCCGGAAGACGGGCTCCATCGCCGCCACGACCTGGCCGAAAAAGGGGCTGGAGATCGAGGGCAGCAGGATGCCGATGGTCCGGGAACGGTTGGCCTTGAGGCTGCGCGCAAAATAGTTGACGGAGTAGTCGAGCTCCTCGACAGCCCGCTCGATGGCGAGCCGGTTCTCCTCGCGCACATGGCCGCCGTTGAGGTATTTGGAGATCGTGGACAGGGAAAGCCCTGTCTTGCTGGCAACATCTTTGATTGTAGACATGCCCTCGCCCTCCAGATAGCGTAACGTTTCGCTCCCAATTTCATTATACCGATTTTCACGCCCGCGTCAAGTGGCAAATCAGCAAAATTTCACGGTGATTTTTCGTGGCTGTGCACAAACAAGCACGATATTTTTGTGAAAATACTGGTATTTATTGCGATGGGAGAGGCAGCAAAACGAAACGTTTCGTTTTCCGGCGACACCTTGCCGCCGCAGGGAACGCGGCTGCATCCGAACAGCCCGCGCGGCGCCCGACCCGCCGCGCCGCGCAGTTTTCGGCGCGGAGGCCCGGAACGGCAGGCTTGCAGCTGCGGAAAAACAAATCTGCCGTTCTCCGGCCATGCGGCCGGAGAACGGCAAATGGGCCTATCAAAAAGCCTCGCAGAGTTTGCGCCCGCAGGCGCAAATGAATTGTAAATCCGCTTTTCCCGGTGGCTGGTACGTCGGGAAAAGCACTTTACAGCCCGCAAGTGTGGAATTTTCGCGGCTCACGCCGCGAAAATTATGCGCGCGGCGGGCTGCATCTTTTTGTCAAAGAAGGCCCATCAGGCCTTCTCTGACAGTCTGAATCCGCCGTTCTCCGGCCGTGCGGCCGGAGAACGGCGGATGAACATGCTGTCAGGGAAGCTCAGCTCTCGCGGGGGACGGCGGTCACGACGGGATTGCCGGCGGCGTCGAGCAGGGGCGTGAGCCCGCCGGCGTAGCCGCTCGCCATCCACAGGTAGCTGACGCCTGTGCGGCTGTCCACCCAGACCTCGCGCCGGGTTCCGAAATCGCTGCCCTCGCCAAGTATCCGCACAAAGCGGTCGGTGTCCTTTGCCATATTACTCCTTCGGGTCCTTCAGCGATTCGACGAGGCCCGTGGCCATGCCGGCCAGACCCTGCAGCTCGCTCGGAATGATGATCTTGGTGGCCTTGCCGTCGGCGATCTTCTGCATGGTCTCGAGCGCCTTGAGCTTGATGACCTGGTCGTTCGGGGCGGCGTCGTTCAGGATGCGCAGGGATTCGGCCATGGCCTTCTGCACCTCCATGATGGCCTGGGCATCGCCCTCGGCCTTGAGGATGGCGGCCTGCTTGGCGGCGTCGGCGCGGAGGATGGCGGATTCCTTTTCGCCCTCGGCCACGAGGATGGCGGAGTGCTTGGTACCCTCGGCCTGCAGGATCGCCTGGCGTCTGTCGCGCTCGGCCTTCATCTGCTTCTCCATGGACGCCTGGATGTCCTGCGGCGGCAGGATGTTCTTGAGCTCCACGCGGTTGACCTTGATGCCCCAGGGGTCGGTCGCCTCGTCGAGGATGGCGCGCATCTTGGTGTTGATGACGTCGCGCGAGGTGAGCGTCTCGTCGAGCTCGAGGTCGCCGATGATGTTGCGGAGCGTGGTGGCCGTCAGCGTCTCCATGGCCATCATCGGGTGCTCGACGCCGTAGGCGTAGAGCTTCGGGTCGGTGATCTGGTAGTAGACGACGGTGTCGATCTGCATGGTGACGTTGTCCTTCGTGATGACGGGCTGCGGGGGATAGTCGAGCACCTGCTCCTTGAGGCTGACGCGCTTGGCGACCTTCTCGATGAAGGGGATCTTAAAGTGCAGGCCGACCTCCCAGACCTTGGAGAACGCGCCCAGGCGCTCGATGACGAAGGCTCTGGACTGCTGCACGACCTGGATGTTGCTGACGATGACGACAAGCACGATGATCGCGATGATGGCTGCCGGTACCCATTCCATAAAAAGTTCCTCCCAAATTCTCAATTCTCTTTTTGACTTCCAACGGCTGCGGTGACGGGTTCCACATAGACCTTTGCGCCCTCCAGGCGCGTGATTTTCACGAGGCTGCCCTCGTCGATGACGGAATTGTCGACGCTCTTGGCTGTCCAGAGGACGCCGTTGATTTTGATGGCGCCCTGCTCTTTGAGGTTTTCAATCCGCTCCGTGACAAGCGCCTGCTGCCCGATGAGGCGGTCGGCATTTGTCCGGACGCGGCGCGGCGCGGCGTACTTTTTGACGAGCGGCCGCAGCAGCGCCAGCAGGACCGCCGACACCGCCACGAACACGCCGAGCTGCAGCCCGACCGACGCGCCCAGCGCCGACGCCAGAAGCGCCGCGAGGCTGCCGCCGATGAACCACACCGACACGAGGCTGACCGTTGCCGCCTCCAGCACGACGAAGAAAACGACGGCGCCGATCCAGCAATAGACGGCTGTTGTCATAACAATACCCCCTCCGTACGATTCTGATACGATTATACGATGCTTTTGCGCGCTTGTCACCCGGATATTTTGCGGTTTTGAGCCAATTTGCGACAAAGGATTTGCTATTTGCTTCCGGGAATACTATAATAAAAAAGCTTTCCGCTTTGATTATTCACAACCCGATTTTTGGAGGAACGATATGACCTTTTGCATACCCTGTCTGTTTGGCCTCGAGGGGCTTGTCGCCGATGAGCTGCGCCGGCTGGAGCTTTCAAACGTCCGCGCGCAGGACCGGCGCGTTTTTTTTGACGGCGACTGGGCCGCCATGGCCCGCGCGAACCTGTGCTGCCGCATGGGCGAGCGCGTGATGCTGCTGCTCGGCCAGTTCGAGGCCCGCAGCTTCGAGGAGCTGTTCCAGGGCGTCAGGGCCCTGCCGCTCGAGGACTATATCCCGAAGAACGGGGCCTTCCCCGTCAAGGGCTACAGCCTGGAGAGCCAGCTCCATTCGGTGCCGGACTGCCAGGCGATCATCAAGAAGGCGGCCGTCACGCGGCTGCAGGGCCGCTATGCGCTCGACTGGATGCCCGAGACGGGCGAGACATACCAGCTCCGCTTCTCCATCCTGAAGGACCAGGTGGACGTGTTCCTCGACACCTCGGGCGCGAGCCTGCACAAGCGCGGCTACCGCGAGGTGTCGAATCTCGCGCCGCTGCACGAGACGATGGCCGCCGCGATGGTGAATCTCTCGCGCTACCGGGGGCGGGAATTCTTCTGGGACCCGTTCTGCGGCTCGGGCACCATTTGCATCGAGGCCGCGCTCATCGCGCTGGGCCGCGCGCCGGGCCTGAAGCGCAGCTTTGCCGCGCAGGACTGGGCCTGCGTCCCCAGGGACGTGTGGCAGCAGGAGCGCGAGGCGGCGATCGGCCGCGAATACAGGGGCGAATACCATATCCTCGGCACCGACCTGGACCCCGCCTCGCTGGAGATCGCCCGCGAAAACGCGAGAAAGGCGGGCGTCGGCGGGATGATCGAGTTCCGCGCGGGCGACGCGACGAAGCTGCCGCTGCCCTGCGATACGGGCCTGATCGTCTGCAACCCGCCCTACGGCGAACGGATGCTCGAGCAGAAGAGCGCCCAGCAGCTCTATGCCGACTTCGGCCGCCGTGTCCGCGGCGCCGACGGCTGGAAGAAGTATATCATCTCCTCCGAGCCGGACTTCGAGCACTTTTTCGGCGCGCCCGCGAAGAAGAAGCGCAAGCTCTACAACGGGCGGCTGCAGTGCAACCTGTATATGTATTTTTAGGGCAACACCGCGCCGTGCGCGCCTGCCGGCGCAGACCCTGCAAGGCATATCCCTGAGACTGCCCTTTTGACGATTCTGCCGAAAGAAGGTTCCGAGCATGAGACATGTTTTTATCATCAACCCCGCCGCCGGGAAATTCGATCACACCGAGATCTTTACCAAAGCCATCGACAGCGCCTGCAGCGCGCGCGGGCTCGACTATGAGATCCGTCCCTCCGTCGCGCCCGGCGACTGCCGCTCGCTTGCGCGCAGGGCCGCGGAGACGGGGGAAGAGGTGCGCCTGTACGCCTGCGGCGGCGACGGCACGCTGAGCGAGGTCGTCAACGGGGCCGCGGGCTTCCCGAACGCCGCCGTGACCCACTATCCCGGCGGCTCCGGCAACGACTGGATCAAGGTGTTCAGCGATCCCGCCGCCTTCCGTGACATCGACCGCCTCCTCGACAGCGAGGAGGCGCGGTTCGACCTCATCCGCTGCGGGGACGTGTACGCGCTCAACATCCTCTCCATCGGCCTCGACGCGCGCATCGGCACCGAGATCGCCCGCTACAAGCGGATCCCGCTCGTGACCGGCTCCGGCGCGTACATCATCTCCGCCGTCGTGAACCTGCTCAAGGGCCTGAGCGCCCACTTCGTCGTAACGCTGGGCGGCGACGCGCCCATCGACGCGGACGAGACGATGATCTGCGTGTGCAACGGCCGCTGGTACGGCGGCGGCTTCAATCCCGTGCCGACCGCCGAGCCGGACGACGGGCTGCTGGACGTGCTGCTCGTCAAAAAGGTCTCGCTCGCCAAGGCCGCGGGCGTCATCGGCAAATACCAGAAGGGCCTCTACCGCGAGCTGCCGGACATCATCACGCACAAGCGCTGCACGTCCGTGCGCATCGTCTGCGACAAGCCCTCCGTCGTCAACGTGGACGGCGAGGCCGTGTGGGAGACGGACGCGAAAATCGAGCTCGTGCCGCGGGCCATCCGGTTTTTCTATCCGAAGGGCCTCACCTGGCGGGCGGAAAATTAACAATTTGGTCACAAATTTTCCGAAAAATCCTCTTGACTTTTTCCCCATTCTGACTATGATAGAAACTGTTAGCACTCAGGTGTTTTGAGTGCTAAAACCATAAACCCGGCGGCGTTCGGGCCGCCTCATATACACAAGGAGGTTATTTTTCATGAAACTGACTCCGTTGGCAGACAATGTGCTGCTCAAAAGCTTCGAGGCGGAGGAAAAGACCGCTTCCGGCATCATTCTTTCGACGGCGAACAAGGAGAAATCCATCATCGCCGAGGTCGTGGCTGCCGGTCCCGGCACCGACGACGTCAAGATGACCGTCAAGGCCGGCGACAAGGTTGTGACCGGCAAATACTCCGGGCAGGAAGTCAAGCTGGACGGCGAGGACTACAAGATCTGCAAGCTGGCCGACATTCTGGCAATCGTGGAATAATAATTATAAGGAGTAATACAACATGGCGAAACAGATTATTTACAGCGAGGACGCCCGCAAGGCCCTGCTGTCCGGCATCGATCAGCTTGCCAATACCGTCAAGGTCACGCTGGGTCCGAAGGGCCGCAACGTGGTGCTCGGCAAGAAATACGGCGCGCCGCTCATCACCAACGACGGCGTGACGATCGCCAAGGATATTGAGCTCGAGGATCCGTTTGAAAACATGGGCGCGCAGCTTGTGCGCGAAGTCGCCACCAAGACGAACGACGTTGCCGGCGACGGCACCACCACCGCGACGCTGCTGGCCCAGTCCATCGTCCATGAGGGCCTGAAGAACGTCTCCGCCGGCGCGAATCCCATGATTATGCGCAAGGGCATGGAGAAGGCCGTCGAAGTGGCTGTCGAGGCCATCAAGGCGAACTCCGAGGCTGTCAAGGGCAGCGAGGACATCGCGAGAGTCGGCGCTGTCTCCAGCGGCGACGAGGCCGTCGGCAAGCTCATCGCGGAAGCGATGGACAAGGTCGGCTCCTCCGGCGTCATCACCATCGAAGAGTCCAAGACCGCCGAAACCGGCCTCGAGGTCGTCGAAGGCATGCAGTTCGACCGCGGCTATATCTCCCCGTATATGGTCACCGACACCGACAAGATGGAAGCCGTCATCGACGATCCGTATATCCTCATCACCGACAAGAAAATCTCCTCCATCCAGGAGATCCTGCCGATCCTCGAGCAGCTTGTGAAGTCCGGCCAGAAGCTGGTCATCATCGCCGAGGACGTCGAGGGCGACGCGCTGGCCACCCTGCTTGTCAACCGTCTGCGCGGCAGCTTCACCTGCGTGTGCGTCAAGGCCCCCGGCTTCGGCGACCGCCGCAAGGAAATGCTCCGCGACATCGCCGTCCTGACCGGCGGCACCTATATCGCCAGCGAGCTCAACATGAACCTGCCCGACGTGCAGCTGTCCGACCTGGGCCGCGCGCGCCAGATCAAGGTCTCCAAGGACAACACCGTCATCGTCGACGGCGCCGGCGACGCCAATGAGATCAAGGCCAGAGTCGCCGAGATCAAGAACACCATCTCCGTCACCACGTCCGACTACGACAAGGAAAAGCTGCAGGAGCGCCTTGCCAAGCTGTCCGGCGGCGTCGCGGTCATCCGCGTCGGCGCGCAGACTGAGGTCGCCATGAAGGAGCAGAAGCTCCGCGTGGAGGATGCCCTCAACGCAACCCGCGCGGCCGTCGAGGAAGGCATCGTGGCCGGCGGCGGCACCGCGTATGCCAACGCCATCCCCGCCATCGAAAAGCTGGTCGCGAAGCTGTCCGGCGACGAGAAGACCGGCGCCCAGATCATCGCGAAGGCGCTGCAGTCCCCGATCCGCCAGATCGCGGAGAACGCGGGCGTCGACGGCTCCATCGTCTACGACAAGATCCGCAACAGCCGCAAGCTCGGCTACGGCTACAACGTCTACACCGAGACCTACTGCGACATGATCCCCGCCGGCATCGTCGATCCGACCAAGGTGGCCCGCGCGGCTCTCGAGAACGCGGCCTCCATCGCGGCCTGCGTGCTGACGACCGAATCCCTTGTCACCGACAAGCCCGATCCCAAGGCCGACGCAGCCATGGCGGCAGCCGCTGCCCAGGGCGGCGGCATGGGCGGCATGTATTGATTCCCGCTTCGGGCGGCGCCTTCGGCACTGTCTCGCCTTAGAACCATCAAACCCCGCGAAAATCACTTGATTTTCGCGGGGTTCAATGTGTCGAAAGCCTCGCAGAGTTTGCGCCCGGAGGCGCAAAAAAATTGCAAATCGGTGTTTTCCGGCGGCGTGTACGTCGGAAAACACACGTTACGGGCTGCAAGTGTGGAATTTTCGCGTCCCACGCCGCGAAAATTATGCGCGAAGCAGACCGCAGCTTTTGTAGAAAAAGGCCGGCAGGCCTTTTTCTGCAGTCTGAACCCCGCGAAAATCACTTGATTTTCGCGGGGTTTTCGCGTTCCGGCGGCGGCTCAGTATTTCGGCAGGATCAGCTTCTTGTCCACCGCGTCCACGACCAGCTGGAGCGTGCTGCGGTAGCCGGTTTTCTGCAGCAGATTCTTGATGTGGTATTTTACGGTGTTGGACGTGATGCCGAGGTCGTCCGCGATCTCGTCGTACCGGCGGCCCAGCGCCAGCTCGCGCAGGACGGCCAGCTCGCGCTCGGTGAAGTCGCGGCTCACGGCGCCGCCCACCGCGATGGCCGGGGTGTCGTCCGGCCAGACGGGCTCGCCGGCCATCACCCGTCCGCACACGTCGAGCAGCTCCGCGTCGCCGTACTCCTTGTACCAGAACCCGTCGCAGCCGCAGGCATGCGCCTTGCGCAGGAACGAATGCTCGGGCATGGAGGTCATGATGATGATTTTGATGCCGGGGAGGTGCTTCTTGATGGAGGCCGCCGCCCGGAGACCGGATTCGTCGTCGGCGGTGCAGACGTCCATGAGGATGAGGTCGATCTTCCCGTTCATGCAGGCGATCTCCGCGTTGGCCGCGTTTTCGATGGAGGCGAGCAGCAGATAGTCCGGCGAGCAGGCGATGCGGCTCGCGATCGTTTCCCGGGAGATCCGGGAGTCCTCCACCAGCAGAATGTTAGTCATTTGTCCCGCCTCCCGTCTGTTTTGCGCCGAAGGGAAGGCGCAGAAGCAGCACGACGCCGTTCCGATTGGTGATCTCCATTTCCGCGCCCTCCTGTTCCAGCCTTCGCCGCAGATCGCGGAGCCCGTCGCCCTCCCGGATGGGGCCGGGCTCCGCGCGTCCGTTGTCCGAGATCTCGACCCGATACCCCGCGTCGTCCCGCCCGATCGAAACGGTCAGGATGTCGGCCCCCGCGTGGCGGACGGCGTTTGTCAGCGCCTCCCGGACGGCGGCGTACAAAAGCCGCCGCGTGCCGCGCCCGGCGGGCCGCTCCCCCGCGAACAGGATGCGGCAGCCGATCATACCGGCGACCGCCGTCAGCTCGGCCTCCTGAGAGGCGTCGGCGGCGTCCTCCAGCGGGATGTTGGAAAGGCTGCGGATGGCGTCGTCCCAGCCCTTGGCCAGCGAGGCGCTGTCGCGGGAGATCGTCCCGCCCCGCAGGGCCTGCGTCGTGGCCAGAAGACACTGCCCCAGCTCGTCGTGTACCCGCATTTTTACGGACACAAGCTCCTTCTCGCGGTTGATCTGCACGATATTCGCCAGCAGCGCCCGCTGCCGCTGCTGCAGCGCCTGCAGGCGGCGGTTGCTTTCGGAAAGCGCCCGGCTCAGACCGGCCAGCTCCGTGACGTCGGAGGCCTCGATCTGGATATAGGTCTGTCCGCCGTCGCGCAGGACATCCCGGCGAAGCTGCCAGACGCCGCCGTCCGGCAGGGAAAAGTCCAGGATGTCCGCGTCTCCGGCGCCGGAGGCCCCGGCCCACGGCGTCTCCGCGCCGGCCTGCTTCCCGGCCGCGGATATGGCGCGCAGCTCCGACCACAGGGCTTCGGCGTCCAGCACGGTGTGGCCGGTCAGAAGCGCGGCGACGCGGTTCATCTGCCGGTTCACCAGGATGGGCCGCCCGTCCGGCGTGGAGAAGCACAGCCCGCCGGGGCAGGAGTCCATGGCCTCCCTAATCCGCAGCGGAATCCGGTATCCCTGTTTTCGCATCGGCCTGTCCTCCCTCCCGAATCCGCACGGCGTATCCGTCCGGCCGTTCCTCGCAGCAGACCGCGAGGCCGTCCGCGCCCATGCGCGCGAGCGCCGCCTCCGGCGCGCCCGCTCCGCCGGGGCCGCCCGGACAGACGCGGATGGAGAGCGCGGCGTCCGGCAGGAGCGACACCGCTACGGCGCGGAGCGAAAAATGGTGGTATTCCATCAGAAACTCAAACACGTCCAGGCACCGCAGCGCAAAGCGGGCCGACGGCAACGCCGCGCCGCACCAGCAGAGGCGCGCGTCCGCGCCCGACTCGCGCAGGCGGTCCGTGAGGTCCCGGAAGCTCAGGGCCAGATCCTCGCCGGAGATCGCCCCGTCGGTCTGCTCCAGCAGCCGGAGGCTGCACCGCCGCTTGACATAGGCGCCGATGAGACAGATCTGCCCGAACAGCGCCGCCTGATCGGCAACGGCGTCCTTCTTCGCCAGCAGCTGCCGCAGCAGGCGCAGCTGCGGGCCCACCTCCACGGTAAGCCGGTCGTAGATGCGGTTCTGCTCCGCGACGGCGGCCTGCTCCGAGCGAAGCTTCAGCTCCTGCGCCAGAAGGCCGCTCTCCTGCCGGAGGGCCGACTCGGTCCTGCGCAGCCGGTCGATGACGGACCGGATCTGCGACACGTCCCGCTGCCAGACGAAATAGCCGCCCCGGATCGGATAGGCCAGCAGCTCCTGCCCGTCGGCGGTGGTCACGGGCCGGCGCAGGCGCAGCGCGGAAAACTGCTCCGGCGTCAGATCCGGTGCGGAGTCCGATCTGACGATGACGCGGCCGTCCCCGGACACGATCTGCATGCCGGCGGTCGAGCGGTCGAAGACCCGCTGGTACTGCGTGTTGACGGGGATGAGGCCCAGGCGGATGAACAGCTCCCACGAGGCCGCTTCGATCAGAAACGCCCCGGCCGAAAGCTCCACCAGCTCCCACCGGACCTGGAAGGACGCGGCCGTATAGGGCGCGAGAAAGAGCACCAGCGCCAGCGGTTCAAAAAAGGGAGCCAGCCGCCGCAGCGCGGGCGCGCCCCGGAACGGGCGACTGCGCCGCCAGATCACCAGGGTGCGCGCCGCGATCAGCGCGAAGCCCCAGCCGTAGACGACGTAGATGCCGACGTTCGGATGAAAGCGGAGATTGGGCTGCGGCTCGCCCGCCGCGGCGCTGTAGAGAAGATGGTGGCTTTCGTTGGTGAGCGCCAGGGCGATGAGCGCCGCAGCGGGGATCGCGAGCAGATACCAGCGCCGGGAGAAGCGGTACTCGTCCCACCGGCCGAGGCCGAAGGCCGCGTAGAGCCCCAGCAGCGGAACCGCCGCGGCCGGAACGGTGATGACATAGCCGAGGACCCGCACAAGCTGGATGTCACAGGCGGCAAAGGTCTCCTGCACAAGGCGGACGGCCAGCCAGAGCAGCATGACGAGAATTTCCAGCAGCAGAAACAGGCGCATGCTGCGCTGGGTGAAGCGCCTGCGGATGCTGACGCCCCAGTACAGCAGCAGCGCGAAATAGACGGCGCAGACGAGCCAGGGGCGCAGAACGTCCCCCGGCAGCAGGCGCAGACTCAGCTGCCGGTAGACAGACACCGCGATCAGCAGCGCCAGCGCGGCCGCGCGGCCGCGCGCGCCGGAAGCATCGCCCGCCATCCGCCCCGCCTCCTTTTTTATGTTCAGTATAGCACGCCCGGCGGCGGATTTCCCTACCCGATCGGGCGGGGGACGGAAAATTTTGGGCCGCCCCCGGAAAACCGGCCGAAACCACCCGATGGGGTGGGGCGGCTTTTTCGCGGCGGAGGCGCTTGTATTGCGGCGGGGACATGATATAATAAGAAAAAAAGGGGATGCGCCATGAAGGTTTTGCTGGTCAACGGAAGCAGCCACGTCCACGGGACGACCGCCAGAGCGCTGGAGGAGATGACCGGCGTCTTTTCGCAGGCGGGCGTCGGGACGGAGATCGTACAGCTCGGAAAAGAGCCCATCGCCGACTGTCTGCAGTGCAGCGCCTGCGCGAAGCTCGGCCGCTGCGTGCTGGACAGCGGCGGCGTGAACGAATTCGTGGAGAAGGCGCGGCAGGCCGACGGGTTTGTGTTCGCCACGCCCGTCTATTACGCGCACCCCAGCGGACGGCTGTTCTCGTTTCTCGACAGGGTGTTCTACAGCAGCGACAGCGAGGTGTTCGCCTTCAAGCCGGGCGCGGCGGTCGCGGTGGCGCGGCGCGGCGGCACGACGAGCGCCCTGGATGACATCAACAAGTATTTCGGCATCTCTCAGATGCCCACGGCGGGCTCCACCTACTGGAACATGGCGCACGGCCTGACGCCGGAGGACGCGCCCCGGGACGAGGAGGGCATGCAGACGCTGCGCAATCTGGCCCGCAATCTGATCTGGATGATGCGCTGCTTCGCAGCCGGAAAAGAGCAGGGAATCCCCCTGCCGGAGACCGAATCCGGCCGCGTGACGAACTTCATCCGCCGCGGGATTTCTTAACGACAAATTAACGTAAAAATATGATACGATGCAACTGCAAATTTGGATTCCAAGGAGGCAGTTGCATGTTTCTGGTGAACAAGGCGATGGAACACATCAATATCGGCACGGCGGCGGTTATCGTCGTACTGGGCATGGCGGTGGTGTTCATCGGCCTGATTCTACTCATGTGGGTGACGCAGATCGCCGGAAAGATCATGGTGGCCAACGCGAACCGCAAGGCTGCGAAGCAGCCCGCAGAGGAGCAGCCCGCCGCCGTTTCCGCACCGGCCGCCATACCGGCTCCCGGCTCCGCGGGCGAGATCAGGCTGCACAATGTGCCGGATCGGACAGCAGCGATGCTGATGGCGATCGTCGCGGACAAGCTTGGAAAACCCCTCAACGAGCTGCGCTTCATTTCCATCCGGGAAATTGAGCAGTAAGGCGAAATGTGTGTCATCCCGAATACGGCAGAGAGAACCCCGCGGCGGTTTTTGGCGGGTTTTTCGCAGCCGTGCCTCGGGATGACATCTTTTTATCCGCGCCATGCCGCGCGGGCATGATTTCGAAGAAAGGAAGGCCGCGGAATGATCAGAACCTCGAAGCGGAGCAGGCTGCCGGTCAAAAGGCTCTTTCCCGTCTGCTGGCGGGACACGGGCGTCGCCGCCGGTATTTTTGCGCTGGCGGTGGGCGTGTGCGCCGCGCTGCGGCTGATCGACAAGAGCGACGTCTATGTCGCGCTCATCTTCGAGCTGGCCGTGGTGCTTGTTTCGCGCTTCACAAACGGCTATCTCTACGGCCTGCTCGCCTCGCTGGGCGGCGTCGTGTGTGTCAACTACATCTTCACCTATCCCTATTTCGAGTTCAACTTCACCATCTCGGGGTATCCCCTCACGTTTCTGGTCATGCTCGCGGTCAGCGTCGTGGTGAGCACGCTCACCACGCAGTACAAGCAGCAGGAGCGCGTGAAGGCCGAGGCCGAGAAGGAGAAAATGCGCGGCAATCTGCTGCGCGCGGTCAGCCACGACATCCGCACGCCGCTGACCTCCATCGTCGGCGGCGTCAACGCGATCCTGGACAGCGGCGGGCGGCTCTCCGACGAGACGCAGCGCGCCCTGCTGGCGAACATCCGCGACGAGTCGCAGTGGCTGGTCGGCGTGGTGGAAAACCTGCTCTCCGTCACCCGCATCTCCGACAGCACCGCCGGCATCCGCAAGGAGCTGGAGGCGGGCGAGGAGGTGCTCAGCGCGTCGGTGGTGAAATTCCGCAAGCGCTTCCCGTCGATGGAGGTGCAGGTGTCCGCGCCGGACGAGCTGCTCATGGTGCCGATGGACGCCATTCTGATCGAGCAGGTGCTCATCAACCTGATGGAAAACGCCGCGCTGCACGGCGTCACGGCGACCGAAATCCGCCTGCGGCTCCGCCGCGACGGCGACCGCGCGGTGTTCGAGGTCGCGGACAACGGCCGCGGCATCTCGCGCGAGGCGATGGGGCACCTGTTCGACGGCTGCTCCACCCACGTCGGGGACGAGCCCGAGTCCGACCAGAAGCGCAACATGGGCATCGGACTTTCCGTCTGCATGACCATCGTGCAGGCGCACGGCGGCATGATGACCGCCCGCAACCAGCCGTCCGGCGGCGCGCTCGTTGCATTTTCGCTGCCGCTGGAGGAGGCGCCGCATGAAGATCAAGGATAAAATCCTCATCGTCGAGGACGAGCCGGCGATCTGCAGCCTGCTGTGCGCCGTTTTGGACGCGGAGGGATATGAGACGCTCGTCGCGCGCAGCGGCGCGCTGGCCGAGACCATGATCGCCTCGCACTGCCCGGCGCTCATCCTGCTCGATCTGGGCCTGCCGGACATGGACGGCATGGGCATTCTGCGCGCGGTGCGCGAGTGGTCGAAGGTGCCGGTCGTGGTCGTCTCCGCGCGCAGCCACGAGCAGGACAAGGTCGAGGCGCTCGACGCGGGCGCCGACGACTACCTCACCAAGCCCTTCGGCACGGAGGAGCTGCTCGCGCGCATCCGCGCCGCGCTGCGCCATACGCGCACGCCGGCCGGCAGCCGCGCGCTGGCGAACACCGGAAAATTCCGCGCGCGCGGCCTCGAGATCGACTACGACGCGCACCGCGTGACGCTCTGCGGCGAGGAGGTCCGGCTCACGCAGCTCGAGTACCGGCTCGTGTCGCTGCTGGGCCTGCACGCGGGCAAGGTGCTGACGTACGACTTTCTCATGAAGGAGCTGTGGGGCCCCGGCGCGAAGAACGACAACCAGATCCTGCGCGTCAACATGGCGAACATCCGCCGCAAGCTGGAGAAAAACCCCGCGCAGCCGGAATACCTCTTCACCGAGATCGGCGTGGGCTACCGCATGACGGAGGAGGACGCCGAGCTTCCGCCGCGGAAGGACGAATGAAAAACACGGCAGGCCGGAAGCCGGGCATCCCGCGCGGAGCGGAGGATGCCCGGCTTCCGGCCTGCCGCGCCCGGCAAACGCTTGCAAATCGGAATCGGGTGTGCTAACCTATAAAAAACGGGAAGGAAAGCGGGCGCTGATACGATGGTTATTCAGAAAGCGGCGGAGGATTACCTGGAGGCGATGCTGATGATGAAGGAGAAGCACGGCTTTATCCGCTCCATCGACGTGGCCGAGCAGATGCACGTCACCAAGCCCAGCGTGACCTATACCACCAAGCGCCTGCGGGAAAACGGATACATCACGATGGACCGGGACGGGCTCATCACGCTGACCGATTCCGGCATGGAGATCGCGCAGCGCATCTATGAGCGGCACAAGCTGCTGACCGCGTATTTCATCCATCTGGGCGTGGACGAGCAGACCGCCCGCGAGGACGCCTGCAGAGTCGAGCACGACGTCAGCCAGACGACCTTCGACGCCATCTGCCGCCATGCCGGGCGCGGCCGCGCGTAGCGCGCCGGCTCAGGCTTTCCGCGGCGCCATCGCGCGCCTGCGGGCCGCGCCGTCCCAGAGCTTTGTCCCCATGCACACCGAGAAAAACCCGATCAGCACGCCGAGCAGCGCCGCGCCCAGCACGTCCGTGGGGAAGTGGACGTACAGATAGAGCCTTGAAAACGCGATGAGCACGGCGAGCGGCACGGCGGCCCGGCCGAACTTCCGGTTCGCCCTGGTCAGGACGGTCGCACCGATCGACGACGCGAGCGTATGACCGGAGGGGAAGGAGAAGTCCGTCGGATTGGCGATCAGCAGCTGAACGCCGGTGTCCAGCCAGCAGGGCCGGGGACGGGCAATCAGATTTTTCAGGACCGCGTTGCCTGCCAGCACCCCGAGCGCGAGCCCGGCCAGAAGAAACACGCCGTACCGGCGGTATTTTTTTATGCAGAGCAGGCCGAGCGCCGCCAGAATCCAGACCGCGCCGCCGTTCGCCAGAAAAGAGACCTTCGGCATGAGAAAATCCAGAAAGCCGCAGGAAAAGACGCGCTGTATCCACCGAAGGACCGCCCAGTCCAGCGCTTGCACCCAGCAGAGCATATTCATCAGTTACCTCCCATGAGCAAAGTATTGGCGCCGAAGCGCACGCCGCAGGTCACGGCCGCCACGATCGCCGCGGCGCCGGCGACGCCCAGCGCGATCGACCAGAACGCCGGCCGCAGGCGCATGTGGAGCATCGCGGCGATCAGCGCGCCCGTCCAGGCGCCGGTCCCCGGCAGCGGGACGGCGACGAACAGGGCCAGCCCCCAGAAGGCGTACCGCCGGACGAGGCCCGCCTTGCGCCCCGCGCGGCGCTCGATGCGCGCGACGAACAAATCCCATCTGCCGCTCTTCTTCCGCAGCCAGGCGAACGCCCGGCGGATGAAGAGGATGATGAACGGAACCGGGAACAGATTTCCGAGGACCGCCGCGGCAATGGCGATGTTCAGATCGAGCCCGGCCGCGGTCGCCAGGGGGATCGCGCCGCGCAGCTCGATCACCGGCACCATGGAGACGAAAAACGTCGTCAGTATTTTTCCCAGCAAGCTGTCCAGCATCGCATGCCTCCCGGGGGCCCCGCGCGGCGGCCTGCCGCCGCCTTTTTGCCCCGTCTGTGGCCTACGATACCGCACAAAGCTAAAGAATACATGAATCAAAGATAAACCGGAGCGAAACTGCGCGATTTTATCGGCAGTTTATTTTTTTCCGGGCGCGCGTGTGCTATCATGGAGCAAACGGGCGGGCCGGGCCTTCGCGCGGCGCCGCCGGGAGGAAACGCGGATGACGATCAAGAAGCGGCTTGCCATTTCCAACGTGCTCATGATCCTGGTCCCGGTCGCGATCACGCTGCTGATCGCGGCCGCCTGCGTCGGCGTGATCTGGTTCCGGATCGCGCACGGCACGGGTCTGGGCTTTGAGGACAGCGAATCGTTCTATCAGGCCAGCACGGCGATCTCGGATCTGGCGGCCGACGCGCTCAGCGCGCAGCGGCAGAACGAGCGGACGGAATCGCTGAAGACGCTCAGCAGCTTCCTCGACCGCGGCGCGATGTCGCTGGTCGTGACCGCGGACGGAGCGGAGATCTACCGGTACGGCAGCGGGCAGAACACGCGGCTCGACGCCGCGGCGCTCGCGCTGGGCGGCGAGGGCACGGTCTCCGCGGGCGCCGACAGCCTGCACATCCGCCCCGTGACCGAGCGCGGCGTGCGCTACGAGATCTTTCTGTACGGCACGCAGCGGGAGCTGTCCTACGCGAGCCTGAAGACCGCCGCCGTCATCGCGGGCGGCGTGCTGCTGCTGACCATCCTGCTCTCCGTGTTTTTCACGGACCGCTTTCTGACGCGCTTTGTCGTCCGGCATGTCGAGCAGCCGCTGGAGCTGCTGCAGGGCGGCGTGCGGCAGATCAGCGAGGGCAATCTGGACTACCGGCTGGACTACGGCGGCCGGGACGAATTTCTCCCCGCGTGCGAGGCCTTCAACGACATGGCCCGCCGCCTGCGGGAGTCCGTGGAGCGCTCCCGGCGGGAGGAGGAGAGCCGCACGGAGCTGATGGCGGGCATCTCGCACGACCTGCGCTCGCCGCTGACCTCCATCCAGGCCTACGTGGAGGGCCTGCTCGACGGCGTCGCCGCCACGCCGGAGGCGCAGCGGCGGTATCTGCTCACGGTCAAGGCCAGAGCGGAGGAGCTCGAGCGCATGGTGGAGCGCATCCTGACCTATTCCCGGATGGAGCTGGAGCAGGCGCCGCAAAACGCGGGGCCGCTGCCGCTGGACGAATGCCTGCGCGCGGAGATCAGCGAGGTGTCGGCGGACTACGCCGGGCGCGGACTCGACGTCTCGGCGCAGCTGGAGCCCTTCACCGCGGCCGCGGCGGACGCCGGCGAGCTGCGGCAGATTCTGCTCAACATCGCGGACAACAGCCTCAAATACAGGCGCAGAGAGCGCGCCTCGCTGCTCGTGCGGCTCCGGGACAACGGCGGAAGCTGCACGCTCAGCTTTACGGACGACGGCCCCGGCGTGCCGGACGAGGCGCTGGACAAGCTGTTCGACGAATTCTACCGGACGGACGCGTCCCGGAGCGACCGCACGAGGGGCAGCGGCCTGGGTCTGGCCATCGTGGCGAAGGCCGCCCGGCGGATGGGCGGCGGCGTGAGAGCCGAGAACGCGCCGGGAGGCGGGCTGTCCGTGATCCTGACGATTCCGGGAGGAGGCGGCGCGGATGCCGAAAATACTGATTATTGAGGACGACCCCGACATCGCCGCCATTGAGCGGGACTATCTGGAGGTCGAGAGCTTCACGGCCGAGATCGCGTCCGACGGCGTGACCGGCGTGCAGAAGGGGCTGAACGGCGGCTATGATCTCATCCTGCTCGATCTGATGCTGCCGGGGCTGGACGGCTTTTCCGTGTGCAGGCGGCTGCGCGAATCGGTGGACGTCCCGATCCTCATGGTGACGGCCCGGCGCGAGGACATCGACAAGATCCGGGGCCTGGGGCTGGGCGCGGACGACTACATCGAAAAGCCCTTTTCGCCGGGCGTCCTCGTGGCGCGGATCAAGGCGCATCTGGCCCAATACAGGCGGCTCACGGGCGGCGGGGAGGCGAAGAGCGAGATCTCGCTCGGCGGCATCCGCCTCAACACGGACACGCGCCGGGTCTATGTGGACGGGGCCGAGGCGGAGCTCAAGAACCGGGAATTCGAGCTGCTGCAGTTTCTGATGCTGAACGCCGACACCGTGTTCAGCCGCGAGCAGCTCTACGAGCGCATCTGGGGGCTGGCCGCCATGGGCGACAACGCCACGGTGGTGGTGCACATCAACCGGCTGCGTGAGAAGATCGAGAAGGACCCGGCCAATCCGCGCCATATCCAGACCGTCTGGGGCGCGGGCTACCGGTTCAGGGCCTGAGCGCGGCGGAAATGCCGGAACGGGGCCCGCTGCCGCGCGTTTCGGAAACAAATCGCTGGACAACGGAGCGGACTGCTGATAGAATGAAAACGGAACATTTGCCGAATAAATCACCGGGGAAGGATTCGGAAACATGGTCACGCTCAATGTTGCGGATACGCTGCTGTTCAATCTGGGAATCGACTGCTTTTCCCTGGCCGTGATCCTGGTCGTTTTTCTGAGCTGCCGGAGCCGGAATACGAGCTCCAACAGCGAGATGCTCTTCGTCCGGGCGCTGCGGATGCTCATGTGCGTGCTCGTCACGGACGGCGTGATGTGGGCGATCGACGGCCTGCCGGGCCTGTTCGTGCGCATCGCGGCATACGCGGTCAACATCGCCTATTTTGCCTGCCAGATTCTCACGACGGTCCTGTGGTTCCGGTACAGCTGGTACCGCGTGTACAGGAAGCAGATGACCGCCCGGCAGAAGCGGATTCTCTACATTCCGATGGCGCTGGTGCTGCTCTGCGACCTCTCGTCGCCCGTGACCGGCCTGCTGTTTTACCTGGACGCACAGAACGTCTACCACCGGGGCGCGCTCATCATGGTGTCCTCCGGCACGGCGATGGCCTATATCTGCGCCGCGTCCGTCCTGGCGCTGGCAAAGCGGAAAAAGACGGTCCTCAAGGCGGACCGAAGGGAGCTTCTGCTCATCAGCTCCTATGCCGTCGCGCCGCTGGTCGGCTCCATCGTGCAGTCGCTGATGTACGGCTGCAGCCTCATCTGGCCGTGCACGGCCTTCTCCACGCTGCTCATCTACATCGACATGAGAAACCGGGAGATTTCCCAGGACGCCCTGACCGGGCTCAACAACCGGGGGAATCTGGACCGGTATCTCAACGCGCACTGCGGGGAGGACGCGAAGGAGCCGCTCGCCCTGATGATGCTGGACGTCAATTCCTTCAAGTCCATCAACGACGAATTCGGCCACGTCGCGGGCGACGAGGCGCTGATCCGGACGGCCGACGTCCTTCGGAAAATCTTTCAGAGCACCAGCGCGTTCCTGGCGCGCTACGGCGGAGACGAATTCATCGTGATCCTGCCGAACGCCGGCGAGACGCAGGCGGTCGCGCAGATCCGGGCGATCAAGGAGGGGCTGCGGGCGGACTATGAGACGATGCGCCGGCCCTTCGAGCTCTCCGTCAGCGCGGGGTATGCGCTCTATCCGGCCGCCGGCGGCGCGGAGGCGCTGCTGCGGGCCGCGGACGAAAACATGTACCGGGAAAAAAGAGCCTTCCACGCGGAGAACAGGGGAACCGCCGTCTGACACCGGCGCGCGGTTTCTGTGGAGTTTCCCAAATATTATTACCGGCCGGGGGCTGCCGCAGACGACGCTGCGGCAGCCCCCGCTTTGTTTTCCTTCGCCGGCGCGCCCGGCTCAGGAGTCCAGGCCGGTGAAGTGGTCGATGCGGTAGGACATGGCGAGCTGGAACCGGACGTTGCTGTCCGCGAGGTCGAGGCCGGTGAGCTCGCGGATGCGGGTGAGCCGGTAGTCGAGGGAGTTGCGGTGGATGAAGAGCCGCTCCGCCGTGGCCTTGACGCTGCAGCCGCTGGCAAGATAGGCCTCGAGCGTGTGGTAGAGGTTCGCGTCGCTGTCGCTGTCGTAGCGGCTGAGGATGGAGAGCGCCGGATGGCAGTAGAGCCCGAGGGAGCTTCTGTCCGCCGTGCTCAGCAGGTCGTAGAACGAGCACCCGGCGTAGAGGCAGACCAGCTCGTCCGGCGCCAGGCGAGCGGACAGCTCCAGCGCGCGCCGCGCCTGCGCGTAATAGCGGGCGAAGCGCTCGGGGGCGAAGAAGAGGTTCGAAACGCCGATGCGCAGATATTCCTGCTTTGCCAGCGCCTCGAGCCGCGCGCGCGTCTCGTCCGGCAGAACCGGCGCCCGGTCCAGCGGGATGAGCGCCGCGATGCCGTTTTCGTGGAAGGCGAAGCGCGTGTCGGGCACCGCCTGCACGAGCAGCGGCGCGACCGTTTCGCGCAGGCGCTTTTGGCCGAGATGGCGCGTCTGGCGGATGCAGAGCGCGGCGAGCCGCGGGGAAAAGCGCAGCCCCGCGAGCCGCGGCGCGGCCTGCTCGGGCGTCGCGCCAATCAGCAGATCGTACAGGACCTTCTGGCAGACCGTCGCGTCGGAGACGAGATAGGGCAGGTACCGCGAGATCGCGCTGCCGACGGCCGCCGCGGCGACGGGCAGCAGCTCCATCTGCACCGGGGAGATCGGCGTCTCCTTTTCCAGCATCAGCACGAAGCCCGCGACGCGCCCGTTCAGGAAGAACCGGCTCGAGAGCTTGCGCAGGGGAGAGGCGTAGCAGGTGACGACCATCGGCTCCGTGGTGCTGGGCGCGTTTTTGACCGCGTCCATCTTCTCCGCCGCGCTGATGAACTCGTAGCTGCAGTAGCCGCGCCGGATGTTCTCGGCCCAGAGGGGATCGTCGATCGGGAAGATCGCCGAGTGCGAGAGCACCTTGTAGTCCGTGTCGAGCAGCACGACGGAGTTGCCCAGCCGCGAGGCGGCCAGGTTCATGAGCGTGTCGATGCCCGCGCCGCCCGCGGCCGTGTCCAGCATCTCCGCGTACAGCCCCCGGCCCCGGCTCTCGTCGATCTGCCGCCGGGCGGCGTTGAAGAGAAAAAAGAGCGCGCTCTCTTCGGCGACCGCGAGGCTGCCGCCCTCCGGCACGTCCGGCAGCGCCCCGCCGTCCGCCAGCACGCACTGCGCCGGCGGCGCGCCGGCAGGGAGCTGGCCGGGAAAGCCAAAGTAGACGGTCGTATTTGTAAACTCTGCCTGCATGCCGTCGAGCAGCGCGACGTCGGAGATCTCGTACAGATCGGAGGATCGCAGAATTTTGACCGGCAAACCGGCGGATATTCGCTCCATCAGCGTGGTAAAGCGCATAAAACTCACCTCCCGTTCAGAATAGTGCACGGTGCACAAATAGTCAAGCCCTTTTCGTGCCGGAGGCATGTTCCCACGCCGCCCCGCAATCGGTTATAATATACCGGTAGAAATGCACGGATTGGGCCGTGCGGCACACGTTGGAAAGGAAGGCATTCTATGTACGAAAAATTGTTTTCCGAAGGCAAAATCGGCAAGGTGACGCTCAAGAACCGGCTGGTCATGTCCCCGATGGGCATTGGCCTGGCCGAGCTGGACGGCACGCCGGGCGAGGAGATGATCGCCTACTACGCCGCGCGCGCCGAGGGCGGCGCGGGGCTCGTCATCCCCGAGATCACGCGCGTGAACGACGCGCACGGCGCGGGCATGCTGCGCCAGCTCTCCGTCACGCAGGACCGGAACATCGAGCCCCTGAGCCGTCTGGCGGCGGCCATCCACGCGAAGGACAGCAAAATCTTCATCCAGCTCCACCATCCCGGCCGCGAGGGCGTTTCGGCGCTCATCGGGGGCCAGCCCGTCGTCTCCGCGTCCGACATTCCCTGCAAGGTCAGCAAACAGCCCACCCGCGCGCTCACGACCGACGAGGTCCGCGAGCTGATCGGCCAGTTCGTCCAGGGCGCCGTGCGCGTGCAGAAGGCGGGCTGCGACGGCGTGGAGCTCCACTGCGCGCACGGGTATCTGCTGCAGCAGTTCCTGTCCCCCTACACGAACAAGCGCACCGACGAGTACGGCGGCAGCTTTGAAAACCGCATGCGCATCGTGACCGAGATCATCGCGGGCATCCGCAAGGCCTGCGGCCCGGACTTCCCGCTCGGCATCCGCCTGTCGGTCGAGGAATTTCTCGACAAGACCGGCGTGACGGAGGACTATATCCACATCCAGGACGGCGTGAAGATCGCCATGTACTTTGAGGCGCAGGGCATCGACTTCATCGACGTCTCCGTGGGCCTGTACGAGACGGGCTCCACCTGCGTCGAGCCGATCTCCTTCCCGCAGGGCTGGCGGCGCGAGCTGGTCAAAGCCGTCAAGACGCATGTGCACATCCCCGTCATCGCCGTGGGCGTCATCCGCGAGCCCGCGTTCGCCGAAAAGCTGCTGGACGACGGCGTGCAGGACTTCGTGTCCATGGGCCGGAGCTGGCTGTGCGACGAGAACTGGGGCAAAAAGGCCCTCGAGGGCCGCGAAAAGGACATCCGCAAGTGCATCAACTGCCTGCGCTGCTTTGAAAGCCTCGAGCAGTACAACTCCGTGGGCCTGCCCGCCGAGTGCGCGCTCAACCCTCGCTGCGCGAGAGAGCTGCGCTATCCGATGCCGGAATACGACGCCCTGCACCACACCGCCGTCGTCGTGGGCGGCGGCCCCGCCGGCATGACAGCCGCCGAGACGCTGGCCCGCAGAGGCTGCCGCGTGACGCTGCTGGACCGCGGCGGCACGCTGGGCGGCACCGTGAACCAGGCCAAGATGCCGCCGCTCAAGGAGCGGATGGAGTGGATCGCGGACTACTACCGCGCCGCCTTTGACGAGCTGGGCGTGGAGGTCCGGCTGAACACCGAGGCGACCGCGGAGACCGTCGCGGCGCTGAAGCCCGACGCCGTGATCGTGGCCACGGGCTCGAAGTCCGTCGTCCCCGGCAAAATCCCCGGCGTGCACGGACAGAACGTGTATACGATCGAGCAGGTGCTCGCGGGCGGCGCCGACCTGTCCGGAAAGAAGGTCGCCATGATCGGCGCGGGCCTCACGGGGCTCGAGGCCGCCGAATATCTGGCCGCGCGCAAGGCGCAGGTCACAATCGTGGACATCCTGCCCGCCCCCGCCCCCACCGCGAACCAGACGAACGTGCTGGACGTGTGCGGCCGGCTCAAGCAGTTCGGCACGGCGTGGAAGCTCGGCCACGCGCTCAAGGAAATCCTGCCCGACGGCGTTGTGCTGGAAAACCAGCAGGATCACACGGACGTGACGGTCCCCGCCGACGCCGTGGTGCTCTCGCTCGGCTACCGGCCCGACAACGCGCTGGCGGCGGAGCTGGAGGCCAGAGGCATCCATGCCGTGGCCGTCGGCAGCGCCGTGCAGGACGGCAACATCGCCCCCGCCGTGCGCTCCGCCTACGAGGCCGCGCGGGAGCTGTTCGCCAGACAGGTGAAGACCCCCAGCTTCCTCTCGACTCCCGAGGAGATCCGGCGCTTCACCGCCTCGTCGCTGATGGACAACCAGGAGGGCGTGTACATGGCGTACATGACCGATCCCGCCGCCATCGTGCGCCTGCTGCCGCCGCCGCTGAAGCCCTTCGCGGTGCCGGTCGTGACGCTCTCGGTCTGCCACATCCACAATCCGTCGTTTGCCGACGACTATTATGAGACGATCCTCGGCATCTACGCCATGTACGGCAAGACGCTCGGCCAGTACGCGGTCAGCCTGCTGCTGGGCGGGCCCGGCGCGGAGATGGCGACCCAGTGCGGCCGCGACAACGCCTCGATCCCGAAAAAGCTCGACGCCGAATTCCAGCTCCGCCGCGACGGCAGCCATGTGACGGCCTGCGTATCCCGCCGCGGCGCTCAGCTCATCGACCTGTCCATGGAGCTCGGCCAGTACAACAGCCCCCTCACGCACGCGATCTTCCAGGCGCCGGCCGCGGGCAGACACATTTCGGGCAGCGGCTTCTACTTCCACTTCGACCGCGAGCCGGACGAAAACGGCGTGTCCCGCTTCATGAACGGCGGCCTCGTCAAGCTGGACGCCGGCTACGACTACCACTCCTGGGAGCCGGGCACCGTGAAGCTGGCGCTCCACTCCTCCCCGGACGACCCGTTCGCGGAGCTGCCGATCAACACGGTCATCGGCGGTGCGTACGCGACCAACACCCTGTCTCTGAGCGGCATGACGATGCTCGAGCGCTGCGACGCGGAGAAGCTCGTCCCGTATCTGCTCACCGCGCGCTATGACCGCACGGCGTTCAAGGAGACGTACAGAAAGTAACAGGCAGCATCTGAAAAAGCGGGCGAACGCAGTGTTCGCCCGCTTTTCGCCCGCACCGGCCCGTTTGCGCGGTTTCCGGTTTGCCGGTTTTTTCAGCCCCCGCAGGGGAAACGCCCTCCGGGGGCCTCTTCTTTCCGCTCGTGCGGAAAGAAGAGGAAGAAAGGCACGCCAAAGGGAAGGGCTTTTTACAAAGCCGCCCTTCCCTTTGGAATCCCATCCTCCGAGGATTGTTTATCCGCCGCGCCTTACGCTGCCGTGCGCGCTGCCTCGCTCCGCTCGGCCCGCGCAGTCGCGGTGCGGCGGGGAATGTCGGAGGATGGCCTGCGTGGAGAATTGGTCTGTGGATACGCGAAAACCGCCCCACCTGTCATTCTGAGCGAAGCGAAGAATCTTACTGCAAATTTGCTTTAGATTCTTCGTCGCTTTCGCTCCTCAGAATGACAGATGGGGTTGTTTTGAGCGTGATACCCGCTCGATTCCGCGTCCGTAGGGGCTAATGCCCACATCGGCCCGTCTGCGCTGGCTTTGGTCTGCTGATTTTTCAGCCACCGCTGGGGGTTACGCCCTCCGGGGGGCCTCTTCTTTCTGCACGAGCAGAAAGACGGTGCCCCGCAGGGCGCATCTCCCGTCCTTAACAAATTAGCATACAGTACGTATGAGATTCTTCGTCGCTTCCGCTCCTCAGAATGACAGATTTACGGGCTTTGCGCACGAGGGCCGGTGTGGGCATCGGCCCCTGCGGGCGCGGCGGCGAGTGGGTACGCACGGACAGGAAAGACGGTGCCCCGCGGGGCGCAGATTGCTCCCGCGGGGCGTACCTGATTGTTCACGTTTCACTTTTCACTTTCGTCGCTCCGCCCGGCGGCGTAGGCGGCGCGCAGGGCGGGGGCGTACTGGCCGTCCTCCACGGCGGCGAGCAGGCAGGGGCCGGAATAGGCGGAGAAGGCGACCGGGATGCCGGCGCCGCCGATGGCGGCAAGCAGCCGGGGCGCGGCCGAGCCGCCGCGCAGAAGGGCGGCCAGCAGGCTCATGTCCTCGCGCAGGCGCACGGTTCCGGCCGGGGCCAGGCGCGGGAGCCGCTCCGCCGCGGCGCGGACGCGCTCGCCGCAGCCCGCGCAGTCCAGCAGCGCGCTCATGCCGCCGGGGCGGCGCGCGGCGCAGAGGATCGGCAGACCGGCTTCGTCCAGACAGGCGCGGACGCGCGGACCCTCCTCCTCCATGCAGGGGGTGGACAGCTCCAGAAGGGCCAGATGGCGCCTGCCCGCGAAGCCCACGACGCCGCTTTTCGCCTCCGCGTCCAGCGCGGCGCGGATGACGGTGCCCGGCGCGCCGGGCTCGAGCGTGCTTTTGATCCGCAGGGGGATTTTCCCCTCCCGCACGGGCGCCACGGCGTCGTCGTGCAGCACCTGCATCCCGACGCTGGACAGAATTTTCAGCTCGTAGTAGGTGAGCTCCGGGATGGCGTCCGCGTTTTCCAGGACGCGCGGGTCGGCGGCCAGGATGCCGGGCACGTCGGTCCAGTTTTCACACACGTCCGCCTGCAGGGCCGCCGCCGCGAGGCTGCCCGTCACATCGGAGCCGCCGCGCGGGAAGGTGTGGAGCTCTCCGCTGGGCATCGACCCGTAGAAGCCGGGCGTGACGATCCGCCGGTTCCCGGCGAGCGAACGCAGCAGCTCGTAGGATTCCCGCTGCTGCACGCGCCCGGCGTAGTCGAAGCGCAGCCAGCGCGCGGAATCGAGAAACTCATAGTCCAGCAGCTCCGCCATCAGGCGCGCGGAAAAATACTCTCCGCGCGAGGCCAGAGCGTCCCGCGAAAAGGCGGGACTGAATGACGCGTATACGTCGTCGAGCTCGCGCTCGACGGGATACTGCAGCGCGCAGCCGTCGCGTATGGATACAAACCGTTCGCGGACGCGCCGCCAGAGATCCCAGCAGGAGACGCCGTATGTCATGTGCGCGTGGCACAGGTACAGAAGATCGGTGAGCTTGTGGTCGGCGGCGTGCCGCTTTCCGGGCGCCGAGACGACAACGACGCGCCGGTCGGGGTCGGAGAGCACGATTTCCCGCACGCGCAGGAACCGCGCCGCGTCCGCCAGCGAGGAGCCGCCGAATTTGGCAACTTTCAGCATGGGTTTCACCTCATGATCGACAATCGGAAAGGGGCCGGACGCGATCGCCCGCGCCTCTTCCATACCATCGTATGCCGGGGGTGCGGCAATTGACAGGGAAAGCGGGTTTTTGCGCGAAAAAAAGCGAAACACGCGGCCAGAAAGTCCTTTACTTTTCCTTCTGCGTGTGTTATCCTAATCAGGCTGGCGCACTGCGCCGCAAGCCCCATCACTCAGTTTCGGGACAACGCGTTCTTGTACGAAAGCACTCTGCCTGACCCGATACTTAGTCTGCGGGAATATTATTTGAAAGGTGGAACAATCCTATGATGCGCAAAGAAGAAAAGACTGCCGTCATCGAGCAGTACGCAACCCACGCCGGAGACACCGGCTCGCCGGAGGTTCAGATCGCCGTTCTGACCGCCCGCATCAACGACCTGACCGAGCACCTGCGCGTGCACAAGCAGGACAACCATTCCCGCCGCGGCCTTCTCATGATGGTCGGCAAACGCCGCAGCCTTCTCGACTACCTCGCCAAGAAGGACATCAACCGCTATCGCGCCATCGTCGCCAAGCTGGGCCTGCGTAAGTAATTTGAGCATTCAGGCGGCCAAACATGGCCGCCTGTTTCTTCGTTCGCCCGTCCGCCACATGCATGGGGGCCGGCTTAGCAGTTGAAAGAGATTTGCCGCGCGCGGCAAGTTTGTTTCAAGTGCTAAACCTCCCATGCGCCCGTAAAACCAAAGGAGGTTTCTATGATTACAAAGAAGCAGTACCCCAATCACCACATTTTTGAAACCGAAATCGGCGGCCGCACCTTCACGGTCGAGACCGGCAAGGTTGCCGAGCTCTGCAACGCCGAGGCCATCTGCCGCTACGGCGACACCGTCGTGCTCGTGACCGCGGTCGCCTCCAAGCTGCCGAAGGCCGGCATCGACTATTTCCCGCTCACCATCGAGGTCGAGGAGCGCATGTACTCCGTCGGCCGCATCCCCGGCAGCTTCAACCGCCGCGAGGGCCGTCCGTCCGACCGCGGCGTGCTCATCTCCCGCCTCATCGACCGCCCGATGCGGCCCCTGTTCGACGAGGAGCTGCGCAACGACGTCGTGCTCACCAACATGGTGCTCGCGCAGGACTACGACAATCCCGTTGAGATCGTCGCCTCCCTCGGCTCGTCGCTCGTCATCGCCTACTCCGACATCCCCTGGAACGGCCCCACCGCCACGACCAACGTCGCCTACCTCGACGGCAAGTTCATCGTCAACCCGTCGCAGGATCAGCGCAATGCCTGCCAGTGCTTCGTGACCATCGCCTCCACGCACGAGAAGGTCGTCATGATCGAGACCGAGGCCAACGAGGTCTCCGAGGACATCCTGATGCAGTGCATCGAGCTGGCCCACCAGACGAACGTGAAGATCGTGGAATTCATCAACAACATCGTCGCGACGATCGGCAAGCCCAAGTTCACCTTTGAAAAGGCCGCCGTCAACCACGAGATGCTCGACGATCTGTGCGCCTACGGCATGGATCAGATCGAAAACGCCCTCGACACCGCCGACAAGAACGTCCGCGAGGAGCGGCTGGCCAAGGCCGTTATGGACTTCAAAGACAAGTTCGGCGAAAAGTACGGCGACGACTTCGACGTGCAGATCGACGTCTGCCTGTACAAGATGCAGAAGAAGATCGTCAAGAAATGGCTGCTCGCCGGCAAGCGCGTGGACGGCCGCACGATGGACGAGATCCGCCCGCTCGACGCCGAGGTCGGCGTTCTGCCGCGCGTGCACGGCTCCGGCCTGTTTACGAGAGGCCAGACGCAGGTGCTCTCCGTCTGCACCCTGAACACGATCTCCGCCGCGCAGAAGCTCGACACCATTTACGACGAGACCGACAAGCGCTATATGCACCACTACAACATGCCGCAGTGGTCCACCGGCGAGGCCAGATCGTCCCGCTCGACCTCCCGCCGCGAGATCGGCCACGGCGCGCTGGCTGAAAAGGCCCTCGTGCCGGTGCTGCCGTCGCTCGCGGAGTTCCCGTACGCCATCCGCGTCGTCTCCGAGGTCGTCTCCTCCAACGGCTCCACCTCGCAGGCCTCCATCTGCGGCTCCACGCTGGCTCTGATGGACGCCGGCGTCCCCATCAAGCGCCCGGTCGCGGGCATCTCCTGCGGCCTCATCTCCGACAAGGAGACCGGCGAATGGAGAACCTTTACCGACATCCAGGGCGTCGAGGACTTCCACGGCGAAATGGACTTTAAGGTCGCCGGCACCACCGTCGGCGTCACCGCCATCCAGATGGACCTCAAGAACGACGGCCTCACGATGGAGATCATCGCCGACGCGCTCGAGCGCTGCCGCAAGGCGCGCATCGAGATCCTCGAGGGCGTCATGATCCCCTGCATCGCCGAGCCGCGCAAGGAAGTCTCCGAGTACGCGCCCAAGATGCTGTCCATGAAGATCGCGGTCGAGAAGATCCGCGAGGTCATCGGCTCCGGCGGCAAGACCATCCAGAAGATCTGCGCCGACACCGGCGCGAAGATCGACATCGACGACGACGGCTCCGTGTTCATCTCCGCCGTCGACGCCGCCGCCATCCAGGCCGCCAAGAAAATGGTCGACGACATCTGCTTCGAGCCCGAGGTCGGCAAGCTGTACTACGGCAAGGTCGTCCGCATCCTGCCCATCGGCGCGTTCGTCGAGCTGGCTCCCGGCAAGGACGGCATGATCCACATTTCCAAGCTGGAGAACCGCCGCGTGGAAAAGGTCGAGGACGTGCTCAACATCGGCGACATGACCTGGGTCAAGGTCATGGAGATCGACGAAAAGGGCCGCGTCAACCTCAGCCGCAAGGACGCGCTCAAGGAGCTCGCCGCCGCCGGCAGAGGCCCGGAAGGCCTGTAAGCGCGCAGACTGCCGAAGCGCCCGTTTGCCATGACCGGCGCCCGCGGGCGCGGACGCTGCAAGACTTTTTATAAGCGGAGAGTCCCGCTGCAAAATGCTGTGCATTTTGCGGCGGGACCTTTTTTGTCCCGCCGCGGGCGGAGATCCGGCAACGGGGGATGCAAAAAGCCGTTGACAACGTGAGAAAACTCACGGAATATAAGAAGACAGTATATTACAATAAAAGAGCGAATTCCGGAGCATGTGGCATCAGCCGCCGGTTTGACTCAGCAGAGTTGGCACCGCGCGGCTATTTTTATGCCCGCTGCTGTGCGGATAGATGCGCAGAAGGGGAGCGGAAGCGCTCCGCGCGCAAAAAAGAAGGACGGTGGTTTTCCCTTGAGCAGAATGACGATCATGAGCAAGGACAAGGCGCAGACCGTGGTAGAGACGCTCTACCGCGACATGGAGCGCCGCATCATCGCAAGCCCGCCCGGCATCTGCCCCGTTGACCTTACGGCGGCGTTTCTCAAAATGTGCCAGGCGCAGACGTGCGGCAAATGCGTGCCGTGCCGTATCGGCCTGACCCAGTGCGGAAATCTCCTCGACGATATTCTCAACGGCCGCGGCACGCTGGAGACGCTGGAGCTGCTGCGCGACACCGCGTCGTCCATCGCCAATTCCGCCGACTGCTCGGTCGGCGTGGAGGCCGCGAAGATGATCCTGAAGGGCATGGACGGATTCTACGACGACTATGTGGCGCACGTCACGAAGAAGCGCTGCAACAGCCATGTGACGCAGGCGATCCCCTGCGTGGCGAACTGCCCCGCGGGCGTCGACATTCCGGGCTACGTGGCCCTCGTGCACGACGGCCGCTACGCCGACGCCGTGCGCCTTATCCGCAAGGACAACCCCTTCCCGACGGCCTGCGCGCTCATCTGCGAGCATCCGTGCGAGACGCGCTGCCGCCGCAACATCCTCGACGGCCCCATCAACATCCGCGGGCTCAAGCGCGTCGCGGTCGATCTGGCAGGCGCGGTGCCCGCGCCGAAGTGCGAGGAGCCGACCGGCAAGAAAATCGCCATCATCGGCGGCGGCCCGAGCGGCCTTTCCGCCGCCTACTACCTCCAGCTCATGGGCCACAGCTGCACCGTCTTTGAAAAGCGGCCCAAGCTCGGCGGCATGCTGATCTACGGCATCCCGAGCTATCGCCTGCCGCGCGAGCGGCTGCAGGAGGACATCGACTGCATCCTCTCCACGGGCGTCAAGGTCAACCTCAACACGAGCGTCGGCGACGACGGCGGCCCGTCCATCGACGAGCTGCGCAGGCAGTTCGACGCGACGTATCTGTCCATCGGCGCGCACACCGGCAAGCGCATCGGCATCGACGGCGAGGACGCCGAGGGCGTGCTGTCCGCGGTCGAGCTGCTGGGCAACATCGGCAACGGCTATCTGCCCGACTTCAAGGGCAAGCGCGTCTGCGTCGTCGGCGGCGGCAACGTCGCCATGGACTGCACGCGCAGCGCCATCCGCTGCGGCGCCGAAAAGGTCTCCGTCGTCTACCGCCGCCGCGCGGTCGATATGACCGCCCAGCCCGACGAGGTGCAGGGCGCCATCGCCGAGGGCGCGGAGATGCTCGACCTGCACGCGCCCGTGCGCATCGAAACGGACGGCGCGAACCGCGTGACGGCCCTGTGGGCCAGCCCCAAGATGATCGGCGTCATGGAGCGCAACCGCCCCGTGCCGGCCGACACCGACCTGCCCGACGTCCGCATCCCGTGCGACCTCGTGATCGTCGCCATCGGCCAGGGCATCCAGACCCACTTCGTCGAGGACGCCGGCATCCCCATCCGCCGCGGCGTCATCCAGACCGACACCTGGAACGGCATCTCCAACGCGCCGGACGTGTTCGCAGGCGGCGACTGCGTGACGGGCCCCGCCACCGTCATCCGCGCGATCGCGGCCGGCAAGGTGGCCGCCAACAACATCGACGCCTATCTGGGCTTCCACCACAAGATTACCACCGACATCGAGATCCCCGCCCCCAATCTCGACGACAAGGTCTACTGCGGCCGCGTGAACATGCGCGAGCGCTCCGCCGCCGACCGCAAGGACGATTTTGAGCTGATGGAATGCGCCATGAGCTGCAAGGAGGCCGAGCAGGAGTCCGGCCGCTGCCTGCGGTGCGACCACTTCGGTCTCGGAAACTTCAAAGGAGGGCGCAGAAAGTCATGGTAACAATCAAAATCAACAACCAGACCGTCGAGGTCCCGGAAAAATCCACGATCCTCGAAGCGACGAGGATCGCCGGCATGCCGGTGCCGACGCTCTGCTACTTAAAGGGCGTCAACGAGATCGCGGCCTGCCGCGTCTGCATCGTCGAGGTCAAGGGCATCGACCACCTCGTCACCTCCTGCAACAACGTCGTGCAGGAGGGCATGGAGATCTACACCAACACCCTCAAGGTCCGCGAGGCCCGGCGCACGAACGTGGAGCTGCTGCTCTCGCAGCACCGCACGAACTGCCCGACCTGCAAGCGCAGCGGCACTTGCGAGCTGCAGAAGATCGCCAACTCCCTCAACATCAACGAATACCTGCCGTACCACTACGAGCCGCGGTTCGCCGAGTGGGACAAGAGCTTCCCGCTCATCCGCGACGCGTCCAAGTGCCTGCGCTGCATGCGCTGCATCTCCTTCTGCGAGAAGGTGCAGACGCTGGGCGTGTGGGACGTGGCCAACACCGGCTCGTACCAGGACGTCTACGTCTCCCACGAGCGCACCATCGGCGAGGCCGACTGCGCCCTCTGCGGCCAGTGCGTGACCCACTGCCCGACGGCCGCGCTGCAGGCGCGCGACGACACCGAGAAGATCTTCGGCGTCCACGGCCTGCTCAGCGACCCCGACAAGGTCGTCGTCGTCCAGGTGGCGCCCGCCGTGCGCGCGGCGTGGGGCGAGGAATTCGGCCTCGATCCCGCCATCGCGAACGAGAAGCGGCTGGCCTCGGCGCTGCGGCAGCTCGGCTTCCGCTACGTGTTCGACACGAATTTCTCCGCCGACCTCACGATCATGGAGGAGGGCACGGAGTTCCTCGGCCGGATCCGCAATCCCGAAGGCAAGAAGTGGCCGATGTTCACCTCCTGCTGCCCCGGCTGGGTGCGCTTTCTGAAGTCGCAGTATCCCGACATGGTCGATCAGCTCTCCACGTCCAAATCGCCGCAGCAGATGTTCGGCGCGGTGACGAAAACGTACTTCGCGCAGAAGATCGGCGTCGATCCCAGCAAGGTCGCCTGCGTGTCCATCATGCCCTGCATGGCCAAGAAGGCCGAGTGCGCGCTGCCCACCATGAACGACGCGGGCGCGGGCCAGGACGTGGACTTCTCGCTCACCACGCGCGAGATGTGCCGCATGATCCATGCCGACCAGATCGACGTTTCGCTCCTGCCCGAGTCGGAATTCGACTCGCCGCTCGGCACCGGCAGCGGCGCCGGCGTCATCTTCGGCGCGACGGGCGGCGTCATGGAGGCCGCGCTGCGCACCTGCTACGCCGTCGCGACCGGCAAGAACCCGGAGCCCGACGCCTTCAAGGCGGTGCGCGGCATCCAGGGCTGGAAGGAAGCCGAACTTTGACCTCGCGGGCAGAAAGATCCGCACCGCGGTCGTAAGTGGCCTCGGCCAGGCGCGCCAGCTCATCGAGGCGCTGCGCGCGGGCACCGTCGCGTACGACTTCGTCGAAGTCATGGCCTGCCCCGGCGGCTGTGCCGGCGGCGGCGGCCAGCCGATCCGCTTCAACAGCGAGCTTGCCGAAGCCAGAGGCCAGGTGCTCTACAAGTACGATCGGAACAACACGATCCGCTTCAGCCACGAAAACCCGGAGATTGTCGCCCTGTACAAGGATTTCCTGGGCGAGCCGTGCTCCGAGCTGGCGCATCACCTGCTGCACACCGACCACAACGGCTGGGAAATGCCGCAGGCGCCCAACAGAGGATAAAAACCGGTCATCCCGGGGCAGGATTGCCCCGGGATGACTTTTTTGGCCGCAGCACACGAAGCGGATGATTGATCCGCCGCCGGACGGACAGACCGACGTTTTCCAGACGCATCAGCACCCCAAAAAATGGAAAATTAAGTTTATTTAAGGGATTGACAGACATCTGGCGCAGGGGTATCCTCAGAGTAATATCAAAAAGGAGCGTTGCCTATGGAACAGGAAGAATATGATCTGAAACTGGCGGAATCAGCCCCGACAGCCGGAGAAATCCCGCAGGAGCCGGCACCGGCTGACCTGAAACCCGCCCGAAAGACCTTTTCCCGTCTCGGTCTGACTCTGTTTATCATCGCGGCTGTGACGATCGGCATGCAGGCCGTCTGCGCAGCGCTTCTTGCGGCGGAGGTTCTGCCGGCGGCAATCACGGAGAAGTGGGGAATGTGGATTGCGAGCTTTGTGCCGCTCTACGTCTTCGCCGTGCCTGTCGGTCTGCTGCTGTTCAAAAAGATTCCGGCGGAAAAGCCGGAGGACCAAAAGCTCTCCGCCGGTTCGTTTTTCCGGCTGTTGCTCGTCTGTTTCCCGCTGATGTATGCGGGCAATCTGATCGGAACGTTTTTGTCCCTGCTCCTCTCCGGCGGACAGGCGCAAAATGCGCTGTACAGCTTTGTTCAGTCGGACAATCCGGTGAAAATCATCGTGATCGTCTGTCTTGCGCCCGTTGTCGAGGAGCTGATTTTCCGCAAAAAGCTCATCGACCGTGCGCGGCGATACGGCGAAAAAACCGCTATGGTGCTCTCGGCGCTGGCGTTTGGACTGTTTCACATGAACCTGTTCCAGTTTTTCTATGCGTTTGCCATCGGCCTGATTTTCGCGTATGTGTACACGCGCACCGGGCGCCTGCGGTACAGCATCGTCATGCACATGGTCATCAACTTTCTTGGCTCCGTCGTGGCGCCGTATCTCGCGGGCAGTCTCGACCTGTCCTCGCTCCAGTTGGCGGGAATGGACCCTGAAAAGCTGATGACGCAGTTTTCCGGACAACTGCCGCAGCTGATGGCGCTGGGAATCTACGGCCTCGCCATTCTGGGCCTGTCCGTCGCGGGCCTGGTGATCCTGATCGTCTATGCCAAAAAAACCGTATTCCTCCCCGCGCCGGAGGAACTTCCGAAGGAAAAACGCGTCAAAACGGTATACATGAACGCCGGGATGTTGCTCTTTATCATCCTGTGCCTTGCGGCCACGGCGTTCACGCTGTTCGCATCTTAAGGAGGTCTTTTTATGAGCGGTCTTGGGTGGATTATTTTGATCGTCGCGCTGCTCATTGTCGTGCCGCTCGTCGGCTACGGCCTGCGGCAGCTGGATTTCCGCCGCCAGGTGGACGGCAGACGGCCCGAGCGGAAGCTCCCGGAAAACGCCGCCGTCCCCGGAAAAAATTCTGAAAATCTCGCCGCCGAATCCGAGGCTGCCATCGCCAAGATGAAATGCGGCCAGAACGTGATGTCGGCGAAGTAAAGCGTATAAAACGAGGCCGGTGCAAAATGCAGGCATTTTGCACCGGCCATCAGCTTGCTAAAAAAGTCTCGCAGAGTTTGCGCCCGCAGGCGCAAATAAAGTGTCAATCTCGTTTTTCCCGGCGGCGTGTACGTCGGGAAAAACACGCTACGGCTCGCAAGTGTGGATTTTGTACGCCAGTGGCGTACAAAATATGCGCGCAGCGAGCCGCAGCTCTTTGTCAAAAAAGGCCCTGGCCTTTTTTGACAGTCTAGAGCAGCTTCGTCATCGCGTCGGTCATGACGCCGATTTCCTTTTCGGCAGAGGCCATGTCGCCGGCGCTGGCGGTGTAGTAGAACTTGATCTTCGGCTCGGTGCCGGACGGGCGCAGGATGATGCGCCCGTGCCCGCCCAGGGTGAGGACGACCATGTTCTCCTGCGGCAGTCCCGTCGGGACGGCCCGGCCGGTGGCGACGTCCTTCGTGACGCCGGCGCGGAAGTCGGAGACGGCCGTCACGTCGTAGCCCGCCATTTTTTCGGGCGGCTGGGCGCGCAGCTCCTCCATGAGCTCCATGCACTTGGCCTTCTGCGCATCGGAGGTGAACTGGACGCTCTGCAGACCGGTGGCGAAGAAGCCGTATTTCCGATACAGCTCGTCGGCGCCGTCCGCAAGGGTGCGGCCGGTGAGCTTGTAGGCGGCGGCCATTTCGGAGATGAGCATGGCGGTGACGACGGCGTCCTTGTCGCGCGCGTAGTCGCCCTTGAGATAGCCGCAGCTCTCCTCGAAGCCGAGTACAAAGTCCTCGGGATGGCCAGCCTGCTCGAGCTCGAGGATGACGCCGCCGATGTATTTGAAGCCGGTCAGCACGGTGCGCATTTCGCAGCCGTAGGCCGCCGCGACCTTGTCGGCCAGGGGTGTGGAGACGATCGACTTGACCGCGACGGGATGCGCGGGCAGCCTGCCGGTCTTTTTGAGGTTCTCCAGGATGTACTGCAGCAGCAGGCAGCCCATCTCGTTGCCGGAGAGCTTGCGGAAGCCGCCGGCGACGGGGACGGAGACGGCGATGCGGTCGGAATCCGGATCGGTCGCCATGACAAGGTCGGGGCGGACCTCCGCCGCCAGCTTGTAGCTTTCGGCAAACGCGGCCTCGTTCTCGGGGTTCGGGTTCGGGCAGGTGGCAAATTCGCCGGAGGGCTTCGCCTGCGAGGCCGGGACGCGGTATTCCGCGCCGAGCCTGCCGAGCATTTCGGTGACGGGCTCGCCGCCGGCGCCGCAGAGCGGCGAGTAGACGACCTTCAGGGCCGCTTTTTTGACGTTTTCGGGGCAGATGGCCTCCTGCGAGATGCGGGTATAGTACGCCTGCCAGACGGAGTCGGGGATGAAGGACACCAGGCCCGAGGCGAGCGCCTCGTCGAAGGTCAGCTTCACCGGCGCGAAGAGGTCAATCCTGTCGATGGCCTCGGACACGCGCGCGGCGGGGAGCTCGGTCATCTGACCACCGTCGGGGCCGTAGCACTTGAGGCCGTTGTATTCCTTTGTATTGTGGCTCGCGGAGATGACGATGCCGGCGCCGCAGCGGAGATACCGGACGGCGAACGAGAGCATCGGGGTGGGGCAGAGCCTGTCGTACAGGTGGACGCGGACGCCGGACTCGGCCAGCGCGGCCGCGCAGATCTCCGCGTAGCGCCGGGAGTTATGGCGGCAGTCGTAGCCGATGGCGCAGCTCTTGTCGCCGCCGGATTCGGCCAGATAGCAGGCAAGCCCCCGCGCGGTCTGCCGCACGGTATAGTCGTTGAGATTGGCGATGCCCGCCGCCATGACGCTGCGGATGCCCGCCGTGCCGAAGCTCTGGTGATGGCCGAAGCGCTTCTCGATCTCCGCTTCGCTGCCGGCGATCGACCGGAGCTCCTCGAGCGTGTCCCCCGTGCAGTTGGCGAGCCAGCGCTCGTATTCTTTTTGCGCGTTCATATTGCCGCTCCTTTCGTACTTGCGTTTTCTATGCCCCAGTATAGCATAGATTCCCCGGCTTGAACACAATTTTTGCCGGAATGACGGCGGATTTTTTGCCGGGGGCTGGAATTTTGCCGCGCCATCCGCTATACTGAAAAAAAGACGGCCCGCGAAGGGCACGGGAGGAAAACGCTATGTTTGACGCGCTTGCGATCGGCGAACTGCTCATCGATTTTGCCTGCCTTTCCACAGACGAGGACCAGTACCCCACCATGGCCGCGCATCCGGGCGGCGCGCCCGCCAACTTTCTGGCGGCGCTGCAGAAATTCGGGGCGAAGACCGCGTTCATCTCCAAGGTCGGCTCCGACGCGTTCGGGCGGCTTTTGAAGGGCACGCTGCAGAAGGCCGGGATCGACGCGTCCGGCGTCGTTGTGTGCGGCGACACATTCACGACGCTGGCCTTCGTCACGTTCGACGCCGAGGGAGACCGCGAGTTCTCGTTCGCGAGAAAGCCGGGCGCGGACACCAGGCTGCGCCGGGACGAGATCGATACCGCGCTCATCGACCAGACGGGGCTCCTGCATTTCGGCACGCTCTCGCTGACGGACGAGCCCGCGCGGTCGGCCACGCAGTTCGCCGTGCGGTATGCCAGAGAGCACGGCAAGCTCATCACCTTCGACCCCAACCTGCGCAAGCCGCTCTGGGACTCGCTGGACGAGGCGAAAAAGCAGATGCTCTGGGGCCTGGGACAGGCCGACGTGGTGAAGATCAGCGACGAGGAATCGGACTTCCTCTTTGGCGAGCTGCCCTATGAGAAGGCCGCGGAGAAGATCTGCACGGAATTCGGCGTCGGACTGGTGTTTCTGACGCTGGGCAAGAGCGGCTGCCTGTACCGCAACGCCCGCGCCTGCGGGAGCGTTCCGGGGCTCACGGGCCTGCGGACCATCGACACGACCGGCGCGGGCGACATTTTCGGCGGCTCCGCCGTGTGGAAGCTGCTGCAGACCGGCAAGGCGCCGGAGGAGCTGGACGGCGAGGAGCTGCGCGGTATCGCCCGCTTTGCCTGCGTTTCGGCGGGCCTGTCCACCACGAAGCCCGGCGGAATTTTCAGCGTTCCGTCGCTGGAAGAGGTCGAAAACGTGCTGAAAACGCTGTAGAAGCGGAGCTGCCGCCCGTGCGCGGGGCGCGGGAAAGCGGATGCCCGCGTCAGGCCGGGCTCTTCGCCGCGGCGTCACAGAGAAAGAAATCTGCCATTCCGAGCGGGGCGTGAAATCCGGTAAAAGACCGGATTTTCGCCGCCGCGCCGGAATGGCAGATTTTTTATACCCCGAGAGCCGCCCGCAGAGCCTGCAGGTATGCGGGCGTGGTGCCGCAGCAGCCGCCGAGAAGGGACGCCCCGGCATTTTTCAGAGCCAGCATGCCGCGGGCAAAGCCGGCGGCGTCCATGGAGTAGACGGCCTCGCCGGTGTCGAGGATGCGGGGCAGACCGGCGTTCGGCTTGGCGGCGATGGGAAGAGCGCATGAGGACTTCATCATCCGCACGACCGACTCGAGCTGATCCGGCCCGACCGAGCAGTTGACGCCCACCGCGTCCGCGCCGATCGCCTCCAGCGTTTCGGCGGCCTCCGTGCCCGTGCCGTCAAAATACGCCTTGCCGTCCGCCTGCAGAGACAGCGTGCAGATGACCGGCAGCTCGCAGAGGCTGCGGATGGCCTCGACCGCCGCGGCGCATTCGCTGACGCCCATCATGGTTTCAACCGCGAAGAGCTGGACGCCGCCCTCCAGAAGCGCCTCCGCTTGCTCGCGGTAGACGTCCAGCAGCTGCTGATAGGACATCTCGCCCAGCGGCTCCACCGCCCGGCCCGTCGTGGTCATGTCGCCCGCGACGAGCGCGCGGCCCTCCGCCGCCGAAAGGCTCAGCGCGACGAGCTCGCGGTTGATGCGGGCGGCCTGGTCCTCCAGACCGTGCAGCGCCAGCGCCAGCCGGTTGCCGCCGAAGGTGGGGGCGTAGACGATCTCGCTGCCGGCGGCGATGTAGCCGCGCTGGAGGCGGACGAGAGGCTGCGGATGCTCCAGAATCCACGCCTCGGCGCAGACGCCGCGCGGCATGCCCGCCAGAAGCAGATTGCTGCCCGTCGCGCCGTCGAGAAGGCGCGGCTTTTGGCTGCACCATTCGGCAAATTCGGCTCTTGTCATCGCGTGTTCCTCCGTTGATTATTTGCAGAGCTTTGTCTCCTGCTCGATGCCCGCCTTGTCGAGAAGGCGGATTTTGCCGCGGGTGGAGGCGAGCAGGCCGGCCTTGCGCATGTTCTCCAGCTCCACGCTGACCATCTCTCTGGCCGCGCGCAGGGCTCTGGCCAGCTCCTCGTGCGTGACCGAGAGGGTGTCGGACCCGGTCTGCTCCGCCCGCTCGAGAAGCAGCATGGCGAGCCGCTTGCGCAGCGGATAGAACGCCTGCACGTTGACGGCGCGCAGAAGCGCGTTCAGATGCGAAAACGAAGCGGACAGAATGTCCTGCTGGACGCGCGGCACCGTATGATAGAGGACAAAGAACGCGCTCTCGTGGACGCAGAGAAGCTCCGACGGCTCGAGGACCTCAAAGCAGAGCTCCACGCCGCACTGCGCGCGGATCTCCTTGAGCGCCAGCACGGACATCTCGCCCTCCTGCAGGGTGAAGAGCGTGGCCTCCCGGCTGTCGGGAGAGAAGATAAACGCGCGCAGACGGCCCGTGTGCAGCACGAGAAGCCCTTCAAAGATACTGCCCAGCTCATAGATCCGGGTGCCGGCCGCATACTTGCAGAGCGTCGTATTGCTGAGCAGAAGCTGCCGCTGCTGCGCGGAAAGGATGCTCCAGAACGGGAGGGACTGGGAAAGGCACCCCGAGAGGGAACCTGCATTGGACATAGACTCACCGCCTCATTACTTTGTGAGATATTATACAATAAAATGCCGGCGGCTGCAAGAGCCGCCGGCAGGGGTTGTGAAAAAGATGGGCCGCGCGCTGCAGGGCACAAGGTGTGTTTTCAGACGTACGCGCCGCCGGAAAAAGCGGACGGGACCGGGCCTGCCGGCGCGCAGGCTGTCGCCGGGCCGATCCGGCTCAGGCCCCAGGACACCCAGTCCCACGCGCTCTGCGCGCCGTTCCTGTCGGTGATGACGAGCCGCTCGGTCTCGTCAAACCGCCACGACGCGGCCTCCAGACCGATCTCGGACGCCATCCAGACGGGCCGGACGCCGCCGGCCGTCAATTTGTAGATGAAAATGTGCTGCGACCAGCCCATTTCATCACGCGTGACCCAGAAGGGGCGGCTGGCGCCGTACCGGCCCCGCTTCCAGCAGAGCAGCAGCAGCTCGGACTGCCCGTCGCGGTCGATGTCGCACACAAGCGCGTCCTGCACCCGCAGCTCCCGGCCGGACCGCCACAGAACGGCGCCCGCGCCGGACACGCAGACCTGCCGGCCGGCGAGCACGATCCGCTCCGACGCAGGGCCGGTGAGCGCGGTCTGCCGCCAGTCGATCCAGCGGGGGAGAAAGCACCCGGCCTGCCAGGCATACAGCGCGGCAGCGGCGGCGACAAGTATCGCCGCCGCTGCGAGCACCAGAACCCGGCGCTTCATCGTTCGCCCCGGTAGCTCTGCGTCCACCAGGGCTTTTCCACGTGGCTGTCCCAGTTGTAATTGCCGTAGGCGTCCGCCCACTGGCCGATCTTCTGCCGCCATTCGGCGTCGGTCAGACGGTCGGAGATGGGCTGCTGAAACTGATAGAAGTCGTACACCGACCCGCTGGCCAGACGGAGCTGCCCGTCCACGGGCACGATCACCAGAATCTCCGCCGGCTGCCCGGTGGCGATTTGCAGGACGGAGCCGTTGGGGTCCGTCGCGATGTCGGTCACAAGGGCGGCCGGAATTTCCTTGGCGTCAAGATACGGGGAGTCCGACTTGTCCTTGACGGCCTCCTCCCAGAAGTGCTCGAGCGTGCCGCCGTAGCTCCGGATCAGTTCATATTCGTCGTCCGTCAGCGTCTGATTCGCCAGCTCCTTCTGCGAGATCGTCAGAAGGCTCTGCGCCAGCTCCGCCAGATGGGAGAGGTTCTCCAGATCCTCGCTGCCGATGAGACCGAAGCTGTTCAGGCCGTCGCCCGTCTGCTGCGCCAGCTGCAAAAAGCGGCTGTAGACCTCGGTTTCCGGCTCGACGTAGCCGCGGTCGTCGATCACTTCCTCGGGACCGCCGCCCATTTCGGCCATCGCCTGCTTGGCATAGAGGACCGTGTCGTGCTTGAGCTCGGTGTAGCTGCCGGCATATGTCTCCAGGTCCTTTTTGAGCCATTCCTCGCCGGTCATGAAGGAGGGATAGCCCTCGCCCCGGGCGGTCAGAAGCGGCTCGAGCGTATAGAGCCAGCTGGAATAGAGACTCGACGACCAGAAATCCGCGGGCATGGCCGCGAGCGTGCCGCGGAGGGCCTGCATATGATCGGTGTAGCCGCTGTAATCGGTATCGCCCTGCTTCGTCAGGAGCGCCAGCGCCTCGTCGGAGCCGAGCGCAGCCGGCACGTCCAGCGTGTCGGGCAGCATCCGCTTGTTCCCGGCGCTGTTCTCCTTGACGCTGCTGTAGATGAGCTGCTGCAGGATCGCGGCGTCGATGGTGAAGCGCTGGCCCATGAAACGGAAGCCCTTCACGGTCTCGGCGACGTTTTCCGTGCGGTCCGGCACGGGCACCGAATTGACGGCCGGCGCGGACATCTTTTCTATGAGCCTGACAAAGCGCTGATACGCGGCGTCGCTGCCGGCGAGCGCGGCGGTATCGGGGAGTCCGCCATAGGCGGCCTCGATGGCCGGCTCGTATTCATAGTAGCCCAGATCGTCGCTTTCTCCGGCAAAGAACGAGGTGACGGCGTAGATCTTCTCCCAGGCGGAGAAGCCGGCGCCGTGCATGGCGAGCGTCATGAGAAGCGCGCTGCGGGTCAGGCTCTCCGACTTCTGCGGGAAGTTGATCTGCCCGTACCACATCATGGCGCGGAAATACGGCTCGAGCACCTCGTCGCCCGCGTAATAACCGCGCGGTTTAAACTGGCTGTAGTCGATGTAATTCTCCGTCAGGCCGGACGTGCCGACGCCCTCCGCGGCATAGACCGCGCTCAGCTCCTGCGAGACGAGCGCCGCCGCCTCGTCCGGCACCGGGACGGTCTTGTCCTGCAGGCTGGCTGCGACCGCGAAGAACGCCGTGTTGCGCAGCGCCGCCTCCTCCCACTCGGTTCCCTTCAGCCGGCGATACTGCTCGAGGCTGCTCTGCAGCATCGCCTTGCTCAGCTGCAGAAGGTCCGACGAGAGGTAGTTTTTTTCGGTGCGGCTCAGAAGCAGGCTGAAATACAGATGATAGGTGTGCATCAGAGAATCCACCGTGACGAAGTTCGGCGTCTGGAAGTAGCGGTTGTCCTCGTAGCGCTCGAAAAATTCGCTGTACTGGCTCGGCATTACAACGAAAAGATTCTGCTCCAGAAGCCGCGCGGCCTCGTCGGAAAGGGAAAATTGGGCGGCGTTCGTGACGTTGGCCAGCCCCGGCTCCGCCGCGTACGGCGCGACCGAGGGCGCGGCGGCCGCGTCCCCGCTGCCCGCCGAGAAGTGCAGAAGCTGCGGCCTCGTCAGGGCCTGAACGGTTTCAGCCGGCTCCTGCGAGCCGGACGACGGCTGGGAGCTGCCGGCCGCCTGCGCCGAGGAGGAGACCGCCGACTTGTCAAGGCTCGGAAGCTGCCCGCCGCGCGGATTGCCCTTCACCAGCGAATGAATCAGCCAGCCGGCGGCCAGAATCAGCACCAGCGACGCGGCGACGATCGCCGCGACCGCGCCGCCCGAAAGCCGGCGCTTCTTTGCTCCGGCGCTCTGCACGGCAGCCTTGCCGCAATAGGGACAGAATTTCGCGCCGTCTTTGATTTCGCTGCCGCAGAATCTGCAATACATGCCGTTTCCTCCCATACGCCCGATTCGTCGTTCTCTTTTCCGGAAATCTCTGCTTCCATCATAAACAATTTCTGCCAAAAGGTCAACAGGAATGCGGAGGACTGATGCGGCAGGGGGAAAAACAAAACCAGTCCGAAGACTGGTTTTTGCTGCGGAAGCGGAATGTGCGGTGACGCGGGGAGCCGGGAAGGAAAATCGCGGCCGATACGGTCAAATCGCAAACCAACGGAGTGTTTGCGATTTGAAAAGGAGGAGCCATGGAGCGGACAAAACAAAAACCAGTCCGAAGACTGGTTTTTGCTGCGGAAGCGGAATGTGCTCCGACGTGGTGACCCGCTGGAGATTCGAACTCCAGACACCCTGCTTAAAAGGCAGGTGCTCTGCCGACTGAGCTAGCGGGTCATGGCTGGGATGGCAGGATTCGAACCTACGAATGACGGAGTCAAAGTCCGCTGTGTTACCGCTTCACCACATCCCAATGTCGCGTAGGTTCTGAACAGGAAAAACGGCGGCGAACTTCGCCGCCGTTTTGATATGGGGTGAGTGAAGGGACTCGAACCCTCGGTCTTCAGAGCCACAATCTGACGCGTTAGCCAACTACGCTACACCCACCATATTCAAATTCCGTCGGTTTCCGTGCTGCTGCCCGGCTGAAAAATGGTACGCCAGAAGGGACTCGAACCCCCCACCTACTGCTTAGAAGGCAGTTGCTCTATCCGGATGAGCTACTGGCGCATATGCATGGAGCGGGTGACGGGAATCGAACCCGCATCCCCAGCTTGGAAGGCTGGTGCCCTGGCCATTGTGCTACACCCGCAGACATATCGATTTAATCAGCCCTACGATAATAGCATACCAATTTCCGGGTGTCAAGTGAATTTTCGCGGCATGCAGTGGGCCTTGGGGAATCCGCGCGATAAACGGCGCGCGCTGCGGGGAGGCGGGGAGAGGGACGGGGGCGGGTGCGGCGGGGGAGAAGATAGATTCTTCGCTGCGCTCAGAATGACAGGGAAAGGGGAGAAGAGCAGAGGGGCGGGACGGAGGGGACGGATGGAGGCTGGTGCGGCGGGGGAGAGGCGAGATTCTTCGCTGCGCGCAGAATGACAAGGAAGGGGGGAGAAGGCGGAGATCACGGAGAACGGGGCGCTTACCTGGCGCTGCGGGGAGGGGTGGAAAACTGCTTTTTATAGGCGCGGGCGAAGGCGGAATAGTCGCCGAAGCCGCATTCATAGCAGGCCTGCGTCACGGGGACGCCGGAGGAGATCTTTTCACGGGCGAGAATCAGGCGCTTGCCGGTGAGGTAGCTGTGGATCGTGCAGCCGGTCTCCTCTTTAAAACGGCGCATCATGTGGTATTTGCTGATATAGAACCGGGCGGCCAGGTCGTCGATGGGGAGCGGCTCGGTCAGATGGCGGGAGATGTACTGCAGGATGGAGACGATCTTCTCGTCGCCGGCGCGGAAGGGCGCATAGGGCAGGCGGCGGCTTGACATGCCACGGCTGACGGTGATGAGGAACTGGAAGAACAGGGAGTCGGCGAGCAGGCCGCTGCCGAAGGCGTCGTCCCGGGCGGCCAGCTCCAGCTCGCGGAGGATGTGCACCAGCTCGCGGCCGGCGGGACGGACGACAAAGCTGAACTCCTCCTGCGCGCAGTGGAAACACATCTCCAGATCGCATGCGGCGGTGCTGCGCTGGCGCAGGAACGTCGGGGATATATAGAGGATGAAGCGCTCGTACGGCGCGCCGGGCAGGATCTCCGGGCGGTGGATGCAGCCGCTGCCGACCAGCACCAGATCGCCCGTCTGCAGCAGATAGCTTTTGCCCTCGATGCCGTAGCTGGCGCCCTCGGTCAGGAACATGACGATTTTATGAAACGTATGGTAATGCCAGTCCATCTGCACGGGAACCGGTCCGGTCAGATGGAACAGACGGTAGTTCTCGCGCAGATAACCGCGCTCTTCATAGCTCTGAGGCTCCATGGCGTCACCCCCTTTTCAGTATAGCACAGGAGCGGAAACGGATGCAAGGGGCGGAAAACGGATACGGACGGGCACAGCCTGCCGCCAGGTGAGACCGCCGGATACGGTGCGGTCTGATAGAATGGTATCATGGAAAAAGAAAGGGGGCGGAGCGGGTGGCGGCGGACGTGCCGAAGGGCCTGATTCCCATATCGCAGCGCAGCCCGGAGGAGGTGCGCGAGATGGGGCGAAAGGGCGGCCTGGCCTCCGGAGCGGCCAGGAGACGGAGAAAGACACTCCGCGAGGAGCTGCTGGCGATCCTCTCTGATACGGACGCGCAGCAGAAGGTTTCGGCCGCGCTGGTGCAGGAGGCCATCGGGGGCAACAGGGCCGGCAGCGTGGCAAGGGCGTTCGAGATCCTGCGCGACACGATCGGCGAGAAGCCGGTCGAGCGGCTGCGGCAGGCGGAGCCGGGCGAGGACGCATGGCCGTTTGCGGCGCTCTCCACGCAGGAGCTGCGGCAGATGGTGGCGGAAGCGGAGGCGGAGCAGGCGGAGATGTCCCGCGGGGAGGCGGAAACGGACGGTTGAGAGGACGGCGGGGGCCGGAGGACGGGGAGAACAATGACGGGGCTGGAGCGGCAGAAGGCGGAGCTGGCAAGGCGGGAGCTGGCGCGGCGGCGGTATGCGGAATATCTGGCGATGACGCAGGGGGCGGGCTGGGTGCGGACGCGGATGTCGGAATTTCTGGCGGAGCGAATCCAGACGTTTCTGGAGCAGAAAACCGGACACGCCTATGACATCCTGCTGATCGAATCGCCGCCGCAGCACGGAAAATCCGTCAGCGTCACGGAGACGGCGCCGAGCTGGTATCTGGGACGCAATCCGCAGAAGCGGGTCATTCTCGCCAGCTACAACGACGACTTCGCCGAGCGGTTCTGCAGGCGGAACAAGGAGAAGCTCCGGCGGTTCGGCCGGGACGTGTTCGGCGTCGCGGTCGGGGCGCTCGACCGGGCGACGGAGCTGGAGCTTGCCAACGGGAAGGGCAGGCTCATTTCACGCGGCATTCTGTCGGGCATCACGGGGAATCCGGCGGACCTCATTCTGATCGACGACCCGGTGAAGAACAGGCAGGAGGCCGACAGCGAGGTATACCGCGCGCGGGTATGGGACGAGTGGCAGAATTCCTTGAAAACGCGGCTGGCCGCGGGCGCAAAGGTCATCATCATCATGACGCCCTGGCACGAGGACGATCTCGCGGCCAGGGTGCTGCGCTTTGAGCCGCATGTGGAGCTGCTGCGGCTGCCCGTCGAGGCGGAGCCGGACGACCCCATGGGAAGAGCGCCCGGCGAGCCGCTGTGCCCGGAGCTGGGAAAGGACGCGGCGTGGCTGCGGGAATTCAAGCGCTCGTATCTGGCGGACCCGAAGGGCGGCGGCAGGGCCTGGACAGCGCTGTATCAGTGCTCGCCGCGGATCGAGGACGGCAATCTGGTGCGGCGCGCCTGGTGGAAATACTACGACCCGGAAAAAGTCAGGCGCTTCGGGACGGAGCTGATCTCCGTGGACGCGGCGTTCAAGGGGACGGACGCCTCGGACTTCGTGGCGATCACGGTATGGGGCAAGCGGGGCAGCGACTACTATCTGCGGGACTGCCGGAACAGGCGGCTGGATTTTCCGGGGACGCTGGCGGAAATCCGGCAGGTGCGGCGGGAGTATCCGAACGCGCGCACCGTGCTCATTGAGGACAAGGCCAACGGGCCGGCGATCATCCAGACACTGCAGGCCGAGATGTTCTGCGTGCCGGTCAATCCCATGGGCGGCAAGCTCGCCAGAGTGAACGCGGTGTCGCCCGCCATCGAATCGGGGCATGTGTGGCTGCCGGAGGGCGCGGGCTGGACGGCGGAATACGTGGACCAGTGGTCGGCGTTTCCGGCCGGCGCGCACGACGACATGGTGGATTCCTCCACACAGGCGCTGCAGCGGCTGCTGCGGGCGGCGGGCGAGGAGCGGGACGAGACGCGCGCGGAGGAGACGGGGGAATTGCCGGAGGCGATGTACGATGTGTATGAGTGAGCGGCGGGGGATGAGATTCTTCGCCCTGCGGGCTCAGAATGACAAATTTGGAGTGCAGCGGGTAAAGCGGGGACGCGGGGCGGGGTTCTTCGATCTGCGGGCTCGGAATGACAATGGGGAAGACGAGGGGGAGAGAAAATGACCTACGGAGAGCTGAGAGATGCGGTACTGAGGCTCATCAATCAGTACAGCGCCGCGGGGGAGAAGGTGGCGGCGACATACAACAACCAGGCGGACTATCTGGCGCGCATTCCCGATTTGGTGAATGACGCGCTTTTGTATATCGCGACGACGGCAAGGCGGCTGCGGGCGGCGGCGGAGCCGGCGATCACAGAGCGGAAGGGGAGCTGGAACGTCTGCCGGATGCCGGACGACTTCTGGCAGCTCTGCACGGGCGGCGTGTACAGCACGGATGAACGCGGGAATCTGTACAGGGAGAACCGGTTCCTGCTGCTGGGAGGGCGGCGGATCGCGCTGCCGGCGGAGCCGGCGCGGCAATGGACCGTCGAATACTTCCGGTATCCGGCGAAGCTGCCGGCAGATCCCTCTGACGAGCTGGCGCTGGACTGCCCGGAGGAGGCGGCGACGGCAGTGGCGTACTACGTTGCAGCGCATCTTGTGCTGCAGGATGACCAGTATGCGCAGGCGACGCTGTACAACGAGTTCGAGACGAAGCTGTCGCGGCTCGGCGAGATCCCGGCGGCGGAGCGCGGCGCGGTGACGGACGTCTACCCGGACTGGGGGGATCTCGGATGAGCCTGGCGAAGTATGCGTCCGCCCGGAACCCGTTCCATTCCGTGCCGGACGCGCCGAAGGAATACACAATTGAGTACGACCGGCTCGACGGCGGGCTGAACCTGTGGGATCTCGACTACCGGATGGACAAGAACCAGTCGCCGGACATGGTGAACCTGTGGTGGAAAGACGGTGTGCTGTCCTGCCGGGACGGTCAGACAGCCTGCGACGGTGTGGACACGGCGGGGACGGCGGCGGGTCCGGGGACGGGATATGCCTGCGCGCACGAGCTGTTCCACAATTACCTGTTCTGCCATCTGGGGACGGGGCTCTACTGCTCGCCTGCCGCGGCGGACGGGGACTTCGCGCTGACGCTGCTGGCCTCCGGCGTGCCGGCGGTGCGCGGGACGTTCTTCCATTATGACGGCGCGCTGTTCTACAAGACGCGCGGCTACTACAAAAAGATCGTATACCACGAGGGGCAGACGCCGCTGTTCACGGTCGAGGATGTGACGGCGTATGTGCCGGTGACGTACATCAACGTGAACCCGGCGACGCACGCGGGCGACAGCTACCAGCCGGAGAACCGGCTCAGTCCCGACAAGACGCTGTGGTACAACGCCGCGACGGCGAGCCGGTCGGAGACGTTCACGGGCGACGGGACGAAGAAGGCGTTTGTGCTGACGAACGCGGCGGCGGAGCAGATCGCCGCGGTGCCGCAGGTGTATGTGAACGGGACGCTCCTGTACAGGGACGAGCAGTACACGGCGGCGCAGGCGTCGGGCGTGTGGACGGTGACGCTGGCCACCGCGCCGGCTTCCGGGGGTTGGGTACTCGTGCTGTACACGGTGGGCGTGAAGGAATACCGCCTGCCGGTAACGGACGCCGAGAGCGTCGTGTCGGTCACTGTGGACGGCGCGGTCAAATCGGCGGGGACGGACTACACGGCGGATCTGGCGGCGGGCACGGTCACCTTTGCGACGGCCCCGCCGGTGACGGACCCGGCGACGAACAACACGGTGAAGATCACCTACCGCAAGACCGACACGGACGGGCTGGCCTCCGTCATGGACTGCCGGTACGCCTGCGTATACGGCGGCGGGACAAACGTGCTGATCGTGCTGGGCGGCTGCCCGGCGCAGCCGAACGCCTACTTCTGGAACGGGAACAACACCGCGATGGACGCGGGGTACTTCCCCTATCCGCAGTACAACTTCGCGGGCGACGCGAACGACCCCGTGACGGGCTTCGGCGTGCAGAACGGGTATCTGATGATCTTCAAGGAGCGTTCCATCGGGCGGGCGTCCGCCGGCACCGAGACGGTCTCCGACCGGGCGTACCCGACGCTCGACTACACGAACGTCAACAGCCAGACGGGGTGCGACCTGCCGTGGAGCATCCGGCTGATCGAAAACAACCTGGTATTCTGCAACACCTATCAGGGCGTGCATTATCTGAAAGACACGACGCCGGCCTATGAGAACAACGTGGAATGTCTGAGCCGGAATGTAAACGGATCGGACGTAAGACCGGGGCTGTTTCACGACGTCCGCGCGGCCGGTCCGGATGCGGTGTGCTGCGGGGACGACGGCAACCGGTACTGGCTCTGCGCGAACGGGCGGGCGTGGGTGTGGGACTACCTGCTGTCCTCCGTGTCGAAGCCGAGCTGGTTCTTGCTGACGAACATCGGGGCGGCGGACTTCTTCAAGACCGACGCGGCGCTGTACCATCTGAGCGCGGCGGGAAGGCTGACGCGTTTCGAGCGAAGTTACGCCGACTACGGCGGAGCCATCGAGAAGCGGTACCGGTTCGCGGTGCAGGACTTCGGGAGCTACGAGCGGCTCAAGGACGTACAGCGGGTGGTCTTCGCAACGCGCTCCGACACGGACACGGAGATCCAGATCACATGGGTGACGGACTACGAGACGCGGGCGGACCTGACGCCGATCCTGTGCCTGGGGTGGCGGCTCGCGCCGAGGAATCTGCTGCTGCGGTATCTGGGGCTTCGGAACTTTGCCAACACGGCGGTGCGGAAGCCGGGCTGCCGGCATGTGCGGCACTTCACGATGGTGCTGGAGAACGACACGGCGTACCGGGACATGTCGCTCGTCTCGGCGCGGATCGACTATGTGTTCCAGGGGAGGGACAGATAAATGGGGTATTTTGACAGGCTGACCTTTACGAAGGACTGGACGAGGGCAGCGGATTTTCCGACGTATGAGCCGGACGAGACGCAGGTGCGGGCAGATCTGCAGCAGCTGCACAACGAGGCGAAGGCGGCGCTGAACGCACTGATGGACAAGCTGGAGGCAAACACTTACGCCGCGAACCTGCCGGTGTCCTCGACGCAGTTTTCGGCGACGAACCTCAAGGCGGCGCTGGAGGAGATCATCGCGGTGGCGCAGGCGGCGCAGGCGGGCACGCTGGTGGACGGGTCGGTGCCGGAGGCGAAGCTGACGGCGGCGGTGCAGGCGAAGCTCAACTCCTGCGGCGTCGTGTACGCGATGAATCCCCCGGCGGGCGAGAACCCGGCGACGGGCAATCCGCTCGGGCAGCTCTGGCTGCGTCCGGCGTTCACGATCACGAACCGCGTGCCGGATTGGTCGTTTGCGACGGGCGCGGACTGGACGGCGGTGTATGGCACGAAGTCGGTCTCCGGCGGCGCGCTGACGCTGGCGGGCAGCTCTGCTAGCCGGTACGGGCAGGCGACCTGCACGCTCACGGCTCCGGCTGGGCATGCGGTGCGCGTATGGCTGAAGGCCACGGCGGTCGCGGGGCAGGCAGCGAGCCTGACGCTGAACGTGAACGGCGTGCAGAGCGCCATGACCTCCGGGTCGCTGCTGGCAGTGAATACCACGGCGGCAGCGGACGGGACGGTCGCGATCAGCGTGACGGCGGACTGGTCGAACACGCAGACGGCGGCGGGCTCCTCCATCCGGCTGGACGCCTTCGCGGCGGTGGACACGGCGGCGCTGATGCTGACGGGGGCCGATGCGCTCACGACGGCGAATCTCGACGCGCTGGTCGCGGCGGCGCTGCCGTTCGGCACGAGCGCGCAGCCGAGGGCGGTCTACGGACAGGAGCTGTCCGGCGTGTGGACGCAGCTCATCTACGACGCGCTGCCGGTGGAACGCGGCGGTACGGGGAAGAAGACACTGGCGCAGAACGCGCTGCTGGCGGGGAACGGGACGGGCGCGGTGGCGGAGCTCCCGGTCTCGAATGCGGACGGGAAGATCCTGGCGCAGAACGCGGACGGAACGTTCGGCTGGGTGAATCCGTTCTACTCGCAGATCGTGAGCTACATGGGAACAGGGAGCTACGGCGCGGGCAATCCGTGCAGCGTCACGTTCAAGACCGCGCCGAAATACGCGTGGTTCGTCATGGGGCTCTCGGCGGAGAGAAATTACTGCCCGAGTGACGGAAACATCTGTCATGCGGTGTTTTTCGACTGCGCCTCGCTGACGGCGGAATACGCCGACGTCATGAGCTATACAAGCAATCAGGGATACACAAGGAAAATCCGAGCCAAGCTGAACGGCGGGACGCTGAGCTGGTATTTCACGACGACGGACACGAGCGTCACGACGTATGAGGCGCTGTACGCGCAGGAAAATTATAGCGGCGTGAAGTATTACTGGGCCGCGATATTCTGAGAGGGGGCGGGAACATGAGAAGAGGAACCACGCCCACGCTGACGATCTCCACGGACATGGACCTGCGGGCCTATACGGTGCAGGTGGCGCTCCGGCAGTCGCAGACGGAGATGACGCTGACGCCTGGCGCCGTGACGGCTGACAGTCTGAGCGTGACGCTGACGCAGGAGCAGACGCTCGCGCTCGACGCGGGAGATTGCGCGAGGCTCCAGGTGCGCGCCGTGCGGGGCGGGACGAGCTATGTGGGAGACGTGCTGACCGTCCCCGTGGAGGCGCTGCTGACGGGCGGTGAGCTGGCATGAGAACGGGCCTGCGGGAGGACGCCGTGCTCGTCACAGAGCTGTCGTCCGGGGGCGTCCGGTTGTCGGGCGGGCTGGCCGCTCCGGTCATGCCGCTGCAGGAGAAGACGGCGACGCCGGCGGACCTGCGTCAGACCGTGTTTCCCGATCCCGGCTGCGCGCTCTCTGCCGTGACGGTGGAGCCGATCCCGTCCAACTATGGGAAAATCACCTGGAACGGTGTGACGCTCACCGTATCATGAAAGAAAAAGGAGAAGATGAATTATGGCGAAGGATGTAAAGATCAACGGCGTGACGTATTCGGCGGTGCCGTCTGTGGACATTCCGCTGTCGGCAGGCGGCGGGAACGCGACCTTCTACGAGACGTCGCCCGACACGGGCGCGGCGGCGGACGTGCTGGCGGGAAAAACGGTCCACACTGCTGCGGGACCGGTGACGGGAGCAATGACCAACAATGGCGCTGTGGCCGGGACGATCGCAGAGAGGGCCGGGACGTACACGGTGCCGGCAGGCTATCACAGCGGCAGCGGCTCGGTCGGGATCGCATCGGCGGAGCAGGCGAAGCTCATCTCCGGCAACATCAAGTCCGGCGTGACGATCCTCGGCGTGGCGGGTGCGTCCGCGGTCGTGGACACGTCCGGCGGCGACGCCACGGCGGCGCAGATCCTGTCCGGAAAGAAGGCATACGTCGCGGGCGCGCTCGTGACCGGATCTCTGACGGTGGCGGCTGTGTCGCAGGACTCGACCAGCAAGGTGCTGACGATCGCTTAAAGGAGGCGCGCAGATGGCGCAGAATGTTACGGTCGCGGGCGCGGCCTACGCCGCCGTGCCGTCGGTGAAGCTCCCGCTGACGGCGGGCGGGACGGCCAGCTTTCTGGACACGTCCGATGCCACGGCGGCGGCGGCGGACATCCTCTCCGGTAAGACGGCCTACGCAAGAGGGGCAAAGATCACGGGAACCGGATCGGGAGGCGGAGGCCCGGCTTCTCCAAAAGATGTAAATTTCTATGATTATGACGGAACATTGATTCGTTCCTATACGCTTGCAGAGGCACAGGCACTGACCGCTCTTCCATCCGCACCAGATCATAGTGGAGATACCGTTCCGTTGACGTTTCAGGGGTGGAACTGGTCTTTGGCCAATATAAATGCTTTGACTAAGCCCATGAACGTTGGCGCGACATACGTCACCACTGACGGAAAAACGCATCTACGAATTAAAATCGCGGCTCCGGGGCGTATGACCGTTCCATTGTATATTTCGCAAACTGCGGCAAACGGAGTAAGCATAAACTGGGGTGATGGAAGTGCGGCGCAGACGCTTCCTGGAACCGGGTACGTCAATACTACGCACACATATGCGAGTATCGGTGATTATGACATTGCGCTGACTGTCGCGGACGGATGCACGCTTGGGCTTGGGTCAGGATCGGCTACTTACAGCGTACTTGGCCCGGGCGGCAAAAGCAGAGTTTACCGTAATATGCTGCAAGACATGCGCTTTGGTAGCGGCATAACAAGTATTTCAAGCGGTGCGTTTTCTACTTGCTATTCGCTTTCCGACATAACAATATCGAGCGGCGTAACAAGTATTGGCACTTATGCGTTTAGCGATTGCTGCTCGCTTTCCAACATAACAATACCGAGCAGCATGACAAGCATCGACACAAATGCGTTTTCCAACTGCTACTCACTTGCCAGCGTAGAAATACCGAGCAGCATGACGAGCATCAGCAATTATTTGTTTTACAGTTGCTACTCGCTTTCCAGCATAGCGATACCGAACGGCGTAACAAGTATCGGCAGCAAAGCGTTTTCCGGTTGCTACTCGCTTTCCAGCGTGACGATACCGAGCGGCGTAACAAGCATCAGCATCTCTGTGTTTGCCTATTGCTTTTCGCTTGCCAGCATAACAATACCGATCAGCGTGACGAGTATCGGCATGTATGCGTTTCAGACTTGTTACGGAATGGCTGAATATCATTTGCTTCCGACCACGCCTCCTGCACTGGAGGCTACAAATGCTTTTCAAGACATAGCAGACGACTGCAAGATTTACGTTCCCGCCGGTACGCTGGCGGCATATAAGGCGGCGACCAACTGGAGCACTTACGCATCGTACATGGTGGAGGAAGCGGCATGATAAAAACAGAAAATTTAACAGTCGATGGGCGCGAACTCCAACGAACGTACAGCGACACATATTTGATCCGTCAGATCGAAACGGGTGCGGTGTATTCCGAGGCGGTGGATGAGATTCCATGCCGGTACACCTACGAGGAGACGGCGGAGATTCTTCCCGCAGATGACAGCGACCCGCTTGCTGACGCGCAATCCGCGCTCGGTATTCTTGGGTATGCGGAGGAAGCATGATGGGGAAATTCACGGCTTGGGCGAAATCCCGAAAAGAAATGATCGATACGCTGGCCACATCTGCGACGGACGCGGCGGCCAGCAGGGTGCCGGCGCTCTATCCCACGCTCGCCTATACCGGCGCGCTCATCAAGGCGGGGACACGCATCCGGTGGGGCGACAGGCTCTACTCGGCGCAGTACGATACCTGGGATCGGCAGGACACCGACCCGGAGCACGACGCCAACGGGTGGGCTCCGCTTAACTTCCACAGCGGGTATCGGGACATTCCCGATACGATGACAACGAGCAATATGTTCAAGAAGGGCGAGATCGGATGGAGGGCAGATAAGTTTTGGCTCAGTCTGATCGACAACAACGCGTGGACGCCGGAGGGATACCCGGCCGGATGGACGGAGACCGCGGGATAGGCGGGCGTGCGGAGGGACGAAAACGCGAAGGGAGGAAACAGGATGAACGCGGTACTGCTGGCGGTGCTGTCGGGCGGCGTCGGGGCGGCGGTGGTGAAGCTGCTGGGCGATCTCATGCAGCGCGTCATGGAACGCAGAGAACAGAAAAACGACGCCGGAAGGCTGGAAAAGGAGCGGCGGGAGAAGGAGGACGCGGCGCTGCTGCACGCGACCGCCGACGGGGTGAAATGGATGCTCTACGACCGCATCCGCTATCTGGGGACAAGGTATGTCGAGGACAGGGCCGTGGACTTTGACGACCGGCGGATTCTGCGGGAGATGCACAAGGTCTATCACTACGGGCTCGGCGGCAACGGGGACCTCGACATCATCATGGCGGCGGTGGACGCGCTGCCGCAGCGGCAATGAGGCGAAACGCCTGGGAGGAGGAGAAATGCTGGATTTTTTGATCGGCGCGGCACTGCTGCTGCTGGGCGGCGCGGCCGGGTTCCTGCTCGGGACGGCGCTGGAGAGAGGCAGAAGGACGCCGGAGCCGGAGAAGCCCGGCGAGCAGGAACGCGAACGGCTGCGCGAGGAGCATCTGGCGTTCGAGGCGCTGATGGGCTACAACAGCGAGGCGGCGTATGGAAAAGCGGGCGGCGCGGAGGCGGCGGATGTCGGATAAAAACAACGTGACGAGAGCCTGGGAGCTCTACGAAAAGGGGCGGACGTACAACAACCGCCTGACGCCGAACCAGTACCGGCTGGTGAACACGAACATCGAGTTTTTCGCGGGCAACCAGTGGCTGAATATCCCGGATACGCCCGCGATGGCAAGGCTGCCGAAGCCGGTGTTCAACATCATCAAGCGCGTGACGTCGCTGTTTGTGGCGTCGCTGACCTCGAGCGGCGCGGCGATCCACTTCGAGCCGCTCAGCTACTACGACGGCGAAAACGCGGCGAATCCCGACGGGAACGCGGCGGAATTCGCGACGGCCGAGGTCGAGAATCTGCTGGAGAAGTTCCAGATGGAATACCGCATCCGGGAGGCGCTGTTCGACGGCGCGCAGACGGGCGACTACTGCGCGCATTTCTGGTGGGACCCCGACGCGCTGCCGCACGGCGGCGCGCTCGGAGAGCAGCGGGGCGAGATCCGCATGGAGCTGGTGGACGGCATCAACGTGATGTTCGGAAATCCCAACACGCCGGACGTCGAGAGCCAGCCGTACATTCTGATCGTAGGCCGCGCGCCGGTGGAAAGCCTGCGCGGGGAGCTGCGGGAAAAGGCCGGGGTGCAGGCGGACAGCGAGTATGAATTCCAGGCCGGCAGCGGCGGGAAGATCGAGATCGAACCGGACGACAGAGCGGGCAAGGCGCTGTATGTCTACCTCTATACCAAGCGCACGAGGGAGCAGGCCGTTCTGGACCCGCGGACCGGAGAGCCGCTGATGGAGCCGGAGACGGACGCGGAGGGCCGCGAGGTTCTGACCGCGGATGCGTCGGGCAGGCCCGTGCCGAAGCTGCGGCAGGTGCGGCGGCAGGTGACGAGCGTGCATGTGACGAAGGCCACGCGCACGGCCGTGATCTTTGAGGACGTGGACACGGGGCTCACGCGCTACCCCATCGCCTGGGGCAACTGGGAGAAGCAGAAAAATCAGTACCACGGCCGGGCGCTCGTGACCGGGATCATCCCGAACCAGATCTTCATCAACACGATGTTCGCGATGGTCATGCGGCATCTGCAGCTGCTGGGTTTCCCCAAGACGGTGTACAACGCCGACCTGATCGGCTCGTGGTCGAACGAGATTGGGCAATCCATCGGCGTGCGGGGGCTGCAGCCGGGGCAGGCGATCAGCCAGGTGGCCTACAACCTGCAGCCGGCGGATATGTCGAACCAGATTCTCACGGTCATCGACCGCGCGATCAGCTATACGAAGGACTGCCTGGGCGCGACCGACGCGCAGATGGGCAACGTGAAGCCGGACAACACGTCGGCTCTGATGGTGCTGCAGTCGTCCGCGGAGGTGCCGCTGGAGAACACGCGCGCCGGGCTGCACGAGTGGGTGGAGAGCATCGGGGCGATTTTGCTCGACATGATGGGCACGTACTACGGCGTGCGGCCGATCGTGCGCAGCCGCGATTTTCAGGAGCCCGCGCTGGACCAGGCCGGCAGGCCGGTGCTGGACCCGGCCGACGGGACGATGGTGATGAACACGGTCTCCCGGCGGGTCGCGGAAACGTTCGACTTCAGCCGCTTCAAGCGGCTTTGGCTCAATCTGCGGGCGGACGTGGGCGCTTCGAGCTACTATTCGCAGATCGCGACCACGCAGACGCTGGACAACCTGCGCACCGCGGGCGTGCTGGACGTGATCCAGTATCTCGAGCGCGTGCCCGACAAGCTCATCCCCAAAAAAGCGGAGCTCATCGGGGAGCTTAAAAAGGCGCGGACGAGGGACGGCGCGGAGCAGACGGCGGGAAATGCGCCGCCTGCCGCGGCGGGGACGGCGCTGAGCGAGGACAAGGCGCTGGGCGCGCTGCCGCACGGCATCCAGGCGCGGTATGAGAGCCTGCCGGACGCGGCGAAGCGGGCGCTTGTGAAGATGAAACAGCAAAACAGCTGAGAAAGGGAAAGGAGCGGAAAAGATGGAACAGAAGGAATTCAGCGCCGAGACGGCTTTCGCGGACGGCGGCGAGGACGAGCCGATCATGCCGGAGGACTACGCCGAGGGCGACGATATTTTCGGCGCGGACGGCGAAGAGGAACGCGGCGCGGCGGAAGGCGGAGAAAAGACGCCGGCCGGGACAAAGCCGGCGGAGGCTCCGGAGCAGGAGAAGCCCGCAGCGGCGCCCGAGGAGGAACCGGCCGGGGGCGAGGATGCCGGTCAGGCGCCGAAGCAGCGCGACCTGCGGGCGGAGGCGCTGGCATTTTACAGGGCGAACCCGGACTACCAGGGCAGGCAGCTCCCCGAAAGGGTGCTCAGCGAATGGATCGCCGGAAAGCCGCTGCTGGAGGCCTGGCGCGGCGAGCAGGCGGAGCAGCGGTCGCAGGAGACGGAGAAGCTGAAAAAGGAGCTGCAGACGCTCCGGCAGACCGTGCAAAACCAGCAGCGCGCGCCCGTCCGGGGCGTGGGCGGCTTCGGCGCGGCCGCCGGCGAGCCGGACGACCCGTTTCTGGAGGGACTGCGCGCGGATTGGTGAGCGGGGAGCGCCGGGCCTTTTGAGGCGTCATCACCTTGCTGCCGGCGGCAAGTTATGATGAATAAGAAAAGGAGACAGAAAATGAAAAGTGCAAATCTGGCGGTAAGATACGCGAAGGAGGCGGACGAGCGGTTCACAAGGGCGTCGCAGGCGCTGCTCGGCGTGAACAACGACTATTCCTTCGTGGGCGTCGACACGGTCAACGTGTACTCGCTTCCGATCGTCGCGATGAACGACTACAACCGCTCCGGCACCGACCGGTACGGCACGCCCGCGGATCTGGCCCGCAGCGTGCAGACGATGCAGGTGACAAAGGACCGCGCGTTCACGTTCATCATCGACCGGGGGGACAAGCTCCAGTCGCAGATGGTGTCCGACGCGGGCAAGGCGCTTTCGCGGGAGATCCGCGAGGTGTGGGTGCCGGAATTCGACACCTATGTGTTCAGCACGCTGGCCGCTGAGGCCTCCGCGCGCGGCAACACCGACGGGACGGCGCCCACGAAGGACAACGCTTACGCGCTGTTTCTGGGCGCGATGGAGAAGCTCGGCAACGCGAACGTGCCCGACCAGGGGCGCGTGTGCTTCTGCTCGTACCGGTTCGCAAACCTGCTGAAGCAGGACAGCGCCTTCATGAAGTACGGCGACGCCTCGCAGCAGATGCTCGTCAAGGGCGTCATCGGCGAGGTGGACGGCTGCCGGATCGTGAAGGTCCCGTCCGGCAGGCTGCCGGCCGGGTGCAGCTTCATCCTGACGCACCCCATGGCCGCGACGGCCCCGAAGCAGCTCGAGGACTACAAGACCCACGACAACCCGCCCGGAATCTCCGGCTGGCTCGTCGAGGGACGCGTCATCTACGACTGCTTCATCCTCTCGGAAAAGGCATGCGCGGTGTTCTATCAGGGCGGCGCGAACCAGCTGAAGGCGCTCACGGTCGGCACGGCCGCGACGGGCACCGGCAAGTCCACCGTCGTGCTGATTCCCGGCGAGCATGACGCGGCGGGCGTCAAGTGGTACTACGTGACCGCCGCGACGGCCTCCGCGCTGACAGCTGTCGTCTACGGCACGGCGATCACGCCGGCAAGCTGGACCGAGCTGACCGCGAACGGACTGGAGATCACGCCCGCCAGCGGCCATACGGCCATCCGCGTGGTCGAGGTCGATTCTGCGAACAAGCCCATCGGTGCCGGCACGGCGGCACTGAACATCGGCTAAGGCAGCACCGCACAATTCCAAGCGCGGAATTGCGCCAAACAGAGGCGCGGCCGCAAAACGGAACGCGCTGCCGGACCGGACGCAATCCCGGCAGAAAGCCGAAGGTTTTGCGGGTTCTGCGGGGCCGCTGCAATTTGCAGCGGCCCTGATTCGCCGAACGGTTTGGCGAAAACGGGCATACGATGGGGAGAAAGGGAGGCTTCTATGCAGACAATCCGGAAGAAACTCACATCGAGAAAATTTCTGGCGGCGCTTGTCGGCGTCGTCACGGGTCTGGCGATGGTGTTCGGGCTGGACCAGAACACGGTCAACCAGGTGGCGGGCGCGGTGACGGCGCTGGCGGCGGTCGTGACGTATATCGCGGCCGAGGGCCGAATCGACGCGGCGGCGGTCGGCAGGGCCGCGCAGGCTGTCGAGGACGCGCGGCAGACGCTGGCGGACGGCGCGGCGCAGGCGGAAGAGGCGTAATATGGCGATCAGAATCGACAGCTCCATCCCGGCCAGATGGCACGGCGGGCCGCGGAGCACCGGCAGCATCGCCGCCATCGTGTTCCACTACACCGGAAACGCCGGCACGTCCGCGACGGCGAGGGGGAACGCGAATTATTTCGCCTCCACCGCGGTGAAGGCGTCGGCGCACTACTGCGTGGACACCGGGGAGGTCGTTTACGAGTGCGTTCCGCTGGACACGACGGCGTGGTCGGTCGGCGACGGCAGCGCCGGCACGATGGGCAAGATCGTCAACAATTTCAACTCCGTGTCCATCGAGATGGTGAGCTGCACCGACGCGACCGGCCGGTATGATATCCCGGAGGCCACGCAGGAGCACGCGGCGGAGCTGTACCGGCTGCTGCTCAAAAGGCTGCCGAACGTCCGGTACACGATCCGGCACTACGACGTGTCGAGAAAGCGTTGCCCGGAGCCGATGGTGGACGAGGCGGCCTGGGCCGCGTTTAAGAAGAGACTGGAGGAGGCGGGAGAAGTGGTCGAACAGTCGAAGCTGATCGTGGACGGGCGGGAAGTGCCCGTCAGCAGAATCCTCAAGGACGGGGTCAATTACGTCAGGGTGCGGGACATCGCCGCGGCGCTGGACCTCGCCGTCAGCAGCCAGGGCAGCATCGCGGTGCTGACGAGCAAAGCGTAACAGACAGGAAAACCGGCCTGCTGCGAATCGAATCTGCCAGCCGCTCCCGCGCGGAGCTTTCCGGCCGGATTCGTTTTGCATCGGGCCGGTTTTTGCATGGGAGGGCCGAAAAAGGATGAATTCAGGAACAGGGGGGAACGCGATATGGCGCTGACACAGACCGACAAGTCCTCGCTTTCGCAGGAGCAGCAGTCGGCGATCCAAAGCTACACAGACCAATACAACGCGGCCAAGGCGGCGGGCGACGCGGCGGCGATGGCGGCGGCGCATCAGGCGGCGGAGCAGGTGCGCGCGTTGCAGGGCTACTCCGGCGGCGCGAACGGGGCGGCGGTCAGAAGGACGGGCAGCCCCGCCCGGTCCGGCGGGTACGCGATCACGCCGACGAAGACCGCCGATCAGCTGACGCAGGACATGAACGACTACATGGCGAAGAACTACAGCCCGAACGCAGGGTTCGTGAACGGCTATTCCGGCGTGGTGAACGGGCGCTCGCAGGCCAACGCCATCCGCCAGCAGATGCTGGAGAACACGCAGAACTGGAACCGGACAAGCGATCAGGCGACGCGGGACTATCTGCATCAGCAGAACGTGGCGCTCAACAAGCTGCTGTCGGACCAGCTCGGCGGGACGGTCAGCGAGTACGACGGGAAGACCGGAACGTGGTACACGAACAACGCCAACAATGGCTACGGCAAGGTGACCTACGACAAGAACATGGAAAAGACGCTGTACGGCGGCAGCGGCGGCGCGCGGAACGGGTACACCGACGCGGACTTCGAAAAGCTGTACGGCAATCTGTCGAACCGCTACAACAACTTTGTGGACTACTCGCAGGTGATCGACGCCAATACGCCGCGCGAGGGCTTCACGGGGAAGTACGCGAACGCCGCCTATGGGCCGAATGCGAACCTGATGACGGGAACCCGGCAGTACGGGGACGCGGGCACGAGCCTGTCCGGTCAGGGCGGATTGGCGGACAACGGCAGCGGCTTCCTGTCCTCCATTCAGAACGGGCAGATCGTCCCCGGCGGCGGCGTGAACGCGCAGAACCGGTACGGGCACACCGGCCTGACAGACGGGGTGAACGCGCAGGGCATCGCGGCCTATAGCGGGAAGTCTGGCGCTTCCGGCGCGGACGGCGCCGGCGTATCCGGCTCCGGCGGGCTGGGCTCCGGCGCGTCGGGGATGGAGGACGCGCTTTCGCAGTGGCGCGGCGCGGCCGCGCAGCAGGCGACGAATTCCATCGACTACGCGACGAACCAGTCTGTCAAGGACCTGCTGCGAACGCAGGAGGACGCGGACGCCAAGTACCAGACCGAGCGGAACCAGGTCTCGGCGGACGAGCAGCGCGCGCTCGACAACAGCGCGCTGTATTCCGAGCTGCGCGGCGACCGGGGCGGTATCGGGCAGGCGCAGTACAACGACATCCAGAACACCGCGGCGACAAACCGGCAGACGGTCAACTCCGAGCAGGCCAAGCTGGCGACCGACACGCAGAGGCAGATCACGGATCTGCGCGCGCAGGGCGAATACGACAAGGCGGACAAGGTGCTCTCGATCAGCCAGACGTATCTGCAGCAGCTCATCTCGCTGGAGCAGTGGGCGGCGGAGTACAACCTGTCGGCGGCGCAGTTCCAGGAGTCGGTGCGGGAGTGGGAGAACGAGTTCCGGCTCTCGGTGTCGCAGGTGACAGGCAGCTACAACGGGACGCCGACGCTGGCGGCGCAGAAATACAGCGACGCGGCGCTCTCGTCCTCCGGCGAGGCGCTGCTGGAGACCGGGATTCTGCCGTCGGCGGCGCAGCTGCGCGCGATGGGCCTGACGAGCGCGCAGGCCAGCGCCATGCTCGCGGCGAACCAGGCGTCGGGCAGCGCGTCCCGCGCCGCCTCTTCGCGGCAGACGTCCGCGTCCGAGCCGGACTACGAGGGCCTGTACGCGGCGGCGTTCGCCTCGCCCAACGCGAAAAACTACATCGCCAGCAACTACAAGCAGTACGGCTTCACGAAATCGGCGGGTCTGGCTGACGGCTACGACGGCTGGCGGAACACGCCGGTCAGCGGCGGCCAGGGCGCGATCTACAAGGTGGACTACGGCGCGCTCGTCAAATACGCCGGTCAGGTCGTAAAAAACGGCGGAACCGAATACGCCCGCGGCGCGCTCAGGAAACAGGGCTATTCCGACGCGGTGATCGGCCGGGTGTTCGCCTCTCTCGGCCTGTGACAGGACCAAAGCGCGGCGCGCGGAAGAGTATTCGCCCGGCAGGGGCTCCGAAACACACGTCGGACGCGGCTTGACAGAAGAGGCGTGAGTCGGTATAATGAATAAAAACTCCATATTCGTTCAAGTGCCGCCCGGGGCGTTCGGCTTCGGCGGAGAATAGACAATCGGGTGAAAATCCCGAACGGTCCCGCCGCTGTAAGCGCCGAGGCCTTGCAGACGGCGAAAGCCGGCCACTGGGAAACCGGGAAGGGATGCAAGGCCGCCCGAGGCGTAAGTCAGAAGACCTGCTTGAACGCGCTCGGTATCACCCACGAAAGATGGGCGGTATCCTCATTTTGCGGAAAAACGGCCGCAGCGATTGTTCGCTGCGGCCGTTTTTTACTTTGCGCGAAAGGAACGCGGAATCCGGACTGTGGGATTCCGCGGTGAAAGCCATGAAAAAATATCTGAACGCTCTTATGCTCCTGCTGATGCTGACGGCGCTGCTCTTCCAGACCGGCTGCTCGTCACAGAAGACAGCCGCCGCTCCGGAGCAGACGCAGGAAGCGGGCGCGGAGAGCCGGGAAAAAAGCGAAACGCCCGTCACGGCCGAAAGCCTCGGGCTGGCGGACGGCGACTATGAGGCCGCGGTCACGCTCACGGGCGGGACGGGCCGGGCCAGCGTTGCCTCGCCGGCCGCCGTCACGGTCAAAAACGGCGCGGCAACGGCCACGATCGTCTGGAGCAGCAGCAAATACGACTACATGCTCATCGGCGGCGTCCGCTACGAGCCCGTCACGCTGGCCGGCGGCTCCACCTTTGAAATCCCGCTGGCCGGCTTCGACCGGGAGCTGCCGGTGACGGCGGATACCGTGGCCATGGGCGACCCGCACGAGATCGACTACACGCTGAATTTCAGCTCGGCGTCCCTCACAAAGCGCTGACGCGGGAGGGAAGCATGAAAAAAAGAATTCTGGCCTTTGCCGTGCTGGCCTGCTGGTGCGCGGCGCTGCTCTGCGGCTGCGCGCCGTCGGCGAAGAAGGCGGCTTCGGACACGGGCGCGCCCGAGATTGCCGGGCTGACGTACGAGTCCACCATGCAGCTGCAATACGCGAACTGCTTTCAGATCTATCGCTACGAGGGCGGGTACGATCTCATCGCCGTTTCAGACGGGCGGAATTATCTGGTGATCCCCGAGGGCGGCAAGACGCCCAGGGGCGCGGACGGATACATCATCCTGCAGAAGCCGCTGGACAGCATCTATCTCGCGGCCACCTCCGCCATGTCCCTTTTCTGCGCGCTGGACAGGCTCAGCCGCGTGAAGCTGTCGGGCGCGAAGCAGGAGGACTGGTATATCCCCGCGGCCGCCGACGCGATGGCCGCCGGAACGCTCGTCTATGCAGGGAAATACTCCGAGCCGGACTACGAGCTGCTCATGTCGTCCGGCTGCGATCTGGCCATCGAATCCACGATGATCCTCCACACGCCCGAGGTGCAGGAGAAGATCGAGGAGCTGGGCATCCCGGTTTTCATCGACCGGTCGAGCTACGAGAGCCATCCGCTCGGCAGAACGGAGTGGTTCCGGCTCTACGGCGTTCTGACGGACGCGGAGGACGAGGCCGACGCGCTGTTCGGCAAGCAGGCCGAGATCGTGCAGAGCCTGTCCGACTTTCAGAACACGGAAAAGACAGTGGCGTTTTTCTACGTGACGAACAGCGGCACGGTGTCGGTGCGCAAATCGTCGGACTATCTGGCCGCGATGATCGAGCTCGCCGGCGGCCGGTATATTTTCAAGGATCTGGGCGACCCGACCACCGCCACCTCGGGCGTGACCATGACGATGGAGGAATTCTACGCGGCCGCCAGGGACGCGGACTATCTCATCTACAACGCGGCGATCGACAATCCGCTCGGGACGGTGGACGAGCTGCTGCAGAAGAGCAGCCTCTTCGCGGACTTCAAGGCCGTGAAGGAGGGCAACGTCTGGTGCACCGGCAAATATCTCTATCAGGCAACGGACGTGCTCGGCAGCATGATCCAGGACATCCACACCATGCTGACCGGCGACGGAAGCCAGACGGAACTGACGTTTATTCACAAGCTGTCATAGGGAGGGCCCATGCCGACGAAAGAATCTGACGAGGCGCGGCTGCGGCAGGCCGGACGGCGCAGACGCGCCCGGTACGCGCTGGTGTTTCTCATTTTGCTGCTGGCGTTCTGCGCGATCACGGTGCTGAACATCAATTCGGGCAGCGTGCGCATCTCGCTGCCCGAAATCGCACGGATCCTGTTCCGGAGGACGGGGGACGCGGCGCAGGTTTCGATCATCTGGAAAATCCGGCTGCCCCGGATTTTTATGGCCGCGATCCTGGGCGGGGCGCTCGCCCTGTCCGGTTTTCTGCTGCAGACGTTCTTCGGAAACCCCATCGCGGGCCCCTTTGTGCTGGGCATTTCATCCGGCGCCAAAATGGCGGTGGCGCTGACGATGATCTGGTTTCTGGAGCGCGCGGGCAACGCCTCGTCCGCGGCGCTGATCGCTGCGGCCTTCGTGGGCGCGCTGCTGTCGACCGGCTTTGTGCTGCTGCTCTCCAGGCGCGTCGCGAGCATGTCGGTGCTGCTGGTCGGCGGCATCATGATCGGCTACATCTGCTCGGCGCTGACGGACTTCCTCGTGACCTTCGCAGACGACGCCAACATCGTCAACCTGCACGGCTGGTCGCTCGGCAGCTTTTCCGGCATGACGTGGGACAACGTCGCCGCGGCGGGCACGATTGTCGCGGTCGCTCTTGCGCTGGTGTTCGCGCTGTCCAAGCCCATCGGCGCGTACCAGCTCGGCGAGGCGTACGCGCAGAGCATGGGCGTCAGCGTCCGGCGCTTCCGGGTGCTGCTTATTCTGCTGTCCAGCGTCCTGTCGGCCTGCGTGACGGCCTTCGCGGGGCCGATCTCCTTCGTCGGCATCGCGGTGCCGCATCTGGTCAAGCGCGGGCTGCACACAGCCAGGCCCCTTGTGGTGATCCCGGCGACGTTTCTGGGCGGAGCGGTGTTCTGCATGTTCTGCGACCTCATCGCCCGCACGGCGTTCGCCCCGACCGAGCTGAACATCAGCACCGTGAGCTCCGTGTTCGGAGCGCCCGTGGTGATTTTCATGATGCTGCGCCGCAGCGGGAGGGATTGAGATGGACCTTGCGCTGGAAACGAAAGACCTCGCGGTCGGCTACGGCGGAAGGCCGCTGATCCGCGAGATCTGCATGCAGATCCGCCGCGGCGAGATCGTCACGCTGATCGGCCCCAACGGGGCCGGAAAATCCACGATTCTCAAGAGCCTCACCAAGCATCTGCAGACGATCTCGGGGCGTGTGCTCGTGGAGGGAACGGATCTGCGCACGATGTCATGCAGGCGGCTGGCCGAAAAGACGGCTGTGATGCTGACCGAGCGCGTGAGCCCGGAGCTCATGAGCTGCTGGGATGTGGTGGCCTCGGGACGCTACCCCTTCACGGGGCGGATGGGCCGGCTGACGCATGCGGACGAGCAGATTGTGATGGACGCCATGCGGACGGTGAACGTGCTGGAGCTGGCGGAGCGGAGCTTCGCGGCCATCAGCGACGGACAGCGGCAGCGAATCCTGCTGGCGCGGGCGATCTGCCAGAAGCCGGAGATCCTTGTGCTGGACGAGCCGACCTCCTATCTCGACGTCCGGCACAAGCTGGAGCTGCTGGGCCTGCTGCGGACAATGGCCCGGCAGAAGGGCGTGACGGTGATTCTGTCGCTGCACGAGATCGATCTGGCGCAGAAGGTCTCCGACAAGATCCTCTGCGTCAAGGGCGACCGGATCGCGGGCTTCGGGGAACCGGCGGAGATTTTTCAGGACGCGCGCATCCGCGCGCTGTACGGCCTGGACGCGGGCGCCTACGACACGGCGTTCGGCAGCGTGGAGCTGCCGAAAATCGCCGGCGCGCCGCAGGCCTTTGTGATCTCCGGCTGCGGCAGCGGCATTCCGGTGTTCCGGCAGCTGCAAAAGGACGGAATCCCGTTCGCCGCGGGCATCCTGTATGAAAACGACATCGACTGCCGGGTGGCCCGGAGCCTCGCGGCCGAGACGGTGACGGAGAAGCCGTTCTGCCCCATCTCCGACGCGGCGCTGGAGCGGGCCGGGCAGCTCATGGCGGGCTGCGAGCGGGTGATCGTCACGGACTTTCCCATCGGCCCGTGCAACGAGCGGATCCGGGAGCTGCTAAATAAAATCCCGGCCGGGAAGCTGCACAGAACGGTATAAAAACAGGCTGCCGCAAAATGCCATGCATTTTGCGGCAGCCCGTTTTTTTATTTTTTCGCCGCTACCGCTCTTCGCGGAAGTACGGCTGGCCGAGGGACTGGGGCGGCTGATCCTCGCGCTTTTTGCGCATGGACACGAGCAGCAGCACGACGATCGTGACGACGTAGGGGATCATTTTGAAGATCTCCTGCGAGCTGCGGGTCAGGCCGGGAATGTAGAAATACGCCCAGTACAGAACGCCGAACAGGTACGAGCCCCAGATTGCGCGCGGGGCCTTCCAGGTGGCGAAGATGACGAGCGCGACGGCCAGCCAGCCGAGAGCCTCGATGGTGCCCTGGTTTTCCCAGGTGCCCTTGATGTAGTTCATGACGTAGTACGTGCCGCCGAGGCCGGAGATGCCAGCGCCGAGGCAGGTGGCGAGGTACTTGTACTTCGTGACGTTGATGCCGGCCGCGTCGGCGGTGGCGGTGTTCTCGCCCACGGCGCGCAGGCTCAGGCCCGTGCGGGTGCGGGTGAGAAAGTACCAGATCGCGACGGCCAGGATGATGGCCACGTAGGTCAGAAAGCCGTAGGAGAACAGCAGGGTGCCGAGGCCCAGCTTGCCGGTGAAGCCGTCGAAGAAGTTGACGAGCTTCGCGGAATACGCGCGGAAGGCCTCCGAGGTGACGGCCACGGAAACCTGGCCGACGCCGCCCGCAAGCTTGTTGAGGGAGCCGCCGAAGAAGTTGCCCACGCCGGAGCCGAAGATCGTCAGCGTCAGGCCGGTGACGTTCTGGTTCGTGCGGAGGGTGATGGTCAGAAAGCTGTAGATGAGGCCGCCCAGCGCCGCCGCGAGGAACGTGGAGACGAGGCAGATGATGATGCAGAGCGCGACGCTCGGCGAGACGCCCGCGCTCACGCACCAGACGTTTTCATAGAAGAACGTGGACACGAGGCCCGCGATGCCGCCCAGGTACATGATGCCCGGCACGCCGAGGTTCAGGTTGCCGGATTTTTCCGTGATAATCTCGCCGATGGCGCCGAACATGATGACGGTGCCGAAGATGATGGCCGAGTGCAGAAGCGTCGGGAAGGAAGCCAGAAAACCGAGAAATCCACTCATTACAATCTCCTCCTTACTTGTGCGTCCGGAACTTCACCTGGTAGTTGATGAAGAACTCGCTGCCCAGAATGAAGAACAGGATGATGCCGGAGATGATCTGCGAGACGTACTCGTTGAGACCGTAGTCGGAGGCGATCTGCACGGCGCCCTTGTCGAGGAAGGTCAGCAGGGCGGAGATGAGGATCATCACGAACGGATTCATCTTGGCCAGCCACGCGACGATGATCGCCGTGAAGCCGCGGCCGCCGGCGGTTTTGGTCGAGATCGTGTGCGAGACGGCGGAGACGGCGAGGAAGCCCGCGAAGCCGCAGACCGCGCCGGACAGGGCCATGGTGCGCACATAGGTATGGTTCACGCGGATGCCCGCGTAGCGCGCGGTGTTTTCGGAGTCGCCCACGACGGCGACCTCGTAGCCGTGCTTGGTGTAGCGCAGGTAGACGTACATGAGGGCCGCCAGCACGAGCACGATCAGCACCGTCCAGGCGTAGTCCTTGTTGTAGCCCTTCGTGAACAGGTTGGGAATCCAGCCGACGTTCTTGACCGTGCCGCCGTTGTTGATGGTGCCGACGGAGTTCGATCCCGGAGGATTCTCCCACATGGCCACGCAGAACGAGGTGAGCTGGATGGCGATGTAGTTCATCATCAGCGTGAACAGCGTCTCGTTCGTGTTCCACTTCGCCTTGAAGAAGCCGGGGACGACGCCCCAGATGCCGCCGGCGACGATGGCCGAGACGATCATGCAGAGGAACAGAAGCAGCGTGGGCATCTTGCCCGCGAATTTAATCATCCAGAACGCGGTGGCGATGCCGCCGACCAGCATCTGGCCCTCGGCGCCGACGTTCCAGAAGCGCATTTTGAAGGCGGGCGCGAGGCCGATGGCGATGCAGGTGAGAATCATGCAGTCGCGGATCGTGACCCAGATGCGCTTGCCGGTGCCGAACGCGCCGTCGGCCATGGAGCCGTAGACCTTCAGCGGGTTCAGCTTCACGATGGCGAAGATGATGACGGCGTCAACGATCAGCGCCAGCAGGATCGCGATGGCGCGGATGCCCCACGCTTTGCCGCTGGAGATGCCGTCCCGTTTGGAAATATGCATATCAGTTGCCCCCTCCCAGCCTGGTCATCATAAGGCCGACGGCTTCCTTCGTGGCGGCGCGGCCGTCCACGATGCCGGAGAGCTTGCCGCCGCACAGCACGAGAATCCGGTCGCACAGCTCAAGCAGCACGTCGAGGTCCTCGCCGACGTAGATGACGGCGACGCCCTTCATCTTCTGATCGGTCAGAAGGTTGTAGATGGCGTAGGAGGTGTTGATGTCGAGGCCCCGGACGGCGTAGGCCGTCATGAGAACGGTGGGGTTGAACTCGATCTCGCGCCCGACGAGCACCTTCTGCACGTTGCCGCCGGACAGGCGGCGGATCGGGGTGCGGTTGACGTCCGGGGTGACGACCTCCAGGTCGTTGACGATCTTGTCGGCCAGGTCCTTCGGGAACTTCCGGTCGGTGAAGGAGCTCTTGCCGCGGCGGTAGCTGCGGAGCATGATGTTCTGCACGATGTTCATGCCGCCCACGAGGCCCATGCCGAACCGGTCCTCCGGCACGAAGGAGAGCAGCACGCCCTTGTGGATGATGTCGAGCGGGTCCATGCCGTTGAGCAGGGTCTCAGAGCCGTCGGTGGAGATGTAGGTGATCTTGCTGCCGGGCTCGAGGTGCTGCAGGCCCGCGATGGACTCGAGCAGCTCCTTCTGGCCGCTGCCGGCGATGCCCGCGATGCCGAGAATCTCGCCGCCGTAGGCGGTGAACGACACGTCGTCGAGCATGTTGACGTCTTCCTTGTTCTTGACGGTCAGATGCTCGATGCGGATGCGCTCGGTCTGCTTGTCCTGCAGCGGGCGGTCGATGTTGAGGCTGACCGCGTGGCCGACCATCATCTCGGTCAGCGACTGCTGCGAGGCGTCCTTCGTGGGGACGTCGCCGATGTACTCGCCCTTGCGCAGAACCGCGACGCGGTCGGACACGGCCAGCACCTCGTGCAGCTTGTGCGTGATGATGATGATGGCCTTGCCGTCGTCCTTCATGTTGCGCATGACGGCGAAGAGCTTGTCGGTCTCCTGCGGGGTCAGAACGGCGGTCGGCTCGTCGAGGATGAGGATGTCGGCGCCGCGGTAGAGCACCTTGACGATCTCGACGGTCTGCTTCTGCGAGACGGACATCTCGTAGATCTTCTGGTCGGGGTCGATCTCGAAGCCGTAGCGGTCGGCGATCTCGCGCACCGCCTTGTTGATGGCGCCGCGGTCGAGCTTGCCGTTTTCGCCGTCGAGGCCGAGAACGATGTTTTCCGCTGCGGTGAAAACGTCAACCAGCTTGAAATGCTGGTGGATCATGCCGATGTGCAGATCGAACGAGTCCTTCGGAGAACGGATGCTGACCTCCTCTCCGTTGACGAAGATCTGGCCTTCATCCGGGAAGTAGATGCCGGAGAGCATGTTCATCAGGGTGGTTTTGCCGCTGCCGTTTTCGCCCAGCAGGGAGAGAATCTCGCCCTTGTGGAGCTCCAGACTGATCGAGTTGTTTGCCACAACCTGACCGAATCGCTTGGTAATGTTCTTCAGTTCGATTGCGTTTTCCAAGCAAGTCATCCTTTCTTTCGAGGAATGCGACCCGCCTTGCAAGACTTCGGAAGCTTACAAAACTGGTAGTCTGCGATTATTTTAGCATCTCTCCTGTCAAATGTAAACAAAAATTATACCCGTTTTCATAAATTTTTAGAGGTAACCTAACAAATTTTTTGCGTTTTTTGACCTTTGGGCAAAAACACGAAATTTTCCTGAAAAGGATGCAACCCGGCGGCCCGGTTCTCGTCTGAAGAGGTGAAGACAACGGAAAGGACAGAAAATCATGGAAAAACTTTTTGCATGGCTGCTGATCGCAGCCCTGATGCTGACGCCGCTCTCCGGGTGCGCGTCCAACCCGGCCGCGAAGCCGCTGCAGACGCAGACGTCGTCCGGGCAGCAAGCCGGGACGGCCGCCGTCGCCAATCTGGCGGCGAGCGTTTCGGTTCAGAAGCCCGAGGCGGGTGAATTCACGCAGGACGACGCGGCGGCCGCCGCCGATTTCGGCGTGCGCCTGCTGCAGAAGAGCGCGGCCGACGGCACGCGGATGATCTCCCCGGTCTCCATCCTCTACGCGCTCGGCATGACGCTGAACGGCGCGGACGGCGAGACGAAGACCCAGATGGAAAAGACGCTCGGCTTTACGGCGGACGAGCTGAACAGGGCCATGCTGGCCTACCGCACGAGCCTGCCGACGGACGACACCATGAAGCTCGCCAACTCCGTCTGGCTGCGCGACTCCGACAGCCTCCGGGTGAACGACGACTTCCTCAGGACCGATTCGGCTTACTACAACGCCGAAATCTACAAGGCCGCGTTCGACGAATCCACGCTGGCCGCGATCAACGCCTGGGTGTCGGAGCACACGGACAAGATGATCCCCACTATTTTAAATGAGATCTCCGACGGCGCCATGCTCTATCTCATCAACGCCGTGGCGTTCGACGCCAAGTGGCAGACGCCGTACGAGGACGCCGACGTGCAGGACGAGACCTTCACGAAGGACGACGGTACGCAGCAGACGGTCAAAATGATGCGCTCCGGCGAGGGCGTCTATCTCGACGATGGACAGGCGACCGGCTTTGTGAAGGATTACGACGGCGGGAAATACGCCTTTGCGGCGCTGCTGCCGAACGAGGGCGTGTCCGTCTCCGACTATGTGGCCTCGCTCACGGGGCAGAGCCTCATGCGCACGCTGCAGAACGCCGAGTATACGGACGTGAACGCGGGGCTGCCGAAGTTCACGAGCGACTACTCCGCCGAGCTGGCCGGCACGCTCGCCGCGCTCGGGATGCCCGACGCCTTCGGCGACAGCGCCGACTTCTCCAAAATGGGCAGCAGCGGCGAGGGCCCTCTGTCCATCGGCAGCGTCATCCACAAGACGCACATCGAGGTGGACGAGCAGGGCACCAAGGCCGCGGCGGCCACGGCTGTCATGGCCGGGGTGACCTGCGTGGAGGAGCCGCAGGAGCCGAAGACGGTCATCCTCAACCGCCCGTTCGTGTACGTGATCCTCGACACGCAGACAAACCTGCCCGTGTTCCTCGGCGTTATGGGCGATCCGGGCAATTCTTAAGGATTCTGAAAAACACCGCGACCGGCTTCCTTTTTGCGCAGGTTGTGGTATGATACGCGCGTAAAAGAAATGACAAACACCGTTTTCAGGAGGAAAACAAATATGAAGAAAAGAATAACGGCCGCACTTCTGGCGGCTGTGATGCTGACGGGCTGCCTGGCCGGCTGCAGCAAGAAAACGCAGACCAGCTCGTCGAGCTCTGCCAGCTCCGGCACGGCGACCAGCGCCGCCGCCCAGACGACGGCCAAGTACGTCTACACCGCCGACTACATAGACCCCGCGCTGGACAAGAGCAGCAGCGGGATCAACAGCTTCTGCGCGAGCGGAGACTATGTCTACCTCTCCTCCATGGTCATGACCGATCCCGGCAGCGGCACCGACCCCGGCATCGCGTACGCGTCGACCGACGTTGCACGCGCCGCGACATCGAGCGCGCCCGCGGCGGATACGGCGACCGACACAGCGGCGGCAGCGGACGCCACGGCGACCGGCGGCGCTTCGGAGACGACCGGCGGCACGGCGACGGATACCCCGTCCACCGAGGAGCCCTACGTCGCCCCGACGTACAAATACGTGATCAGCCAGGTCAGCCTGACGAGCGGCGAGGTGAAGACCTTTGACGCCTATCAGCCGATCGCCGTCCCGGACGGCGTGCAGGGCAACAGCTACATCGGGAGCATGCTGGCCGGCGCGGACGGCTCGGTGTGGATCTACGACAACCTCGATACCTTTACCTACGATCTGCCGGCCAACTTCGACGCGTCCAAGGACAACAAGGAAAACTACTACACCCCCGGCAAGTCGCAGGCCCGCCTCCAGCAGTTCAGCGCAGACGGCAAGGTGCTGAGCACCGTGAGCTTCCAGCCCGACTCGAACGGCAATCTCCTGCAGGTCGCGGCGGTGGACCAGAAAAACCACATCTACGCCACCGACTGGACCAACTACTATGTGCTCGACAACACGGGCAAGACGCTCAAGACGCTCGAGATGGGCAAGAACGGCGGCAATCTGATCTCCTACAACAACGCCGCGGCCATCGAGACCTGGAACACCGTCACCTCGCTGCAGCCCATCGACCCCGAGACGTTCGAGCTCGGCACCGCCATTGAGCTGCCGGCCAACGTCGGCGCGATCTATCCCTCGAACGACGAGGCCTACGACTTCCTGTACGACAACAACGGCAGCCTCTACGGCTATAAGATCGAGGAAAAGACGAGCGAAAAGGTCGTGGACTGGCTCGACTGCGACATCAACAGCAACGACATGAACGGCTACACCGTGCTCGCCGACGGCCGCGTGCTGGGCGTACTGAACCAGACCAACAGCGACGGTACCTCCACGCCGGAATTCGTGCTGCTGACCAGGACCGACAGCGCCAACGTGAAGCCCAAAACGGTGCTCACCATGGCCTGCATGTACGTGGACTGGGGCCTGCGCAGCCAGATCGTGGCATTCAACAAGGCCTCCGACAAATACCGCATCGTCGTGAACGACTATTCGCAGTACGCCACCGGCGACGACTACAACGCCGGCATCACCAAGCTCAACACCGAGATCATCTCCGGCAAGATCCCCGATCTCATCTACACCGCGAACCTGCCCATCGGCCAGTATGCCTCGCAGGGCGTGCTGGAGGATCTGCTGCCCTACATCGAAAAGGACCCGCAGCTGGGCACCGACGCCCTGATGCCCGAGATCCTTGCCGCCGCCGAGACGGGCGGCCACCTCTACCGGGCGTTCTCCAACTTCTACATCAGCACGGCCGTCGGCCTCGACAAGGTTGTCGGCGGCTATTCGACCTGGACGCTCGCCGATCTCAAAAACGCCATGACGAAGCTCAAGCCCGACGCGACGATCTTCTCCATCGGTCTTGTCAAGGCCGACGCGCTGACGAACCTCGTGAACCGGAACCTCAGCTCCTTCATCGACTGGGATACGGGCGCGTGCTCGTTCGACAGCCAGGACTTCAAGGATCTGCTGGCGTTCGCGAATTCCTTCCCGGCCACCTTCGACTGGAACAATTTTGACTGGAACAGCTATCTCGGCGACCAGAAGAGCATGCTCAACGGCGGACAGCTGCTCATGGACACCACCCTCGCCTCGCTCAGCGACTACCTCAACCAGCTTGTCATGTTCAACAACGAGCCCGTCGATTTTGTCGGCTATCCGACGCAGTCCGGCAACAGCAGCACGTTCGGCCTGAGCGAGGGCCTGGCCATCACCAAGGCCTGCGCCGACAAGGACGGCGCGTGGTCGTTCGTCCGCCAGCTCTTCACCGAGGACTACCAGACGGCGAACGGCAGCTACGGCTTCCCCGTGAACAAGGCCGCGTTCGACAAGCAGGTGAAGGACATGATGACCGTGAGCTACCAGACGGACGCCGAAGGCAACACGGTCAAGGATGAAAACGGCAAGCCCCTCGTGCAGCCGAAGGTCCAGTACTGGATCGACGAAACGCACACCGTCACCATCGACACCATGTCGCAGGAGCAGTACGACAACTTCATGGCGCTCTACCGCTCCGTCAAGACCGTCAGCTCCGCGAACACCGACGTGAGCAAGATCATCTCCGACGAGGCCGCCGCCTATTTCGCGGGCGAGAAGACCCTCGACGAAACGGCCTCCATGATCCAGAACCGCGTCAACCTGTACGTGCAGGAGCAGAAATAACACAGCGCGCGTTCCTCCGGCCCCCGGCCCCGCGGGAAGACCCCGCCGGGCCGGGGGCCCGGTTTTTTTCGGGGCGGACAGGCCGAAAACGGCGGCCGTTTCAGGCTTTTTGCAGGGCCTGAAAAAAATTTGCTTTTTCAGAAGGAAGCGCCTATAATATATCGCGTTGCGAAAAAATCTGAAACAAAAGGTGTCCTGTATGAATCTGTTACTGTCTCTCTCCGTCGCCATTCTGGCGGGCCTTCTGATGACCCGTGCGGTCAAGCCGCTCAAGCTGCCCTCCGTCACCGCGTATCTGATCGCGGGCGTGCTGGTGGGGCCCTACTGTCTCGGCCGGCTCGGCATCAACGGCATCGGCTTTATCAGCTATGACAACGTGGAGCAGCTCTCCCTCGTCTCCGACGTGGCGCTGGGCTTCATCGCGTTTTCCATCGGCAATGAGTTCCGCCTGTCCCAGCTCCGGCAGACCGGCAAGCAGGCCACCGTCATCGGCATCATCCAGGCCCTGACGGCGACGTTCCTCGTCGATATCACGCTGCTCGTCATCTCCGTGCTCACGCACGGCAAGCTGACCACGGCGCAGGCCATCACGCTCGGCGCCATCGCCACGGCCACGGCGCCGGCCGCGACGCTGATGGTCGTGCGGCAGTACAAGGCCAAGGGCCCGCTCGTCGATCTGCTGCTGCCGATCGTCGCGCTCGACGACGCGGTGGGCCTCGTGGTGTTCGCCGTCTCGTTCGGCATCGCCAAGGCCATGAACTCCGGCACGCTCGACCTGTTCTCCATCATCATCAACCCGCTTCTGGACATCGTCCTGTCGCTGCTGCTCGGCGCGCTGATGGGCTGGGTGCTCACGCAGCTTGAAAAGCTCTTCAACTCCAACACGAACCGGCTCAATATGACCATCGCGTTCGTGTTTCTGACCGTCGCGCTGGCCAAGCTCCAGTTCACCGTCGGCCCCGTCGTCATCAGCTTCTCGTCCCTGCTTGTGTGCATGATGCTGGGCACGGTCTTCTGCAACGCCTGCCCGCTGTCCGCCGACATCATGGACAAGGCCGACCGCTGGACCTCCCCGCTGTTCGCGCTGTTCTTCGTCATCAGCGGCGCGGAGCTGGAGCTGGGCGTGTTCGCGGACTGGACGATCGTCGCGATCGGCATTTTGTATATCATCGCGCGTTCCGCGGGCAAATACATCGGCGCGTTCGCCAGCGCCAAGGCGATGCACTGCAGCGAGAAAATCTGCAAATACCTCGGCATCACGCTGCTGCCGCAGGCCGGTGTGGCGCTCGGCATGTGCGTGACCGCCAAGGAGCTCGGCGCGGAGGGCGATCTGATCCGCAACATCACGCTCTTCGCCATCCTCATCTACGAGCTCATCGGCCCGATGCTGACCAAGCTCGCCCTGCAGAGGGCCGGCGAGATCCAGCCCATGAGCGAGGCGGTCCGCAACCGCCGCCAGCTCAAGCTGCAGAACGCCGAAAAGCGCGAATCCTGAGCATGTCAAAAGCCTGCTGCAAAACGGTTCGGCCGTTTGCAGCAGGCTTTTTCACGCAGGCTATGCCTGCTTGTCGGGATCGGGGAACCAGGTGAGCATGGAGGGGTTGTTTTCCACGGAGGAGGGCTCGATGCTTTTGCACTGGCACCACTTGTAAAAGGCCTTGCTCAAAAACGGGCCCAGGCCCTGCATGGCGCTGTAGAGGTTGATCTCGTCGTCCGCGACGAACAGAATCGAGTTGACGCCGCCGCGCGTGAGCAGCGACCGCTGGCCTTTGATCTGGGAATAACGGTAGAGCGTCTTTTTGTGCCGGAAGCTCTTGTATAAAAACGTCTCGTCGTCATACCAGATGGCGAAGGAAAAATAGCTCACGAGCAGCACGATGCCCAGCACGGCCGAGACCGCGCAGCCGACCGATATGATCACGCTGCCGCCCTCCGGCATGAAAAACAGCACGACCACGAGCGGGAAGAAGAGCAGAAGCACCCCGAATATGGCGCTCCTTCTGGGCAGGCGCACGACCAGCTTTCCCTTTTCCAGCTCCGTCTTCGGGCGCAGCCGCTTGACCAGCGTGTCGATCAGAAAACACACGAGAAAGACCAGGCCGCAGAGAATGGCCAGCAGCACATACTTCATTTGACGCCTCCCGGGATCGGCTCCCACAGCACAATGTCCGCCGGCAGATCGTAGTCCGCCGTCTCAAGCCGGTCGAACAGCTGAAAATCAAAGCACAGCGCGAGCGTCGGGTGCCCCGGATGCGCGGCCAGATAGCGGTCGTAGTAGCCGCCCCCGTAGCCGCAGCGGCGGCCGGCGCGGTCAAACGCCACGCCGGGCATCAGGATGAGCGCCGTTTCGTCCGCCGCGACCGGCCCGTCCGCCGCGGGCTCCGGCACGCCGAACGCGCTTCTTGTCACGAGCGAGAGATCCTCCATCCAGATAAAGCGCATCTCCCGGCCGTATACCTTCGGCACGGCGACGCGCTTGCCCTCGGCGAGCGCGCGCTCGAGGACCGGCCGCGTGCGCACCTCCTGGTTGAAGGGCAGATAGCCGTAGACGGCCCGCGCCTCGCGCCAGTAAGGATGCGCGTACAGCCGCTCCGCCAGGCGGCGGCTGCAGTCGTCGATCTGATCCGGCGTGAGCGCGCGCTTTTTTTCGCGCACCGCCGCGCGCAGCTCCTGTTTATCCATGGACGGGCCTCCCTGATTTGATGCCCCTATTCTACAGGATTTTCCGCCCCGCGTCAACTCGCAAACGAGCGGTAGACCCCGCCCGGCTCCAGCGTCCGCCCCGCCGCCTTCGCCAGCTCCGAAACGGTGCAGAAGCGGTAACCCTCCTGCGTCAGGCGGTCCACCGCGCGCAGGGCGGTGCGGACGGAGGCCGCCGACAGATCGTGCATCAGAATGACGCTGCCGTCGGCGGCGTTCCGCAGAATCGTGCCGAGCGCCGCGTCCTGGCCGGCCGGGTCCCAGTCGCGCGGATCGACCGACCACAGCACGACCGAAAGGCCCTCCTCCTGGGCCGCCTGCAGAAGCGCCTGCGAATACAGCCCGCCGGGCGGGCGGAAGAGCACGGGCGACACCCCGCAGCATTCGGTCACGGCCTCGCGGCACTCGATCAGATCGTCCAGCGCCTCCTGCTTCGTCATGCGCTGCATGTAGGTGTGGCAGCAGCTGTGCAGGCCGATCTCGTGGCCCTCCTCCGCGATCCGCTGCAGCGTCTGCGGATAGCGCCCGATGCGGTAGCCGCAGACAAAAAACGTGGCCTTCACGCCGCGCGTGCGCAGCCCGTCCAGAAGCGACTGTGTGATCGGCCCCGACGGCCCGTCGTCGAAGGTCAGCGCCAGATACCCCTTCGGCCGCTCCCCGGCGGCCGCGCGCGCGGGCAGAGCGCCTGACAGCAGCGCCGCCGCCAGCAAAATCGCCGCGATTCGTTTCATCATGGCGCACCTCCCAACATCAATCGGGCATAGTATGCGCGCGCAGCCGAAAAACAGCCGTGGAATTGTATGGCAGGATTTGACGTGCGGGGAAAAATACGTTATCATAGAGACAAGATTTTTGTATTGTGAGGAAGCACGATGCTGGAAAAACTGAAGGCGGTCGAGGCGCGGTATCTGGAGATGGCCGAGCGCGCGTCGCAGCCGGAATTCTATAACGACCCCGCGGCGGCGGCGAAGCTTTTGAAGGAACAGAAGGAGCTCGAGCCCGTCGTGACGGCGTACCGGGATTACAGGAAAACGGAAGAGGAGCTCGACAATCTGCTCGAGGCCCAGCGCAGCGAGACGGACGAGGAGCTGAAGCAGTTCTGCCAGGACGAGTACGCCGCCGGGAAAAAGCGGCTGGCGGAGCTGGAGCAGCAGATGAAGGTTCTGCTGCTGCCGCGCGACCCGAACGACGAAAAGAGCGTCATCATGGAGCTGCGCGCGGGCGTCGGCGGGGAGGAGAGCGCGCTCTTCGCGCACAGCCTGTTCCGGATGTACACGATGTACGCCGAGGCGAAGGGCTGGACTGTGGAGATCCTCAACTACAACGACACGGAGCTCGGCGGGGTGAAGGAGGCCGACTTCATGATCGAGGGCGCGGGCGCGTTCTCCCGGCTCAAGTTCGAGTCCGGCGTCCACCGCGTCCAGCGCGTGCCGGAGACAGAGTCCGGCGGGCGGGTGCACACCTCCACGGCCACCGTCGCGGTGCTGCCGGAATTCGAGGAGGCCGAAATCGACATCCGGCCTGAGGACGTTGAGATGCAGGTCTACCGCTCGTCCGGAGCCGGCGGCCAGCACATCAACAAGACCTCGTCCGCCGTGCGGCTCATCCACAAGCCGTCCGGCATCGTCGTCAACTGCCAGGAGGAGCGCTCGCAGGTGCAGAACCGGGCCAGGTGCATGCAGATGCTGGCCTCGAAGCTCTACGAGCGCGAGCAGTCGCGCATCGACGAGCAGATCAGCTCCGAGCGCCGCAGCCAGGTCGGCACCGGCATGCGCAACGAGCGCATCCGCACCTACAATTTCCCGCAGGGCCGCGTCACCGACCACCGCATCGGCCTGACCCTCTACCAGATCGACGCCATCATGGACGGCGGCCTCGACGAGCTGATCGACGCGCTCGTGACCGCCGACCAGGCCGAGCGCCTGCAGAAAGAAAACAGCTGAAAAGGCGCGCACAGCACCTGATTTGATCGGAGAAGTCCATGAAAACAGAGTTATTCACAGAGCTTACCCCTGAAAACATACAAAAAGCTGCCGAAATCATCAAAAACGGCGGGCTGCTCGGCATCCCGACCGAGACGGTCTACGGGCTGGGCGCCGACGCGCTGAACGCGGAGGCGGTGCTGCACATCTTCGAGGCCAAGGGCCGTCCGCAGGACAATCCGCTCATCATCCACGTCCCGGACGCGTCGTGGCTCGACCGCTACTGCGAAAACGTGCCGGAGGCCGCCTGGCGGCTGGCGGAGCGCTTCTGGCCGGGCCCGCTGACGATGATCCTGCCGCGCAAGCCCGTCGTACCCCTGCGCACGACGGGCGGGCTCGAGACGGTCGGCGTCCGCTGCCCGCGCCACCCGGCGACGCTCGCCGTCATCGAGGCGGCTGGCGTGCCCATCGCCGCGCCGTCCGGCAACACCTCGGGCCGGCCCAGCCCCACGACCGCGCGGGACATGCTCGAGGATATGGACGGCAAGATCGACGCCATCTTCGACGGCGGGCCGTGCGGCGTGGGCGTCGAGTCCACGATCGTCGACCTGACCGTGCAGCCGCCGCGCCTGCTGCGGCCGGGCGGACTGCCCCTGGAGTCGCTGCGGGAGGTGCTGGGCGAGGTCGCCGTGGACAGGGCCGTGACGCAGAAGCTCGCCGCGGGCGAGCACCCCAAGGCCCCCGGCATGAAATACCGCCATTACGCGCCGAAGGCGCCCGTCACCGTCGTGACGGGCGACCCGGAGAAAAGCGCGGAGTACATCCGCGCGCATCTGACCCCCGGCGCGGGCGTGATCTGCTTTTCCGAGTTCACGGCCCGCTATCCCGGACACATCCTGCACGACCTCGGCCCGGCGGCGGACAAGGCCGAGCAGGCGCGCCGCGTGTTCGACGCGCTGCGCGAATTCGACGCCACGCCGGTGCCGGAGATCTTCGCCCAGTGCCCCGACGACCGGGGACTGGGGCTCGCCGTGGGCAACCGGCTCAAAAAGGCCGCGGGCTTTCATGTGATCGAGGTGTAGCGATGCTGGTATTGGGAATCACCGGCGGCACGGGCGCGGGCAAGACGACGCTGCTGGACGCGGTTTCGCGCCGCGGCGGCGGCTGCGCGGACTGCGACCGGCTCTACTACGAGCTGCTCGCCTCGCCGGGGCCGCTGCGGGAGGAGCTGCGCGCCGCGTTCGGGGACGTGTTCCTCGCGGACGGGACGCTCGACCGCGCGCGGCTCGGCGGCATCGTCTTTGAGGAGCCCGCGCGCATGGCCGCGCTCAACGCGATCGTGTTCCGCCATGTCGGCGAGGCGGTGCGGGAGCGCCTGGCGGCGGCGGAGGCGGCGGGCCGGACGCTCTACGCGATCGACGCGATCAACCTGTTTGAGAGCGGGCTTTCCGGCCTGTGCGCGGCGACCGTCGGCGTGCTGGCCCCGGAGCGCGTGCGCGCCGCGCGCATCATGGCCCGAGACGGCATCTCCGAGGCGCGCGCGCTCGCGCGCATCCGGGCGCAGAAGCCGGACGGCTTCTACCGCGAGCGCTGCGGCTGTATCCTCGAAAACGACGGCAGCGAGGCCGAATTTACGGAAAAAAGCGAGAAGTTTCTGACATTTATCATAAAGGAGTTTACGCCATGACAAAAGAAGAAAAAAGCAAGCTGCTCTACAAGCCCGACCACGGCTACGACCGCCTGACCCCCGAGGACGAGCGGGAGATGAACGCCTACTGCGAGCGCTACAAAGCGTTCCTCGACGCGTCCAAGACCGAGCGCGAGTGCGTCGTGTCGGCCATCCGGCTGGCGGAGGCGCGCGGCTTCCGGCCTTACCGCGACGGCATGGCGCTCAGGGCGGGGGACAAGGTCTACTGCGACAACCGCGGCAAGAGCATCATGCTGGCCGTGATCGGCACGGAGCCCCTGTCGCGCGGCGCGAACATCGGCGCGGCCCACACGGACGCGCCCCGGCTCGATCTCAAGCCGAATCCCCTCTACGAGGACGCGGAGCTGGCCTACCTCAAGACGCACCACTACGGCGGCATCCGCAAATACCAGTGGGTCACGGTGCCGCTGGAGCTGCACGGCACGGTCGTCCGCGCGGACGGCTCGAGCCTGTTCGTGAAGCTGGGCGACGATCCCGCCGACCCGCTGCTCGTCATCAACGACCTGCTGCCGCATCTGGGCCGCGAGCAGGGCAAGAAGCCGCTCAACGAGGCGATTCCGTCCGAGAGCCTCAACATTCTCATCGGCAGCCGTCCGGAGAAGGACGACGACGGCAAAAACCGCGTCAAGCTCGCCGTCATGAAGCTGCTGAACGAAAAATACGGCATGGTGGAGGAGGACTTCATCTCCGCCGAGCTGCAGGCCGTCCCCGCGGCGGGCGCGCGCGACATCGGCCTCGACCGCAGCATGATCGGCGCGTACGGGCACGACGACCGCGTCTGCGCCTACGCCGAGCTCGAGGCGCTGTTCGCCGTCGAGCATCCGGCCAGGACCGCGGTGTGCATCTTCGCCGACAAGGAGGAGATCGGCTCCGAGGGCGTGTCCGGCATGCAGGCCGAGGCGTTCGACAACTTCATGGATTCGCTCTGCCGCGGGCAGAACGTCAACCTGCGCGAATGCTACGCCCATTCCTTCTGCCTCTCCGCCGACGTGACCGCCGCCTACGACCCCAACTTCGACGAGGTCTACGAGCGGCGCAACAGCGCGTATCTCAACTACGGCATCGGCCTGTGCAAATACACGGGCGCGGGCGGCAAATCCGGCGCGTCCGACGCCTCGGCCGAGATCGTCGGTTTCGTGCGCAAGCTCTTCAACGACGAGGGCGTCCTCTGGCAGATGGCCGAGATGGGCAAGACCGACGCGGGCGGCGGCGGCACCGTCGCCAAATACATGGCCAAGCGCAACATCGACACCCTCGACGCGGGCGTTCCGGTTCTGTCCATGCACGCCCCCTTTGAAACGGTCGCCAAGCTCGACTGCTACATGACCTTCAAGGGCATGAAAGCGATTTTCAGCGCGGACAGACAGGCGTAAAAAGCAAAACGGACATAAAAGCTCCCCTCCGGCATAGAATTTTGCCGGAGGGGATTTTTATGACCGACTGCGGAACGCCGCTGACGTCGGCGCGGTTTTGCCGGGCCGTGCGGACGCTGTGCGGCAGCTTTCCGTTTGTGTACTGTAAAACGCTTGCAAGCACGGCCTTCGGCAGGCCGCTGCTCGCGCTGCAGCTGGGGGACGGCCCCGCCAGGGTGCTGGCGACGGCGGGCCACCACGCCAACGAATGGATCACGAGCCTCATGCTCCTGCGCCTGATCGAAAACTACTGCCTCGCGCTGCGCGGGGAGGGCGCGTTCGGCGGCCTGCGCGCGTCGGCGCTGTTCCACAGCGCCGTGCTCTATGCCGTGCCGATGGTCAATCCGGACGGGATCGACCTGGTGACGGGTGCGGCGAACCCGGCGGAAGTCCGCGCGGCCCGCGCGCTTGCGGCCGCGCACCCGGAGATCCCGTTTCCCTCCGGCTGGAAGGCAAACCTGCTGGGCGTCGATCTGAACCTCAACTATCCGGCCGGCTGGGACAGGGCGCGAGCGTGCAAGCACGAGGCGGGCTTCACCGGCCCCGCGCCGCGCGACTGGCCGGGCGAATACCCGCTCGACCAGAAAGAGTGCGCGGCCCTGGCCGCCTACACCGGCTGCGTGCGGCCCGACCTGGCGCTCGCCTGGCATACGCAGGGCGGGGAGATCTACGACGATTTTCAGGGCTTCCGCCCGCCCGGCGCGGAGGCGCTCACGGCGGCGTTCGCGGAGGCTTCCGGCTACCGGGCCGCGCAGGTCCCGGCAGCGTCGTCGAACGCGGGCTTCAAGGACTGGTTTCTCCAGCGCTTCCGCCGTCCGGGCTTCACCGTCGAGGCCGGCCGCGGCGAAAATCCGCTGCCCCTGAGCAGCCTGCCCGCCCTCCTGCGCGAAAACGAACCGATCCTCGCGCTCGCCCTGGCGCAGTAGCCCGACCCTTCACGGCGGGTACGGAAATTTTCGCGTCCGTCGTTTTGAATGTCAAAAAAGGCCCGCGCAAGGCTTTTTTTGACACGCTGAGCCGGCACGAAAAAAATTTTTTCCGTGCCGACTTTTTTTGACAAGAAACGGGAAGCTGTGCTATAATAAATTGAATAAATTTGCGGCGACGCTGCATGGGGAACGGAGCGGGCGGAAGTCTCGCAGGCGCGGAGGAAATGCAATGCCAAAGATCTGGCGCGGCGCGGCGGCGCTGCTGGCGCTGTGGGCGGCGTTTCTGGCGCTCATGGTGCTCACGGCGCGGATTCCGAAAAGCGCGGTGGAAAAGAACCTGAAACCGGCGGCGGAATGGTATCGGGACGCGGACATGTTCGAGCTGCTCAGCCCGAGCGACAACGCCTCCGTCATCCACAACTACGCCGACGCGGTCTGGCTCAACATCCTCTGGTGCCAGGACAGCGCGCATCCCGTGCGCGCGGCGCTGGACGGCACGTTTTATCAGGATACGGCGCAGACGCAGGGCCAGAACCTCTGCGACGCCGTCGCGGGCGCGCCGGCCAACACCTCCTACGCCCGCTACTGGCATGGGATGCTGATCTTCCTGAAGCCGCTTCTCTGCGTGTTCACCCTGACGCAGGTGAAATGGCTCGGGGCCGCGTGCCTGCTTCTGCTCGCGGCGGTCTATTTCGCGCTGCTTCTCCGGCGCAGGCTCTGGGCGGCGGCGATCGGCTCGGCGGCCGGCCTTGCGCTCACGGCCGTGTGGCTGGTTCCCATGTGCTTTGAATACTACGCCTGTTTTGCCCTGATGTTTCTCTTCGCGGATCTTGCCTTATGGCGCGGGGAGAAGCTGGAGGGGCCGATGCTCTTTCTCTTCTCGGGCGCGCTCGTGTGTTATTTCGACTTTCTCACCTGTGAGATTCTGACGCTCTGCGTGCCGCTCGTCTGCCTGCTGCTCGTCAAAAACGAGGACGGGAAGCGGTCGTTCCGGCGGGTGTTCACATGCTGCGCCGCGTGGCTGGCGGCCTACGCGCTCACGTGGGCGTGCAAGTGGGGCCTGTCCGCCGCCGTGCTGGGCCGGAGCCTGTCCGACGTGGCGCTCGGCCAGGGGGCCTACCGGGCGGTCGGCGCGGCGGAGGCGGGCGTGGACTACGGCTTCCAGCCGCTGGCCGCCATCGTCGTCAATCTCTACTGCATGTTCCCGTTCAAGCTGCTCTCCGGGGCAAACGCCATCTGGCTCGCCTTCGGGGCGATCTGTCTCGGACTGTTCTGCTTCTGGTTCCTCTACCGGCGCGAGCCCGGCGAATCCGGCCCGGCGGCCGCGATCTTCGCCCTTGCGGCCGTGCCCTTTATCCGGTATTTTCTCATCAGCAACCACTCCGCGCTGCATCCCTTTTTCACCTACCGCGACCTGTTCATCACGATCCTGGCCGTGAGCTGCGCCATGCCGCTCGCGGTGCGGCGCGTCCGGAACAGACCTGCGAAAAAGGCGGTGAAGAGGCGGTGACGGAGCTGACAATCCTGATGCCCTGTCTCAACGAGGCGGCCTCGCTGCCCTTCTGCATCGGCGAGGCGCAGGCGTTCCTGCGCGAATCCGGCGTCCGGGGCGAGGTGCTGGTGGCCGACAACGGCAGCACCGACGGCTCGCGGGAGTTGGCCGCGTCCCTCGGCGCGCGGGTCGTCCCGGTGGCGCGGCGCGGCTACGGCGCGGCCCTGCGGGGCGGTGTCGAGGCGGCGGAGGGAAAATACGTCGTCATGGCGGACAGCGACGGCAGCTACGATCTTTACCATCTGGGGCCGTATCTGGACGCGCTCCGAAACGGAGCCGAGCTCGTCGTGGGCGACCGGTTCCGCGGCGGCTTCGAGCCGGGCGCGTCCCCGTGGAGCCACCGCTGTATCGGCGTGCCGGTCCTCTCGGCCGCGGGGCGGCTTGTCCAGCGGCGCTGGGGCGGCCGGGACGGCGCGCTCGTGCATGACTTCCACTGCGGGCTGCGCGGCGTGCGGCGGGAGAGCTTCCTCCGTCTCGGCGCGCGCGCCGACGGCATGGAGTTCGCCAGCGAGATGATCGTGCTGGCCACCCGCGCGAAGCAGCGCATCGTCCAGGTCCCCGCCGTGCTCCGGCCCGACCGCCGGCCGGGGAAACCCCATCTGCGTCCCGTGCGGGACGGACTTCGTCATCTCGGCGCGCTGCTCCGCCTCGGAGCGCGCGGGGAAATACAGATCGCAAAACCGCAGCAAGAAATCGGGAAAGGAAGAAACATATGAGACAAAGAAAGATTCAGCTTCTCAGCCTCCTGCTGGCCCTCGCACTGACAGTGTCGCTGCTGCCCGCCTACGCCTCGGCCGCGCTGGACGAGCCGCAGTGGTATTCGGACGGTGACGAGGATGGAGAGTATACCATTTCCAGCGCCAAAGAGCTCGGCGAGCTGGCACAGATCGTGAACGAAGGCATGGACGATTTCAGCGGCTCGAGGGTTTATCTCGCCGCCAGCTTCCCGGTGACCGGCGACTGGACGCCCATCGGGACCATAGAGCATCCTTTCAAGGGCGATTTCAACGGCGAGGGACACACCGTCTCGGGCGTGAAGATCGCTGCGGCCGCGGGACCCGGCCAGGAACTGTATGCGGGCTTCTTCGGCTATTGCACGGGAGGGAAAATCGAAAATCTGACCGTGGAGGAGCAAATCACCGTCGACAATGCAGGCAGCGGAACCAGCCTCTATATCGGCGGGCTCGCGGGAATGCTGGAAGGCAGCAGCGCCGTCAACTGCGGCGTGCGGGCGGCCATCTCTTTCAAAAATGATGAGAATGAGCCCGGAAACTTTTACATCGGCGGCCTCGTGGGCAGCCTCCAGGATGCAGACCTTCTGAATTGCTATCACAACGGCGCGGTCACCGTCACCGGCAATCTGGACGACAGTGAAATCCGTGCCGGCGGCCTGGCCGGGAGAATGGCTGTGTCGAATTATCATAATAGTCGGTTTATTCTGAACTGCTATCACACCGGAAAAATATCCGCATCAGGGTACAGCATGGTGGCGAGAATGTTATCGGGATGCGGAGCTGTTTGTTATTTACAGAATTGCTATTATCAGGAAAACCAGGGCACGTCGAATACAATTCCGACAACCAATGATTCCGAACACTGCATTTCACAAGATAATGCTTCCTTTAATGCCGCGCAGAAGGTCAGCGGGAGCGGTGCCGCCCTCGTCGACGCGCTGAACGAAAATCTGGGGGATGGCGGGAGGCTGTGGACGATTTCGGGAGGCGTCAACGGCGGCTACCCGGTTTTCGCCGACTACTGGACGGACGGGGGAAATTACGACACGAGCTGGTACGATGCTGCGGCTACGACGTATACGATCCGTACCGCGCGGCAGCTCGCGGGACTGTCGTATCTGTCGGCAGACGAGTCCTTTACGGGCAAGACGGTCACGCTTGCCGCCGACATCGATCTCTCCGGTCATCTGTGGACGCCGATCGACGGATTTAGCGGAACGTTCGAGGGGGCCGGCCACCGGATCACCGGCATGACGGTGATAACCGGCAAAAACGCCGGACTAATCAACTACCTCGGGAATTATGATGACCCTGACACTACGGTAACCGTTCGCAACCTCGGGATCGAGAACAGCTTGGTTAAAACGACCGGCGCTCATCAGAACGCCGGGGGCATAGCCGGCTATGTCTTTAGCGGAGCGCAGGCCTATTTGTATAATTGCTACAGCACCGCGCAGGTGAGCGGAGGCGCGGAAAGCAGCCTCCTGATCGGAACGATGGACGATGCCACCGTCGGCAACTGCTACGCGATCAACGGCACGGACGCCGCGACCGGCGAATACTGGAGCGAGAGCGGCGCCTCGACAAAGACTGCCGACGAGCTCAAGGGTCTGACCGGTACGCTCAACGCATGGGCCGCCTCGCAGAACGCTAGCGCATCCGGCTTGGTCTATTATCTCTGGCATACTTCCTCCAGCGTCAACGGCGGCTTCCCGTCGTTCCATGAGTATACCGCGCCCGCGGCGGGCGGCAGCCCGGCGGCCGTTTACACCATCACGGCTTCCGCCGGAGAGGGCGGCAGCATCTCGCCCAGCGGCAGCGTCGGCGTGGCGGCGGGCGGCAGCCAGAGCTTTGCCTTCGCCCCGGCGGACGGCTACGAGGTGGCCGACGTGCTGGTGGACGGCGCGTCCGTCGGCGCGGTGACGAGCTACGCCTTTACGAACGTCACAAAGGGCCACACCATCTCCGTCAGCTTCAAAAAGACCGTCAAAACGGTTTACAAGGACGTTTTGGATACCGACTGGTTCAAGGACGCCGTGGACTTCGTCACGGAAAAGGGCCTCATGAACGGCGTCGGCAGCAGCCTCTTCGGGCCGAACATGCCCGTCACGCGCGGCATGCTCGTCACCATCCTCTGGCGGCTGGCAGGCCAGCCGGTGGTCAACTACGCCATGAGCTTCAAGGATGTCAGGTCGGACGCCTACTACACCGAGGCCGTCCGCTGGGCTGCCTCCGAGAAGATCGTGAACGGCACCGGCACCGACAAATTCGATCCCGACGAGCCCGTCACCCGCGAGCAGCTCGCGGCGATCCTCTACCGCTATGCCTCTGTGATGGGCTATGACACCACACAGGGCGGCATGGCGATCCGGGAATTTGACGACTACGGCGATATTTCCGCCTATGCGGGCGAGGCGATGGGCTGGACCGTGAACGCCGGCCTGCTCGCCGGCAGCGCGAACCGGCTGATGCCGGGCGCTCCCACCACCCGCGCGCAGCTCGCCGCGATCCTGCAGAGATTTCTGACGAACGTCGCAAAATAAACGCAAAGATGCGGGGCAGCTCCCAACAGAGCCGCCCCGCATCTTTTTGCCCTCCGCGCTCCCGCACATCCTCCCCGCCTGTCATTCTGAGGCGCGCAGCGACGAAGAATCCAAAGCGGGTTTGCAATGAGATTCTTCGCTTCGCTCAGAATGACAGATGGGGTGATTGACGCGTATCCACAGGCTGATTCTCCATGCAGGCCCTCCCCCGACATTTTCTGCTGCACCGCGACTGCGCGGGCCGAGCGGAGCGAGGCAGCGCGCACGGCAGCGTAAGGCGCGGCGGGAAAACGAGCTTCGGAGGAAGGGATTCCAAAGGGAAGGGCGGCTTTGTAAAAAAGCCCTTCCCTTTGGCGTGCCTTTCTTCCTCTTCTTTCCGCACGAGCGGAAAGAAGAGGCCCCCGGAGGGCATAACCCCTGCGGAGGCTGAAAAACAGCAGCCGAAAACCATGCAGACGGGCCGATGCGGGCATCAGCCCCTGCGGACGCAGTATCGGGCGGAAAGAAGAGATCCCGGCGGGTGCGTCCCGGCGCAAGGCAAAGCCCCGGCGTTCCGAAGAAGGGAACGCCGGGGCTGATCGGCAGCGGGGCAGGCGCGGGCCGGAAGCGCTATTTCTCCAGCGCGGCCAGACGCAGGCTCAGGCAGAAGACGGTCATCGCGTCCTCCAGTTCGCCCACGGGGGGCAGGGACGGGGCGATGCGGATGTTCGAGTCGTTGGGATCGACGCCGTACGGGAACGTCGCGCCCGCGCCGGTCATCACGACGCCGGCCTCCCTGCACAGGGCCAGCGTCCGCTTGGCAAGGCCCGGCGCGGTGTTGACGGAGACGAAGTAGCCGCCCTTCGGGCGCTGCCACGACGCGATGCCAAGCGGCGCGATGTCCTCGTCCAGATGGCGCAGGACGCACTGAAACTTCGGGGCCATGATCGCGGCGTGCTTCTTCATGAGCTCCAGCGTGTGCGCCTTGTCCTTCAGGTACAGCACGTGCCGGAGTTGGTTGAGCTTGTCGTAGGAGATGGTCTGGATGGACAGCAGCTTCTCCATGTACTGCTGGTTGTCCGCCGACGCCGCCATGACGGAGATGCCCGCGCCGGGGAAGGTGATCTTCGAGGTGGAGGCGTATTCAAACACCATGTCGGGATTCCCCGCCTCGCGGCAGAGCGTCAGGATGTCGGGGAAGGGGACGAAATCCCCCTCAAACTCGTGCACGCAGTAGGCGTTGTCCCACATGAGCAGGAAGTCCTTCGCGGCGGGCTTCATATGGGCGATGCGGCGGATCGTTTCGTCGGAGTAGATGATGCCGTCGGGATTCGAATATTTGGGCACGCACCACATGCCCTTCACATCCGGGTCGCGGATGAGCCGCTCGACCGCGTCCATGTCGGGGCCGGCCGGCGTCATTGGGACGGTAATCAACTCGAAGCCAAACGACTCGGTGATCTTGAAATGGCGGTCGTAGCCCGGCGCGGGGCAGAGCCATTTGATTTTATCCAGCCTGCACCACGGCTTTTCCGAATGCAGCAGCCCGTGCGTGTACGCCTTGGAAACGGTGTCGTACATGAGCGTCAGCGACGCGTTGCCGCCGATGAAGCACTCCTCGGGCCGGCAGCCCAGAATGTCCGCGAACAGCCGCTTGGCCGCCGGCAGACCGGTCAGCTCGCCGTAGTTGCGGGCGTCCACGCCGTCGGACACGCAGTCCTCGGGACGGGCCAGCACGGTCAGCATGTCGCTGACGAGATCGAGCTGCTTTTTGGCGGGCTTGCCGCGCGCCATGTTGAGCTTCAGCCCCTTTGCCTTCCAGTTGTCATATTCCGCCCGGACGGCTTCGTACTCGGCTTTCTTCTCCGCAGGCGTCAGTTTTTCATATGCAGCGCTCATATTCCAGCACCCCTTTTTTTGATATGCTACCATGATAGCGATTTTTTTTAAAAATGCAAGAAAAAAAGCCGCGGTGAATAAAAATTCATCGCGGCCGCGGAGCGCTTCAGTTTCCCGTCACAAGGCTGTAGACGATCTTTGCCGTCAAAAGGACGAGCACGACAAGGATGACGGGCCGCACGATCTTCGACCCGTTTTTGATGGTCAGGCCGGCGCCCAGGTAATGGCCCGTGATGGAGGCCGCCGCGCCGATGAAGCCGAGCAGGAAGAACACCTGCCCCGCCGCGATGGAGGTCGCGAGCGCGCCGACGTTGGAGGAGAGATTGACGAGCTTCATATTGCCGGAGGCCGTGCGCACGTCCATCTTGCCGAGATTGCAGAAGATCAGCAGCAGGAACGTGCCCGTGCCGGGGCCGTAGAACCCGTCGTACGCGCCGACGACGAGCGCCGCCGTGAGGACGATGGCCATCTGCTTTTTGGGGTCGATCAGCCCCTTTTCCTCGCGGAGCTGCCGCTGGCGCAGCGTGATGAACGCCACGACGGGCAGCACGACGAGCAGCAGGTACTGCAGGTAAATTTCCGGCACGAGCAGCTGCAGCCGGGTGCCGAAGTGCGCGCCGATGAGCGCCAGCGCGATCGAGGGGATGCCGAGCTTCCAGTCCACGCAGCCGTTTTTCACATACCGCGCGGTGGAGACGGAGGTGCCGATGGACGACGAGAGCTTGTTGGTGCCGAGCGCCAGATGCGCGGGCAGGCCCGCGAGCAGATAGGTCGGCACCGTGACGATGCCGCCGCCGCCCGCGATGGCGTCCATGAAGGAGCCGAGAAACACGCCGATCACGACGATGACGACCATTTTGACAGATAAGACCACTTATAACGCTCCTTCCGCCGCCCGGCGCAGAATCCAGGCCGCTCCGCCTTCGTCGTTGGCCGGCCCCACGACGCCGGCGATTTCCCGCAGACCGGGCGGCGCGTTGCCGACAACCGCGGCCGTGCCGGCGTAGAGCAGCATCTGGCGGTCGTTTTCATTGTCGCCCGCGGCGAGCACCTGCTCCCGCGGGATGCCGAGATACGCCGCCAGCTTCCGCAGGCCCGTGCCCTTGTCCGCGCCGCGCGGCATGATCTCCAGATCGGCCGCGTCCGTGGTGGTGATGAAGAAGTCGAGATCTGCGACCGCCGCCCGCGCGCGGTCGCGCTCGGCGGGGGAGATATAATAGATGTGGATTTTGTCCACCGGGCCGTCCCACGCGGCCACGAAATCGTCGAGGCTCCGCTCTCCGGCGTGCCAGAGCTGCAGCGACGGGACAACGGCGGCCGGAGCGTAGCGCGCGGCATTGCGGAGCCGCTGCGCGTCGTTGTGGACGGTTTCGCCGGCGAAATAGCCCAGCAGTCCGTCGAAGCCGCGCAGCCGGCTGTAGATCAGCCGCGCCTGGGCGGCGGTGAGGCTGTTTTCAAACAGCGTCCGTCCCGTTTTCGTGTCCATCGCGCGCACGCCCGTGCACAAGACGGCATAGCGCACCTCGGGCAGCACGGCGAGGATCTCCCGGCATTCGGTGATGGCCCGCCCCGTACAGAGCGCGACCTCGATGCCGCGCGCGGACGCCAGACGCACCGCCTCCCGGACCGCCGGGGTGATCTCCTTTTTTGAATTCAACAGCGTTCCGTCGAGATCGAACGCGGCAAGACGTATCGGCATAAGCTCTCCTTTTTCAGCAGTTACGCCTATTCTACCAGCGGAGGCGGCGAAAATCAATTCCGGGCGCGCCTTTTGGAGAGAAAATCCGCGCGCCCGCGGGCCGTGGCCCGCCCGAATTCACAAATTCTTCTTTTTTTACCGGCATATCTGTGATATAATGCACCTTTAGAATGGATATAGAGCCGCCTGGCTCAGGAAGGTTGTAACTATGGGCCTGTTTACCAATATTTTCGGCACCCGCTCCGAGCGCGAGGTCAAGAAGCTGACCCCGCAGGTGGAGGCCGTCATGGCGCTTGAAGCGCCGTACCGCGAGCTGACGGACGAGCAGCTGCGGGATAAAACCCTGGAATTCAAAGAGCGCCTGAAAAACGGCGAGGAGCTCGACGACCTGCTGCCCGAGGCGTTCGCGGTCTGCCGCGAGGCCTCCGACCGCGTGCTCGGCATGCGGCCGTACCGCGTGCAGGTCATCGGCGGCATCGTGCTGCACCAGGGCCGCATCGCGGAGATGAAGACCGGCGAGGGCAAGACCCTCGTCGCGATCCTGCCCGCGTATCTCAACGCGCTCACCGGAAACGGCGTGCACATCGTCACCGTGAACGACTACCTCGCCAAGCGCGACTCCGAGTGGATGGGCAAGGTCTACCGCTTCCTCGGCCTCACCGTGGGCCTCATCATCCACGACCTGACGCCCGAGCAGCGCCGCCAGGCCTACGCAGCCGACATCACCTACTGCACCAACAACGAGCTGGGCTTCGACTACCTGCGCGACAACATGGCCATCTACAAGCAGGAGATGGTCCAGCGCGGACACAACTTCGTCATCGTGGACGAGGTGGACTCAATCCTCATCGACGAGGCGCGCACCCCGCTCATCATCTCCGGCAAGGGCGAGGAATCCTCCAACCTCTACGAGATGGCCGATTTCTTCATCTCGAAGTGCAAAAAGCAGGTCTTTTCGTCCACCGACGACAAGGAGCTGCAGGACCAGTACGACTGCGACTACATCGTCGACGAGAAGGAGCGCACGGTCTCGCTCACCCAGATCGGCATCAAAAAGGCAGAGGAATTCTTCAACGTCGAGAACCTGGCCGACGCCGAGAACGCCACGCTCGCCCACCACATCAACCAGGCCATGCGCGCGCGCGGACTCATGAAGCGCGACATCGACTACGTCGTCAAGGACGGGCAGGTCATCATCGTCGACGAGTTCACCGGCCGGCTCATGTACGGCCGCCGCTACAACGAGGGCCTGCACCAGGCCATCGAGGCCAAGGAGGGCGTGTCCGTCGCGAGCGAGAACAAGACGCTCGCCACCATCACGTTCCAGAATTTCTTCCGCCTGTACGCGAAGCTCTCCGGCATGACCGGCACCGCGCTCACCGAGCAGGAGGAATTCAGCGGTATCTACGACCTCGACGTGGTGGAGATTCCGACGAACAAGCCCGTCATCCGCCAGGACGACCCCGACGTCGTCTACAAGACCGAGGCCGGCAAGTTCCGCGCCGTCATCCGCCAGATCAAGGAGTGCCATGCAAAGGGACAGCCGGTGCTGGTCGGCACGATCTCCATTGAAAAATCCGAGCTGCTGTCGCAGATGCTCAAAAAAGAGGGTATCGCGCACAACGTTCTCAACGCGAAGCACCACGAGAAGGAGGCCGAGATCGTCGCGCAGGCCGGCCATCTGAACGCGGTCACGATCGCGACGAACATGGCGGGCCGCGGCACCGACATCATGCTCGGCGGCAACGCCGAATATATGGCGAAGAACGAGCTGCGCAAGGCCGGCATGGACGAGGAGCTGCTCGCGGAGGCCAACTCCTACGCCGAGACGGACAACCCCGACATCCTCGCCGCGCGCGAGGCCTACCGGCAGGCGTACGAAAAGTTCAAGCCCGAGACGCAGAAGGAAGCGGAGCTCGTCTGCCAGGCCGGCGGCCTGTTCATCGTGGGCACCGAGCGGCACGAGTCCCGGCGTATCGACAACCAGCTGCGCGGCCGGTCCGGCCGGCAGGGCGACCCCGGCGAGACGCGGTTCTACCTGTCCATGGAGGACGACGTCATGCGCCTGTTCGGGTCCGAGCGCATCCTCAACATGATGGAGTCGCTCGGCATCGACGAGGACACGCCGATCGACGCGAAGATCCTCTCCGGCGCGATCGAGAATGCCCAGCGCACCGTCGAAAGCCGCAACTACCAGACCCGTAAGAACGTCCTCGAGTACGACGACGTGATGAACGTGCAGAGAAAGATCATCTACGAGCAGCGCCGCCAGGTGCTCGACGGAGAGGATCTTGAGAAAAACATCGAGTCCATGATGAACTTCATGGTCGAAACCTACGTGCACAACGCCTTCGGCGAGCAGACGCACCTGACCGAGCGCGGGCAGATGGACGAGCTGCTGAGCCACTTCGAGGGCATCTGCTTCCCGAAGGGCGAGTGGATCGTCTCCGACGAGGAGCTGCCGAAGCTCACGCGCGAAGAGGTGTCCGAGAAGCTGATGTCCCTCATGCAGCGCACCTACGCCAAAAAAGAGGCGCAGTACACCGCGCCCGTCATGCGCGAGATCGAGCGCGTCGTGACCCTGCGCGTCGTGGACGAGTACTGGATGGACAACATCGACGCCATGGACGATCTGCGCCAGGGCATCCGCCTGCGCGCCTACGCGCAGGACGACCCCGTCGTCGCCTACAAGCGCGAGGGCTTCGAGATGTTCGAGACAATGACGAACGCCATCAAGGAGGAGATCGTCCGCCGCCTCTTCCTCGTCCGGCTCAAGACGAACGAGGAGATCCGCCGCGAGCGCGTGGCGAAGGTCACGAGCGAGGGCGGCGGCGACGGCACCGTCAAGCGCCAGCCGATCGTCAAGAAGATCAAGGTCGGCCCGAACGACCCCTGCCCCTGCGGCAGCGGCAAGAAGTACAAGAAATGCTGCCGGGACAAGGATCTGGCGGCCGGCATCCAATAGGAGAGTCATGTCTTTTTCTGTCATTCACAATGGAACGCTGGAATATCTGGCGGCCTCCTGCATCCCCGTGCCGCACGCGTTTTCCACGCGCCGCGGCGGGGTGAGCGGGGGATACCTGTCGTCGCTGAACCTCGGGCCGCACCGGGGAGACCGGCTGGAGAACGTGGTGGAGAACTACCGCATTCTGGGGCAGGCCGTGGGCTTCCGGCCGGAGGACACGGTGTTCACCTGGCAGGAGCACACCGACGTCATCCTGCGCGTGGGGAGAACCGACCGGGGCACCGGCCTGTTCCGCGAGCAGAACACGATCTGCGACGGACTCGTCACCGACGAGCCCGGCGTCGCGCTGTGCGCGTTTTCCGCCGACTGCACGCCCGTGCTGCTCTGCGACCCGGTGAAGGGCGCGATTGCCGCCGTACACGCCGGCTGGCGCGGCACGGCGCTTGGCATCGTCAAAACCGCAGCCGAGACCATGGCGCGCGAATTCGGCTCCGCGCCGCAGGACATCCGCGCGGCCATCGGCCCGTGCATTTCCCAGTGCTGCTTTGAAACGGACGCCGACGTGCCCGAGGCCATGCTGGCCGCCTTCGGCCCGGAGGCGGGCGCCGCCATCGAGCGGCGGGGCGAAAAATACCATGTCGATCTCAAGCGGATGAACCGCCTCTGGCTCGAGCGGGCCGGCGTCCGCTGCATCGACGTCTCCGACGCCTGCACGGCCTGCGAGCCGGACCGCTTCTGGTCGCACCGGCGGGCGGGGGACCGGCGCGGCAGTCTCTGCGCCGTCATCGTGCTGCCGGGGGAGGGCTGAGATGAACAGACGTCTTTTGGCGCTGACGGCGCTCGCGCTGGCGGCGTGCCTGCTCGCGGGCTGCAGCGGCGATAGCCTCGCGTGGCTCCGGAGCAACTTCCAGCCCAAGGATACCCAGACGCAGGCGCAGGAACAGGCCGCCGCGTCCGCGTCCGCCTCCGCCTCCGCGTCCGCGGCGGAGCAGGCGCCTGTCACGGCGGTCGTTACCGCCGCGCCGGAGGCGGTCACCTCCTTCGGCCTGGCCTACCAGCCCGACTACGGCCTGCATCCGTACAACTGCAAGAGCCTCAACAACCGCGTGATCCTCTCCTTTCTCTACGAGCCGCTGTTCGCGGTGAGCAGCGCGTTCGAGGCCGTGCCGGTGCTGGCCGAGAGCTGGGAGGTGTCCGGCGACGGTCTGACCACGACCGTCCGGCTGCACAGCGGCGTGACGTTCCACGACGGCACGGCCATGACGGCGGCCGACGCGGCCTACTCCCTCAACATATCGCGCAATTCCGACTACTACGGCACGCGCCTGTCGCGCGTCACCTCCATCGTCGCGCAGGACGATACGACGCTGGTGCTCACGACCGACACGGCCTACGAGTGCCTGCCGCTGCTGCTGGACATCCCGATCATCAAGGACGGCTCCGTGCAGCAGACGAACCCGCCGGGCACCGGGCCGTACACGCTCTCCGGCGGCGCGCTCGTGCGCTGGACCGGCTGGTGGCAGACGACCGGGCCGCTCGTGAGCTTCGACACCATCGCGCTGACCGAGTCCGACACCGCGTCGGACATCCGCGACAATTTCGAGTACGGCGACGCCGATCTCGTCGAAACAGACCCCAACTCGCTGGCCTACGTCGGCTTCCACAACGACTACGAGCTCTGGAACGGCACGACGACCATCCTGCAGTACATCGGCTATAACCTCACCGCGGGCGCCTTTACCAACTACGGCCTGCGCGCCGCCGTCACCTACGCCATCGACCGCGACGCGATCACCGCCGACTGCATGGGCGGCTTCGCGTCGTCCGCGGTGCTGCCCTGCTCGCCGCAGGCCGGCTATTACGACGGCAAGCTCGCGGCCAAATACGGCTACAACATGTCGGGCTTTTACACGCAGCTCGAGTCGGCCGGCGTGAAGGACATGGACGGCGACGGCGTGCTCGACCTGTACGTGACCTCGCTGGGCTATTCCATTCCGGTGTCGGGCAAAATGATCGTCTGCTCAGATTCCCGCTCGCGGGTCAACGCGGCGCAGGCGGTCGTGGACGCGCTCAACGCGCTCGGCTTCAAGCTGACGCTGGAGGAGCTGGAGTACGACGACTACCACGCGGCCCTGCGCGCCGGCAATTTCGACCTCTATTACGGCGAAGTGCGCCTGCCGCCCAACTTCGACCTCAGTGCCTTTTTCAGCGCGAACGGCAGCCTCAACTACGGCGGGCTCGCGGACGATACGTTCATGGACCTGTGCGCGCGCGCCCTGGCCAACAACGGCAACAACTACGATCTGTACAAGCGCGTCTGCGAGCGCGGCAGCCTGACCCCGGTGCTCGTCAAGAGCTACGCCGTCTACACCACCCGCGGCTCGGTGCAGAACCCCGTCAGCTACCTCGACTGGTTCCTGCCGGGCACAACCGGCACGGCCGCCGCCGGCTGACTTTGCCAGCCGATTTCATTGACAACAAAAAGCCGGTATCCCGCAAGCTGCGGGATACCGGCCGAGTTTGTCAAAAAGCCTCGCAGAGTTTGCGCCCGCAGGCGCAAATAAATTGTAAATCCGTGTTTTCCGGCGGCGTGCACGTCGGAAAACACACTTTACGGGCTGCAAGTGTGGGATTTTCGCGTCCCACGCGGCGAAAATTCCGCGCGCAGCAGACCGTACCTTTTGTTGAAAAAGGCCGGCAGGCCTTTTTCAACAGTCTAAGCCGGTATCCCGCGAGCTGCGGGATACCGGCTTTTGCTTTGTGCGGGAGAGCAGCGCGGAGACGGGCTGCCGCGGGGTTTACTTCATGAACGTTTCCTTGGTCATCTGGTCGATGTAGTCCAGATACTTGGTCTGCACGTCGGCGGGGATCAGGTCGTTCATCTTGCCGGCGGAAAGAACGCCGTTCTGCAGCGTGCCGTAGATGACCTCGCCGCCGAAGGTGCCCTTCTCAACGGCGTCCATGGACAGCGCGACGAGAGAGGAGTTGTCGGTGACCTGGGAGCAGATGACGCACTCGTTCTGGCCCAGCAGGTCGGACGGCTGGCCGATGTCGTAGATCTTCACGGAGCCGGCGGCCTTGTTGGCCTCGTCGATGGCCTGGCGCGCGCCGGAGTCCACGGCGGAGGCGTCGCCGAAGAACACGTCGGCGCCCTGGTCGATCATGGCCTTGGCGAATTCGATGCCCTTGTCGGTCGCGGAGAAGGAGCCGGCGTAGACGGGATCGAGGACCTTGATGTCCTTGCCCTCGGCCTTGCCGACGAACTGGGCGGCCTCGGTGTAGCCCTTGTACTTGCCGAGGGTGGTGTCGAGCTCCATGCCGCCGATGAACGCGATCGTGTTGCTCTGGGTCATGAGGCCCGCGAGCGAGCCCGCGATCCAGCCGATCTGCTGCGCGTTCGGCAGCAGGGAGGTGACGTTTTTGTTGGCGGCCTTGGCGGGGGTGTCCTCGCCGCCGTTCAGCAGCGCGAACGCGATGTCGGGATACTCGTCGGCGGCCTGCAGGACCGCGTCGGTGTACTGGTTGCCGGGGGCGTAGATCAGGTTGTAGCCGAGGCTGCAGTACGCGACGATGGATTCGTAGTACGCGGACTGGTCGATGGAATCCGTGACCTCATAGCTCCAGCCGGTCTTTTTGCAGGCGTCCACCATGGCGTTGTAGCAGGCCATGCCCCAGCCGCCGTCCGAAATGCTCGAGTCGCAGATCATGGCGACCTTGAAATCCTTCGTCCCGGTCAGATCGCCGGAGGCTGCGGCCGCGGAAGCGGCGGCGGATGTCGAGGCGGCGGGCGTCGAAGCGGCGGCGGAAGCGGAGGCCGCGGGGGCGCTGGCGGCCGTGTCCGTCTTGGCGGCGCAGGCTGCCAGACCCAGGAGCATGACAGCTGCCAGAAGAAGCGCAATCAGTTTTTTCATGTTTTTTCCTCCTCAAAACGATATGATGAAAAGTCCTTCTATAATATCCGGAGTCTCCGGCTATTACCGTTCCTCTCTGCGGTACGGCTGGCCGCCCGCGCGCGGGCCGGCCTTCTTGGAGCCGATGAGCGAGAGCACCACGACGGTGGCGATGTAGGGGATCATCTGGAAGAACTGGTACGGCAGGCCGAAATTCGCGACCTGCAGGCGGATCTGCAGCGCGTCGCAGAAGCCGAAGAACAGACACGCGAGCAGGATGCCGCCTCCCGTCCAGCGGCCGAAGATCACGGCGGCCAGCGCGATGAAGCCGCGCCCGGCGACGTTGCCCTCGGTATAGGTGTTGGCGTAGCAGGTGGTGAGATAGGCCCCGCCGATGCCGGCCAGCGCGCCGCAGAGCATGCACGCGATGTACTTGACGCGGATGACCGGGATGCCCAGCGTCGCGGCGGCTTTCGGATGCTCACCGACCGACTTGAAGTTGAGGCCGGAGCGCGTCTTGCCGAAGTAGATGACCGTCACGATGACGAGCAGGTACGCGAGGTAGACCATGGGCGTCTGGTTGAACAGCAGGTCGCCCAGAAACGGGATGTCCTTGAGGCCGGGGATGCCGATGCCGCTCATGAGCGTGATCTGCGACAGCTCCGAGCCGGAGCCGAAGTAGACCCGGTAGATGAACGACGCCAGGGCCGGCGCGAAAATGTTGATCGCCATGCCGTAGACGATCTGGTTGGCGCAGAGCGTGACCGTCGCGAAGGCGTAGATCATGTTGACGGCCAGCGCCGCGACCGCGCCCGCCAGGATGCCGAGCCAGGCGCTGCCCGTGATGAAGCAGACGAGGAAGCCCACCAGCGAGCCGATGGCGGCCAGGCCCTCGAGACCGATGTTGACCATGCCGGCGCGCTCGGAGTAGAGCTCGGCCAGCGCGATGAACAGAAGCGGCACCGCCATGCGGACGCTCGCGAGGATCAGATTCGCAGCAAAGCTCATGCCTTTTTCGCCTCCTTCTTCTTTCCGCCGGAGAGCTTCAGGCGGAACGCCTCAAACTCCGGCAGCTTCACAAGGGCCATACCTGCCACGGTAAAGACGATGACAAGCGCCTGGATGATGTCGGAGACGCTGGTCGGCACGCCGGTCGCCGCCTGCATGGTGGTCGAGCCCGTGCGCAGCGCCGCGAAGAAGACGGCGACGACCATCGACGCGATGGGGTGGAGCTGGCCGATGAGCGCCATGGCCACGCCGTCGAAGCCGTAGCCCGCGGCAAAGCCGTTGATGAGCCGGAACTGCGTGCCGAGCAGCTCCGCCGAGCCGCCGAGGCCCGCGACCGCGCCGGAGACAATGAAGCTCGCGAGGATGTACCGCTTGACCGGGAAGCCGTTGAAGCGGCTGGCCGTCATGTTGTAGCCGACGGCGCGGAGCTTGAAGCCGTTCGACGTCCAGAACAGGTAGTAGTAGAGGATCAGGCCCACCGCGACGGCGATGACGAGCGCGTAGGTAAAGCGCATGCTGTGGAAGACGCGCGGGAGCTTCGCCGCGTCGGGGATGGACGGCGTCTGCGGCACGTTCGCGTCGCGCAGCCAGCTCGTGTAGATGACGCCCATGAAGAGCGTGGCCACGTAGTTGAGCATGATGGAGATGATCATTTCGTTCTGCCCGCGCGTGACCTTCAGGATGCCGGGGATGAGGCCCCAGATGCCGCCCGCGGCCGCGCCGGCCAGAAGGCAGACGAGAATCGCGGGGAAGCCGGTCAGCCCGGATTTGAGCGCGATGAGGCAGGCCACGATGGAGCCCATGATGAACTGGCCCTCGCCGCCGAGGTTGAACACGCCGCACCGGTAGGCGAAGCAGGCGCACAGAGCGGTGAAGATGAGCGGCGTCGCCTTGGTGAGCGTCGTGCCGAAGTTCGCGGCGCTGCCGAACGCGCCGACGCCGAGGTACTGCAGGGCCTTGAACGGGTTCTTGCCGAGGACGGCCATGATGACCGCGCCGATGATAAAGGCAAGCAGGATGGACAGCAGCGGCACCACGAAGCTCGTGAGCGCGCGTTTGAATTTTGTCATTTCGCTCCCCCCTTACTTGCCGGTCATGGCGAGGCTGATCTCGTCGATCGGCGGATTTTTGCCCGGGAACTCGCCCATGAGCTGGCCCTCGAAGATGACGACGATGCGGTCGGACATCTCGAGAATTTCGTCGAAGTCGGCGGAGATGAGCAGGATGCCGACGCCCTTTTCCCGCGCCTCGATCATGCAGTCGTGGATGAAGCGCGTGGCGCCGATGTCGAGCCCGCGCGTGGGATGTACGGCGACGAGCAGGTCGGGATTCGACTCGAGCTCGCGCGCGAGGATGACCTTCTGCTGGTTGCCGCCGGAGAGGTTGCGCACCTCCTGGTCGATGGACGCGCAGCGGATGTCGTACTTTTCGGCCATCTCGTGCGCGTAGAGCTCGATGGCGCCCTTTTTGAGCCGGAAGCCGCTGCCGCTGCTGAAGCGGGGGTCTCCGGTTTCCTTGAGCACGAGGTTGTCCGCGACGGTCATGTTGCCGATCAGGCCCTGCAGATTGCGGTCCTCCGGGATCATGGACACGCCGTCGTCGATGAAGCCGGACGGGCTGAACACGGCGACCTTCTTTTCCTTGAGGTCGAGCTCGCCCGCCTCCGGGGTCAGCACGCCCGTGACGATCTGCGCGAGCTGGGTCTGGCCGTTGCCGTCCACGCCCGCGACGCCGACGATCTCGCCGCGGCCCACCGTGAGCGTGACGCCGGCCAGGCCGTTGTGCTTGGAGGTCTTATTGTATTCGATGCCCTTCAGACAGAAGGCCTCGCCCTCGGGCTTTTCCACCTTTTCATAGTGCGACGGGGCGAGCTCGCGGCCGATCATGAGGTTCGCCAGCGCCGGACCGGAGGTCTCGCTGCACCGGACCGTTGTGACGACCTCGCCCGCGCGGAGAATCGTGATGCGGTCGGAGATGTGCAGCACCTCGCGCATCTTGTGGCTGATGAAGATGATGCTCTTGCCCTCGGAGACGAGCTTCTGCATGATGGCGAACAGGCCCTCGACCTCGATGTCGGTCAGCGCCGCGGACGGCTCGTCGAGGATCAGCAGCTCCGCGCCGTGGTAGAGCGCCTTGAGAATCTCCACGCGCTGCTGCGCGCCGACGGAGATCTCCGTGATGAGCTTGTCCAGCTCGACGTCCAGGCCGTATTTCTCGGCCAGCGCCTCGATCTCCCTGCGGCGGGCCGCCCGGTCGATGAACAGGCCCTTCACGTTGCGGTCGCCCAGGATGATGTTCTCGAACACCGTCATGGCCTCGACCAGCATGAAATGCTGGTGCACCATGCCGATGCCGAGCTTGACGGCCTGGCTCGGCGATTCGATGCGTTCTTCCTTTCCGTTCAGGAAGATCTTCCCCTCGGTCGGCTGATACAGGCCGATCAGAATGTTCATGAGCGTCGATTTGCCCGCGCCGTTTTCACCCAGCAGCGTGTGAACCTCGCCCTTGGCGACCGAAAGGTTGATGTCGCGGTTGGCGTAGAAATCGCCGAACCGCTTGCTGATGTGCTCCATCCGAAGCAGCTCTTCCAATTGCCCTCACTCTCCTCTTCTGCCAAAGTCCTTTATGTTTCCGCGGCCCGCTTCCGGGCCAGCATGAGGTCCTTGCGCTCCTGGAGCGCGAAGATCGCGCTCTCCGCCCAGGAATACTGCTGCATGTAGCTGCCCTGGAACAGGCAGCACGCCTGGTCGTCGCCGTTCATGAAGTCGCGGTAGTCGGACGCGGCCAGCTCCATGCGGGCCCGGCACGCGCCGCGCTCGCGCTCGAGGAAGGTCTCCGCGCCGTACTCGCGCAGCGTGTCGGTCAGCTCCTTGATCGTGCGGCGGTAGCCGGTCTTGTCGGCGTCCACCTCGGCGTCCTCGCCCCAGAGATACTCCACGATCTCGTGGATGGAGACGGGCCTGCCGTCGCGGAAGACGCACAGCGCCATGAGCTCCTTGGCCTTGGCCGAGTGGAAATGCACGCTCTGGCCCGCGACCAGCATGTCGAACACCCCGAAGGTGTGGAAATAGATGCGCTTGCGCTGCCTGCCGTGCAGCAGTTTGGCCCGCTCCATCACGTCCGCGATGTCCTCGCGGTCGAAGGGCTTGAAGATCATGTAGTCGGCCTTCATCCGCAGCGCCTCGACGGCGAACTTCGTGTGCGCCGTGGCGAAGACGATGATGATGTCGCGCCGCAGCTGCCGCAGACGCTTGGCCAGCTCGATGCCGTCCATGCCGGGCATGTCGATGTCCAGCAGCGCGAAATCGACCTCGTGCGTTTCGGCGTAGGCCACGGCCTGCGCGGGCTCCGTGAACCGGCCGACGATCTCGAAGTCGGGCATATCGGCGCATTTGAGCTCGAAAAGCTGCAGGTCCAGCAGCATATCGTCCACCAGAATCGTTTTCATCGCCCAAACTTCACCTCTCATTCGATTATAGCAAACGAACCGTACGAAAACCGTACGGTTCGGCGCGCTATTCCGGAATTTGTAAAAATTTTTTATAGCGCAGCGTGACGGTCGTGCCCGCGCCGGGGCTGCTTTCGATGCCGATGGAGCAGCCGGGGAACTGGGCGATGCGGCGGCGGACGTTCGCCAGACCGACGGACCGGCTCTCCTCCGCGGCGGCGGGGTCGAAGCCGAGCCCGTCGTCCGCGACCGTGACGACGTGGCAGGTCTCCTCGTCCGCGAGCGTGATGGCGACGCAGCCGCCGCCCACCTTGGGCTTGATGCCGTGCAGGATCGCGTTTTCCACGATCGGCTGGAGCGTCAGCACGGGGATGGAGAAGTCCTCGTCGGGGATCCGGTAGTCCATCCGCAGCCGGCCGGAGAGCTGGAGAATGTTGATGTCGGCGTAGGCGCGCACCGCGCGCAGCTCCTCCTTGAACGAGCCGACGCCGCTCGCGGCGGTGATGCTGTCCACGCTGAAGCGCAGATACCGGGAGAAGTCGCCCGCCATCTTGTACGCCGCGTCCGGCTGCAGCACGATGAGCGCCTGCAGGGAGTTGAGCGTGTGGTAGAAGAAATGCGAGCTGATCTGGTTGAGGAGCATGTTCGTCTGCTCGAGCTCGAGCTGGCGGCTGAGCCCCTCGATCTGCCGCTGGGCCTCCTCGGCCTTCAGCGCGCGCACCTTTTCCATGTTCCAGGCGACGAAGCCCGCGAGCAGACTCACCAGCAGGCTGCCCGCCGCGCACAGCCACAGGCTCAGCCGCCCGTACCACGGGACGGCGGGCGCGAGGCTGATGGTCCAGGTGGAGTTGAAGAGCGAGAGGGGATAGCTGCGCGCGGACGCGGGCAGCGAGCCGCCGCCCGTGAGGATCGTCTGTTTTTCGCCGGTGTCGGGGTTCATGCGCCAGAGCTCGCACGAGTAGCCCTGCTGGCCGACGTTCGCGATGGAGCTGTCCGCCAGCGCCGCCGGATAGTCGAGCGTCACGGAGACAATGCCCCAGAAATACGGCTTGCCGAGCCCGTCCTTCAGATACACCGGCATCCGCCCCGCGATGCCGCTGCCGCCCTGGATGAGCTCGAACGGCCCCGCCATGTACAGCTCGCCCTTGGCGATGGCGGCCTGCGCCTCGCGGTTGCCCGCGCCCTCCTGCGTCATGTCGAGCCCGACGACGGACTCGTTGCCCCGGAGCGGGTAGACGGTCTCCACCACGCCGTCCGGCGCGAAGAGCACGTTGCGCACGCAGTCCTCTTTTAAAAGAATCGAGGCGATCTCGCCGAAGCCCTCGTCGCTGCCGCCGGTCTGGATGAGATACGCCTCCAGCACGCGCGTTTTGCTGAGCTGGGAGAGCAGAATCTCGTACGTCTCGGAGCCGAGCGTCTCGGCGATGTAGTCCATCTGCTCGTTCTGCTGCTGCGTCTGATTGAACTGGATGTACCAGCTCAGAAGCGCGAGCGCCGCGAGCGTGACGAGAAACGTCCGCACGACGGGCTTCGAGAGTTTTTTGAGCTTCATGCCGCCGCCACCTTTCTGTTTTTCCCAACAGAAACAGAATACCCCGTTTTCCGGAAAAACGCAATCCCGGAAAACGGGGCAGGCAGAGCGCGCGGTGAAAGAGTGAAGAACGGAGGCGCCGCTTCACGCTTCACCCGCACCGGTTATTCCAGCTCGAACGCGCCGGTGTAGAGCTGGTAGTAGGTGCCCTTCTGGGCGATCAGGTCCTCGTGGGTGCCGCGCTCGATGACGCGGCCGTGGTCGAGGACGAGAATCGCGTTGCTGTTCTGTACGGTGGAGAGCCGGTGCGCGATCACGAAGACCGTGCGGCCCCGCATCAGCGCGTCCATGCCCTTCTGGACGAGAGCCTCGGTGCGCGTGTCGATGGAGGAGGTGGCCTCGTCGAGAATCATGACGGGCGGGTCCGCCACCGCCGCGCGGGCGATGGAGATGAGCTGCCGCTGGCCCTGGCTGAGGCTCGCGCCGTTGGCGGTGAGCATGGTGTTGTAGCCGTCCGGCAGGCGCGTGATGAAGTCGTGCGCGTTGGCGAGCTGGGCCGCGTGGATGCACTCGTCGTCCGTCGCGTCGAGCTTGCCGTAGCGGATGTTGTCCATCACGGTGCCGGTGAACAGGTTCACGTCCTGCAGCACGACGCCGAGCGAGCGGCGCAGATCGGCCTTGCGGATGTGGTTGATGTTCACGCCGTCGTAGCGGATTTTGCCGTCGGCGATGTCGTAGAAGCGGTTGATGAGGTTTGTGATCGTGGTCTTGCCCGCGCCGGTCGCGCCGACGAAGGCCAGCTTCTGGCCCGGCTTGGCGAAGAGGGAGACGTCGTGCAGGACGGGCTTGCCCTCCTCGTAGGCGAAATCGACGTCGAAGAAGCGCACGTCGCCCTGCAGCGGCACGAGGCGCGAGGGCATCGCGTCCTTCGCGGGGTATTTCCAGGCCCAGTGGCCGGTGCGCTCGGCGCACTCGACGGGCTCGCCGCTTTCCATCCGGCAGTTGACGAGCGTGACGGTTCCCTCATCCTGCTCGGGCTGCTGGTCGAGGAGCGTGAAGATGCGGTCGGCGCCCGCGATGGCCATGGCCACGGCGCTGATCTGCTGCGAGACCTGCGAAACGTTCGCGGTGAACTGCTTGGTCATGCCGAGGTACGAGGCCACGACCGCGATGGACAGGGGCGCCGCCATGGAGCCGGACGCAAACAGGTTCTGGAACGACAGATTCTGCACCGCGCCGTTCGAGCTGATCATCAGGCCGCCGACAAACGCGGTCAGCACATAGAGAATGTTGCCGATGTTCATCATGACCGGCATGAAGATGTTGCCGAAGCGGTTGGCGTACTCGGCGTCCTGGCAGAGCTGGCTGTTGAGCCGGTCGAAGGCCTCCTCGGCCGCGCGCTCGTGGCAGAAGACCTTGACGACCTTCTGGCCGTTCATCATCTCTTCGATGTAGCCCTCGGTCTGGCCGAGCGATTTCTGCTGGCGCACAAAATACGTCGCGGATTTGCCGCCGATGTTCTTGGTCACCTTCGTCATGAAGAAGATGCCGAGAATGACGATCAGCATGAGCGGGATGCTGTAGTAGAGCATGACCAGCAGCACGCAGGTGACGGTCAGCGCCGACGCGCACAGCTGCGGCAGACTCTGGGAAACGACCTGCCGGAGCGTATCGACGTCGTTTGTGTAGTAGCTCATGATGTCGCCGCGGCCGTTCTGGTCGAAGTATCTGATCGGCAGCGTCTGCATCCGGGAGAACATGCGTGTGCGCATCTTGTGCAAAAAGCCCTGCGTGACGCGCGCCATAAGCTGCGTGTAGAGCGTCGTGGCCGCGAGGCCGACGAGATACAGACAGATCATCAGCGTGATGGCGCCTGCGATCTGGCCCGCGACGGCGCTCCAGCCGCTGGCGAGGCCCTGCTCGATATAGCCCGTGATGTGCTCGATGTAGACCGCCGGGACGACGCCCACCACGGCGCTGACGACGATGCACACGGCGACGGTCGCCAGCATGCCGGGATAGTCGCGGAACAGGAGCTTCAGAAGCCTGCCGAACACGCCTTTTTTCGCGTTTTTCAGGTTCCCCGCGCCGACGGGTCCGCGCCGGCCGGGGCCGCGGACATTCTGGTTACTCGGCATGCTCTTCGCCTCCCGCCTTGTTCTGGGAGGTATAGACCTCCCGGTAGATTTCGTTGTTTTTCAGCAGCTCCTCGTGCGTCCCCAGCCCGCAGACCGCGCCGTCGTTCAGCACGACGATCAGATCGGCGTCCCGCACGGAGGCGATGCGCTGGGCGATGATGATTTTGGTCGTATCGGGGATCTCGGTGCGGAACGCCTGGCGGATGCGCGCGTCGGTCTTGGTGTCCACCGCGGAGGTCGAGTCGTCGAGAATGAGCACCTTCGGCTTTTTGAGCAGCGCCCGCGCGATGCACAGCCGCTGCTTCTGCCCGCCGGAGACGTTCGTGCCGCCCTGGTCGATGTGGGTTTCGTATTTGTCGGGGAACTGCTGGATGAATTCGTCCGCCTGCGTGAGCCGGCAGACTCTGACCAGCTCCTCGTCGGAGGCGTTCGGGTCGCCCCAGCGCAGATTTTCCGCGATCGTGCCGGAGAACAGCACGTTCTTCTGCAGCACCATGGCGACCTGATTGCGCAGCGTCTCGAGATCGTAGTCCCGCACGTCCACGCCGCCGACGCGCACCGTGCCCTCGGTCACGTCGTAGAGCCGGCAGATGAGCTGCACGAGCGTCGTCTTGGCGGAGCCAGTGCCGCCCAGGATGCCGACCGTCATGCCGCTTTTGATGTGCAGCTCGATGCCGGACAGCGCCATGCGCTCGGCCCGCGCGGAGTATTTGAAGCTCACGCCGTCGAAGTCCACGTCGCCGTTTTTGACCTCCGGAACGGGATGCTCCGGGTTGTGCAGATCGCTCTGTTCGCTGAGCACTTCGTCGATTCGCTTGGCCGACGCCGAGGCCAGCGTGATCATAACGAAGACCATGGAGAACATCATGAGGCTCATGAGGATCTGCATGGAGTAGGTAATCATGCTCGTGAGCGCGCCCAGGCCCAGATACGTTCCGTTCGTCGTGATGATGAGCTTCGCGGCAAAATAGGAGATGAGGATCATCGAGGCGTACACGCACAGCTGCATGAGCGGGTTGTTGAGCGCGAGGATTTTTTCGGCCTTCAGGAAATCGGCCTTCACATCCTCCGAGGCGGCCGTGAACTTCTTCGTCTCGTAGTCCTCGCGCACGAAGCTCTTGACGACGCGCATGCCCTGCACGTTCTCCTGCACGGAATTGTTGAGCTGGTCGTACTTTTTAAATACCTTCTTGAAAAGCGGCAGCGTCTTCCAGATCATCAGCGCGATGCCGATGCCCAGCACGGGGACGCTGCCCGCGAAGACCCACGCCAGCCGCCTGCCCACGCGGACGGACATGATGACCGCGAAAATGAGCATCAGAGGCGCGCGCACCGCGATGCGGATAATCATCATGAAGGCGTTCTGCACGTTCGACACGTCGGTCGTGAGCCGGGTCACGAGGGACGACGTGGAAAACCGGTCGATGTTGGAAAACGAGAAATCCTGCACCCGGTAGTACAGGTCGCGGCGCAGATTCTTGGCAAAGCCCGCCGAGGCGGTCGCGCAGAACCAGCCCGAGGCCGCGCCGCACAGAAGCGAGACCGTCGCCACGAGCAGCAGCCACAGGCCGGAGCGCAGAATGACGTCCATGCCGCAGCCCTGCTGGATGTTGGTGATGAGGCCCGCCGTGATGAGCGGAATCAGGCACTCGCACGCGACCTCGCCCAGCATGAAAAGGGGCGTGAGGATCGTGGGCGTCCGGTATTCGCGGATACAGCCGGCAAGTCGTTTAATCATGGATTGGTGTCCTCCTTGTTGGGGGTTTCGGTCAGATTTTCCCGCGCCCGGTCGAGCAGGCGGATGAGCGTTTCGATCTCCTCCTCGCTCATGCCGGCGAGCATCCGGTCCTCCAGGGAGCAGATGTGCCCGGCGATCTCCTGCTGGATGCGCTCGGCCTTGTCGGTGGGCGTCACGAGCCGGCAGCGCCGGTCGGCGGGCTCCTGCTCCATTTGAATGAAGCCCTTGGCCTCAAGCCGCTGCAAAAGACCCGACACGGTCGGATGCGAGAGGTGGAACTGCTTTTCAATGTCTCTGGGGTAGACCTTTTCGCCCTTGTGCATCGACAGGTAGCGCAGGATGAACGACTGCGCGCCCGTCAGATCGAGCGACGTGACCGTTCTGTCCATGTCCTGCGCGATGGCCTGGTTGAGAAGCTTCAGGCGCGGGCCGAGAAGACGCGATTGCTGCACGGCACAGCCGCCCCCTTCCAAAAAAATGTAGCGTGCTACGCAAAAATTAAGTAGCACGCTACATTTTAGCAGATATTCAGAAAATTGCAAGCGGTTCGATATAGAAACCTGCACAGATTCGCAGAAATATTTTAGTGAATTCGCGCAGGGAGCAGCGACAGCAGATACCGCGTCGTGAGCGTGCCCCGCAAAAACGCGCGGCGCAGCAGCAGGCCGTTCTCCTCGGAGTGCTCGACCTCCTTCGAGTAGAGGCACACGAGCGGCGCCGGATCGTCCTGCGCGCCTAAGAGCGCGCGGATCGCGAGGACGTGGAACACGCAGCTCTGCACGCGGCACAGCAGCTGCCCGTCGTTGACGGCCTTGAGAAAATAGCGGAACAGGAAATAGACCGTCAGATTCTCCATTTGGACGGACAGCGGCGCGTCCGGCGCGTCTGTTTGCGCGGCCCGGTCCAGCAGGGCGGGGAAGCGCGCGGTGAGGTGCTCCATGTTGTTGAGCACGGCCAGGATCGGGGCCTCCGAGCCTTTCTTGAGGCGCCTGCGCCGCAGAAATGCAAGCCTTTTTTCGGGGTCCTCCGGCGCCGGCGCGGCATACCGGCCCGCGTCCAGCAGCCGCTGCAGCCGCCCGGCGTAGTCCAGCAGCAGGCAGAGCCGGTCGGAGAGCGGGCGCGAGCGGTCCTGCACGAGCGCGAGCGCGTGCCGCCTGGCCGCGCGGAGCGCCAGATAGAGCGCCGGGTCGAGGTCGTTGCAGCCGGAAACGGGCTCGTCGGTCGTTTCGGACAGGAAGAGCACGGGCGTCTCGCGCTCCAGCAGCAGCCGCGCCGCCGCGGGGCAGGAGACGGACAGCGAGAACTCGCGCGTCGCGCCGTATTCCTCGATGAAGCGCGGATGCTCGCGGCAGGTCGTACACAGGCCGTCCTGTCCCAGGGCGAGCTGCACCGAGCACAGGCCGTCCGCGGTATACAGGGGACAATGGCCGTCCCGGAGGGCGAACATCGTCTCGCCGTCCTTTTCCGTGAGCGCCGCGCGCACCCGCTCGCCGAGCGCGCCCGGCAGAGCCCGGTAGCGCGCGAGCGTTTCGCTGTCGAGAATGATCTCCCAGTCCTGACAGCAGGTGTCGGGGCAGGCGCCCGCGAGGCAGCGGAAGCGCGGGTAATAGTCGGGATAGACGAGCGTCATGGAAAAGACTCCTTTGCAGGCCCGCACGGGGCCGGATGCAGGTTATTTTACGCCTTCCGCGGCCCTTCGTCAATTGCCATTCCGGACAAGATGTGATATACTGTGGAAACCAAACGATTAAAGGAAGAATACGATGAAAGAACTCAAACGCACGTATACGCGCAGCGCGGTGATCCTGGCGGCCGTGCTGCTGATCCTGCTGATCGTCGGGTCGTTCGCCGATCTGCCGATCTCCAGGCTCCTCTATCCGGGAAAAGAGAGCAGCCTGGGGCAGTTTTTCGCGGCCTTCGGCGAGCTGCCTGCCTTTTTGTGCCTGACCTCGGCCGGTCTGCTGCTGGCGGAGAACCGGAAGCGGCTGCCGGGCCTGAAGCCGCTCGCGTGGCTGCTGGGCGGCGCGGCGCTCGTGCTTCTGGGCATCGTCCTGGCGGTGCACGAGGCGACCGACAATGTGCCGGCCATGCCGTCGTGGGTGGCGCTGCTCGTCGCGGTGTTCCTGGCGGCGGTCTCGGGCGTGGGGCTGCTCCTGCTGACGGCGGACTGCCCGGTCAAAACGGTGCTGCGCTTCGCGCTCACGCTCGTGTTTGTGAGCGTCTGCACCATGGCCGTCATCCAGATCATCAAGCTGCCCTGGGGCCGCGCGCGGATGCGCCTGATCTACGACACCGGCAACGAGAGCTACTTCACCCCCTGGTGGAAGGCCGGCAGCGCCCTGAAAAAAAAGCTGGTCGCCGACGGCGTTTCGGCGGACGAATTCCGCTCGTTCCCGTCCGGCCACACCGGCTGCGCGGCCTGCGGGATGCTGGCGATCCTGCTGCCCACGCTGCACAAAAAATGGAAGGGAAAAGAGCGCGTCTGTCTGCTTGCGGGCATCCTGTGGACGGCGATCGTGGCCTTCAGCCGCATCCGCATGGGCGCGCATTTCCTGTCCGACACCATGGTCTCGTGGCTGCTCACGCTCGGCATCAGCGCGCTGGGCGTGCGCCTGTTCTACTTCGACAAGCGGGTCTTCGGCCGCATCTGGGGCCTTCTGGAGCCAAAAAAGAAATAAAAAAAACGCCGCTATGGATTTGATTGCAAATCCATGGCGGCGTTTTTTATGATAGTTATCGCTTGGCGGTGGCCTGGTCCATGAGAACAATGTCCACGTTGAAATACTGGCCGCCGCGGTAGATGGTCAGCGTGACGGTGTCGCCGGCGGTGAACTGATTCTTATAGGTGTTCAGCTCGTCGATGTCGGAAATCGTGTGGCCGTTGATGCCGGTGATGACGTCGCCCGCGGCGACGCCCTTGGACTCGGCGTCGCTGCCGGGGGTCACGGAGACCACGTAGACGCTGCTCGGCAGCCGGTAGTAGGACTGCACGCTGATGGGCAGGGGCTCGGTCTGGATGCCGATGGCGGGCCGGCCGGCGACGTAGCCGCTGGCGATCAGCTCGTCGACGATGGGCTTGGCGGTGGAGATGGGAATGGCGAAGCCCAGACCCTCGACCGTGGCGGTGGTGTAGTAGGAGCTCATCTTGATCGTGTTGATGCCGATGACCTGACCGTAGCAGTTGATAAGCGGGCCGCCGGAGTTGCCGTTGTTGAGGGCGGCGTCCGTCTGGATGAGGGTCATCGTCCGGTCGCCGACCGTGAGGTCGCGGTTGATGGCGGAGACGATGCCGTTCGTCATGGTGCCGCGCAGCGTGACGCCGAGCGGATCGCCGATGGCCGCGACCGTGTCGCCCACGCGCAGCTGGTCGGAATCGCCGAACACCGCCGGGGTGAGGTTTTCCGCCTCCACCTTCAGAACGGCCAGATCGCTGATCTCGTCGCTGCCCACGACCGCGGCGGTGTACTGCTCGTTGCCCTCGGTCAGAACGTTGACTGTGTTCGCGCCCTCGATGACGTGATAATTGGTGATGAGATAGCCGTCGGCCGTCATGACGATGCCCGTGCCGCTGCCGACGTCCGTGGTGATGGACACGACGCTGGGACTGACTTTCGTGTAGATCTCCTGCAGACTCAGCGCGCCCTCGGCCGCGGAGGGCTGCGTCTGGGTGCCGGCGGGCGAGGCGGCCACGCTCAGCGTGGCGCCGGTGCCGATGTAGCTGCCGGCGGGCTGCGCGGCGGCGGAATCGGCTGCGCCCGCGCTGGAATCGGGAGCCGTCTGCGCGGGGAGCGCAGTCTCGGCCTTGGCGCTGTCCTGCGTGCCGGTGGAGATGCTGATGCCGTTGGATGTGCGCTCGAAGCGCAGGCCGAGGTCGTTGACGAGATAGTACACGCCGACGGCGACGCAGACCATTGCAAGCACGATCAGAACGGACACCAGCCAGCGCATCGGGTGGCGGCGCTTGCCGGCGCTCATCGGGCGGGGCTCCTGCCGCGGATAGAATCCGCCGGAAAAGTCGCTGTTGTTGATGGAATTATCGTCGTAATACCCCGTATGGGGGTCATTCTCAAAGCTCATGGACACACCTCCCTGCTTTTCAGGTATGATACAGTATACCCCGGAAAAAGAGAAGAATGTTGAACATTCTGTAAAACATAATTGACATTTCAGCGAACAACAGGCAGCGTGAAGAGAAATTCCGTCACGCCGTTTTCACTCGACGCGCGGATGTCCTCGCCGTGGGCGCCGACGATGGTTTTGGCGATGTAGAGGCCCAGCCCCCAGCCCTCGCGGTCGGCCGAGCGGCTCTTGTCGGCCTTGTGGAAGCGGTCGAAGAGCAGCGGCAGCTCGTCTGGCGGGATGGTGGGCCCGGTATTTTTGACGCTGACGAGCGCCTTCGCGCTCTCCTGGGTCAGCGTCATTGTGAGCTGGCCGCGCTCGGGGCAGAACTTGACGGCGTTGTCGATCAGGTTGTAGAGCACCTGCGTGATGGCGTCGCGGTCAGCCCGCGTCCACACCGGCCGGTCGGGCAGATCGACGGATACCTGCAGATGCTTGGCGTTGATCTTCTGCTCGAAGGAGATGAGCGCGTCGCCCATGGCCTCGCCGACGTCGAAGCGCGTCTTGCGCGCCTCGTCGATGCCCTGCGCCTGCAGGCGGGAGATGTCCAGCATGTTGCGCACGAGCCGCGAGAGCCTGCGCACCTCGCTCGAGACGGTCTGCATATACTGCCTGTGCTTTTCCGGCGGGATGGTGCCGTCGAGCATGCCGTCGATGAAGCCGCCGATGGTGGTCATCGGCGTTTTGAGCTCGTGCGAGACGTTGGCGATGAACTCGTTGCGGCGCTGCTCGGACTTCTCGAGGGAGTCCGCCATCGTGTTGAACGCCTGTGCCAGGTCGTTGATCTCCTCGCTGTTTTTGGGCGAAAGCTCGACGCGGGTGCTCAGGTTGCCCCGGCCGAAGCTGCGGGCGGCCTCGGCCACCTGCCGCAGCGGCTTGACCTGGCTGCGCGAGAGGAACGTCGCCGCGATCAGCGCGAGCACCAGCACGACGAGCGCGGCGTAGAGAAACAGCGTGCTGCTGCGCAGCATGAACTGCGAGATCTGCGTCATCGGCGCCGAGACCACGACGAAGCCGATGGCCTCGCCCGTCGTGTCGGAGACGATGGGCACGCCGGAGACGAACCGCTTTTCCGTGTAGATGCCGCTCAGGTTGTCGGACTCGAAGGCCTGGCTGTCGGCGAGCATCTCGCTGCGGAAATTCTCGGGCAGGAGCTTGCCGATGTGCGCGCAGCTGAACTCGTCGCACGAGCACAGCAGCACCGTCCCGTCCAGATCGCAGACGAGCGCCTCCGCCGAGCCGACGGAGGAGATAAAGGACAGGCTCATCCGGAAGTCCCAGTTGTCCTCCATCTCGCCCGCGGAGCTGTACGCCCGCGCGAGATTCGCCACCGCGGCGGCGTCGCTGGCGAGCGTCTGCTTTTTTTCCGCCTCGACCGATTTGAGCATCAGAAAGCGGAAGCCGACGCCGGTGATGAACATGCACACCAGCAGCAGCGCCGCGATGAGCACAAACTGCCGGCTGAACGAGGTTTTCATGTTATGCGACCTCGAATTTATAACCGACGCCCCAGACGGTCTTTAAAGACCACTGGTCGGAGACGCCCTCGAGCTTCTCGCGGAGCCGCTTGATGTGCACGTCCACGGTGCGGCTGTCGCCGAAGTAGTCGAAGCCCCACACCTCGTCGAGCAGCTGGTTGCGCGTGTAGACCCGGTTGGGCGACGACGCCAGGTGGAACAGCAGTTCCATCTCCTTGGGCGGCGTTTCGACGCGCTTGCCGTCCACGATCAGCTCAAACGAGTCGAGATCGATCACGAGCTTGTCGAACACGAGCCGGCGCGTCTTGCCTTTTTCGGGCGTCTCCTCGCCGGCGCGGCGCAGAACCGCCTCCACGCGGGCCAGGACCTCTTTCATTTCAAAGGGCTTTGTGATGTAGTCGTCCGCGCCCTGCTTGAGCCCGGTGACCTTGTCGGTCGTCTCGCCCTTGGCCGTGAGCATGATGACCGGCGTCTGGGAATCCTGCCGGATCGCGCGCAGCACGCCCCAGCCGTCCAGCACCGGCAGCATCAGATCGAGCAGCACCAGATCGGGCCGCAGCTTGCGGAAGAGCGTCACGCCCTCGCCGCCGTCGTTCGCAATCGCCGCCGTGTAGCCCTCTTTTTCCAGATACAGCCGCAGCAGCTCCGAGATATTGTGGTCGTCCTCCACAATGAGAATGGACTTCGCCATACTCCCTGCCTCCTTCTTGGTTTTCCTGAGGGCCGACGGCCTCGCCGGGGGACCGCAGCCCGCGCGCAGACGCAGCAAAGGCGTTACCTGCACAGTAATTTTTTATATTATACAGCATAAATGCCGGATTGGGTGAATTTTTTGTAAAATGGCGGAAATGCGGCCGGCCGCGCTGTTTTCGTTTTTCCGGTTTCGCATTTGCGAAATCTGTGCTATAGTAAAGATACTATCATAACAGATGGGAGCTTTGCCATGGAATTGACGCCAAGACTTACCCGGAACGCGCTGGTCTCCCGCGCGGCTGCCGCGGGCAGCATGGTGCTTTTGAGAAATACGAACGGCGCGCTGCCGCTGCTGCCGGAGGCCGGGGAGCCGCTGCCCGCGGCGGTGTTCGGCATCGGCCAGCTGTTCACCGCCTGCTGCCAGAAGGCCATGACGCCCTGGCGCACGATCGACATCCTCTCGGGCCTCTCCGCCTCCGACCGTGTGAAGCCCGACTCGCTGCTGGCCCACAAGTACCGCTCCTGGGCGCTGGAGCACCCCGACGGGGCGCCGATGCCGCTCGAGCGCATCAGTCTGGAGGAGCTGGCCGAACACAACCGCGCCGCGCTCATCGTCGTCACGCGCTTTCCCGGCGACGAGCGGCTCAGCCTGACGCCGGGCGAGCGGGAGATGATCGCCGCCGTATCCGCGGCGTTCGCGCGCTCCGTGCTGATCCTCAACACGCCGGGCTATCTGGAGCTGGGCGAGAGCGCCCGCGCCTGCGCCGCCGTGCTGTTCATGGGCGTGGCGGGGCAGGAGGCGGGCTATGCCCTGGCGGACGTGCTCACGGCGAAGAGCCTGCCGTGCGGCCGCCTCGCGCACAGCTGGCCCGAGAAGCTCTCGAGCTTTGACGAGGCCGCCGAGACGGCCGACCGTTTTTCGGGCTACCGCTGGTTCGACAGCTTCGGCACGGAGCTGCTCTATCCCTTCGGCTACGGGCTGTCCTACGGCCGGGCCGAGCTGGGCGCGGTGTCGGCGGGCCTCGACGGCACCGACGTGTTCGTCACCGCCGAGGTGCGGAACACCGGCGAAACCTGGCCCGTGCAGGAGGTCGTACAGGTCTATGTCTCCCACCCCGAGGGAAAGCTGGAGCAGCCCGTGTATCTGCTCGACTGCTTCGCCAAGTCGAAGCTGCTCGAGCCCGGCGAGAGCCAGACGCTCACGCTCCGCTTCCCGGTGACGGAGCTGTCCGTCTTCCGCGAGGACGCCTCCGCCTACTGCCTCGACGAGGGCTATTACGACATCCGCGTCGGCACCGCGAGCCGGAACACCTGCGTCGCAGGCTCCATCCGCCTCACGCGCGGCGCGGTCGTGCAGCCGGTGGAGCCGCTGAAGCTCGGCCCGGCGCTCTGCCGCAGCCGCTCCGGAGCCGCGGCGTACACCTATCCCGGCGAGAAGGAGGAGCTGGAGCAGGCGCGGCGGCACGCCATCCGCCTGTCCGACCGGAACCTGCCGCGCGGCGGGCGCAAAAAGGGCCGCGAATTCTCCGGCTGCCGCGGCGACGGCAAGCCCCACACCCTGCAGGAGCTGCAGAAGGGCTGGTGCACGATCTTCCAGCTCGTCGCGAGTCTGGACGACGAGAGCCTGCGGCGGCTCGTGTGCGACTTCGGCTTCTGCCCGTCCGAGCTGCCCGGCGCGCTGGGCGCCTCCGCCGCGCTCGAGCGCTACGGCATCCCCGCGGTGACGCTTGCGGCCGGTTCCGACGGCCTGCAGCTCACGCGCGACATCCGCGACGACGAGGGCAAGACCGTCCGCCACCAGTTCTGCACGGCGTTTCCCGCGCCGGGCCTGCTGGCCTGCTCGTTCGATCCCGCGCTCATCGGCTCGGTCGGCGCGGCCGTCGGGAAGGAAATGAAGGAATACGGCGTGGCGCTGTGGCTCGCGCCCGGCGCCAACCTGCAGAGGACGCCCCGGCAGCCCGGCTTCTGGGAGTGCTGGTCGGAGGACCCCGTGCTCTCCGGCCTCTGCGCCGCGGCGATGGCCGCCGGCGTCGGGGAAAACGGCGCGGCGGTGCTGCGCACGGCCGATACCCGGCGCGCGCTCGCGGTCTCGCTGCCCGCCTGGCGCGACCTCTACGCGCTGGCGTTTGAGATCGCCGCCGGCTCGTACCGCGCGGCCCTGCTGCCCGCGCTGTCCGTCAACGGCGAGCCCCTGGGCGAAAACAGCCCGCTCGTCAGATCGATGATCGTGGACTGGAAATACACCGGCATGTTCCTCGCCGACGGCGAGCGCTACACGAACGGCCCGACGCGGGTGGAGCTGGAGAAGTCCGCCCTGCGCATCGTGAAGCTGCTGGCCGAGCGAAAGGATTAGGGAACCTCTGAAGAAACCCGGCACGCATCCTGACGGCGCTTTTTCCGTCTGAGCTGCGTCAAAAAGCTTGGGCAATACCGCACAAATTCCGCGTTTTCCGTTTGGGGAAAACGCGGAATTTTTTTGCGCGCATTGACAAATTCCCCAAAAGAGCGTACGTTGCAGTTAAGACGTGAATTTATATTCACGAGACAGGAGGCGTCCCCAATGGCTTACAACGGTTTTGCAATGGACGAATATCTCAACGCGGAGGCGGTCAACCGGCAGCTCGACGAGCTGATCCAGAAGCCCGTCTATACGATTCGGAAGAAGGCGCTGGCGGCCTATGAGCGCGACTATTTCCAGGCCGGATGCCTGCGCTCGAAGGCGATGATCGAGGAGGCGAAAAACGTCATCCCCGGCGGCGTGCAGCACAATCTGGCGTTCAACTATCCGTTCCCCATCGTGATCGAAAAGGCCGAGGGCGCGAAGCTCTGGGACGCCGACGGCAACTGGTACTACGACCTGCTGCAGGCCGGCGGCCCGACGATCCTCGGCAGCAACGACCCCGCCGTGCGGGGCCCCGTCATCGAGCTTTTGAACACCTGCGGGCCGTCCACCGGCCTGTTCCACGAGTTTGAATACAAGCTCGCCAAAAAAATCAGCGAGATGGTGCCGTCGGTCGACCTGTTCCGGATGCTCGGCTCCGGCACCGAGGCGGACATGTGCGCGGCGCGGATCGCGCGGCTCAAGACGGGGAAGAAGAACATCCTCAAGATGGGCGGGGCCTATCACGGCTGGAGCGACCAGCTGGCCTACGGCATGCGCATCCCCGGCACCAAGGGCATCCTGTCCAAGGGCGTCCCCGGCTACGTGTTCCGCCACACGGACGAGTTCTTCCCGAACGATCTGGAGGATCTCGAGCGCAAGCTGCGGCGCAACAAGCTCGACGGCGGCACGGCGGCGATCTACGTCGAGCCGGTCGGCCCGGAGAGCGGCACCTGGCCGGTGTCGAAGGAGTTCGTCAAGGGCGTCGAGGCGCTGGCGCACGAATACGGGGCGCTGCTCATCTTCGACGAGGTCGTGACCGGTTTCCGGCTTGGGCCGAGCGGCGCACAGGGCTATTTCGGCGTCGATCCCGATCTCACGGTGTTCGGCAAGATCGTGGCGGGCGGCTATCCCGGCGCGGGCGGCGTCGGCGGCCACCGCGACTGCATGGCGCACCTGGGCGCGGGGCTCGACTCGTCGGGCAAGAAGGTGGCGAAGGCGATGTGCGGCGGCACGATGGCGGCGACGCCCATCTCCTGCGCCGCGGGCTACTATACGCTGTGCGAAATCGAAAAGCGCAACGCCTGCGAGGTCGCGGGCCGCATGGGCGACCGGCTCACGAAGGGCCTGCAGAACCTCATCAAAAAATACGAGCTGCCGTTCGTGGCGTTCAACCAGGGCTCCATCTGCCACCTCGACAGCGTCGGCACGATGCACTTCTGCATCGACTGGACGAAGCCGTGGGCGATCCCCGGCATCCTGAAGCAGACCTCCATCCGCCAGAAGGAGATGGAGCACATGGGCGCGGCGTACATGGCCGAGGGACTGGTGACGCTGGCCGGCTCGCGGCTGTACACGAGCGCGGCGTATACCGAAGAGATGATCGACGACGTGCTCGCGCGCTTCGACCGCGTGCTGGCGGCCTGCGGGCCGATGGGGTCCTGAGATGGAACAGAACGAACAGGCCCTGCGCGAGCAGCTCGTGCGCGCGGGAAACCGGCTTTTGGAGAGCGGGCTTGTGGCCCGGACCTGGGGCAATCTCAGCGCGAGGCTTTCGGACACGGAATTTCTCATCACGCCGAGCGGGCTGGCCTACGAGCGCCTCACGCCGGAGGACATGGCCGCGGTGCGCTTCGACACGCTCGAGTCCCGCGGGCCGCACAGACCCTCGAGCGAGAAGGGGATGCACGCGGCGATCTACCGGCTGCGGCCGGAGGCGAACTTTCTCATCCATACCCACCAGTATGCCGCCTCCTGCGTGGGCGCGGCGGGCCGGGACCTGCCGGACGCCGGCGCGCCGGGCGGGGTGATTCCCTGCGCGCAGTACGGCATGCCGTCCACCAAAAAGCTCGCCGGCGCGGCGGCGGCGGCCTTCGCCGCCAATCCGGAGGTCAGGGCCGTCTTCCTGCGCGGCCACGGCGCGGTGTGCGCGGGGGCGGACGAGGAGGAGGCGTTCTCCGTCTCGATGTCGCTCGAGAGCGCCTGCCTGCGGGAGCTGGCCGGCTCGGAGCCGGACGGCGCGCTGACGCAGGACTGCGGCAGCAGCGTGCGCGAGGGCGAGCGGTTCCGGCTGAAGGTCGGCGGCGAGGTTGTGCTGTACGAGGTGCGTGACACGGAGCTGCCGTTCCCCGCCGATCTGCACGCGGCCGTCTACCGCGGCACGAGCGCCCGCTGCATCCTGGCCGACCGCTCGCCCGCCGTCGCGGAGCTGAGCCGGCGGGGGAGAAGCCTCCGCCCGTATCTCGACGATCTGGCGCAGATCGCGGGCGCGGAGCTCCTGTGTGTGAAGGCGGAGCCGCAGCGGGCCGCGGCGGCGCTCTTCGGAAGAAACGCCGTGCTGCTGCGGTGCCTCGGCGCGCTCTGCACCGGCAAAACGCGGGAGGACGCCGAGGCCGTGCGGACGATTCTGGAGAAGGACTGCCGCGCGCAGCTCTACGCCGAAAACGTGCCCGGCGCGGGGCCGCTGGCCCGGACGGACGCCGCGCTGCAGCGGGCCGTCTATCTCAACCGCTACGCCCGCCTGAAGGAGGCGGACCGATGAAGAAAAAGCTGACGCAGGAAAAGCTGGGCGAGCTTCTGGAAAACGGAATCTCGGAATTCGCGCTGGCGGGCCCCGAGAAGGCCAGCATGGCGGCCATCGCCAAAAAATCCGGCATCAGCGTGGGCGTGCTGTACAAGTACTACCGGGACAAGGACGCGTTTTTTGACGCCTGCCTGGAAAAAACGCTCGACGAGCTGCGCGGCGCGCTGCAGGAGATCGAGAGCCGGGACGGGCGGATGCTCTCGGGCGCGCAGGCGGCCATCGAAGCGGTGCAGCGCGTCGCGCGCGAGCGGGGCGACTATCTGCGGCTGTACCTGAAGATCGCGGCCTCGAGCAGCGGCGAATACGCGAAAAAGCTCGCGGACGAGATCGAGGGCGTCTCCGCCGATCTCTACCGCGCCCGCATCGGGCAGGCGGCGAAAAACGGCGAGGTGCGGGACGACCTCGACCCCGGCCTGTTCGCGTTTTTCTTCGACAACCTGCTGATGATGCTGCAATTTTCGTATTGCAGCGACTATTTCCGCGCGCGGATGGAGCGGTTCTGCGGCGGCGCGCCGGACGACGGCGCGCTGACGGAGCAGCTGCTAAAATTTCTGGAATCCGCGTTTGCGTTTTCCAGCGCGGCGGTCGCGCATCATGAGGGAGAGGAAGCGGCAGTATGACAAAAGTTCTGGCGTACGACATCGGGACGACCGGGGTCAAGACGTGCCTGTTCAGTCTGGACGGCGGCATCCGCCTGCTCGCGAGCGAAAACGAGGGCTACGGGCTCTATCTCTCGCCGGACGGCGGGGCGGAGCAGGACGAGGAGGAGTGGTGGGCGGCCATGTGCCGCACCACGCGGGCGGTGCTCGCGAAGGCCGGCGCGGCGCCGGAGAGCGTCGCGGGCGTGTCCTTCTGCTCGCAGATGCAGGGCATGGTGCTGGTCGGGCAGGACGGCCTGCCGGTCCGCCGGCCCATGAGCTACATGGACCAGCGCTCGCGCGCGGAGCTGCGCCGCGGCATCGCCTACGGCCCGCAGGTCGCGGGCGCGAACGTGGGAAAGCTTCTGAGAAGTCTCGCCATCACGGGCGCGGTGTCGTCGAGCGTCAAGGACCCCGTGTGGAAATACAAGTGGGTCGAGGCGCATGAGCCGGAAAATTTCGCGCGCGCGTACAAGTGGCTCGACGTGAAGGAGGCGCTGCTCGCGCGCTGCACGGGGCAGTTCGTCATGACCGAGGACTCCGCGTTCGCGACGCTGCTGTACGACACGCGGCGCGGCCATGCGGGCTGGAGCGCGGAGATGTGCCGGATGCTGGGCGTCAACCCCGCGCACCTGGCCAAAATCATCCGCTCGACCGACGTGGCGGGGACGCTCACGGTCGGCGCGGCGGGGGAGCTGGGCCTTGCGCCCGGCACGCCGGTCTTCGGCGGCGGCGGCGACGCCTCGCTCATCGGCGTCGGCGCGGGCTGCACGCGCGCGGGCGACACACATCTGTACTGGGGCACCTCCGGCTGGGTCTCGACGGTCGTGGACCGCCAGGCGCTCGACACCGGGGCGATGATCGCCTCCATCGTCGGCGCGCAGTCGGGCCTGTACAACTACTTCGCCGAGATGGAGACGGCGGGCAAATGCCTCGAGTGGGTCAAGGACCATCTGGCCCTCGACGAGATCGGGGTGTATCTGGAAAAGCGCAGCGTCACCGAGGGGCTGGAGGCCCGGTACACGAGCCTGTACGAGTATCTGACCGAGACGATCCGCAAGGCCGCGCCCGGCGCGGGCGGCGTGGTATTCGCCCCGTGGCTGCACGGCAACCGCTGCCCGTTCGAGGACCCCGACAGCGCGGGCATCTTCCTGGGCATCCGGCTCGAGACGGGCAAGACGGAGCTGCTGCGCGCCGTGGTGGAGGGCGTCTGCTTCCATCTGCGCTGGATGCTCGAGCGGCAGGGGAAGAAGGTCAAAACCTCCGACCCCGTCCGCTTCGTGGGCGGCGGCGCGCTGTCCGGCGGGACGTGCCAGATCCTCGCGGACATTTTGGGCCGCACGGTGGAGACGGTCGATTCGCCGCAGAACGTCGGCAGCGTCGGCGCGGCGGCCGTGATGGCCGTGGGGCTGGGGATCGTTCCGAGCCTCGCGGACGTGCGCGCGTTCGTGCCCGCGTCGGCCGTCTACCGCCCGAATCCCGGCAACCGCGCGGTGTACGACCGCAATTTCGAGGTGTTCACCCGCCTCTATGCCGCCAACCGCGAAAACTTCCGCCTGCTCGCGGGAAAATAAGGCGGCGCCTTGTGCTTCGCGGTCTTGCCCGGAATTGCGCGAGATTGCCCGATAATCTCGGTCTTGCTTTTTGCCGCAGACCGGATAAAATATAGAGAGAGAATTCTGATAACATCGGAGGATGGACTATGGAAAAACTTCGTTTCGGCGTCATCGGCTGCGGCGGCATCGCCGACAGGCGGACGATCCCCGGCATGATGCTGGCAAAGAACGCGGAGCTGGTGGCGGTCATGGACGTCCGCGCCGAGGCCGCGGAGGCCGTGCGCGCCAAATACGGCGCCAAGCGCGCCTATACGAGCGACGAGGCGCTGCTGCAGGACCCCGAGGTGGACGCGGTCTATATCGCGACGCCCATCGTGATGCACGCCAGACAGGCGAAGCTCGCGGCGGACTATGGCAAGAATATCCTCATCGAAAAGCCGCTGGCCATGTCCTCGGAGGAGGGCCGCGAGGTGCTGCGCTACTGCCATGCCAAGGGCGTGCAGGTGGCGGCGGGCTTTATGATGCGCTTCGGCGCGCATGAGCAGAACATGAAAAAGGCCATCGCCGAGGGCAAGATCGGCCAGGTCGTGTCGGGCTACTCCCAGTTTACGCTGTGGCTGCCGTATGAAAAGGGCAACTGGCGGCAGATTAAATCCAAGGCGGGCGGCGGCTGCATGATGGACATGGCCGTGCACTGCATCGACCTCATGGAGTATGTCACCGGCATGCGCGTGACCAAGGTCGGCTCGTTCAACGAGAAAATCGCCTTCCCGGAGCCGGAGTACGACGTGGAGGACACCTCCACCGTCATGCTGCGCATGGAAAACGGCGCGCAGTGCGTCGTGCAGACCAACTTCAACATCCCCGACGAGGCGTCCAAGTGGCGGCTGGAGTTCTTCGGCACGAAGGGCCGCCTGCTCGGCGACACCGTCATCGGCCAGATCGACGGCGGCAGGCTGAACGCCGTGTATCTTGAAAAGAACCTCGCCTACAACGCCACGCAGACGCACAGCGACGACGCCGGCGTCGACGTGCCGGGCGACTTCGGCAACCTCTACTGCCGCGAGATCGAGAGCTTCGCCGACTCCATCCTGCACGGCAAGCCCCTCGAGGTGCCGGCAGAGGACGCCGTGCACGTCCAGAGCATCATGGAGCTGGCCTACCGGAGCGGCGAAGAGATGAAAATGTTCAGCGTCTGAAAAACCGGGACGGTTCCAATTGAAAATCTGTCATCCTTCGCCGGCGCGAAGGATGACAGATTTTTTTGCGGGGAACGCGGCAGTCCGGGAGCTGCCGTCCGCTGGAGTGCGCCCGCGGGGAAGCTGAATTCGTCAAAATATACAAACAATAAATATGCGGAACAGAGTGCATAAATGTCGAATAATATGTATATACATTCATTGGAAGCAAAATAATGAATATTATTTCGAGTACCTAAAAATTATTTAGGTATTTTAGAGAAAAATGACAATCTATACAATGCAAATTGACGAAAACGCGCGGGATTTGGACTGTTCGTCAATTGCGGGGGAGGACAAAACATGGTATTCTGAGAAAAATGGCATAGGGCGGAAAGGACGCGGCGTATGGCACTGGGCTTTGACCGGAAGATCGTTCTGGAGGACGGCAGCGAATTCTATGGCAGCGGGTTCGGCGGGCGCGGGATGCGCGTGTGCGAGCTGGTGTTCAACACCTCGATGGTTGGCTATCAGGAGATCGTCTCCGACCCCTCGTACACCGACCAGATGGTCGTGATGACCTACCCGCTGATCGGTAACTACGGCACGGCGGACGACGACTTCGAGACGAAGATCCCCTCGCTCGGCGCGCTGGTCGTGCGGGAATACAACGACAGCCCCTCCAACTTCCGCTACACCAAAACGCTCTCGGAGATCCTGGAGGAGAACGGCATCCCCGGCATCGCGGGCCTCGACACCCGGATGCTGGCGCGATCCATCCGCGACAGGGGCAGCCGGAAGGCGCTCATCTGCGACGCGGAGCTGCCGCCCGAGCGCGCCGCCGCCCTGCTTTTGAGAACGCAGCTGCCGCACGACCAGGTCGCGCGCGTGAGCTGCCAGAAGCGGTGGTACGCCCGCACCTCCAACCACGAATTCCACGTCGTCGCGGTGGACTGCGGCGTCAAGCTGAACATCATCCGCTCGCTCACGCGGCGCGGCTGCAACGTGACGGTCGTCCCGTACGACACGCCCGCCGAGGTGATCGCGGACATGCGCCCGGACGGCGTGTTCCTCTCCAACGGCCCCGGCGACCCGGAGGACGCCGCGCCCGTCATCGCGCTCGTGCGCGCGCTGCGGGGCCGGTTCCCGATCTTCGGCATCTGCCTGGGCCACCAGATCATCGCGCTGGCCTACGGCGCCGGCACGTACAAGCTCAAATTCGGCCACCGCGGCGGCAACCACCCCGTGCTGGAGCTGGCGAGCGGGAAAATCGAGATCACAAGCCAGAACCACTCCTACGCGGTGGACGCAAAGTCGGTGGAGGGCACCGGCCTCGCGGTCACGCACGTCAACCTGCTCGACGGCACCGTCGAGGGGCTGGCCTGCCCGTCCGACCGCGTGTTCTCCGTCCAGTACCACCCCGAGAGCGCGCCCGGCCCGCAGGACAGCGCGTACCTGTTCGACCGCTTTCTCACCGCCATGAAGGAGGCCCGCGAAGATGCCGAAAAGAACTGACATCCGCAAGATCATGGTCATCGGCTCCGGCCCCATCGTCATCGGGCAGGCCGCCGAGTTCGACTACGCGGGCACGCAGGCGTGCCTGGCCCTGCGCGAGGAGGGCTACGAGGTGCTGCTGCTCAACTCCAACCCCGCCACCATCATGACCGACGCGGCCATCGCGGATAAAATCTACATGGAGCCGCTCACCCTGGAATACGCCGCGCGCATCATCCGCGTGGAGCGGCCCGACGCGCTGATCCCCGGTCTCGGGGGCCAGACGGGGCTGAATCTTGCGCTGGAGCTCGAGCGCGGCGGCGTGCTCAAAGAGTGCGGCGTGGAGCTGCTGGGCACGCGCGCGGAGTCGATCGAGCAGGCGGAGGACCGGGCGCTGTTTAAGGCCCTGTGCCAGCGGCTCGGCGAGCCGGTGCTCCCGTCCGAGATCGCGCACTCGCTGGAGGAGGGGCTGGCGGCGGCGGAGCACATCGGCTATCCGGTGGTGCTGCGCCCGGCCTTCACGCTCGGCGGCACCGGCGGCGGCTTCGCCGACGACGAGGCGGCGTTCCGCGAGCTCATGAAAAACGCCCTCGCGCTCTCGCCCGTGCACGAGGTGCTGGTCGAGCGGAGCATCAAGGGCTACAAGGAGATCGAGTACGAGGTCATCCGCGACGCCAACGACACGGCCGTCACGGTCTGCAACATGGAAAATCTCGACCCGGTGGGCGTCCACACGGGCGATTCCATCGTCGTCGCGCCGAGCCAGACGCTTACGAACAAGGAATACCACCTGCTGCGCGACAGCGCCCTGCGCCTCATCCGCGCCCTGAAAATCGAGGGCGGCTGCAACGTGCAGTTCGCGCTCGACCCGGAGTCGTTCGGCTATTTCGTCATCGAGGTCAACCCGCGCGTCTCGCGCTCGTCGGCGCTGGCGTCGAAAGCCAGCGGCTATCCCATCGCGCGCGTCTCGGCCAAGATCGCGGTCGGCCTGCGCCTCGACGAGATCCGGCTCGCCAACACGCCCGCGTGCTTCGAGCCGGCCCTCGACTATGTGGTCACGAAGATGCCGCGCTTCCCGTTCGACAAGTTCCCCGGCGCGTCCAACCGCCTCTCCACGCAGATGAAGGCCACCGGCGAGGTCATGGCCGTGGGCCGGACGATCGAGGAGAGCCTGCTCAAGGCCGCCCGCTCGCTGGAGATCGGCGTCAGCCACCTCTACATGGCGAAGTTCGACGCCATGAGCCCGGACGAGCTGCTCGCGTATATCGCCGAGCCGACGGACGACCGGCTGTTCGCCATCGCGGAGCTCATCAGCCGCGGGACCGACCTCGGCGTCATCTGGAACGCCACGAAGATCGACATGCTCTTCCTCGACCGCATCCGCAGCATCATCGACTACGAGCGCGCCCTCGCGGCGGCGCCGTGGGACCGGGACACGCTGCTCGGCGGCAAGCGCCTGGGCTTCTCGGACCGGTACGTCGCCCGCCTCTGGAACAGCACGGAGCAGGACGTCACTGCCTTCCGGAAAAAAGAGGGCCTCGCGCCCGTCTACAAGATGATCGACACCTGCGCGGCGGAATTCGACAGCTATGTGCCGTATTTCTACTCCACCTACGAGCAGGAAAACGAGTCCGTCGTCTCCGGCAGAAAGAAAATCCTCGTGCTCGGCTCCGGCCCCATCCGCATCGGGCAGGGCGTGGAGTTCGACTACTCCACCGTCCACGCCGTCAAGACTATCCGCGAATCGGGCTTCGAGGCCATCATCGTGAACAACAACCCCGAGACGGTCTCCACCGACTACACCACGGCGGACAAGCTCTATTTTGAACCCCTGACCGTCGAGGACGTCATGAACATCATCGACCTCGAACAGCCCGACGGCGTCATCGCCTCGCTCGGCGGCCAGACGGCCATCAACCTGGCGGAGCCGCTCATGAAGCGCGGCGTCCGGCTCATCGGCACCGACTTTGCCGCCATTGAGAAGGCCGAAAACCGCGACGCGTTTGAAAAGGTGCTGCTGGAGCTGGGCATCCCGCAGCCGCGCGGCGAGGCCGTCACGAGCGTGGACGCGGGCGCGGCGGCAGCCGGGCGCATCGGCTATCCGGTGCTCGTGCGCCCGAGCTACGTGCTGGGCGGGCGGGCCATGCAGATCGTCTCCCGCGAATCGGAGCTGCGCAAGTACCTCAAAACCGCCGTCGCCGTCAACGAGGACCAGCCCGTGCTGGTGGACAAGTACATCGGCGGCAAGGAGCTCGAGGTGGACGCCATCTGCGACGGGCGCGACGTGTTCGTCCCCGGCATCATGGAGCTCGTCGAGCGCACCGGCATCCACTCGGGCGACTCCATCAGCGTCTACCCGACGTTCTCCATTTCGCAGAAGGTCCGCGAGGTCCTGCTCGACTATACGAAACGGCTCGGGCTCGGCATCGGCATCGTGGGGCTCTACAACATCCAGTTCATCGTGGCGAAGGACGAGCGCGTCTGCGTCATCGAGGTCAACCCGCGCTCGTCGCGCACGGTGCCGTTTTTGTCCAAATCGACCGGCTACTCCCTCGGAGACATCGCCACGCGCGTCATCCTCGGCAAATCCCTGCGCGAGCAGGGCATCACGGAGCTCTGCGCCCCGACGCCGGCGCGCTGGTATGTGAAGGTGCCCGTGTTCTCGTTCTCCAAGCTCGCGGGACTCGACGCCTATCTGTCGCCGGAGATGAAGTCCACCGGCGAGGCCATCGGCTACGACGCGAGCCTCAACCGTGCGTTTTACAAGGCGCTCAAGGCGTCCGGCGTGCGTGTGTGCGACCACGGCACCGTGATCGTCACGGTCGCGGACGAGGATAAGCAGGAGGCCCTGCCGCTCGTGCGCCGGTTCTACCGCCTCGGCTTCAACATCGCCGCCACGGTCGGCACCGCGAAGGTGCTCCGCGCGGACGGCATCCGCACGCACACGCTCGGCAAGCTCTCCGAGGGCAGCGACGAGATTCTGCGCTGCATCCGGTCCGGCCGCGTGAGCTACATCCTCAACACGCGCGCCATCCTGTCGGGCGTCCACTACCAGGACGGCTACGCCATCCGCCGCTGCGCCGTCGAGAACGGCGTCACGATGTTCACCTCGCTCGACACCGCGCGCATGCTGCTCGGCACGCTCGAGGAGACCTCCTTCTCCGTCTCGCCCATCGGCGGCTGATCTGCCGGGAAAAGAAATACCGTAAATGCCGGACGGCATTTACGGTATTTCTGGCGCGGAAGGAGAGATTTGAACTCTCGCGCGTTTATTGGACGCCTACTCCCTTAGCAGGGGAGCCCCTTCGGCCTCTTGGGTACTTCCGCAGGTCGAATGAATGTGCAATATTGTGGAAAGAATGGCGGAGAGAGTGGGATTCGAACCCACGGCGCATTGCTGCGTCACCGGTTTTCAAGACCGGCTCCTTAAACCGCTCGGACATCTCTCCGAATCCGGGCGCGATCAGACGCGCAAATTATCTTATCATAAACCCTCCGGTTTGTCAATCGATTTTGCGGGACTTCTTGATGTTGGAGATAAAACGTGCTATAATCCAAATTACTATCGAAAAGAAACGGAAGTGCATTTCCCATGACAAAAATTGATATTTACTCGGGCTTCCTCGGCGCGGGCAAGACGACGCTCATCAAGAAGATGATCAAAGAAGCCTATGCCGGCGAGAAGCTGGTGCTCATTGAAAATGAGTTCGGCGAAATCGGCATCGACGGCGGTTTCCTGCAGGAGGCCGGCATCAAGATCACCGAGATGAATTCCGGCTGCATCTGCTGCAGCCTCGTCGGCGATTTCGGCAGAGCCCTCAGACAGGTCATCGCCGACTACGCGCCCGACCGCATCCTCATCGAGCCGTCCGGCGTCGGCAAGCTGTCCGACGTGATCGGCGCGGTGCGCAAGGTGACGAGCGACGACGTACAGCTCGGCAACTTCGTGACCGTGATCGACGCGACGAAGTGCAAGAGCTATATGAAAAACTTCGGCGAATTCTACAACAACCAGATCGAAACCGCCAACACGCTGATCCTCAGCCGCACGGACACCATCCAGGAGGCCCGGCTCGACGAGGCTGTGCGTATGCTTCGCGAGCACAACGCCGCCGCCGTGCTGGTGACGACGCCCTGGCCGCAGCTCACAGGCCGGCAGCTCATGGAGGCCATGGAGCAGCGCACCTCCATCGCCGACGAGATGGCGAAGCTCGAGGAGGAGGCGCATCACCATCACGAGGATGACGACGATGACGACGACGACGAGCACGAGCATCACCATCATCACGACGACGACGATGACGATGACGACGACGAGCACGAGCACCACCATCACCACGACGATGACGACGACGACGATGACGACGATGAGCACGAGCACCATCATCACGACGGCGACGCCTGCGAATGCCACCACGACGAAGACGGCCACGAGCACCACCATCATCACCATCACCACGGCGAGCACGACGCCGACGAGGTGTTCACCAGCTGGGGCGAAGAGACCCACAGGAAGTTCACGAAGGACGAAATTGCCGCCATCCTGAAGGCGCTGGAGGACGAGCGGTTCGGCCTGGTGCTGCGGGCAAAGGGTTATGTCGCCTCCGCGGACGGCGAGAGGTGGATCCATTTCGACTATGTTCCGGGCGAGCCCGACATCCGCGACGGCTGCGCCATGGTCACGGGCCGCGTCTGCGTGATCGGCTCGAAGCTTGATGAGCCCGCCATTGCCGCGCTGTTCGGCGTAGAGAAATAAGGAGGCCGCCATGCCTGTTCCCATGTATGTCTTCACCGGCTTCCTCGATTCCGGCAAGACGAAATTCATCCAGGAGACGCTGGAGGACGAGCGCTTCAACGCCGGCGAGCGGACGCTGCTGCTGGTGCTGGAGGAGGGCGAGGAGGAGTACGACATGTCCTCCTATCCGCACGACTGCGTGTATCTCGAGTCGCCCGACTACGACGAGCTGAGCCCGGAGACGCTGCAGGCGCTGCTGAAAAAGCACCGCGCCGAGCGGGTGGTCGTCGAGCTCAACGGCATGCGCATGGCGGGCGACTTCTACCAGAAGACGCCCGACGACTGGCAGATCGCGCAGGAGGTCATGTTCGCCGACAGCCGGACGTTTCTGAGCTACAACGCCAACATGCGCGCGCTCGTCGTGGACAAGCTCACGGGCGCGCAGATGGTGGTGTTCAACCGCATGCAGAAGGGCCAGGACCTGATGCCGTACCACAAGATCGCCCGCGCCGTCAACCGCCGCATCGAGATCGTCTACGACTACACCGACGGCAGCACGCACTACGACGACATCGAGGACCCCCTGCCGTTCGACATCACCGCCCCCATCATCGAGATCAAGGACGAGGACTACGCCCTGTTCTACCGCGACATCACCGAGGAGCCGAAAAAGTACACGGGCAAGACCGTGCGCTTCAAGGGCCAGGTCGCGAGGCTGCGCCGGGAAAAGGAGGGCATGTTCGCGCCGGGCCGGTTTGTGATGACCTGCTGCGAGGCGGACATCACCTTCATGGGCATCCCCTGCAAGTACGCCGACAGCGCGGAGCTCAAGGCCCGCGAGTGGGTCACGGTGCTGGCGAAGGTGGAGGTCAAATTCCATCCGCTCTACAAGGGCGTCGGGCCCATCCTGGCGTCGATCAGCGTGGAGTCCGCCCAGCCCGCCGAGCAGGAGGTCGCCACGTTCTGAGGCCGCTGCGCCGGAGAACGCCATCCCTCTGCCAAAGAAACAAATAGGATCGGGGGCGCCGCAGGATTTGCTGCGGCGCCCCCAAATGCAGCCGTTCTGAGGCTGCCGGCTGAAGCGGACCTGCCGACGGGACCGCTGCGCCCGCGCTCAGGGCGGCTTTTTTTGCGTCTGCCGCCCGGATGGGAGAATGCGGAAAATGAGAGATTGCGCTGCTGATTGAGAGTTTCCTTTTATGGCGGACAAGCGTAAAATGAGATTTTATGGGAACCGCCTTGCGGCGGCAGGCTTGTGACGGCTCGACAGCGGGGAGGAACCGATCATGCGAAAAGCGAACCGAAGCATATTGAGAATGCTGCGCAGGAGGAATTTGAGAGAGCTGCCGGAGTTCTGGAGAAATCTTCTGCTGATGTTCTGCATCGTTGCGTTCGCCGCGGCGACGCTGTATCTGAGCAATGATCTGTACGAGGGCGCGCTGACGCGGAGCTATCTGACACAGGCGCAGGCGGATCTGTCGTATCACTGCGAGGCGCTGGCGAATGAGCTGTATATGACCTATGCGATTCCCAACGCGATGGAGGGAACGACATATTACAATTTCCTGCGCGGCATTGGCTCGGGCCAGCTTCCGGAAAAGTATGACGTCCTGCTGCCGTATCTCAGCAACGTGCTGCGAAACCAGCAATTTCTGCTGCGCGAAAACGAGGAGTGCCTGATCTACCTGGCGGGAACCAATACAATCTGCACCCGCTTCCGCACGTTTCCCGTTGCGGAGGACTGCTTTTCCAAGTATTTGCTGTTTGAGGAGACGGACAGCGGCGAAATTTTCACCTGTCTGCGGGGACACGGGATCGTCAGGCTTCTGAAGATGCAGGAGGTCCGGCAGGGCACGGCGCCGGCGCAGAGGCGCATGGCGGTGATTATCCGGCCCTTCGGCGCGCGCATCGCGGTGATGACGCTTTACTCCGAGCAGACCATTCTGCGCCATCTGGGCCTGGAGCAGCTCCCGCCCGACACCTACTTCCGGATCACGGGGGAAGACGGCGACATTCTGGAGGAATACCCCGGCGCGGCGAAACAGACCGCGGATCACCTGGAAATTTCCTCGCCGCTGCCCTATCTTCGGGCGAAGGTCACCGTATGGATTCCCCGCTCCTATCTGTCCGCCCAGACGGCGCTGCCCCGGCGCGCGGGCTGGATGATGTTCGCCATGACGATCCTGTTTGGGATTCTGCTCTGCGCGCTTCTCTCGCGCGCCTCGACAAAGCCGATCGTCAGTCTGCTGCAGAAGCACTCGGGTTCGGCGGCGGAGAAGACCATCGCGGCCAACGAGATCGTCGCGCTGGCGGGCATCCTCGAGGGCTCGGAAAACCGCATCACGGCGCTGCAGGCAAGCCTGCTGTCGCACCTGTTTGTGCGGGCATTCAACGGAGCCATCCTGTCGGCGGCGGATGAAAACAGCCTGGAGCGGGGACTCAGCGGCATTCAGGCGCCATACCGCGCGGCGGTGCTGTATGCCGGCAACACGCAGACGCTGCTCTCGCTGGCCGACCGGTGCCGGGTCGGGCTGGATACGGCTGGCTATGCGGACACGCTGAATGCGAACGAGATTGGTATTTTGCTGAACGACACCGAGGAAAAACTGGCGCTTTTGCGCCGGCTCTGCGGGCAGGAGGAGCAGGCGAGCTGCGGCCTCAGCGCGCCGCTGGCGGAATTGCCCGAGCTGCATGAGGCTGTCCGCCAGGCCAGGCTGGCGCTGGCGCTCGACGGCGGGTTCCGCGTTTACTCCGGAACCTCCACGGCCAGCCTGTTTTCCTGGACGCAGCATGAACGGCTTTACCAGAGCATCCTGTCCATGGACAGGCAGGCATGCTTCGAGATGATCCGCTCCGCCGCGAGAGAGCCGTACCGCTACCAGGCGAGCGAGGCCTTCTATATGGTGCGGTTCGTGCTTCGCAGCGCCGCGGCGGATCTGGAGCTGCCCTTCCACGAGGCGGACGGGACCGAGTATGACCTTTCCCTCCCGCCGCGGGAGAATATGGAGCATCTGGTGTCGCTGGCGGAGCTGATTTTCAAGCGGCTGCAGGAACGCACCAGACACAACCGCAGCAGCGAGCAGGACAAGCTGCTGGCCTGGATTGCAGAGCACTATGCCGACTGCAATTTAAACGCGGCGTCGGTCGCCGCGCAGTTCCGCATACCGGAAAAGCGCGTGTATTCCATTGTGAAGCAGCTGACGGGCGAGACCTTCAGCGAGCACCTGCTTTCCCTGCGGATGTATCAGATCGGCCGGCAGCTCTGCAGCACGGATGAAAACGCGGCGGAGATCGCCAGACGCTGCGGGTATCCCTCCGAGAGCACCTTCTACCGCGTGTTCAAGAATTATTATGGCTGTTCGCCGCGCCAGTATCGGGAGAACGCGGGAATTTAACCCAAAGATTCATCAAAATGCACACAAATGTGAACGTATATGTGTAAAATATGTATAGTTTGCCGCAAGCTGAGAGCGCGGAGAGCAAGATGAGAGTTGCAAAACGGCCATGGACGGGGGTAGTGTGAAATCAGGTCCACGCCGGAAGGCGAATAAAAGAGAAGGGGAAATCAAAATGAAAAAGGCAATCGCATTATTGCTCTGCGCGGTCATGCTCCTCGGCAGTCTGGCGGGCTGCGGAGGCAAACAGGCGGCCGCTTCCGCCAGCGCGGCAAAGAGCAGCGGGAGCAGCGCGGCGGAGTCGGTTCAGGCGCCCGTCGAATCGTCGGGCACGGCGAGCGTGGATGAGGCTTCGTATCTGCCTCTCGTAAAGGAAGGCGACGAGCCGGTCACCCTGACCATCGGCCTGCAGCAGCATGCGAATGTGGAAGACTACCCCACCAATGAATTCACCAAGTACCTGGAGGAGAAAACCGGCATCCACCTGGAGTTTGTCTACTTCTCTTCCAAGATCGACGAGGCGATGACGCAGCTTTCCCTGATGGTATCCGGCGGCGAGAAGCTCCCGGACATCCTCTGGAGCTTCGCGGATATGGAAAAGAGCGCTATGTATGAATACGGCGAAGAGGGATATTTCCTGGACCTGAACGATTACTTCAAAAATGACGCGCCCTATTTCTGGAAGAGCTACAACAACATTCCGGAGGTAGACCAGGACCGCATGTTCTCGCTGGGGACGGACCCCACCAACGGCGCGTTCTACGGCTTCCCGCACTACATTGAGTTCAACGTGGACGATTATCTCTGGATGAACGCCATCAACCAGACATGGCTGGACAAGCTCGGGCTGAAAGCGCCGACCAACGTCGATGAGCTGTATGACGTGCTGACGGCGTTCAAGACGAAGGACCCGAACGGAAACGGCAAGGCGGACGAGATTCCGATGATCGGACGCAGCGGCGGCTGGCGCAGCGACATCAGCGACTACATTGTCAATGCGTATGTATACTGCGACCCCGAGTATATTTTCAACGCGACCGACGGGAAGCTCTGGGCGCCGTGCACCACGGACGAATACCGTCAGGCGATGATCTATCTCAATAAGCTCTGCTCGGAGGGCCTGCTCTCGACGCTGAACTTCACCGCGAGCGCAAGCTCTGAGATCATTCCGATCGTGACGCCGTCGGACGGCACGGCGCTCACGGGCATTTTCTCCGGACATCCGCTGATCGTCTGCGAGCAGGGGAACGAGGTCATGTACCAGTATACGGGGCTTGCGCCTCTGGCCGACGCCACCGGCAAGGGCGGCTATTCCGCGCCGAAGGCCTCGTATCTCGTCTACTCCAGCTTTGTCACCAGCGACTGCGAGCACCCGGATCTGGCCTTCAAGCTGCTGGACTTTATGTGCGCCGACGACAGCGTCTACGCCATGCGCTATGGCAAGGAGGGCGTTGACTGGGAGCGCCAGGAGGGGAAGAGCGTATTCGGCGAGGACTCCGTCGTGCACGTGCTGAACTCCGAGGCGTTCAGCGCGCAGTGCAACGAGACCTGGCAGAACAACGGCTCCACCCTGGATACGCACAAGAACTACGCGCCGATCATGGTGGACGACGGCTCGTACGCGTCCAAGAGCGACCAGCTGGCAAAATCCATGTACGACGCGAACAAGTCGGTTTCCTCGCCGAAGGAGCTCGTCTACGATCTGACCTATACCGCGGACGAGCAGGAGGTTGTCTCCGACGTGAAAAAGCTGCTCTGCGACTACATCAAGGAGGCCCGCGCGGAGTTTGCGACCGGCGTACTGGACCCGAACAACGACGCCGACTGGCAGAGCTATCTGAACAATCTGGAAAATCAGGGCCTGTCCAGACTGATGGAAGTGTCCCAGAGCGCCTACACGCGGATGAATCAGAAATAACGATCAGAAAAGCAGCGGAAATGGGGCGGTTTGAGCTGCCCCATTTCCGCACGCCGGACATTTGATTCTCAACAGAAGGGATCTCGGGTATGAACACTGTGAAAAATGCCGGGAAAGGAATCCCGAGGCAGAAGAAGCGGGAGACTTTTTCCCTGAACTCCGCCAAGCTGATCCGGCGCGACAGGCAGCTCTATTTGCTGCTGCTGCTGCCGCTGATTTACATTCTGATCTTCTACTACTGGCCGATGTACGGCGTGCAGATCGCGTTCCGGAATTACCGCCCGCGGGCGGGCATTCTGGGCAGCGAATGGGTCGGGCTCAAGTGGTTCAAAAAGTTTCTGACCAATTACAACTTCAAGCAGGTCTTTCTGAATACGCTGTATCTGTCGCTGTACAGCATCGCGGTCGGCTTCCCGCTGCCCATCATCCTCGCGCTGATGCTCAACACCGTGCGCAACGAGGGCTTTAAGAAATTTACGCAGACCATCACGTACGTCCCGCACTTTATTTCCGTGGTGGTGCTGGTCGCGATGATCAACCAGATCTTCAACCCGATCGGAGGGCTGTACGGCACGCTGTTCCGGCTGTTCGGCGGCGAGGGCTACCCCTACGATTTCAGAAGCCTCGCCTCCTCCTTCCGCCATCTGTACGTATGGTCCGAGGTGTGGCAGGAGCTCGGCTGGAACACCATCATTTATATCGCCGCGCTCGGGTCCGTCTCTCCGGAGCTCCATGAAGCCGCGAAGATCGACGGCGCCACCCGCTGGCAGCGCGTTGTGCACATCGATTTTCCGGCCATCCTCCCGACCGCCTGCATCATGCTGATTCTGCGCTGCGGGTCCGTCATGACCATCGGCTTTGAAAAGGTGTTCCTGATGCAGAGCAACCTGAACATCACGACGGCGGAGGTCATCTCCACCTACGTCTACAAGGTCGGGCTCGGAAGCTCCAGCGATTTCTCCTATGGTACCGCAGTCGGCCTGTTCAACTCCGTCATCAACTGCGTTATGCTGATTTTTGTAAATCTGTTCTGCAAAAAAGCAACCGACAATGAGGTATCATTGTTCTAGTGACGATAAATCTGACGGTGCAATTCCGCGCCTGGATTGCGCGGGGCTGCCCCGGGGAGAAGCAAAATGAAAAAACCGGAGAACAACCAAAATGAAATCGGCCTTTGCCGGGCGGACCGCGTCATGCGGAATGTCGTCATGACCCTGATGGTGCTGCTCGTGATCATCATTCTCTATCCGCTCATCTATGTCGTCTCCAGCTCGCTGTCCTCGGGCTCGGCGGTCACGACCGGGAGAGTCCTGCTCTGGCCCGTCGATCCGTCCCTGAACGGCTACAAGATCGTCTTTTCCTACCGCGCGGTGTGGACGGGGTATCTCAACACCATCATCTACACGGTCGCCGGGACCGCGATCAACATGATCCTGACGACGCTGGCGGCATACCCGCTGTCCCGCCGGAATTTCTACGGCAGAAACTTCTTCATGACCCTGTTTCTGATCCCCATGTTCTTTTCCGGCGGACTGATTCCGAACTACATTCTCATGACGAAGCTGCATCTGACGGACACGCGGTGGTCGATCATCCTGTCCGGCGCCATCAGCATCTACAATCTCATCATCATGCGCACGTTCTTCCAGAACAGCATCCCCGGCGAGCTTCTGGACGCGGCCAGAATCGACGGCATCACCGATGTCGGGTATCTGACGAGGATCGTTGTGCCGCTGTCAAAGCCGATCTTTGCCGTCATCACGCTGTACTACGCCGTGGCGCACTGGAATTCCTATTTTGACGCCCTCATCTATCTGCGCTCCAGGGATCTGCAGCCGCTGCAGCTCATTCTGCGCGACGTGATGAATTCCGTGAAGGTGGATCTGACGCAGATCCGCGACGCAGTCGTCCTGGCAAAGATGATCGGCGCCGCCGACGTGATGAAATACGCGCTGATCGTGGTATCCACCGTTCCCATTCTGTTTGCCTATCCGTTTGTGCAGAAGTTCTTTCAAAAGGGCGTGATGATCGGCTCCGTAAAGGGCTGATCCGAAAGGAGAGTCATACCATGTCTCAGACGATGATCTGGGCGTATCTGATCCATCTGGGCGTCAACATGTGGGGCGACCCCGGCTCCGCCGAGCGGTACGCGCACTATTACGACGCGCTTCCCACCGACGAGGCCGTCTGGAAGCAGACCGTCGATTTTCTGCCCTCCCGGGGCGTCAACACCCTGGTGATCGACCTGGGAGAAGCGGTGCAGTACGAAAGCCACCCGGAGATTTCGATTTCCGGCGCCTGGAGCAAGGACAAGCTGCGCCGGGAGCTGGACCGCATCCGCGGCCTCGGCATGACGCCGATTCCCAAGCTGAACTTCTCCGCCGGCCATGACGCGTGGCTGGGAAAATATGCGCGGATGCTCTCCACGCCGGAGTATTACCGCGTCTGCGGAGATCTGATCCGCGAGGTCGCGGAGCTGTTCGGACATCCCGCCCTGTTCCACCTCGGCATGGACGAGGAGGACAGCGCCAACCAGAGCAAATACCAGCTGTGTGTGATCCGCGGCGCGGAGCTGTGGTGGCATGACGCCAAATTCTTCTTCGATCTCTGCGAGCAGGCCGGCGCGCGCCCCTGGGTGTGGGCGGATCGGTACTGGTCTTATCCGGAGGACTACCTGCAAAACATGCCCAAATCCGTGCTGCAGTCCAACTGGTTCTACTGGCCGGCCGTCCGGAATCCGGATGGCAGCTACGTGAAAAAGGGACTGGCGGCCTACGGGGAGCTGGACCGCGCCGGCTATGACCAGGTTCCGACATGCTCGACGTGGAACTGCTGGTACAACGCGCAGGAGACCATGGAGCTGGCGAAGGCCGAGCTGTCCCCGGAGCGGCTGAAGGGCTTTATGACGGCGCCCTGGATTTTCACCGAGGAACAGGGCCGGTACGCGCTGCTCAACGACGCGCAGCGCTTCTATTACGCCAGAAGGCTCGTCTACCCGGAGACGCTGTGAACCGGCCTGTCCGCGGCGCGCGGAACGGCTCCCGGCAGCAGCCTGAAAAGCCCGCAAAAATCAGCTGATTTTTGCGGGCTTTGCCGTTTGCGGGCGGCGGAGCGGGACGCCGCTGCCTTGATTCGTTTTTTGCCGGAGCGGCGGACCCTACAGCGCCTGCTCCTTTTCCGACTGCTTCGGCATCCAGCGGCCGAAGCGGTAATAGAGCAGGAACAGCACCGACGACGCCGTCCAGGTCACGGGGTAGCACAGGGCGATCGTGAAGTTGGACAGGTGCGGGAAGGTCACGGTGAACAGCAGAATGAGCCGCAGCACGCACACGCCCAGCAGCGTCAGGACCGTCGGCGTGACGGCGTTGCCCACGCCGCGCATGGCGGACGAGAAGATTTCGGTGCAGGAGAACGCGGGATAGAAGAACACGATGTACGTGACGATCCGCACGCCCTGCGCCACCACGTCCTCGTCCCGGCAGAACAGGCGGATGGCGGGCTCGCGCAGGAAGAAGAGCGCGAGCGTGAAGAGTACGGAAAAGGACAGATGGATCTCCAGCCCCGCGCGGATGCTCATTTTGACGCGCTCCGGCTTTCGCGCGCCGTAGTTCTGGCCGGCGAAGGTCATGACCGCGATGCCGATGGCCGCGCAGATCGGCCAGTAGAGGCCGTCGAGCTTCCAGAAGGCCGACCACGCGGCCACGGTGTCGGTGCCGAGCAGGTTGATGGCCTTCTGCACGAACAGGTTCGTCACGCTGTACATCGTGCTGGCGAGGCCCGCCGGCAGGCCGATGTAGAGCATCCGTTTCAGAAGCGTCCGGTCGAAGCCGAGGCGCCGGAGGTCGAGCCGGCAGGCGTTTTTCTGCCGCGAGAGCGTGCGCACGACGAGACCCGCGCAGAGAAACTGCGACAGGCTCGTGGCGATGGCCGCGCCCGCGACCGCCATCCGGAACACCGCCACGAACAGCAGGTCGAGCACGGTGTTGGCCGCCGCGCAGACGGCGAGGAAGAGCAGGGGGCTTCTGGAGTCGCCCACCGCGCGGAGGATGCCGCTGCCCATGTTGTAGACCATGGACGGGATCATGCCGGCGAAGTACCAGACGAGATAGTCGCGCGAATAGCGCAGCACGTCCTGCGGCGTGTCGAGCGCCGTGAGAAACAGCGGCGTCACGAGAATGCCCGCCGCCATGGTGAACGCGCCGATGGCGAGCGAGAGCGCGATGGCCGTGTGGACGGACTTGCTCACGAGCGCCTGTTCGCCGGCGCCGTAGTGCTGGGAGATGACGACCGACGCGCCCGAGGACAGGCCGACGAAGAAGCCGACGATGAGATTGATGAGCACCATGTCCGACCCGCCGACGGCGGCCAGCGCGGTCTTGCCCACGAAGCGGCCGAGGATGATCGCGTCCACGGTGGAATAGAGCAGCTGCAGCAGCGTCCCGAGCATGATCGGCACAAAGAAGCGCAGCATGTTTTTCAGAACGGGGCCGGTCGTAAAATCGGCCTGGGGGATGCGCGGCCTGGTCATGGCGACCGCCTCCTTTCGCGCAGCCATACCATCATACACTTTATTGGCGGTTTTTCAACCCGTTTTCAGAAAAACCTTGCAAAAAGGCGCGGCCGTGCTATAATGAGCATGGCCGCAAGGACAATCGAATACAGGGGCGCTGGGAAACCGGCTGAGATTGCGCGCGAGCGCATGTCCCTTGAACCTGATCCGGGTAATGCCGGCGTAGGAAGCTGATTCGTGCCGCAGAAAGTTTCGTACCGCACTACACCCATACAGGTTGTATTGCGGTACTCTTTTTTTGCGAGGTCTTTACCATGGACAACACCGCGACCCAAACCGACGTACGGAAAAAGTCAAAGGGGCTTCTGACGCTCCGCGCCCTGTGCGAGGGCGCCATCCTGATCGCGCTGGCGCAGGCGCTGGGCTACCTGAAGCTCTTCGAGCTGCCGCAGGGCGGCGCGATCACGCTGAGCATGCTGCCGATCTTCCTCTACTGCGCCCGCTGGGGCTTCGGGCCGGGCATGATCGCCTCGTTCGCGTTCAGCGTGCTGCAGCTGCTGCTCGACGGCGCCTACGCCTACAGCTGGCAGTCGATGCTGGGCGACTACATCGTGGCCTTCTCGCTGCTGGGCGTCGCCGGCCTGTTCCACCGGCAGAAGTACGGCTTCTTCTACGGCACAATCGCCGGCTGCGTGCTGCGCTTCCTTTCGCACTACATCACCGGCGCGACCGTCTGGGCCGAGTACATGCCCGAGAAATTCTTCGGCATGACCATGACGACGCCCTGGTTCTACTCCGCGCTCTACAACGGCAGCTACATGCTCATCGACATGCTGCTGACGCTGATCGTGGGCATCCTGCTGTGGAAGCCCCTCGGCAAGTACATCCGCGGCGAGGACATCAGAAAAGCGTAATATGGCCGGCCGCATCCGGACGGGTGCGGCGGACAAAAAATCTGTCATTCCTGGCTTTGCCGGGAATGACAGATTTTTTGTCGCGCCGTGTTCTGCCGCAGCCCCTGCGGGCAGAAAATCAGGCCCGCTCCGCGGCGGCAAGGCGCACGAGCTCGTACGCGCCGTCGTAGAGGCCCGCCTTTTGATTCTCCAGGATACATTCGTTCAACTGCGAAAGGATCTCGCCGTCGAGCGCCATCGCGCGGAGCATGCCGAGCACCTCCTCCGGCGTGCGGCACTCGTAGGTGCCGTCGCCCAGCTCGCTCGCGTGCAGCGCGCCGTAGGCCTCGTGGCCGCCGACCCGGCGCAGCATCAGCTTCGGCACCGGGTAGAACGACAGCTCGCTCGGCTTCGTGAGCAGCACGTCACACAGCCGCATGAGCAGGTTCGTCGTATACACGGCCTGGAAGATCTCCGGGCTGTAAAATACGTGGACGCCCGCCGCGTCGGCGTCGAGATACCGGCTGTAAAAATCCGCAACCGAGGCGAAGTCCCCGAAGTGCTCCTGCGCCGTCCCGGCAAGGCCCGGGACGGCCTTTTTCATGTCCTCCCAGGCGTCGAGGTGGTCGCCGAAGTTGAGGAAAAGCGCCGCTCTGCCCGCCTCGATTTCGGGCAGCAGCCCGCGCACGATCGCCTCGAACAGCGCCCGCTGCGCGCCGGCCCCGCCGATGGTGAGCAGATACGCCTTCGGCCTGTCCGTCCCGAGCTTCGCCAGCCGCCGCGCCGCGTCGTGCGCGATACCCTCGACCAGCTCGTGATCGACGTAGTGTCCGACATAGCGCAGCTGCCCCGCGGGCATCGGCCGGAGCTGCCGCTCCGCGTCCATGCCGCGCAGCACCTTGTAGCCCAAAAACGCGCTTCTCGTCTGGACCGCGTGCACCGAGCCCTCGGCCAGGTGCAGCGCCATCGGCCAGTTGTCGCACACGGCGCTCACGACATGCGTGAAGCCCGCGTGCTCCGCCGCCTGCGCGCACCAGGCGTGCGTCGAGACGAACGGCGTGTCCTTCGGAATGGCCGAGAGGATCGGCGCGAACAGCTCCGACACCTTCTGGTCGGCCGCGTTGTAGCTGAGCTTGCGGAAGCCCTCGCTGTTCATCGGCTCCCAGACGAGCCGGTTGAAAAGCGCAAACCGCTGGCTCAGCCGCGAGCCGAGCGAATACAGCTCGTTCTGCCCCGCGATGATCTTTGAGCAGCCGCTCTCGGGAAAGCTCAGAAAGTCCAGCCAGAAGGGCGTATAGCCCATCGAGGCCGCCGCGCTGGCCACGGCCATCGCCATGCGGTAGTGGCCGAAGCCCATGCGGATGTTGCCGACGACGAGCGGGTTTTCGCCCAGCTCCGCGGTCCGGCACTCGCCCGGCAGGATGCTCTTCGCGCCGAAGAGCGCCGAGATCACCGGGCTGTCGGAAAGCTGCACGCCGTAGTGCGTCTGCCGGTCGTCGCCGTACTTTTTTAAGAAGCCCTCCTGCTTTTTGACCGCGGCCCGGTAGTCCCGGTCCCGAATCTCGTTTCCAAAAATGACTTTTGCCCGATCCATTTTTTGCGCCCCCCGCTTGACAATCCATACCCTATGTGATAGTCTATCTATCAGTTGATAGATAGACTATCACACTTTGGGAGGATTGTCAAGTGGACTATCGGCAGCGATTCGGGCAGTACCGGGACGATAAAATGCAGCTCGCCGTGCTGACGGCCGCGCAGCTGTTTCTGGAGAAGGGCATCGAAAGCGTCAAGATGACCGATCTCGCGGAGGCCTGCGGCGTCGGGGTGGCCTCGCTGTACCGGTATTTCGGCACGAAGACGGCCATTGTGACCGAGGCGGGGGCGCTCTTGTGGCAGGACGTGTCGCGGCTGTTCGAGGACGCGCTCAAAAGCCCGGCGTTTCTCGCCAGCGACGGACTCGGGCAGGTGCGGACGCTCTGGGGGATGTTTTTGGAGCTCTACCGCTCGCAGCCCGCGTTTCTGCGGTTCCTGTACGAATTCGACGACTTCGTCCTGCGCGAGGAACCCGGCGAGGCGGCCATGACGGCCTACGAAAAGAGCGTGCTGGACCTCCACCCGATCTTTCGGCGCAGCTTTGAAAAGGGCAGGGAAGACGGGTCCGTCGCGTACGCGGGGGATGAGGCGGCGTACTATGCCGCCGTCAGCCACAGCCTGATGCTGCTGGCGCAGAAGCACCTGCGTGGCGACGTCCTCGCGGCGGACAGCGCGCTGTCCGGCGAGCAGGAGCTTTCCACGGTCATCGACATGGCGGTCGCCTATCTAAGGAACCTCTGAATAAACCCGGCACGCATCCTGACGGCGCTTTTTCCGTCTGAGCTGCGTCAAAAAAGCTTGAAATCCGACAGGATTCCTGCGCTTCTTTGCCTTGTCAGCCGAAAAAATCGCTCGCCAGTCTACGCACCGTTTTTATTCAGAGCTTCCCTAGCTGAAGCGTGAAAAAAATAAGGAGAAATCAGAAATGAAAAAAGCGATCACGAACAGGGTGCTCTGGCTCTTCGCCATCGGACAGCTCGGCTGGAGCATGCTCTCCGGCATCGTCGTCAACTGGCTGGTGTTCTTTTATCAGCCGGCCGAGGAGACAATCGCCAAGGGACAGACGATCTTCTTCCAGCAGGGCCGGGTGCTGCTCGGCCTCACGATCATCGGCGTCATCAGCGCGCTCGGGCGCATCTTCGACGCGGTGACGGACCCGCTCGTCGGCTCGTGGTCCGACCGCTGCCGCAGCCGTGACGGACGGCGCATCCCGTTTATGCGCGCCATCGCGGTGCCGTTCGGTCTCATCACCGTCGCGGTGTTCTGCTCGCCGGTCAGCGGCCAGAGCGTCTGGAACGCGGTCATGCTGCTCGTGTGCTGTCTGCTCTTCTACCTCTTCATGACGATCTACTGCACGCCGTACAACGCCCTCATTCCGGCGCTCGGCGACACGCAGACGAACCGCATCAACATCTCCACCTACATCTCCATCACCTACTTCGTCGGCAGCGCGGTGGCGTACCTCGTGCCGAACATCGCGGGCTTCTGGACGGACAGCCTCGGCTACGCGGGCAGCTACCGCGCGGCCATCGCCTGCATCGCGGCCGCGGCCGTCGCGTGCATGCTCGTGCCGGTGTTCACGATCCACGAGCCGGACTATGTGGACACCGCGCCCAGCGACACGCCGGTTTTCGCCTCGCTCGCCAAGACCTTCCGCAACCGCGACTTCGTCACCTTCCTCAAAAGCGACATCTCCTACTGGATTGCGCTGACGATCTTCCAGACGGGCCTGAGCTACTACATCGTCTCGCTCATGAAGCTGCCGGAGTCCATGACGTTCGTGCTCTTCGCGGTGATGACGGGCCTGTCGTTCCTCTGCTACGTGCCGGTCAACCTGCTGGCCAAGAAGATCGGGAAAAAGCCGCTCGTGCTCTTCGCCTTCTTCCTCTTCGCGGCCGCGATGGCGCTGGCCTCGCAGGCGGGCAAGCTCGGTCTGCCCGGCATGGTCTGGGGCGTCATCATCGCGGCGCTCGCCGCCGTTCCGATGGCGATTCTCGGCATCCTGCAGCAGGCCATGGTCGCGGACGTCGCGGAGTGCGACGCGGTCAAAACCGGCGAGAAGCGCGAGGGCATGTTCTTCGCCGCGCGCACCTTCACCTTCAAGCTGGGCCAGAGCGTCGCCATGCTGCTCTTCACGAGCATCGCGTCGATCGGCAAATCCACCGGTCTGGGCTACCGGCTGACCGCCGGCGTGGCCGCGGTGTTCTGCTTCCTCGGCGGCATCGCGCTGCTGCGGTACCCGGAAAAGCGGATTCTGAAGGACATTTTGGAGAAAAAAGCATGATGACCTGCGATTTTCTGGTGGAATACCGGACGCAGGGCCGCCCGCAGCGGCTCAGCTTTCGGGACAGCTGCGCGGGGCCGGGACTCTGGTGCGAGCTGACCCGCGTCGAGGGCCGCGTGCGCCTGACGCTCGTCCCCGCGGGCGAGGCGGTGCTGGACAGGGTCGTGTGCCGGATTCGCTGCGATTTTTCCGGGGACGCGCGCGTCTGGCTGAACGGCTACCAGTCCTGGACGGACAGCCGCGAACTGACCCGCCGCGACCGGATGACGGGCCTTCTCGGCCGGCCGAAGGCGCTCGTGAGGAAATACGCCCTGAACGGCTACGGCGACTACGATTTCGCCGAATACCGCCGAAGCCGCGGATTTTTCCACGGCTTCGGCTACGGCTATGTCCGGGAACAGGACCGCTGCACGCTCTTCGGCTCGCTCTGCGAGCAGACCGGCTTTACGGTTTTATACGCCGATCTGGCGCGGGGGATTGCCGAGGCGCGGAAGGACTGCGCGGGCCGGGTCCTGCGCGGGCCGTACCGGGCGCTGGAGCTCGTCCGTCTGGAAGGGGAGAAGGACGCGGTCCTGGCCTCCTATTTTGACCTGCTGGGCGCGCCGAGACCGAAGGGCGGCCCGATCTCGGGCTACACCTCCTGGTACCGGCACGGCCAGGACATCTCGGAAAAGCGCCTGCTGAAGGACCTCGAGGGGGCCGGAGGCGAGCTGTTCCAGATCGACGACGGCTTCGAGCCGTTCGTGGGCGACTGGCTCGAATGCGACCGGCAGAAGTTTCCCGGCGGGCTGGAGCCGGTCGTCAGCGCCGCGCGCGGAAGAGGGCTGCGCGCGGGGCTGTGGCTCGCGCCCTTCGCGTGCGAGCGGAAAAGCCGGCTATGGCAGGAGCATCCGGACTGGCTCGTGCGCGGAGCGGACGGACAGCCGAAGCTGTGCGGCTGCAACTGGAGCGGCTTCGCCGCGCTCGACCTCTACAACGAGGGGGTGCGGGCCTATCTGCGCGCGGTGTTCTTACAATACCGGCAGCTGGGCTTCGACTTTTTCAAGCTCGACTTTCTCTACGCCGTCTGCATTCTGCCGCGGCCCGACAAGACGCGCGGGGAGATCGCCTTCGACGCGATGCGCTTTCTGCGCGAGTGCGCGGGGGACTGCGCGATCCTCGCCTGCGGCGCGCCGGTGCTGCCCTGCGTGGGCCGCGCGGAATACCTGCGCGTCGGCTGCGACGTGTCGCCCGACTGGAACGGCGCGCCCGTCATGCGCCTTCTGCACCGCGAGCGCACGGGCACGCTGCCGTCCATTCTCAACACGATCTATCGGGCGCACCTGAACGGCCGCGTCTTTTGGAACGATCCGGACGTGTATTTCCTCCGGGACGGCACAAAGCTGACCGCCGACCAGAAACGGGTGCTCTTCGAGACGGGCTTTTTATTCGGCTCCGTACACCTGACCTCCGACCCTGTCCCCGCCGCGCCGCCGCCCGCGGCCCAAAACGTCCGCGCCGACTGCGCGGGCGGCGTCATGCAGATCGACTTCACACAAAACGGCGCTCCCGCCTCCCTCCGCTTCCGCCTCCGTGACGGAAAACTCCTGTAGCCCCCGCCGTACCGGACAGGTCTTACGCGCATATCTTTCCCACTTGTCATTCTGAGGAGCGCAGCGACGAAGAATCTAAAGCACATTTGCAGCAAGATTCTTCGCTGCGCTCAGAATGACAAATGGGGTCGTTTCCGCGTATCCACAGGCCAATGTTCTGCGCAGGCCATCCCCCGACATTTCCCGCTGCACCGCGATTGCGCGGGCCGAGCGGAGCGAGGGAACGCGCACGGCATCCGTAAGGCGCGGCGGAAAAACAATCCTCGGAGGATGGGATTCCAAAGGGAAGGGCGGCTTTGTAAAAAGCCCTTCCCTTTGGCGTGCCTTTCTTCCTCTTCTTTCCGCACGAGCGGAAAGAAGAGGCCCCCGGAGGGCGTTCCCCCTGCGGAGGCCGAAAAAACCAGCAGTCCGGAAACCGCGCCAACGGACCGATGTGGGCATCGGCCCCTGCGGACGCCGCGGCGGGCGGGTACACGCACATTCTCCCCATTTGTCATTCTGAGGAGCGAAAGCGACGAAGAATCTAAAGCAAATTTGCAGCGAGATTCGGAGCAAAGCTCAGAATGACAGATGGGATGATTTCCGCGTGCCCGCAAGCCTAAGCTCTATGCAGGCCCTCCCCCGACATTCCCCGCCGCACCGCGATTGCGCGGGCCGAGCGGAGCGAGGCAGCGCGCACAGCATCCGTAAGGCGCGGCGGGTAAACAATCCTCGGAGGATGGGATTCCAAAGGGAAGGGCGGCTTTGTAAAAAGTCCTTCCCTTTGGCGTGCCTTTCTTCCTCTTCTTTCCGCACGAGCGGAAAGAAGAGGCCCCCGGAGGGCGCAACCCCCAGCGGAGGCTGAAAAAATCAGCAAGCCGGAAACCAAGCAAACGGGCCGATGTGGGCATCGGCCCCTACAGACACAGCAAGGGGCAGGTATTCGCACAGCACGGACGCGGCGGCGGGCGGGTGCGCGAGGCTGGGGAAAATCTGCATTTCACTTGCATACCGCCCCCGCAGGCGGCTATAATGGAGGCGGAACGTATCACAGACAGCCGCTGCGCGCGGGCGTCATTTTTCGCCGCTCGCGCTTTGGAAAGGAAGTCAGCAGTATGGCAATTGTCAGCGCGGTCATGGTGCCGCATCCGCCGCTCATCATTCCGCAAGTCGGACGCGGCGAGGAAAAACGGATACAGGCCACTGTGGACGCCTATCGCGAGGCAAGCCGGTTCGTCGCGGAGTCGAAGCCGGACGTGCTCATCGTCACGACGCCGCACAGCGTCATGTACGCCGACTGGTTCCACATCTCGCCGGGCGCCGGCGCAAAGGGCAGCTTCGCGGCGTTCCGCGCCCCGGAGGTGCGCGTCAGCGCGAAATACGACAGGGAATTCACCGCGGCGCTCTGCCGGACGGCGCAGAGGGCCGGCTTCCCCGCCGGGACGGAGGGGGAACGGGACCCGGCGCTCGACCACGCGACGATGATCCCCCTGTATTTTCTGCAGGAGGCCTGGGGCGATGCGCCCCTGCCGCCCATCGTCCGCATCGGCCTGTCCGGGCTGCCGCTGACCGAACACTACCGGCTCGGAACCTTCATCCGCGGGACGGCGGAGGCTCTGGGCCGGCGCGCGGCCGTGATCGCCAGCGGCGATCTGTCCCACAAGCTCACGCAGGACGGGCCCTACGGCTTCCGCGCGGAGGGACCGCAGTACGACGAGCGCATCATGGACGTCATGGGCCGCGCCGCGTTCGGCGAGCTGTTCGGCTTTTCCGACGCCTTCTGCAGCCGCGCGGCGGAGTGCGGCCACCGGTCGTTCACCATTATGGCCGGCTGCTTCGACGGGCAGGCCGTCCGGAGCCGGGTCGTATCGCACGAGGGCCCGTTCGGCGTGGGCTACGGCGTCTGCCTCTTCACCCCGGCGGGCGAGGACGGCTCCCGGCGCTTTCTTGCCGCGGCGCTGACGGAGCAGGAACAGCAGGCGCAGGCCTGCCGTGCGGGCGAGGACGACTATGTCCGCCTCGCGCGGCTCTCCGTCGAGACCTGGGTGAAAACCCGCGCCCGCGCGGCCCTGCCGGAGAACGTGCCGGCGGAGCTGACCTCCCGGCGGGCGGGCGTATTCACGACGCTGCACAAGAACGGCCGCCTGCGCGGCTGCATCGGCACCATCGCGCCCACGGCGCCAAATACGGCGCTGGAGATCCTGCAGAACGCGGTGTCCGCCTGCTCGGAGGACCCCCGCTTCCCGCCGGTGACCGCGGACGAGCTGCCGCTGCTGGAATACAGCGTGGACGTGCTCGGTACGCCCGAGGCGATCGACTCCCCCGACCAGCTCGACGTCCGGCGCTACGGCGTGATCGTGTCCTGCGGCGGCAGGCGCGGCCTGCTGCTGCCCGACCTTGACGGCGTGGACAGCGTGGAGCAGCAGCTCGACATCGCCCGGCAGAAGGGCGGGATCGGGCGCACGGAGCCTGTGCAGCTGCAGCGCTTTGAGGTGATCCGCCATGTCTGAGGTGATCTGTCCGGTCTGTTTTCGGCACTGCCGTCTGGCGGACGGGCAGACGGGCGCGTGCCGCGCGCGGAAAAACGAGGGCGGCGCGAGCGTCTGCATCAATTACGGCAAGCTGACCGCCCTGGCGCTCGACCCGATTGAAAAGAAGCCGCTCGCGCGGTTCTATCCCGGCACGAAAATCCTGTCGGCGGGCAGCTTCGGCTGCAACATGGACTGTCCCTTCTGCCAGAACGACGCGATCTCCTGCGCGGACGAGCAGACCGTCCCCTGGCAGTACGTCTCTCCGGAGGCGCTGGCCGCGCGCGCCGAGGAGCTGAAGCCGCGCGGCAACATCGGCGTGGCCTTTACCTACAACGAGCCCATGGCCGGGTTTGAATACGTCCGCGACACGGCCCGGCTCGTGCGGGCGCGGGGCATGAAAAACGTTGTGGTGACGAACGGCGCGTTCTGCCCCGACACGCTGGCCGAGGTGCTGCCCGTGACCGACGCCTTCAACATCGACCTCAAGGGCTTCACGCCGGCGTGGTACCGCACGCTGGGCGGCAATCTGGAGGCCGTGAAGACCTTTATCCGGCTGGCGGCGGAGGCCTCCCACGTCGAGCTGACGTCGCTGATCGTCCCGGGCGGGAACGACTCCCCGGACGAGATGCGCGCGCTCGCCCGCTGGGTCGCCTCGGTGGACCGGACCATCCCGCTGCACATCACGCGCTTCTTTCCTCGCCGGAAATACCGCGGCCGCGAGCCGACCGACGTCGGCCTGCTGCGCCGCCTGGCCGCCGTCGCCCACGAGCAGCTCGAGACCGTTCTGATCGGGAACGTATAGGGCAGCATCCGCATTATAAAACAAATCTGTCATTCCGGGCGGCGCGCTCCGGAATGACAGATTTATTTTTTCCGCGAAATGACCGGTCGGGATTTACAGCGTTCTGCCCGACGCGCGGTACAAAAGCGCGTTGCAGATGGCGGCGGCGACGCTGCTGCCGCCCTTTCTGCCGCGCGCGACGATGTGCGGCGTGTCCAGCGACAGCAGGAGCTCCTTGCTCTCGACCACGTTCACAAAGCCGACCGGCACGCCGATGACGAGACTGGGCGAGAGCGAGCCGTCCCCGATCAGCTCGCACAGCCGCACGAGCGCGGTGGGCGCGTTGCCGACGGCGAAGATGAGCGGGCCGGACAGGTGGCGCGCGGCGTATTCCATGGAGGCCGCCGCGCGCGTCGTGCCGTTTTTCCGCGCGGCCTCCGCGATCTCCGGCTCTGCCATGAAGCAGCGCGCCGCCGCGCCGAGCTTTTCGCACGCGGGCCTGCTGACGCCGGCCAGGGCCATGTTCGTGTCGGTCACAATCGTCGCGCCCGCCAGAAGCGCGGCGACGCCCGCCGCCGCCGCGCCGGGGGAAAAGACGAGGCTGTCCGCGTAGTCGAAATCCGCCGTCGCGTGGATGACGCGCTTCACGATGTCCGCCGTGTCCGCCGAGAGCGGCCGCTGGCCGAGCTCGGCGGTGATGATCTCCATGCTGCGCTTTTCAATCTCCGCGGGCAGCACCCGCGCAAGCTCCGTCTTCATACGCCGTCCTCCAGAATCTGATAGATTTTTTTCATGTCCAGGCTCGCCCGCAGCGCGTCCGCGAGCTTGTCGTACTGGCTCTGCTTGTATTCGGCAAAGCTCATGCGCGGCGCGTCCGCACCGCCGAGGCCCCGGCGCGCCCGGAGCAGCGCCACCAGCCGTTCCGCAAGCGTCCCCTCGTCGAAAAGCCCGTGGACGTAGCTGCCCAGCACCGCGCCCGCGGCCGTGCCGTCCGGCCTGCCTCCCTCGAGGCGGGCGAACCGGGCGGCGCTTGTTTCGGTCCGGCCCATGTGGATCTCATACCCCTCGAACGTCGCCCCGGAGAGCGGCGCGAAGAAGCCGGAGAGCGCGCCCACGGCGCCCCGCGTGCGCGTGCGGGTCTTTTCCGTTTCAAACACCGTCGCGTCCGGCAGCAGCTCCATGCCGCGCAGCGTGCCGCCGTGCTCGACCGCGTGCGGGTCGTCGAGCGTTCGGCCCAGCATCTGATAGCCGCCGCACACGCCCACGACCGGCGTGCCCTCCGCGCTGAGCCGCCGGATCGCCGCCTCCAGCCCGCGCTGCCGCAGCCATAAAAGGTCTCCCATCGTGTTTTTGGTGCCGGGCAGCAGGATGAGATCGGGCTTTCCGAGCTGCTCGGCGCTGCCCGCATAGCGCACCGAAACGCCGGGGAAGCGCTCGAGGGCGTTGAAATCCGTAAAATTGGAGATGTGCGGCAGGCGCACGACCGCGAAATCGAGCAGGCCCCCGGCCCGCTCGCGCGCCAGACGCGGGGCCAGGCTGTCCTCGTCGTCGAGCGCGAGGTCGAGATACGGCACGACGCCCGCGACGGGGATGTCGATGTACCGCCGGAGGATGTCGAAGCCGGGGCGCAGGATCGTCTCGTCGCCGCGGAATTTGTTGATGATAAACGCCTTGACATACGCCTGCTCGTCGGGGTCGAGGAGCTTGACCGTGCCGTACAGCGCCGCGAACACGCCGCCGGGGTTGATGTCGCCGACCAGCAGGACGGGCGCGCGCGCGAGCTTCGCCATGCCCATGTTGACGAAATCGCCCTGCTTGAGATTGATTTCCGCGGGGCTGCCCGCGCCCTCGAGCACGATGATCTCCTGCTCCGCCGCCAGCGCCTCATAGGCCTCCCGCACGACCGGCAGCAGCGATTTTTTGTACGCGAAGTATTCGCGCGCGCTCATGGTGCCCACGACCTCGCCGTTTACGATGACCTGGCTGCCCGTGTCGTTCGTCGGCTTGAGAAGGATCGGGTTCATCCGCACGGAGGGCTCCAGCCCGGCGGCCTCGGCCTGCATCACCTGCGCCCGGCCCATCTCCAGGCCGTCGCGCGTGATGAAGCTGTTGAGCGCCATGTTCTGACTCTTAAACGGCGCTGTGCGGTAGCCGTCCTGATGGAAGATGCGGCACAGGCCCGCCGCGATGAGGCTCTTGCCCGCGTTCGAGGTCGTGCCCTGTACCATGATCGCCTTTGCCATAATTGCCTCCTCAGCCGTTCAAAACTTCGCGCACCGCCTCCGCCAGCCGCCGGTTGTCGGCATGGCAGCGGACGGCGGCCCGGCAGTAGCCGGGGCCGAGACCCCGGAAATTGCCGCAGTCCCGCAGCAGAATCCCGCGCGCCGCCAGCTTTTCGCAGAGCGCCGTGTCCGGGCTGCGGAAAAACAGATAGTTGGCGTCCGAGCCGATGACCGCCGCGCCCGCCTGCGTGAGCGCCGCGCGGAGATAGGGCTTTTCCGCTCCGACAAGCGCCCGCGCCCGGCGCACATAGTCTGCCTCCTGCAGAGCCGCGACGCCCGCCTCCTGCGCCGGGACCGAGACCGACCAGCTCTGCCCCGCCGCGCGCATGGCGGACAGCAGCGTCCGGCCGGAGCTGAGCGCATAGCCCAGGCGCAGCCCCGGCATGGCGTAGAGCTTCGTAAACGCGCGCAGCAGCACCAGGTTTTCATTTTCGCCGAGCGCCTCCAGCAGCGAGCCGCCCGCCGGGTCGTCGAGAAACGGGACGAAGCACTCGTCGAGCGCCAGCACGGTCCCGCAGTCCCGGCAGGCGCGCAGGATCTCCAGCAGCAGCGGTTTTTTCGCCGCCTGGCCCGTGGGATTGTTGGGCTGGCAGAGAAAGACGGCGGAGAGCCCCGGCCGGATCTGTCCGAGGATTGCAGGAGTCAGGCGGAAGCCGTTTTCCGGGCGCAGCGCGTGGAATTCCAGCTCGCAGCCCGCCGCCGTGAGCGCCGCCTCGTACTCGTAAAAGCACGGGGCCGTCAGAAGCGCCCGTCGCGGTCGGAGCGCGGCCGCCAGACGGAAAATCAGCTCCGCCGCGCCGTTTCCGCAGAGGATGTCCTCCGCCGGCACGCCGTCATGCGCCGAGATGGCCTCGCACAGGCGGCGGCAGGCGGGATCGGGATACGCCGCGCTGCGGCCGACGGCCTCGCGCGCCGCCCGTGCGACGCCCTCCGGCAGGCCGAGGGGCGAAACGTTCGCGGAAAAATCCAGCGGCTCCCGGCCGTATTTGCGCCGGTAGCCCTCCAGATCGCCGCCGTGTTGATGCTGCATAGAGATCTCCTTACCGCAAAATCAGAACGAGCGCCAGCCGCGCCGCCGAGAACAGGACGAACAGGACGGCGGCCGTGCGGTACATGAGCCGGTTCGCCGCCGGAATGTCCGAGGCCGCGATGGGCCGCAGGCTGTCGCCGATGGTCATTTTATGGACCAGCTCGCCGAAATAATACGCGTCGCCCGCGAGCTGCACGCGCAGCGCGCCCGCCATGGCGGCCTCCGTCTGCGCGGAGTTGGGGCTTTTGTGGTTGCGCCGGTCGCGCCGGAAGATGCGCCAGGCGTTTTTGCCGTCATAGCCGCCGAAAAACGCGGCCAGTACCATCGCGAGCCCTGCCAGCCGCGCGGGAATGTAGTTTACATAATCGTCAAGCTTCGCCGCCGCCGTGCCGAAGTACCGGTAGCGCTCGTTTTGGTAGCCCAGCATGGAGTCCATCGTGTTGACGGCCTTGTACCAGAGCGCGAGCGGCGCGCCGCCGAGCAGCATGTAAAAAAGCGGCGCGGCGACCCCGTCGGAGGCGTTTTCCGCCACGGTTTCCACGGCGGCCCTGGCGACGCCCGCCTCTGTCAGCGCCTGCGTGTCGCGCCCCACAATGTACGAGACCAGCCTGCGCGCCAGCGGCAGGTCGCGCGCCTCCAGCGCGCGGTATACCAGTCCGCTCTGCTGGCGGAGGCTCTTTGCCGCCAGCGCCTGGAAGCACCAGAAGCTCTCCAGCGCCAGCCGCGCCCAGACGCTCCAGCGGCCGAGCAGCCGGAGGGCGAAGAACGGAACGCAGAATGACACGGCCGGCACCAGCACGGCCATCAGCCCGCCCGCGAGCCGCTCCCCCCGCTTCGTCCGGGGAAATACCCTGCGCAGCAGCGGCTCCAAAAACGCGATCAGCTTTCCCATCAGCACAACCGGGTGCGGCAGCCATCGCGGGTCGCCGAAGAGCAGATCGAGCCCCGCGCCGATTGCCGCGGCGATCAGAATTTCCATCCGCCCGCCTCCCGGAACCGGTCCGCCGCCCGGACGAAATTCTCCGCGAAGGTGCTGTTCGCGTAGAAATACAGGTGCGGGAAGCCCGCGAACAGGCTCTTTCCCGCGTGGATGCAGGGCCATTCGCTGCCGCGCAGCGGTTTGACCGCCGTGAAGTCGTCCCCGCAGTCGTCCGATTCGTAGTAGTGGAATTCATGCGCCGGGATGGACGCGCCGGCGGAGCAGAGCAGGTTGTCCCGCCGGGCCGTCAGCGACGCGTAGCCGAAGCGGCGGAGCTTTCCCGTCCAGCGGCAGCCGCCGGGCAGCACGCCCGCCATGGGAAACGTCCGTCCCTCCGGCGTCGAGAGTGTCCTGTGCAGGTACATAAACCCTCCGCACTCGCAGAACGCGGGCATGCCGGCGTCGATCGCCGCCCTGACGGCTCCGCGCGCCGCCCGGTTCTCGGCCAGCGTCTCGGCCAGCAGCTCGGGATAGCCGCCGCCGAGATAGACCGCGGACGCGCCCTCCGGCAGCGCCGCGTCCGCGAGGGGCGAAAAATACGCGAGCTTCGCGCCGAGCCGCTCCAGCAGCTCGAGATTTTCCCGGTAGTAAAAGCAGAACGCACGGTCGCGCGCCACGGCGATGACCGGCGAGTTCTCTGTGACCGGGGCGATCCGCAGCGGGTCGCAGGAAAGAGGCTCCGCCTCCCTTGCGAGCGTTAAAATCGCGTCAATGTTGCAGTTTTCCTCCATTAAGTCCGCAATTCTGTCGATTTTTTCGCGGATATTTTCCACCTCCTGCGCGGTGACGAGACCCAGGTGGCGGCTTTCCAGCGCGATCCCGTCGTCCTTCGGCAAAAACCCCAGCACCCGGACACGGCAGTTTTCCTCGAGCGCGGGGCGGAGCATGGCGTATTGCATCGGCGTGCAGCGGTTGAGGATCACCGCGCGGATGCGGCTGTCGGGCCGGAAGTGCAGAAACCCGTTCAGCTCCGCGCAGACAGACAGCGAGCCGCCCCGCGCGTCCGCGACGAAGATCGCGGGCGTCTGCGTCGCCGAGGCCAGATGCCAGGCCGACGCCCGGTCGGTCGTGCCGCCGAGGCCGTCGTAGTGGCCCATGACGCCCTCCAGCACGGCAGCGCCGCAGCCGTCCGCGCCCTCGGCCAGCAGCGTGCGAACCAGCGGCTCCGGCGTGAAGAAGAGGTCAAGGCTGCCGGTTTTTGCGCCCAGCACCTCCGCGTGGAACAGGGGGTCGATGTAGTCCGGGCCGCATTTGAACGCGGCTGGCCGGAGGCCGCGCCGCTGCAGCGCGCGCAGCAGGCCGCAGACGATGGTGGTCTTGCCGCCGCCGGAGCGCGCGGCCGTGATGAGCACGCGGGGAATCGCTGTATTCATGCCGGCTCCTCCCCGTCCGCGGTGATGAGAAACACGGGATTCTGCGCCGTCAGCATGTGGTAGGGCCCCGCGCGGCGCGTGCGGCTGACCGAGATCTGCGCGATCTCCGGGTCGGCGAAGCCGAGCGCGGCGAGCGCCTGCATGGCTCCGGCGAGCGTTTCGGCGGCGATGGCGCTGATCGTGACGCGCACGGCGGGGTTCTTCTGCTTCAGGCTTTCGAGAATTTCGCGCAGGTTGCCCCGGCTGCCGCCGATGAACGCGCGGTCGGGCGCGGGCAGCGCGCGCAGGGCCTCCGGCGCGGTCCCCTCGGCGACGCGCAGGTTGTAGGCGCCGAATTTCTCCCGGTTGGCCCGGATGAGCGCGCAGGCCTCCGGCACGCACTCCACCGCGTACACCCGGGTAAACGGCGACAGAAGCGCCAGCTCCACGGACACGGAGCCCGTCCCCGCGCCGACGTCGAAGACCGTCTCGCCCGGACGCGCGCCGAGCTTGGCGAGGATCGCGGCGCGCACCTCCTGCTTGGTCATGGGTACGTCCCCGCGCGTAAATTCCCCGTCGGGGATGCCGGGAGCGCGGCGCGGCAGATCCGGCCGCGTGATCCACACGGCGCTGAGCGGCCGGAAGGTCCGCCCGCAGAGATCCGCCGCCGTGCCCGTCGTGACGCGCTCGCCGGGATAGGAGAGGTCCTCTCCCACGGCCGCCTCGCAGAAGCCCAGCCCCGCGTCGGTCAGCTCCCGCAGGAGCCCCTCCGCCGTGCGCGTTCCGCCCGTGAGGAAAAACGTCTCCCGCGCGCAGAGCACCGCGCCCACGGCGTCGCAGTCGGCGCCGTGCGCGCTGAACAGCGCGGCGTTCTGCCACGGCCGCCTGAGCAGCGCCGCCAGATACTGCACGGTCGTGACGCCGCAGAAGACCTGCGCGTCCTCCGGCAGCCGTGGCAGCAGCTTCGCCGCGCCGCTGTAAAAGCCCACGTCGCCGCTGAGCACAATCGCGGCGCTGCGCTTCTGCGGATGCGCGGCCAGGATCGCCAGAATCTCGTCCGGCGCGATGGCCTCCGCCCGCTCGCCCGCCGCCTCGGGCGGCAGGGACTGCAGCATCCGCTTCGCGCCGATGAGCAGCTCCGCGCCGCACACGGCCCGCATGGCGCCCACGGTCAGCGTGTCGGGGTTTCCCATTCCGATGCCGACGACGGCTATCCGCATGTCCGTTCCTCCTTCAGCGTTCTGAATACCTCGTCATAGGACGCGCCGGTCTCCTTCGGCCGCCGCACCACGTACAAAAAAACGCCCGCCTGCCGGGCAGCCTCCGCCTTCTCCGGAAAGCCGCCCGCCGCGCCGCCGTCCTTCGTGACGAGCACGGCCGCCCGGCAGGCGCCGAGATCGCGCAGATTCTCCGCCACGCTGAACGGCCCGCGGCCGGTCAGGATGTGCGCCCGCGGCAGTCCCGCCGCGAGGCACTTTTCCACGGAGTCCCCGGTCGGCAGCACGCGCGCGTAGACGCGGGCGGAAAAATCCGGCACAGCCCGGTAGAGCCCGATCTCCTTGCTGCCCGTGGCGGCCAGGATGTTGCCCGGCAGCCGGCCAGCGGCCTCTGCGGCCTCCGGGAGCGTGTCGAAGAAGACACCGCTCTTTTCGCTCTCCTCGCGCAGCAGGCGCAGGTACCGCACGTCCGCCGCGGCGCAGGCCGCCCGGATGTTGCGGCTCGCCTCCGCCGCGTAGGGGTGCGTGGCGTCCACGGCCAGGTCAAACGAGCCGCCGCGCAGAAAGGCCTCCATCTGCGCCGCGTCCATCCGGCCGGCGTGCACCCGCACCCGGCTGTCGGCGGCCAGGAAGCGCTCGCCGTACGCGGTGGCGACGCTCGCGGTCACGTCATAGCCGAGCGCCTCCGCCGCGAAGGCCAGCTCGCGGCCCTCGGTCGTACCGGCAAAGATCAGAAGCTTTTTCATCCGAGCGCCTGCCTGTTCTCATACCCGCGCGGCGTGACGAGCTTCCCCGCGACGAGCTTCGTCGCGGCCGAGCCGATGAACGCCGTGCAGAACATGTCCAGCTGCTCCTCGCGCAGCTCGGCGAGCGTCAGGATTCTGCTCTGCTGTCCGCTTCGTCCGATGCTGCGCACCCAGCCGCAGAGCGTTGAGGGAGCCTTGTAGCGCAGAAGCAGGTCGCAGGCGCCGCGCAGGTGGTCCTTTCGGGTGCGGCTCGCGGGGTTGTAGAGCGCAATGCAGAAATCGCCCTCGGCGGCCAGCAGCAGCCGCTTCTCGATCGTCTGCCGCGGCGTCAGCAGATCGGACAGCGAGATGACCGCGAAGTCGTGCGACAGCGGCGCGCCCAGCACCGCCGCGCCGGACAGGGCCGCCGTGACGCCGCAGACGATCTCCACCTCCGCGTCCGGATACGACGGGGCCAGCTCGCACACAAGGCTCGCCATGCCGTAGACGCCCGCGTCTCCGCTGCAGACCATCGCCACGGTTTTGCCCGCCTCGGCCGCCTCCAGCGCGAGCCGGCAGCGCTCGACCTCCCGCGTCATGGGCGTGGAGAGGACCTCCTTGCCGGGGAACAGCGGCCGCACGAGGTCAATGTACACGCCGTAGCCGCACAGCACGTCGCTTTTTTCCATCGCCGCCATCGCGGCGTAGGTCATATCCGCTTTCCCGCCGGGGCCGAGCCCCACCACATAGACACATCCCATTGTCGGATCTCCTTTATCAAAAATGCAGGTCTGGCTCGCAGGCGGCCAGCGCCGCCGTCACGCCGTTCTGCGTCTGCTTCGGGCAGACGAGGCGGCCGCCCGGGCAGCCCCAGAGCGCGCTGCGCTCGCACACGCAGTCGGTGCCGGTGGTTTTTTTCACGAATTCCGAGCCGGTAAAGACGCCGGGGACGGCGTTCAGCTGCTCCGCCGAGGCCGTTTGGAAGGGCAGGCCCCATGCCTCGCAGAATTCCCGGAGACCCGGCTCGTCTCGCTTGAGATCGATGGAGAAGACGCCCCGCAGCGCCGCGCGGCTGAGGCCCGTTTTCGCGAGGATCGCCTCGGCCGCCTCGCGCACAGCCCCGGCCGGGATTCCCCTCCGGCAGCCGACGCCGAGCGCGAGCACGCGCGGCGTCAGCAGCAGGGCCGTCTCCTCCGGACACGCCGCTGCGGTGACGCGCACCTCGCACGCGCCCTGCCGCACCGGCAGCACGCCCTGCGGCGGCTCGCCTAAAAGGGGCCAGTCGCTGCGGATGCGGATTTCGCCGCCCGCGAGCAGCCGTGCGGAGACGAGCTTGATGCGGCCGGGGTTGCGGATGACAAGCCCCTGCCTGCTGGCCCAGACGTCCACCGCGAACAGCCCGCGCACGTCGGTGCCGGTCGTCAGCACCGGCTCCATCCCAAACGCGGCCGCCAGCTCTGCCGCCAGCTCGTTCGCCCCGCCCAGATGGCCCGAGAGCAGCGGCACGGCGAAGCGGCCGTCCTCGCTCAGCACCACAACGGCGGGGTCGGAGAGCTTGGAGACGACGTGCGGCGCGATCGCCCGGACGGCGATGCCCGCCGCGCCCACGAAAATCAGCGCGTCGGCGCTTTGGAACGCCTCCGCCGTCCAGTCCCTGAGAACGACCTTGTCCGCGCCGGAGCCGCGGACGCTCTTTGCCGCGTCGCCGCGCGCGCGGAAGAATGCGGCCGCTTTTTCGGCCAGCCGCGCGCCCTCCTGCGTGAAGGAGATGATCTTAATGTTCATGGCTCGCTTCCCGGTAGCCCGTCGCGAACGACGGGTCGTAGAGCTTCGAACGCTCGGCGCAGGGGCCGAGGAAGCCGCCCACGGTGATGAGGGCCAGCCGCGTGACGCCGTTTTTGCGCGCGGTCTCGGCAAGCGTTCCCACAGTGCAGCGGTACACGCGCTCGTCCGGCCAGGTGGCCTTGTAGACGATCGCGGCGGGCGTGTCGGCCGTATAGGCGCCCTGCAGCAGCTCCTGCTGCAGCTGCTCGAGCAGCGAGGCGGAGAGGAATACGACCATGGTGCTGCCGCTCTTGGCGAGGCTGCGGATCTGCTCGCGCTCGGGCACGGGCGTTCTGCCCGCCATGCGCGTGATGACGACGGTCTGTCTCACGCCGGGCAGGGTGTACTCGGCCCGGAGCGCCGCCGCCGCGCCGCAGAAGCTCGAAACGCCCGGCACGACCGCGTATTCAATCCCGGCCTCGTCCAGCGCGTCCATCTGCTCGCGGATGGCCCCGTAGAGGCACGGGTCGCCCGTGTGCAGGCGGACGGTCGTCCTGCCCTGCGCCTCCGCCGCGGATACGGTCTGCAAAACCTGCTCGAGCGTCATGCGCGCGCTGTCGTGCAGCTCGCAGCCGGGCCGGCAGCCGGCCAGCAGCGCGGGATTGACGAGGCTGCCGGCATAGATCACCACATCCGCCTCGCGCAGGAGCTTCGCCCCGCGCACCGTGATGAGATCCTCCGCGCCGGGACCGGCGCCCACAAACCAGACCATTTACGCTTCCTCCTGTTCTTTGACGATGATCGTCGTGAAATAGCCGTTGTCATCCCCCGCGTCCGCCAGCGAGCGGCAGATTTTTTCATCCGGCAGGCCGCAGCTGCGGACCAGCTGCGCCCGCTCCAGAAGCCCGGCCTCCCGCAGCGCCCGCCGGACCTCCGGCATGGCGCTGCCGGTTTTCATCAGCACCTTTGTGCCGGACAGCTTCAGCGCCTCCGCGACCGGCATCCCGCCCGCCGGGAGGATGTGCAGGGGCAGGTTCGTCTGCGTCAGCCCGATGCCGAGCGCCGCGGCCGCCGCGCAGAAGCTCGGCACGCCGGGGATCATCACGACCGGGTATCCGTCCTGCTGCAGAAGCTCCATGAGCCCGGCAAAGGTCGAGTAGATCGACACGTCGCCGAGATTCAGCATGGCGGCATCCCGCCCGGTATCCAGCACGGCCTCCAGCCGCGACGCGGCCGCGCGGCGGCCGGCGGCCAGAGCCGCCCTGTCGCGCGTCATCGGCAGCTCGAGCGCGATGAACTCCTTGCCGGACAGATCGACGGCCCCGGCCGCGATGTCGCGGGCCAGCGTCTTTTCGCCCGCCGTCACCGGCGCGGCGATCACCTGGCAGCGCCCGAGCACGCGGACCGCCTTGACGGTCATCAGCTCCGGGTCGCCCGGGCCGACGCTCACACCGTAGAGAGTCCCTTTTCCTGTTTCCATCTGTTCCAGATCCTTTCGCCCTCGTCCGTCGCGCCGAGCTCGCCGTATACCCGGCTGAACGTCACCGCGCCGACCGCGAACGCGCCCTGCGCGCGCCGCTCGAGGTGGTATTGTATTTTTTCCAGCAAACTTGCCATCACGGGCTCCAGCAGGCCCGCGTCCTTCAGAAGCCCGATGCAGGCGTCCGCCGTGGGCGCGTCCATGAGCGATCTCAGCAGCGCCGCGGGCGCGCCCTGCAGCGCCGCGTGCGCGGTGAACAGCTCCGCGCGGCAGTCGGCGAAGCTCGAGTGCGTGTTCATGATCCCGCCGGCAAGCTTGACAAGCTTGCCGATGTGCGAGACGATGAGCACGGTTTCAAATCCCGATTCCGCCGCAAAGTCGAGCGCGCTGCCGAAGAAATTGGAGATGCCGACATGCGCGACGCCCTCGGTCCCGGCCATTCCGGCGAGAAATTCCGCCCCGTAGTTGCCGGGGGTGAGGACGACCTCCCTGGCTCCGGAGGCCGCCGCGACGCGCAGCTCGACCCCGATCGTGTCGATGAGCGCCTGCAGGCTCATGGGCCGGACGATGCCGCTCGTGCCAAGGATGGAGATGCCGCCCTCGATGCCGAGATTCGGATTGAAGGTCCGCTTCGCGAGCGCCGCGCCGTCCGGCGCCGAGACGACAATCCGGACACCGCCCGCGTAGCCCGCGCGGCGGCACTCCTCCGCAGCGGCGCGCCCGATCATCCGCCGCGGCACGGAGTTGATGGCCGCCGCGCCGACCGGCTGGTCGAGGCCGGGCTTCGTGACCCTGCCGACGCCCTCGCCGCCGTCGATGACAAGGCCGTCCGGAATTTTCTCCGCGCGCGCGCAGATCAGCGCGCCGTCCGTCGCGTCGCAGTCGTCGCCGCCGTCCTTCCGCACGCCGCAGAAAGCCGCGCCGCCGTCACGCGACAGCTTTTCAGGCTCGGCCGTCACGGCCGTGCCGTCCGGCGCGGTGACGGTGTACGTCCGCGCCCGCTCCCCGCTCAGCAGCAGCCGGCAGGCGGCGCCCGCCGCAAGCGCCGCGCACGTGCCGGTCGTGTAGCCGCAGCGCAGCTTTTTGCCGCCGGAAATCACATATTTGTCGAGCGCCATGTCCGCCTCCTCCGCTGAAAATAAAAAATCCCTCTACCGAACGGTAAAAGGATTGACAAAAGACAGGCAGTCTTGCGGATGGTACAATCAATGCCTCGTGATCTGGAAATAACTTTCCCGTACCGGCAGTTGGCAGGTTTCCTGGCTTGCACGGTCCTTCGCGCCGCGCCTTCCCGATTTCTCAGTGGCTGCGTTTCCGCTGCGGCGCGCATGGTGCATACAGTGACGAGATCGCACAGGCATTTCACCTGTTTCCCTATTGTCCGCCGCCCCCCGGGGGAGCGCCGGCACCGACTGTCCCAAATATTCAGTTACCGATACTATACCATGGCCGGCCGGAATAGTCAATCGCGGCGGGGTCCGCGGCTTTTTAACGAAAAAAGCCTGCCGCTGCGGATGCAGCGGCAGGCTGAATCAGGCTCAGAACAGGTTCTTTTCGGTTTCCTTGTCGAAGAAGTGCATCAGACGCGGCTGGAAGGTGTACTGGATCGACTTGTGGCCGCCATGGACGGTGTCGAGGTCGATGTCGGCCGTCTGGACGACGATGACCACGTCGAGGCCGTTGGAGTTGACGTGCAGGTGCAGCTCGGAGCCCATCAGCTCGGACACATCGACCGTCGCGGGGATGCCCTTGTCGGTCAGGGTGATGTGCATCGGGCGGACGCCGGCGGTGACGTTCGTGGGAACGCTCGCCATATTCTTGAGGGCTTCCTGCTTCTCCTCGGGCAGCTCGAATTTCTCATTCTGGACGATGGCGAAGTACTTGCCGTTCTCCTTGACGAGCTCGGCGTCGAAGAAGTTCATCTGCGGCGTGCCGATGAAGCCGGCGACGAACAGGTTGGCCGGATGCGAGAACACCTCCTGCGGGGTGCCGATCTGCTGGATGAAGCCGTCGCGCATGATGACGATGCGGTCGCCCAGCGTCATGGCCTCGACCTGGTCGTGGGTGACGTAGACGAAGGTGGTATCGATCTTTTCACGCAGCTTGATGATCTCCGCGCGCATCTGGTTGCGGAGCTTGGCGTCCAGGTTGGACAGCGGCTCGTCCATCAGGAAGACCTTCGGGTTGCGCACGATGGCGCGGCCGATGGCGACACGCTGCCGCTGGCCGCCGGACAGCGCCTTCGGCTTGCGGTCGAGGTACTGGGTGATGTCGAGGATGGCGGCCGCTTCGCGGACCTTGCGGTCGATCTCGGCCTTGGGGGTCTTCTTCAGCTTGAGGGAGAAGGCCATATTGTCATAAACGGTCATATGCGGGTACAGAGCGTAGTTCTGGAAGACCATCGCGATGTCGCGATCCTTCGGGGCCACGTCGTTCATCAGCTTGTCGCCGATGTAGAGCTCGCCCTCGGTGATCTCTTCGAGGCCGGCGATCATGCGGAGCGTGGTGGATTTGCCGCAGCCGGAGGGGCCGACGAGAACGATAAATTCCTTGTCGGCGATTTCCAGATTGAAATTCTGGACGGCGACAACGCCCTTGTCGGTGATCTGAAGATTGGCCTTCTTCTCCTCAGGGGCTTCGTCCTTCTTTTTCTTCTTTTTCTTCTCTTCGCCGCTTACGAACGGGTAGATTTTCTCGATGTTTTTCAGTACAACTTTTGCCATAATTTCCGACTCTGACCGCCGTGCATTCGCAATCGGCGCTCTCGCAGCCACCGGGCAAGGCGGCTGCATTGCGGCATGTCTCCACAATGCCGCACCGCAAGTCTGCGGATTGTTGATTGACCTCCTTTTTTTATCCGGACGGCCCATTTTGTGGATTGGACGGCCCAGATTGAGATGCTAACATTATATCATAGGAGGCACCCAAAAGGCCCCCGTAAAATGCGACAAAATTCACAGAACGATCTTGTAGAAAATAGCTAAAAAATGGACAGTTTACAGCGCGGCGCGCACCTGCTACAATGGAGGCAGAATGACTGGGAGGCGGACCGATGATCAATACGACGCTGTGTTATCTGGAAAAGGACGGGTGCTATCTGATGATGCACCGGGTCAAGAAGGAGGGCGACCTCAACCGCGGCAAATGGATCGGCGTGGGCGGAAAGTTCGAGGACCGTGAAAGCCCCGAGGACTGCGCCATCCGCGAGACGCGCGAGGAGACCGGCCTCACGCTCACAAGCTACCGCTACTGCGGCGTCGTCACCTTCATCTCCGACCGCTGGCCGACGGAGTACATGCACCTGTTCCACGCGACGGGGTTCACGGGGACGCTGCTGCCGGACTGCCGCGAGGGAACGCTCGAGTGGGTGCCCATCGCGCGGCTGGAAACGCTCAGCGCCTGGGAGGGCGACAGCATCTTTCTGGAGCTGATGCAGCGCCGCGTGCCGTTTTTCTCCCTGAAGCTCGTCTACGAGGGCGACCGGCTGGCCGAGGCGGTGCTGAACGGCGAAAAAATCCGCTGACGTGCAAATTTAACGGGAACTTCACACGCAGACGCCTTGTAAACCGGGCCGCCGGCTGATACAATAACGCCTTGATACAAAGGGGGATTCCACAATGAGAAAGACGAAGATCATCTGCACCATCGGCCCGGCCTCGGAGTCCGAGGAGGCGCTCGAACAGATGTGCCTTGCCGGCATGAACGTGGCGCGGCTCAACTTTTCCCACGGCTCGCACGAGGAGCACCTCAGAAAAATCGAAACCATCCGCCGCGTGCGCGAACGGCTGGGCCTGCCGATCGCGATCATGCTCGACACCAAGGGGCCGGAATACCGCATCGGCACGTTCCAGAACGGCTCGGTCACGGTGAAGGACGGGGCGGAGTTCACCTTTACGACCGACGACACGGTGGGCGACGAGACGCATGTCGGCGTCTCGTACAAGGGCCTGATCGGCGATCTGTCCGTGGGCGACCGCGTGCTCGTCAACAACGGGCTCGTCATCTTCGAGGTGACGGCGCTCGAGGGCGCGAACGCGCGCTGCCGCGTGGTGACGGGCGGCGAGCTGTCGAACCGCAAGAGCATGAGCTTCCCCAACAAGACGCTCTCGGGGCCGTATCTCTCCGAGCAGGACAAGGGCGACCTGCTCTTCGGCATCGACAACGGCGTGGATTTCATCGCGGCCTCGTTCGTCTCCACCCGGCAGGACATGGCGGAGCTCAAGGCCTTCCTGCGCGAAAACGGCGGCGACAGCATCGACGTGATCGCCAAAATCGAAAACCGCTCCGGCGTGGACAACATCGAGGACATCTGCGCCGAGTGCGACGGCGTCATGGTCGCGCGCGGCGACCTCGGCGTCGAAATCCCGTTCGTCGAGGTGCCGGCGGTGCAGAAATACCTCATCACCAAATGCCGCCTGCTCGGCAAGCGCGTCATCACGGCCACCGAGATGCTCGAATCCATGATCCAGAATCCGCGCCCGACGCGCGCGGAGATCTCCGACGTGGCCAACGCCGTGTACGACGGCAGCTCGGCCATCATGCTCTCCGGCGAGTCCGCCGCGGGCAAATACCCCGTCGAGGCCGTGCGCACCATGGCTGAGATCGCCGCCTTCACCGAGACGAAGATCAACTACCGCAAGCGCTTCGCCAACACGGAGTTCCAGATCCGCAGCAACCTCGACGCCATCTCCCACGCGACGTGCAGCATGGCCATCGACGTGGACGCCAAGTGCATCGTCGTGTGCTCGATGAGCGGCAAAACGGCCCGCATGGTCAGCCGCTTCCGCTGCCCGGTGGACATCCTCGGCATGACGACGGACCAGAAGGTCTGGCGCAAGCTGTCTCTCTCCTGGGGCGTCACCCCGGTGCTGGCCAAGGAATTCACCTCCATCGACGTGATGTTCTACTACGCCGTCGAAGCCGCCGCCAGGACCTTCGCCCTGCAGCCCGGCGACAACGTCGTCGTCACCGGCGGCCAGATCAACGGCAAGTCCGGCAACACCAACACGATCAAGGTCGAAACGGTGGAATAAGTAAAATCAGCGCGCCGCCCCGGGCCGTATGGCCGGAGCGGCGCGCTTTGCGTCCGAAACAGGCGGCTACAGATCCACGCGCTCGAACCGGGCCTCGCTCGCACGGCAGGCCAGGACGGTCAGCCCTGCGTAGAACGCGAGCCCGCCGAAGAGCACCGGCAGCTGGCGCACGAGATCGGCGGCGGCGCAGCTCTCGCAGACGGTCTTCATATACGGCACGATGTGGTCGAGCGTCTCGAGCGCCGCGATCAGCAGGAATTCCGCGATGCTCGCCACAAGGAAGGGCTTTCCGAGATCATAGCCGTTTTTGTAGTGCATCGTCAGGAAAACGAGGTTGAATACGCCGAGGATCAGAAGCGAAAATCCGAAAAAGGCGACGTTCGCCTCGATGCCGACGGGATTGTTCACCTGCGCGTAGCCCGCGCGCAGGAGCGCAAACGGGATGCAGACCAGCATCTGCAGCAGCTCGAGGCTGACGACGGTGATTACCCGCGCCCGCACCATCTCCCGCTTGCCGACGGGCAGCAGCATCATGTAATACACGTCGCGGTTCTCCCGGTTCGCCTGGAACAGCAGGAAAATGCCGAGCGAGGTATAGAAAAACGTGACGTAGTAGGGATAGCTTGGGATGAGCACGAGCGCGCTCAGCGCGAGAAACAAGAACGGCACCGGCGACATGGACAGCCGCCATTCCTTTTGTATCAGCGCCTTCATTTCCGGTCCGCCTCCCTTTCCAGATACACCATCACCGTCTCGAGATCGGGCTTCGCCAGCTCGCAGCCGGGCGCGTCTTCGCCCGCCGGCAGCAGACCCGAGAAGCCCGCCGCGTGCTCCTTCAGCCCCAGCAGCCGTGCCCGGAGCGCGGGCGTCAGCGCCGCCGGCGCGCCCTTCGCCAGCTCGTAGCGCGCCAGGAAGTCCGCCAGCGCGCAGGAGCAGGCGATGCGGCCGTCCTGGATGTAGGTGATCGCGCCCGCGCACTTCTCGAGATCGGACGTGATGTGCGTGGAGAAGAGGATCGACGCGCCGTCCTGCTCGCAGAGCGTGAGGAACAGATCCAGCAGGTCGTCCCGCGACACGGGGTCGAGCCCCGAGGTCGGCTCGTCGAAGATGAGCAGCCGCGCCCGGTGCGACATGGCCACGGCGAGCTGGTATTTGACCTTCATCCCCTCCGACAGCTCCGAAACGCGCTTGCTCTCGTCGAGCGAGAAGCGCCGCAGGCAGTCTGTGTACAGGCCCTCGTCCCAGTCCGGGTAGAATGCGCGCGTCACGCGCGTCAGCTCGCCCAGCCGCCTGCGCGGATAGTAGTGGATGCCGCCCGTGACAAAGCCGATCTTTTCGCGGATCTCCCGCTCGTGCCGGTCCATGTCCAGGCCGAACACCTCGATGCGCCCGCTGTCGGGCCGGACGAAGTGCAGGATCGATTTGAGCGTCGTCGTCTTGCCCGCCCCGTTGCGGCCGATAAAGCCCATGATCGTCCCCTCTTCCATCGAAAACGAGACGTCGCGGAGCGCAAAGGCGGGATAGCGCTTGCAGAGCTGCTCAGTCCTCAGAATTTCCGTCATCCTCGCCCGCCTCCTTCGCCAGCTCGAACAGGCCCGGCGGCGCGGACAGCTCGTCCGCCGCCACCAGCGCGATGCCGCGCTTTTTGTCCGCCATCAAAAGCAGATTGTCGCCCGGCTGAATGCCGAACAGGTCGCGCGCGCCCTTCGGAATCACGATCTGCCCCTTCTCGCCCACCTTGACAAGCGAGAGGAACTTCCCCTTTGGAAATTGCAGCGCCATAGCCGTTCCTCCAACATGTTATATTTCGTATAACTTTTCATACTTTTTTATACCACAGGCGCCGGGCGTTTGCAACCCCTTTGCCTGCGGGGGCAAAAAAAGCCCGCAAAAATCGCATGATTTTTGCGGGCAATCACCTGTGAAAGGATTCCGAGCCGCGATCCTACAGGCCGAACACGGCCGCGGCCTCGCGCATGTTGTCGCGGATTTTGACGCCGAACGGGCAGCGCGTCTCGCACGCGCCGCACTGGATGCACTCGCCGGCATGGTGCTCGAGGACGGCGTAGTGCTCGCGCACCGTTTCCGGCACCCGGCCCTGCGCCCGGGCGAGGTTGAGAAATTTCGTGACGTCGGCAATGCTGATCTTCTGCGGGCAGGGCAGGCAGTGGCTGCAGTACATGCAGTGGCCCGCCCAGGAGATGTTCGGGAAGGCTGCGAGCGCCGCCGCGTAGTCCTTTTCCCCGTCGGAGGCCGTCTCGTAGCGCAGGCAGGTCTCCAGCTCCTGCACCGAGCGCGAGCCGCAGTTGACCACCGCGACGGCCGGCCTCGTCAGCGCGTAGTGGATGCACTGATTGACCGTGAGCGCCGCGCCCGCGGGCGACTGGGAGGCGTCCAGCAGATCGCCGCCGCCGAAGCACTTCATGACGGTGATGCCGACGCCCCGCTCCTGGCACGTCTCGTAGAGCCGCTGGCGCGCCGGGTCCATGTTGGTGAGCTTTTTCGCGTAGGCGGCGTCCGCCCACAGGTCCTCCACGTCCTCCGACGCCGGCTGCAGGTCGTAGCACGGGTTGACGGAAAACATCAGCACCTCGATCGCCCCCGACCGCACGGCCTCCAGCGCCACCTCGGGGTTGTGGCTGGACAGTCCGATGTGGCCGATGCGGCCCTGCTTTTTCAGCTCCCCGGCGTAGGCCAGGACGCCGTTGTCCACAATCGCGCGCCAGTCCTTCAGCGCGTCGCAGTAGTGGATCATGCCGACCTCGATCGTGTCCGTCTGCAGCAGGCGCATCATCTCCTCGAAGCCGGCCTTCGTCTCCTCGAGGTTCCGGGTGCGCAGGTACTGGCCGTTTTTCCAGATGGAGCACAGGTGGGACTGGAGAATGAACTTCTCTCTTCTGCCGCGCAGCGCGCTGCCCACGGCCTCCCGCATGGCCGGGTCCGAGCCGTACAGGTCCACGTAGTTGATCCCGTTGGCCTCGGCCAGATCGAACAGCCTCGCGGCCATGCGGTAATCGTCCTCAAAAAAGCCCTCGCAGCCCATGCCGAGCTCGCTGACCTTCAGCCCTGTTTTGCCAAGTTCTCTGTAACGCATATGTACCCTCCAACCACAAATGTGTGAACGAATCCGTACCGTGAATTTTGTGAGCAAAAGTCCTTCGCTTCGCCCGGAACGACAAACAAGAAAGCCTCCGCGTCCCCGTCCTGCCCGAACGCAAACCAGCGGAGCGCCGTTTGCGCTCCGCGCCTTCTCAAAACGCAAACCAGCGAAGCGCCGTTTGCGTCCCGCGCCTTCTCAAAACGCAAACCAGCGAAGCGCCGTTTGCGTCCCGCCTCTCCTCAAAACGCAAACCAGCGAAGCGCCGTTTGCGTCCCGCGTCCTCCCAAAACGCAAACCAGCGAAGCGCCGTTTGCGTCCCGCCTCTCCTCAAAACGCAAACCAGCGAAGCGCCGTTTGCGTCCCGCGTCCTCCCAAAACGCAAACCAGCGAAGCGCCGTTTGCGTCCCGCGTCTCCTCAAAACGCAAACCAACGGAGCGTTTGCGTTTTGAAAAGGAGGAGCAAAGGAGCGGAGCTGAAAAATGGCCGCTCATCCGCAGATGGGCGGCCGTTTTGAAGCGGAGCGGATTTCGCTCCGACGTGGTGCCGCCGACCGGACTCGAACCGGTACGAAATTTCTTTCGGCAGATTTTAAGTCTGCTTTGTCTACCATTCCAACACGGCGGCGTCGATAAAAGCGAATTTATTTTACCATCCTTTCCAAAGCGCGTCAAGAGTTGGCGCGGGTCATTTTGTGATTGACAGTTCGCGGGAAAATGGGTATACTGTAGTACGATTCAAAGTGTGTCCAGAAGGGACCGTCCGGCCTGATCCGGCGGTTCGGAAAGAAGTTTATGGAGAAACGTTCCAGGCCCTGCCCGGTGTGCGGCACGCAAAATGCGAAGAACGCAACGGTCTGTCAGAAGTGCGGCGTCGAGCTGACGCCGGAGACGGATGCCGATGTGCTTGTCTTCGACCCGAAGGGACGCGCCGGCAGCGGTGCGCCCCGCGCGTGTTTTTTAAAAAAAGTTGCGAAGCCCGTGTGGGCGGCCGTGATCGTCGCGATCATCGGCGCGGCGGTGCTGCTGGCGTTCCGCGGCGTCGAGTCCTCGGCTCACAGCCCCGAAAAAACCGCGGCGGAGTTCCGCTCTGCCATGGCCGCCGGCGATTTTGAAGAACTGCAGAAGATCGCGCGCCCGTCCGACAGCGCCGTCGCGTTCACCGCCGAAACCGCGCAGCCCATGTTCGCGCTCTACCAGGCCAGCCCGGCGTTCCGCCGCAGCGTCGACACGTTGGCCTCCGGCGGCTCGACCGTGTTTCATCTGCAGCCTGAGCGCCATTTCCTCTACACCGGCTATACCGTCTCCATCGACACGGTGGAGCTGACCGTGCACACCAACATCGCGGCGGCCACCGTGGCCTCCGGCGACAGGAGCGCGCTCTCGGCCGCGCGGGAAACCGCCGAGCCCGTGCTCGACGGCACGTCCTATCCCAGCGACTATGCCAATCTTGTGCGCTCCGACGCGACCCTCTCCGGCCTGCTGCCCGGCGTCTACGATGTGACTGCGAATTACGACGCCTCCTTCGGCGGGCATTTCACCTCCGACGCCAGCGTTCAGCTTGCCAACAGCCGCGAGCTGGCGCTCAATTTCGACTACACCTCTGTCTACCTCTGGAACACCTCCGATATGGACGTGCAGATCGCCGTCGGCGATTCCAGCTACGGGACGCTCGGCTCCAACATGACGCTTCAGCTCGCGCCCGTGCACCCCAGCGACACCATCACCGCGAGCTGCCAGCCCGCCTCGGGCGACGCCATGACGAGCAGCATCACCGCCTCCGACGGCTATTTTGAAATCCACTTCGCCCTGGGCCGCGTCGAGATCTACAACGACTACGACGCGCAGATGAACGTCTCCTGGGGCGGCAAGCCGTACTGCGCCATCAGCGCAAAGAGCACGTATATCATCGCCTCCGCGCCGGTCGGCACCGTCCTCACCTGTACGCTGGAGGGCTACGACATCTTCGCGCCCTATGTCTACACGGTGGCATACGACTACGACTCCATCTGCCCCATCTTCGATCTGAGCGATACGAGCAGCGAAAGCGTCTCCGCCGCCATCGGCGACTATCTGGCCTCGCTGGGCCCGGAGGCGCCCGAAACGCCCACCGACCTCTCGAACGGACTGCAGGAGCTCTTCGCCGCCACCGGCCTCACCGGCTCGGAGCTCGCCGTCTCCAACATCGCCATCGACGAGGTATTCGACGTCGAGCTGAGCGGCAAGAGCGTGCTGCTGCATCTGAACGGCTCGTACGAATACACGCTGCCCGCCGGCATGACGCTCCTGCAGGAGCCGACGCCGGACGCCCCCTCGGACACGCCGGCCGCGCCCGACGTCCAGCCCACCCCCGACGCTCCGGCCGATTCCGGTGAATCCGGCGACGCCGCCGGCACGCAGGAGCCGTCCGTCCAGACGAATTTCACCCAGCGCTTCAACGCGACCATCCTCTACGACGGCGCGAGCTGGACGGTGCAGGGCTGATTTCCCATCGCTTTTTAACCATCATAAAAGGGAGTGTCGCAGAAAGAAGATTCTGCGACACTCCCTTTTTTGCTATTATTGCTAGGAGATTGGCTCCTGCGCCTGTTTTTCCTTGTAGTGGTGCGCTTCCTCGAGCATCATGTCCTTGACCTTCATGAGTCTCGTCTGCGAGGCGCGTTCATTCTCGTCGAGCTTCATCGTGATGAACTTGATGCTGCTCTCCATATCCGGAATGAGCACGTGCTCGAGCGCGTTGACGCGGCGGCGGGTCTTTTCGATCTCGGCCGCCATGAGCTGGCAGGATTTTTCGCTCTCGGCCAGTCTGAGCATGTCCGGCAGCAGCGCGGACAGCTCCTTCACCGCGCCGTCAAGCTCGGAGGAGGTGAACGCGAAGCCGTAGGAGTAGATGTCGTTCGGGTCCGCGGTGCGCGTCGAGGCCTTGTAGACCGGCACGTCGACGCTCATGACGTTTCGCGTGGACAGCTCCAGACTCACCGACTGCTTGGGCGCGAGGAACGCCACGCGCACCGCCTCGTCGGACATGGCCGCGCGCGCCAGGGCGAAGTTGCGGTTCGCCTCGCCGACGCCCTTCTCCACCTTCTCGCGCAGAACCTTGTTCTCGCGCACGAGGATCAGGAACTGGCGCATCAGCTCGTCGCGCTTGTCCTTGAGCAGCTTGTGTCCGCGCCGCGCCATGAGAAGCTTGTTCTTCAGGCGCGTAAGCTCCATTCTGGTTGGATTGACTGTCGTTGACGCCATAGCTTCACCCTTTTACTTCTTCTCGTAGTACTTGTCGAGATACTCGTCCTTGATCCGTTTGAGCTCTGTTCTCGGGAGGATGCGCAGCAGCTCCCAGCCGAGATCGAGCGTTTCCTCGATGCTGCGGTTCGTGCGGTAGCCCTGCGAGACGTAGACCCGCTCAAACTCGTCGGCAAATTTCGCGTACAGCTTGTCGATGTCAGTCAGCGCGGCCTCGCCGAGAATGACCATGAGCTCCTTGGCGTCCTTGCCGCGCGCGTACGCGGCGAAGAGCTGGTTCATGGTGTTGGCGTGATCCTCGCGCGTCTTGCCCTTGCCGATGCCCTTGTCCTTCAGGCGCGACAGCGACGGCAGCACATCGATGGGAGGCTCCACGCCCTTGCGGTAGAGATCGCGGCTGAGGATGATCTGGCCCTCGGTGATATAGCCGGTGAGGTCGGGGATCGGGTGGGTCTTGTCGTCCTCCGGCATGGTCAGAATGGGGATCATCGTGATGGAGCCCTTCTTCCCGCGCTGGCGGCCGGCGCGTTCGTAGATGGACGCGAGGTCGGTGTACATATAGCCGGGATAGCCGCGGCGGCCCGGGACTTCCTTGCGCGCGGCGGAGATTTCGCGCAGCGCGTCGGCGTAGTTGGTGATGTCGGTCAGGATGACCAGCACGTGCATGTCCTTCTCGAACGCCAGATACTCGGCGGCGGTCAGGGCCATGCGCGGGGTCGCGATCCGCTCGACGGCGGGGTCGTTGGCCAGGTTGATGAACAAAACTGCCCGGTCGATGGCGCCGGTCTCTTTAAAGCTCTGGATGAAGAAATCGGACTCCTCGAAGGTGATGCCCATGGCGGCAAACACGACCGCGAACGGCTCCTGCGTGCCGCGCACCTTGGCCTGTCTTGCGATCTGGGCCGCGAGCTGCGCGTGGGGCAGGCCGGCGGCGGAGAAGATCGGCAGCTTCTGGCCGCGGACCAGGGTGTTGAGTCCGTCGATGGCGGAGACGCCCGTCTGGATGAATTCCTCCGGATAGCTTCTGGCTGCCGGGTTCATCGGCAGGCCGTTGATGTCGCGCCGCTCGTCCGGCAGGATCTCGGGTCCGCCGTCGATCGGGCGGCCCAGGCCGTCGAACACGCGCGAGAGCATGTCCTGCGACACGCCCAGCTCCATGCTGCGGCCGAGAAAGCGCACCTTGCTGCTTTTGAGGTTGATGCCCGCGGAGTTTTCAAAGAGCTGTACGAGCGCGTCGCCGCCGTCGATCTCCAGCACCTTGCAGCGGCGCTTTTCACCGTCGGCCAGCTCGATTTCGCCCAGCTCGTCGTACGCGACGTTCTCGACGCCGCGCACGAGCATCAGAGGACCCGCGACTTCCTGAATGGTTCTGTATTCCTTCGGCATAGCGGTCCCCCCTTATTGAGCTTCCGCCGCTTCGGCGGTCTGCGTTTTCAGATCGAGCAGATCCTTTTCGTACACGCCGTCCAGCTCATTCTCCGGCGTATATTTGAACCGTCCGATCGGCTCGCGCACGGGCAGCGCGACGAGCTTTTCGATGGACGCGCCCTTTTCGAGCGCTTTGCCCGCTTCCTCGTAGTACGCGAGGATCAGCTTCATCATGAGAAGCTGCTTGTGGAGCGACGTATAGGTATCGGAGTCGAGGAACGCGTTCTGGTTGAGGTAGTCCTCGCGGATGGACCGCGCGGCCTCCATCTTGAGCCGGTCGGGCGCGGACAGGGCGTCCATGCCGACGAGCTGCACCATCTCGTTGAGCTCGGATTCCTCGTGCAGCAGGCGCATCATGCGTCCGCGCAGCTTCATCCACTCGCCGTTCGTCTGCTCGTCGAACCACTTGCCGAGCGAATCGAGGTACAGCGAGTAGCTCGTCAGCCAGTTGATGGCCGGGAAGTGGCGCTTGTAGGCCAGCTGGGCGTCGAGGCTCCAGAACACCTTGACGATGCGGAGCGTGCCCTGCGAGACAGGCTCGGAAATATCGCCGCCCGGAGGCGACACGGCGCCGATGACGGACAGCTCGCCGCGGCGTTCGCCGGAGCCGAGCGTCGTCACGCAGCCGGCGCGCTCGTAGAACTGCGCCAGACGCGAGGCCAGGTACGCGGGGTAGCCCTCTTCGCCGGGCATCTCCTCGAGACGGCCGGACATCTCGCGCAGGGCCTCAGCCCAGCGGGAGGTGGAGTCGGCCATCAGGGCCACCGAGTAGCCCATGTCGCGGAAGTACTCCGCGATTGTGATGCCGGTGTAGATGCTCGCCTCGCGGGCCGCGACCGGCATATCGGAGGTGTTGGCGATCAGGACGGTGCGCTCCATGAGCGAGAATCCGGTTTTCGGGTCCTTCAGCTCGGGGAACTCGTTGAGCACGTCGGTCATTTCGTTGCCGCGCTCGCCGCAGCCGATGTAGACGACGATGTCCGCCTCGGCCCACTTGGCGAGCTGGTGCTGCACGACGGTCTTGCCGGAGCCGAACGGGCCCGGAACCGCCGCGACGCCGCCCTTGGCGATCGGGAAGAGCGTGTCGATGACGCGCTGGCCGGTGATGAGCGGCACCTTCGGCGACAGCTTCTCCTTGTACGGTCTGCCGCGCCGGACGGGCCAGGTCTGCATGAGCTTGACCTCGTACTGTCCGCCGTCGTCCGTGTCGAGGACCGCCACGGTGTCGGTGACGGTGCACTCCTTCGAGGCGATGGTGCGGATGGTGCCCTCGACGTTCGGCGGCACCATGATTTTCTGGGTGACGATATGCGTCTCCTGCACGCGGCCGAGGATGTCGCCGCCGGTCACGCGGTCGCCCGGCTTGCAATCGGCCTCGAACTTCCACGTTTTCCCGCGGTTCAGGGCCGGCGCCTCGACGCCGCGCTGCAGAAGGTTTTTGCCCGTGATGCGCATGATTTCATCCAGCGGCCGCTGGATGCCGTCGTAGATGCTGCCGATCAGGCCCGGCCCGAGCTCAACGCTCATGGGCGCGCCCGTGGATACGACGGGGGCCCCGGGAGCCAGTCCCGACGTCTCCTCGTAGACCTGGATGGAAGCCTCGTCGCCGTGGATCTCGATGATCTCGCCGATCAGCTTGCGTTCGCTGACGCGGACGACGTCCGACATGTTGGCGTCGCGCATACCCTCCGCGATGACCAGCGGGCCGGCGACCTTTTTGATCGTTCCTTTGCTCACGTACAGGAACCTCACTTTCGCTCAAATTCAGCGTACAGGTTCACCTGCACGTCTAATGTCCAAACAGAATATCCGAACCGACCGCCTGCTCGACCGAGCGGCGGACGGCGGCCATGCCCTCGCCGGTATTGCCCGAAACGCCGGGGATCAGGATGAGGGCCGGCTTCAGGCGCGTTTTGTACCGCTCGAATTCGTCGGGAATCGCGGCGGCCAGCGCCTCGGTGAGGTAGACGACCGCGTAGTCCTGCTCCGCGAGCGTCCGAATGATGCGGCGGGCCTGTTCGGGGTCGTTGTCCTCCACGCGGAAGGTCTCGAGGCCGAGCGCGCCGAAGCCGTAGATGCTGTCCCAGTCGCCGACAACCGCTGCCTTATACATACGTTTCCCGCACCCTTTCCCGGATCGTGTCCGCCGAGATGCCGTTCCGCTTTCCGGCCAGGATCATCCGGACGGTCTTGATCTCGCTCTCCCTCGCCAGCGCGAACGCGGCGAGAGGGCCGAGGCCGAACGGGTTGTGGATCTGCGGCCGGATGGCGCGCAGCAGCACGTTGTCGCACCAGCACTCAAACGCGGCCTGCGACTTCCGGAGCTCCGGCACCGCGCCGGCATAGTCGGTCTTTTCAAGATACCCGCACACCTCGGCAAAGCCGAGCTGCGCGGCGTCCGCGAGCTGCCCGATGTCGAGCGTCCGGCACGGCGCGAGCGAGCGCTCGAGGAACTTCCGGTCCTTGCCGGTCCGCTGGGCGCGCACGGCGATCTTGATGTCGGCCGTCACGACCGTGAGCTCGGCGTACTGCCGGAGCAGCTCCTCGCCGGATTCCTCGCCCGCGCGGAAGATGTCCTCCAGCGCGGCGCGGTCCACGATGCAGTCGGTCAGAAGGCCGTCGCGCGTCTGCAGAAAGACCTTCGCGGCCTCCTTCGCGCACGCGCGCATCCGCTCGGGGAGCATGGACGGGTCCATCTCCGCGACTGCTTTTTCAAAGAGCGCCGCCGGGACCGTCCCGTCGTCGCGGAATACGCCCGGGAGCTTGTTTTCCTGGCCGCTTTCCTTGATCGCGGCCTTCAGATTGTGATAATCCGCCGCATAGCGGAAGACGTCGAACACGGAAGGGTCCTTCACGAGCTCGCCGAGCAGCAGCCAGGTTTTCCGGCTCTCGGTTTTGAGCATGGCCTCCGGGCCCTCGTCCGACCCCTCCCAGCCGCGTTCAGAGAGAAATCGCAGACAGGCGGCCTCGTCGGGCGCGGCAAGCAGCTGCTCGTAGAACGAGCTGCTCAGAAGCCGCTGCTCCTGCGAGCGGATCCGCGCCACGGCATAGATATAAGACTCCTCGGCCATAGCCGTCCCTCCTGCCTATTATGAGAATAAGATTTCGCGCGCCTTGTCCTGCAGCTGCTCGTGCTTCGCGGCAAAAACAGCTTCAAACGTGCAGTTCTCCTCCACGCCGTCGTAGACGAGCACAAAGCCGCTCGCGATGGGCGCCGGCTCCTTCGCCACGCGCAGGCTCGCGGGAGCCTGGAGCGCCGCGGCCAGGCGCTGGGAAAAGTCGGCCGGGCAGCGGGCGAGATCCCGCTCGTTCAGGCGCAGCTCACCCTCGCGGGGATGCGCGGCGGCGGCGGCCATTTTGACGAGCGTGTCGAAATACGCCCCGTCCGGCAGCTCGCGCGCCTTCTGCAGCGCCGCGCCGATGGCCTCGGCGATCAGCTTCTGCTTTTCCTCCAGCAGCCGCTTGCGCCGGTCGAGCTCCGCGGCGGACTCGGCGCGCTCGGCTGTTTCGCGGAGCTGCGCCTGCGTGCGCTCGCGCACCCTGGCCCCGTATTCGTCCGCGCGCTGCGCGGCGACGTTCATGGTGTCGGCGATCCGGGCGTCCGCCTTGGCGTTGATCTGCGCGGCGGTATCGCCGGATTCCTGCCGGATGTCGGCCAGAATTTTTTCCAAACCTGTCATGTCAGGTACCTCGCTTTTCCAAGTTCCGCGCCGCTGCGCGGAGAATTCGTCATCCCGGTATTACAGGGACAGCGCGGAAACGCCGAACACGGCAAGGATGGAAACGAGCAGCGCCAGAATGGCGTAGGTTTCGACCATGGCCGGGAAGATCATGGCTTTGCCGAACTGGTCGGGGCGCTTGGCGACGAGGCCGATGGAAGCGATGGAGGCCTTCGCCTGCTGGATCGCGGACAGGGGCTCCACAAAGATGACCGGCAGGCAGGCCGCCAGATACAGCAGGCCCTTGACGAGGGAGATGTCGCTGCTGCCGCCCATGACGCCGATCTGGGTCATGGTGATGAAGCCGATGAGCAGGCCGTAGATGCCCTGCGTGCCGGGGAGAAGCTGAAGGATCAGGACCTTGCTGAACTTTTCCGGATCGTCCGTGCAGACGCCGGCGGCTGCCTGACCGGCAATGCCGACGCCGCGCGCGCTGCCGATGCCCGAGGTGAGAGCGGCGAGGGTTGCTCCCGCCAGTGCCAAAACGATGCCCATGCTCATGATTGAATTTCCTCCTTGAATTTATAATACTTCGTGTGGACGGCGAAGGGCTGGTACTTCCGACCGCCGCCGCTGTAGAACTTGCCGAAGAATTCCACGAACGTCAGTCTGTTCGTGTGCACGTAGGAGCCGAGGACGTTGATCGCCAGGTTGAGCGCGTGTCCGATCAGGAAGACCACCACGAAGATGATCCCGCCGACGACGCCGCCCCCGAGCATGCTGCCCATCTTGTTGAACACCGTCGCGATGACGCCGGTGGCAAGGCCGAGGGCCAGCAGACGCGAATAGGAGAGGATGTCGCTGAGATAGCCGCTGATGCCGTACACCGCGTACAGGCCCTTGAGGATTCGCTTGACCCAGTTGCGCGAGTCGCGGCCGCCCGTCAGGACGATGCCCACCGCGCCGATGCCGGCGACGATGGCGGCGACGGTTCCGGCCTTGGCCGGCAGCGTATGCGAGATGGAGAGCATGTTGGTGAACATCGGCAGCGTGAGCAGCAGCACGATGCAGCCGCCGACGAGCATATACCAGAACACCACGTCGTAGATGGCGTCGAGGTACTTTTTATCGCGCCAGTACATGTAGAATTTCGCGCCCAGACCGACGAACAGATGCACGATGCCGATGGCAAAGCAGAAGGTCAGCATCTTCATCGGCTCGTTGAGCGGCGTCATCCACAAGGCCGGCTGGGAGATGTCGGGGCGGTGGAAGAACGTCGTCGCGATGATGTTGACGGAGTCTCCGAAGAACGAGCCGAACAGGAGTCCGAACACCGTCGTGGAAATGCCGCAATAGCAGAACATCGTGAGGAAGTTCCGGGTTCCCGGCTCCATGTTTTTGTATTTGCGCACCAGCACGCCGCACACGATGGCGAGGATCAGTCCGTACGCCGCGTCGGAGAGCATGATGCCGAACAGGATATAGTAGAAGCAGGCCACGAGGCTTGTCGGATCGATCTCGCCGCGGCCCGGCATGGAGTAGCTCTCCACGACGGATTCGACGGGCCGCGCGAAGCCGTTGTTCCGCAGCAGCACCGGCACATCCTCGTCGGGGCCGGGGTCCCGGAGCTCGACCGAGATGTGGAACTGCGATTCCAGCAGCTCCCGGAGCGTGTCGGCGCGCTCGGCGGGGACGTAGCCCTCGAGCAGGAACGTCCGCGGCGACTGCGGCAGCGTGCCGAGCACCTCGTATTTTTCCGCCCGCATGGTGAAGTAGTCCGCGAGAAATTCCAGCTCCCCGCGCCGGTCGGCGCAGGCGGCGATCGCGGCGTGGATCTCGCCGTTCCGCCTGTCCAGCTTTTCCAGCTGGGCCTTCAGGCGCGCCGTCTCCTCGGCGGGATTGACGTCGGTGTCGGGCGCCTTGACGAAGCCCATTTTCCGCAGCGCGTCGGAGATCTCGCCGGCGCAGCCCGTTTCGCAGACGGCGAACAGGCAGGTCTGCACCTGCGCCTGGCTGATCAGCTCGACGTGGCAGCGGTCGGCATACTGGCCGAGGCTCTCGTAGATCGTCTGGAGCGGCACCTCGTTCGGCAGACTGCCGGCGAAGGCCGACGTTTTCTCCGTGCCCTTGCAGTTGAGCGGCAGGTCGTACCCGAGCCACGGCTCGAGCGCGACGACCTGGGACTCGATCTTGGGCACGGCGGCCAGATTTTCCGTCCGCTCGCGGTCGAGAGCCTGAATGGCCCTGCCCACGGTCTGGATCTCGTCGCGCTTGGCGACGAGCGCCTCGAATTCATCCACGCTCAGCTTCGTCCGGCCCTCGAGCGAGGCGAGCAGGCCCTTTTTCCCCGGCACCTCGTGGTTCAGAATGGCCAGGGCGTCCTGGGCGCTCTGGGCGTATTTCCGGAACAGCGCCGCCTCGGCGGACTTGTCCGTGCGGGTAAAAATCGGATCGTCCGGCGGACACTCCGGATTTTCCACCTGCACGGCGCCCTGGCGCTGCAGCAGCTCCAGAACGGCCTTCCGGTCTTTTTTCAGCGCGCAGATCATCACGCGCTTCATCGGCAATACGGACATTCCCGTTCCCCTTTCCTTCGGAATCTGTCTGGCGGCCTCAGTCCGTCAGATTCTGGAGCAGCGCATCCACGGCGGCGGGGAACCGGCCCATTGCCGCCTGCCGGAGCTGCGCGATCTGCCGGTCGGTCTCGGCGCGCTTTTCCTGCAGCGTCCGGTCGGCGCGAACCTTCGCGTCCTCCAGCGTCTGCTCCGCCTCGCGCTCCGCCTCGGCGGCCCGGCGCTTCTCCAGCGCCTCCGCGTCCGCGAGCGCCTGCGTCACGCGCGTCTCCGCCCCGGCCCTGGCGTCCTTTTCCCTCTGCGAGGCCTCGGCCTCGGCCTCCCGGATCGCGTTGATCGTTTCCCTGGCCATGCGTGATTCCCTCCGCTTCCTGTAAAGCCCCTGCGGGCCATATAATCGCACAAAACACTTTTAATACTATAACCTAAAAAGCCCCATGCGTCAAGCAGACACTTGTTCAATTCTGCCGAATTTCCCCGCGCCCGCCGCCTTCGCGCCAAGCCGCTCCATCTGTCATTCTGAGCTGCGCTCCGAATCGTGCTGCGAATTTGCTTTAGATTCTTCGTCGCTTGCGCTTCTCAGAATGACAGATGGGGGAAGGATATGCGCAGAAAGCCGCCCCCTCCGGGTTGGCGGAGGGGGCGGCTGCGAATTTGGGGGATGATTACTTCGTGAGGAACCGGTAGAGCATCACGGCGACTTCGGCGCGGGTGGCGCTGGCGGTCGGGTTGAGTCTGCTGCCGGAGCCCTGGATGTAGCCCGCGCTGACAGCCCACTTCACGGCGCTGAGCGCGTAGCTGCTGATCTTGCTGTAGTCGTCGTAGCCGCTCAGGGAGTTGCTGCCGCTCGGGCTGCCCGCGTAGCGGTACAGGATCGCGGCGATCTCCTGGCGCTTGATGCTGCCGTTCGGGTTGAAGGTCGTGGCGGTGTTGCCGGTCACGACGCCCTTGCTGTAGGCCCACAGGACGGCGTTGTAGTAGTAGGTGCCGGACTTGACGTCCTTAAACGGATTCGTGACGGAGGACACGCTGGGCGAGCCCGCCGCACGGTACATGACGGTGACGAGCATGGCGCGGGTCATGGAGTCGTTCGGCGCAAACTTGCTGCTGCCGACGCCTGCGATCAGGCCGTTGGCATACATGAAGTCCACCGCGTTGGCCGACCACGAGCCGGTGTTGGAGCTGGTCACGTCGTAGAACGAGCTGGAAGACGTTCTCTTGCTGACCGTAAAGACGATGGTGCCGGTGCCGAGCTTGTTGTCGCTGGAGTCATAGGCGGTGTAGGTGACGGACAGAGAGGTCGCGCAGTCGGCCGCCGGTACGAAGTAGACGTACTGCAGATCGTACAGGGTGGTCTTGCTGGGGCTGAGGTAATACTTCTCGCTGCCGGCGACCAGATGGTCGTAGCTGCCGGACGCGATGGTGGAATACTTGTAGAAGAGCTTGCCGGCCGCGGAGGCGGGGAGCGTGAACTTCACGTAATCGGCCTTGGCATAGGAAGCTTCCACTTCGGCGGTGATCTTCTGGCCCTTGAACTGCGCGCCGAGGATGTCGATGTTGTGTCCCGCGGTGACTTCCACCTTGACGTTGCCGTCGTAGCTGTCGCCGTTCTCATTGTAGGCGGTGAAGGGGATGATCACGGTGTAGGTTCCGGAGCTGGAGCCGGTGCCGTAGGTCACAGTGTCGAGATCGGATTCACGGGAGGTCGCCTGATAGCAGTACTTGGTGGTGCTGTCCACTTCGGTCCGGAGCGTGGCGGTCTCGTAAAGGTCGCCGTACTTCGACTTGGCGGAGGAGGAGTAGCTGCTGCCCGCGAAATCGGCGTTCTGGATGTAGAATTTCACATAGTCGAGCGTATAGCCGCTGGTGGTCCTGCCGGACGCCGTCTTGACGAAGGTGTTGAAGTCGTTTTCGCTGAACGTGACCTGTCCGCCGGCCGCGACGGTGTAGGTGATGTCGCCGCTCGTTGCGCCGATGGTGACGGTGCCGGTGGCCACGATGCCGTTGTCGCTGTAAGCGACGTAGGACACATAGTGCTTGCTGCCGCTGCCGAGCTCAAAATAGACAGTGTCCAGATCATAGCCGGTGTTCTTGTAGTTGTAATAGTACTGGTCGCTGCTCGCGACCTTGTTGCTGCTGTTGGTCTTGCTGGTGCGGTACAGCGTGCCGCCGGTCTGGTCGGTGAATCTCACGTAGCTGAGCTTCTCGCCGCTGCCGGTGGCGGTGTAGACCGCGCTGTAGAACTTCGCATCGTCGAACGTCACGCCGTCGGAGGTGGAGGCAAAGTTGAAGGTCTTGGCGTCCGCGGGGCTCAGCTTGACGGGCTTGCCCTCGGAGGCATAGTCCACGCCGCCGATCGTCACAATCGCCTGCACATAGATGGACTTCTCAGAGGTGGTGTCGCCGGTCGAGAGCGTGACGAGATCGTTCTTGGAGGAGCCGTACCTGTAGGTGGTTGTCTTTGTTGTCGTGGCAATTCTGCTGTCAAGCTTTGCATTCAGAGCGGAATTGCTGAACAGGCTCCATGTCACAGTCGCGGATGTGCCATCATTGACAAGCGCATCGCTGCCCGAGCTGGTGTCATAGACCTTCACGGTCAGCGTCGGGTCGATGCCGACCGTCGTGGTGCTGCTGCTCGTGGTGACAACGACCTTGTACGGGCTGTTGACTATGACCTTATAGGTTCCCTTTGTTGTCGCTGCACTTACAAGCGTTTTGCCCGAATTGCTTGTATTCTGGCATGTGGCAACACAGAAATAATAGAACGTTCCCGCCACATCAACTTTCGGCGTACATACAGCTGTACTGCTGACGAGAGTTGCGGTTGTTACATCGGTGGAATCGGTTTTATTATAATACCATGCGTATGTATAGTTTTGGGCGTTTGTGTCTATCGTGCTTGCTGTAGCCGTCCACGACGTTACTTTCGCAGCGTTGAGCGCATAGCTGGTTCCCACTGCATCTGTTGTCAGCGTCGGCTTGTCCGGTTTTACATAGACATTGATAGTCGCATTAATCGGTTCACTCAGCGTCGATGAATAGTCAGCCGGAAGCGTTACAGGCGCTGTCAGCGTATATTTCCCTGATGCAGTCGGCGTATAGGTGCCTGTCCAGTTACCCACTGTGCAATCCACAGTAGCAGTGCCAACAGTTCCTTTAACCGTTGTGGGGAGGCCGAGTGTGCTCTGTACGGTGTTATAGTTGGCAATGATGTCATCCGGGTTCGTAATTGCCGTAATAACGCCCTTGTTGACAGTGACAACGCAGGATGCAGACTTATTGCTATCCTGCACGGAGGTAGCAATAATGGTCGCGGTGCCGACAGCCTGTCCGGTCACCTTGCCGGTGGTACTGTCAAATGCTTTCACTGCACCATCGTTGTTGATTAACGTCCAGGTAACCGCCTGATTCGCGGTGTTGGGGGTTATGGTGACAGTCGGGGTAAAATCTTCGCCGATGGCGATGGTTTTGCTCGGAGTTATTGTAAAGGCGGTTATCGCAGCATAATTTACGGTTACTGAAATCGTAGCAGGAGTGGCGTCGGTGTGCTCAGAGCACTCCGCAGTAATCGTCGTCGTGCCGCCGCCGACGGCAGTCACCTCGCCAGTCGTTGAATCAACTGTTGCAACTGCCTCATTGCCAGACGAGTACCTAACGGGATCGGTCCCTGTATGTGTCCCGGAGCAAGTGGCAGTCCGTGTTGCCGTCTCGCCAATATTCAGGGTAAGGCTTGAACTGTCAGTAAACAAGATCGTTTCTCCCGTTGCCAGCGCGGCGGGGATCAGGGAGCAGACCATCGCCACGACCAGCAGGGTGCAGAGCAGTCTGCTGAGGGATTTCTTCATAAATTAACGCACCTCTTTCTTTTGATAAAAAGCCATGGGGTTTTCTTGTTCGCTTTTTAGCTTATTATAAGTTTAACACAAAAAATATAAATTGCAATCATGCGCTTCCGTCTTTAAGAAATCTTTAAGGTTTTTTGCCTCCCGCCCGCTGTCAGAACAGGGTGATCTGGCTCGTTTCGGGGAGGTCGCCGAACGCGCCGGCGGCCTTCAGGTCCTCGATGTGCGTTTTGGACGCCTTCGGGCAGGCGAGCGCGAATTCCTCGATGGAGAGGAACTTCTTGCCCTCGCGGCCCTCCATGATGTCCCAAGCGGCCGTCTCGCCCAGGCCCGCGACGGCGACGAACGGCGGGATGAGCGTATTGCCCTCGATGAGGAACTTCGTGGCGTGCGACTTGTACAGATCCAGCCGCGCGAACGCGAAGCCGCGCAGATAGAATTCGTAGCAGACCTCGAGCGTGGTGAACAGGTCGTCGTCCTTGGCGGTCGTGTCCTCCTTCTTTTTGATCTCCTCGATCTTTTCCTTCACGGTTTCGATGCCGCGCGTCATCATGGCGGCGTCGAAGCCGTCCTTCTGGCTGCGGCGGTAGAAATACGCCGCGTAGAACGCGAGCGGCCGGTGCACCTTGAACCACGCGATGCGGAACGCCATCATGACGTAGGCCGTCGCGTGCGCCTTTGGGAAGAGGTATTTGATCTTTTTGCAGGAGCCGATGTACCATTCGGGCACGCCGGCCTTTTTCATCTCGTCCTCCGCGCCGTCGGGCAGGCCGCGGTTCTTGCGGACGGCCTCCATGATCTTGAACGAGCGCTTTTCCGGCATCCCGCAGGAGATGAGATAGAGCATGATATCGTCGCGGCAGCCGATGGCCTGTCCGACCGTCGCGGTCCCGGACAAGATGAGGTCGCGCGCGTTGCCGAGCCACACGTCCGTGCCGTGCGAGAAGCCGGAAAGCCGGATGAGCGTGTCGAACTTCGTGGGCTTCGTCTCGAGCAGCATCCCGCGCGTGAAGCCGGTGCCGAACTCCGGGATGGCGCACGAGCCGACGGGGCCCAGAATGGGGTCGTTCTCAAAGCCCAGCACCTTGCTGGAGATGAAAATGGACATCGTGTCCTTGTCGTCGAGCGGGATCGTCTTGGCGTCCACGCCCGTGAGGTCCTCGAGCATGCGGATCATCGTCGGGTCGTCGTGGCCCAGCATGTCGAGCTTCAGGAGGTTTTCCTCCATCGAGTGATATTCGAAGTGCGTCGTGATCCACTCCGATTCCGGGGCGTCCGCCGGGTGCTGGACGGGGCAGAAATCGTAGATCTCGTTTTCCTGCGGGATGACGACGAGGCCGCCGGGGTGCTGGCCCGTCGTGCGCTTGATGCCGACGCAGCCCGCCGCGAGCCGGTTCTCCTCGGCCTTGGAGACGGTCATGTTCCGCTCGGTGAGATATTTTTTCGCGTAGCCGTAGGCGGTCTTGTCCGCCACGGTGCCGATGGTGCCCGCGCGGAACACGTGCGTCTTGCCGAACATCTCCACGCAGTACGCGTGCGCCTTGGCCTGGTATTCGCCGGAGAAGTTGAGGTCGATGTCCGGCACCTTGTCGCCGCCGAAGCCGAGGAAGGTTTCAAACGGGATGTTGAAGCCGTCCTTCTCGAACTTCGCCCCGCACTTCGGGCACACCGCGTCGGGCAGGTCGGCCCCGCACGCGCAGTCGGACGGCACGTCGAACGTCGTATACCGGCACTTCGGGCACCGGTAGTGCGGCGGGAAGGAGTTGACCTCCGTGATGCCCGACAGGTACGCCACGATGGACGAGCCGACGGAGCCACGCGAGCCGACGAGATACCCGTGCTCGAGCGAATTCTGCACCAGCTTCTGCGCGGACATGTAGATGACGTCGTAGTGGCAGGAGATGATGTCGTGCATCTCCGTCTCCACGCGCTTCGTGATGAGCGCGGGCGGGTCGTCGCCGTAGAGCCGGCGGAGCTTGCCGTAGACGAGGTTTTTGAGGTCCTCCACCGAGTTTTCGATCTTCGGGGCGAACAGGTTGTGCGGCACCGGCCGCACGCTGTCGCACCAGTCCACGATCAGATTGGGATTCGTCACGACGACCTCGAGCGCCTTTTCCCTGCCGAGATAGGCGAATTCGTCCAGCATCTCGTCGGTCGTTTTGAAATACAGGGGCAGCGACCGGTCGGCGTCGGGCATCTGCTTGGTGGCCATGAGGATGTGGCGGTAGATCTCGTCCTCGGGGTTCAGGAAGTGCACGTCGCCCGTCGCGACGACGGGCTTTCCCAGCTCCTCGCCGAGCCCCACGATCACGCGGTTGAACGAGCGCAGCTCCTCGTCGTCCTCAGCCAGGCCCTTTTCCACCATGAAGCGGTTGTTGCAGAGGGGCTGGATCTCCAGAAAGTCGTAGAACGACGCGATCCGCTTCAGCTCCGCCCGGCTCTTGTGCCCGGCGACGGCCTGGTACAGCTCGCCCGCCTCGCAGGCCGAGCCGATGAGCAGCCCCTCGCGCCATTCGAGGATCTCCGACTTCGGCATGATGGGCACGCGGCGGAAATGCTCGAGATTCGCGTTCGAGATGAGCCGGTAGAGATTGCGCAGGCCCACGGAATTTTTGGCGAAGAGAATGATGTGCCGCGCGCGGCGCTCGGTGATCCTGCCGCCCGCGCGGAGCGTCTTCATCAGCTCGTTGACGGGGCCGAGGCTGTGCAGGCCCTTTTCCTCGAGCATCGTGAAAAAGCGCATGAGCAGCAGCCCGCAGGTCCGGGCGTCGTCCGAGGCCCGGTGGTGGTTGAAATCCGGCAGGCTCAGGGCGTCGGCCACGATGTTGAGCTTGAACTTGCTCAGCTGCGGCATGAGGTTCTGCGCGAGAATCAGCGTGTCGGCGTACGTCGGCGCGTATTCGACGCCAAGGCGCTCGCAGGCGGCGGTGACGAAGCCCACGTCAAAGTCCGCGTTGTGCGCGCAGAGCGGCCGGCCGCCGCAGAACGCGAGAAATTCCGGCAGCGCCTTCCCGATCTTCGGCGCGCCCCGGAGCATCTCGTCCGTGATGCCCGTGAGATCGGTGATCTTGCCCGGCAGCGGCCTGCCGGGGTCCACGAAGGTCTGGAAGGTGTCTATCACCTCGTCGCGCCGCATGATGACCGCGCCGATCTCGATGATCGCGTCGTGCTGGGAGGAAAGGCCCGTCGTCTCGAGGTCGAACGCCACATACTCGTCGTCGAACGAGGCGTCGAGCGGGCCGTGGACGGCGATGCGGTCGTCCACGTCGTTTACATAATATCCCTCGCAGCCGTAGAGAATCTGGATGTTCTCGTCCGTGCCCGCGACCTTGGCCTTGGAGGCGGCCTTCATGGCGTCGGGGAAGGCCTGCGCGCCGCCGTGGTCCGTGATGGCGATGGCGCGGTGGCCCCACGCGGCGGCCTGTTTGACGGCGGCGGCGGTGTCGGTCAGCGCGTCCATCGACGACATGGTGGTGTGCAGATGCAGCTCCACGCGCTTCTGCGGCGCGCGGTCCGCGCGCTGCGGCGCGGGCAGGCGCAGGATGGCGACCGGCTGCAGCACGAGCTCGTTGTCGTAGCGGTCCATCGTGACCTTGCCCTGCACGCGCAGCCACATGCCGGCTTCCACAGCCTCCAGGATGGGCTTCGCCTTGTCCGCCTCCATGAACTGGTTGACGCGGACGGAATTGGTGTAGTCGGTCATGTCGAAGCTGATGACCCAGGCGTTGCGCTTTTTGAGCTCCTTGTGCTGCAGAGCGAAGACCTTGCCCTCCACCGCGACGCGGAACATGTCGAGGTTCAGCTCCTTCATGGGGGTGATGGCGCTGTGGAAGGGGTGTCCGAAGATCCAGTCGCCCGCGGGCTGCGCGGGCGCCGCGCTCCGGTGCGCGGCGGCGGCCGGGGCCGTCTGCGCGGCCGGCGCGCTCTCCAGCGCCTCGCGGCGCATGCGCTCGGTCTCGGCGAACAGCGCCGTGCCCTCGAGCGCGCTGTGCGCCTCGACGACGAGCGTCCTGCGGCAGCCGAAGTGCTCCTCGATGTAATTCTCCAGCTTTTTGGCGTGCCGGAGGATGCTGTCTTTTCCGTTTGCCTGCAGATGAATCGTCACCGTATCGCCGCCGATCTCCCAGCGGGCGCCGGCCAGAATGGCCGCGGACGGCGAAAAAGCCCGGATAAACACCCGGGCCAGATCGCGGAAATCCATCTCCGGCAGCAGCGCCTCCGGATAGCGCACGTTGAGGCCGAGCTTTTTGAGGCCGTAGCGCTCCTCCAGCTCCTCCGCCATCGTCTCGAGTTGCTCCTCCCGGAGATACGTCCCGGAATACAGCTCGAGCGTGACTGTCCGCGCCTCGCGGTCAATGTCCGCGTGCGTCACCAGCAGCCCCTGCGCCGCCTCGGGCAGCTCATAGCCCGGAAACAGCGAGGAAAAGAAAACCAGATTGTCCACCAGATTGTCCATTTGTACTCCTTGCAGAAGGGCGTTGGGACAGGCGCGAAGCGTGAAAAACCGGCGATTTGTCTTTGATTCGGTCCCGGTTCGCGCCGTCCGTCTGTCTACAGCCTGTCCACGTATTCCAGCAGGGCGGGCAGCAGCTCGTCGTAGGGCAGCTTCTTCACGATCTGCCCCTTCACGAACAGCATGCCGCAGTCCTCGCCGCCCGCGACGCCGACGTCGGCCTCGCGCGCCTCGCCCGGCCCGTTCACGACGCAGCCCATGACCGCGACGGTGATGGGCTTTTTGCAGTCCTTCAGCGCGTCCTCGACGCGCGAGGCCAGGCCGATCAGATCGATCCGCGTCCGCCCGCAGGTGGGGCAGGCGATGATGTTGACGCCGTCGCGCCGCAGGCCCGCCGCCTTCAGAATCGCCTTCGCGGCGTAGACCTCGCGCACCGGGTCGGCGGTCAGCGACACGCGGATCGTATCGCCGATGCCGAGGCACAGCAGGCCCCCGATGCCCATGGCGGATTTGACGGTGCCCATGTACTCCGTCCCCGTCTCGGTCACGCCGAGATGCAGCGGGTAGTCGGAGCGCTCGGAAAACAGCCGGTAGGCCGCCATCATGGTCGGCACGCTGCTCGATTTCATCGACACGCAGGTGTCGTAAAACCCGCAGGCCTCCAGCAGCTCGAGGTGTGAAAACGCGCTCTCGACGAGCGCCTCGGCCGTCGGGTGGCCGTATTTTTCCAGCAGCCTCTTGTCGAGGCTGCCGCCGTTGACGCCGATGCGGATGGGGATTCGGCGCTCGCGGCAGGCGTCGGCCACCTCGCGCACCCGCTCGGGGGAGCCGATGTTGCCGGGATTGATGCGGATTTTCGCCGCGCCGCCCTCGGCGGCGGCCAGCGCGAGGCGGTAGTCGAAGTGGATGTCCGCCACGAGCGGCAGGGGCGAGACCGTGCAGAGCTCCGCGAAGCCCTTCGCCGCGTCCATGTCGGGCACGGCCAGCCGCGCGATCTGGCAGCCCGCGGCCGCGAGCGCGCGCAGCTGCCGCAGGCTCCCCTCCACATCGGTGGTCCGGGTGTTCAGCATCGACTGGATGGACACCGGCGCGCCGCCGCCCACCAAAACCCCGCCCACGCGGATCTGTCTTGTCATCCTACGCCACCAGCTTCCAGATGTCCTTGAACGTGATGAACGCCATGAACGCGAGCAGCAGCACCATGCCCACGGCGTGGACGTAGCCCTCGTATTTGGACGGGATCTTCTTCTTCGTGAGCGCCGTAAAGACCGTGTTCACGAGCAGCAGGAACACGCGGCCCCCGTCGAGCGCGGGCAGCGGCAGCATGTTCATGAGCGCGAGGTTGATCGCGATGAACGCGCCGAGATAGGCGATGTTGACGATGCCGTCCGATACCGTGGCGGACTTCTCGCCCGTCTTGGCGATGACCGAGACGATGCCGACCGGCCCCGACATGTCGTTGACCGACACGAGGCCCGACACGAGGTCGCTCAGCCCCAGCCAGACGAGGCGCGAAAAGTCCATCGCCGTGTACCAGGTGTTTTTGAGCACCGTGCCGACGGTCTTTTCCTCGTAGCCGAAGTAGAGACCGTATTTGTACTCGGTCGCGCCGTCCACAGTGTAGTTCTGCGGCTTCATCGTGAAGTCCTTCAGCGTCACCAGCCCGCCGTTCCGGCGCACGACGACGTCGTACACGCCCGTCTTGTTGCGCTGCAGCAGCATGTTGACGTCCGACTGGAGATAGACGCGGTAGCCGTCGATTTTGTAGAATTCGTCCCCGACCTGCAGGCCCTCGGACGACTCCAGCGGGCAGCCGTCGAAGAAGCCGGAAATGGCGGTCGAGGCGACGCCCGCGACCGAGGAATAGATGATGAGCAGCGCGACCAGCCCCGCGAGGAAGTTCATGAACGAGCCCGCCACGAGGATGATGAGCCGCCGCCACCACGCCTTGGACGTGAACGCGCGCGGGTTTTCGCTCTCCTCGTCCTCGCCCTCCATGGCGCAGTAGCCGCCGATGGGGATGCAGCGCAGGGAGTACGTCGTCTCGCCCTTCTGCTTTTTGAAAATCGCCGGGCCCATGCAGATCGCGAATTCGTTCACCTGCACGTCGTTCGCCTTGGCGGTGAGAAAATGGCCCAGCTCGTGGATGAAGATGAGGAAGCCGAACATGAGAATCGCGATCAGAATATACATGCAATCACCTGAATTTTTCAAATACCGCGCACCTGGCCGCGCGGTCGGCCTCGAAAATGTCGCCGAGCGACGGGTTCTGCCGGGCGGGGATCGCCTGCATGGCGGCCTGCACGGCGTCCGGGATGTCGGAAAAGCCGATTTTCTCCTGTAAAAACAGGCCGACGGCGGCCTCGTTCGCGCCGTTCATGACCGCGCAGGCCGTCCCGCCGCGCTTCGCCGCCTCTTTGGCGAGGGCGAAGCACGAAAACGCCGACTCGTCGATCGGCTCGAACGTGAGCGGTCCGCAGGCGAACAGGTCGAGGGGCGCCGCCGGATTTTCCGCGCGGTTCGGATACGTCAGGGCGAAGCGGATCGGCAGGCGCATATCCGGCGTGCCGAGCTGCGCGAGCACGGCCCTGTCGCGGAACTCCACGAGCGAGTGCACGACCGACTGCCGGTGCACGACCGCCGTGACCTTGGACAGCGGCAGCCCGTACAGGCGCATGGCCTCGATGATCTCCAGGCCCTTGTTCATGAGCGTGGCGCAGTCCACCGTGATCTTCGGCCCCATGCTCCAGTTGGGATGGCGCAGAGCGTCGGCCTTCGTGACGCGCGCGAGCGCCTCGCGGCTCCGGCCGAAGAACGGCCCGCCGGAGCAGGTCAGAATCAGCCTGCGCACCTCGCTCCGGTCGCGGCAGCCCATGAGGCACTGAAAAATCGCCGAGTGCTCGGAGTCCACGGGAATGAGCTCCGCCCCGCAGCGCCGGACCTCCGCCATGACGAGCTCGCCCGCGCAGACCATCGTCTCCTTGTTCGCCAGCGCGACGCGCTTGTGCTCCCGGACGGCGGCCAGCGTGGGCGCGAGGCACGCGAAGCCCGAGATCGCGGCCACGACGGTGTCGGCCTCCGGCAGGGCGGCGGCCTCGAGAAGGCCCTCGTCGCCGGACGCCACCCGGATATTTATATCCGCAAGCCGCGTCTTTAATTCCTCCGCCCGCGCCGCATCCGCCAAAACGGCGAGCGCAGGCCGGAATTCGCGGCACTGGGCCTCCATCCGCCCGGCGTCCGAGCCCGCGGCCAGCGCCGCGACGCGCACGCCGAGCTGCCGGCAGACGTCGAGCGTCTGCCGCCCGATGGAGCCGGTGGAGCCCAGAATGGAAATTGTCTTTGTCATCATATCTGTCGTATCATCGTTTCAGCTTGACCGCCGCGTCGAAAAACGGCAGCAGCAGCCAGAGGATTTCCGTCAGCGGCGCCACCACGACCATGGAGTCGAACCGGTCGAGGATGCCGCCGTGGCCCGGCAGCAGCGTCCCGTAGTCCTTGACGCCGGTCTGCCGCTTGATGACGGAGAAGGTGAGGTCGCCCAGCATGGACGCCAGCGCGCCCAGAAAGCCGTACAGCGCCGCGGCGCCGTAGCTGACGGACGTGTGCAGGCTGTGCAGCACGCAGGCGTACAGCAGCATCATGCCGATGGAGCCGAGCACGCCGCCGACAGCCCCTTCGACCGTCTTGTGGGGGCTGATGACCGGGGCGAGCTTGTGCTTGCCGAAGGCCCGGCCGACAAAGTAGGCCGCGCTGTCGGCCGAGAAGGCCATGACGAGCGAGGTGATGACGTGCGCGCCGCCCTGCGGCATCGCGCGCAGGCGCACGAGCGCGGAGAGCGCCAGCGGAATGACGAGCCCGGCGAAGGCCGTATAGCAGATCTCCGCGAACGCGAGGCCCGTGTGGCCCGCCAGCAGCTCGCAGAACAGCGCCGCGAAAAACGCGAAAACAACCGCGCCCACCCAGGGCGAGTTCTGTCCGGAGAGGCTCCAGAAGCACACCAGCACGCCCATCACGCCCGCGTATACCACGAGCCGCACGTGCCTGGCCAGCCCCGTACGCCACAAAAGCTCATACGCCGCGAAGCAGCACATGATCGCCACCAGTCCCGCCGTCGCGACCGGCGGCAGCAGCAGGATCACCGCCAGCAAAAACGGGATTCCCACCGCCGCGACCAGCACCCTTGTCTTCATCAAACCCCTCCAAACCGGCGGCTGCGGCGATGATAGGCCGCAATCGCCTTTTCCAGTTCCTTGTCGTCAAAGTCGGGCCAGAGAACATCGGTAAAGTAGTACTCCGAATACGCCGACTGCCACAACAGAAAATTCGACACGCGGAGCTCGCCCGACGGGCGGATGATGAGCTCCGGGTCCGGCAGGCCCGCGGTGTAGAGATAGCCGGAAAAATCCGCCTCGGTGAGCGAATCCGGATCCGCTGCGCCGTCGGCGCACCGGCGCGCAAACGCCCGCGCGGCGCGCACGATCTCGTCGCGCCCGCCGTAGTTGATGCAGATGTTGGCCTGAAAGCCCGCGTAATGGGTGGAGATCTCGTCGGTCCGGCTGATGAGCGCGCGCAGCTCCGGGCTGATGCGCGTGAGATCGCCCAGGATGCGCAGCCGGATGTGGTCCCGCTCCATCTCGTCGATCGCCTCGCGGAGATACTGGTCGAACAGGCCCATGATGGCCCCGACCTCCTCGCTCGAGCGCTTCCAGTTTTCCGTCGAGAAGGCGTAGACCGTGAGATACTGCACGCCGATGTCCCGGCAGTAGGTCGCGATGCGGCGGAAGGTCTCGCTGCCCGCCGCGTGGCCCGCGGTCCGGGGCAGCCCGCGCTTCTGCGCCCAGCGGCCGTTTCCGTCCATGATGATGGCGATGTGCCGCGGCACAAGCCGGTTCTGTCCGGCGCCGGATTTCTTATTGAAAAGCGCCATCCCGCGCACCGCCCTTCAAAATGATGGGCTGCCGCGGATGCAGCAGCCTCAGACCGCCGGGAAAGGCCGGAGACCTTTTTCGGCAGGCAGTCGCAGTTCTGCCGCGCGCGGCATTCGTGCGCCGATGGCGCGCAAATGCCGCGCTTGCAGCCTGTAACGTGTTTTTCCCGGCGTATACGCCGGGAAAAACGGATTTTATAACTATTTGCGAGCCCGGAACAGCCGGCGGCTCAGGGCAGCGCCGCACAATGCAAAGTGCGGTGTTGTCTCAGATCTCCATGAGCTCCTTGTCTTTTTTGGCGCACATGTCGTCGATCTTCTTGATGAACTTGTCGGTCATGTCCTGGATGTCCTTCTCGGCCTTCTTCTCGTCGTCCTCGGTGAGCTCGGACTTCTTCTGGGCCTTCTTGACCGACTCCACCGCGTCGCGGCGGACGTTGCGCACGGCGACCTTCGCGTCCTCGCCGTACTTCTTCACCTGCTTGGACAGCTCCTTGCGGCGCTCCTCGGTGAGCTGCGGGAACACGAGCCGGATGACGCGGCCGTCGTTCTGCGGGTTGATGCCGAGCTCGGAGGTCTGGATGGCCTTTTCAATCGCCTTGAGCAGGCTGCCGTCCCACGGCTGGATGATGAGCGTGCGCGCGTCGGGCGAGGAGATCGTGCCGACCTGGTTGATCGGGGTATCCACGCCGTAGTAGCCCACCATGATCCGGTCGAGCACCTGCGCGTTGGCGCGGCCGGCGCGGACGGCGGCGAAGTCGGAGGCCAGAACCTCCAGTGTCCGGTCCATTTTGTGTTCGAATTCCTTGAGATCTGCCATGTTAAACTTCCTCCTTTACGATTGTTCCGATCGGTTCGCCCATGACGACCCGGTAGATATTCTCCGGGTCCTTGAGCGCAAAGACCTGCACGGGGATATGGTTGTCCATGGAGAGCGTGGTCGCGGTGGAATCCATCACGGCCAGGTGCTTCGCCAGCACCTCGTCGTACGAGATCGCGTCGTATTTCTTCGCGGTGGGGTCCTTGGCCGGGTCGGCCGAGTACACGCCGTCGATGTTCTTGGCGAGCAGGATGGCGTCGGCGCCGATCTCCGCCGCGCGGAGCACCGCGCCGGTGTCGGTGGAGAAGAAGGGGTTGCCGGTGCCGCAGCCGAAGATGACCACGCGGCCCTTCTCGAGGTGCCGGATGGCCCGCCCGCGGATGTAGGGCTCGGCGATCTTGTTCATCTCGATGGCGGTCTGCACGCGCACCTCGACGCCGCGCTGCTCCAGGCAGTCGGCCACGGCGAGGGCGTTGATGACGGTCGCCAGCATGCCCATGTGATCGGCGCGGGTGCGCTCCATCTTGCCGCCGCCGTCCTTGACGCCGCGCCAGAAATTGCCGCCGCCCACGACGATGCCGACCTGCACGCCGGCCTCGGCGCACTTTTTCACCACGTCGCACACGCCGCCGATCACGTCGAAGTCGAGGCCCCGGTGCTGCTCGCCCGCGAGCGCTTCGCCGCTGATTTTCAAAAGGATTCTATGATATTTGGGCTCTGCCATCTGATGCACTCCCTTATTCGTCAATACAGATTCTTTTCGTATTCTATAATATTTTGGCGCGATTGAAAAGGGGCAATTTTGTTTTTCTCCGTTTGTTTTCACATTTTTCATATTTTGCCGCCGCGCGGCCGTTTATGGATTGCGAAACCGGGAGATTTCGGGTATAATGAAAAAAATTATGCGATTACCGTCGGGAGGTCATTTCCATGGAAGAAGAACGCAGACCCGCAGAGGCCAAAAATTTCATCTACAGCTTCGTGGAGGAGGACACCGCCCCCGGCGGGCAGTTCGAGGGGCTGCAGGTCCACACCCGGTTCCCGCCGGAGCCGAACGGCTACCTGCACATCGGCCACTGCAAGGCGCTGTGCATCGATTTCGGCACCGCCGAGCACTTCGGCGGCCTGTGCAACCTGCGCATGGACGACACGAACCCCGCCAAGGAGGACACCGAATACGTCTCGGCCATCCAGGACGACATCCACTGGCTGGGCTTCGACTGGGGCGACCGGTTCTTCTACGGCTCGGACTATTTTGAAAAGGACTACGAATTCGCGGTCGAGCTCATCCGCAAGGGCCTGGCCTACGTCTGCGATCTCACGCCCGAGCAGTTCCGGGAGTACCGCGGCGACATCGGCAAGCCCGCTGTCTCCCCGTACCGCGGGCGCAGCGCGGAGGAGAACCTGGACCTGTTCGCGCGGATGAAGAACGGCGAATTCCCCGAGGGCTCCAAAACCCTGCGCGCGAAGATCGACCTGGCCTCCGGCAACTTCAACATGCGCGACCCGGTCATCTACCGCATCCGCTACATCAACCACCACCGCCAGGGCACGAAATGGTGCATTTTCCCGATGTACGACTTTGCCCACCCGATCCAGGACGCGCTCGAGGGCATCACGCACTCGCTGTGCTCGCTGGAATACGAGGAGCACCGGCCCCTGTACGACTGGGTCGTGTCGAACGTGTCCATCCCCTTCCGCAAGCCGCGCCAGATCGAGTTTGCCCGCCTCGGCATCGACCACACGGTCATGTCGAAGCGCAAGCTGCGCCAGCTCGTCGAAACGGGCCGCGTCTCGGGCTGGGACGATCCGCGGATGCCGACGCTCTGCGGCCTGCGCCGCCGGGGCTACACCGCGGGAGCCGTGCGCGATTTCTGCGAGCGCATCGGCGTGGCGAAGGTGACCTCCACGATCGAGTATGCGTTTTTGGAGCACTGCCTGCGCGAGGACCTGAACGAGACCGCCGCCCGCACGATGGCCGTGCTGCGCCCCGTGAAGCTCGTCGTCACCAACTACCCCGAGGGAAAATCCGAGACCTTCACCGTGGAAAACAATCCCGTCCACCCCGAGCAGGGCAGCCACGAGATCACGTTCAGCCGCGAGGTCTGGGTCGAGGCCGACGACTTCCTCGAGACGCCGGTCCCCAAATACAAGCGGCTCTATCCCGGCAGCGAGGTGCGGCTCAAGGGCGCGTATCTCGTCACCTGCACGGGCTGCGAGAAGGACGCGGCGGGGAACGTCGCGAAGATCCTGTGCACCTACGACCCCGATTCGCGCGGCGGCGATCCCGCCGACGGCCGCAAGGTCAAGGGCGCGACGCTCCACTGGGTGGACGCCGCGGCCGCGGTGGACGCCGAGGTGCGCCTGTACGACAACCTCTTCTCCGACCCCCAGCCCGACGGCCCCGACAAGAATTTCCTCGACTGCATGAACCCCGACTCCCTCACCGTCCTGCAGGGCTGCAAGGTCGAGTCCGGCCTCGTGCGCGACGCCGCGGCGTTCGACGCGCTGGGCGACCGCCGCGCCTCCCAAAACGCGCCCGCCTACCAGTTCATGCGCGTCGGCTACTTCTGCATGGACAACCGCGACTGCCGGGAGGACCGTCTCGTGTTCAACCGCAGCGTGTCGCTCAAGGACAGCTACAAGCCGCAGACCGTCTGAACCGCCTGATATAATATAAAAGCACCGCGAACGATTGACCGGATCGTTCGCGGTGTTTTTATTAAGAGGAGAGGAGAAAAAAATGAAAAACTGTTGTTGCTTGCCTGCAATTCTGATGATACCCGAAATTTGTGAACAAATACAGGCGTCAAATGTGAAGTTTTTCTGAACTCCCCCGTTTTTTTACTTCAGCAGCTTCTGATCCACGACGTCCTTCAGCATGGCCTGGAAGGCGTCCTTCGTCTCGTTGCCGAGATTGCCTTCGGCGCGGTGGCGGACGTTGACCTCGCCCTTTTCGGCCTCCTGGTCGCCGATGACAAGCATATAGGGGATCTTCTCGACCTGCCCGTCGCGGATTTTCTTGCCGATCTTCTCGTTGCGGTCGTCCACGGTGACGCGGAAGCCCGCGGCGGTGAGCTGCCTGGCGTACTCGGCGGCATAGCCGTTCACGCGGTCGGTGATCGTCATCAGGCGCACCTGCTCCGGCGCCATCCAGGTGGGCAGCGCGCCGGCGTACTTCTCGATGAGGTAGGCGAGCGTCCGCTCGTAGCAGCCGAGGCTCGTGCGGTGGATGATATACGGCGTCTTCTTCTGGCCGTCGGCGTCCACGTATTCCATGCCGAACTGCTTGGCGAGCAGGAGGTCGATCTGGATGGTGACGAGCGTGTCCTCCTTGCCGAACACGTTCTTGTACTGGATGTCGAGCTTCGGGCCGTAGAACGCGGCCTCGTCGATGCCGATGGTGTACTTGACGCCGAGGTCGTCGAGGATCTTGCCCATGAGCGTCTGCGCCTCGTTCCACTGCTCGGGCGTGCCCTCGTACTTGTTCTGGGGGTTCGCCGGGTCCCACTGGGAGAAGCGGAACGAGCAGTCCTCCAGCAGGCCGACCGTGCCGAGGCAGTATTTCGCGAGGTCGAGGCAGCCGCGGAATTCATCCTCGAGCTGCTCCGGACGGAGGATCAGATGGCCCTCGGAGATCGTGAACTGGCGCACGCGGATGAGCCCGTGCATTTCGCCGGAATCCTCGTTGCGGAAGAGCGTCGAGGTCTCGCCCAGACGCATCGGCAGATCGCGGTAGCTGCGCGCGCGGTTGAGGAACACCTGATACTGGAACGGGCAGGTCATGGGCCGCAGCGCGAAGCACTCCTTCGTCTCGTCCTGCGGGTCGCCCAGCACGAACATGCCGTCGAGGTAGTGGTCCCAGTGGCCGGAGATCTTGTACAGCTCGCGCTTGGCCATGTACGGCGTCTTGGTGAGCAGATACCCGCGCTTCTGTTCCTCGTCCTCGACCCAGCGCTCGAGCAGCTGGATGACGCGCGCGCCCTTCGGCAGGATGATGGGCAGGCCCTGGCCGATCACATCGACCGTCGTGAAATACTCCAGCTCGCGGCCGACCTTGTTGTGGTCGCGCTTGCGGGCTTCCTCCTGCTGGGCGAGATAGGCGTCCAGCTCTTCTTTTTTCGGGAAGGCCACGGCGTAGATCCGCTGCAGCATCTTGCGCTTGGAGTCGCCGCGCCAGTAGGCGCCGCAGCACTGCGTCAGCTTGATGGCGTTGCCCTTGATGCGGCCGGTGGAGTCGAGGTGCGGGCCGGCGCAGAGGTCGGTGAACTCGCCCTGCTTGTAGAACGAGATAACGGCGTCCTCCGGCAGGTCGTGGATGAGCTCGACCTTGTAGGGCTCGTCCTTCTCCTGCATGAATTTGACGGCTTCCTCGCGCGGCAGCTCAAAGCGCTCGAGCGGCAGCCGCTCCTTGCAGATCTTGCGCATCTCGGCCTCCAGGGCGTCGAGGTGCTCCTGCGTGAAGTTGAACGGCGCGTCGAAGTCGTAGTAGAATCCGTCGTCGATCGCGGGGCCGATGGCGAGCTTTACGTCCGGGTAGAGCCGCTTGACAGCCTGCGCCAGCACGTGCGAGCAGGTGTGCCAGTACGTCTTGCGGTATTTGGGGTTCTCAAAGGTATATTCGTTTTCTTCCGACATGATTTTGGCCTCCTTAGCCTGGGGGCGGGTATAAAAAATCCACCCCTGATGTTTTCAGGGGTGAAGTATTAAACTCCACGGTTCCACCCTCATTGCAGCCCATACGAAAGGCTGCCGCTTTTGCCCTCTGTAACGGGAGGTGCCCGGCGGCGCTTACTTGGTTCGGCGCGCGGCTCGGAAGCGGTGGCGGTCTGCGCCGGACGCCGGGGCCTTTTCAGCAGGCGGCCCCTCTCTGATGTGCCGGTTTTGCAGCGCTTTGTCTTCTTCAACGCCTTTTACGGGGGCTATCATAGCACTTTTCCGGCGTCCTGTCAAATTTTAATTATTTTGATTACATTTTAACTTTTTTGTTACTATTTTTCATAAAACTGACAACAAAATATGCATATTTTCGGAAGAATGTTTGAATTTTTTCCATTTTTCGACGTACTTATAATTGAAAAAGTTGTCGATTATTGGGTGTATGTCATATTATTCTTGACTTTTATCTAAATTTATGTATAATGCATATTAGGTATTTTTAGTCATAGTCTTGTAATGGAATTGTTACCTATGTGAAATTCGGTTCCAAATTACCTGTTTACAGGAAAGGAGGCATTCCGATATGAAACTGTCGCCAAACAGCAAGCTGACGCTCGTATGTATCCTCATCGCAGCGCTGCTGTGCGGCTGCGCCACGCTTTCAGGCGCGAGCGCGACGGCCGGATCGGAAACCAATGCGCAGGGTCAGCAGGGCCTCGCGGCGCAGAGTCAGAACGCCTCGCACCTGACGCCGGAAGCGCTGGAGGTGCGGACCATCCCCGTCAACTATACATATCCCACGGTAAAGGACCCCGGCGCCGGAATCACCGGCGGCAAATCGCAGCTCAGCGCGAGCGAGGAGCTGCGCCTCTACGCGAGAAAGACCGCGGCGGCTTCGCAGCAGCCGGAGACGGCCGCGGAGCAGCCCGCGGAAACGGACGCGGCCGCGCCGGCGGAGACGCCCGCGCAGACCGAAGCGCCCGCGCAGCCGACAGCGGCCGCCGCGCCCGCCACGTCAGCCGCGCCAGCCGCGGAGCCTGCCGCACAGCCGGCGGCGCCGGCCGGCGAGGGCGTCCCGGACAATCTCGTGCTGCTGGACACCTTCATCGCCACGGCCTACTGCCAGACCGGCACGACCTCGACCGGCACCTACACCACCGTAGGCCGGACGCTGTCCGTCAATCCGAAGATCATCCCCTACGGCACGCACGTCTGGCTCTTCCTCGACGACGGCACCTTCGTCGGCGACTACTACGCCGAGGACACCGGCTCCAACATGCAGGCCCACCCCTACGTGGTGGACATCTACATGGGCACGTCCGAGCAGACCTGCATCGAGTGGGGCGCGCGGCATGTGTCGATCTACGTGGCCGGCTGATTCCAGGGTTGCAAAACCGCCTTTCTTCTGTTAAAATCAGCAGAAGAAAGGCGGATTTTTTATGGATTTGTGCGATATTCGCGAGATCCGGGCGCTGCTCGAGCGGCACGGGTTTCGTTTTTCCAAGGCGAAGGGGCAGAATTTTCTGATCGCCGGCTGGGTGCCGCGCGAGATCGCCGATTCGGCGGGCCTCGACGCGCAGACCGGCGTGCTGGAGATCGGCCCCGGCATCGGCCCCTTGACAAAGGAGCTGTGCGGCCGCGCGGGCAAGGTCGTCGCCGTCGAGCTGGACGCCTCCCTGCAGCCCGTGCTGGCCGAGACGATGGCCGGCTGTGAGAACCTGGAGATCCTCTTCCGCGACATCCTCAAAACCGACGTCGCCCAGCTTGTGCGGGAGTCCTTTCCGGGCCTGCGCCCCGTCGCCTGCGCGAATCTGCCCTATTACATCACGACGCCCGTGCTGGCCGCGCTGCTGGAGAGCCGCAGCTTCGAGGCCGTGACGGTCATGGTGCAGAAGGAGGTCGCCGAGCGCATCTGCTCGCCCGCCGGCAAGCCGGCCTACGGCGCGTTTTCGGTGTTCTGCCGCTACTATGCCGAGCCGGAGCTGCTGTTCGAGGTGCCCGCGTCGTGCTTTACGCCGCAGCCGAAGGTCACGTCGGCCGTGCTGCGCCTGAACGTGCGCGGCGGCCCGCCGTGTGAAATTCTCGACGAGCAAACCTTTTTCCGCACCGTGCGCGCGAGCTTTTCCCAGCGGCGCAAAACACTGCTCAACGGCCTGTCGGCCGGCTTCGGGGAGCTCTCCAAGGAGCGGCTGGCGGCGCTGCTCGTCTCGTGCGGCCTCGACCCCGCCGTGCGCGGAGAGACGCTGGACATTGCCGGCTTTGCCCGCGTGGCCAACGCGATCTATAATGCCTGATGTACCACGTCTATATGGTCCGCTGCGCCGACGGCAGTCACTACACGGGCCTGGCCAGCGCGCTGGAAAACCGGATGCGCGAGCATGTCGGCCGCCTGCCCGCCTGCGCCCGGTACACGCGCTCGCGGCCGGTCGTCGCGCTCGACGCCCTGTGGCGGACGCCGACCCGCGCCGACGCCGCCCGGCTGGAGGCGCTCATCAAAACGCTCACGAAGCCGCAGAAGCTCGCCCTGATCGAAAGCCCTGGCCGCCTGGCCGATTTCTTCCCCGGCCGGCTCGACCCCGCCCGCTACAAAGCGGTTCCGAACCCGTCGCTGGACGATTACCTGTGAGCATAAAAATCCGCCGTTCCCCGTCCGGGGAACGGCAGATTCAGACTGTTGAAAAAGGCCTGTCGGCCTTTTTCAACAACAGGCTGCGGTCTGCTGCGCGCGCAATTTTCGCGGCGTGGGACGCGAAAATTCCACACTTGCAGCCCGTAAAGTGTGTTTTCCGACGTACACGCCGCCGGAAAACACGTGATTTACAATTTATTTGCGCCTGCGGGCGCAAACTCTGCGAGGCTTTT